>JGI12316J15309_10000017_pt1 | contig 464756 bp, 340 predicted proteins | sample MarCyaLeptolynsp_FD_15309 | JGI IMG/M metagenome (IMG submission 15309)
ACCCGACTGGCCAACGCCGCCACTTCACACCAGTCGTTGGCAACAGACCGGTTGGCCAGCACACGACCTTGACGGTCCAGCAGGCAGACCTGCAGTTGGTTCTTGTGATAATCGATTCCGACGAACAGGGGGGGCATGGTAGAATGTCGCATCGCTCGTTGCTCCTTCTGTATTTGAGCAGGCCAACAAGGCCGAGCTCGTACCAATACACGGAGCAACGGGCTTTTCATACCCATCTGTTAAGTGAAGAAAAATAACGCAAAGTGCACTAGTCGGACGCGTTCTCACTAAAGGAGCTTCGATAAGGCTTGCCGGCCTGGTAGTGTTTCATGCGCTGGGTAATCTGATCCGCCAGCTGTTGATCGCCGGCCGCCTCAGCATAACCGGCAGCCTTTTTGGCAGTACTTGCGGCCTGTTCGTAGCGGCCCACTGCGGCTTCCGCTGCGGCCAACACATCCAGCGCAAGTGCACTATCGCTTTGGGCGTTCACCACATCCCGGGCCAGGGATACAGCATCTGGCCCGTTACGAATCGCGTCATTTCCGTGGGTTGCAAGAATCCACGCGAGCTTGCGCTTCGTCGTGATTCGCTGCGGTTCCAGTTCAACAGCGTGCCGCATAGCGTCAACCGCTTGCGCATCGCGACCAACAGCCAATAGCAGCACGCCGAGATTGGCCCAGATATCGGCACGTTGCGGTGCAAGTTCAGACGCTATGACGAGGTGCTCATATGCGCCCCGCATGTCGCCCGATCTGGCTTGAATCAATGCCAACGTCTGTCTGAGCGAGGCGTCGTCCGGCGATAACTCAACTGCCCTGGTGTACCGATCGACCGCCAGACCATTGCGCCCCTGTTGCTGGTAGATTCGTCCCAGTCGCACCCATGTGTCTAAATAGTCAGGCTTGAGTTCGGTTACTTTTTCAAAGTGTGACACGGCCTCGCCTGCCCGATCCAGACGCGACAGCACCACGCCCAGATCAAAATACGCCTTCGCACTCCACGGCCTGCGCTTAATGGCCAATTTGTAAAATGGGATAGCGTTTTCGTATTCGTCAAGCAGCGTATGCGTATGGGCCAGATTGTAATGAGCCTTATTGTGCTGCGGCAAAATCACCAGTGCGCGGCGAAACCACTTTTTGGCTTCGTGTGGCTTGCCAGCATCGTTCATGAGGCTGCCCAGATTGTTGCAGGCTGCCCAGGACTGGGGATTGTGTTCGACGGTGTGGGTCCAAAGTGTCAGAAGACTTTCATAAACTGGCACCTGCCGCCACGTACGTATCGTCAATAGTGACAACACCAGACATGCAATCGCGATCGATATCCGCGCGTGCCTTCGCAGCAGGTAAGCAAACGGCGCTGCAATCAACGCAATGACTCCCATACTCGCCATGTATTGAAAATGATCCGCGACGTACGAAAAGACCATGGGATAAACGTCAAAGAAACCCAGCGCCGGAAACAGCGTACCCGCAAAGAACAATACGGCTGTGCTCGGTCCCCCGCCGATGCGTTTACGAAAAAAAAGACAGGCCGCTAAAGTAAGTAGAAACATGCCGGGGAAGACATACTGCCACCAGAGCGTGTCATCGATGTGCCAACGGCGGTAAAAGAAAATCAGCTCCGCAGGCCACAACAGTTTGCCGACATAAAACCAGATGACTCGGCCGGCGATCAGACAACGGTCTGCAAAGGAATGATCCCAGAAGATACCCTGTGCCCCAACGGTGGACTTCTCCATTTCAACGGTGATCAATCCGAGACAGATACCGGCTACCAACCAAGGCCCCAACAGAAGCATATCGCGCCATGGAAACGCACCGCGCCGCCACCAGAGAACAAGCACCAGTGCCGCTGGAAGCGTACACGCAACTGTTTTACTGAGCAGTGCCGCGATGCAAAAGACAGATGCCAGCAGATACCATCGCCACCGTTTCAGAGTTGGAGCGCGCCCCCTTCGCGGCGGGCTGAAGCGCAGATACGCCAACGCGCCCAGCAAATAGAAAAAGCCGGAGAGCACGTTCTTTCGTTCCGTGATCCATGCAACGGACTCAACGTGCACCGGGTGCACTGCAAAAATGGCAGCAGCCAGCCAGGCGCCGGGCACACGCAGACGTTTGAGCAGCAGCCACCACAACACTGCGTTCAGCCCGTGCAACAACACATTCACCAAGTGGTATCCCAGCGGGTTGAGCTCCCAGATGCGATACTCGATCCAGAAGGTGGTGTGCACCAAGGGGTAGTACTGCCACAATGCCGATCGATCGAACCAGATGCGATACAGGCCGTGCGTATCGCGCAGCGTGGTGTTCTGCGTCACATAGTCATCGTCATCCCAGATGAAACCACAATTCACCACCGGAACGTAAGCCAGCGCGGTGAGGAGGAGTAGCACCGCTACGGATGTACGGGCTCCCCTTGGTGATAAGTTGGCCAGATGCTGCATGCCGCCAGATTATAAAACGAGATGGGAGTCCAGCGGCGAATCGTACGAGGTACCGCCCCCACAGGCCCCAATACACACCATCTTCGCGATGGCCTACAATGGCCCAATGGTTTCACTGTTTCTCGGACTGACGGGTGCCAATCTGCTGCTGCTGAGCATTGTGTTCGGCCTGGGGTTGGTGGCGATTGACGGCGGCAAGCCCACCGGGCTGTACGCTTTTCACATCACACTGGCAATCGCGGCCGGCATGATGACCCTTGCAACCCACATCGGCACTTATATGTACTTTATGGCGACGAGCCGCTGGCTGGAGGCTGCTTCTCACAAAGCGGGGCTGCCGGTCGAGCAGTACGTCGGCCCGGCTCTGAAACGAAAGAGCCGCAGCTTTGCGTTAATGATGGCCGCTATCGGCATAACCGCGCTGACCATGTTTGCCGGAGCAGCATGCGACCCGACGGTTCGGCCCTGGTGGCCCGGAGAAGTGCATCTGGTGATGGCCGCCATGACCATTGTGGTCAACGCGTTATGCGCCATGGGCGAGTTGAAACTGATTCGCGAACAAGGCAGCCTGATGGACAGCGCCATTGCAAAAGTGCAGCCGACGGAGCAGACTGCCGATGCAGTGAATTGAAAGAAACCTGATTGGACGAACGACTCATGAAAAGGTGCATTTCGGTACTCACGCTTCTGACGGCTTTGTGTATCAGCACGACTACTCTGGCTCAGCCGCGCCCCGCGACTGATCCGCGCGTGATCAGGTATCTGAACACCATTGAAAACAAAGCCAAAATGGTCAGGACCTATCAGGCGACACTGGTCTACGACCAGATTCAGGGGCTCACGGGCGACGAGCAGAAGCGTTTCGGAAAGGTGTATTACCTCCACGGGAAACCGGTTCAGTTTGCCGTCCGTTTCACGTCACTGGTCAGTAACGGACAAATGCAGCGACGAAACAGCCAGTGGATTTTTGACGGACACTGGCTGGTCGAAAAAAATTACAGCAAGAAGCTGTTTATCAAGCGGCAGATATCCGATCCGGCTGCACCGGTTGATCCGCTTTCAATTGAAAAATCAAAATTCCCGATTCCGTTACGCCCGAACAAGGATGAGGTGCTCTCCAAGTTTGCCGTGCAGATCGGTGAAAAGCTGCGCGAAGACCCGCCCAATACGGTCAGGTTGAAACTCACACCCCACAAAGGCAGCGGCATCAAGATGTCACTGCTTGAACTCTGGTACGACCAAAACACCTGGCTGCCGGTCATGGCAAGAACGATTAACGATGAGTCCGGCGATGAGTTGGTTTATCAGTTAAAGAACCCTGCCATAAATCAGCAGATTCCTGCCTCAGAGTTTGATACGCGCACGCCCGCCAAGGGAACCGGCTGGGATATTCAGATCAAACCCTGGCACTAACAAGGCAGGGCACCGCTCGCGCGATTCACCAAATATCTGTATCCACTTCCACCTTATTACCCAACACGCTCTTAACCCGCACCCGAATCCGGTCGATGCACTACCAGTGAAACACCGAACGGTATTCGCATAGCTACATTTCGCGCGACAACCATTCGACAAGTGTTAATAATTCGCAAGTTATCTGATTTAACTTGCCGAAAGGTCTAGAACGGAAGACATTAGCGATGCGTTAATGAAGCGCAAGTGATTTGTTAATTCATTGGCACGGGGCCACTAATCGCACAGGAGATCAAACTTGATCGAGTCGGCTGCCTGGTTTGCAGGACTGATTGTAACGAGCCTGATGGCCGTTGTTGTCGCCTCGTACATTGCACGGCGACGGCCGGCAGCCCGGCATTTCATCAGCCTTTGCGTTTTTGCGCTGACCCTTCTGGCGCTCTGGCTCAGCCATCGGCCGGACCTGACCGTCCAATTCATCTCACCCGATGTTCTGATTTACCTTGAGAGTACTGCAACATTGCCGCTTACGGCCCTGTTGATTGGGCTGGGCTGGCGGACCAGCCGGATCCGTCGCGCCCGCATGCTGATGGTCACCGGCGGCGTGATTGTTGCTGGATGTTTCATTTACAACAGCTTCTGGATGATTTGGCCGAACGCGGGCACAAACCTGTCGGACAAGACGGCCGCTGCACCGATCAAGCAAAGCACGCCTTACTCCTGCGTGCCGGCGGCCTGTGCATCGGCCTTGGGACAGATGGGCATTGTCAGTTGCGAATCCGAAATGGCTGAACTGACCCAAACAGTTCCGCTGCGCGGCGCCACGATTCTTCGAGCTTACGCAGGCCTGTCCAAACGGCTGTCGTCCACCGATATGTCACTGCACCTGACCCGCCCAAGCTGGCGTGATCTTCAATCACTACCTATGCCCGCCCTGGCGGTTCTGCAGTTCCGGCCCGACCAGACACACATGGTGCTGATTCTAAGCGCCTCGGAACATCAGTTGCAGATGTTTGATCCGATTGATGGCGAGTTGCTCTTTCCGCGCGATGCATATGAGCGGCACGCGACCGGCCAGGTCATCTGGTTTGACGGGCCCCGCCCCAATACGACCTGGCGCGCAAATGCAAAGTCGAAGAAGCTGCCTCAACCAGCGATCTGAGTCACCTTCCACTAACAACTATTCCCCGAACAAAAAAGACCCGCAACGAGAAATCTCGCTGCGGGCCACACGTTGGGGAACTGGTGTCTTATTCAGATGTATTGATCGATCAAATTACTCAACTGAACCGCCACCCGGCTGCGGAAGCGGACGGATACGACCCCAGTGAATAACGCCGTTGATTTCTTCAAAGGCCTGATCGTTGATGGTGAAACCGCTGTCATCGTACGGTCCGATCCAGCCGTCAGGCTGGTTGTTCAGGCCACCGCTGTCCTTGATCGCCGAAACATGGCCGTCAGCGAACAGCACGTTAGCCGTACCGCCTGCATTGTTGCCGTCCATGTTGTGCAACGGCTGGATGTCGTTGAACTCGTGACCTTGGCGGCCCGAAAACAGGGTGGAGTTGAACGCACCCATGTCAACAGCCATACCATCGGTGAAAGCTTCAACCGTCAGGTCATTGACGATCGCAATTTCCTTACCGGCATAAGCGTTCAGAGTGGTGGCGATTGCAGCAGTGATGGTGGCTTCAGAGCCGTCACCCGCACGGGAGTCACCCATAACCGCGATGACGCTCGGCGGAACCACCCCCTGTTCCAGGTGCTTGGCATTCAGCGGGCCGTCACCGTCATCCGGCGTCTTGCTGGCGCCGTCCGGACCTGCGTCGTTGTCGTAACCGTTCGCGGCGACCGGGTCACCACGCACCAGATGCCACGTCGCCGAGTAGTTGGAGTTGTAGCCCTGAGAGAAGAAAGTTTCAGTTTCGATACCGTTGGTGCCGGCGGTGCTGGTCCACAGACCGGTTGCGGTCTTGGAAGAACCACCAGCGTATGGGGTGGCCGGCGCAGCGGACCAAACACCACTGGCGCTACCGGTTGCACCAGCACCACTGAAGTCGATAACTTTTTCGCTGATGGTGTGACGGTTGGTCGGGCAGAGCATTTGTCCCGGGTTGCCGACGTTGTTGTTGATCATGTCAGCGACATAACCAACCTTGTCGACCGGACCGTCACGGTTATAGTCGAACGCACCTGAAGTACGAGCGCCCTTGGAGTCCGTCGAAGCATAAATTTCAAACGAGTTACCAAAAGTACGCAGGTTGGCCTGACAAGATGCGTTGCGTGCCGCATTACGTGCCGCACCCAGAGCCGGCAGGAGAATGCCGACCAGCAGTGCGATAATGCTGACCACGACCAACAACTCGATCAGAGTGAAGCCGCGAGCTTTTACCATCCGATTCATAATGCAATTTCCTTTTCGCATAATTGCGAGAACGTCAAAATTCCCTTCCACTCGATTTCAATCACGATGCACCGTTGATCGGACGGCACGCTGTCCGCGAACGGGTAAAAGAGTACGCAGGATATGTAAGTGAACCGTGAGGTCTTCTTAAACTTCAAGTAAGTACTGTGTCAGCTCGTTGCAAGCGTACCGTCAGCAAACAGTGTGGTTAGACACCGCGCTGATGATCGCCACCGCCCGAGGACGGCGTATCCATATCAACACGCAGCGCGAAGGAAACGGCGCGAGTCCCACCAAGCGCACTGCATCATAATATATGTTTGACGCGGTCGATCAGTTCGTTAGGAAACGATTGATAAGGATGGAAAAAACGCAACGCACCATGTGAAATCCGCTGATACTTTCATACACAATCATCATCGAGACGTAAGAATCACTTTAGCCTGACTCAGACATAGCCAAAGGCACGGATAAGGATGGTGGTTAATATTCAGTTAGGTTCCGCATGAAACGGCGTGCGGCAGAAGATCGGTCGCTATGATCGCCGCGCAATGCCGCTCTCGAACCAAGACGACACAACCATCCAGAAGGCAGCAGACCAAGCCGTGCTGACCCGGCTGCTGTACAGCCCGGTCGATGCAGCGTCGTTAGCGTGTTTCCGCATGGCATTTGGCGGGCTTCTTCTTTATCAAACGATCTCGTACTGGGGAATAATCGAGCGGTTCTTTGTCGAGCCGCGCGTGCACTTTTCTTATCCATTGGCGCCATTTATACAGCCGCTGCCCTTACCGTGGATGAAACTATATTTTGTCCTGCTTGCACTGGCCGCACTCGGTGTCACTATCGGGCTCTTCTACCAAGTCTGCTCGATCGCGCTGTTTGTTCTTTACGGCTACCTGTTTCTGATCGACCAGGCTTACTTCAACAACCATACTTACCTCTGCGTATTGGTTGCGATGTGGATGGCCATCGCGCCGGCACACCGAACCTGGTCATTGGATGTGAAATTGAAACGCATCACACCCGGTAACGCCATACCGGCCTGGCCAATCATCGTGTTACGCGCACAGTGGGTAATCGTTTACACATTCGGCGCACTGGCCAAGCTCAACGGCGACTGGCTGCGCGGCGAACCAATGACTGCTTTTTTACATCCGCACGCAAATGCACCATTTATCGGTGAACTATTGCAGACGAACGAAGCCGCATTGTTTTTAGCATGGGGCGGATTCATCTTTGATCTGCTTATCGGCCCGGCGCTGCTATGGCGTCGTACACGCCCCTTCGCGATCATCTTCATGCTCTTCTTTCACATCTCGAACCACTTTCTGTTTCACATCGGCATTTTTCCATGGCTGGCAATGACGTCCATGGTGCTGTTCATAGAGCCGTCCACACCCCGGCGATGGTTCCGATCAAAGCTTCAGGAATCAGCCCCACAGATTTCAAAGTACCGACCAATCCCAGCCCTGACGGGATTCATCGTCATTTACATGGTGATACAACTGCTGGCGCCACTCAGGCCGCATCTGTATCCGGGACACGTCAGCTGGACGCACGAAGGCTGGTTCTTCTCCTGGACCATGAAACTGGAAATGAAGGACTGTTTCGTGGGCATGCAGGTGATTGATCGAAAGACCGGCCGCGCGTGGGAAGTGGATCAGTCGCGCGACCTGAATTCATTTCAGCGCCATCGCATGTGGCAGGACCCAGCGATGATCGCTCACTATGCCAGGTACGTGAGAGAACAGGCCATTCACTCAGGCATCGAAGACCCGCTGGTCATTGTCGATGCTGTGGTGTCAATGAACGGCAGGCCGTTTCAGTACATGATCGATCCTCATGTGGAACTGGCGCAGACACAACCTACATGGCCCAAACCAGCGCCATGGATCGTCCCCCTGGACGAGGATGCACCGATCGGAAACTACGCCTGGTCGGAGCGAGAGACATTTGAGCGCGTAATGGCCGTAATCGCTGACGCGCGGCAGCGACCAACACCCGACAAAACCAACGTCTCTTCGGGAATCGGCATCAACTAACCAATATGACTTACCGGTCAGCCAGGCTTTCTTTCTTCATCGCGTTGACAACCGGCTTGTCACCAATCGATTTTGCCAGGTTCAGCACATTTTCAACGCGCTCCGGCGGGCAATTTTCCAGCCAGCCGCGCTGTTCAATGGCATTAACAAGATCCGTCCCGGTAAGCGGGCGAGCATAATCAGATACTTCATCATTCATGCTGTTCGCGCCGATACTCACGCCCACGAAGGCGATCACCAGCAACACTGCGCTGCCATAAGCGAACGTACGAAGAAAACGATTCCAGAACCAACTCCTGTAGATAGCCTCCATGGCTAAAACTCCTGTGCGGCGAATACGGCCTGCCGCTGACCTCCAGCCTCCATATGCACTGCTATTTGCAAACGCGGTGCCAGAACCGCTCTAAAGTATTACTTTTCAAAGAGGACGATTTGATTTACGGGAAAAGGCCAGAAAGAATGCAAGTTTTCTGGCAATCTGGCAGGCCACTCCCCAAACGCGGTGCGTATTGGATAGGCAACAGCTGGAATAACCCTACCCCGGCGATGACTTTTCATGCATTGTGTTTGCTCACAAACACAGACGTCAGTCGCTATGCTGGGCCGCGTCATGCAAGTAAGATCCCGCCAATCCATCCAGTTACCCAAGGCCATCAGGCCATGAGCGGCTTACTGATTCTCTTTGCGGTGGCGGCCACCATCCTCAGTGTGACCGTGGCAGTCGCGCTGCTCTATCAATTGCGTCATCCACCACGAAAGACATTGGCATTTGCGTTGGCACACGAATGGCCCACCTCACCGGGCGATCTGGACATGGCCTACGAAGAACATGTGCTAACCCTGCATGATCAGACACAAACCACACTCTGGACGGTTCAAGGCACAGGCGACCCAAACAGCACGATGATCGCCCTGCACGGCTACGGCGAAAGCAGATTCCGAACGCTGTCTTATCTGCCGATCCTGGCCAAATATGCCGGACAAATTATTGTTCCCGACGTTCGGGCACACGGTGACGCAACCAGCAAGCTGTCGACATTTGCTTCAATGGAGCACAAGGATGTGTTCGACATTGCCGACCGTTTCTGCGGCGACAAACAGATCGTGCTCTGGGGTCATTCCTTCGGCGCAGCAGTCTGCATTGCAGCAGCAGCGGTTGAGCCGCACCGGTTCAGTGCGGTCATTGCCGACGGCCCCTACGCGCGCCTGCTCAAATGCATCATCCGCACGTTGCAGTCACGCCGCTATCCTGCCTATCCCTTTGCGTGGCTTGTCGACTGGCACTTTCGGTTCTGGCAGGGTGACTACCGTCAATACGACCCGATCTACATGATTCCCCAACTTACCTGTCCGTTACTCGTGATCCACGGTGACAAGGACCCTGTCGCCCCAATTGAGGAAGCCAGGCAACTCGCCAAGTTGACCGCCAACGGGCAGTTCATTGACATCTACGACGGCGGCCACGGGAATATCCATCTGGTCGAGCCGGACCGATATGACGCCGTAATCAACGATTTCCTATCCGATCTGCCGAATCCGCCGCAAGCGGATACAATATAAGACGATGCGCGAACGGCGCATCGCCTGTCATTTGGCTTGCCTAGGAGTCGCGCATTGACTGCACCGACACTGCCGGACTTGTCCCAATCGCCTCGGATTGACCAGATCGGGGTTGAAGAACGCGTTGCAAGGCTGTGCACCCGCAGTATCAAGAAAACCTCCAAGCTCGCGGCCCTGAAAATGGCGCTGAGCATGATGGACCTGACCACGCTCGAAGGCGCAGACACCCCCGGCAAGGTTCGGCAACTCTGTGCCAAGGCGATGAACCTGCACGAAGCGATTTCGGACTTGCCCAACGTCGCGGCGGTCTGTGTTTACCCCACCATGGTCAGCCTGGCCAGGCAACTCGTCGATGGTACCGGCATTCATGTCGCGTCTGTCGCGTCTGGATTTCCGTCAGGACAGTACCCGCTGGAACTGCGTCTGGCGGACGTCCGCCAGGCGGTTGAGGACGGCGCTGACGAAATCGACATGGTGATCTCCCGCGGGCGGTTTCTATCCGGCGATTATGCTTTCGTCTATGACGAAATTGCGCAAATCAAGGAAGCATGTGCCCATGCCCATTTGAAAGTCATTCTCGAAACCGGCGAACTCGGCACACTCGACCAGGTGCGCAAGGCAAGCGATCTGGCCATGCATGCCGGCGGCGATTTCATCAAAACGTCCACCGGTAAAGTCAGCCCTGCTGCCACCATGCCCGTTACCTTGGTCATGCTCGAAGCCATCCGCGACTTCTACTACGCGACCGGCAAAATGATCGGCATGAAACCCGCCGGAGGCATCCGGACGGCCAAGCAGTCCATCCAATATCTGGTCATGGTGCGCGAAACGCTCGGCGACGCATGGCTCACACCGGACTACTTCCGCTTCGGCGCAAGCAGTCTCGCAAATGACGTCCTGAAACAGATCGTCAAACAGGCGACAGGCGCCTACCAAAGCAACGACTATTTCAGCGAGGACTAACACCAAAGCCCACGCTCTCCCGAGCGTGGGACCCAGCAACCAACAACTACCCATGACCACCCCAATCCAACTCAACTTCAATAGCAACTGGACATACGCCCCGGCCCCCGAAACCGTCCCGGTACAGATCGAAGACCGCTACAACCTGTTCATCGGCGGCCAGTTCATCGAACCCAAAAGCGGCAAGTATTTCCAGACCACCAACCCCGCCACACTCGAAACAATCGCCGAAGTAGCGCAAGCCGACGAATCAGACGTTGACGCTGCCGTGCAGGCCGCGCGCAACGCGTATGAAAACGCATGGTCCAAACTGCCCCCGAAGGAGCGAGGCAAATATCTCTACCGCATCGCGCGCATCATCCAGGAACGCGCACGCGAGTTTGCCGTCATCGAATCCATGGATGGTGGCAAGCCGATCCGAGAATCGCGCGACGTGGATATCCCACTCGTCGCGGCACACTTTTTCTATTACGCCGGCTGGGCGGATAAGTTACAGTATGCTTTCCCGGGCACAACTCCAAGAGCGATTGGCGTGGCAGGCCAGGTTATCCCGTGGAACTTTCCATTACTGATGGCCGCATGGAAAATCGCGCCCGCTCTTGCGTGCGGCAACACCGTCGTCATCAAGCCAGCCGAAACCACACCACTGACCGCAATGAAACTTGCAGAAGTCCTGCGCGATGCGGAATTGCCACCGGGCGTGGTCAACATCGTGACCGGCGCCGGCGCAACGGGCGCGGCAGTGGTCAATCATCCCGGCGTGGACAAGGTCGCCTTCACTGGTTCGACCGAAGTCGGCAAACTGATCCTCAAATCCATCGCCGGCTCCAACAAAAAGTACACCATGGAACTGGGCGGCAAGGCTGCCAACATTGTGTTTGAAGACGCGCCGATCGATCAGGCCGTCGAAGGCATCATCAATGGCATCTTCTTCAACCAGGGGCACGTCTGCTGTGCAGGCTCAAGGTTGTTTGTCCAGGAATCCATCGCGGATCAACTGACCCGGAAGCTGCAAGACCGTATGCAAACGTTGATTGTCGGCGACCCGCTCGACAAGAATACTGACATCGGCGCTATCAATTCAAAAGAACAACTCGACCGCATCGAGTCGTACCTGAAGGTCGGCGAGCAGGAAGGCGCGACGTTGTGGCAGTCCCAGTGCAGCGTGCCGGACAAAGGATACTTCTGTCGACCGACACTGTTCCTGAACACCGCACAGTCCCATCGTGTGGTGCAGGAAGAAATCTTCGGCCCGGTATTGGCAGTGCAGACGTTCCGCACAGTTGACGAAGCAGTTAAGAAAGCCAACAACACCCCATACGGCCTATCCGGCGGCGTATGGACAGACAAAGGCTCCAAAATCTTCAAAGTGACCAACAAAATCCGAGCCGGTGTCCTCTGGGCGAACACCTACAACAAATTCGACCCCACCAGCCCCTTCGGCGGCTACAAGGAAAGCGGCATGGGCCGCGAGGGTGGATTACACGGACTCGGTGAGTATGTGAGTCTGAATTAAGACGAGCCGCGAATGAACGCGAATACACGCAAATGAAAACGCCAGAAATGAAACAGAAACACCCAAAGCCCAGACTCTCCCGAGTCTGGGACACCGCCAACACTAATAACCAGCAACAACCATGACATCCACAAACAACACCCAAACCCCGCAAAGCTTCGACAGCCAAACCGACCAACGACTTGGCGTGCTCAAAACGTACAAACTCTACATCGGCGGCAAGTTCCCGCGCACCGAATCAGGTAGGTACTACCCGCTCAAGTCATCAACCGGCCAGACGCTCGCCAACATGTGCCAGGCCTCGCGCAAGGATTTTCGTGAGGCAGTCGTCGCGGCACGCGCTGCGCAGTCTGGCTGGGCCGGCGCGACCGCGTACAACCGCGGCCAGATTCTTTATCGCATCGCGGAGATGCTCGAAGGCCGCGCCAGCCAGTTTGCAGCCGAACTGGTGGAAATGGGCGCCGAACCCGATCAGGCGCGCCAACAGGTCATTGTCGCAATCGATCGACTGGTCTACTACGCCGGCTGGTCCGACAAATACCAACAACTCTTCAGCAGCGTGAACCCGGTCGCATCAAGTCACTTCAACTTTTCCATGCCGGAGCCAACAGGCGTTGTTGTGATCGCTTCGCCGCAGGGGTGTCCGTTGACCGGCTTGATTTCCAATATCGCTCCCGCCATTGTTGGCGGCAACGCCGTAGTTGTGCTTGCCTCCGAGCGCAAACCACTTTGCTCGATCACGCTGGCAGAAGTGTTGCACACCTCGGACCTGCCTGGCGGCGTTGTGAATGTACTGACGGGCAATGCCGAGGAACTACTCCCCCACTTTGCTTCGCACATGGACGTGAATGCGTTGATCTATTGTGGCAGCGACACGGCGCAAATCGAAACAGCGCGCGTCGCCGCAGCCGACAATATCAAACGTGTCATCATCCGTAACAGAACGGACTGGTTAAGTGATGATGCCCAGAATCCCTACTTGATTCGTGATACACTGGAAACCAAGACAACGTGGCATCCGGTTGGCGTATGAGCCGCGTTGTCAGAAAGTCGTGTTTGTTACCTCGCGTCACAACGAGGGGAGTCGTGAATGAGTGAAAGCCCGCTTCGAATCATCCGTCAGCCGCAGATGAGTGACGCCCGCCTTGTGATGGGATTCTCCGGCTGGATGGATGGTGGCGATGTGTCGACCGGCACCTTGGGCTGGTTGATGCACGAACTGGGCGCTTCACGCGTGGCGGAGATCGCACCGCACGAATTTTTCCTGCATAGTTTCCCCGGCTCCATGGAAATCGCGGCCATGTTTCGTCCACACGTGCGCGTGGAGGACGGGCTGATCAGGTGTTTTCAATTCTCTTCCAACGAACTGTTCTGTGATGAATCATCAAATACGTTGTTGTTCCGAGGACGCGAGCCGAACATGCGCTGGGATCGCTATGCGGACTGCCTGTTTGAGATCATCGAAACAATGCGCGTCAGCGAAGTGTATTACGTGGCCAGCGTAGCGGGGGTGGTTCCGCATACGCGACACTCCCGGCTCTACTGCACCGTGTCCGACGAACAGATGAAGTCACAGTTCGATCACTTCGGCGTCAAGTACACGCATTACGAAGGCCCGTGCAGCTTCTCGACCTATCTCATGACGCAGGCCGCCCAACGCGGCATCAAAATGGCCAGCTTTGTCGCTGAAATTCCCGCTTACGTTCAGGACCGCAATCCCAAGTGCATTGAAGTGATGGTCCGCAAGCTCAGCAGTATTCTCGGCCTGTCGCTGGACTTCGACGAGCTTCGCACCATGAGCGATGAATGGGAACGCCGCCTCAATCACGCGCTGAAGGAAAAAGATGATCTGCTCGAATACATCCAGAAACTCGAAGAAGACTACGACAACGAAGTCTTCGACACGCAAATGGATGACTTAAAAGACTGGCTCGAACAACGCGGCGTGCGATTGGATTAACAACTCTGGTCGCCGCGCGATTGGCGACCCGTTACCCCAACTCTTTCAACATCACCGGCCACGCATCCCGCGCATAAAACCGATGGCCGCCCTTCCCGACAACCAGATGACACCGGTTCGCCGCCCCCGCCGCTCTATAAATCTGCTTGAGCTTCTTAAAAGATGATCGCACCGCATGGATGGGAAAGATCGGATCTTTCTCGCCGGCAACAATCACCACCGGCTTGGGCGCGAACAAGCCCATAACATCCGCCATCTCGGCATACTTCAACAAGCCCGGCACATAGTTATCCGCGCAATGGTAAATGCCCATAATCGAATGGCGAAATGTACAGAAGTAACACGACGGCATGACAAACGCGACGTCTGGCAACAACGCAGCACCGAATAAACTGATCGTTCCCCCACCGCTGTTCCCCATCACACCGATGCGGCTCTTGTCCGCATCACCACGTTGTTTCAGATATTCGATGCCGCGCGAAACGTCATACACCCGCTCGCCGAGCAGCGTCTTACCGAGCATCAACGCGTGCATGGTTGCATCATGGCAGCCAGAGTTCGAAATCGCTTTCTGTTTCTGCTCGCGGCGAAGGCCAAACGATCGCTGCTCAATACACAATGCTGCGATACCCCGTCGCATACAGCCAATGGCAAAATCGCGGTCGCCCTCAACTTTCATCGGCGCGTGCTCATCGTCGCGCTCTACGCCGATGGAGTGATGCATACCGGTCGTATGACCCTGCAGGCAGACCGCAAACGTGTATGGCGGCTCGGCCTTCTTCGGCAGGCATACATACATCGGCAGATCCGCGTAAGGCTCCGATGCAACGACAACCTTTTCGATCGTGCCGTGACGATGGTCCTGTTTCCAGATCGACTTTGGATTCAGCGGAATCTTTTCTTCATCGCCAATACCGACCAGTTGCCTGACCTTACGGCGTAGTTTGCGCTGCCATTGCACCACGTCTGAGCCGTCGTATGACATCGACGGCGTCTGGCGATCCATCAGGTATTTGTGATATTCCGTTGGAGAAAAGTGGTGTGGCATGGGTAGTTGCTGGTTACTAGGGTTTAGGGTTCCGAGGGGTCTGGTAAGCAAGTCTCGTCAGTGTCCCGTATGGCCGAACCCGCCTTCACCGCGCGATGTCTCCGGCAGTTCGTCCATTTCATTCCACTGCACGCGCGGCACCGGCTTGATGATCATCTGAGCGATGCGCATGTGGCGCTCAACCACAAACGGCTTCTTCCCATGATTGATCATGGGCACCATCACTTCGCCGCGATAGTCTGAATCGATCGTGCCGGGCGTGTTGGGCATGGAGATGCCGTGCTTGACCGCCAAACCGGACCGAGGGCGAATCTGCGCCTCATAGCCGATCGGCACAGCCATGCGAAAGCCACACGGGACCAGAGCGATATCGCCCGGCTGGATCGTCGTGGGCTCCGGGACCGCCGCATGCAGGTCCATCCCTGCTGCGTGCTCGGACTGGTACTGGGGCAACGCGACATCATCATTTTCCGGCAATCGGCTAATTGGCACATTAATCAGGGTTTGACTCATGCGGCGGATCATAACGACCACCCCACCGGAGAGCGAATGTACTCGTTGGGGCGAAAACCCACCCCCGATTGGTAATCAAAACCCCCTGAAAAAGCCGATTGAATATTCGAAGACCTAGCGGGTTTGCCACATGAAAAACTATGGCTAAAATGCTCGTCTGCTTTGGCTGGTCCCTTCGTCTAGCCTGGTCTAGGACATCAGGTTTTCATCCTGAAAACACGGGTTCGAATCCCGTAGGGATCACTTTTTTGAATGCTTCTCCCTGCTTGCAGGAAGAAGCATTTATTTTTTTAAATACTTATATTTATTGCCTTTATCGCCGCCTCCAACGTGAAGGCGTGGTGAAGTCACGCGGAGCCGCCACGCCCGATGGCGGTCTTGCCAAAGCGGTCCCGAATCTGATCGGATACACGGTCTATCTCTTTCTGGCGGTCATGTTCGTGGTCGGCAAATAAATGGCCCTGTGGATCATCCCGAGACAGACGATCAGCTGATATCCCAATAAGCCGAACCGGTTGAAATGGCCAGTTATCAAATAATTTCTGCGCGATATGCCACAACTCGTTGGTGACGTTGGTTGCCGCATCCAATGTTGCTGATCGGGTGATGGTCTGGAAGTCGCCAAACCTTACCTTGATGGCTATACCTTTTGCCACGACCTGATGTTGACGCAATCGCCGCGCGACCTGCTGAACCTGGCCAAACAGAATGCGTTTGACTTCATCAGGATCAGCGATGTCCGTGGTAAAGGTCTGTTCGTGCCCGATGCTCTTGGCTTCGCGGTCTGGAACGACGCGGCGGTTGTCGATGCCGCGCGCCAGTTTCCAATATCGCTTGGCGTCAGCGCCAAACCGCCGCTGCATCCATTCCATCGGCATCGCGCGCAGGTCTGCGATGGTTTTGATACCGCGCGAAGCCAGCTTTTCGGCCGTGACCCGGCCGATGCCCCAGATCCGCGTCACGGGCAACGGCGGTAACACGCGATCGATGTCGTCAGCACCAATAATTGTCAGGCCATCCGGTTTGTTCAGGTCCGACGCAAGCTTGGCAAGGAACTTGTTGGGGGCGAGGCCAATCGATGCGGTCAGATTCAATTCCTGCCGAATGCGCCCCTTCAGTTCGCGAGCGACGTCCTCCGCTCTACCCAAGGCGCGCTCCGTGCCACTTAAATCGAGGAATGCTTCGTCGACGCTGAGCGGTTCAATCACCGGAGAAAACGCATCAAGAATCGCGAACATCTGCTTCGACACGTCCCGGTAATGTCCACCTCGCACAGGCACAACAACCGCGTGGGGACAACGGCGCTTGGCAACAACCATCGGCTGAGCCGAGTGACAACCGAACTGTCGCGATTCATAACTGGCCGCCGCGACCACGCCGCGCGGACCATCGTGGCCGACCAGCACCGGCTTGCCACGTAACTCCGGCCGGTCACGCTGCTCCACGGACGCGAAAAATGCGTCCATGTCGATATGCATGATGGAGCGTTCAATGGCCACCAGATCATTTTAGTCGCCAGATTGACCCGGGCTAGGTCTGGCATGTTTCGCAGGCATACATCTTGCGGTTGCCTAAATTCCAACATCGAATTTTGCTATCGCAATTCGGGCAGTTGTCGCGTTTATAGACGTTGACCTGCTTTCCGGGTTTCATGCCATTGACCGGCTTTTCGACTTGCTTTCGATCGACCGTGATGATGCGGTTGTGTTTGACACCCAGTTTCAACAACTTGACTGTAAGTTGCCATATATCGTCAAATTGCGCCTGATCCAGTTCGTTCCCGGGCTTGTCCGGATGAATTCCTAGAAGAAAAAGAATTTCCGCACGGTAGACGTTGCCGATCCCGGCGATCACTGACTGGTTGAGCAACAGCGCTCCGATCGGCGCTCGGCTGCCGCTGATTCGGTCCCACACGACCTTCGGAGTAGCATCAGACCGAAGCGGGTCCGGCCCGAGTCGACTTCGGATAGCCATCAACGCTTCCTCGTCGATCAGTTCGCAACAAGTTGGTCCATTCAGGTCCAGAGCCCGGTCACGGCCGCTTATTCTTAACCGTACGGCTCCACGTGGCTCTGGAAACGGCTTCTCGTGCAAACGGTATTTACCGTACAGCCCCAGATGAATGTGAACGACTCGCTCGCCACTCCAATGATAGAAAAGGTGTTTCCCATGGGCTGTGACATCTTGCAGCAACTTCCCGTTCAATTCCGATGCTTCGGCTTCAAAACGTCCTTGTGGTGAAGCCACCTTGGTACGTACACCGGCAAACCATGCCTTATGGTCTCTGGCAAGGCGATGAATCGTGTGTCCTTCAGGCATTTGGATTTTCTTGAATAAGAAAATAGTTCGTTGAATCCAGTCGCACACTCAGCGTTAAGTCTAGCTGAAGGAGCAAATCCTGAACAATTCAGAAGAAACACCAAAGAAACAGGAAGGTAGTTGATATTACTCGACTGATCGGACTTCGACTTGCACACGCTGCTCTGCTCTACGGTTCTCCGTGCGTCTATCAGTATCCCCATGCCGGACCAGGACGCACACCTTGCCGGTTGGCCATGTCACTTCGCAGGCTCGCGCGGTATCAGGACCAACCGCCTTTCCAGAAGAATCGACTACGTTGAGTGATCGCAATGTGAATTCTGATCTATGGGTTGCCGTTGAGGAGTAATACACACTGATGAACCCAACGGCCCTATCTCACCGCCGACCAGTTTCGTTCCATGCGACAGATTATTTCCTTGAGCGTGAATGTTTCTCGTTCGATCACCTTCGATTGACAAAAACGTATCCGTACCAGGCAGGGCGTGGCATTGTGACAACCAGCCGTCTCGACAGTTCACGAACCGGGCAAACGGCGCTTCAGGTTTTGCTGGTCGCCCGTGGACGTTGTTGACATAGCTACCATCCACACGATCGCACCAGATTACTGCCCGTGCCGGCGCCATATCATCATCCGCCTCGTAGACGACGTCTACGTCCCTAACGCGCAAGTCACGGCAGTTTGTGAAAACGAAAAATGCTTGCGTATCCCAATTCGGCCCACTCTCCGGATCCTGCCACGACGTCAGACCGCCGCGTGGCTTACCGATGATCGATCGTCCTTCATGGCCTGCCACCTTCAGTGTGACGCCGCTTAGGCACAGACGCTCTACCGGGCTGGACATCATCCCTTGAATGACGCAGCGTCCCTTTGTACGAATCATTACATTCGAGAGCGTGACGTCTCGTAGCATACCGGCCATTGAATCTTTGTGGCGCCGCTCCATGTCGATGAAGATTGGCCATTCTACGTGGCCAGGAAGTTTTGCGATCAATTCCATCGAAATATTGCTGAACAGAATGTGTTCTATCGTTCCGCCATCTTTCATGTAAATGGAAATTCCAGTGCGCGTGTTTCGGATTACACAGTTGTTGATCGTTACGTGACGAATATCACCCAGACTTTCCGTGCCTAGCTTCAGGGCGCCGCAGGTCGTTTCCATCGTACAGTTCGTCACCGTAATGTTCTCGCAGGGATAGGGCTGAGTTGCCTTGATCACGATGCAGTCGTCGCCGGCGGTGATGTGGCAGTCAGAAATGTGAACGTTCGTGGAGCAGTCGGGATCGATTCCATCAGTATTTGGGCCGAAAAGGTGGTTGAGTATTGTCACACCCGCAATACGCACGTTGTCACATCGGAAGGGATGAATTGTCCATTTTGGCGCATTGGTAATCGTCACGTCGCGTATCAGTACGTTCCTGCAGTTTTCGAAGTGAATGAGCTGTTCCGGCCGCCACGCCTTGGGTTTCCAGGTGAAACCTATTTCCGGTTTGACCCAGAACGCCTCTCCCTGCCCGTCGATCCGCCCATGCCCAACGATTGCGATATCAGACACATTCTCCGCGTAGATCAAATTGGGGCGATCGTAGTCGTCCCGATCGGTACTCCCGCGGATCGTCACACCGGACTCGAGGTGCAATGTCACGTGGCTTCGCAGATATAACGTCCCTGTCACATACTCGCCAGCGGGCACGCTCACCGTCCCACCGCCAGAGGCAGAGCGGTCATCGATCATCTTCTGAATCGCCAAACGATCGCTCATGGTGTGGCGTCCTTATCGATCACGCTTGGTATAGACCTTGATATCTTCAAATGTGCCCTCGGTATGGGCGTACAGGCCGACCATCGGATTGCGTAAAGGATCGCGGTGGGTATGGGTCATCACCAGTTTTCCGTCGATCCATTGCCGAAGGAGGTTTCCATCGCGTTCGACAATGACAGTATGCAGCTTGCCCGGTGTTACGATCGCATCCCATCGCTTGGCTTCCTTGCCCGCGATCAGCAGCTTGCTGAACGCGTTGTTGTCAGACCCGAATCCGACAAAGTAACCACTGGCCACGCCGGACCAGTCGGCGCTGAGGATAGCGGTCAGGTCGCAAGGGCTGTTGGATCGACACTGGTACTCGATCCGCTGCGAACCGGGGAATTGCTTCTTACACATCAGTATGCCTCTGCCGGTAATCGCACCACTCTTTACCTGCCAACTGCCTTTGACGAGTTGCCAGTTGTCGCCAAGCGTGTCACGGTCAAACGTGTCTTCGAATCGCAGTTCCCATTGGTCATTGGTGGGGGCTGTAGGCCCACGATCCATCGCAACGACAGCATCCGACACAGGCGTGAGGATCATGCCGCGCAGGCCAATCATTTTTCCCCATTTGTAGCCTGTTATGCCGGATGGAAATGAGACTTCGATTCGTCCGTCCGTGACAGCGACATGTGTCTCGATCGTTTCGTAGGCGCGGCTGACACGCGGATCGCCGTAAGCCCATCGCTGGCGCGGCAACACGGTCGGTTTCAAACGACGGCCGTTGACCGTGGGTGCGAAAGCGGGATGCCCCATGGGCGTCATGACCAGCAGCGTGAGCCGATAGTCGCCGTTGGGGACAGCAGCCGTGAACGTATTGTCTGCCGCGTTCACCAGATCACGCGTCACCGGATCGCGACGTGGGTAATCGGTCAATCCCTCGCCAGACGATTCGCCGGCGTTATTCGGGTCCTTCAGCCAACCATATTGATGAATATTCTGGATGCGATGGCGCTTCGTAACCCAACCCGGTGAACTGTCCCGCCTTACGACAGAAACACTTTCGATCGCGCGCGTGGTCGGCTTATGTCGATTCGCATGTACCGTCATCGAGAGCTGACCGTCCGTAACTTGGACAGGAAACGTCAGCCCACGCCCGAACTTTGAAGCGAAACCCGGCACAGCCATTGCCTCCTGTGCCTGAATGTAGACCTGCACGTCGGATTCACGATATGAACTTGCGGCAACCTTCAATGTCGGCAGGTCGACAGTTACGTCATACCAGCCGTTCGGTATTTCCACAGTCAGCGGTTCGCCGAATCCGATGTCGCCGTCTGTTTGGGACTCGTAAACCAATTGGGATTCCCGGCCCCCCGGAGCGCCGGGAATCTCTGCCGTTATCGCCATAAGGCAGAAACCATCGTCAAGGCTTTCCAGCTCAACTGATTCGATTCTGCGTGTTGCATCCGTCTCCAACGCGAAAACGTTCAGATGCAGATAACCGGCGTTGTAGATGAACGGACCGTATCGATACGCTCTTGACCACACCCGGGCGAAGGGAACGGGTCTGGCCAGTGCCGCAAGCGGGCCGGTGTTACGCCAGGCATCGCAGTGCACACCTTCTTGTAATGTGACTGTTGTCACTTTGCCATCCGCATAGCGCACGCGATACCGGCCAACCATCGCGGCGTTGTGTTTGTCATCGCCGTTAAGCACATGTCCCAGAAAGAACAGACGCGCTGCCTGATGACCCACGGGAATGGAAACTGCCTTGCCTATCTGTGTTCGCACGTATCCGGAACCCGCGTTGGTTGCCGGGTCGATCAGATCGAACGGCACGCCGAGCAATGAGGTTGTTGCGCCAAACGGATAGCCGATGAAATTAGATGAGGTTTCGTAGCCTTCAAACGTCGGCCACACGGCGCGCGCGTATGCGCGGCGCCAGCCTTCAGCCGTGTACTGAACCGGCCCGAAGTCCCAACCGATCTGGCCGGGCTTCAACGTCGCATCAAACCGCGGCGACTGGTCGTTGTATGTGTGATATTGCCCGAACCACGGCCAACGCCGCTCATCGGCTTCGACAATGGCGAACGGATCCGCGTTGGCGACGCCGCGCAAATCAATGTGCTCGAAATGATGGTCCTTTGCAATCGCATATGGCTCCACATCGCCCAGCCGATTGTGATACTTCACCAGATGTGAGGATTGATTGGACTGTCTGTCGAATGTCGGCATGCCTGAACGATAGAACGCAGCAAGCCGATAACCCGGATATCGAAGGCTGGCCGGCCGAACCCTGCCGGCGTGATGCGGCTCCAGTGCATCGAGTACCTGCTCGCGCGTCAGCGTCTGGCTGTGTTTGAGAAATGGCAGCGAATCCGTGAAATACAAGCGCGTGGAATGATGGATCTGCATTAGTTCATTTTTCGAACCATTGACAAACCATGGAATCGGATCAGCCATGAGTTCCAGGAACTGCGGATCGCGCGTGCGCAGCCACATGCGCGTCATATGCTGGACACGATAGCTTGCGCCGCCTGCATTGGTGAACCCGGCCATGTCGTTGTGGCGATAGAAGTCCAGCGCGTTAAGCACCCAGTCGCGCTGCCAGTCTGCGCCGTCCAATTGCCAGAGCAGCAGCCGGCATAAGAGCGGGCCGTCATGTTCGCGATTGAGCCAGGTGCGGCCGTAGGCGCCGAGGTATTTGTTGGTGAACTGATGAATTACCTCGCGTTGGTATTGCTCGTTCAGTTCGTCGAGCTTCGCGCGCATGCGCTCATCACCTGTGAGACAGTAATACAGGATCATACCTTCGATATTCGTATGGCTGCCGTTTGTACGACCGAAAACGGTATAACGATGGCGCCGGGCATACCCCGTGCGTTGTGGCACACGATGAAATGTCGGAATAGCGACTTCGGCCCCGAATCGCGCGATCACAGAGCCGAAATCCAGATGCGGCTTATGGCCCGTGCGCATGTACTGTATGAGCGATCCCATCGACGGCGATTTGCCACTTTCCTGGTGATACCAGCGTCGATACCAGTTGAGGGTGATCGCCGCCCGCGCGGTTTCCGAGCCGGGTTTGTACCCATACCGCATTGCGCCGTAATGGAACATGCCGTAAACGTTGAGCCATTCCAAATGCATCTTGCGCAAAAGGCCGAGGTATGACTCAACACCTGCTTCGAGTATCGGATAGTTGGTTGGGTCGTATGGGTGCATCGGCACGCCGACCGCTTCACTCGCACAGTTCCACTGCGCACTGACGAACGGATAAATCGGCTGGCCCCAAGCCACCGCCTGATTCTGAAGACTGAGAGCGTCTACCGACTCGTCATGAAACGAAAAACGCAGGCGACGCGTCCATGACACGCCGATGGCGTTGCCCCAGCTGATCTTATCGCCACTACTCTGGTCGTTTCTGGCCTGCCCCTTGATGGATTGAGCAGCGAGTTCGCCTGCCTTGACATCCGCTTCCAACTGCGACCAGCCGCCATCTCTTCGGTCGATCCACATGCGCAGGTCCATCTCAGGACCCGCGTCGGGCCACATGTAAGCGGTCAATCTGCCATCGCCGTGCACGGCAAGCTGCGACGGGTAGTCGCGCCAGAAGTCGCGCATCGCGACCGACGCGCTGCCTACTTTGCTCGATATCGACATCCACCCTTCTGATTTTTCGCCGCGTGCCAGAACATTGCCGTCGTCGCTGCGGACTTCCCAAGTCGGCTTAAACGGAATCTTGTCCAGTGCCGGATATCCGGGGTAGCGCCCTTCGCCATTGTGAAACTGATGCAATACCAGCCGACTATGGGACGCGGGCATCAATAATTTTTGTGAATTCTCTGTGCCAGCTGCGCAAATGGCTGTCATGTCGCCGTCGGCCACAAGCGGCAGTGTCAATCCAGCTGATTGCACACGTACGAGATAAGGATCTTCGGTATTGGTGAACGTGTAATCCACATCCATCAACGCGCTGCCGTGATGGAAGACATACGTCAGCCGATACTCCATCATCGACGCGCCCGATGTATTATGTAGCCACCCGGCAACCTCGATGGCGACACGCTGCGGACCAGGACACTTGACGGTCAGCAGCGCACTTTCGCCGTGCAGGTTGTCATAGTGACCGGTTGGGTCGGGATACGCGCCGTCACGGGCCGTATCATGCGGACTGACAATCAAAGGGGTGCACAGCAGGCCGCCCGTCCCGTCTCCTCCATCATACGCGCGCACAGCAATCACATTCGGCGCGTCAACGCGTAGATGTGCCGTTGGCAGTCGCACGCGCACCTGCTTCCAGGTGGGATCACCCACCGGGTCGACCTTGCCGCGTTGAACGACTGTCCCGATCTGCTCACCGTTGAGATAAACCCACAATTTACGGTCCTCGGCCATCCCGTACCATTGCTGGTGACGCATCTCGAGATACACAGCACGGTCGCGCCAACTCTGGTCAGCAGCAAAACGGATGCGATACCAGCCGTCGCCATCATGTTTGGAAAAGCCCTGCATCTCCCACGGCTCGAACGGGTTTTGCCATGACCATGACCGGTCGTCGTAGTCCGGCTCGTGAAATCCAACATGTTCACCGACACCGTCGGCGTCAGTGATGAACCGCCATTGTCGTGGTCCGCCGAGTGGCTTAAGCGTGGTCCAAAGTCCCCCTTCGGTTGGCGGATAACCCTTCAGTTCGGCAAACAGTTCCGCTGGCGCCCTCAACATTTTCTGCCAGCCGCTTGGTGTGCGGCGCGCGATTTGCGTAAGCAATCCGCACTTTTGATCAAAGGTTGCGCGCAGCGTGCCAGTGTCAATAACCAGTTCCTCAGCGGTCTGGCGGACATCAATGGCTTTCTCAATAACTTCGTCGAAATTCCCATACCGCAGTCGAAACACGCGCTGCTGATTTGGCTCGAAGTCTGCCAGAAAACTTACTGCTAACCAGCGAATCGAATATTGCGAAGGTTCGCCGCGCCGCCGACTAAAGTCCCACCATCGGCTCAGCACATCGAACTGCGCAGGTACGGCATTGCCTTGATCATCAACAAGGTGCAGCTTCTTCCAGTCTGTCAGTTCGCCTTTTGGAAACGGTACCCCACCGCGCACTGGATGAACCTTGCGCTGCACGCCTGCCGATTCTGTGACGTGCAGTGGGATCGACTTATAACCTTCATGCTGTGCAGGGATGTCCGACTCAACAGGCAGTGGCGTTAACTCGCGAAGCGATTCGCCGGATGCCCATGTTGCTGTCAGCAGAACGAGAAGAATTGTTTTCCGTGCGAGGACCGACCGTCGCGTCTTGAACGGCATGCGTCACTCCTACTTCAGGCCAGTGACGAAGTTGTAGGTGTAGGACTTCGGGTCGCCGTCAAAGGCGTTCCAGATATCTTCGGTGTTGATGTTCATCAGCATCGTGCCCTGCGTCATACCGAACGCGGTCTGCCCCTGCGTGATGATTTTCTTGTCCGGATCGGCAACGAACTCGACATGGCCATCTGTGTAACCGACGTTGTAACCGGTGGCGGCGTGATAGTACTGCCCTTGCGGATCGACCTTGAACGTCAGCCACGAGAAATCGTCCGCCAGGTATGCGAGTGTGGCCGGCGCTCCGGCCGGACGGAACTCCTGGTGAAAAAGGTAGCGGTCACGATTGTTCAAAACAGGTCCCCAGACCGGCGCACTGCCACCTTTTTTCCAGCGCGCGCCGCGCCATTGAACGCTGGTCCAGGTTTGTAGACGATTGTTCTGGATACGGATCTGAAACCCATGCACGCTATTGATATAAGCAGGACTCGTGCTGTTGCCAGGCACCGCAGCAGCACGATTGATGTCGGTCCAGAAGGTCGCCCCGGAATTGCGCGACGGGCAAATAAAAGGGCGCAGCGACGTGATGTAAGCGTTGTAGTAGAGCAAACCGAGTTGGGTCGGCACTGATGGGTCCGACGCCCATGCACCCATCAGATTAGTACGATCAGTGTAAGACCCCAACACGGCCCCCGCGTCCGGCCAGTACCCATCGTGGTCAGCCGCGTACGCATGAATTGAGACGTTCAACTGCTTGAAGTTGTTCTGACAGACCTGCAACATCGCTGCATCGCGAGCCTTACTCAGTGACGGCAACAAAATGGCCATGAGCAACGAAACAATGGAGATCACAACGAGCAGTTCGATCAACGTGAAGCCGTTGTGCGAGTGGCGTTTCATATCAGCGTTCCTTGGAGATAACGGAGTCTGACGGGAATGACGACCGGGAAGTCGCGCCTTGCGAGAGATAAAGACTGACGCTTAGGCGCGAGGTCGGCTCGTTCGGATGTTTTAAACGATTCATCAACAGCGACGCGGCATGCCGGCCCATGGTGTCAGCAGGAATATGAATCGTACTGAGCGGCCCCTTGGGCATGGCGGCGGCACGGTCCTGTCCGTCAAAGCCGATAATCTGATAATCGCGCCCGGCGTGCAGACCATGCGCTGCAACTTCACGAATAAAACCCATCGCCATTTCATCGCAGATAGCAAACACGCCATCGGGACGCGGATTCAAAGCAAGAAAATCGACCGCGGCTTCAGCACCGGCAAAATCCTGGTAGCTCTTGCAATACAACACTCGGTCTTCAGGAACCGCCTGACCATAACCATGCTCAAAACCGGCAATGCGTTTAATATGGTTGGCGTCAACAAGCTGCTTTTTTGGCCATCGCCGGCCGAGGATCGCGACGTGCCGACAACCGGCCTGGCGCAATGCTTCACCGGCAAGCTGCCCGCCCTGGAATGAATCAGTGCCGACAATATCGCAAGGCCAGTCTACTGATTGGCTCCACGGATCGCTCGTGTCGATGAGCACTTTGCACCGCGGACCAGCTTCGCGAATCTGCAGTGGGCCGCCGTTGACCATCACGATGGCATCAATCTCGTTGCCGTCTGCACCGATGCGCGGCTCATCATCGTGAAACGTGACGCAGCGCACCAGGGCGCCCAAGTCTTCAAGAATTTCACACAACGCATCAACCGCCGGCAACAGAAACGAGTCACTGAGATTGCGACGAATCAGAATGGTTTTGCCGGACAACACATTGTCGGCACTGGCATGCTTTGGCGATCGATCTCGCGCCGTAGGCAAGCGCTTCACAAATGTTCCGCGACCATGGTGAGAAATCAGCACGCCTTGCTGAACCAACTCGCGCACCGCGCGCCAAGTATTGCTTCGGCCGGTTCCAAGCTGACGGCAGAGTTGATCGACCGATGGTAACTGGTCGCCAATTGTCCACTCCGTTCCAATTCGGCCGAAAAGTTCCTGCTTGATTCGCTCGTGTAGTGGTGCGGGGGTGTTGAGAACGTCGGGCTGAAGCATAGGCATGGTATAGTATGATATCATACTTAGAGAGATGATCAAGTTTCTGTACCCTGCGATACATCGCGATTTGATAATTAAGTTTAATTTTTTCAATTACTTACTGTAAAAATGAGTAGACATGACATCAAACGTGTCGTGATTCATCCATGCCGCATTCCCGTTCCCAAGGAGCGCATTCTCTGTTCGGAATTTATGTACGAGCCACTCAATCGCGGCCCCAACGGCAGATTTGACGGTCCATACTTCGGCGATGTGCCGACCTACATCGTCGAAGTACAAGGTAATGGCGGGCCAGCTGGCTGGGGCGACATGCCGCGCATAGGTGAAATCGACGATTTGAAGTTGCGCGCTTCGAAACTGATCGGCAAGTCGCCTCAGGACATCCACGTCGAACATGACCCCACTGATGATCCCAGACAAGTTCGCGGCATTCACACCGCCGCACTGGACTGGCGCTGTCGCATCGAAGAAATCCCGCTGTGGGCCATGTTTGGTCAAATGGTGCGCGACCGTGTCAAAGTCTCCTGGTGGACTGCCTTTAGAACACCAAAAGGCGCAGCCGAAATCGCAACACATGCCAGGTCTCTGGGTATCAACAGCCTGAAACTCAAAGGCAACGAAGTACTCGACGATGTCGGCATTGCGATCGCCGTGCGAGAGGCGTACGACAACGACAACTTTCTCGTGATCATTGACCCCAATGGCCGGTGGGGAGACGCTGACAAAGGCATCGAACGGGCGCGCCGCATTCGCGAAGTTACGGATAGCGTTTGGCTCGAAGATCCGGTAAGAACCGACCATGAGGGTGTCGCGCGCGTGCGCCGCGAAGCAAACATCGGCATGATCCGCACCTGTCGCGGTGGCGCTGATCACGTACACAAAATCGTATCCGCCGGCGCAGCGGATGGCCTGAATATCGGCGGTAAGTGGCCCGTCATGCTGGAAGCTTCCACAGCGGCCGAGAAGAACAACCTGCCATTCTGGGTTGGCTCGTCTGTGATGTCGGGCCTAAGCGACTTTGCGTCGCTTCACTTTGCCGCGACTCAGCCCAATTTCCTGCTCGGCGCCGACCTCGCCGCCAGCCAGTCGCGCGAGCACAATCTCATCAAACAGCCGCTGACGTACGACGAAGGCACCGTCACCGTCCCGCAAAGCCCCGGATTGGGCGTGGATGTCGACCTGGACGCGATCGAAAAATACCGCATTGCAGATCCGATCCGCGTGGAATGACTGACCGCCGGCAGAATCACAAGGCAAAGGTCTTGACAACCCAGAATCACTAAGATACCCTTTAAAGGTATCTTTAAAAGAATGAGTAGGGGCATATATTCATGGCCCTACTCTGGCTCATTGATGCCACGTCAAGACTTGGATCAGAAATTCTGCTCGTACGACCGACCACCTTTCTATGATGAAGGAGCATGACGTTGATCTCATCCCACAAGCAACGCGACGGCTTCACGCTGATCGAATTACTGGTTGTGATCAGCATCATTTCGCTGCTGATCTCCATCCTGCTGCCCGCACTCGGCAAGGCTCGCAAGTCCGCCCAGCGCGTTCAATGCGCGGTCAATACTCACTCGATTTACGTCGGCGCCATGACTTATGCAGCCGACTTCAAACAGCGATTACCCGGCGGGGGCGACACGAGTTTTAACGTTGCCACAAGAAACCAGGGCAACGTGATGTATTTCGCCAAGAAGTATCTGAACGTGCGGGTTGCTTACAACAACAATGAACAGGTGGGCGACTGGCCGCATGCCAGCATTCCAAACATTGGCGGTGGCGGATGGTCTTTTGTTGACCGTGCCAAGAGCGTCCTGCATTGCCCATCGGTCGCCAGCTACGAATCAAGCTGGTCAGGTGAAGTGACCAATGGAGGGCTCGGATACACGCTGCGCGGCCTCGGCGTCAGCGGGTGGCAGGCCGGCGGAGCATACACCGTTGCAGGTGGATACCCACGAACAGACGCCCCGACAACGATCGAAGGCAGCCCGCGTCTTTTCCTTGCCGACCTTGTCTATGTGGAACAGTGGTCGGCGCCGTACGACAGCTTTTACCTGGAGCGCAACAATCACTACACCGGTAATGGGCCGGCTGGCGGCAACGTCCAATCAGCGGACGGGTCCACCAGATTCATCGGCATCGACGACTGGATCTCATGGAGCTGGACAAACGCCGGCGGCGGACACCCACTGGGATACTGGGAAGCCCAATCGCGCTATCTCGGCGGCTTCGGCTACAGCGGCAATGGCTCAACCAACGGCCTGCTTACCAGGGGCCCAACCGGCACCATGTTTGCCCCCGACGTCGAACGGCTGGATGACTTCGGATATTGAAACATGAAACGGCGTGATCTATGAATCACGCAAAGCCAATGCGCGCTTCAAACGTCGCGCGATCGATTCGCCCTTCCAGCAGGTCATGCGCGAGGCGTGCATGAATGCGTGTATTCACCTCCGCATGATCAAGGTGCCGCTGAAGTACGGGGACACTCGTCGGCGAACCAATGCGACCTAACGCGACAGCCAATTGCGACGTCACCGTGAAGTAATCATCACACTGCGTTAGCAGCTTCTCAATCACGGGCGCCGCCTGCACATCACCCATCTTGCCCAACGCGGTGATGGCTGCACGCTTGACACGCCACCGCTTCTCGCCTGCCGGACGAGGCATATCCGGATCAGGCCCATCGACTCGGCGGTCGCAAAGCATCCGCCCCCAGGTCCACCACTTCTGAATAAGCGGGTATGAGCCTTGTGCTTCTTCCGCTTCCAACAGTGCGATCAATGCGGATGTTGACTTGTGCGCGCGGAGGCGCCCCAATGCATCGGCAGCAGTCATCTGTACACGCCACTGATCACTGCCCAACGCGGCGATCAACGCATCGATCGCATCGGAACCATTAGACCGCTCAATTGCCAACACATCCTCAGCAGACTGAGGCACTTCAGACAGACTCGACGGCTGGACAGCAGAAGCATGCAATTCAAGCGACGTCATTTTTTCGCCGGTTCCGCCGATCTGGCCAATTGGCTTGCCATTAACAAAAGCCCATACGCGTTGCGGTACTTCAAGCTCGATCCGATAGTTGTGCTCGCCGCTGTAGTTAACACGCAAACAGCCGGCGTACTCGATGTGTAAAGAGGCGCCCGGCCACGACAGGTCGATCGTCGTACCCGAAACAAGCTTTGCAATAGACGTCGCCCGGAGCGACCAGGTCAAATCACACGGCGCGAGGCTGCTCAACGACAGGGATTCAGGAATCTGGATTCGCGTAACGTCAACGGCACTCAGCGTGCCGTCATTACGGCATACGGCATATCGTGCGTTTGTGGTTCCGCCTGCCCAGCCTGTTTCGCCATCGGTATTTTCAAGGATGACGTCATCATCAAACTCATCTGATTGAATACGGAATCGCGCGGGGCCGGCACGCTCTGCTGATACAACGGCCGGCTCTACGTGCTCATGCAGCCAGACCGGGCCACAAAGTGTTTCGCCGTGGAAGGATGGCACAGTCAGACATAGCTTGTTTTCCCCGGATTGAAGCACTTCGCTTAAATCAAAAAACCACGGCAGATCGCAGACGCTATCCGGCCAGATACCGCGCATCTGATCGGCCACAGGCTCAACCAACTGACCATTCACCTTAAGCTCAACATGGCGGGAAGCCGCGGCCAGCTCCAGGAAGTATCGCGCTCCCGATTCACAATTGATGTCCACTGTGCGCTCGAATCGGCGAGGCTGATCACTGTGGGTCATCGAATCAGACAGATACGCCTGGTCCAATGAAACGACGTCACGTTGTTCACCAAAATGTCTTTGCCACCCGTGCGTCAGCTCTTCTCTGAATCTTAAGCATGGCTGAGGCAAAAGCGCCACATCAAGGCGCACCGAATCAGCAGCCGGAACAGAATGGTGCATACGGATGCTACGACCGTCCGGCATGCGCGGGTACCCCACCGCGTCATCAAGTTGAAGTTCGCCGGCCTGTAACGGAATGATGTCGCATCTGACCTGTTCAGGTGTACGTACGACAACGCGTCCCTTCTGAACCTTCGCGTTCGAACGCAGAAAAGCCTGCCAGGTCACGCGATGCGGCGAACGGAAATCCACCTTGTCACACGTGACGACATATTGCCCACCAACCAGCAGGCTGCTGCGCTGGACACGATCAACGTCGTAGCGGTCCGCGTAAAGAGCCGCGGATTCACTGCGAACCACTTGAAGCGAGCCGGTGTAGCCGAACGCTTCGCCTTGCCCGCGACACGGATCCAGCGGGACATACCAGGCCTCATCATCAAAGACTAGCGTATTAGATTGGCCAACCGAGCCATTCGTCAGTCGGGCCAATGCCTGTTCATCATCAATGGCGCCACCATGCGACCCCCGGACATACTCCTGCAAGCTCTCAATGCGCCGCTGACCGATATGGTCGAGCAATGTATCGCGCGGAATTGGCTTCAACTCCTGCGGAATCTTCCCGTGCCCATCGACCAGAATGATGCTTCCACAGGCTTCCAGGGTAATGCTGTTCGGATCGGCGTTCGCCCGGCCGGCTCCCGGCACACCTTCGCATCGATCCCAATACTGAAATAGCCTGACGCGCCGTGACTCGCTTTGCAGCGCAGCGCCAAACGTCGGTTCCATCCAGGGCTCATAAATGGCTTTGGCCTGCTTCATATCGAGGTCGGTCGGCCACCAGACAAGCGACCAGAGCCGATCGTCAACTTCCCAGGCCGGAAGCGCGTGGCGGTGCCAGAGATTCAGATCACGAATGATCGCCAGTGGCGCCGGATCGCGATCCAGCCGCGCGAGATAAACCAAACCAGCTTTGACATTCGCATACGCAAAGCCGTAATCATCCCAGCCGGGCAACAGGCCGCCAGGGCCGATCAGACGACGGCACGTATCAAGAACGCGCCGCGCCGGCGGCCCATCAGGTGGCAAGCCTTCTGTCATAACCCGCTGTCCAGTGACCTGCTCAGCCAGTAAGGCACTAAACAGCGTCACCGGTAAGACGACGTGTTCCTGATAGGTACTGCCTTCGCAACTGTTTCCGTCAGCCGGAAGCTGACGCAAAAGTTCGAGGAGCCAGAACATACCGGTATGAAGCAGTTCCTGTGCGAGCGCGGATTGTCCTCGACGGATGCCGAGTACATAGCCGACAGCCGCCACGCCAAATGCGTTGGCAAGCACCTGGTTGTCAAACCGACGGATACGCCCGGACAGTTGTTGCATCCCGAAAACCAACGCATGGTCAAGCATCGTCTGTTCGATGCTTTCACGTTCGCGATCGGTGAAGAGGTCGGCATCCGCGAGCCAGTCGTAATAGATCGCCCATCGCCCCAGCGGCGCGGAAACGGTATGCGTGTGAAACTGCGCGTCCTCGCTGGAAAAAGCTTCAGGACCGAGAGCGACGTAGCGCATAAACGCGTCACGGGCCAACGCACGATCACCGTCTTCTTCAGTCACCAAAGCAGCCAACACCGAGTAGGCTGGGAACCATTCCGGGTCCTGCCGACTGAGCGTCAAAAAATGGTGCCAGAGCGGCGCTATGGCGGAATCGGGACTCTCTACGGCCGCCCGCAGGTCGTTTAAATTTCCACCAAGCAACAACTGCGAATCCGAGAAGGTATCCGGGCTTACGGTTGAAAGCGTCATAACAAGTCCATCTGCAAGGTCATTTCACCTTGACATACTATACATTCTCTAATAAGGTATGTTATTCATTCCCCAAAATGAACAGGAAAACTCTTAAATGAGCCCCGTCGTCCACGCACAAGGCCTTGGCCGTCTGTCCGAGCAGGTGCTCAACACCCTCAAGCAAGACTTGGAATCAGGTGTATTTGCGCGGAATGACCGCCTGCCGACGGAGAAGGAATTGTGCGAACGCTTCAAAACCAGTCGCAACACCCTGCGGCGAGCCATCGCAAGGCTGGAAGCAGATGGCTGGCTTGAAGTCCGCCAGGGCGCAGGCACCTTTGTGCGCCGGACCGGACCGGAAGTTCCCGCGTCAAAGACGATTTCAGTCATGTTCCCCTTTGACAGCGAAAGCCTGATGCAGGTCCAGCAGGCGACGCTGGATCAGGGCTACCTGATGTGCGTGTTTACGCACCACGACTGGTCGCCGGCAACAGAACGAATGTTCCTCGAGCGGGTTCTTGCTGAAAATCATCGTGGGCTTCTGGCATTCTGCACACCACTTCAACCACGCAATGAAGACTTGCTGAGCGAACTGGTATCCGCCGGCGTACGCGTTGTTCATGTGGAACACTTTGACGTGGAGCCACCCGAGCAGAGCCATGTGCTGCCGGATTACGTTCGCGGCGGCTATATGGCGGCCACAACGCTGATGGTGGCCGGCTACAAACAACTGCGATTTGTCTCGCTTGAGAACGACGGCCCGTACGCGCGGATTCTTGAAAAAGGCTTTACCGATGCTGTTCGGGATTACCGGCCCAACGGCGAGAAATCTGCTCAGTATGTCGCGCTTCGTCAGAAACTGGAGTCTGATCCGGCCAGTCGAAAACACTTTGAGGCATTCATCAAGTCAATCAAACCTTCAACCGGACTGGTACTGCGCTCGCCTGACATGGCGGACTATATCGTTCCCGCATTGCAGGACAGAGGGCTGAAAGTGCCGGAAGACGTGGGGATTATCAGCGTGCGTCACCTGTTAAATACGTCCCAGGAAGGAATCGTGGATCGCATCGATTACGACTGGGTCAGCCTGCTTCATCGTGCGATCGAAGCGGTCGTCCGGCCGAACTGGCAAGAGGTGCGTGAATGGATCCAGCCGACATTGGTTCGGCGTGGCTCAGTACGCGTGCCAGTGATGTGAGCAGACATTCCATCGGATTACGCCGCATGGCGCAACGCATTCTCTGACAACCCAAGGACGTTCAATGATCAAGCGATTCTGCATACCGGTGATCATCGCAATGCTCTGCCAACTCAGCATTGCGGCTGCGTCACCTGAACTGTTGTTCAAAGTCACCTCTGATCGGATTTATTACGACGTCAGTGAAACGCTACGGGGAACAGTCAACATTGAAAATAGTGACACCAAGCCGCGCGAGATAGAAATTGTCGCATGGCTGGAAGCTGATCTGGACAAAAAAACAGATAAGCAGGTCAAGCAAATCGCCATCAAGCCGGGTGACCGGGCGGAAGTCACGTTCGAATGGCCCAATGCCGCATTGGGCCTTTACGGCTATGCGTTGCGCTGTCAACTGCTGGAGAACAAACAGGTCATTTACGCATCAACCGATTACTTCACTGTCTGCGACAACTTCTGGAACGTCGCGCTTATGTTCGGGCACCCCGTTGCCTACACCGCACTATACAAACGCAAACAGATCATCGACAGGCTGACACAACTTCGCGGCGAGTTCTACAACGGTTTCGAAAAATTCTTCTGGGCGCCAGACGATTTCGCCAACATGACGCCATCGGAAAAAGTGTACTACTCCGGACAGGCGCGTTACTACGAATCCGTCGAAAACCTGAAGTACATGATCGGCGAGGGCCACCGCCTTGGCATGCGAGCAATCACCTACGGCAAGAACATGGGCGGCGGGACAGCGGGCGCCGCGTTCGCTCGAGCGCACCCCGAGATGGTTTACATCAAGGACGGTCGACTCCGTATCGAAGCCAAGGTGCGTGACCTTCACTATTGGGACGCCGAAAAAAACTGGGCCGGCAAGGAAGGCTTCAGATGGCAGTCAACCAACTGGGTGTTCTACAACATGAACCGCCCGGAAGTCATCGACTACGGCAGCGATGAGATCGCTCGCTCCGCCACGATATTCAAATGGGACGGCGTGCGGTTTGACGGGCACTTTGCCGCACAGTCCAAGTGGCAGGACATCACCGGCAAAGTACACCAACTGACCCCGGACGAAACCGATGCGCTGACCGCGTCCAACATTCGCCGAATGAAACAGCGAATCCGGAAGACCCACCCCAAATTTGTGTTCGGCTACAACTACCTGCACGACGGCGCGGCAAACCGATTGGCCAGTGGCTCGCGCGAGTTCGCCGAACTGTGCCGCGACGGCGGCCACATCATGAACGAATACGCTGGGCAGGCAAAAGATGTGAATCATCCGTGGCACCGATGGGAAGACTGGGTACAAGGCATCACCGACGACGCCCAGATGGTCAAACGTTTTGGCGGTCACTATTTTCCAATTTTGCATTACCGGGGCGTGGACCTCTGGTACACCAATGCGGTCACTTACGCCGCGGGAGCGCATCCTTATTACAACCACGTGTGGGGCGCGTTCGCTACCCGCTATGCGGGCATCCTGTGGGATCGACAACTCCGGCGCATCAACAATCCCGCCGGCGTTGTTGTCGCCCCGCTGAATCTGTGGTGGCGTCGGTTCGTGCACCAGCGATCGATCAACGAACGACATACACAGGTCGTCGTTCACCTGATCAACCCACCTATAAAGCCTGCGATTCACAACGACGCCAAAGACGACACGTTTCCCAAGCCGGTCAGAAATATACCCGTGCAGTTCTACCCAGAGGCGATTGACGGTGGCCGCTGGAAGCTGACCCGCGCCAGACTACTTGATCCGGACAACGTTACCCAGACAAACCTCACGATTCACGACGACCACGGTACTGCAACGGTGACCGTTCCGGAACTACGCATCTGGCAGGTGCTTGTATTCGATCTGGAGGCGCGATGAACATGCGAATATGCCTGATCTTATGTGTCCTGGCAATATCAACCCAATCGGTACGTGCCGATGTCACAGCGCGCGTCGAAGCGGATCATATTGTCATGCAGAACGAGTCGTTGCGCATCGCGATCGATCCGAAAGTCGGCGGGCGTATTGTCGAATATGTCTTTAAGCCGTTCGGCGAGGAGAACCTTTGCTTTCCTGCGGAAAACAACGGCGGCATGTTAATGGACATGTTCTGGCAACATGGGTGGCCGGGCGAACTGCTCAAAAATCCATACGAGTATGAAATCGTCAAGGCCGGGCCCGATGAGGCGGTTGTCCGTGTCTGGCGCGTATCGACCGGCGAAGCAAAGGGTAAGATGATTCAGGATGTCGCGGGCATCCGCGTGCAGCGCACGATTCGCCTGCGCCGCGGCGAGCGTGCGTTACGCTGCAACGTCAGCCTCATTAACACACAGGATGTGGGCAAGCTGGTCGGCTACTGGATACAAAACAACTTCTACCTCCTCGGCGACAGGAAAAACAACCAGTGGTATCGACCCACCCGGCACGGCGTTGACCTGATTTCCACTGAGAAACCGTCATCACATTACTGGTACTTCGTGGAAGGCCCCACTGCCGGATGGGTCGGCGTCGCCAACCGTGAACTCAACGGCGGTTTGATGCTACTGATGGATTACAACGATCTCTGGAAGCACTACAACAACATGGCAGCAGTCACCACGGAATGGTTCTACGACCGTGTCGCCATCCCGCCGAGCAAAGCGTGGCAGACAGATGTCACGATCATTCCCACGCCCGGGCTTAGCGGCTATGCGTTCGGCTCCGAACATCTGATCGCGCAAATGGATCTTGAGAAGACGGCCGGCGGCATGAAAGTCTCTCATCGGCTCACCGCGGGCAGCACGGGACTGAAAGATGTAACCATCACCACCCATGCGCACGGCGCGCGCCAGCCATGGGAAACATCGAAGATCACAAAGCAAATCAAAGTTGTCGACAGCAGCGTTCAAGCCATCGACGTTGACCTGGCCGGGGTTGAATCCGATCCAGTGATCGTGCAGGTCGAAGTGATCGGCACCACGCCGCAGGGCGAGTCAATCACTCTTCGTTACGGCGATTACTTCGGCGGCGCGGCAGGCAAGAACATCGACCTGATTACACTCGGCCCGCTCTACGCTTTTGAGCGGCCTGCCAAACAGAAAGTTTTTCTCAAACCCGACAAGATCATCAAGACGGTCAACGATCATCTGCGTGTGCTGTTCGTACGCGGCTTGTGGCACGAATACAGCGGCGTCGATGAAGCCCTCGCAAAAGTGCCGGAGGTCGAAGTTATCAACAGCTGGTATACCGAATCCGGCACGGGTTCGTCGCTGTTGAACTTTCCCCCGGGCTACGAGACGCTGATGGGCTACGACGTGGTCGTACTGGCAAACATCGATGGCGGTGCGCTCGGTGGTGTGGGCCAGGAAATGCTCGTTGATTTTGTCAACGCTGGCGGCGGACTTCTGATCATCGGCGGCGATCGTACCTATGGCCAGGCGAGATTCGACAACAAGAAATTTGTCAACATGCTCCCCGTCCAGCTGCAAGGGCCTTCAGACTGGCGCAGGCGGCCGTCCGAAAGCGGGATTCTCAGTGACGGGGATATCTCGTTTGACTCAACCGCCGTCCTGTACCAACACTTGCTCAATCCTGTCGCGGATGCAAGAGTGACGCTTCGTGCAGGCGACGCGCCTTTGATCATCACCCGCCGTGAAGGCAAGGGAACCGTCATCGCGAGTCTCGCGCTGCCATTCGGCGAACCCGCCCCGCCATCAGTGGGCTACTGGGAATCGCCGATGTGGCATGAATTGATTCGTCGGCTGATCACGTCTGCAGCCGCCGACGCGGAGAATTCCAGATGAAATTGTGGCTGTCTTCAGTTGTCATCGCCACCATATTGCTTTCGATTTCATGGGTTTCAACCTTACCAGTCCACGCAGATGAAGTAATCGTTGAGACAGAAGAGGCGGAACTACTGCCGGGGCGATTTGCAGTACCAGAAGACGATACAGTTGTGTTCGAAAACGGGTATCGCACAACGCACGTCACCCGGAAACACAGCTATGGCGATGCGGGCGGACTCGTCCATTCTGATCGCCTTGCGCCCGGCCGCTACCGTGCCGACTTTGAAGTTGGCGCCGAGCCATTTACCGGCCTACCCAATCTCGTAGCGGAAGTCGTGGTAAGCGGTAAACACAAGTTTCATACACGCATTACTGCGGTTGACTTTCCAGCCGATGATTTCATCACTGTATCCGTCCCGTTCACCGTCAAACCCGGCTCGTTTAAGAACGTGTCAGCAAAAATCACTTGGACCGGGTACTCCGACCTTGCACTGCTACGCCTTCGGCGTGTAAAAATCGTTCGCACCGGTGGACCGGTATTCGTCGCATCCGTTCGGCCGAACAAGCTGCTTTATCGACCCGGCGAGTCAGGCACAGTACGAGCCACGATCGTTAATGGTCAGAAGCGGCCGGTGCAATTAATGGTTGTACTGAACGAGCAAACCCTGCTTGATGACACTGCTGAACTGTCGCGCAGGCAGGTCAGTATTGATGCGTGCCAGACGCTTGAACTGGATATTCCATATCGCGCACCGACAACCGAATGGGGCCGCGCCATCCGTGTTAGCCTCGAACGCGACGGCAAGCTGATCGACGCCGCCGAAGACTTCGCGTCAGTATCGTCAAATCTCTGGAACGTCTCACTCGGCCACATTAACAACGGCATTCTGCACAACACCGGCCCGGCCAAAGACGAGCACGTTGATCAATTGGTGGAGCGCTGCCGCGAACACTACAGCAATTGGATCGAAAAATCGTTCTGGGCGCCGGACGACTGGGGCGAGTTGACGCCGGACAAAGAAGAGTGGATCAGCGGCCAGGCAGCCCGATACGAGAATAAAAAACGAATGCAATTGCTGATCCAGCGATGCAAGGATCAAGGCATCCGCTCCATCACTTATGGCAAGGGACTTGCCGGCGGTACTGCAGGGTTGGAACTCGCGCGTAAATATCCTGACTGGTTTATCAAATCGCCACAAGGCGTACCGATCGGCAGGCAGCCTAACGTGTGGGATGTCGATCATTGGGACGATATCGAATTTCACCGCGCCAATCACCAGCAGTTCAAAACCAACTGGTTCTACCGCGTCCCCGACTTGCGCCGGATCGAAATACTCGACCACGGCATCGACGAGTTAATCAACTCCGCCGAAATGTTCGGCTGGGATGGCGTGCGCTTTGACGGCCACTTCACAGCCGGCAACGACGCAATGAGCACACGCAACATGCAACGCATGAAGCGGCGATTACTCGAAGCACATCCCGATTTTGTCTTTGGATATAACATCAGCGGGCCGGAGATTTTTCTCGGCCAGATCCCACACGAAATTCGTGAAGCCGCGGCCGGTGGCGGCCACTGGATGAACGAAGCAATCGGCCAGTGGAATTACGCCGTGAGTCGTCGGTTCACGAGTTGGCGGCACTTTGCTGAACTGGAAAACGAAAATGCTCAAACCGTGCGTGATCTGGGAGGCAGTTATCAGTACATCTATCGCCTGTACAACGCGACAGCTATACAGGCGCTGTACAAGTTTGTGATCGGCACCGCAATCGGCGCCCGTCCGGTTTATGGCGGGCACGTTTATGCAACCGGCTGTGACAACTGGGGCCGATTTCTGACGCGTTTCAGCAGGCTCGTCTGGAGTCCGCGACTGCGCAACATCACCAAAGAAGCAACGGGCGTCAACATCAAAGCGGATCGACCGGCCTGGGATTTTATCAGCAAGGAACTGGTTCTTGACGCGCAGCGGAAGCTCATGATCGTGCATCTGATTAACCAGCCGCCGAGCGATGAAATCCACGTCGAGAAACCTCAGGTCATTGAGCCTGTAAAAGTCGATGCGACAATTGGCATATCTTCTGATCAGACGTTGGCCGGTGTCTGGTGGATATCTCCACAGCGCACAGACGCTCTGAAAGTCGAACCTGATGCTTCCGGTCGCGTTACATTGCCCGCGTTACACCACTGGGGCATGCTCGTATTGGACTTGCACGGCCGATTCGATGTACCGCCAGATTTACCAGCCTTCACAGATCCACCGGATACCGATCAGGTCGCTGCTGCCATGCAGTCGGTGGGCGCCGTGTCTTCAGCCGATCCGATACGCCCCTCAGAAAACAAAAACACTGATCCAAGCGACGGCCTGTTACAACAAGTCGAGTTCATGTCGTGGTCCGCTAAACAGACGCCGCGCAAGGACGCCGCCGCGATGAACGGCCTTGCCGCGTCGTTCGATCACAGCATGGGCTCCGGTACGATCCATGCGCATTACACCGGACTCTCAGCCGGACGCTATCGCGCTATCGCTCGAATCAGAGTCGAAGGTTTGACGAAGCGGGCTCATCTGGCCTTCTACGTTGCGGGACAGAGAAAAAAATACGTTCAACGCGGCATCCGTTCTCAAGAGCTTGGGCAGACCTACCGGGAATATGAAGTCGAATTCATTCATCTTGGTGACGAAAGCTTCTCAGTGTTCATTCAAAGCGCAGCACAGCCTGGTGAAGTTTTTCTGTGCGATTGGGTCAAGCTCCAACTGATTGAGCCGCTGCACGATGCACAAGTCACCAGGCAGTTGAACGTGCCGACGGACCAGCCTGTAAAAGTCGGGCCGCAAAACAAAACTCTGGTCATGCGCGGCCTTTACCATCGGTTCTTTCGGATTGATCAGGTCCTGCGCGCAGCCAGTCCCAAAACTGAGATTCGGCATGTCACGCCGCGCGATGCACCGTCAAAGGCGGACGATCTGAGCGGGTATGGCACCATTGTCATGGCGAACTATCAGGACACATCACTGGAGCTGCGCATTGCCGTGCATAACTTCGTCAGCACGGGCGGACACCTTATTGTGTTCGGCGGACCAAACACGCTCTCACAAGCAAAGTGGAAAAACACATTTCTTGAAGAACTGATGCCCGCCACGTTCACTACAGCGCCGGATATCAGACGCCTGTCAGCCGGGTCGAAACTTGGGCCAACGCGTAAACGATCTTTCCCTGGTAATCCGATGATCTTCTACGCACACAAGGTAATCCCGCGCTCAAAGGCGCGCGTGTTATGGTGGGCCGGCAAGGAACCGATCCTCATTCAGCACACCTTCGACGCCGGGCGCGTCACGCTGTTTGCCGGTTGCCCTTTAGGTGAAGCGCCAAATGGCCATGCCGCTTTCTGGGAATGGGAACGCTGGGCAGACGAATTCGCAAAAACACTAAACTTCAGGAAAAAATGATACAACGATGCGCACCTTGGACTACGATCACGCTCTGTACCAATCGACACCACGACAATTTGCATTCTGTTCAACAACAGAAGAACAGCGCCATCGCTGGCAATCTGAATTTCGAGCTGAACTTCGCAAAGCAATCGGCCTTGATGTCATTGCATCAGACCTGGCGCAGCACATACCCACCGCTGAACGCCTGAATCAAGAGGAGGTGGACGGCCACATGCGAGAGGCGTGGCGACTGCAGGTTGAACCTGACGTCGCTCTGCCCTTCTTCCTGTTGCGGCCAACGGAATCCAGCAAAAAGTTACCGCTGGTGCTGACGCGGCACGGCCACAATCATCCGCACCTCTATGTCGGCCTCCACAACAGCGAGCAGGAACGCCGGGAAATCGAAGAAGGTGACCGCGATATTGCCGTACAGGCAGTCAAAGAAGGTTACATCGCACTGGCGCCAACGGTCCGCGGCTTTGGCGAAACACGAACGTCCGAAGACCTCAAAGCGGAAAACCTCAGTTCCTGTCGCGTCCAGCTCATGCATGGCCTACTAGTCGGCAGGACCCCAATTGGCGAACGGATATGGGACATGTCTCGACTACTCGATTGGGCATTAACGAATCTGCCGGTCAATCAGGACTGTGTCGCAATCACCGGCAACTCCGGTGGCGGCACAGTTTCGCTGTACGCCGGCGCATGTGACGAGCGAATTCGCGTCGTGATGCCGGGCAGTTACTTCTGCACGTATGCTGACAGCATCGGATCAATCTTTCATTGCGATTGTAACTATGTGCCCGGCATCCTTCGGCTGGGTGAGATGTACGATGTCGCGGGGCTTGTCGCACCCCGCCCGTTCTGCGCCATCAATGGCGTGGAAGACCCGATCTTCCCAATCGACGCAACGCGCCACGCATTTGAGAAGCTCAAGGAAATCTACACCGCCTTCGACGCGGCAGACCAATGCCGACTGTTCGAAGGAAGCGGTGGACATCGATACTACCGACAGGGCGCATGGCCGTTTCTACGCGAGCAGTTCGACACGTTCAGCCAATGAACCTCGGTAATTCACCGTGCTTTTACGGAGCTGCATTCGCCTGAACCAGTTGCAGGAATGCCGCGCTGGTCATGCCGTCCGGCTTGAACAGGTCAAAGATCGATTCGGCAACGACCTGCATCTGCTGCTGCGTCAGGTCCATCTGCTGGATGTCGCTGTATAGCGAAGACAACCCGTCAAGCCATTCAGCGGCCCCGGGTTCGTTGCTGTCGATGTACTGCAACAGCGGCTGCTGGCCGCCGGACTGCTGATAGTTATCGTAGGCGTCGGTCAATTCGGACCGAACATCACCCACACGACTGACCGCGGCGAACTCACCGGTAATCGGGTTGTAGACCTGCTTCCAGAACAGCGCCTTGTTGGCCATGATCGCGCCGATCAGATCGTTCAGATCCTTTGACCCTTCACCGGAGCCGCTCGATTCACTGTCAGAACTAAGGTCGACATTGTTGTCTTCGGTGCTCTCACCCTGACCAATCGCGTCGAGGATAGTCTGTGTAAAACCAGCACCACCAATGTCAGCAAGGATGTTCGATGCGTTATTGCCGCTTGGGCCGGTGCTGCCATCGCCACCAGAACCGCCACCACCGCCCGGAGTGCCGCCGTTATCGTTCGGATTGGCGCCGTTGATAGCGTCGGTGACCGCATTCTCGGTGTTATCATTTTCAACCGCCGGGAATGCGGTCGATGCGAGCACCACGTTATCGACCGGATCAGCCGCACCAACGAACTGATTGTCGATGATGCCAACAGCAAACTGATTGAAACCATCGAGCGTGTCACTGATGCCGTTACCGTTCGGCGTGGCGAAGCTGGTCGCCTGCCCGGCACCGATCAGCGTTGGTACGACACTGAAGTCGATGGTATTTACATCACCCGCGGCAATCACCGGCCCGCCATCGACGCGCGACTGGCCGAGGAAGTTAAATACATCCGAACCGGCCCGACGGACCAGCTCGATCGCGTTTGCAGTCACGTTGATGCTGTCCTGCGCGAGCAGTTCGGTCAGCGTGGCCTTGCCTGCGCCCGTGTTAATGGTGATGTCGCCAAAGACGGTCAGCTTGGAGAACAGTTCCATGAACAGGTCGCCACCGCCGGTATTGATGGTCAGGTCGTTGTTGCTGACCATGCTGGCGACGGTTGGAATGTCATCCATGCCGCCATCCGGACCGAGTGTGACGTTACCGCCATTGGTGTTGATATTACCGTTGACGTTCAGCAAGCCGTCGGGAATACCGTCGGCATCAAGCAACGAGGCATTACGAAGCGTGACCGGACCGTTGTTGGTCGTGATGTCGTTGACCGTCACCTCATTGCCCTCGAAGTCCACGCCTGTCAGCGGAGTGTCATTGCCGATGGCCCCCTGGACGTCAATGTCGCCATCGGCGGCATCAATGGTCAACATCTGTCCGCCGTTGATATCACCGGTGAAGATCGCATTGCCGCCATCCGTGTTGAGCGAGGTACCATCACCCAACTCGGTATCGCCGTTGATCTGCACGTTGCCGCCATTGGTATTAAGTGTGCTGTTAATGGTGAGCGTCGTGGCGGTGTAGGTTTGATTGCCGGTTGTCTCAACGTCGCTGATCGAGACAGTCGGGGAACTGAAGTTCACGCTGGTGAGTTCCGTGGCATTGCCAATTTGATCCTGTGCGTCGATCGCGCCGTTGGGCGCTGACGCGACCAGATCGAACGCGCCGTTGACTGTTCCGGCAAAAGTAATCCCAGTTGTCCCGGTATCAGTCAATGTGACATCAGCAGTCAGCACCACATTGTCGTTGAACGTAATCGTGGCTACCTGCGGCGACCCCTGGGTGTTGATGTCGTTGCCTAGTTCAGTCTCGCCGCCGGCATCAGTGGTGAGAGTCGCCAGTGGCGTGGTGCCGCCGATTAACGCATCGATTTCCGTAGCACCGGTGGTATTGAGCGTCAGGTCCCGCTGACCGTCGACCGTGCCGTTCAATTGAATGGGGTCATCACCGCCATTGATAACCAGATCCGTCGTCAGGTTGGTGGCACCACTTAGCGCCACACCGCTGGCGGTGATACCACTGTTACCGCCGCCGTTGTTACCAGTGGTGATCGTACCGGTATCGGTGTTCACGGCAAACGCACCAAGGGTGTTAGGCAGGCCGACGAACGCGGGCAATTGCACATCACCGTCGTTACCGCCGCTCGGCGTACCGTCGAAGGTATTCACAGTCAGGCTGCTGCCACTGGCACTGGAAACTGCCCCGTCCACATCGAATGACACATTGCCTTCACCCTGTGCAGCCGGAGACGTGTTGATCGTGGTGTTGTCGGCAACCTCAACAAAAATCGCGTTTGTGAAGTCAACAAAGTTGTCGACGTTGATCACCGTATCGGTACCCGATGTGTTGCCGAGCGTCAGCGTTCCGTCCAAGCCCGCGCCGCTGCCGCGAAGATCGACCGTCAGGTTCTCCAGCTCCATGACGTCGCCGATTCGGATATTGCCCGCATCTTCGTCGCCCGCGTCGCCGGACGTGTCGATGTTGAGGGAATGTCCATCCTGAGCCACGTCAATGATGGCGCCGCCGAGGTTCACGCCCCCGCCTGTGGCGCCCACGCACTGATTGGTGTCTATCGTGATATCCGTCTGGAGTTCAACATCGCCGGACAGGCTGACCGAGTTGTCGCTCGCACCCTGAATGAGAATGTCATCCTGCAGATTGATAGTGCCATTCGTCGTATTGCCGGTCGTCGACACTGTAAAGGTGACAAGATATTCATCGCCATTGGCACCCGTGCCATCATCAACCACGCCGAAGCTGATGTTGCCACCGGCCGCGTCGTTGCTCGTCGCCAGCAATGCCAGTGACTGTGACGGGTTGCCATCGCCACGACCGAAGAGGTTTGCATCGCCCAGGTTGACCATGCCACTGTTGCCGGCCTGATCCGCATTGGCGTCGATGATCGCAGTGTCAATGACAACCACGCTATCGCCGTCAAAGGAGAACGTACCATCAAGATTGAAAATCATGATGCCAGAATCGGCATTGTCCAACAGCAGTTCGCCGGGTGTACCATTCGCGTCATCGGTGCTGATGGTTATACCGCCAAACAAGCCGCCACCATCGTCATTCGCGCCGCCAAGGGTGACATCACCACCACCCAAGGCGCCGCCGTCATCCGTGGTGTCAATGCTGACAGTATCGGCGTCCCCATCACCAGACAGCACCGCATCGCCCAGATCAACATCGCCACCGCCCGTCTCAATCGAAGTGTTCTCCACCACAATTAAGTCATCAGCGTTAATGGTGAATGTGCTGGCGCCGGTCGTGAACGCGCCGCCGATGTTAACGGTATCCGCGGTGTAGGTTTGCGTGCCGGTCGTCGCTACCGTGCCCGCGCCGAAATCAAAGTCGATCACATCCACATCGATATTGATCGTTTGCAGGCTTAAGCCCGAGTTCACATTGACCGTGTCGTTGCCGGCACCACCGGTAACGAACAGGCCGGCGGCAAACGCCGCGTCAAGGCCGTCGACATCGAGCGTATCGCCGGCTTCGCCCAGACTGATCGAGAGCGAAACGTTCGGGTTATTGAAGATCGTGTCTTCGAACGTCGAACCGGTCAGTTCGGAGCGTCCGGCCGCAGCGTTGTCATCCAGCGCGGCGTCGCCGTTGACGATGCCATCCGGGAGGTTGAAGAAAAGATCATCCACCAGGATATCGCTGTCGATCGGCTCGAGACCGGTAAAGGTAATGTCGAGCAGATCACCCGCATCATCCAACGTGATGTTGCCGTCATTGCCGTCGGCGTCTTGGGCTGTAAAGCTAAAGGTCGCCGAATCGAAAACAGTGTTATCGCCGGCAATGACGAGTGAGTCGCCCGTACCGCTGTTCTGCCCGCCGCCGTTGACGAAGATTTCACCGTCCGGGAACGGATTGCCGTTCACAAAGTCGATTATCAGCGATTCGTTCTGGGCGGTACCGGTCAGGGTGAAGTTCACCACGTCATCAAAATCGATGGCGAAGAAGTCTGTTCCGTTGCGGTTGATGTTGAATTGGTCGCCCGCCTGATTCAGCGAGATCGTGATGTCATCGTCAGCCACATCCGCCGAGGCGAGGAATACCAGATCGACCGTACCGGTATCCATATCCACGTCTTCGATGTTCTCAAAGAAGAAGGAGCCGGTGGTCATTTCGTCTGCCGTGAGCAGCGCGTTGCCGGCCGGCTCGGCGCCGTCGATGGTCAACGTCGCGTTAGTCAGACCGGAGATGAAAACAATCAGCGAGTCGCCGGGCAGGACAGACGGATTGCCACCGTCGATACTGATGTCCGCGGTCAGGCTCGCCGGCAGGTCAAAGACATCGTTGCCGGTAGTGCCGGTGATGTCCAGCGTGCCGGTTCCGGTGATCGGGCCGAAGATGAACAGGTCGTTGACGTTGACGATATCAACGTCACCACCGACGCCGATGTCGAGGCTGTCATTCATTGACAGGATGCCACCACCAACATCGATGGTGGTTCCGGTAATCTGAACCGGGCCGTCAAAGCCCAGCTCGAAGCCGGCCGGGGATGAAAAGTCGCCCGCAATACTGCTGACGCGATCGTCACCCAGGAAGAACAGGTCGTAGCTCTGCGCGGAGATATCCGTTGCATTGATTCGATTGACACCGGCTGAACCACCGGAGATCAATACTTCGTCCGTATTCGTGATGCGTGCCAGTTCCGCGTCGGTCAGATTAAGTGTTTCGGCCCCGTTGTTCAGACCGATGTCCGTTTCGCCATCGCCGACGCCGGCGCCAAGGTCCTGATCCTCGACCTGGCTGATGTCAACGGAATCCGCAGCAAGGGATCCGCCCGCATTGATGTTCAGCGCATCGGCTGCCAGTATCAGGCTAATCTCGCCATCAATATTGCTATTGATGTTCATGGTCCCGGTCGTGCCGTCACCGATGTTGGCTCCGGCCAAGAGCGAGACACCGATGGAAAGCGGGTCACCATCGAAAGTGGGAAAGTCGATCGGCGCGTTGACCGTCACATCGCCCGCGATGATGTTCGTCGCTGACGCGGTAATCGACCCATTATTCGTGAACGTGTCGGACACCACCAGATAGAAAAGCATCGGGCCGACCGCACCGACCGATCCCTGCACGTCAACCGTTCCGATCGGCTCATCACTGAGGTCGTCATTGTCTTCTTCGAGGAACAGGCCGTCCGTGGTGGCATCGAGAATCAGCGAGCCCAGCGTTAAGGAATCCGGCGTCTGCGTGGTCTCCACATCATCAGTAATCGTAATATCGCCGCCGCCGCTGGAGACGGTCATTCCGGACCCGAGCAGCAGATCTGTCAATTCGCCGACAAATTCCAGGCCGCCCGAGAACGTCAGCGTCCCGTTCAGGTTCACGTTCCCGCCGCCGGTCGTCACCTGCGCGCCAAATCCGCCGAAGAAAATGAGGAAGTCATCGTCGATCCCATCCCCTTGTCCTTCGATCAATTCGACCGTGGTGTTGCCGTCAATCGTCAGCGACCCACCACCGGTCGAAATAAACGCGACATCCATGAAATCGTCGTCACCGTTGTCCAGCGCAGTCGAGTCAACGGGAACACGAAACGTCACATGACCGGTGTAGCTCTGATTGCCCGTCGAGCCATCGCCAGCATCAGCTTCGGTAATCGCATCACCGAGGAAGGTGATGGTAGAGCCGGTGAAATCGAACGAGCCCGGCGCGCCGCCGAAGGTCTGATCGCCCGAGTTGGTGATCACGATCGCCGCACCAGTGTTGTCCACCGTGTTGATCGTCAGTGATGAATGATTGTCGCTGTTCAGTTCGCCGAGGAAGTTCACCGGGCCATCGTTGGTCAGAACAGTGGTATCGCCATCGAGGTCGACGTTGCCGTCGAAGTCGATCCCTTCACCCGTTGCGTTGGTCTGATAGGTTCCGTCGAGCGTAATGGTCTGGCCGGACAGATCGGTATAAGTCTGGCTTTTGTCGCTGTTGGAACCACTGAGCGTGATATCGCCGGCGGTCAGGTCGATCGTATCGAGCGGATTCGCGGCTGTGCCGAGCGAGCCTTCGGCGTCGATCTCGCCGTCCGGGCCGGCGTCAATGGTCAGGCTGAACGTACCACCAAGGCCACTGACGACGTCGGTGCTGAAAGTCACGTTGGCACCATTCAGAGTCGTGCCGTTCGTCGTGTCGATCGTCACGTCGTCTTCCAGGACCACCTCGCCGGTAAAGCTGATTGCCGCCGAATCGCTGGTCAGCGTACTGTTGATGGCGATGTCGTCGCTGGCGGAATAGGTCTGTGTGCCAACGGTTGTGACATCTTGAATATCCACCGAGCCATCAGACGCAGTCAGGCTGATCGACGACAGCGGATTGGTTGCGCCGGTATCACCGCCAATTTCAACATCGCCCTCATCCAGCGTTACCGTCAGGCTGCGCGGCGTTAACTGATCGTCGCTTTCAATGCCCGCGCCGAAGGTGACGCCGCCATTCGCTGCCGCATCGACATCGATAACAACGTTGCCATCCAGTTGCACATTGTCCCCGGCCGTGAACGCACCGTTACCGGTAATGGCGTACGTGCCGTTGAGGTGAAGCGTATCTTCGCCAGGCTGGTAGGTCTGATTGCCGACCGAGGTAACACTCAGGACGTGTATATCCGGCGCGGTGGCGGCCAGGTCAACCAGCGCCGTACCGGCGCCAAGGTTGGTGGTCACGCGAATGGTGCCTAACGCGGTCAGTGTCAGCGATGTGCCATCCACTTTGTTGGCCGTATCGATCTGAAGATCACCGTCGAATGACTGTAACGTCATCGCCATGCCGTTAATGCCGCCGTTGAATAACGCGGTCGTGGGAATGTCCGCATCGACAATAGCGGCATCCTGCAAGAGTGAGAAGGTAGCCGGCGAGCCGACGCCGCCCGTGCCTCTGAGCGTCAGGCCGCCGTTGATCACATCGACCTGGGCGGTCGTGGCGTTACCGCCCTGTCCATCACCGGCTCGCAACAAAATCGCTCCCCCGCTCAGGTCAGGCGAGTTTGTGAAAGTCACATCGCCGACGCCGTCCTGACCGGAATGGATATCGATCTGCGCGTTCGTCTGGATGTCCTGGTTGATGGTAACCGCGCCGTTTGCATCGACGGTCAGACTGTCGATCTGGCCCGTGTCCGCCACACCGGTTCCGACCGGACCCTGGAAATCAACGGTTGCATCCGCGCCACCAAGCACGTTGATGGTCAGATCAAACGAATCGCCGGCTTCGCCGTCAACCGCGCCGTGGAAGATGACGCCGACGTTACCAGTGTCGGTTAGTACGACATCGTCGGTGATGACGACCGGGCCGAAGAATTCGATCGTGTCGCACTGTGGCAACTGGCCATGGGCAGTCATGTCACCGCCGACAAACGTGTTGCCGGTGGTGTTCGTCACGATGGCAGCAAGTGATGTGGTTGCGCCGACTTCATCGCCGAACGTGATGGTGCCGCCGTCGGCAGTCACGGAGAACATTCGATCATTCGCAACCGCATCGGCATTGACTGAGCCGGTGAATGTCACCGTGCCATTGCCGACCAGATTGATGAACGTGTCACCGTCGATTTGAACCACACCGGTCGCCAGAAAGCTGCCGTTGGCACCGTTGATGCTGTACGTGCCATCCAGGTGGAGCGTGTTACCACTGGTCTCTGTATACGACTGATTGCCAGTAGTGAAGACACTTTGCAGCGTCACATCCGCGCCGGTGAAATCGATGGAACCTATTCGCGCACCATCCGAACCAATATCGCCCTGGAACTCAATGGTGCCATCCGCGCCGTTGGTGGCATCGATCACAAAATCGTTTGTGGTCAAGCCTGCTACTGCGCCGGTAAACAACACATTACCGCCGTCCGTGTCGATGGTGATGGTACGAATATCCGTCAAACCGTTGACGGTGAAGGCACCACCATTGGTCTGAAAGGCTCCACGAAGACTGACATCGCCATTCGTTGAGGTATAGCGCTGGAAGCCGACGGTGGTTGTATCATCGGTGTCGACGTCGTCGTCTGCGGTCACGTCCAGATCGCCAAGCGGGGCCGTACCGCCGACATCACCGCTGAAGTCAACACTATGGCCGGCGCCGCCGGCCGACACGGTAAGATTGCGAGGCGTGGCCACATTGTCGCTATCGAGCGTGTCGTCGAATCCAACGTCGCCATCATTGGTCACAATCGTGACGTCGTTAAACAGGCGCGTCGGGCTGTTAATGAAGATGGCCCCCGTTCCCGTGACTTCGTAACGGCTGCCGTGAAGCTGAATGTCTGTGCCGCCCATATTGATCTGGCCGGTCGTCGTGACATCCGCTCCAAATATGACGATGCCGCCGCTGGTGTTCAACCCGGACAAAGGCGTCGTGCCACCGATCTCTCCTTGAAAATCAATGGTGTTGTCCGCTGCAACAATCAATTGGAATCCGCCATCGATCGTGCCGGTAAAGGTAGCCGAGTTACCTGCCAGCGCGTTGTTAACGTCAACCGTGGTGTCGCCGTCGAGTTCGGTATTGCCAGTGGCAAGGAAGTCACCCGTGCCAGATATCTGGTAGGTCCCGTTGAGATGGATCGTGTTACCGCTGGTTTCGGTATACGACTGGCCGGTGGTCGTGAAGACGCTTTGCAGCGTGATATCCGCACCGGAGAAGTTGGTCGATTCTATTGGATTCACGTTGGTGCCGATATCAGCCTGGAATTCGACGCTGCCATCCGCGCCGTTGGTGGCGTCGATCACGATCGCATCGTTCGTGCCGCCGCTGACGATCCCAGTGAACAGCACATCGCCGCCGTCGGTGTCGATGGTCGTGTCGTCGATAGCACTGGCGCCGTTGATCGTGAAGTTACCGCCGCCCGTCTGATACGAATCGGCGAGCAATGTTTGGTTGCCTGCCGTGTACGTCTGAGCACCGACGGTATGAACGTTATCAACGAAGACCTGGCCCGGGGCGCTGATATCGACTATTCCCAGTGGGAATACGTCACCGGCGGCGGCACCAATCTCCGCATCGTTGTTCGCGCCGGCCACAACGATAGTCAGGTTTCGCGGCGTCCCCAGTGCGTCGCTGTTAATACCGTTCTCCAGGCGCACGCGGCCATCGTTGGTCTCGATTGTCACGTCGTTAAACAGCGTGGTGGCATCATCAAAGTCCACGTTGCCGAGCACGGTGGATTCGTAGCGTGTGCCGTGTAACTGGATCTCCTGGCCGGTAATCCCCTGGTCACCAGTCGTCGTGACATTCTCTCGGAAGATGATCGTACCACCGGTTCCCTCAAACTCAGCCAACGGCGTGGTACCGCCGATCACGCCCTGAAACTCACCAGTGAAACCGTTATCTATCTCTACATCCAGAAGGAATGCGCCGTCGACCGTTCCCGTGAAGGTGACATTACCGCCATTGGCGTTGTTCCACTCGATCTTTGTATTGGCGTCGAGTTCGACATTGCCGTTAGCGAGGAAATTACCCGCGTCGTTCAGGGTGTAAGTCCCGTTCAGGTGGATCGTGCTGCCGCTGGTGTCGTTGTATGTCTGGCTGCCGGTGGTGGTCACATCCCGAACAAAAATGTCCGCGGCATTCACGGCCAGTGATACCAGCGGCGTCCCCGCGCCGAGATTGGTATTGACGCGCACTTCCGTATCGGCGGCCAGCGTCAGGGCAGTGCCATCGACCTTGTTGGCGGTATCAATCGTCACAGACCCCGCGTCCGACTGGAGCAGGTAGGTCATACCACTGATCCCGTTGCCAAACAGCGCGGTGGTCGGAACGACCGCGTCCGCGATGCTTGCATCCTGTCGCAGCGAGAAGCTGGTCGGCGACGTCGCCCCACCAGCCGCACCGAGCAGGGACGGGCTGTTATTGATCACATCAACAGTGGCTGTGTTGTCCACACCGTTGCCGCTGCCGGCACGCAGGTTGATTGTGTCACCCGCCAGAGTTCGTCCGGCGTTGAACGTCAGGTTGCCAACGCCGTCAGCGCCCGCGTGAAGCGAAATCGTATCCGTCACACTGATGTTGTCAGCCAGGGTGATGGCGCCGTTGACACTGACGATGAACCCGCCCAGCGGGTTAGTGCCACCCGCGCCGTCGCTGATCACAACCGTGTCGAGCGTCAGTCCGGCGTCCGCCCCACCACCGGTGGTGTCGATGGTCAGCGTATGGTTTTCGCCGGCTTCGCTGTTGATTGAACCATTTCGGAAAATCACACCAGTATCGCCGGTGTCGGTCAGCGTCACGTCATTGGTCAGGACCACGTCGCCGGTGATATCAATCGTATTGTTGCCACTGGCGTGCATATTGCCGCCGATGTTGACGGTGACCGCATCAAGTACGAGGATCGAGTCATACGATTGAGCCGCACTGCCGACGACTCCACCGAAGGTAACAATCCCGGCCACGCCGCCCGCGTCGTTGGCATCCACGCGTAGAAGATGGAACGTCGAAGCCGCGTCCGGCAGGACTGAGCCAGTAAACGTAATCACCTGCTGCGTGGTGGTGAAGTTAATCTCCGTGCCGGCGCCATTGTCCGGATTGGTCACCACGTTGCCGGTAAACAGCAATGAGCCGCCGGTGCTGACAACGTCGTCACCAATATTGATCGTCGGCGCGGTGAAGCTGAGATTGCCCGCTGTATTCACCGCTCCCAACGTGGTGATCGATGTCCCTGCGTTGAAAGTCACGACATCGAGAACGGTCGTGTGGCCGATGTTTGCGTCCGTGCCGTCGGTAAATGCAATCGTGCCGCCGGCGGTGACGGTCAGGTCTTCCGTTCCGGCGTTGCCATCGACGCGACGAGCAAACGTCACGTTGCCATTTGGAGCGTTGACCACAACGTCATCGTTGAGGGTCAGTCCGTTGACAGCGTCAAATTCGATACTGCCATTGTCCGAGGTATAGGTGCTGTTCAGTGCCAGCGTCCCGCCACTAAAGGTAAAGTTGCCGGTCGTGTGAACATCATGAATGGAAGAGCCGGTGCCGGCACTGATCGAAAGCGAATCCAACGGCGTGATGTCGCCGACATCGTCGCTAAACGTCACGACGCCACTGCCACCGCTGTCGGCCACATCGATCACCAGACTGCCCGCACCATCAGCGTCGATCGGTCCCGAAATGGTGACATTCCCGGCCGTTCCACCGTCGTTCGTATCGTCCGGCGTGCCGTCCGTGTCAATACGGCGATCACCGTTGACGAGGAACTGCCCGCCGCCATTGATGGTCAGGTCACCGCGGTCGTTGGCGTCAGACCCATTGGTCTCCAGCGTGATGTTACGATGCAGCGTCGTGGTGCCGCTTGTGGTGACGGTGATATCGTTTACAAAAGAACCGCCGTTGATAAGCTCGGCATTGTTATCGAACAAGCCCAGATTCACATTGCCGTCGCCGGCAGCGCTGGATGCGTCGATAACAACATCCTTCGACGAACCCGCTACGGAGGAAAGAAATACCGAACCACCATTCACAGCCAGGCTGATGGCGCCCGCCGGATCGTCATCGCCCTGTTCAGAGTCGAAAGTCACCGTATTGACAGGCTGAATACCGCCATCAATCGTGATCGGCCCACCATCAACAAAAATATTGGCCTGTACGCCGTTGGAAAGCAGGATCGTGCCATGCCGAAAATCGCCGACGCTGTTCAAGATCAAACCTTGCAGGAAGCTTCTTGTGCCGCCATTGTCGTCAATATGATTTCCGATTCGGATATCGCCCGCCAAACTGCCTGCTGCACTGGTCGCCGTGCTGACCGTCAGGGTGAAACCTGGAGCGTCAGCAGAGACACGTGCTCTGCCACCAGACGTTCGACCAAACGCGATGTCTTCGGAATTGCCATCATTGCCTTGCTCGTTGTCGATCGTCAGCGTGTTGGAGATTAGAATCTCTACACCGTTCACACTGGCGCCTGCGAAGGTAATATTGCTCGCATCCGCTCCGCGGTTGTCCGTAAAGATGCTGCCATGCAGCGTCACATTGCCGGGCGTGTTATTACTCGTTGCGTCAAACGCGGTGCGCAGTTCCAGGTCGTTCAGGAAGCTGCCGCCCGAATCATCCACCGTGCCCATATCAATCGTGCCGCCGTTACTGTTGTGGCCGCTGTTTGCCGGCGAGGTGTCGATTGTGAGATCCCAATTGTCCACGCCGTCGCCGGTCACGGTGGCGTTGCGCATGTCGACCGGGCCACCATCTGCCTGAGCAGCACCTGTCTGCGTGTCGATTGTGGTGTCCTGTGTCAGAATGACTGTGCTGCCGAATGTCAGGCTGGCCAAGTCCACGCCAGCGCCTTCGTCATCCAGTTGAATGTTACCCCCGCGCAGCGTGATGTTGCCCGAGTCGGCAGTGACTGAAAAGTCATTGATATGACCGCCACCGTTGTTATTCAGGTCACCAAAGGTGACATTGCCGTCCGTTGCCGTGGTGGTCACATCGATGGTCAAGTCGATTCCGGCTGCGCTGCCGCTGATCGAGCTGCTGCCGAAGTCCACGTCACCGGCGTTGTCCGTGCCGTCTTGTTCGGTGTCAACGGTGAGACTGTTGGCGATTACGACGTCGCCGGAACCGGCAATGCTGAAGTCTGCGCCGGTAGCACCGTTGTTGTCCAGAAGGACATTGCCGTTGAGCGTGGTTGTGCCGGCGGTGCCGCCAGCACCCGGCGTGGTATCGACGGACAGCAGGCTGAGGAATCCACCTGATGAATTGTTAATCACACCCAATGACACATTACCGCCATTGCCATTGTTTGAAATGGTGCTCGAATCAATCGTCAAGCCTTTTCCAGCGCCAAATCCCGAAATCGTGCCGCTACCCGCACCCGTGGCCAGGTTGACATCGCCACCGTTGTTGGCGCCGCTCTGCTCGGTATCAATCGTGGTGCTGTTAAGGATAGCCACGTTGCCGTCGATGGTGACGCCCCCGCCATCCGTTCGAATTGTACCAGCGCTGCCGCCGCCGAGACTGATTTGGCCGTTGGTGGCGGCGCGGCTGTCAAGGACAATCGATTGTAAGAATGAACCGCCCGCCGTGTCGTTCACATTGGTGATGTCGATCGTGCCACCTACCCCACCACCGGATGCGGTCGCCGTCACAATGGAGAACGTGAAACCCGGCGCGTCGGCTGAAATCGCGAAAGGAAAAGCCTGCGGGCTGAATATACCGCCATTGCCATCATCGCCCTGCTCGGTGTCCACAGTCACCGAATTAGAAATGATGAGCGTTTGGGTACGGAAAAAGAAATCGCCCGAATCGATTCCATTGTTATCCAGCAGAATGTCCCCATGCAGGGTCACGTTAGTCGTACCCAACGTACTATCCACTGATAAGTCGTTAACGAAGTGACCACCGGCATTGCCGAACGTGCCCAGGTCAACACTGCCGAAATCACCCGAACCGATGTTCTGGCGGATGTCCAGTGTCAAATCGGAGCCTGGCGTATTCGCGCTGATAATCGCGTCGCGAAGGCTGATCGACCCGGCGCTGCCATCATCGCCGCCTTCTGTATCAATCGTGCGGCTGCCGCCTGCGAGAATCAACCCACCACTGATGGTGACATCACCGTTTTCGGTGAAGATGTCACCGCCGAGACTCGTTGTGCCGCCGGAGAGGTTGACACCGCTTAAGCGCGTGGTGCCGCCAACGTCGCCGTTGAGGTTGATCCCGCCGCTGATCCCTGTATCGGATGTATCAATGGTCAGTGAATCGCTGCCGTCATTCGCGTCGATCGTAAGGGAGAAAGTCACGTCGGCGCCATTACCACCGTCGTTGGTATCGTCTGCCGTGCCGTCTGTGTCAATTCGGAAGTCACCTTCTAAAGACGCCGGACCGGTAATCGATACGGGCGCCGCGTCCGTCAGAATCGAGCCTTCTAAAGAATTACCCAAAGCACCTGCGGTGTTGATATCAACCCCTTTTCCCGGCGCGCCAGACAAGTCGAGATCACTAAACACAATGGTAATCTGGGTGGAGTCGATATCGATTCCGCCCCCGCCATTGGCGATCACGACATCACCCCTGATCATGGTGAAACCTGATTGAATGACCAGCCCATCGTTTGCGTCAAGCGTTGTGGTTCCATTCAAATTGGTCAGCGCAAGAACATCCGCCCCGGCGCCAGCATTGATCTGGAGCGCCGTTGCGTGAATGGCCGAGTGAAACGTGGCATGATTGCCCGCACCTGTACCACTGACGATAATTTCGCCGAAACGCTCGTCGGCTCCCGCGTTGCCGATTTCATGTCCGGCACCGTCTGCCCCGATGGTCAGGTTCGCTCCGCCTGCGTCATTACCCAATTCAACGGTGAGGTGTTCGTTGCCACCCCCATCGCCGCGAATGTTGCCGTTGACTTCGATGTTGCCGCCATTGTTCGTTTCCAACGTGAGCGTCACGCCGTTGGAAAGGCTCAGGGCGTCATTGATAAGGATGTCGCCGCCATTGTCGGAACGGATCGTCAGTGTGTTGGTGATGTTGACGGTATTGCCCGAACCTGTAATGCGGATTTCGCCACCGTCCACCAAGACATTATTTGCCAACTGGACTGTACTGCCGTCGCCGCCAACGCCATCCGTTGTATCGATTTCGAGCGACTGAAGAAACTCGCCATTCTGGTCATTCACCAGGCCGAGGAGCACACGGCCACCGTTCTTGCCGGCACCGGCCGTACCCGTAAACAGGATGACTGTACGGTTGGCCGATTCCGCAGAGAGCACAGCACCGGACAGATCGATCTCGCCGGCGTGGTGATTGGAGTCGCTGGTAGTAATCGAGACGTCCGCGTCGATTTCGATGTTGCCGACCAACTGCACGCCCGCATTGGCAACCGCTTCCGTGGGATCATCTGTATTGATGTCCGCGTCAATATTGATTTCGCCGTTGCCGTTTACAGTCGCGGAAAAACGAGCCAAATATGATCCACCTGCATCCTCCTCGACCCTGCCCAAACGAACGTCGCCGGAATCATTGCCGATACCGGCGTCGAGGTCCAAAATCAGGGAGACACCATCAAACGCTGCGGAAACCGTTCCGTCGCCCGAATCACTCAAGTTCACATCGCCGGTATCGTCGTTTTGCGAGTTGTCTGAATCCAGACCAATGGTGACGGAAGACCCCACTGCCGGATCAATGATCACGTCGGGCGAGCCGAAGATATCGAAGAATGCCAATAACGCGGTACCCGTGTCCAGCATCACGTCGCGCGTGATGCGAATTTCCGCACCCGATGTGGTGCCGTCGGTGTCAATATTGATGACCGTCAGAAAGTCACCGCCGTCATTGCTGAACTCGCCAAGCGTGACATTGCCGCCCTGAGCCGCGCCGCCGGTCGTGGTGTCGATGGTGAAAATTCCGTCTACGTTGTCGCTGGAGATATTGGCATTGGAAAGATCGATCGCGCCGGCCGGACTGTCGTCGCCGAACTCCGTATCGATCGTGGCCCCACAGCCACAGCCGGAAACGACAAACCCGCCGATGATCGTCACATTGCCACCATCGGTGAAAATGCCGCCTTCGAGGAAGGTGCTATTGGGCGAGCCGTTGATCGTCACCGATTCATCCTGAGCAAAGACCAGCACAATGTCCTCGGTGATGTTCAGGTCCGCCTGATCAGCCTGGAAGACGAGACTTGTATTAAAGAGCAGGCCGCCCCCGCCGTCACTCACCGTGATTGTGCCGGTCTGCTCACCATCGGCACCGGTTTGCGTCGGATCATGACCGATCTCGAGGCGTGAAACAGTACCCTGCACGGCGTCAATCGCTTCGGCGGTGACATTCTCACTAACAGTAAACTCTCCGACGTCAAAGCTGTCTGTGTTGGCCAGCGGACGATAGGTGACAAACCCCGTACCGACGCTGTCGATAATCTCTGAGTCTGAATCAGCTTCGATGGCGGCTGACTCGAAGAAAGACTCCACGCCGTTGATATCCAACGTCACATCCGTGGTGTCGCCAATGTTGACTTCAGACGTGCCGCTCACCCGAATACCCGCGGCATCCACATCTGCGTCGAAGTTAACGATATCCGCGACGACACTGAACAGGCCGCCGCCGGTCAGGTCAATCGTGTTATTGATATTGACAGTGCCGTCGGCGTTAATGTTGAAACCACCTGCCGCGGTGGTGTTCGTGACCAACCCGTTCAGGGTCACGTTTCGATCCGCATTCATGGTCAGCGCGTTACCACTGGTCCAAACAATGTTTGCCCCGGCGTTTTGTGTGATGTCGCCATTCCCGCCGTTGCCGGAGGTTTCGATGGTCAGGCTGCCGTTGTTGTTCAGGAAGGTGGCGATGTCATCTGCGCCGAGCGTGTTGCTGTTGACAGGCGAGCCGCCAATGCCGCCCTGCGTGCCGGCTTGAATGGATACATCATTCGGGTCCAGCAACAGTGTGCCTGACTGACCGGCCGGCGCGGTTAGATCGATCGATAAAAGCGAGCCGATTGTGAATTCCTCTTTGCCGGACACTTCAACGAAGCCGCCATCGCCACTCTGAGCGCCACCGCGCGCGCTGATGGCGCCGTCGAAAGTGGTTGAGCCGTCGGCCCAGATGATCGCTTCACCGCCATTACCGGAGTCGGTCGCGTCAACGTTGATGACAGTATTTTCGTCAACGGTTGTGGTCGTTGCCGTGCGTGTGTCGCCGCCACCTTGCAGTTCGCCGCCGACGTGGACCGTGCCACCACCAGCTGTGCCTGAAGCGTCGACTGTTGCGCCGTGGAGTTCAACGTTGTCGCCGAGCACTTCGACGTCGCCACCCACACCGTTGTCATTCGACACGTCAATCGTGCCGGCCACGTGAACCGTACCAACATCGCCACCGTCAAGTTGGACGTAGCTGGCGTAGGCTTCGCCGGTGTCCTTGATGGCCATGGAGTACATATCGCCAGAGGCGAGCACCACGCCACCATCACCTGAATCCAACACGCCGGTGTTTTCGACGCCGGTTTGCGAGTCGAGCGCACCTTGAGCGGCCAGTCCTTCCACGCGCACCATCATGTGCCCGTCCTGTTCGGCAATCAGCACATCGTCGCCGGCGGTCATGGTGATCAGGCCATTATCGGTGAGGATAGTTCCATGGTTGGCCACGTGTTTGCCGACGAGGTGTACAGCTCGGGCCTGAATGTCGCCGCGATTGACCACATCGCCGGTCAGGTTTGTGAAATGATCCACATGGTTAGTGAAGTCTTCATTGGAGATGGTGCCGGCTGCCGCGTAAATCGCGCCGACATCGACAACCGCGCCCTGTCCGAAGAACACGCCTGCCGGGTTAACGATATAAACCTGCCCGTTGGCGAGTAACGTGCCGTCAATGTGCGTCGGATCATCGCCGGTAATGCGGTTGAGCACGCGAGAAAGCTCGTTCGGTTGAACAAACTGAACCGTCTCCGGCGCAGCAATATCGAAGTTGCTGTACTCGATGATGCTGTTGTTGCTGGCCGTGATGACCGTTAAGTCACCGCTACGTGAGAAGCTGGCGCTGCCCTGCACCACCTGTTCGCCCTGCGGCGCGGCGTGAATGGGCATCACCCATGTCGACAAACTCAAGCCACCCACCATCAGCGCGGCACGAGCCTTGTTTCGCCAGGACCGACGATTCTTCTCGCGGCGGCGCTTCACGCGACGCTTTAACGACTGATAACGACTATTGGAACCCTGAGCCATCTCTCGCTCACTCCTTTGCTGTGGCACAAAACAAGTCCACCACTGACCACCAACCACCGGTCAATACTTTTAAAACATCAACATCAATGAAAAGTGCACGCGGCTGTCGCCTGAATCGACCTCCGGCCCGGTCCCGGCGGTATTGACACCTGCATCTTCAAGCGCCACGCCCCAATCTAGGCGCACGACCAGATTCGACTTGAACTGCAATTCAAAACCAACGCCGGTACCGACCAGGAAATTGTCCTGCTCGCCGGCAATTTCGTGATAGCGGAACGTGCGCCCGACATCTATAAAGGCGCGGAAGATCAGATTCCAGTCGGTCGGTCCCTGCACCTGCGTCGGCGCCCAACGAAATGGTTTGCCAAATAATGGCGTCTGGGCCGGATTCGGCTGTGGCGTAAACAAACGAGGAATATGTAAACGATACTCGGCAGTAAACAGCCAAGAACTGTCACCCGAAGCGGTCGATTCCTCGTAACCTCGAACAGAATAAAAACCACCCAATGAAGAAAGTGATTGGGGAATCAATCGTTCTCCAAACGAATACTGCCCGCGAAAACCCAGATAAACTTCATGGGCAAGCGTCGATGACTCTGGAGACGAATGATCTTCCCACGCCTTCCGATTCAGCAGCGGCTCAAGATAAAACGATCGACTCGTGTTCCATGTCATTGTGACCGAATCAGTCGCGACACCCGTTCGTCCCAGCGGGGCAAGCCCCGCTTGCGTATTACCAAGTACATCACCGGCGAACCATTCGAAGTCAATTGCACCGTATGTCGTACCCGTTCTCGTTTTATGTTCGAGTTGAAAACCAATATGCGGCAGAAGGAACTGCTCCGTTCCCACCACTATCGCTGGAGCTGCCAACTGGTTATCCACACGAATATTTCGATACCGAACGCCGGCCGTCGCATCGATGAACAATCGGCCTGACTGATAGACATTGAAAATCAGATCGAGACCAACGGCAGATTCATCACCTTCGAGAATACCACCTGTAATACCAACATCCGAAGCGGTAAATTCCGCATACAACGCATTGACACGCCATCGGATGCGCTCGGAATCAAAGAATGGCGCTTCATAGGAGGACGAAACACTGTGCGACGCATCAAAGCCGGCTGTCGCATATTCGAGCGTGAATCGATCATCGTGGCCGGTCAGTTGGTTGTGGATAAAGCCGAACCGGTGGCGAAAATCAGCCGTTGTTTTCGTGCCAGTGTTGGACAGGTGGTAATAGACCGTCCACGGCTTTCCTTCGGTGACCAGATACTCCAGGCTGATATTGCCGGACTCTTCACCGGGCGCGATGGCAACGTCCACGCGCCTGCCGGGATGGCGGTTCAAGCGAAACAGATAATCGTCGAGCAGGTCCTTACGCAACAGGTCGGTCGCGTCCGGCTTATCCACACTGGGCTGCACGGGCGACTGTGTTTTCAAACGCGCATGTCGCGGATTGTCCTTGCGCTCTTCCAGCGGAATATGATCACCCGATGCCAAGGTGCGCATCTTGTCGACGCGCCCGGCATGAATTACCAGGCGCAACACACCACTCTTGGTCGCCCGCAAATCCTGGCCGCGCTGGTCAATATCGCGCGGGTCGGGGCGAATCGTGATCGCCGCCAGCCCAAGGCCGCGAAAGTGTTCAACAATCTGATCGTTGATTGACTTGATGGCCGTGTAATGAAATGGCTTTAAATGATTACCTGACAGCGTGATCGTTACCGCCGGCAGATCATCCTTCTGTACTACAAACCGTTCCGACACCACCGCCAACTTCAGCGGGAGCGTCATCAACGATTCAATTGTCGGAAGACCTGGATGCTCTTTTGTGTATGTCAGTTCAAAGGAGTCGACCCGGTACATCGGTCCCTTGTCAGCCCATTCCTCAGCGGATGCAACTTGAGCAATCAGGCCAAAAATCAGCAGAACCACAAAACCGAGCCACAACCACCACCTGTTTAGGTACAGACCTGTGCGCAACATAAACATCTACCCGCATTGAATTACGAAACCAGCAGCGTCTATATGATGGCGGCGGTCAGAATTGTGACATGCTTCAAGGATGTATCCCGAGCAACAACGAAGAGACCGAAGGTCTCCACACGCATCCAGACCCCTAAATAACATCTCCACTCGACGCATCTGCGGACAGCAATGGAGCAGCCCTCGCATGCCCGCAAGGAAGATATGGTACCAACAAACTTTCCCGCAGAGCCTTAGCCATGCGCTGATTTCTTATTTTATATGCAACAGATGTAAGGGCCCAATGGGTAAGACACACAATTAATGGCAATAAAAGATGTTACGGCAAACCCGATTCAGCCGCATGGCGAGGAAATCGACGCTCGTCTAAAGCGTGCGAAAAAAACGGCCCAGACAATCCAGCAGGAAAGTCCGAAGCGATTGCATGTCGCCGTTCCTGATCACCGGTATTCCATCCGGGGACTCGGTGATTTCATTCAGATGCGGATGTTTACCCTGCCACGAATAAGTGACGCGATACCGATTGACCTCAACCCCCGGCGCTGGCTCGTTGCGCGCCTGACAGGCCAGGTAGTAGAACCCACCGGTTTCCCACATCCGGATTGGCCTGGACGCAATGTCTTCACGATCAATCTGCATCAGATCAGCGCCCGCGTCTTCGATCACCTGCGGCTCAATGACGCAATCCGGCTGCATCGTGGCATAAGCGTAGAGTGACCCACCCTTCGGGCGATACGCGTACTCGCGACAAAGGTGATAGTGATAAAGCTCACGGCTCAACCATCGCGCCATCGGCTCCGGACGTCCGGCCAGGTATTGCTGCCCCTCGAACAGCCACGCCGCATATCCCACGGGATACCAGAGCAACGGCATGCCGCATGTCAGCGCTTCAGTGAAGGCGATCGGGTCGTAATCCACGTTGCAGTCATCTTGAAGCCGCGCCGGGGCGCCGTCCGTGTAGTGCCGGTTATCGAACCACCCCAATGACGCGCAGATACTTTCGACATTCTGGCGTGCCGCTTCGTCCGCGCCATGCCACGCGATCACCGTGTCAGCCAGGCTCGCCCAGTTGAGGATTGTCAGGCCCGGCGTGTCCGCCATGGTCTGTCGCAGAAACGAAATACCCGGTTCATCATCGCGGTCAAAATCAGTCCGGCTGCGCATCGGCTCCTTGACGCCCGGATAAACCGGGATGTCTTCGCGCCCGGCCATCTTTAGAAAAAAGCGAATGTAATCCACGCCGTCATACGTGACGTTCTTTGTTCGTCGCATCTGATCCAGCACAATCCCGCGCACGTCAAAGCAATCACATCCCAGCACCGCCATCAGGTCCAAGTGATCGGTGTCCGACAGCTGCCGGTACATATCCACGCAAATAACCAGCGGAACGACTTTTTTCATGGGTTTGCGATCGGACGGTAATGGATTTGAGATGTATCGGCCTGGCTGTCAATCTGCCGGCGACCACGCCATCGTGCGGCAACATCCTTTGCGCCGCGTAACGGCGCACCACTGGCATGCGCTCCGTTCGGCAGCGCGGACGGCTCGCGCTGTGTGATCGTCACATCCTCGCTCATGGTCAATGGGCCACGCCCATCAACCGGCTCGATGCGGAACGACCGCGGCGGGATCGTTTGGCCGGCGATCTGCGCAGCCGCTTCGCCATGGTTAACCAGCACACGCGTGCCGTCGTCGTAGCGTGTGCAGGTCGTGTGCCCGACACGCTCGATGGACTCAATAAACCGGCATTGCAGCCACCGGCCGTAATCGCAGAACACGCGATACACCCGGCTGTGCAAGTCATCCCACTGCGCCTGGTGGCTGCGATGCTCTTCAATCGGCGTCGCACCCAACGACAGATCATCAAGCACTTGTGCCCAGTAATCCCGCTCCGACAGACAAAGGCTGTCAGTCGCATACTGGACCAGGCCGTGATAAATCACCGGCAGCAAAGGGACGGATTCGTCGGCCAGCCCGCGCTGGCGTAGCTCACTGTCTTTGAGGTAAATGCTCGCCTTGCGCGGCGTGATAATGGTCGTCGTGTAATCAACCAGATCAAGAAGTGGCGCGATCACATTCTCCGCGCGCACATTGCCGAAAACCTCCCGTGCGCGTTGCAGGTAGCGGCGCACACCATCCATGTAGGCGCGGCGCGTGGTGGCGTGGCCGTGCGACGTGTCGTAGCATCGCACAAGCACACCCAGCACAAAGTCATAATACATGCCGCCGTCCAAGCCCAAGTCGAGCAGTTGTTGCTCGTTGGCCTGGGCAAATGCGTCGCCGGCCGGCCAAGGACAGGCATGAAAATCATCCCCCATTGGCCCGGACTGATTGGTGACCATTCCGCCATACGCATCGCGTGCCACATGTTGCGGGTTAAACTCAGAAGAAGCGGACGCATAGCAACGCACGTTGACATGCACGCTGGACCGGTAGTCCAGTTCGTACATCGCGTCGATCAATCGACGCAACCCATCTTCGCCTCCGAAGGCTGGCTCGATCGGGAAGATCGTCGGATACAGGCCGTCGTGTCCGCCGGTGTTGAAACCGACCAGTTGCACGAGCGCGCGCTCGATGCCGGCCGCCTTTAATCGGCGCAGCTCTTGGATCAGATCATCGCATGTCAGGTAAACGTCCAGTACGCCGCTGCCGTCACGATGGGGATTGTCGTACGGCTTAAAGCGCTTCAGCGCTAACATTGGGCGCAGATAGTATGCGCCGGTCACATACTCGGTCACTGGCGATGTGCGGCACTTGTCCGCGAGGGTGTTGACCTTCACTTCGTGAACCAGATGCCGGCGGTAGGCCCTGCCGATCGCGTTCCAGTCAAGATCGTTTTCGTGCAGGAAAGTCAGGACGAGCTGACGCGGCTCAACGGTCCATTCATCGCGTACATGATGGCGGTAACAGAACCTCGCGTGAGCGCCGCAGTACTGCTGCTCGCCATTGTTGGCGCTGACGACGACTTGCGCGTCCACGTCGCCATGCTCAAATGGAATATGCGCGGCAAAGCCCGAAGTGTCGACAATCTGCCCCCACACCGGCGCCCAGATGCTGTCTCGCCATTGAGATTGCTGGTTGTAAATCAGCGTGTCATACGTCTGGACATCCTCAATCGACGCAGGCCGCCCATTGCGCGACACGGCGTAGTCCGTGCGTGTCCCGCTGTTCATTGCGTCCGCCATGATTCCAGAACGATCCGGATGATCCGCGAAGTAGCGCAAAGTACCGCCCCCGTGAGGCAGCACCATGTAACCGGCGCTGCCGCGTGGCTGGGCGCCGAAAAGCGGTAGTAGATCAACACTCAAAACTTCGAATAGTGTTTCACCCGAGCGATCCCAGCCTTCTTCGGGAATCGACACCAGCAGCCGATCATCTTTTAACTCAAAGCACACCTCCAGTCCGATCTGGATGGCGCTGAACTGAATATGAAAACGGCAGAGCGTCGCGTTGGATTCGACCACGTGAATCGCACAGTCGCTGCCCTGCTGGTTACCTAACCAGTCCCTGCTCTGCCCGGCGGCGATGCTGTACCACCACTGGGCGCATTCTTCGGGTACGCTACGCACGCGCAGCGCCAACCCCGGACCGGGCGTGCGCCACGTGCGAGTGCAACGCACATCCGTCACGGCCACTGACAAGTCACCATCGTCGATGGTGACGCATAAGACATCACTTTGAAGCTGAATCACTTGCGATCAGTCCACATAAAAAAGAGGAGGTGAGGCATCGTCGCGATACAAAATCGGTGACTCAGCCAGACTCGTTGACCATAACGCGGCGATAGCGTCCGTCACATTCGTGCTGATTGAAACGGCGTGTCCATCAAAAAACAGAAAGTTACAGCCACCCAGATGACGCGGCTGAAAGTACGCGCCGTTGAGCGTGTTGGCCGGAAAATAATACGTGGTCCTCATCGTAGTCATGCGGTCAGGATTGCCGTATCGCTGGTTGGGCGGAACATCGAACAGGTAAAACGCGCGGGCTGTATCAATGACCGAGTCCAGTCGCAGACGTGGGTCAAATACCGGGGAGTTGATATTTCTCAGTGCGAAGCGATTCCACCCATAACCAACCGCGATCGGCGACGCGTCGTGACCAAACCAGCCATCGGTGTCTTCCGCGACAAAGGTCGGGCAATACAGAATGGAATCGTGTCGCTGGGCGTTGAGTTGCACCTGATGGGCCGCCGCCCCGGCGCCGGGGTTACTCCCGCCGTTGTACACGTAGTTAACCGTTGAATTCGTGGTGTCCAGATGGTTGACGTTCTGGTTCAGGTACATGCCGGCCAAGGTAGAATTCCATCGTAAAGCGCCTTCGAGTGAATTCAGCACCCAGTTATTGTGTTCGACCGAGTAGGCGTTCAAGGCAATTCCTATCTGACGGAAATTGGCCAGACACTTTGCGTTCTCGGCCGCCGTCCGGGCCGACGACAAGGCGGGCAGCAGAATTGCCAGCAATAACGAAATGATCGAAATGACAACCAGTAACTCGATCAATGTGAATCCCGGCTTACCGTTACGGTGTTGATGTCGTTGCATCGTCGTTCTCCAATCAAGGTTCACGCTGGCGGGCGTGCAACGGATTCCCGCTCGATCAGGCGACACGGCAGGGTGATATCCACGACCTCCGCAGATTCGGCCGGCCCTTCTTGTATCAAGTGAATCAACTGGTCCACCGCGACACGCGCCAGTTCATCACGCGACTGGTGAACAATCGTGTGCGGCGGCGTGAGATACTGAAACACCGGCAACTGTTCTACAGACACAACGGACAAATCTTCCGGAATGCGCCGATTCAGAATGTTTTGCAGAATGTGGAGCACTTCCAGGCAATCGTCGCCGCAGAGATTTACCAGGCCGGTGACGCCACGTCGAAGCAATCGACTCAACGCCTCATACAATGGCTGCTCCGCCACGAACTCAACCAGTTGTGGGTCGTATTCCAATCCTGCTTCACCGAGCGCATGCTGATAGCCCGCCAAGCGCTCACGACTGCCCCAATTTTCCGAAACGCGTTCAAGGAAACCGATCCGCTGATGGCCAAAGTCGATCAGGTGTTCGGTTGCCAACGAACCCTGACGAAAGTGATCGATAGTGACGCTGTGAATGCCGCGTTCGGTCATCGGCGCGTTAAGGCTGATGATCGGCAGGTTCGGAATATTACGCAGCTTGGCCAACTGCTCATCAAAAACCAGGCCCAGCACGCCATCCACGCTGGCGTCGTACGCGCGCTCCATTTCATCCTCACCGATCAGTTCCACTGTGTAGCGGTGTCGGGCCAACTGATAAGTCAGCAGGTTCACCATGGACTCGACATGGCTGGTGCCGGAAGGCGTATGCGTATAGCTGCCGACGATCAGCGCAATCGAACGCAGACTCTGGTTGCGCGAAAAACCCAGTTCGCGACTGGCAATCAGAACACGTCGACGCACCTCTGGCCGGACATCCGCGCGCCGGTTCATCACACGCGACACTGTGGCAGCGGACACCTTCGCCTTCATCGCCACGTCAGCAACGGAACTCTCCCTTCCCACGACGGAACTTGTAGAATTTTTTCCAGACATATTATAATATTACCTAGTTACTGAAATATTTTCAATACTTTACTCGAAATTAGATGCTAAATGCTCCAAGCCAAAGCATATATGCGCCCCTCCCAGCCCGCCACAAAGAGTGTGTTCCCACTGACAATCGGGGCCGCCAACAACGGTTGCCCCAGCGATAAACGCCAACACTCAGAACCAGTCATCGCATTGAGGCAACGGCAATTGCCACCTGTGTCACACACGATTATTTGATCACCGGTAACCAAGGGCGACGAATACGCACCCAACGGCGTCGCCCCGGTCCCCCACTTGGAATGCCAGTTGCCGGAGAAGTGATACATCGCCGGCTCGTGGTCTACTGCCCATCGCAGCGATCCGTCAGCCAGGTCGATACACACGATCTGCCGATGAAAACTGACCCATGCAAGATTGTCGCGTACCGCCGGCGTCGCACTGCATGAGCCAAGGGCTGTCTGATATTCGGCAACCAGTTCACCCTGCGCGGATATCTTCATCAAGCCGTTACCGACCGCCCACACATGCCGGCCGTCGAACACCGGTGACGCATGCCGATACATCGGGTGCATTGAAGTCTGCTCCTGGCAGATGCGTCGATCGCTCCCGTCCTGCGCGTTGACAGACTGCGCCAGGCTGACGCCATCGGCCGCTGCATTAAAAGTGCGCTGATGGAACACGCGATCACCGACCACCAGCGGCGACCCGTTGCCCGGCCCCATGTAGGTGAACCCATTGGGTGTGGCAATGCGCCGCCAGCGCGTTCGCCCGGTCGCCGCTTCAATCGCGTACATCTCCCAGTTCGCGCCGGCATGGATCAATCCGTCACCGCAAGCAGGCTGGCAGGCGATTGGCATGTTGTCGCGGTTGTTCCATTGCCAGTGTATTTCACCATCTGCCAGATCAACGCAGACAACGGAGCCGACTGACGTGCCGTAGTAGCCCTTTCCTTCGTGAAGCAGCACCCCGCCCTCGACGCTTCCGTCTGCCGCAACGGACCATTGCACTTTACCGCTGTGAGCATCCAGAGATTTCACTAAACACTGATTTTCAAGGCCTTTTGTGGTGGTTCCCACCACTAGACGACCGTCGACCAGCGTCAATGCGGACACCCCCAACCGCCCCGGTAAATCTGTCTGCCATGCCAAACGCGGCGCTTGATCGGACAATGACAACGGCGCGACACGCGTTCCCAATGGCCCGCGCAAACTCGGCCAGTCATCCGCCACGCGCACATCGCCCCCATCAGCAACTTGCACCTTAGGACGAGATGGAAGATTGACTTCGTACGGACGAAAGTCACAGATAATGCGCCCGTCATCATGACAGGTCACGAGGTTGTATGACAACGGCGACGTGTCGTGTGGACGATCATCCCCGGTCACTGTCGCAAATGGGATGCTGGCGTAACGCCCGACATAACTCGATTGCACGTGGCCGAACAATAACTGGCGCACGTTGAATGGCTTCAGCAGATGCAACAGTTCAACACCACGATGAAATCGCGAAACGCCGACCGGATCGTCGTGCAACAGGACGACCATCGGCGAGTCGCGAGAAACATCCGCCAGCAACTCAGCAACCCGGTCAATCGTGTCCGCACTCATACAGAATGCATGGAGCGTGTGCTCGTATGTCGCAAAGTACTTGTCGATCCCGAGAAACGCCCACCCCTTGTGCCTGAGCAGCCAGGTGCCCGCACCATAGACCTGCTCATACTGCTCGTCGGTAATGGCCGCGTCGTGGTTGCCGCGCGTCAGGTATACGGGAATCTCCAACTCGTCCGAAATCCGGTCGATCAGTGCGCGGTAGCGTCGATGGCCGTTGACACCGATATTGCCGTTAACGAAATCGCCGGTGTGCACCAGAAAATCGACACCATGCTCAGCCACTTCTCTGGCCGCATCTATATAGAAGCGATCGCGCTGATCCCAAGGCATATCGCTGGTTGGGGCGTATAAATGGCTGTCGGTGATCTGTCCGAAGCGAAAAGTCATAAATCCCTTTCCTTGCCAGTGCAGGACAGGATAACATATAAATTTCTGTCTATTTGCAATTATTTCATAGAAGATATAATTATTTCGTCACCACACTTACTGAGGACTATCGAGCATGGCGTTCTTTTCAATGAAATCAGCCTTTCCACGAACAATAGGCGTCGTCATCGGGGGCTTACTCATCGCATGTCATATGGTTTCGCCGGCTGACGCAAAATCAATCACGCCGGACAACTGGGTGCCCAGTAACCATGCGGTGCTCAAAGACGACCAATTGACAGCCGACATGCCCGAAAAGTCGGAAGTCGGCGACCTGCTCAGCGGCTTAAAGGAAGAACTGAAGCTTGAGCCCGGTATCTACCGGATTCGCGCCGCTGTGCGTCCAAAGCCGGCCATGAACTTCGGCTATCGCCTGGTGCTGACTGTTCGATCTGCCAAACCCAAAGACGTCTACAAGCGCTGGCGCCCACCGCGGTCACAACTCACGCCGCGCCCAAAGGAGATATGGCACGCCGTCGCGGAGGCCCGGCCCGTTCAACACAATGCGCAGGGACTGGTCGAGCTTTCAACCGAGCTGGTCGTGACACAATCACACGCCTATCAGCTTTCGGTCGGCTGGCGCATGGCAGAAGTACATCTTGGCGGACGGTTTCTCAAGTGGGAACAGGCACCCACTTCCCTGAAGCAATTGTCCTTGATTTCCCTTTCGTGTGATCGACTGGAACGCGAAGTCCACATCGACTCGTTCATGGCTGACAAGGTGGTTTACAAGCCGCACGAAATGCCCGTATTGACGGCATCGATTTCAAACACGAGTGAATCCGTCCGGTCCTTGCGCTACCGCGTTCGACTCCAGCGTGATCTGGAACCACCGGCCATCGCGGCACAGGGCGATCTGACCATCCAAGCCCGCATCTCCACGCCACTTAGCGTGACACTCGCCCCGCTGCAGACATTCGGCGGCTATCGCTTCGACCTGGAACTGCTCGATGCCGACAAGCTCGTCACCACCGCAGAGCGATCGGCCGCGTGCTCGCCGCGCTACAACCGGATCGGCATTAGCGGCCTGAACCACGACGAATACCTGACCACCACCGTCAACGCCAATGAAACGAGCGTCGACCATGCCATGCGAAACATGCGTGAAGCTTACATCAGCTGGCACGAAGTGGGCTTCTGGGCGCCGGATGACTTTCAGAATCTCACGCCCGAGCAAGACCGCTACCTGTCCAACACCATGGCCCCGCATTGGCGCACCGGTATTCTCAACATCTGCAAGACAGGACGTGCGCTGGGTATCGGGGTCAACGCCTATCTCAAAGGCAACTACGCGGACGGACGCGACGGGTTTGAATGGGCCCTGACCTATCCCGAACTCGTCTTTTTCCATCGAGATACCGGGCAGATCATGTCCAAGTACAACCTCGATCACCTGCTCAACTGGGACGACTACACCCAGCAGGTTCTCAATCGCAAGGGCAGGATCGGCCTGCACTGGCATTATGTGCTGCTCAACACCGCCAGGCCGTCGATCGTCGATCTGTCCGCAGCGGAAACCGTGGCGTCGGAAAAGATGTTTGGCTGGGCCGGCGTGCGATTCGACGGTGATTTTGATGTACCCGAATCGGAAACCTTCTTTGAAGGGCCAATCCGCGATATCAATGGCCAAGTCACTGCGCGCCCGGATGACCATGAAATCACCTACGCCAACAACGTACTGCGCTACAAGCGAAAAATTCGTGAGAAGCTGCCCGAATTCGAATTCGGGTTCAATCACGCGCTGGACGACTCGCACCAGCGATGGATCGTCGGCCCGGCCATCGCGTCGGACGAATCCATGGTCATGAACGAGCCAATCCGCAGCTTCGGTAGCAGCCCACAGCGTGCGTACAACCGCTGGGAAGACTACGCCGACATGCTCGTGCGTTACTCGCGGATCGTCCGGAGTTGGGGCGGGTACTACCAGCCCATCGGATGCTACGGCATGCGCGCGGACGACTACCTGTACCAGTCGGTTTATACGCTCGCCGCCCAGGCCAAACCGATCGGGCCATACTACTTTGATACGCAATACACCCGGCGTTTGTCCCGGTTTGTTACGCGCTTCGCGGGCATCATGTGCGCTGTGCAGCATCCAATCCCCGCAGCCGACGGGCGCGTCATGGTGACCGGCTCCGCGCCATTGCAATATGCCAACTATGTCAACTTCATTGAGTCCGACGACCGGACGCGCCGGTACGTAATTCAGTTGATCAATCGACCGACGCCCGAACGCGCTGTGAGTGGAGACGCGCGCAGCCTGTTGCGCCCACCAGTGACAAACGTCAAAGTTGAGCTGCATCTCGACCCATTTGAGAAACCCGACAAGGCATGGTTGCTCGATCCGTGGCATGAAGCGGACGCTGCCGAGGTTCCGCTGACGATTGACGCAGACCAAGTGACTGCTGCACTGCCACGCGCGGTTTCAGTCTGGAGCGTTCTAATCATTGATTGCAATGTGGAGGGTCTGCGATGAAGGCGCAACACTACGGACACGTTCTGTTGCTTTGCCTGATCAGCTCAGCGGCGCAGGCGGCAACACTCGAACAGATTGAAACCGCCAACGGGTCGCGCTGGCGCATGCAAAATGATCGCGTGGAAATATTCATCGACCCGGCTCGCGGGGCACGCATCGATCAATTTCACGACAAGGCCTTTGACCTTCCCGTTATTCGTAACGCGATTGTGCAGGGGTTGTTCGTTGACCATGCCGCCAAACAGAACTGGCCGGGCGAGTTGTGGGAACGCGTTTACAAAGTCAAGCCACTCGTTCGAAAAGGCGAAGAGGTGGTACTTCAAACCACCACAATCTTCGAAGGGAAGTTTCGCAATACCGAGTTTCCCAAGCTGACCGGCCTGGTACTGCAGAAGACCTTTCGGCTTCGCGATAGCGAAGCGGGCGTGCGCGTGGAACACGTGCTGCGTAATCCGACTGAACAGGCGCTCCAGATCGGTCTTTGGGTCCAGAACATCCTGCAACTCGGCCCGAACCCCAAGCAGAATGTCGCGGTACGACCCGCCAGGGCGGGCATCTACCGCTTTGTCATGCCGGAACAACCCAAGGGCGAAGGCTGGTCACGCTACCAGGACAGCATTGCCGCCTGGCACGGAGTGGTCGATCCGGCAACCCAACACGGCGTGTTTTTCACGCAGGACTGGGACTACTTGGACGCTCACTACAACGCGGGCAAAGCCTACACCGTCGAATGGTTCATGGCGCCGGTGAGCATCCCACCCGGCGGGAACTGGTCCACGCGCTCACAAATGATTAGCCGAAAGATTGATCCAAACGTGATCATCGCGACACCCGACTACTGCATCAGCGCCGCGCTCAGCGAAGATGAAAGAGCCATCGCGTGGCGAGTGGTCGGCGACAAGATATCCATCAAGGGAACGCTTCATGAGCCGCGCACGGGTAAATCGCACTCCGTGAATCTCGAGCTGGACAACGGCTCGCATGTCGTCAAGTTACCCAAAGCGGCTGAGCCGCCATTGTTTCTCGAAGCGAATATCGCCGCTGGCGATGAAAAATCCGCCTACGTAGCCGAGTTCTTCGGCGGTGAGCATTTTCCGCGCAATGAACCGTTGCCGGGTTACCCACCGTTGTTTGAGGTAGCGCTACCGGCGCGCCACCCGGTCTTTCCCCGACCCAAGCAGATCGTGATCCATCCATCCAGCGGCAAACGCGTGCTCTTGGCGACAGGCGTGGTACGTCCCTCCACGCAGATCGGTCATGCCTTGCGCGACGTCGGGTATGAAGTGGTGGAAGTGTTTGAAGAAAGAACCGGTAAAACAACCGCGATTACTGAGTTTCCCTCGCTTTATGAAACCATCCTTGGTTTCGAGACCATCGTGCTGAACAACATCGACTGCAAACTGCTTTCAGCCGCTCAACGACAGATATTCACGGACTGGTTAGAAGCTGGCGGTCGCCTTCTAGTCTTGGGCGGCAGCGCGCTGGCAAGTCCAAACTGGGAAAATAATCCACTCAAACAGTGGATACCTTTCACACCAACGCAAACGTTTACAACACGTCCGAAACAGTTAAAAGGAAAAGTAAAAGGACCCGATCCCGTCACGACATTGATGCCCGATCACGCCTTTGCGATAACCTGGGAATCCGGCGTCTGGCGACCCAATGCCACGCTGGACGACAATATACTGATCGCCAGACACAATCGGGTGCTGGTGTGCGGCCTGACCAGCCTGGGCAGGACTGCGCCGCCTGCTCAACTCTGGCAATACCTCATGCAACTCCTATACGAATAGCGATCACATGGAGCAAACGCACCGAATCCTGATCGCCGCGATCATGCTGACTGTTCGCCCGGCCGCATGGGCCGAGCCAGTGATCGGGCTCAGCGATGACTTCTCCGACGGCAATATTCATACCGGTCCAACCTGGGCGGCCGGCGACATGCACTGGTACAACCCGTTCTTTGTCGAAAAACTCAACGGGAAGTATTGGGCCGGCTCCAAAAGATACGGCTCCATGGGCGCCGCGTTCACCGACCCTAACGACAGATCGTGGCCGATTGCATTTGACATCGATCGTGGCCCAGTCACGTTCTCCATGACGGTTCTGTTTCGAACCACAACGAGTAACGATCATTTGTCCGTCGCATTGATCGGCGATGGCGGACGGATCCATGTCAATTACTTTCCCAACGGTCGGCTGCTGGTCACGATCAAATCCTCGTGGAAGCAGGACAATCAGGTCGTTCAATTCTCAAGCAAAGCGCCGGCTGCGCAAGCCGGACAACCTGTGCATCTGGAAGCGACTATTGGTGGCTCAGAAAAACTCACGATTCGCGTCAACCAAACACCATCATTTGCAAGGGCGCCTTCCAAACGCAGCCAAATCGACAGCCGGCTGGGGCCATTTCGACGAATCGCCATGATGGGTGCCTTAAACGTGCAGGAGCGCAACGTACATATGCTGATCCCCGAAATGCAGGACACTGAGGCGCTTCGTTGGGTAGCGGATGTTCGGGTAACCGGCTGGCCGGAGACGGTTAGAATTTCGGACGCGCCGGAAATCAAAGCTGCGGAGAAGACCGCACTGGTGTTCGCGGGGCTGGCTTCGTTACGTCTTCGGCCCATCCTGTCGCTACGGCAATCGGAATGGATAGTCAGGGATGTTCTGATCAATTCCCCGCTAAAAAGCGATACACAACGAGTGGTACAGCAAGCGATTCGACTTGATTCGCTCACGCGTCATCAATGGGTTGTACTCTGTGATGTTGACCTTCGTCATCTTGGCTCAATTGGATGCCAATACCTGACGGAATATGTTCGTCGCGGCGGACGTCTGATGATTCTTGCCAGTCCGCGAATCCTTGAGCACGGCGGATATCTAAACGGTCCACTGTCAGCTATTCTGCCCATGACACCGAACCGAAAGCCCAAGGCAGATGCGACCCCGCTCAACGGTTCACTATCAGGCTGGCAGCGCAGCCACGGCCTCGGTATCGCGAGCATCGTCATCTTGAAGATAGCGGGTAAGCAACCGCAACCATTCCAGAGTCAGACTGACTGGTTACCCAGCCTGCTGACCACTGCATCTCCCATCAAATAATCGTGCGTGACGACCGGGATGATTCAATCAGCGCAACGGACGAACGCACCAGTTGATCTGCCGCCGCCGGTTCAAGGCGTGGCTGGTTGTAGAAGCAATGGGCGTGATCAACTTCGTAGCCACCTTCATCCTGCGCTTCGCGCGTTGGGATGTAGCCAAAACCACCATTGGCATATGCAACCGTCCACAGCGCGGGTTGCTGAGTTTGCTCTTTGATCTGTTGGCCAATCTCGTAAAACACCTCGCCGGCAAGCGTCAAAAGATTGACCGGGCCGAGTTGCATGTACTGGATGGGGACTTCGCAAGTGGTTGGTAATTCATTTCGTTCGCTGGCTTCTAACGTATCTCGGTAGTAATCCAACTGAAGCGTCACCCATCGAACGGCTTGAGTATCCGCTGAGCTTAGTTCCGCCAGTTCCTGTTGAAGGTTTGCGGTTTTCCTTTCAAGCCCGGCCTTGGTATCCGGACGGTAAGGTAGGCCGATCATCTGATGACGGACTACCAACTCCACCCCGTTGACATCACTCGATGATTCAAATGTCAGCGAAGAGACAGCGTCTAACATCTGCATGGCGAATTCGTGCGTCTGTTGCGGCGAGCAGGCCATGCCGACGCTTGGGTTGATGTCACCCGCGCAGCCATTGAGAAATATGACGACCGCATCGGAATCGATTCGGCCTTCCAGTTCGTTGCATGCGATCCCGCAGAAGTCGCCGCTGATCTTTCGATTGGCTGCGCCAAGGCAAACAGGGTGGCAGGCATGATGCAATGCCATGAATTGAACACGCCCGTCATCGTCGATTGCAGCGAGTGAACGCAAAACCTGATCCGTCGGCTCAACGCCGGACGGGCCACCGAGATCAGTACGTAGCGATGCACGACGATTGATTCCCATCCGTAACGGTGTTTCCCGAGAAACAAGGCGCGACGGAGAAAGGCGATCTATAGCAAGCCTGACTACCTGTTTTATTTGCTCAACGAGATAAGCCAGGTACCAATCGTCTGGCCGACCAGTGCCGCGCAGATGAGCGACGGCCGGAGCCGCATGCGTATGCGTGCATGACAGGCAGACATGTTGCGTATCGGTACCAGCTTGCTCGGCAATCTCCACGCGTAACTGATTCGCGAAGTCTCTCGGAAGCTCCAGCAATTCCAAGGACAGCATCACAATCCGTATGGACCCATCATCGAAGACGACCGCCCGCGCTGACACGGGATGAAGCACTCCAACACAAGGCTGCTCGCGCACCGCGAAGCCGGACAACTCCACCGCATCTTTGGGCGTGATATCAATCCGAGCAGCACCAACCTGTAATGGAGTATGTTTCATAAGAAGCTCAACGCGCGTCAAGGCGTATGGTATCTACGCTCGCAGACATCTGGACTTTAAAGCTTCCATCTTTCTGCTTCGCCTGACCGGCGACTTGCCATTGCCCGGGGAGTTTCACAGTTACTGTTACTGATTTCTGTTTATCAGCTTTGCGGACAACAGCGTGATCCGATTGGATATCCAATGTCACCGCCCCATCAGAACCGGCCAGACTGAATTCTCCATATGCAACCCGCCCAGCAGCGGACAACGTCAGAATTGTTCGATCGTTCGACACCGTCACCGATGCGGCCATGCCTGAGAATGACACGTTATCCACCTCAGCAGTCGTCGACGTATCCGAAAGAAACGTGTAGTCGTCATACTTCTGCCCTTGGACGCGGACGATCCGACCATCTGCATGGGAACTGAACTGCGGCGCGACGCCGTCCTTCTTTCGCGGATACATCACCACCATGTAAGCACCATCATCCGGGCGCTGTAAATGCAACAGATCCTGGTACTCCTCGAAATAACCGACGTCATACATAAAGAATTTGCTACCCCATCGCAACGTGTGGCGAGGAGTGTCTTTGGGTGACGCGACAAAATATTCGAGGTCCACACCTGCCACACCAATAGCTGTAAACCGATCGCCGCGCAATGGCCGCGGCGGCAGGATTGTCGAACCGGGTCGTTTGGGCAGGCTGGTTTGCAGCGGCGCCGATGGTGAAGCGGTGGGCTTCTCCTTCTCGCCGAATAACTCTTCAATGTCAGCCTGCTGTGGCGGCTGGCCATCTTCAATGCGATGTGACAACGTCCAGAACTGCCACATGCTCGGCTTGCCGCCAGAAACCGTATCACGCAAAACAATGTAATGTGACTCCGCCGGATCGGAGCGTTTTACAAACATTAACTGGCGCTGCCACTGCATCGGCAATGGATTCTCGGCCGCCGGAACGGTCGGCCAATCGGGAAGCTGTCCCGGTCGATAAGCGGTCCTGTCCGGCTTGGTCAGTTCATATGTTGCGGTGACATAGTCGTGGCTCGGAAGCGATGCGAAGTCGACCTGCTCCACGTTCGCCTTCTGGCCATACGGATCGGTCGGGTCTGTCAGTTTCCGGTTGCGCGCGGGCATAACGCCATTTCCGATTAACTCGTGGCGTCCGCTGTAACCATTATTAAATGCGCCACTGATCGGCGTGCCCCATGCGAACCAGCGAGCGATGCGCCCCTGCTCCGGCCACCAGATGTCATGGTTCTGGCGCGAGTCGGCAACAAAATTAATGTAGTGCTCCTGATCGGTTCCACTGCCGGAGCGCAGCACGGCGCCATATCGATCAAACATGCGCGACGGCCAGCGTGGCGTTTGGGCAGGCAGCGACCTGTCCAGGTAAATTCGTGCCTGGAAGCCCAACACATTATTCGAAATGGTGGCCGAATAATCCGTGCGCTGCCAGTGCCACTGCATCGCCTTGGAAAGTTCGGGATCATCCGCAGCGGTTGCACGCGCCACAATGCCTAGAAGTCCGAGGCTGCCACCTGAACCGCGACCGACCGGGCTGGAAACACTTCTGCCCCTGCGCAGGACATCCTGCGGCGTGTATTGCTGAGCGATGAATTCGATCAGACGGCGCATATCCGGGTCTTTGAAAAAGTCGTATCGGCCGGCATGCTTGGCAGCGACAGCAAAAAACAACATCGACGACAGGGTCGTCTGCGTGTAGTGATTGCTCTCGGGCCATTCGCCGTTCGGGCCGACATAGGTTTTCAGCCACAACTGCAATCGCTCAACGCTCTGGTCTAGCCAGGTTTGGGCCATCGGATGCCTGGGGAACAACATCGCGAAGAGGCCCGGCGCAAGCCCGTGCACCACGTTCATGTTGAAGTTGTATGTTCGATAACCGCGTTCAATCGACCAGCTTGACGGGTCCGTACACTGATAAGCCAGATACGCCATTTGGGCGCGAAACAAACGTTTTTCATCGCCTGAAAGAAGCTCACTGTCGATCACCGCGTCGTAGAGACAGAGAATGATCGACGAGCGACGAAGCTTGTCGAGTTCGCCATACTCAGCCAGGGAGTGTCGCAGGGCATCAACCAGTTTGCGCGTCGGGGCAAGTTTGGGTTCGGCCGCGATGCGTTCTTTAAATGTTGACGCGCTCATCAGCAGGCGAGGGTGCTCCGTCTGATCCGCGCCAGACCAGTCGAGACTGTATTGCAATACCTTGTTCAGATCGGGCTGTTCAGACAAAATGTTGCCGCCGCCTGCTCCGGCCCACTTGGACCGCCATGTGGTTTCATCAAGCGGATCAAACCAGCCGATGCGCCACTTGCGCATACCGTCACGAAATGGAATCTTCAAAACCAACTGCTCGGACTGACGGGCCAGTGGCATCATCTTGCTCTGCCAAGCCTGCCAGCCAACCAGTTGGCCAATGGGACCCGGCTCCACCCATGCGCCCGCATCCCATCGCTTGATCCACAGCTCGCGCGACTGGTTGGTGAATTTCAGGCGCAGGCGATGGGTGGTCATATCGTTCCAGCCATCGGCGAACGGGACGAGGCTTGCAACTGTTTGTCCGGACTTAAATTTTTCAATGGGTATTGAAAGCCACTTGCCCGCACGGGTATTGGTGAACGCGAGCTCCGCACGCTTTGAGCCATGCTCACCTTGCGCGAGAAATGCGACGGTTTGCACATCGTCCGTTACGACGTACTGCCAGCCGTGCTCGGTCTTGGGACCTTCGTAGCCAAAAGTAACGGACGCCAGATTTGAGCCAGCGTGCACCTGAAACGTCTGCTTCAATCGGCCGGCATCATGCAACTGGTAAATCAGTTCAACAGCAACAAAACACGGCCCACGGTCTGTTATCTTCGATGTAAAAGAACGGAACTTTGGTTCTCCGGTCCATTCACTGCCACCGCCCCATTGGCCGCTGGGCATACGGACACCCTGAATCGGTGCGGGTACTCTTGAAGCGGCGACAGGCGTATCAAACTCATGCGCGCCGACGGGCAAACGAATACCAAAATTTGAGGTGGTGATTTCCAGAACGTCGTCCTGATGTTCCCATTTCAGATCGGTTGTAGCGAACTGTGTGCCATCGTCCGAACGGCGAACAATAAATCGCTTCTCCGACAGCGGCGCTAGATCAGTGATCAACCAGAGCTTGCCTGCATTTACCTGAAACGCAACGGGACCATCCGGACCCGTAACACTCAATGACTTTGGGTCGTATTCATCAAATGGCGCATCCAACGCGAAGCTGATCAGCTCATTGCGCCACGATCGACCGATCTGTTCGCGCAGCACCAATGTCTGCTGATCGGCACCCATGGAAGTCGTGCAGAAACAAAGCGCCATCACGACAAAAACAACGCTGCCCATCCATTTCAATGCCAGCTGTTCCGTCAATTCGTTACTCATCGAAAGCTACCCGCCCTTCTCTGTGCCGCGCAACGCATCGGCATGTTTCAAAATCTTGCCAACCGCACCGCCGATTCGTTCGATGTGATTTGAATCAGCCAGCAGTATTTCATGCGGCAACCACATCGCTTCACGACAGAGCTGTTTGGCCCCCGGCAATCCGGTTGATGTGTATTTGGGTTCTTTGCGCCTCGGCTTACCAGGCTTTGTCTGGATGCCTTGCTCGTGCCAGAACCGACGCTGACGAAACATGGGCTGTGACGGAAGCGGCTCGCCATATCCCCCGTTGGCCGGAACGCCCTCGGCCTGAAGGGCGCGAATGAAAGTATCCCGCTTAAGACCTGCTTGTTTTGCCAAATGCCGCCAGCAATACAGATGATGAACTCGACGATTGCCTTTACCGGTCGCCTCTTCCACCTGTGGTGACTGGCCGGGCAACTGAGCAAGCATATCATCGAGCAGTTCAGCATTCTTTGAACGTCGTTGTGTCTGTTCTTCCAGACGTTCCAGTTGCCCAAGCAATAGGGACGCCTGCAAACCGGTCATGCGATAGTTCCAGGCCAGCATGTAATGCCCGTACCATTCATGACCGAACTTGCGTCCGAACGAATGGCAACTCCACGCTGCTTCGTATATCGGCCGGCGGTTGGTGACGATCGCCCCTCCTTCGCCGGCGGCCATGTTCTTTGTTGATTGGTAGCTGTAAGCCGCCGCCACACTGTAATGGCCGGGCGCCTTGCCACGGTAAAGCATGCCATGTGCGTGGGCCGCGTCTTCAATGATAGGAACATCGCGGCCCTGCTTTTTCAACTCCCGGCGCAGCGCATGAAGATCAACCGGGTTGCCCGCAAAATGGACGGCAATCACGGCAGCAGTTCGCGGTGACACCAGCCGCGCAACAGATTGAATATCGAGATTCGATGTCGCCGGATCGACATCTGCAAATACAACCGTTGCCCCGAGGTCCAACGCGCAGGTCGCCGACGCGACAAACGTATAGGCCGGCACAATCACTTCGCTGTCCGGACCGACACCGATGGCTTTTAAGATCAACGTCAGCGCGGCGGTACCGGAACTGACCGGCAGTGCATAACGAGCGGCAGAGTGTTCCCGCAACGCATCACCGAAATGATCAATCACGGGGCAACCAATTCCCCACCGCCCGTCACGCAGCGCTTCAATCAGTCGCCGTTCATCTGATTTTGTATGTTGCGGCCAGGCCGGCCAGGCATGTCGACTGCTGAACACAGGCCGACCGCCCAACAACGCGGGTCTTGCCATTTTGATCTCTCCAGGATGATGTTGGAATAAAAAGTGATGTTTACGAAAGCTGAGGAATCAGGGGTTTTTCACAAAGTCCGGCAGATACGAAAAGTAGTGCCGCAACAGATATTCGCGGGTGTAGCCCTGCCCAAGAGTGTCGCGAAAAGCTCGGATACCACCGTAACCGGAAAAGTGCTTGTTCAGAAAATACGGGACAGGGTCGCCGTTGGCATGAAGCGGGCTGCGCAGCCCCACGCTATTGGCCGTGAGATGTGGAAACAACTCGTGCGTCTGATCAATGGAGATTTCTACGACGTGTCCGTCGGCGTACAATACGTTGCCGGAACGTGTATCTCCAGGTTTGTGGTTGGTGCCGCCGTCCGCAGCATGCATGTACTCGGCGCCCGCCATGCGATCCATCAGGACCGGCCAGTTCGAGTTGGCCGAATCGACGGGAATCCTATAGTCCAGTATGTAGCCATCAGACGGATGCTGCCAGGACATAAATCCCGCAGCGCGATAAATCCAATGGCCGGTGTTCCACCAGTCGTGTCGTGTTCCCAGATTGGTTGGGTCCGCCTCCCCTTTGGGAAAGGGGCCGAGCGTTTTCCAGGGCACATTGCCCTTGGGCTGACTGGCGCAACGCAATCCATCGATGGTCATGTACTCTTTACGCACCAGATCGCGGAAACGCCCCAGATGAGCGGTTGAACCAACAACGAGCGATGGTCGGCCGTAACGATCGTAGCCATACAAATGATGGGCTCCAGCACCGGCATCAGGGCTGGGCAGTTTGCCGGAATCATCCATCGAAAAGGCATGCAGCGCGATGCCGACATTACGCTGCGTTGCTTTACAGGACACAAGCTCGGCGACATTGCGGGCGCTGGTCAGCGCCGGTAGCAGAATCGCAATCAACAGACTGATGATCGAGATAACAACCAACAGTTCGATTAGCGTAAAACCGTTCAGCTGTTTCTTCTGCCGGCGCCGAGCCGAGTAAACAGTTGAAGCAGCAATCGTATTTGTGGGTCTTGCCATTTTTGGCTACTCCGGGACAGCGATGGTATTCGTACAACAGAACACGCCGACACTTCTGATCACAGGCGAATCAGGGGTCATGCACAAAATCCGGCAGGTACGAAAAATAGTGCCTCAACATGTATTCACGAGTGAAGCCCAGCCCCAAGGTGTCACGGAAGGTTCGAATGCCGCCGTAACCGCTACTGACCTTGTTCTGGAAGTACGGGACCGGGTCGCCGTTGGAATGCAGTGGGCTGCGCAACGTCTGGCTATTGACCGTGAGGTGCGGAAACAGCTCATGCGTCTGATCGATAGGGATCTCCAGGACATGTCCATCGGCATATAACACATTGCCCGAACGGGTATCGCCGGGTTTGTGGTTAGTACCACCGTCCGCAGCGTGGATATACTCTCTGCCAGCCATACGATCCGTCAGGACAGGCCAGTTCGAGTTGGCCGAATCAATGGGAATTCGATAGTCGAGAAACTCACCTTCAGACGGATGCTGCCAGAGCATGTACCCCGCGCCGCGGTAAATCCAGTGGCCGGAGTTCCACCAGTTGTATCGGGTTCCCAGGTTGGTGGGATCCGCCGCCCCCTTGGCAAATCCACTAAGTGTCTGCCAAGGCGTGTTGCCCTTGGGCTGACTGGCACAACGCAGCCCGTCGATGGTCATGTACTCTTTGCGCACCAGATCGCGAAAACGACCTACCGGGCCTGCAAAACCGACAATCGTTGAAGGCCGGCCGTAACGGTCGTAGCCGTACATATGTCGGGGCGAGCCGGCGGCATCAACACTGGGCAGTTTACCGAAGTCGTCAGCCGAAAAAGAATGCAGCGCGATACCGACATTGCGTTGTGTCGCTTTGCAGGATACGACCTCGGCAGCGTTGCGAGCGCTAGTCAACGCCGGCAGCAGAATCGAGATCAGCAGGCTGATGATTGAAATGACCACCAACAGTTCAACCAACGTAAAACCGTTTGGCTGTTTCTTCTGCGAGGGTTGACCCGAACAGGCGGCACATGCAGTAATCATGTTTATGGGTCTTGCCATTTTGATTACTCCGGATTGCGATGGTATTCGTGCGACAGAATGCACTCGTGGTTACGACAAGAACGGATCAGGGATCGTTGACAAAATCCGGCAGGTACGAGAAGTAATGCCTTCGCATGTACTCACGCGTAAAGCCAGAACCCAGCGCGTCACGAAATGTTCGAATCCCGCCATAGCCGTTGCTGTTTTCGTTCAGAAAGTAAGGAACCGGATCTCCATTGCTATGCAGCGGGCTGCGCAGACTGACGCTGTTGACCGAAAGATGCGGAAACACCTGATGTGTCTGATCGATTGAGATCTCCACGACGTGTCCGTCGGCATACAACACATTGCCCGAGCGCGTGTCACCGGGTTGATGGTTAGTACCACCGTCTGCGGCGAAGATGTATTCGCGACCGGCCATACGATCGGTCAGGACGGGCCAGTCGGAGTTGGCCCAGTCGATGAGAAGCCGGTAGTCGAGCATGTCGCCATCAGACGGATGCTGCCAGGACATGTACCCCGCACCGCGATAAATCCAGTGGCCGGAGTTCCACCAGTTGTAACGCGTTCCCAAGTTAGTTGGGGACTCTGTTCCTTTGGCGAACCCACTGAGTGTTGGCCAAGGGGAATTGCCTTTGGGCTGACTGGCACAACGCAGCCCATCGATGGTCATGTATTCCTTGCGCACCAGATCGCGGAAACGGCCCACCGGACCGGCCGAACCGACAATCGTCGAAGGCCGGCCATAACGATCGTAACCATACATATGCGCGGCCGCGGCGCCGGCATCGACGCTGGGCATTTTGCCTAAGTCATCAACTGAAAACGCATACAGCGCGACACCCACGTTCCGTTGCGTTGCCTTGCACGCAGCAAGGCGAGCGGCACCCCGGGCACTGGATAATGCAGGCAACAGCACTGCAATAAGCAAGCTGATGATTGAAATGACAACCAGCAGTTCGATCAGCGTAAAAGCAGAACGGCGCATACGGACAATTCTAGGAGCGCGACTATTTATTAAAGGATCTGATTCGAGATGGTGCCGGAACGACATATAGCAATATGACATCATGACACGACTCCTGTCCAGCTAGCCTTATGTGACCAATACACAATAATAATTAGACATTATAAAAATATCAATGTATAATATTTTTAATTTTATCCCATTAATCCTCAAATAATGTAAATTTATATCATACTATTGACATTTAATAATATATAATTTATAATATAAATTCTTCGCAAGGCGTGACGCATTATGGTTGTTACCACTTCCCAGTCCTCCTCATCCCCTGTCAGCTATCGCCGAGTTCTGACCGCCATCCGCGATCAGATTATCAGTGGCGAGTATGCGCCTGGCGCACGACTTCCCACGCGGCAGGCGATGGGGGAACAGTTCTCGACAACCATCGTGACTGTGCAGCGTGCGCTCGCTAGGCTGCGCGACCAGGGATTCGTGATACCGCGCGGCCGGGCCGGCACTTTTGTGGTTGACCATCCACCGCACATGAACAATTACGGCGTTGTTTTCTGGCACAGCCCCTCCGAGTTGCCAGCGGCATGGACGCGATATGACGCTGCTTTCGATCAGCAGGCATCGCGCCTGCCGCTGCTGCGACCCGGTACCACCGTTGAGAAGTACTATCTGGTCAAGTCGGGCCTGGATTCGGACGGCATGCGTCGCCTGCTTACTGATATAAACCAGCAGCGTCTCGCGGGTTTAATCTTCGTCAACCCGCCTTACGAGTTGGAAGAAACGGACATCCTCCAGGCGCCGAACCTGCCACGTGTCTGTCTTGCGCGGGAATCCGTGCTCAACGTCGCGGCAGTCAACATGCACTGGTCCGGCATGATTTCACGCGGACTGGACTATCTGCGCGACGTGGGATGTCAGCGTGTTGCGGTGATGACATCGTCACAAGGCGTTTTAACGGATCGAATAAACCTGGTGCGCGATCTATCGGAGCGTGCCGCAATTCGTGGCCTGGAAATCAAACCCAGCTGGATTTTACCCTTCCCGCATGCCGAACCACAGACCGCACGCTACGTCGCACAATTGTTGATGGACAACGAACCACATCGCCGGCCGGATGGCATCCTCGTTGCTGACGACCACATTGTTGAACAACTGACTTTGGGTCTGCGCGACGCCGGGGTGATGGTTCCCCAACAGGTTCAGGTGGTCGGGCACTGCAACTATCCGTCACTGCCCGAAGCGGCTGTGCCGATCAAACGCCTCGGGTTTGATGCGGAGGCCGTGCTCCGTAAATGCCTCGAAGTGCTCGACGCCCAGCGCGACGACAAGCCCGTCCAGCCGTTGACGGTGATATCACCGGTTTTTGATCATGAATTGTCGCAGCGCACGACCGTTGAGTCGCACGCTGCTGCTTCCGTTTAGGTGTACTGGCTGACCTACTGATGTTGATTAGCACACCTGAACTGGATACATCTCGCCCGAGAATCGATCTCGATGGAAACTGGCGCTTCTGCTACGACCCGGATGACATCGGCGAAGAGCACAAATGGGCGGACGCGGGACTACCGAACGGTGAATCAGCGCGCGTGCCGGGGTGTGCCCAACAGAAACGCCGACGATCCGCTGTGTATCAGGAAGATGGGCGAAATCACGACGGACTGCCGGAAGCAGCCGACACCGTGATGCTGCGATATCCCTGCCGCGCGACCTCGTGGTACACCCGAATGTTTTCCGTCCCGGACCAGTGGCGCGATGGTTCAACGTGGCTTCATATCGGCGGCGTGTCTCCCGCAGCAACCGTCTTTATCAACGGCCACTGCATCGGCACATCAGCCGCATCACGTACGCCGCTGCGCTGTGACATCAGCCAGTATCTGAATAAAGGTCGCTGGAACACAATCGCGATCAAAGTTTTTACACCCGACGTGCGAATGGATGGCGGGTGGAATCTGCTGACAAGTTGGTCGGGCATCTATCGCAGTGTCTGGCTTGAATCGGTTGAACCGGTACACATCGACGATGTGCATGTGACGCCATCGTTGAGACCGCGTAGGGTTCAAGTCGAGATAACACTGAATCCGCATAAGCGACCGGCCGGAGAGATATGGTCCGTTACCTGTCGCATCAAGCACCGTAAGACCGGTCGTCTGGTTAACCATATCAGCCAGCGCATTTCATCGCGAAGCCGAAGCGTCAAACTGTGGCTGGACATGCCGGACGCCGCATTATGGACACTGGATGATCCACAGTTACACGAAGTAACGGTGCAGCTTAAGCAGGATAAAACCGTAACCGACACGGCTCGAGTTCGTTTCGGCTTGCGCGAAATATCCGTCAAAGGCAGACGCGTCCTGCTTAACGGCAAGCCTGTTTATTTTCGTGGCGGGGCAATGCCCATGTTCTTTCCGGAAACAGTCTGCCCGCCTGCCGACAAGAACCTATATCGCAAGCGAATCAAGCTGGCCAAGTCACTTGGCTTTAATTACACCAAGTCCTGCCTCGAAGTATTTACCCGTGAATTTGTTGAAGCAGCAGACGAGTTGGGATTCCTGGTCTGCCAGGAGATGCCGTTCGGCGCGCGCGGTGGCGGCAATCCCAATCTGCGCAAACTACGATTCAACCTGCCGCGCGTCTACGAGAAGTACTACACCGAACAGGCGCGAAACATTGTTGTCAATAATCGAAATCACCCTTCGGTCGTCCTCTATTCGATGGCATCAGAGCTAACAGAAGAATGGCTCAAGCCCAAGCCATTGCGGTTCTTCAGCCAGCGTCTGCCGGCCGCGACTCGCCGTCTTGATCCGGCGGCGCTGGTGATTGACGTTACTGGCTCGACAAACGAGACCAAAGGCAAAAAAGCAGTCCCGATTGATACACCTGCCGGCAAACGAGACACCGATCTTCAATGCGACTGGCTTTCGTGGCAATGGGATCTGCATCCGCTGGACGGGCCGATTGACGGCATCCAGTCAATCAAAAAGCCAATCCTGTTGCACGAGTACGCGTGGATCGCTTCGCTTCCGAACCCCACCCAGGCGGCTAAATACGCGCGTCTGCCGGTGAAGCCGTTGCACCAGAAGCAGACAGCCCAGGTCGCCAGACGCAACGGACAAGGACCACTGTTGGATCAAATGCTTCGCGCTTCGCGCATGCTCAAGCACACACTGATGAAAGAAGCCCTTGAAAAAGCTCGGCGTGATCGTCGGGTCAGCGGCTTTCACTACTGGCTGATTCAGGACCTGCCGTACTGCCCGGAAGGTGTGTTTGATGAGTTCTGGCGGCTTCCCAAAGATTTGGACGCTGACGCGCTGCGAAATGTAAATGATGACACGGTCGTCCTCCTGAAGAATCGTAACTGCCGATGGTTTCAGACTGGTCGCAGGACTCGCGCCGAGTTGCTTGTGTCGCACTATGGAACGAAGCCCGTCAGGAACGCGGTGGTTCGCTGGCAGCTGCGCGATGGCCGCCGCATTGTCTGTAGAGGTGAACACAAGACTAACGCCATCAAGTGCGGCAGTACTTCATCGATCGGTACAGCCTCCTGGCATATTGACCAGTCATTGTCCCGGCCACGCCAAATGACGTTGCAGATTGAGGTACGTCAAGGCAGCCAGAAAGTATGCGCTAACGCATGGCCTGTCTGGTGTTTTCCAAAGCAATTGCCCCACACAAACCATCAACCACGGGTGATCCGCAAGCTCAGCAGGAGCAGCATTCGCGCGCTTGAGGCAGGCGAACGACAACTGCTGCTCTGCAAACCGACGCGAGGCGGGCGGCCCGGCCATCTGACAGCCGGCAAGGGTGAGCCGCTCTATCGTCCGGTGCCATACAACCAGGGCAGGTATGGGAACATGGGGACACTCATTGCCGATCATCCAGCACTGGGCAGGCTGCCGCACGACGGCTGGTGCGATGTCGTCTTCGCGGATCTGATCGAAGGGGTTTATCCCGTTTCATTGGAGCCATTTGGATCGTTGAAGATCGAACCGATCATCCGTTCGATCGGCCATCATCTGACGTTCGAGCGAAAAGCTTATCTGTTCGAGGTCGCCGTGGGACGCGGGCGTTTGATCGTCTGCAGCCTCAATCTGTCGCGCCGGGGGCATCCGTTGGTAAATCACCTGAAATCGGCTTGCCTGAATTACCTGTCGAGCCGAAAACTAAAATCTTCTGTGAAATTGACGCCCGATCAATTACAACATGCGGCACACCTTCCTTAACAAGCTCAAACAAGTAGCATTTTAAAAAAAGAGCAAATCATGACGGAACTTGCGACAACTTCGTACGAGCAACAACTGGCTGAACTGATCGACTGGAATCATCCCGATCTCGCGGATACCGATTCAACTGTTCGCAGCGCGTCATCACGTGAGCAGCTTTTAAACGTGACACGCAGGATTCGCCTGCACCCGCTGAACTATTTCGGTTTTGAGCCGACGTATATCGATCAACTGCGTGCGTCTGCCGATCCGTCGCGTTTAGAAAAAGCGAAGGCTTACTTCGACCGGGCCTTACAGTCCGATCTGCTGTTTCCGCCGCACGCCAATGCGTTTGTTGCTGTAGGACGTGACAATCTACTATTGATTCTTGATGAACAGCGATGCAAGCAAATCTGTGAGGCAGTTCTTGCCCGTCAGTCAGACTGGGGCAACAATATCTGGTCATTCGGCATCACGCGTGGCATTGCAGACCTGATCCGGTTCATGGCGTCCCTGCCATGCTGTGCGGACGAAGACTTACTGCCCCTGTTTGGCTGGCTCACCCAAATCGCCCCTGAAGAGTGGCGTTCTGCCCGGTTGTGGTCGGAACGCAGCCTCGGCAGCAGCGGGCACAACTGGTGGCTCGCCAGCTATCTCGGCCTGTGGACCGCCGGTGCACTGTTCTCTCATTTCACGAACCTCAGGCAGTATGCCTCCCTGCTACCGACATACCTGGAACGTGAAATATCACTTTTGTTTGAAGCCGATGGCTGGTCGAAGGAAGGCTCGTTCATGTATCACCGAGTATCCGTGATACACCTGATGGAATTCACACGGCTTGCGGAACGGCATGGCGTTCGATTCTCAAGAAGTTTCTACGATCAGTTACAGACAATCGCCAACGCAACATGCACCATGCTCGGCCCCGACGGTTACGGCCCGACATTCGGCGATGACACCCACCCGTGGCCCGAAGGCAGCACCCGTGCTGATCAGATGAAACGACATTTGGAGATGAATGACGTTGTTAACTCGTACCGCGCTATCGCCGCGCGGTTCTCCGTGCCGGCCGCCAAATACATTTGCGAACAGCTTTATACAGAACCACTACCGTACCTCACGGAAGCGGGCGACAATCTCAGCGGCGCTTATGCCGATCTGCCTGCCACTGCACCGCCACTTGATACGGCATTAACCCGATCCGGACTCTATGCCATGCGCAACGGATGGACGAGCGACTCGGACTGGCTGGCTGTCAACGCGATGTCCATTGGCGAAACGGTTTCCAGCCACAAGCACGCGGATATTTTTAACCTCGAAATGTGTGTACGCGGTCGGCGCGTGCTGGTTGACAACTGGTATGGCGACATCTCCGAAGATGATGGCAGCTATAAGTCGCGTGCCGATCTGATCAATGATCCCATGAAACGACGGTGGCGTGTCGGCAGCTCCGCGCACAATGTGGCAACCGTTGATGAACGCGACATCGTCGATGTGAAGCAGGTGTACCGGTATGAACAGACAGAGCACCCATTTGTTGATGAGTTCATCAGCAAACCGGAGTATTGCTTCTTCAGCGGCGTGCATGAAGCGTACCGCCGTCTTGAACATCCGGTCGACGCACATCGGCGTAAGCTGTTCTATCTACGCGACAAGTACTGGATTCTGATCGATCGTTTCACCACCAAAGACGAAGAGCCGCACCAGTTCACGCAGCATTTTCATTTGCCACCGCAGGCTCAACAAGGTGAAAACGGGTTCACTACGACCGGCGAGGGTGGCAACGTCCTGGTCGCCCCAATGCTTGAAGAAGGTACCGTGTTGAATCTGGAACCGAATCCCCACCCGATCAGGGGGTATCAGAATCCGGATCATGCAACAATCACCCGTAACCGTGGCGGCGACACCATCATGGTGTGCGTGCTCGTGCCGTTTATTGGATCGCAAATGCCGGACGTACAGTTGCGTCATGTACCCGTTCGTAATGAGGATCAACTCTTAAATCCATGGCAGGCGACCTCACTGGAAATCAGTATCGACGGGAAAAGCGACTACTTCTTCTGCCAGCACATGCACTGGTGTCTGGCATGGCAGGCAGAACAATATGCCGGCACCACGCGACTGTTTCACAGCAGTTGTTGATCTCGCAAAGGTCTTGGTATGGGCTTTCAGATCAAACGGATAGCATGCCGAATCGTTGACCACGATTTGCGGACCGACCGCATCATTCTGTCGGCAGCAGGTCGGCATGACTGTTCTCGATATCTGCTGATTGCGGTATACGACGAGGATGGAACAATCGGCTACGGCGAGGCAGCCACCACCGCGATCTGGAGTGGCGAAACCGCGGAAACGTCTCGGCATCTTGTTGAAAAATATTTCGCGCCGGCACTGACCGATGCGACACTTGACCATCCGTGCGAATCAATACCGATTCTGGACAGTATCATCCACGGCCATCCATTTACCAAAGCGGCGATTGAAACAGCGCTCTGGGACCTGTGGGCAAAAGAACTGAAGAAGCCCGTTGCAGCGCTGATCAATGACAGGCCGCCGGTAAGATCCATTCCGACACGCATCAGTATTGGCGCGTACGCTGTTGATAAAACAGTAGCCATCGCGCGCGAATGCTGGGAAGCAGGCGTCAGAACGTTGAAATTCAAAACCGGACTGCCCGACACGCAGGATGCCGACCGCCTGCAGGCGGTGCGCGACATACTTGGCCCTGAGGCGGTATTCACAGTCGATTACAACGGCGCGTTCGATGACACGGATACAGCAGTAAGGGCAATCGAATCCATTCTTCCATTTGATCTTGCACTGGTAGAGCAGCCGACCCACCGTGATCGACTCAGCTTGTTGGCCGCTGTTCGGCAGCAAGTTGATGTTCCGGTCATGGCAGACGAAGCCGTCTTTACATCACAGGACCTGGAAGAAGCGTTATCGCTTGATGCATTTGACATTCTCAGCGTCTACCCCGGCAAGAACGGCGGCTTCAGTCGGTCGATCGAAATGGTCCGAAAGGCGCAGAAAGCCGGAAAGGTGTGCGCAATCGGATCAAACCTCGAAACCGACCTGGGACAGGCCGCAATGGCAACGCTGGCGGCGTCGATGTCGGCATTTCCGATCGAACAACTTGCATGTGATCTTGGCAGCGCCTTCTACTATCTAAATTCTTCTGTTCAAAACCCCACCAAATGGGACGACGGTTGCTACACCCTGCCTCAGGGTGACGGCTTCGGCGTGGAACCTGTGGGGGCGGTTGATTGATGAACTCTTCCACCGTCATTGATGCGCACGCCATGCTCGGCCATGAAAATCATCTGGCACTTGAGGCGGATGAACTGCTACGGCGGATGGACAAACATGGCATTGCCTGCGCGATCGCAAGGCCGATGGGCGCCGAAATGGTTGTGTTGAATCGGGAGGGAAACAACCGCGTCCTGACAGCACATCCGCGTATCAAAGGACTGGCCACCGCCAACCCTTGGTATGGCGACCAGGCGATCGATGAGCTACGCCGCTGTTATGACCTCGGCGCAGTCGGACTCTACCTACATCCGGCACGACAAGGACTGTTCCCAACCGACCCGCAGGTGCAGCCGATCATTGAATTAGTCAGTCAATGGAACTGGCCCGTGATGATTGTCACCGGCACCTATCCATATGGCGATGTACATGCCGTCGCCATTGTCGCCCGTCAGTATCCGGATACGACTTTCATTGCCGGATTCTCGGGCTTCACGGACATGTGGTTTGAGCTCCCGGGAGTCATGGCATCAACGCCGAATCTGATTATGGACACCGCCCTGATCTGGGGGACGGCTATCAGTCAGATCGTTCAATCGCATGGGGCCGAACGGATTCTGTACGCGTCGGGTGAGCCTCGTAACCGATACCAGACCACATTGAACATGATGGATCGAATGTCGATCAGTGACGCGGATCGCAAACTAATTCAGTCTGAGAATGCGCGGAGGATTTTTCACCTTGCCGATCATTGACTTTCACTGCCATCTCGACGACGGCTGGGGTGACGAGCCAACCCCAGGGCGCGATGCGTTTATTGCTGCGATGGATCAGATCGGCGTGGACAAGGCATGTATTTTCACGCTCCAAGGGTTCTACCGCGATACCCAAGCGGCCAACGAACGACTGCTCCAGCACGCCAACGCAGAGCCGGACCGGCTGATTCCATTTGTCACGGTCGATCCAAAGCTGGGCGACATTGCGATACAGGAACTTGATCTGTATCTGGGCACAGGCCTGTTTCGCGGAGTTAAATTCCATTCATGGGTACAGTCATTTGCGCCCTCAATCGTGCATGAAACGATGTCCGACATACTGGACTGCGTGAGCCAATATGATGTACCGGTTCTTTTTCACGACGGCACCCCGCCATACAGCACTTCGTTTCAGATCGCCGATCTGGCCAGACAGTTTCCCAAGGCAAAGATCGTCCTAGGGCACGCAGGGCTGTCCGATTATGTCTTTGCCGCCGGCCAACTCGCTGCGGAGCTACCCAACCTCTACCTGTGCTGTTGCGGCCCAAAGGCTGGGGAACTGCCTTACTTGATTCAATGTGCAGGAAGCGAAAAAGTGCTTTTCGGATCGGACTTTGGAATCGCGGACTGGACCCTGCTGGCGGATCGCTTGGATGACGTCCAATGCGCTAATCTTTCGGAAGCGGCAAAAGAATCAGTGCTATATAAAAACGCGGTTCGCCTGTTGAGGCTGGCGGACTGACCTTGTTTCAAATGAGTGTCGGATTAAAGCGACAGACCCGGGCACCACAAATCTATCACGAAGTTCACCTAACCAAACCGCCCTGGGCAAAAAACCCAGGGCGGCATTTTCGCGCCGTGACCATAGGGGGGGGAGTTTTGGCCAACGGCGCTATCTTCAGTTAGAACCGGCGATTCCACGCCGCATTAACTTTACAACAGGTTAACCAGGCTACCCTGTTTTTCAATGCGAAGTACAACACGCTTTGGCCGATTTTTTTCGGCTGCTGACATCCGCTATATCCTCAGTTGTAAATTCAACCCAACCCCACAATGCCTCGAACTACATCCTGAGACATTAAATTGAAAGATGTCAGGCGACAGCTTCCTGCCGGGCGCCTCGCCCACGGAATCGAGCCCAATCTTTCGGAGATTTCACAATTCGCACTTCCGCAAGGTGATCGATGGGGCAAGTAAACACTTCACCATCAAACACATCCTTAGCCTGAAGGCGCCAGATGCCGTCAACATGCTCAATTTTGGTTGGCATCACGAGCAATGCATCCTCATGCCCAAGCGCGTTCAGTTCCAATTCACAGGACTGCTCTTCTTCACACGCCATAAGCAGCAGGTTGATCAGCGACCATCGCTTGCTGTCAGACGGGTCAGGCTGGCGTGACTCCACGTGAGCAGCCAGCTTTGAGCACAGCTCAACGGAATAAAAGTCACTTTCAGAACAGGAGTTAAAAATTTTGGAGATTGCAGAGCGAAGCGGTCCGACCACCGCCAGCTTGGATGGCCGGGCGGAAACATCTCGCAGGACCAGCGCCAAAGCCATCATCTCCTGCATATTCAAGGACAATGATGGCAGCCAGTTGGCATCTCCATGCAGGAAATACCCGCGCTCTGGATCATAACCATATGAAATTCCAGCATCTACAAGCACCTCAAGATCCCGGAATAAAGTACGCCGGCGGATGTTTAAATCCTCCATGAGGTCCTGTGAATGGCGATAACAGCCCGATTGGAGCATTCCCACCAAACGTACCAGCCGAGACATGCGACTCGCTCGCTGTTCCTTGCTGACCGTACCCAACTTAGACTTGTCGAAGCAGATCGTATCTAATGCCATAATAGTGCTCCCTTCAAGTAATAAGCGAAGGAAGCGGTCGGAACCGAACGTCCGACTACGTATTTTTTTATATAGGTGATGCAAGGGTATTTTTGTAGTGCAAAATGCCGACTCTCAGAATGAGAAGAAGCTTGGGTTAATCTTCTCCCAAGCGGCCAAAGCCGGCGATCTGGAAACGATGGCCTCGGTCGTTGCCAGTCTGAGTTCAGACATTCAACGATATGCCTCTGCGCTGCTCCCCGTGCGGCTGCGAAGACTCGTAGATGAGAACGATATTCATCAGGAAGTTGCCCTCAAATTGTTTGATGCGATCGACCGGTATACCTATCAGGATGAGGATCGATTCCGTCACTGGGTATTTAACATTACCCGGTTTGTCGTTCTCGACACGATCAAACACTACACCAGCAAGAAACGATCCGAGCAGGAGCGGGTTAGCGAGCCGACCAAAACTGAAATGGAGTCGCTCACCCGTCTGTGGCAGGTGATCACTTCAGGCGACCCCACGCCCAGCCGGCAGGTGACTGAGCGGGAAATCATTGCTCACATGCTTGAAGCGGTTGACGATCTGAAGCCGGAGTACCGTGCGTTAATTGACATGCGCCACTTCCAGGAAATGACCTTCGAGCAGATCGGACAGGAACTGCGACAATCACCGGACGCCGTGCGAATGAGATACAACCGTGCAATCAAGGTCCTGCAGGAAAGCATCGAGCAGATTTGAGCAGTCTATAGCGGGTATTGCACATCATTTCGGCAAATGCAACCCAATCGCCGCCAGCACACTACAATACGCGCATGCAGACCTACCTCGACCTGCTGAGACACATTCGCGACAACGGCACTCGCAAGGACGACCGTACCGGCACCGGCACGCTCAGCGTTTTTGGCTACCAAATGCGGTTTAACCTGGCGGAGGGCTTCCCGCTGCTGACAACCAAGAAAGTCCACACACGGTCAATCATTCACGAACTGCTCTGGTTCCTGCAAGGCGATACCAATATCAAGTACCTCAAGGACAACGGGGTGAGCATCTGGGATGAGTGGGCAGACGAACAGGGTAACCTGGGCCCGGTCTACGGCTCACAATGGCGTTCCTGGCAAACTGCGGACGGCCGAACGGTAGACCAGATCAGCAATCTCATCGAACAGATCAAGACCAATCCGGACTCGCGCCGTCTGATCGTCAGCGCGTGGAATGTAGGCGAGATTGAGAATATGGCTCTGCCCCCCTGTCACACGCTGTTCCAGTTCTACGTGGCGAACGGGAAACTGTCCTGCCAACTCTACCAGCGCAGCGCGGACGTCTTCCTAGGGGTTCCATTTAATATCGCCAGCTATTCACTGTTGACTCACATGATTGCCCACGTCGTCGGCCTGCAGGCTGGGGACTTTGTTCACACGTTCGGCGATACTCACCTGTATACAAATCACCTGGAACAAGCTGACCTTCAACTGACGCGTGAACCTCGCCCATTACCAACCCTGCGAATCAATCGTGAGGTCTCATCGATCTTCGATTTCCGTTACGAGGACTTCGAGATTCTCAACTACGATCCGCATCCAACCATCAAAGCACCGGTGGCCGTCTGATGAAGTTGTCACTGATTGTCGCCATGTCGGAAAACCGCGTGATCGGGCGCGACGGGCAAATGCCCTGGCACCTGTCCGATGAGTTAAAACGGTTTCGTAAGCTGACCACGGGCCACACGATCGTCATGGGCCGCAAGACACATGAATCCATCGGCCGCGCCCTGCCGGACCGTCGTAACATTGTGGTCAGTCGTAATCCGGACTATCAGCCGGCTGAGGGGACAGAAGTAGCCACGTCAGTCGACGAAGCGATGCAAATGACTGCCGGTGAGAAAAAAGTGTTTATCACGGGCGGCGCGACCCTGTACGAACAGTGCATGTCGCGCGCGGATGAATTGCATCTGACGATCATTCACGAACAGTTCGAAGGGGACACATTTCTGCCGGAGATGGACATGAGTCAATGGCATCTGGTCAGCGAAGAATCGCACGAGATTGATGAGAAACACCTGTATCGGTACACGTGTTATGTGTACGAACGCGCCAAGTGATTTTTTTCATATAATGGTAACCAGCGGTCCCTTAGCTCAGTTGGCTAGAGCGCTTCCCTTACAAGGAAGAAGTCGTCCGTTCGAGTCGGACAGGGACCATTGCCTCCCTCATGATCTGGGGTTGGATGGCTATGAAAATTTACAAATATTGGCACAAGGCGCGTCAGATCGTCCAGCACGCGAACGGATACGATATTGATCTGGTTTCCCGGTCTGGCTCTAACATCAGCGAACAGGACGCTCGCGATGCCGCCGAAAACAAGTTACAGCAAAAAATCAGTCGGCTTCAAACAGGTGAAACGCTTGACTGGTACGAGTACGGTGCCGGTGAGTTGTGTGAAGAAGTGCTCGAAACGATTCACGATGAGCACGGCAACAGAATTGCCGCATTGACGCGCAACCGATATGGCGCGATTATCCTGAATACCGCCACTTTGTTCATTGCTGATATCGATATAAAACCCGTCGACATCGGTGATCGTTTCATGTCACTATTCGGCCGACCGATCAAAGATGAAACTTATCACCGGAACAACATTACAAACATTCAACAGGACGATCGATCGCTCGGGTTTATCGTCTATCGAACAAAAGCCGGCTTGCGAGTTATAGTCACGAGTCGGCAATTTGACCCCACATCACAGCAGTCACAAGGCCTGCTGGAAAAGTTTGGCAGCGATCGAATCTATATGACGCTCTGTCAGAACCAGCAATGCTTCCGCGCAAGACTCACGCCGAAGCCATGGCGGTGTTTCGTCCAACGGCCACCCAGTCTGTTTCCGCGCTCAGACGAAGCAGAACAGAAACGGTTCAAAGAGTGGCTTGCTGAGTATGAGAGGCAATCCGTTCAATACAAAGTGTGCGAACGTGTTGAACAACTGGGTAATGAAAGATTGTCCCCCACAGAACAACGCATCGTCGACCTGCATGATAGCTATGTGCTGGAAAGTGCCGAAAAACCACTGGCATAGTCAGCAACAGGCCACCTTCCGGACCTAACCTGAAATTCGCACTCACCGCCGCCAATAGCGGGCTATGAAAACCGCAATACATGGTGTCGATACCATCGCAGCAGGGTTAAGAATGCTCTAAATGTTGGGTTGTTTATAAATGCTCTTCAATCGCCAAGCGTCAAACGAAAGCAGTTGTCCATTGCGGCCTTGAGACCGCAACGACACACCTCGGCTATCCTCATGCTCAGGATAAACCCGGCACGCCAGACATTGCCGTTCATTGACAAATACCTCCACGACACTGCGGTCGATGAAGACGTGAAGACGCAACGGCTCGTCGTCAGCCAATGTGACCAGTGCGGTTTCCGGTGGACGCGATAGAACATCGGGATGAATCGACGCCCGGGAAGTATCGATGGTGACGCAACTTCGTTTCACGTTTCGGCCGTCATCTCCGTTCTCATAGCCGCGATCCCGGAAGAACATGATGCGCGTGACTTCCTGTCGATCAGGTGACCGCAAAACACAAAGCTCGATGAGCGGCGCGCCGTTCGGGGCAATCTCGGCGATGACTTCAAGTACATCTCCCTCGACCCCTGGCAGGACGACCTCCTGATTGGCAGGTAGGATCCCGGGCTCGATCGAAATCTGGGTTTCACGCAATGAGGCAATGTCGCCCGCGGGCTCGACGCCGAGCGTGTCGCGGTCCATACAGGTCAAACGGCGCGGCAGGGTCATGATCTGGCTCCAATCGCCGCACGGCCGACCAGGGTTCATGTTGAAGATCGCGATGACATTGCCGTGTCCGTCGGGGCAGGCCGAGGGCGCGTGTACACCGGCAGGTTCGACCGGCCCGAAGTTGAAGTCGCCACCACGGGTCACGACGAACTTCTGACGTTGTACGTCGTAGTCTCCCAACAGATACTTGCCGCCACTGAAATGAGAGAAGTGCAACAGGATATGCTGATCGCCGATTGGCCAGAAGTAAGGACATGCGCCATCGTCGCCGACCAAGCCGTAGGCGTCGTCCTCGAGGAATGGTTGCATGTATTCCCAACGGACCAGATCATGCGACCGATGCAGGAATTCGGCGCGCATGAACTTACCGGCCGGTCCTGTCTGTGTGCGGCCGGCGGTCAACGCGTAGTAGATTCCGTTATGCTTCCAGATGCAGGGGTCGAATACCCAATATGGCAATTCCGGCTCACCGGGCCGCGCGTCCGGAATGACAGGACCATCGCCAAGTTTCGTCCAGTTCAACAGCAGCGGATCACTCGACACGGCAACCATCGTGCCGGCGCCTTTCCCGTGATACATCGCGATTACCCGATCATCCTCGACATACGTTGCTCCTGAGTAGCAACAACGTTCGGGATTCGGGTAGATCGCATAAGGCAGATCGCGCCAATGAATCAAATCCTGGCTGACTGCGTGCCCCCAATGCTGGCGAGGATCCTCCGGTGGATAGCCTTGATAGAAAAGGTGCCATCGTCCCTGCCAGTGGCACAGCCCGTTGGGATCGTTGTGTCGGCTTTCCGGACTGACAAAGTGGTAAGCAGGCCGGTGACGATCTGCTGCAAATTGCCGACGCGATTCAGCGAAGCGTTGCATGAGTGGATTCGTTCGCAGTTCAGCTTCCTGCTGAGCCAGGTCATTGGCGAAGACATACCTGGGGACCTTCGATGTACGGTCATTGGCGGTCATAGGGTTGTCCATCCTGGTCGCGGCGATACGCCGCTTGTGACGTTTCCCTCACTCGATACTGTTCAGGATCGACAGCGCGTTACCGGCGCGCTGTCGTAATCTGAGCAGGTCATCCGACGTTTTGATTTGATCGCTGACGCGCCTGTCGATGCAAATGGCCGTTGCGTCCGCCAGCGCCTGCTTCTGAGCCGGTGTCACTGCCGTTGGGCGGGACTCCAACTTCTCGCGCAGCAACCAGAACAGCAGATTGTCTTCAATGGCGTCGCGCAGCGATTCGAGACCAATTGACGACAGCAGGCCGGTTTCGTGTGGCCATATCAATGTCGCCGACAAATTGCCCACACCGCCGTCGGCCCAGAAATCCTCATACCACTTGTTAATGTTGTGCCACTGCTTGATGGTCCACATGTACGTGCCGGTAAACCGATAGTCGAACATCCGGACATATCGATGGCGGATGGTCCAAGGCTCGCGCTCGACAAACGCAGGAAACGCGTTGACGCGCCAGAACGCGTCGCCTGCGGCCATACGCTGTAGAATCCAGGGATCATCCGCCACGCCTCGGCAGTAAATGTCGAGTTTACCGAACAGCGGCTCGGGGTGGTCATGGTAGTACGTTTCCATGACTGGAATGCGGCTAACCTCGCCCCATCGACGCGCGACCTCGGCGATCCTGTCAAGCAGGTCAGGACTCGCTTCGTCATAACCGGTGCGCACGTAGAAGTAGTCTTGCCATCCCTTGCTTTCGAGGTACGCTTCGATCTTTGGAAACTGGTCGCCTTGCGCATCAAGGATGCGACTCGCATTGCCAAGGAATATCTTGGTCGCTCCCGCGTCAACGTAGCGCTGCATCTCATTCTCAAAAGACTCAAAGTCCATCCCGAGCAGTAGCTGACTCACGCCTGCGTCGCATGGTGTGACGCGATACTTCAGATGTTTATCCACGATCGCATCCATCAACTGCGCGCGATTCAACGGGCTGCCATCTTCACCGCGCACGATCACCCCACCAGTACCCATCCCTTTCAGTGAAGCCGGTGTATCCATCCAGGGATGTCGCTTGGGATAGGTAATGTTCCAGACTTCCATCACGATCGGGACGTGCCATGTTCTTTCATCAGCCGAGAGTGTGATATGCCCTTCGTATCTCCCGGGAGGCGCGTCTTCAGGTACGTGATAGGTCGCCACGAATGGCACATTCACTTCCCCGACAAGATTGAGCGTGTCGGTCGGCAGCAAACCCTCTCGATAGATGCCCACTGGATACTTCGCGTCGTAACGTGAGGGCATGGTCGTCTTCACTTCGAGCAATTGATTGATGCTCTCGCATGTCACTGTGTAGCCGTCAGGGCCTGTCAGGTCGATACCTTTGACGGCAATTTGTGCAGGGGCGTCCGGTCCCGGCGTGATCACCAGTTGCGTTGACTCGTACTCGTTGCGCGCAGCGTAGAGCGTTGCGTCCGCATTCGGCGCGGGTTTGAAACGATCCTGCTTGCCCAACCGATGCGCCGTCTCGGTCGAGAAGACGGACAATCCGGGATCGGCCAACAGGCGGGGCGCCGTGTGATCAACCGGTTGCACCTTGAGCAGACGTGCCTGTCCGCCGGCCTTGGGCGCAAAAACCTGCTGTTTGGTAATCGGATCGCCAACGACCAGTGGAATGAGAATCGGTTCGCGGTCGTTTAGTGCGCTCCCCGGCAGCCAAGGCTGTCCGGCGCGAGACAGCTCTAAACGCAGTACATGGTTCCGCTCGGCCGGAAACCGAATCGGTAACGCATGCGTGCGTCGCGACGTTGGGTCTATGGACTCGACGGAAAAGGTCGATTGCATGACGGGGTTGCCCGGCGAATCGACAGAATATAACACGGCATGTACATCAAACGCATCTGCTTCGGCAGCCGAGCCAAAAGTTAGCGTGAGTTCCCGGGTGCCTTTCGCAATCCCTGTCGGATGGGGCGAGGCACCGACGATCAGTTCGGGGCTTGCATAGACGATGTTTCTGATCGGCGCCGTTACGATGATCTCGTATGTGAATCCATCCGTTGAGCCGGACTTCAGAAAGAGCGGGGCCGCGATGAACTCTTGTGTCGCAAAATCTTCCTGGCCGCGATGCCAGTTGTAGATCTTGAGCATATCCGTGGGTTCGAGAATGCTCGCCAGGGTGTTGGACGTCTGTGTTGCCGGCAGCGTGACGCGCGTCGTCCAGGCTGCCGCTGGAAAGTGATGATGGTCCTGTGATGGGCTTAGGTCCGGTCGACCGGGCACGGGCCTGCCGAAGAGAAAGGCGCCATACGGCGTCATATGGGCCTCTTCAGGCATCGCCGCCAGGCCACGCATGATCAGATGGCGAACCCAGGGGATCAATGCAAATTCAACGTCGCCGGTATTTTCTAAAATGACCTGACATCGAATGCGCCCGCTGTCAGAGAGCAATGTGAAACGCTTGGTCACACGCGCGGCGACCGGGTTCGCTGCGGTCGGCGGCGCTAATGTCACGGCCGTGACGGTCGGCCCATCCTCTGCGTCAGGCGCGTAGGACAATTTGTAGCGATCTTTCAGATCATTGTGATTGATCACGCCGTTGAAACGCACTTCTGCAAGCCCGCCGACGTGAGCCAGCATCTTGACCTGCTCGCCGCCGCGCACCTTGTCAGTCAGGCTGACAACGCGCGCCCCGATCGGTGAGATCACGGCGCGCAGGTAGTCGTTCTCGAGAACGACTGAGTCGCCCTTCAATGCGGACGATGACGCATCGACGACCATCGGCAGGCACGACAGAATCAGCAAACAGAATGCAATTTTCATCAGTATGTCATCCATGTGTTCGGCTACGGTGTGGGAAGTTCGAGGACGTTGCCCCGTTCGTCTGCTTCCATGATGAATTCAGTTGGATCGTTGGCGCGTTGGCGCGGCACGGGCAGTTCGCTGCCGTCGAGGCCGAAGACTGTCATCAGCTCGTCGATGCTATTCTCGCGACCGGTCTGCCTTGGCGCCGCGGCGGCGCGCTGCATGAGTTGTTCACTGGGCCGTCGCCGATCAGCGCCGATGGCGCGCCAAGCACGAAAGTTCACGCTGTAGCGTGTCACCATGCCTGCGTCGATCGCTATTGGATGATATAGCGCGAAGTCGCGCAGCATCAGGTAGTGCAAATCCAGAAGACGTCCGGCCTGTTGATTGTCATAGACTTCGCCCGCCTCAGCCTGACTGACCAGATACTCGATGCGCGTGCGCACGTCCGTGTAGTTCAACCCAAGCCGAAGAAATGCGATTCGCTTAAGAATAGCCGGATACCCGTTGGCTAACCGATCGGCTTCGCTCAGGAACCCGCGAAGCGCTGCGATGGCGTTAATGGCCGCTTCGCCTGACGGTCGGTTGTGAAAATGCGCTTCCGCGCGCACGAAGTACTGACGAATGGGTTCGGCCGCCGGACTGAAACCGTGGTGGGCAAAGTCGCTGAGTATCTGTTCATACGTCAGCCGTGGGTTCCAAGTTGATCGGGCCATGACGTAGTAGTTGATGCCGAGCGTCGACCAGGAACCGGTGATTGAATCGACATCCACAGCCAGCATGCCGTCTACAACTAACTGGTTCATGGATTCGGTCATGGACCGGGCGTATACCAACAGCTTGCCCTGCTTCTTCCCCAGATGCAGGATGTTTGGTCGCCAGTACATGCGTTTGGCGCCGGCGTTACGCCATATTTCCCATTCGTCAATGTCGTTCGGCACATAGCGAAGAACCAGGTTTGGGTGTAGCCGCTCACGGCGTGGACCGGTCGAGAAAGCCGAGTACGCTTCAATTACCAACAAAAGACCCGGACGTTGCCTGGCAACGCGTTGGGCGATCTGATTCCAGAACCAGACATAACGATCCGTCAGCGCAACATGTTCTTTTGCATAGCGTTCACCTCGACCGGCCTTCTTGAATATGAGAAGGCGGACCATCGGCGCGTCCGGCGCGTCGAGTTTGGCGCAGTCCTCACATAGACAGAAGCTTGAGTAGCCGCCGTCATTGGTGCAGAGCGAAAAGGCTTTTTGCTCAGGTTTTTCGGCAGCCTGCCGAATGACATCCGCGGCAATGGCGTCGATCAGACCAGTATTAGAAACGCACAGCCTTTCGCGACTGCCCGTGCCGGTCTGATCGCGCGTGCCGTCAGCCTGTAACGCAAACCAGTCGGGGTGCTCTTCACCCCATTTCTCCCATGCATTACTGAACGAGTGGCCGCCAAAGATCCCGGCGTCTCCCCCGACGCCATGCCAGATAAGCCAGGAAATGTCGGCAGAAGACTGATAACGCGCCGGCTCGACAAGCGTATGTGCACGCGAAAGCATGGCATTCGCGATGTCCTGCTTCCAACGCTCACCGTCCAGCCCCAGCGCGTTGACGCCCTCGACCGAACGTGGATGAACCGCAGCCCAACGGATACTACGCTGATTCAACGGCGGGTTATAAGTAACGGCCGTCGTCGGCAGCGTGATAGTGCGCCGCGTGGGTACAACCTTGCCCACCTCTCCCGGCCAAAGGTAGCGACATCCGAGCAGTTCCAATAGTTGTACGACCGCAGCACGCAACCCGCCACCGTCGCTCATTGGGTGCGAAAGTTCAGGATGTCCGACAAGTACCAAGGCATTCGGGAAACTACGCAAATGCAGGCCACCCATCTGCAGATCACTCGTCACGACCCCCAACGCGCGCGTCAGGTCCGATTCGCCGACAAAAATGAACGCGCCCGGCGAGTCCACCCTGGAACTTTCGGCGATCACAAGGCCATCGACAACTTTCAAGTCACCTAGCTGAGTGTCGGCGTAGATCGGCAAGCGTGCACCGGACATTTGAAGCAGATTGGCTTGAAGGCAGCGTGAGGCATGTTGTTCGGTCATGATCTGCCAACTCTGCGTGTCCCAATGCCGGTTGCCGGGGATCACAATCACAGCCGCAGGTCTGCCATCACGGACCAGTATCAGGTCGTCAGCCGAACTTGACAGATCCGTCAAGCAGATCGCGATCAGAACGCATATCACCTGTCTGACCATCGGGAAGTGCAGATCAGCCATTGGAAAACCTCAACGCGTATAGATCCGCGTCCTTCATCACAAAACGCAGTCGTATGGTCTTGTCTTGCAGCTGAGCCAGGCTGGCGCCATCTTTCCAGAACACTGGATATGCCAGGGAATCGCCAAAGATTTCCGGAGCCTCGTGCAAGTGAAAACCGTTGAATGGCGTACCTTGTGCATCTTGCACTTCGATACGAATACCGCCGCTTGCAGCGGTTGAGAAGTTCAGAAAGAGTGTATCGCCACTGAAGCGAATGGGATGCGTCGTAAATTCGCCCCCGCGTCCGGCGGCATGCATGGAGGCGAAGCCGTCGACGCGTAATGAGTACCGACGAATAAGAACCGGATCGCGTTGATAGTTCTCTGTTGCGAAGATAGAAAGTTCATCCGGTTCGTGTTCGACAGCGGAGGGTGTCTCAATGATGCCCCATGCCTGGTAGTTGTCGCCATAAACCCAGTTGCCGCGAACTTGCGGGCCCGGACGCAGGAACGCTTCATCCCATCGATGAAAAACAACGCCGTCGCGGCTGCTCATGAACAGCCCGTCGGTCAGTGCCGTGCCGCATCGCGCCTCCCCCTGTTGCATAAGCTTCCATCGTTCTTCTAACTCACTGAGCGGTTCGAGGCCCGGACACAAGCCACGGTCGAAGTAGCGTGTGGGAAATCCAAGATAGATGTGTGGCGCGCGGAAATACGGCGATACCTGGTTGGTGTAAAGCGCCTCCGCACGCGCTCCGGGATAATGCAACCATTGCGGCTTTGACCAATGGACAAAGTCCGGCGACGTACAGGTCTTGATGTCGCGAAAGCGCGTGGTTTCGCCCCGCCACGAGTCACGGAAGTAGGCGCGATACTCACCGCGCTGAGCATCCCAGAACGCCAAGTTCTGAGAGTCGAAACGACCTTCCGTGATAATCGGCTCGGGATGAAGCAGCGACCAGTTCCATCCATCAGACGATTGCATCGCGTAAAGGCCGTCGTTCGGCGTCATGTTGGGAGCACCGACCGCTTTGTAGCGTGCCGACCTTGGCGCCTCGGGATTGTTGTCCCTGAAGGGTGTAAAACCGTGAAGGCCAAGGTAGTCCGAGCCAATGCCGGTAAAAACAATGTTGTTCTTCTTTGAGCCCTTAAATTCGCAGACGCCTAAGTTTGGACGTTCCCAATGAATCCCGTCGCTGCTCGTCGCGCAGGCGATGGCGACCGGGCTGCTGCCGTCCGCTCCCTCCTTCGTCCCCTCGGTCGTGGAACCACGGTAGTACATGCGGTATTCATTCTCGTCACGCCACACGGAGATGTAGCCGCAAGAGCTGCCCTCCCAAGGCCGATCGCAAATCAGCGCCACGTCGCGCGGCGTCGGGCGATGCAGGCGATGATCCATCGCGCCACTAGTGCGATCAATCAGGTGGTCGTTGACCATCGGCTCAAGACGCGAGCCGATGTCTTCATAGAACAAATCACGAAGATTCGGTGGGGGCATAATCAACCTTATGAAAGATCATGTGCAGGCGCTTCACTTGTGACATCTCAGACAAGCGCTCAAGGGGCAACACTCCAGCCCGGTGTGAGCCGAGGACCTCTCGCTCCTGGATGAATAATGAGGTTGATATCCAGCAACTTCCACTCGTCAAGGTTGAAGCTTTCCCAGGTGATGGGCTGAGCCGGATTGGGCGCGGTTGCCGCAACATGCCCATCCAGAAACGCCGCGTTGGTTGCCCCGAGATGCTTCATATAAGCACCATCACGTCGGCGCTGGCCAACCCACCCCACCGGGTACCCGGCGCTTGTTTGAATGTAGATTTCCCGGTTATCTGCAATGCTTGCCCCACCGCTGCACACCACGGACAGAGTCTTGGCAGGTTCGGGCACGCCGCTGGTGTAATCGCTGTTGTAAAGTTGGCGTCCGAAGAAAGGTCCCGAGCGGCTTCCGGTCAGTGCCTGGTTGCTGGCGTATGAGCCGGTGTAGACTTCGACGGGTCCCTGGCTGGACAACAACGCGCCCGGACAATGGAAGATTGTTTGCTGTTGAACCGACGCGGGCAACTCGTGAAAGTCGGCAATCACTGCACCGCCGTTGTTGTAGTAGTAACGTTTTGCCTCGTGGCCGCCCGGCGCGTTGTAGCTGCTGGCGTGGCTGAAAGGCGTCAACTGCAGCGTCGCCATAATGACATCGGGGAAACCTGACGTGTAGTTGTTGTACCTTGGCGGATGGTAGCCGCCGTTGTCGTTGGCATAGATTTCAATGCCCATGGCGATCTGCCGAAGGTTCACCAGACATTGCGTTGCGTACGCCGCGGCTCGCGCCTGCTGAAGCGCCGGCAGCAGGATCGCAAGCAACAGCGAAACGATGCTGAGCACGACCAGCAGTTCGATCAGTGTGAATGCACCACGCCCGGACTGTTGTGGCCCTGGGGTGTGATGTGTCCGCCGGTTGTCAGTTTGGACATGTTTCACGATTCAGTCTCCTGTCAGATGCGTGCAACGTTGAAACAGGAATCTCAAGTCGGCGCCCGCGTGGTCTGACGCATCCGGACGTCGCACGAAAGCATGCGCGTGATCGGCTCCCGCGCCGGGTCATCACGTTTGACCAACTCCATGAGCACCTCCACAGCGGAGCGCGCGAGCTGGCGCCGCGGCGTGGCGATGACGCTCAGATCGTCGTATTGATCGGTTTCGTGACTGGTAAAGCCGATGAGGCTCACGTCGTCTGGAACGGTTAGGCCGCGCTCGGCCGCCGCCTCTCGCATGGCTAGCAGCACGGCGCCCTGGCCGGTGACGACGGCCGTGGGACGATCAGTTCGGCCGAGGTATTCGACGCATGGTCGCATCGCCAGGTCAACGATCTCGGTGTGGATTTCCAGAACATCGCTTTGCCTGGCGGGCAGCCCGTGATATTTGAGCGCCGATTCCCACGCTTCGTAAGAGGGCGTCAGCGCGTCTGGGGAGGGCTTGGCGCCAGCGAAGCCGATACGCCGGTGGCCCATTTCGATCAACTGGCTGACGGCGTCAAACATGCCGCCGAACTTGTTGACGTACACGCGCGAGTGAGGCGGCAAACCGTCGTCGTTGTAGGCCGCATGGTTCTGGAGGACGTATGCGATCTTCTCGTGGTTGAGCCATTCGAGCAGATTCGGCGCACGGCGGTTCATGAGCACCAGAGCCTGTTCACGACGCGAGGCCCGGGGCCAGAACATGGCTTCAAAGTCGTCGCGATCGTCCGCCCAGAAGAGGAAGCGCGTCTTGAGATCGTACAAATCGAGGACCTCGGTGTAGCCCGCCAGGTAGGCCTGAACGAGCCATTGCAGCGAGCCGTCCAGGTGAGCCGGGCCCTGCAGGAAGTTGATGCAACGCAGCGGCGGGCCGGCGCCGGGTTCGATGGTCGCGCCAGAGGTGGCTTGTGTCAGCATGACCGAGCCACGTCCAGGGATTCTGCGCACGGCGCCTTTCGCTTCGAGATAACTGATGGAGTTGCGAACCGCATGCCGGCTGACACCCAGCTGTTGGGCAAGAGTGCGCTCGCTGGGGAACACTGTATCCCCGGCTGCAGCGGTTTGCGCTATGGCCGCCATGATGCCTTGGGCGAGGCGGTCGGGGTCAACCGATTGACGCCGAGCCTTTTGACGGATCGTGGGATTGGCGGTTGTGCTCATGGAACTTGCTCGCAATCAATCAGGCCGCTTGGCAATTGTTGCAGCGCGGCATGATCAACCAATTGGTTGCTTATATTATTCTTAATTCAACCAATGGTTGAAGTCAATGGCATTCGCAGATATTTTTGGATGATCGCCTCGCTTGTGAAAATGCTTATTCTTGGATTTGTGACCGGGTCAGACTGGGCAAAAAATGATTAAACGATTTGATAAAAAACATTTAAAAGATTCTCAGACCGGCCGAACCTGCACCCAGATCACACACGGAGAGGCGTTCTGCTACCCGCTTTACTATTTCATCCCGTCCTTTACCGACGACGGCCAGACGATCCTGTTCCACCGACGGACTGTCGATGAAGTGCAGATATGGAAGCTCGACCTGCCGACCGGTGAGGCAACACAGCTGACGCGCGCGAATACACCCAACGCCTTGTGGCGTCCCTGGCTTCATCCCACGGCCAAGGGGGTCCGCGATCAACTCAGCGCTTTTAATACTGTCTCCAGTGAACTGCTTTACTTCGACAGCAACGAACTGCGTGCGGTGCAGATTGACATGCTCAAAGATCGGCTGATCCATCAACTTGACCCGACGCGCGTGCCGTGCGGTTTGACGGGTGTCAGCCCGGATGGGGGTTACTTCGTATTTCCGCATTGTGATCGAAACTGGTGGGAGCAGTACACGTCTTCTGCGCCGCCGCGTCATGAGGCCCGGGATGTGCACCTGCAACTGATTGATATGACGACCGGTGAGTCACGCGTTGTCCTGCGCATCAACAGCTGGATCACGCATACCAACTTCTACGACAACACGCGCATTCTTTTCAGCCATCCTGCCACTGACAAAGGCATCCTAATGACGGACATTGATGGCGGCTGGTATGCACACCTTGCTGCCATGGGCGGAACCCGAGAATACGCAGGCGAAGAAGCCGGCATGGCCGACGGCCCGTTGCTGCGTGATCAATCGACGTCACATTACCTGCCTACCGCGCTCGGCATCGCTTACGAACGACGGGACTTTCTCGGCGTCGTTGATCCGGATACACATGCGTGTGTCGAGTACCAACTTGCCGACTATCCCAGCACCCACATCGGCCGTGACCCGCTCGGTAAACAATGGTTCTATGACAGCAGAAGATTCCGCGCCGAATCAGGCATGCACGATGGGCCTCGCTGCCTGCTGCACCTGCCCGAACTGGATCGCAACAAAGTCAATCGGCCCGAGCTCATCTACGGTGGCAGCGAAATGTTTGGCGTATGCCAGGCTTCGCACATGCACCCTGTCATCATGCCCGATCGCAAGCACATCCTCATGACGATCGGCGACAGCAACACACGAACGAACCATTTGGCCATTCTGGATATCTCTGATTTGCCCGAAACGCGAAGGATATAGACCCGTCGAGATTCTCACCTATACACCAGAAATCCCATGATGCCGGGAGCGATATGACGTCGGCGTCATCCCCGTCTTTCGTTTGAAGTATCGGCAGAAGTAATCAGAATCAGCAAAGCCGATCTGATCCGCGATATCCGCGATCTTGGCATTGGTTCTGGCGAGCAAATCGCGCGCGGTTTCCAATCGATAACGTTCCTTGAGTTGGCGAAACGATTGACTCGTCAATTCACGGACCAGATGACTGGTGCGAGATGGTGATAGCGACAAGTGTTCGGCCAGTTCACCCAACGACGGATCATCACACAGGCGCGCAAGCAGGAATCGTTCCACGTCACCCCGACGACCGGCTGCCCCGGTGCGGTGGCGCTCTTCCAACTTCGCAAGGAGACTCGCCAGATAACTCTGCAGTGGCACACACAAATTACGAATCGTCTTTAAACGTTCAGGCTGCAGAATCGGCAATTCAGTCGGGCCGCGCCGATCCGACTCACGAAACTGCCCCACAAAAATGACCGCCGCGAGTGAATCATGATGCCAGATAGGAATGAGTACTTCATTGGCCCCGGCGTGGCAGGTTCGCACCAGATCGCGTGCGTCCGGCTTGCAGTCATGATACAGATCGCGGACGTCACACCGCATACACCCTTCGAGATGCCGATCCTTAATGCGCGCACAGAAATCCGAACGATGACCGCCATACATCGGTGGCACCACCCAATCGCCGGTGGGGTGCTCGCGCCAAAGACTGCTCAATGTGCGCACGCAGATATACAAACCAGTGGCCTGCTCAAAACTGGCAAGAACCTGCCTGATCTCTTTCTGGATGTCCTTTTGATTGGCTGACATAAACTCTGGACTATTATCTTGTTTACAGCTTATTTATCCAGTAAATGAGCGCCATAATCCAGCCAAATGGCCGAGGTCGACTTCTAGAATCACACTTCTGATTTGTCGTTTTAAGGATGAAATTGATGTCAGGTGACTCTTACAAGTCGTGTTTTGAGCGTATTTTCGATGTGGCGGTCATTGGCGGCGGACATGTCGGCTTCTGGGCCGCCTGCGAACTGGAGCGGCAAGGAAAGAATGTCCTGCTGATCGAGCCACGCGGCGATCTGATCTGGGAAAGCGGCCGAGCCATGGAAGGGCGGATCGGGAAACTGGACGATCCGCTGTGGCTGGACTTTCTCAGTGACGTCGCCAAAAGAACAGCTACGTCTGATCGTTGGCTGGACCCCGCAATTGCCGAAGTCGTCGCGACAGACCGGTTGCGCAAGAGCAGGATCACACCGCTTTACTATGCATCACCTGTCGATGTGGAACTGGTCAATGACAAGCTCTGTCATCTGATCGTTGCGACCAAGTCAGGGCTGAAGCGCGTCACCGCAAAACAATGGATCGACGCGACTGAATCCGGAAGCCTTCTGTGCATGATGCAACCCGCGTTGAAGCCGCGCGCAGCGGCATCGCGCACGATTCGATTCTTCCTGCAACGTGCGGACTGGTCGAACGACACCCCGTTGCAATCGACCATCTGGGACTGCGAGCGCTACGGCGAAGCATCACTGAACGAAAATCAAACACCGCGGGACGTGCTGGTTGACGTACTGAGCGCGCTATCCGAATCGGATCAGCAGGCAGTAATGAGCCATTGTAGTGTTGAAACAATTGCGCGTTACGACGAGTCACCGGCGGTATGCGGTGACCTAGTAAATGTCTGCTGCGCATCGCCGGCTCTGGTTGACAAGCGGATTTCGTTGTTGACGGATCGCGTATCAATCGGACTGGCAGCAGCATCGCGTATCGAGAAATTACCTGTCAACGAACCTGATATCGCCAAGTTCGATCAATCGATCGAAAGGCCAGTTGCGATCAAGCAGATTAAAGCTCAAGTTGTGATCGCCGGCGCGGGAACAGGCGGCGCACTTGCGGCGATCGCAGCCGGTCGCAATGCAGCACAGGTCGTTTGCATTGAACCGATGGCCTTCGCTGGCGGCATCGGCGCCGGCGGTGGTATTCACAGCTATTACTTCGGCGTCATGGGCGGTCTGCAGAAAGAACTCGACAAACGCGTCAAGTCCCTCATGGGTGCGTGTGGCAAAACACTTTCCGGCGGGCCATTTAATCCGGACGCCAAAAAAATTGCCATCGAGCAGATGATGAAAGAAGCGGGTGTCGATCTACAGTTCGGAATGACGATCTATGACGTCGAAACGGTAGATTCGCGTATCACACGCGCGTTTGCCGCCTGCCAGGACGGCCCGGTTGAAATTGTCGCAGATGCCTGGGTCGACGCCACTGGCGACGGTGATCTCTGTCATGCCGCGGGAGCACCATCGCTGCTCGGCCGTGAGGGGGACGGCCTGCCGCACGCGTACAGCCAATCCGGCGGAACACTCTACGAACGGCACGACGGCATCGCCATGCAGATGATTAATATGGACGCTGGCTGGTGTGACCCGACGGATTCCGAAGAGCTGACCCGTGCCCGAATCGTGGCGATCAACCAGTATGCGCAAGATCAATACAATCAGATCTGGCGACCGACCTATATCGCGCCGGCCATCGGGCTGCGGCAGTCCCGACAGATTCAAACAGACTACGTGCTACAACTGGACGACCTGATCGTGAATCGTCGCTTTGAAGACTTGATCGGATTCACCGGCTGTCACTACGACAATCACGCGGTGGATTACCAGTTCGAATCGGCTGAAGCGATCTTCTGGGTATGGGTCAATCGGCGGTGGCGTGAACCGATCGGCAGTGACCTGTCCTATCGCATGCTCCTTCCTGTGGGTGTGGACAATCTCTGGGTGGCGTGCCGTGCGCTCGGCGTTTCGCGCGATGCGCATCACTGCGTGCGTATGCAGCGCGACATGCAACGCGTCGGCGAGGCGGCCGGCTTTGCAGCTGCTGTCGCAGTCAGGAATGGTGGTCCGGTTGATTCACGGCGTATTGATATGACTGCTTTGCACGATCTGCTCCAACAGGCAGGCAGCCTGCGCCATCCCAAAGAAGGTGAAGAGCCAATCTTCAATAGCACATTCATTCCCATGGACGAGAAGCTTGACGTTGCGGAGTTGTCCGAAGAACTGATCGCCTTGGATAATGCCGATCGAGGCAGGTCCATATGGACACTCTACCGCCACAAAAAGTCCGTTCAAGATGAAGTCATCCAACGACTGGCCAGCGAGAATAAAGAAGTGTCCTGGCTGGCCGCAACACTCTGCGCGATGTGGGGCGACAGCATTGCTGAAGACAGATTGATCCAAGCGGTTCAATCCAGAGAGTATGGGTATGACGATGAATCCGAAGCAGCCAATCATGCTCGGCCGAATCTGGCGGAAAGCCCGAAGCGCAACGTACGACTTGTTCAGAACTGGGTGACGGCGGTTGCGCTCCTGCGGCTGTGCGGCACCAGCAAGGCAGTTGAGGCGCTGGTGGAGTTGGCAAAGGATGAATCGCTTTCCGTTGACATGCGATCAACCATCGCCAGCACCCTTCATTCGCTGGCAGAACGCGGCGCCGTCCATGAGCCGCAAGCGGTGGCGAAAGCGCTTGATGTCATGAGCAATAATCCGCAGCCGGATGCGGTCTCAATTCCACAACGCGCGTTTGCCCAGATCCTTGAGGCGACGGCCCGTCGTGATGAAAGTGAAAAGATCAGGCCGCTGGTGCTTGGTGAGCCAACCGACTGGCTGCAGGCCACGCGATGTAATTCAGCAGAGGATCACACTTGGCAGTTGCATCTTGCTATTGCGCGCGTGCGCCAGTCATTGGGGCTGCCGCAAGATGAACACGTTCAGCGATTTCTCAATGACGAACGCAGGGTCGTCCGGCGTGCGTTTGAGGCAGCAGTAGCGTTGTCAGAAGCTGTTGGAGTGTAGTTTCAGCTAGCCGCGCCGTTTCTTGCGCCGCCGCTGTTTGATGACAGGTTTTCGCGCGGGATCATATTGAGGATTGGAAGTCGGCACCTGTGCGTCAACTACCTTCAAGTATGCCTCAAGCTTATTCCGCAGATTCTCTGATACGTCCGGCAACTGCGATGCCAGGTCCGTCTGTTCCCCAAGATCACTTTGAAGGTCGTAGAGTTCGAGCTTCTGATCCTCGTAGAATCGAATGAGTTTATATCGGCCAAGCCGAATGGCTGAATGCGGCGCAATGACCTGGTAGTGAGGGAAATGAAACATCAAGGCTTCGTCAGCTCGCTGCACGGACTCATTCTTTCCCTCGAACAGATGATCAATGCGCCCACCTTCAATACGTTCGGGTAATGATCGGCTGACTCCCGCCAAGTGACAAAACGTGGGAAAAAGATCATAGCCCACGACTGGCACATCGCAGACCGCGTTGGCCGGCACATTTGGCCCTCGTACGATCATCGGCACACGAATTCCGCCCTCATAGACGGTTCCCTTGCCACCGCGCAAAGGCTGCCCCTCGCGATCTTCACCGCCGCCATTGTCGGACATGAAAATGACAAATGTATTCTCCGCCAGCCCAGTTTGTTCAAGATGCTGTAACAGCTGCCCAATTCCATCATCAAGGTTTTCAGCCAATGCCGCCTGAGCAATTTGTCGTCCGCTCTTTCCGGGCATCATCTCACGATATTTCTGTTTGGTCTGAGGGCTGGCATTCTCCGGAAAATGCAGCGCGTTATAGCTCAGCTGAATGAAGAACGGCTTGCGCGCATCCTTCGCCTTATCGATAAAGGCCGCCGCGCGCTTTCCCATGCCGAAGATGTCCACTGGATTAGGATGCTTAAAGGGCGCGGCATCCAAGTTACCAGTGGCGCCATCGCTTTCGTCATAACCGTGAGCGTCGGGTCCACCGCCGCGTAAATGCCACTTGCCATAATGGGCAGTCATGTAGCCGGCGGTCTTGAGTAGTTCCGCAACGGTTGTTTGCGCAGTATCAAGATTACGTTCGGAAACAGGCGGGATCAGCTTGAAACCATCTTCCGGCTTGACGCTGGGTCCGGCCCTAGTCCAATGCAGTTGTGCCGGTGACTTGCCGGTCTGCAGACTGGCGCGCGTCGGCGAGCAGACCGGCGACGGCGCGTAAGCCTGCGAGAAACGCATGCCCTGTTGTGCCAATCGTTCGAGGTTTGGTGTCTGGACATATCGGCTCTTCGAATCCGGCACGTTGGGATCCATCTGCACCGACAAACCGTTCCAGTTCTGATCGTCAGAGAGCATAAAAATGAAGTTAGGCTGCTTGCTGGACGCTATAGCAGCATAGGCCCACTGATGCCGGGATAGAACCGTCATGCTCGCCACGCAACCTAAAAAATCGCGTCGTTTCATCTGAACCCCTTGACTTTCGTAGCCTCGACCGGCGGAATCGATATGCATGCCCCAAAGGGACTATACCTAACTTAACAACGCTTCAGCCATCCGAATTATGCCGTTGCAAAAAAATTATTGGCAAACAACACGCCGAATTCTCATGAATGGATCAACTCAAGAGGCGAACGCTGCTGAGTTCATCGGACTTAGCTCGCCAATCACCGGTTTAAATGCCATCTGTGACAGGATATCTCGCTCCACATCAATGCCGGGGGCCACTTCGGACAACATCAACCCGTTATCTGCCAGACGAAACACAGCACGCTCGGTGACGTACAGCACATCCTGCCCAACCTCTCGCGAATGAGAAGCGGCAAAGGAAATCTGTTCGACATTCTTAATAAACTTTCGCACCTTGCCTTCGGCGATGATTTTGAGTCTGCCGTCGACCACTTGGACGTCCAAACCACCGGCCGTAAACGTACCGCAGAAGACAAGTTGCTTGGCGTTCTGCGTAATGTTGACGAACCCCCCGACACCCGCCAACACGTTGCCGAATCGTGACACATTCACATTGCCGGCCGCATCAATCTGGGCGGCACCCAGCGCGGCATAGTCCAACCCCCGCCCGTCGTAAAAATCGAATTGAGCCGGTTGATCGACAATGGCCATTGGATGCATCGATGCGCCGAAAGACAACCCACCGGCCGGCATACCACCAATCGGGCCGGACTCAACAGTCAGCGTAAAGTGGTGCAATAGATCGCGCTCAGCAGCAATACGCGCAATACCTTCCGGCATGCCGATGCCGAGGTTCACGATCATGCCGGGCTGCAATTCGTCACAGGCGCGCGCGGCAATGATTCGCCGGGCATCCATGGGAAGCTTTTCCAGCTCTGGCAGAGCCTGATCCGAAGATTGAGGGGCAACGTAAGCTGGATTGAAATACTCGCCGAATACCTGCTGATGCTGGTCCTGATCGTCAGCGATGACAACACGATCCACGAGAATGCCGGGCACGCGCACCCGATGCGGCGCGGCAGGACTATCCAGAATACGTTTGACCTGCGCGATGACCAAAGGCTTGCCGCGTGCCGAATTGTGCACCGCCTGTGCGATTGGCAGTACCTCACCGGCAATGGCTTCCTCATCCATGATCAAATTGCCGAACGGGTCTGCGGCTGTCGCACGAATGAGGCCGACATCCACCGGCATTGCCTTGTACCAGAGCCACGTCTTGTCGCCCAGTTCAATCCGTTCAACGAACGTGTTGGGCGTATTGCTGTTGATCGCTCCGCCATCGTTGATTGGATCGATAAATGTGTCGAGCCCGACATGTGTGATGCAACCCGGCCGGCCGGCTGCGATGTCACGCAGTAACTGACAGACCACACCCTGCGGGATGTTGTAAGCCTCTATCTTGCCGTCCAGTGCCAACTTTCCCAACTTCGGAGCCAGGCGCCAGTGTCCGCCGATGACTTTGCTGACCAGTCCCTCGTGCCCGAGATGGTTTAACCCGCGGTCGCGGGCGTCTCCCTGGCCCGCGCCGTAGATCAACGTCAGATCCTTCGGACGCTTGTGATCCAGATAGTGTCTTTCAATCGCGGCTGTCAATGCTTCCGGATGAGCCGCACCACAGAACCCGCCGGAGACAATCGTGCAGCCATCCGGGATCTGCTCGATAGCTTCGTCGATCGAACAGCGTTTGGCGTCAACGGGAATCATTGCGGCTTCTCCGTCACGATTGACGCGATGCCCTGGCCGCCGCCAACACACAGGCCGGCAATGGCCTTGTTGAGGTTGCCCGCTGCCGCCTTATGGGCCAGGTGCACCAGCAAACGAGCGCCGCTTGCGCCAACCGGATGTCCCAGCGCAACAGCACCGCCTGCCATATTCAGCCGTGTTTCGTCATCCGGCAGTTTCAGCTCGCGCAAACACGCCAGCGCCTGGGCAGCAAAGGCTTCGTTGATCTCAATAACATCAAATTCATCGAGCGAGCAATCGTGTTGAGCGCAAAGTTTTTGGAACGCGCGAGCCGGACCAATGCCCATGATCTTCGGGTCGCATCCGACCTGCGTGTGTTGGTTGAGATATGCCAATGGCTGCCAGCCATGTTGCTGCGCGGCCGGTTCATCACACAGTAGCAGCATCGCCCCGCCATCATTGATGCCTGACGCATTGCCCGCCGTCACGGAGCCATCATTCTTAAAAGCCGTCTTCAGTTCCGCAATTTTCTCGACAGATGTATCCGCCCTCGGGTGCTCGTCCTGTTGCAGCTCTGGCAGCGCTACGATTTCAGAAGCAAAAGTACCATCTTGCTGTGCAGCCAGCGCTTTCGTATGACTCTGAAAAGCAAACGTGTCCTGGGATTCACGACTGATGTCATACTGTTCGGCAAGACGTTCCGCGGTCTGTCCCATGTGTTCGTCGATAATCGGATCGGATAAGCCGAGCAACAGATAATCTGTCAGCTTGCCATTGCCGAGTTTGACACCGGTGCGGCTGCGCTCCATTCCATGTGGCGTGTTGGTCATGGATTCCACGCCACCAGCCAGAACAACGCTTGCCTGCCCGAGTTGAATCGCGTCAGCTGCGAGAGTTGCGGCTTTCATGCCTGATGCGCATGCCATGTTGACCGTATAGGCCGGCCGATCATCTGGAATCCCCAGCTTTAATAAGATCTGCCGGGCAATATTGATTTCCGGCGGGAGCACCTGACCGACGATGACCATGTCGATCAAAGATCGATCGATGCCATCCAGCGTTGCGTTGCCAGCGGCAACACCGAGGTCCAATGGCGAATATTTGGACAACGCTCCCATAAACCGCCCCTGCGGCGTACGTTTTGCCCGAACTATGCATATCCGTTTCATTTGGCCGCCTCTTGTGAATGATCAAAAATTCACGACCCGGTTTGCATTCCGGATCGTCCTGTGACATCAGTCACGCCTTACCCTTCGGGCGAGTGGTCGCCCCATCGTCCTGAATGAACACGCAAACAAATTTGACCGGTGTCTTTCCGATGACGCGCGTGGTATGCGGCAATGTCGGGTCGAAGTAAATTGAATCGCCTGGCCCAAGCTTCAAGTCGTCTTCACCAACCGTAAATGCCAAGCGGCCACTGAGCATATAGATGAACTCCTGCCCGCCGTGCTTGAATTTCCCAACGGGATCGCCCGGGCGGATGGTCAACACAAACGGCTCCACGTGTTTGTTGCGCATGTCCAACGCCAGCGCTTCATAGGAGTAGCCGAACTTGCTGCCGTCGCGCGAGATAATCTTGCCTTTGCCTTTGCGTGTGAGCACATAAGGCGGATCGGTCTGAGGCTCAACAAAGAACTCCGCGAGCGGTAAGGAAAGCGCAGCCGCAATGCGTGAAAGCGTGCCAATTGGCGGCGAGGTCTGTCCGGTTTCGATCTTCGACAGCGTGCTCTTGGTCAGATCGGACTGCCGGGCCAGCGCAGTAAGGGTCAGCCCCGCGTTCTCGCGCAGCCGGCGGATATTGGCACCAATCGTCTGTTCGTCCATACGATACATTGTATCGCAGTAGGAAACAGCAGCAATTGTGGTTCCGATTCCGATGACGTCCGGCAGACTATCGCTCCTTGGATCCGCATCTTCGCTGCGCCCCAGAGAAAAGCGGCTTGAGAAAAGAAATAGATCCGCCTGACCAGACCCCAGCCCCAAGCAACCAGCCCCTATCAATTCGTCTTTCTTCGCATCGTGTCATAACATGGTTTAAATATGACATCCGCCGCTATTCAAACCGAGACCACACCAACTGTTGCGCGAGTTGGACTCTGGCTGCCGACCAGGACGCTCTGGCAGCGGGAAATGGTCCGATTCTTCCGCCAGCGCAATCGCGTCATCGGAGCTCTGGCCACGCCACTGCTGTTCTGGCTGCTACTCGGATCGGGCCTTAATAAGGCATTCAGCGGCCCCGCTGACGGGGACGTCGGCTATCTGGAGTACTTCTACCCCGGCACGGTCGTCCTGATGCTGATGTTCACAGCCATTTTCTCGACCATCTCCGTGATTGAAGACCGACGGGAGGGATTTCTTCAGGGTGTGCTGGTCGCGCCGATCCCGCGGCTGTCAATCGTGTTGGGCAAAGTGCTTGGCGGCGCATCGATCGCCACCATTCAGGGCGTACTGATGCTAGCGATCTGGCCGCTCGTAGGAGATTGGCCTGGCATCGGCCCGATGGCCGCCGCCCTGGGCATCATGTTTGTCCTAGCCCTGTCACTGACGGCCATCGGATTGCTGTTTGCATGGCCGTGCGATTCGACAGCAGGATTCCATGCGATCATGAATCTGGTGCTGATGCCGATGTGGTTTCTTTCCGGAGCAGTGTTTCCGGTCGACACCGCACCCGCGTGGATGCGTTACGTCATGCTGGCCAATCCGCTGACGTATGGCCAAGCCGCATTTGCATCAGCCCTGCAAGGCAGTTCATCCAGTGCCGGTCTATGGAATCTTTCCCTGCCGATGCTGGTAATCATTACGGTCGCGATAACCATCGGATTGACAATAGCGGCAACAGCAATGGTCTGTCGGCCGCGAAAGGACGGTACTGCATGACTGCTCCCTTGCGAGGCGAACAGAAATTACTGGTCGTGCTGTTAATGATTGCGTGTTTCGGCACAACGTCCATGGTCGTTTTGAGTGTGGTTAAACAGCAAAGCACACCAAAGCCCGCCGAAGATTCACAGGCTGAAACGGATCAATTGCCCGACAAGGCCCCGGTCCTGACTGGTAGCTCAGACGATGCCGAACGGAAAGGCCTGCGCGTTCTTGCCAACGTTCCGGCGTTTGAAATGACGGACAAGGACTTCTCGCGGTTCGGCACAAAACAGTTAAAAGGCAAAGTCTGGATCACAAATTTCATCTTTACCCGCTGCCCGACAATCTGCCCGCGCATGACTTCCAGCATGGCTGAAGTTCAGTTTCGCCTGATGCAATCCGCCATCTTTGATGAAGTCAAGCTGGTCAGCATTACCGTGGACCCGGAACATGACACGCCGGAGGTACTCGCTGCCCGGGCCGACATCGCACAGATGCACTCAGATAACTGGCATTGGCTGACCGAAGGCCATGAAATGATCTGGTCGCTGATCAAGGATGGCTTCCATCTGCCAGTGGCCGAGAACACACCGGAGGCGGAAATGCCGATCATGCACAGCCAGAAGTTTGTGCTGGTGGATCGGCAACTGCGCATCCGCGGTTACTACGACGGCCTGTCTGAAGAAGGAACGAAGAACCTGCTTCGGGATATCTTTGAACTGGTCAAGGAGCCAGCTCCGCAGGTTGAAGAAATCGCTGATCCCCCGACGCTTGAGACGCCAAGAAAACCTGAATCGGTTTCGATAGCTGATCAACCGGAAGACGATGCGAACGACGCGGAGTAAATAACACCCCTTCATCAGCACGAACACCGGGCAACAAACCACTCGGATACTTACCAGGATTTATTGACTCGTGGATTTGAGTTTTCTCCCCACACTGAACGCGTGCCTGAACGGTCTGGCAACCCTGCTGCTGGTGGTCGGCCTCTGGCTGATCAAAACCGGCAAACGCGATGCGCATCGTAACTGCATGATCTCTGCCTTCGGCATATCGATCATCTTTCTGATCTGCTACCTCGTCCACAAGGCATGGAAAGCCTCGACCGGGCAAACCATGCACACGAGCTATAATGGCGAAGGGCTTGCAAAGACGTTCTACTTGCTGATTCTGGCCACCCATCTGATACTCGCGATGATCGTGCCTGTATTCGCCATCATGCTGACCCGATGGGGCTTGCGCGGCCAGTTCGATAAGCATCGCAAACTGGCAAAATGGGCATGGCCGATCTGGTTTTACGTTTCCGTGACTGGCGTCGTGATTTACCTGATGCTATATCCGTTTAACCCGCCTCTTCCAGGAAACTAACCTGCATGCCATCCAAGCGCGACCAGCCATTCACCCCGCCGTCTGCTGATCAGGTGCAGCGCCACCTGGATCGGCATCCGCCGCGCGGGCCCTCCCGGCTAAGTACCTGGTTACCGCTTGCTGCATTGGGTGCGGCGGCGGCCATGACGTTTATGACCAACGAGTACACCGCCGGACTCCTGCCGTGGCTGCTACTGGGTGGCGTGATTTTCTTTATGGGCTATCGCGTCAGTGCCATGCGGAATCTTGAACAGCGCGTTGCACGCGTGCAGGAGTTGACCATCCTGCGACACCTGCCGCAATCCCTGCGCCTCGCCTGGCGGTTGCTACCTGATTTGAGCACCATTCCCGAACTGCACGGCCGAACCGTTGCGCTGATTGCGGATAATCTCGATCGCCTGGGTTGCCATGACGCGGCCATCGTCGCGTACGACTATCTGATCGAACGGCTACCGCCGAACCAGCCCGGATCGGTTCACCTTAGAATCCATCGAACCATGGTGCAGCTGTCCAACGAACAACTGACCGACGCGGATGATTCGCTTCGCCGGCTTCGCGCAGCTGTCGATGAAATGCCTGGAACACCGGTCAGCGCCGGCTATCGCCTTGCCCAGTTGATTCAGCGCGTTCAGACCAACCACTTTGACGAGGCGGTCAACGAATCTGACAACCTGCTCGAAGAACTGCGGCCACTGGGCATTGAAGCCGGTTACGGCCATGCCCTGATGGCGCTGTCCTGTTTCAACCTTGAAGATCACGAAGCCGCACAGACGTGGTGGTCGTCGGCAACATTGCTGTTACCACCCGCCACCCTCACCAGACGGTTCAATCAGTTGCAATCGCTATCCGAGCAGTTAACCGCTAATCAATCGTCGCCACCGCCAACAGAATGACCGCATGAGCAAACGGCACTCACAACCCATCTCACTTGAAGACGCGATCGCACCCGGACGCCTCGAAAGAGATCTGCAGCGCGACCAGCTCGTGCGATGGAGCCTGATTCTACTGATCCCGACCGGCGTGGCGGTGCTATTCGCCCGACATTTCAACTCTGAAAACGCCATGACGCTTTGGATGTTACTGGTTAGCGGCGCATGGGTGGCGGTCAGCCTGATCAACGCAAATGTATGGCGATCGGTGATGCAGATGGAAGCGTTACTGGCGCGCGGCCACGAGTCTGCTGTCACCCAATTGCTTGATGGGTTACGTCGCCTGCCGCTTCATCGCGCGGTCCGAATAATGATTTATCATCGGTTGGCAGTTGTCCTGCACCAACAGGGATTGTTCTATCACGTCATCGGCATCTGCCAGCAGGTCCTGTCAGAAACAATGGGGTCGGCAGAACAGGTTCGCTCACACATACTGCTGTTGCTGGTCGAGTCCCGCCTGGCGGTCGGCGACTTGTACGGCGCCTACCTGGGTCTGCTGGAACTGTCACGCCGCCGATTGCGTCTGGTTGAATCCCTGCAGCGTCTTGGGCTGCAAACGCGCTATCTGGTCAGCTGCGGATACGATGAAGTGGCGCTTTATGATCTGAAACAGACGATTCGAATGTCTGAATTGATGCCCTCTGCCCAATGCGGAGCCATGCATGCACTGCTGGGCATTGCGGCACAACGCTCCGAACAGACCAGCCTCACGCAGTGGCTTCAACAACGCGCATCTCTTCTTTGTGAACCCAAACAACTCGAGCAACTGGTCGGTGAAGGACGGTTTGTAAGCGAGGTAAACGCAACAGAAGTCCTCGGCGCAACAAAAAGCGTGTAAGACTCGCGCAAGTCGTTAGAATATCCGTCCCTATGGAAGAACTGATACCTGATGCGCCGTTTCTAATTATGCCCATGGCCATGCTGGGGCTGATTGCCTTTGGCTCGATCTGGGCGTTGATCAAGGGCTCCGACTTACTGGTTGACGGCGCGGCCGGGCTGGCATTTCGCTTTGGAATTCCAAAGATCATCGTCGGCGCCACGATTGTCTCGCTCGGCACTACCAGTCCCGAGTGTGCCGTGTCCGTCATGGCCGCGTGGGCCGGCGACAGTGGGCTGGCATTGGGTAATGCGGTCGGTTCCATCATTGCCGACACCGGCCTGATCTTCGGACTTGGGTGTGCCTTGGTCGTCCTTCCGGCCGACCGGTTCGTCTTGATGCGTCAGGGACTGGTCAAAGTCTGCTGTGATGTGTTGCTGGTCACCGTCTGTCTCGTCACATGGCGGCTGCAGGGCGACAACGCGGCAATCGGTCGGCCGATCGGCATCTTGTTTCTGGTGCTGCTGGCTGTGTACATGTGGATCAGCGTGCGATGGTCCAAGATGCACAGTGCATCGGAGCCGCATAGCGAACCGGAGATCGACGAACACGTCGCGGCGACCAAGGAGAAACCCGCATTCGTCCTGGCGCTGATGTTGCTGATTGGACTGGCGATTGTCATCTTCGCCAGCCGCTTCCTGGTCGCATCCGCCTCGCAGTTGGCTGAACGCTGGGGCGTGCCGCAAGTGGTGATCGCATCGACGCTCGTCGCGTTCGGCACTTCGTTGCCGGAACTGACCGTCGGCATTGCCGCCATTCTCAAGGGGCACCGTGAATTGCTGGTCGGCAACGTGATTGGCGCAGATATCTTGAACGTGCTGTTCGTTGTCGGCGCATCTGCTGTTGCAGCACCGCTGAACATCATCGATCCGACCGCGAAAGTACCAAACCTGTTCCTTTACCTGCACCTGCCGACAATGATGATCATGACCGGAATATTCGTCTTCGCGATCGGCCAGTCTGTCCGGCGCGGTGAGTTCAGGCGATGGTACGGCTATCCGTTGCTGATTGCGTATGCTGTATTTGTCGTGTTGCAATACGTCCTGAGTTCAGGCAGCCATGCCGCACACTGAAAACGAAGGCTGGGTCCAAACGTTCACCGGCGGCATGTTCTTTCCGCTGGCGCCCCGTCGTGAAGACATTGATATTCGAGACATTGCCCATTCGCTGAGCATGCAGTGTCGGTTTAACGGCCATTGCCGCGTTTTTTACAGCGTGGCAGAACACAGCGTACGTGTGTCACATGCTGTTCCGGAAAAACACGCGCTGTGGGGGCTGCTGCACGACGCGGCCGAAGCGTATCTGACGGACCTGCCCAAGCCGGTGAAAGACCAGATGCCGTCGTTTATTGAACTGGAAGACGAGTTGCTTGGCTTCCTGCTGAATTACTTCGGCCTGTCCATGCCGATGCCGCCGGAAGTTAAACTTGCTGATGTGCAGTTGCTGATGACCGAGGCGCGCGATCTGATGGCCCCGCCACCCGAATCATGGGGCATTGACACACAGCCGCTTCCCGAAAAGATCGTGCCGATGAGCAGCACCGAAGCCGAAACAGCATTTCTTGAGCGGTTTGCAGAACTAACCAATCGCTAAAACGATCTGCACGTTTGAGAACCAAATGCGTGGCCCTTTCCCAGGTGCCGCCGTATGATTCACGTGTCGCTATTGGGAAAACTGATCCATGAACTCCATCCAGCGCGCCATTGCCGTTGCCCGTAGACGCCTCTACCTGCAGGCCGCCCTGCAGGTGACGGCGTACACGCTGACCGCCGGCGTTGTTCTCTGCTGCATCGCGTTGCTCGTCGACCGACTCATCGCCATCAGCACGCCACTGTGGGGATATGTTCTGATCATGACCGCCAGCCTGCTTGCCGGACCGATCCTGGCTCTGCGCAATCGTCCAAGCATGCACGAGGTCGCGGTGGCGATCGATCGCAAACTGGACATGAAAGATCAGATCGCGACCGCTTTGTATCTGGAGGGTGCGGACGATCATCCTTTCAGCAAGGAAGTACAAAGCAAGGCGGAAAAGGCAGCCTCCAGCCTTCGGCTGACTGAAGCCTTTTCAGTTCGCATGACCAGACGGTGGCTTGGTGCAGCGGCAACGGTGTTTGCACTCCTGCTGCTGCTCTGGCTGCTCCCCACCGCTGACCTCGCGGGTATTCGCCAGCAGCAAACCCAAAAGCAGCAACTTGCAAAACAGTCTCAGGAAGAAAAGGAAGAAATCCAACAGGCAATTGAAGCCGCAAGAAAAGCTCAGCAGCAGGCAGCCGACACAGACAACGAAGCACCGGAACAAACAGACCCGCTCGAGCAGCTTGCCGAACTGACCGAACAGGACCTCAACACACGTCAACAGCGCAACGATGCCGCAGCAAAACTTTCAAAGGTTGAAGAACAACTTGGCGAACAGGCCCATGAACAGGAAATGCAGCACGACGCCATGCGCAAGGCAATGAGTCGGCTCGATCCGAAAAAGAAAGGCCCGGCTGATGATCTCGTAGATCAGATACGCCGAGGCGATTTCGAACAGGCCCAGCAAACTGCCGATCAGCTCGCCGACAAAATGGACAGTATGTCCGCGCAGGAGAAACAGCAGCTACAGGAACAGATGAGTGAGCTGTCCGAGCAACTGCAGGGCATTGCAGATCAACAGAAACAAAAACAGCAACAAGCGGAACAGGAACGCAGCAAGACGCTCGAAAACGCCGGCGTCGACGAACAAGAACAACAGCGACTAGCAGTGCAGAACTTCGAAAAACAGGCTGTCGAGGAACAGTTACAAGAGACAGGCCAGCCCAACCATCAGGCAAAACAAATCGCAGAGGAAGTTCAGTCGCAAACCAAGGAAGCTCAGCGAGCAGAAAAAACCAAGGAAGCCGCGCAGGGAATGGCAGACGCGACAAAGCAGGTCGCCGAGCAAATGGAAAAGCATGAGCAGACTGCCGCAAAGGACGAGGCCGAATCAGCAGAACAGGTAAATTCAGACAAAAACCAGCAAACCGCATCATCACAAAACAAAGACTCATCCACGCAGGATCAAAAGCCCCAACAGATGACCAAGCCCGACCAGTCGACGCCCAAGGAAAGTCAACAGCAGTCCGCATCCGCAGAACAACAACAACAACAACAACAACAACAACAACAACAACAACAACAACAACAACCCGGCAAACAAAGCCAACAAACCGCGTCTGTCCCAAAATCCCAGTCGTCCAAGGCGCAGCAATCACAGCAACACCCCGGCAAGCAGCAGGGCCAACAATCGCAACAAGCAAAGGGGCAACCAACACAAAAGCTCAGCCAGCAGCTCTCAAAAATGTCGCGGCCACAAAAGTCCGCCAAGCAGCTACGCCAATCGCAGTCACAGGCACGAAAGGCCATGCAGAAAATGGTCAAGCCCGGCGGCCGGGAGACCGCTGGCAAGGCCGGCGCGGGTAATCAGGCTGGTACCATCCCCGGACAGAACAAACTTGGTGAAGAAAAGAAGATGCTGGGCCTGAAGCAGGACCCGAATACGCGGCAATCTCTTCCAGCACAAGACGCCGAAGGCAAAGTCATCGCCACATGGATCAAAGGAGGCCGCGAACCGACAGAGGAGGAAATCAAACAATTTGAGCACGTGTTCCAGGCGGCAAAGCAGGACGCGGACCGAGCTGTGTCCGAGCAGGCGGTTCCCAAACGTTATCACCCCGCTGTGGAGAAATATTTTCAGCAGACGCCGACTTCTTCTTCCGATCAGTCGGGCACAGGTGAGAAATAATAGTTCACGCGCATGATGCCGTTTCGATTCGACTACCCCTCTTTCCTGCTCTTGTTGCTGCTGGCCGTACCGATCGTCTGGCTTGGACGTCACAACCTTTCAACGATCGATCCGCTACGTCGGCGCGTTGCTACTGCGTTGCGTCTGATGGTGCTACTGATCCTCGTGTTGATGTTGAGCGAATTTTCCTGGGTGCAGCAATATAACGGACTGACGGTCATTGCCGTGGTTGACCGGTCAGAATCCGTTCGCCGCTTCGTGCAACCACCCAAGTCTACTGGCGATGTCAGCCCGACAAACGCCGACGACTGGATTGAAAACTGGATTCTGCACGCCGCAAAAGAGCACGAACCAGACGACAAGCTGGGGCTGGTCACTTATGACGGCCGCCCAACCGTTCGCTCCATGCCCGGCCCCACCGACGTGCTTGACGCCGCCACGCTGCTAGACCCGATCGACGGAACAGATACCGCATCCAGCATTCGGCTGGCCATGGCCATGTACGGACCACACCGTGCCAAGCGCATGCTGCTCGTCACGGACGGCAACGATACAACTGACTCACAGGATGTCCTTGCCGCGGCCGAGGAAGCGGCCGGCGCCGGCATTATCATTGATGTCCTTCCACTGACATACACAATCGATCGTGAGGTCATACTCGACCAGATTGTCGCGCCAAGCGAGGCGCGAGAAGGACAGAACGTTGCTGTCCGCGTCGTCCTGCGTTCAACGCGTCGCTCAACCGGCAAACTGCATGCGAAGCACGATGGTGAATCCATCGACCTTAACGGCTTTGCAGAGGGAACCGCGCAAACGATTCAACTGGATGACTGGTCAATCGAATCGCAGTCTGCCGGCACCGACTCCGGCCAGTATGTTCTGGTTCGCGTGCTGAGCGTGCCGGTAAAAAATGCCGGCGTGAATCAGTTCGAAGCAATCTTTGAGCCTGATAAGAAAGACGATCAACTGGTCGCCAACAATCGCGCGGAGACATTTACGCTCGTTCGCGGCAAGGGCCGTGTGCTCGTTCTCGATAACACACCAAATGAAACCGGACTGTTACTGTCAGACTCGCTCAAGTCGCGTGGCTTCGAAGCGGACGTCATGTCGCCGCAGGCCATCCCCACCACGCTTTCACAATTGGCAAGGTACGACGCGATCATTCTGCAGAACGTACCGGCGGAGATGGTCACACCCACCCAACAGAAAATGATCCGTCAGTACGTCGAACGGCTCGGCGGCGGCATGCTCATGCTGGGGGGATACGACAGTTTCGGCGCCGGTGGCTGGACCAATACCGTCATAGACGACATTCTGCCCGTTGACTGTGAAATCCCTGAAAAGAAGATCGCCCCTATTGGCGCGCTGGTGCTTGTCATTGATCAGTCAGGCTCCATGGGCGGCGCGATCAGCGGCGCCCCCAACGTCACGCGGAACGACATTGCGACAGAGGCGGCGGCCCTTTCTATCACCACGTTGTTCCCACAGGACCTGGTCGGAGTCGTTGCGTTTGACACAGACGCGGACTGGGCCGTGCCACTGCAAAAAGTTGACAACCCCAAGAAGCATTTCGAAGCAATTAAGTCAATCGGCGGAGGCGGCGGCACAAACATATATGTCGGCCTGAATGCCGCACTCAACGCGCTGATTCCTGTCACACGCGATAAAGCATCCGTTAAACACATCCTGCTGCTTTCCGACGGCCAGACGCCAGACGCGGATTGGGCCGGCCTGACGCAAAAAATGCGACAGTACGACATCTCGCTATCCACAGTTGGAATCGGCGAAGCCGACGCAGCACTGCTGACAAGGCTTGCACAGATGGGTGACGGCAATTACTACGCCGTACCTGATTTTGGCGATCTGCCTTCCATCTTCATCAAGGAAGCTCGAACGATCCGAAAACACCTGATTCGCAAGCAGCCATTCGTGCCGGGCATGCGTGCGGGTTCACCCATTACTGCCGGCATGACAGGTGTTCCACAGCTGGACGGCTTTGTTTTAACCGGTCGCAGGAAAGACCCGCGCGTATTCACACCGCTGATCGGGCCGGAAGGTGAGCCGATCTTCGCACACTGGCAGGTGGGGCTTGGCAGAACCGCCGCTTTTACATCAGATGCAACGAATCAATGGGGCGCACGCTGGATCGGTTGGAGCGGATTTGGCGACTTCTGGACCAGCGTCATGCGCTTTGTCGGCCGCCCCACCGCTTCGCTCGACTACGAAATGAGCACCTCGTTCGAAGGACAAAAACTGCGAATTCATGTTGAAAGCGTCTCAAATGACGTGGCGGATGTGGGCACAACCATTGAATCAACGATCATCCAGCCGGACGGCTCGACAAAAATCGTCAAACTGCAACAGACCGGTGCAGGCGTGTATGAAGCATCCACCCCCGCACAGGAATTGGGTAGCTATGTCGCACATCTGATGATCACGCGCCCCGACGGCGAGCGGCACACATTGTTCGGCGGCACCACGCGCAAAGCCGGCCCGGAACTGCGCCGGTTTGTGTCTAATCGAACGGTTCTGCAGCGCATCGCGGAAATCACGGGCGGCCGCATGTACGATACAGGCACGCCGCAAACTGATTCGCTGTTTAAGAGAGATGAAACATTCGAGCCATCCCGTTCTATCCGTCCCCTGTGGCGGAAGCTGCTCGTGTTGCTACTGGTTCTTTTGATGATTGACATTGCGGCCCGCCGGATTGCATGGAATGAAATGGGCCTGGGCGGCCTGACGACCGCTATAAAACGACCCCAACCCCAACCAGCGATACAGACCGCAACCGCGATCTCCGAAGTGTATCAACCGCCAACACCGCCGGTTTCAACACCAACTCCCGCGGACCCGGTCATTGAATCGGCCGAACCGGAACCGGCTCCCAAACCACAAGCTAAACCCAAGCCGGTAAGAACCACAGACGCAACCACCAGTCGACTGCTGAGCGCCAAGCGTCGTGCCCGCGATCGACTGTCTGATGACACTGATATTTCACCGCCTACAGACAGGAGCAAACCCAATGGCTAAAGCTGATGAAGGCCAACTGCTGCAATACGCTGAACAGTTTCGCAGGGCATACGCTGCCGTGTTTCAGGAAGTCCAGAAAGTGATCGTCGGCCAGCAGTCAATCATTGACGGCGTGCTGACCTGCCTGTTCGTTGGCGGAAACGTGCTGCTGGAAGGCGTTCCCGGACTCGGCAAAACACTGTTGATCCGATCGTTAAGCCAGGCGCTTAACCTGCGATTCAGCCGCATCCAATTCACGCCTGACCTGATGCCCGCGGACATTACCGGCACCACAATCGTCGTTGAAACACCCGGTGACGGCGGCACCGTCAATCGTGAATTTAAATTTCAACCCGGACCCGTCTTCGCGCAAATCGTGCTCGCGGACGAAATCAACCGCGCCACACCAAAGACACAATCCGCCATGCTGGAAGCCATGCAGGAAAAGTCTGTCACTGTCGCGGGTAAGACGTATCGCATGCCGGCGCCGTTTTTCGTGATGGCGACACAAAACCCGATCGAGCAGGAAGGCACCTATCCACTTCCGGAGGCACAGCTCGATCGTTTCTTGTTCAAGCTGACGGTGGGTTATGCCAAGCGAGAAGAATTACACGAGATTCTGAATCGAACGACGCAAGCCGCTGAGCCACAGATCAAACCGATTCTAGACGGCGATCAAATTTCCGCGTTTCAGAAAGTGGTCCGCCAGGTGTTGATCGCGCCGCATATTCAGGATTATGCAATTCGCTGTGTGCTGGCGACGCATCCGGAAGGTGAATTCGCCACACCGATGGTTCGCCAGTTTGTACGCATTGGCGCGTCCCCGCGTGCGGCCCAGGCAATTGTGCTCGGTGGCAAAGCCAAGGCCCTGCTCGACGGACGTGCACACGTCAGCGTGGAAGATGTCAATCACGTGCTCTTACCCGCGCTGCGGCACCGGGTGCTGCTCAACTTTGAAGGTCAGGCGGAAAGCATCACACCGGACATGGTGGTTCAGGACATCATGCAGAAGGTCACGGTAGAAGTGGCAAAGGCGTAAACATGATGGCTGAAGTCGTCACACAATCCGAACAACTCCTTTCACCACAGTTCATGCACCAGCTAGACAGGCTGGACGTGCTGTCGCGAAAGGTGCTCTCCGGCAAACTCAAAGGCGAACGGCGCAGTAAGAAGAAGGGACAGTCAGTCGAATTTGCAGACTACCGACCTTATGTGGTCGGTGACGACCTGCGATTCATCGACTGGAACCTCTTCGCCCGTCTGGACAAACTGTTCCTTCGCCTGTTCATGGAAGAAGAGGATCAAGCGGTCAGCATCATCATCGATATCAGCGGCTCGATGAACTGGGGTGATCCCGACAAACTGCTGTACGCCAAACGGGTGGCCGCAGCGTTGGGTTACCTCGCGTTAGTCCACTACAACCGCGTGAACCTCTACGCCATCAACGAATCAGTTATGAGTCATCTACCAAATCTGAGAGGCAGACGTCCCGTCCCGCGCATGCTCAATTATCTGGCGCAGTTAAGCCCGCCACGTATGGAGCAACCCGCGGTACTGGAACCCGCGCTCAAACGGTTTGCCCTGATGCAACGGCAGAAAGGCATTGTCATTCTGTTAAGCGATTTCCTTGATAAAGGCGATCTCGACGCGGCTTTGAAGTATCTGACAGGCGACCGTTACGATGCATTCGCTCTACAGCTTCTGGCGCCGCAGGAAGTCGATCCTGCAAAGGGCAACATACTCGGCGAGCTGAGCCTGCATGACATTGAAGACGGACAGATAACGGAGGTATCGGTTTCGCCCGCGTTGATCAAGCGATACAAGGCAAGATTACATGAATACTGCGAACAGGTCCGCCACCAGTGCGTGCGGCGGGACATCGCATACATCCGCAGCACGACGGATGTCTCATTCGACACGCTGATCCTTCGATATCTGCGAGAACAGGGACTGCTTGGATAGCAACGCATGAGTTTCTTAACACCAACAGCTGCGCTGATTGCTGCTGCCGCGACGATACCGCCGCTGGTAGCGCTGTATCTGCTCAAGCATCGCCGACGGCCGCTGCGCGTCAGTTCCACCCTGCTCTGGCGAAAAGCAATCGAAGACATGCAGGTTAATGCGCCCTTTCAGAAGCTGCGTAAGAACCTGTTGCTACTGCTGCAATTGATCATTCTGGCTGCGATTCTTTTTGCACTGGCGCGGCCTGTCACCCGGGGACAGTCACAGGAAAGTCAACGCATCGTACTGATCGTCGACTGCTCCGGCTCCATGAGAACCAATGAGGGCGGCCAAACGCGACTGGAACTGGCCAGGAAAGCCGCGGCCGACCTGATCGAAAACGCTGCAGCGAATAGCGCAATGACGATTATCAGCTTTGCAGAAAACGCCGCAGTCGTGGAGCCGTGGACGGACGATCGTGCACTACTGCGTCGAGCAGTCAATGGACTGAAACAGACCGATCAGCGCAGTCGATTGGAATCAGCCATGCAACTGGTGGAACCTTTCGCAATGCGGCAGGTGGCCAGGGAAGGGGCAGCTCCCCTTTCGGTATACGTGCTAAGTGACGGCCGTTTACACGACACAGCCCTGCCGGAGGTCAAGGGAACATCCATGCAGTACGTGCGCATCGGTGCGCCTGAGACGCAGAACAATATCGGCATCGTATCGGTGGACGCGCGACGGGACTACCGCAATCCGCAATCGATTCAGATGCACCTGCGTTTGAATAACTACGCGAACCAGCCGGCCACATGTAATGTGACGATCCGCGTCAACGGCGTGGTAGAGCAGGTCATCCCGGTTTCACTCGCGGCCGCCACACAGGACGCAGCCGCGTCGCAATCGATGCTGGTGCCGCTGGATATTACCGGCAGCGCGTTAATTGATTGCGCTCACGATCATGAAGATCTGTTCCCCACTGATAATCGCGTCTGGTTGAAAATCGCCCCACCGCGACAACTGAATGTACTGCTCGTCAGTGAAGGCAATCCGTTTCTTAATCGGGCGTTGCAGGCTGGCGGCACTTCGTGGATGGTCAAACTCAAGCCGGACGTATATGAAACAGTTAATCCCGACAGTTTTCGGCGCGAAGGCTGGGACGGTGGAAAAGCGCTCCCTATCGATGTCATCGTATTTGACCGCTATCGACCGAAAACACTTCCACCCATTGACAGCATTACCTTCGGCCAGTCACCGCCCATCGATGGACTTCGATTGCTTCCGCCTCACAACGACGCAGAATATGCGCAGGCACTGCTCGACTGGAATCGACGGCATCCACTGATGCGATATGTCGAGATGGACACGGTTGAATTTGTCCTGCCGCCCCGTCTGCAATTGCCCGACGAAGCGGAACTACTCGCAACCGGCCCGGAAGGGCCGGTGCTGGCAGCGGTTCAGGTCGAAAATGTGAGGCACATTGTGGCGGCGTTCGATCTTTATCAATCGAACTGGCCGATGCAGGTGAGCTTCCCGGTTTTCATCTCCAACGCGCTGCAGTGGCTTGCCTTGGGCGATCAGATACAGGCAGGCAGATCGTATCGCCCCGGCGCGGCGGCTGTCGTTTCCGCTCCACCGGATATCAAGGATGTGCAATACGCCGGCCCCACAACACTCAACAGTCGCGTCGTCGGCCCACGAATCGTGACGCCAACGTTCCCACTGGTCGGGCTATATCAGGCCGCGCCAAACCTACCACCGCCAGCCGATCAACTCGCCGTGAACCTGGCGGATTCGATCGAAAGCGATATCCGCACAGTCGATCACATCAGTTCAGGAACTCAACAGATTGCCACCACGTCAACATCACGGATGATTCGCCGCGAACGTTGGCGTTGGTTTATCTGGGCAGCAATGGCTGTCCTGCTGGTTGAATGGCTCGTTTACACACGCCGATGGAACATTTAGCGTTGCTATAGAAAACGCAATCAATTGACCGACGATCCAGCCGGGACAGGCTTGCTCGGCGACAGGAACACCACATCCACTGTCTGCTCACCATCCACGTTCGAGGCGGCCAACAGCATGCCGTTGGATTCCTCGCCACGGATTTTTCGGGGCGCAAGGTTAGCAATCACAATAATCTGTTTGCCGACCATATCTTCCGGTGAGCAATATTCACGCAATCCGGCACAAATCTGTCGTCGTTCTTCACCCAGATCGATCTGTAACTTCAGTAACCGGTCGGCGTTGGGGTGAGCTTCCGCCTCCACGACCGTAGCCACACGAAAGTCCAGCTTTGCAAAATCGTCATAGGTGATTTCAGGTTTGGTCTGCATCTTACGCTCCAATTGCGGTGTAATAGCCGATACATACAAAAGATAAACAGTTTTGGCAGCAGGTGAAAACCACCACTGCGGGCGGTTACAATACACTACCCCAGTGATTCCTGCCGGAACCGGGTTGCGACTGTTCCAACAAATTGGGGGGACCGGTACGTGAGACGTGTCCCACAATGCCCCTGACACTGCCTACCGGAGGCGGTAAGCAAGGAACCGCGTTTGTTCAAACGATCACACCTAATTGGACGCCTACCGCGAAGGCGCGGCCTGCGGGGAATCGGCCTGATCCTGCTGGCAATGGGATTGCTGCTTGTTGGCGCGTACGTCTATCTCACAAGACCGCACCGGCTCTCTCGTCTCGCCGGCGATCTTCTTAAATCAATGACCAGCGCCGATGCGCAAATCCGCATGGCTCGTATCCGTTCAGACGGATCGATCATGCTCGAAGGCGTGGAGTTGCTCATACCAGACGTGCAAAGCGGCCCCAATCGCCTGTTCGAAGCAGAACAGGTTGTCATCCGACACAACCTGCTGAGCCTGATGAGCGGCCGGTTCATGCCGCATTCATTGACGTTCTTTAATCCGCGCGTCTACATCACGCAGGACCTTGAATCCGGCCTGTACAACTATCAGATCCTTGAGCGTTTCAGGCAGGGGCCGGACCAGGGCCAACAGATGAATCTTCCAGATCGCCTGCCGGAACTGTACATACGCAACGGTGAAGTACAGGTCAGCGAAATTCGCCAAGGTGAACTGGCATCCATCGGCCGTGTCACGGTTGGCGGCAACCTGTCAGCAGACCGTGGCGAAGCCGGCAGGTATTACTTCTCATTACAGCAACAACTCCCGGACGGCTCGCCAGGGCCCATGATCGATGGCAATCTCGACCTGAAGACTCTGGCCATCATGGCCACCCTGTCCGGCTTTACATTTGATGACCCGCAACGCAATTTTCTGCCGCAGCACATGCGCGAATGGTGGGATAAGCTGGAACCGACCGGTGAACTGCCGCTGGTGCGCGTCGGCTACGAGCCCGGTGACAACGCGGGCTTCTTTGCCACGCTGGATGTGAAAAACGTGGCAATGACATTGCCATTTGATGAAGTGCGCTCGCGCATGGTGGTCAGCCAGGGCCGCTTCACTGTCATGCAGAACAACCTGATTCGCGTCTCCGACTTAAGCGGCACCATCGAAGGGTTTGATTACCTGATTAACGGCTACAGCAGGGGTTTTGCCGAGGATGCCGCATTCCGCATGTCTGCTCGGATTGTCGGTATTCTGCCTGAAAAACCGCGGTATCTGCCGCTATTCCCGATGGCAGTGCAAAAACAGTTCAAGCGCTTCGACCCAAGCGGCAAGTTTCAGGCAGACGTCATGATCCATCGCGATCAGCCTGGCAAGACCATTGAATATGACGGCCGCCTGGCAATGACGAATGCCAAATTGCGTTACTGGAAGTTCCCATACCCGCTGCAGGACGTGTCCGGCGAGTTTCGCTTTAATCGCCAGCAACTCGACGTTGTTTCCATGCGCGGCAACGGCCCGACGGGCGCCAGTGTGGGCGTTCGCGGCACCATTACCCCACCCGGGCCAGATGCACAGGTAAAAATCACGGTCACCGGCAACGATCTGCCGCTCGACGAGCCGCTGTATCAGGCAATGCACGCGCATCAGCGCAGAACTTTCGACTTTCTGTTTGACCGTAAGGCGTATGCCCGCCTGACCGCCCCCGAAACAGGACTACTTCAGTCCAGCGAACAAAAACTGGCTCGCCAGGCAAAACTGCGCGGTCTGCTGGCAAATCCGAATCCGGATGAAAAAACAAAACAGCAGATCAAGCAACTTGAAAAGCAGCTCGCGCGCCCGGTATTTGATCTGGGCGGCATGGCATCCATCGTTGCAGAAACAACCCGCCCTGCCGGCCCCAAACAGCCATATAGCACCACCGTCACCTACCAACTTCGCGGTGTGAACCTGTTGCTTTCAGTGTGGCCATACCCGTTGCACCTGACAGGCGGCAAGTTCACCGTGGGACCGGATGGTGCGGTCCTTGAAGACATTCGTATGGCTGGTCCATTCGGTGGCGAAGGAACGATCAACGGGACATACCATCGCATCGTCGTCGACGGCCAGAAAAAACGTGTGCCGAAAATCAAGTTTATCGGTGTTGATTTTCCAATCAACGAACTGTTATTGAGCGCGTTGAAGGATGACATCGCAAACACATTGAGAAATCTGAAGCTCACAGGCTCGCTCGACGTGGGTGGTCTGATCTACGGCGATGAAAAATCGCAAAACCAATATCTGATTGAAGCTGCAATCCACGACGGCTCTGCCCTGCCGTTTAACGGTCAATACAGGATCGATCGAATTGCAGGCAACCTGGTCATTCAACCGGGTAAAGTACAGATCACCAATATCGAAGGCAATCACAATGCCAGTCGCCTTCACCTGTCAGGTCACCTGGACCGAGCGGATGGCGGCCAGACAAGTCTTAAGCTGTCCGCAATTGACTTGAGATTGCAGGATCCCGTCGTCGACCTTTTGCCACAAGATGGAAAAATCAAAAACGCAGTCCGTGCCCTGCTGAAGAAACGCAATGCGGCAGGCCTGTTTGACGCCGTCTGGACGTTGAACCGAGAAGGCGACAAACCTGCCATTCAGAACCTGACATTGTCGCCCAGCTCCATGTCGTTCGACTTGAAGGGACAACGTGTTGAACTGACCGACGTACGCGGTGACCTGATAGTCGACCAGGACGGGCTGCATACCGACCGATGCACCGCAAAGTTCGGAACCGGGGAGATCCAACTCTCGGGACACGTGACGATCGACAACCATCAGCCGAATATTGATGTCCGCTTCGACGCGCAAAACGACAATATCTGCCGCATGACCCAAGCCGTACTTCCGTCCAGCGTCGTTCAAACGATCGATGCAATGGCACTGAACGGCAAGTACAAGATCAGCAAAGCAAGACTGAGTTGCCAGCTGTACGAAAACGCTCCGCCAGCTCTCGACTTGGGGGCTACTGTCCACCTGACCGATGGCAAAGCCAAGCTGGGCGTTGATATCACCGAGCTGCAAAGCAAGCTGGAAGTCCAGGTGCGCAAGGCCAGCAAAGACAGTTGGCCCCGGCTGAGCATCGACATGAAAGCCGACAAACTGCGCGCCGCCGATCGATTAATCGCGCCACTTACCGCGAAGATCGCCAATTCGCCCGCAGCACCGCACCTGATCGAAATCAGAGAAATCAAAGGGCAAACCTACAAAGGCCAACTGCTCGGCAATGGGACGGTCGATGCGGCCGACGATGGCAAATACGAAATTGCCCTGACACTGATCGACGCGGAACTCGAAGGCATCCTCGATCCGCACAATAAAAACCAAAAACCAAAAGAAGGTCTTATCAATGCTGACATCATGATCAGCGGTAAACCGGATGACATCAACAGCAGACAGGGGCGCGGTGAACTAGCCATTCGAGGCGCCAAGATGTACCAACTGCCACTGACCATGGCCCTGTTACAGATACTGAACCTCTCTGCGCCATCTTCCAGTTCTTTCGATTCGGCAAACGCGAAATATATTCTTGCTGGTGATGATGTGACGATCGAGTCGATTGTGATCAGCTCGCCAACGATCGACATCAAAGGATCCGGCAAGCTCAAATATAGCACCCTCGCGCTGGATCTGAATCTGGCGACCAGCAATCGTGCCGGTCTGCGCCTTGGACTGGTATCCGACCTGGTCAAGGTCGTGAAAGATGAACTGGTCGGCATTCACGTTGGTGGCACACTCGACAAGCCCAAGGCAAGACTTGTGAGCCTCGGCGGCATCGGTCGATCCATCGGAAAGATATTCGGCGCGGGCCGTAAATCGGCAGGCGGTCAGGACTCTGATGACGTGGTCGCCGAAGGGCCCGCAACTGATTCGCCAAGCAAGTCCGGCCAGTAAGCCTGGCACACCGCATCCAGAATCGAATGAGGCAGAATCGCTTCGTGCGGAACAACCGTCGCCGGATCGCAACGGGGCACTGTCGCCAGCACGGGTGCACCTGTCATGCGGGACAACCATTGTCGGTTGGTTGCCAGCGATGGATCTTCCCGTCGACCGCCGTCAGATGCGTCCGCGACATAACCGTTGACAACGAGTCCGACAACACGACACCCGGCCTCGTTCAGGACGCGAACCGTCAACGCTGTGTGGTTAAGTGTACCCAGCCCTGCTCGCGTCACGACCACAACCGGATATCCAATCGCGACAATCAAATCCAGAACAGTGATCTTGCCGTCACCACCATCAAGCGGCACCAGCAGGCCGCCCACACCTTCAATCAACAGACAATCGCTTGACTGATTAAGCAGCGTCAGGCTGCGTTCCAGTCGCGTCCAGTCCACCGGCTCGCCTGTCTGTTCCGCAGCCACCGCCGGGGCGAGCGGTGGGCGATAGCGAATCGGATTGATTACTTCCAGCGGCTGACGACAGTCCGCAAAATGAGCCAGCGCTTCTGCATCCTCGCTCACCAGCCCTTCCCGATCGTTTCGGCATCCACTGGCGAACGGCTTGCAGACACCGACACGCCTGCCTTCATCCCGCAAAGCTGACGCGATGCCACACGTGACGGTCGTCTTACCGACCTCCGTGTCAGTAGCGGTCACAAACAGCCCAGGACAAGTAAGGGACGGCAATTCGATTGGAATCTGATGGCGATACGTCATACACCCATTGATACCAGATCAAAAGCCGCCCCGCTGCCAAGCGAGGAGAATGCCCGGAATGATTTGCTTTAAACGACACAAATGGCAGCAAAGCGCCGCCATTTCAAATTCCGCAAAAAAGACAAAAATTTCTGTTAATAAGCCGGAATCACACTTGACACTCAATCTCAACTATATATTTTACATCTCCGACACAAAACACTTGAGAATTGTTCTCAATTACTAAGGAGCAGGAACATGTTTGTTTCAAGCCGCCGCCGCAGTGCGTTCACGTTGATCGAACTGCTGGTGGTCATCAGTATCATCGCTTTGTTGATCGGCATTTTGTTGCCGGCACTCGCCGCCGCACGTGAGGCTGCTCGCAGTTCGCAGAGCCTGAGCAACCTTCGACAGATCGGCATCGCACTGGAAGCCTACCTGACTGAACGGCGCGGGTATTACCCGTATATGTCCTCTGCGCCGACTGCGAAATTTAACAGCAACAAGCCACGCTGGGCGGACCAGCTTTATCCGTACATGAACAACACCGCAGTCTATCGCAGCCCTAACATCGACGATCACCAGCTTGGCCGAATGAGCAAACGATTCTGGCACTCTGTCAGCACCATGAACGTGGACCAAGCAAGTGTCTCTGGCGCTGACCTGAGCGGTGCCACGGGTACTGGCGTTGCCAACGCGGATGCGGAAACGCATGGCGGCTACGGCTACAACTTCCAATACCTCGGCAACTCCCGCAACGACTACAACGGCCGTCAGGATGTCGACATCCTCTCACCGGCCGGCACCATCGCTGTCGGTGATATTCATGGCGCGCAGGTTGACGGGGATGCAGCCACCGGTGCGTGGTGGAATACAGACACCGATGGCGAAGCCGTCTATTCCCTTGATCCACCCGTCGGTTCACTGACTCTGGGTTCCAAGGGCAACGGCAAGACGCCGGCAAACCACTACTACTCGGGTGAACACGGCGCCACCACTGGCGCTGGCGAGCACGGCCAGATCAACTCCGGCGCTGTGCAGCCCGATCCGAACTCGTGGGTTAAGCGCTCCGTTCCGGCCGAACGCAACAGCGGCGCAGCCAATATGGCCTTCGCGGACGGACACGTTTCGGCCATGCGTCTGGCACAGATTGACGATAGCGACGAGGACGGCCTGCTGGACAACGGCAACTTCAACGGTCGTGCTGACCCATCCGCTCGCTGATTACGTCACGGAAATCAAAAAGTTTAAAAGTCGACCGCCTCGTGCGGCCGACTTTTTTTATGCGCACCGCTCACCTGCAGGCGCTACAATAGTGAGCGTCTATGAAGCTGTTCGACTGGTTGAATCCTCTCCATCAAGATCGGCCGCAATCATCACAGGATGCGGCAACTCGTTCACCATTTGAAAAACGCCTGTTCGATATCGGCAGCGAACTGATCGACCGCGCCCGTTCACACGAAAAGGGGCTGTTGTCCGCCGCGTTCTGGTCCGACCGACTGATGGCCTGGGCCATGAAGGACGTTGCGTTTAAGGTCCAGTTGTTTCGTTTTGTCGACACCTATCCCACGCTGCACGACCCGGAATCAGTCCGTAACGTGCTCGACGAGTATCTATCCCAGCCGGATGTGACGCTGCCTACCGGCCTGTCGGCGGGGCTGGCGACGCTTGGGGCGCTCGGCAACACCCAGACAAAGACCATCCAGTCTCAGATCGAATCGATGGCGAGCAAGTTTATTGCCGGCCGGGATATTACAAATGCCCTGCCCAAGCTTGAAAAACGTTGGCAACAGGGCATTGCAACCAGCATTGATCTGCTTGGCGAGGCGTGTATCAGCACGGAAGAAGCGGCACAATACCGGCGACGATACGAAGAGTTGATTCGCGAACTCGGCACACGGACCGCTCAATGGGACGATCAACCGGTGGCGCAGACGGATCACCTGGGCGACATTCCGCGCGGCAATGTCTCAATCAAGATCAGTTCACTGGCAACAAAGACGGATCCGGCCGACTTCGATCGAACGGTTGACGTGCTGACCGACGCCATCGCCCCGCTACTGCAAATGGCGCAGCAGCACAATGTGTTCGTGAACTTCGACATGGAGCACCACGCGCTCAAAGATCTGACACTGAGCCTGTTTGAACGATGCTGCCAGGAGTACGACTTTCATGCGGGACTGGCTCTGCAGGCATATCTGCGCAGTGGTCCGGCCGACGCACAGAGATTGATCGACTTCGCCAAATACGCCGACCGCAAATTCACCGTACGATTGGTCAAGGGCGCGTACTGGGACTACGAAATCGCCCACGCGGAACAGATGGGCTGGCCAATTCCCGTATGGACGCACAAGGCAGACACGGACGCCTGCTTTGAGCGCATGACGAAAATGCTCCTTGCAGCCACGCCACGGGAACAGGGCCATGGCGGCACCTGTCTCGCTCTTGGCTCGCACAACGCACGATCAATCGCGGCCGCGAAGGCACACTTGGAAGAGCTGGACCTGCCAATCAACGCGATCGAACTGCAAATGCTCTACGGCATGGCCGATCCGCTGAAGACTGCCGCAGCTGAGATGGGATTCCGCTTGCGCGAATATGTTCCTGTCGGCGAACTGATTCCCGGCATGGCATATCTTGTTCGCCGGCTATTGGAAAACACATCAAACGAATCGTGGCTGAGAGCAGGCTTCTCAAACGATGCGCCGCTGGATGAATTGTTGGCATGTCCGGACGAAACGGCCTTGCCGGAAGCGGATGCACCCGGTCGGTCACCAGACAGGCATAAGCTCACGATCAGCGTGAAAGAAATCGCAGACGGCGAGCCGTTTCTTACCGAGCCGCCGCGCGACTTTTCGGACGCAACACAGCGAGAGACATTTGCTGAAGCGATCAGCAACGCATCAATTGAACCGGTCGAAATTACCTCCGATGTCTCAGCGGCTAGAGACGCGGTAACGGCTGCTACAGAGTCATTCATAGACTGGCGGCAAACGACTGTTATTGACCGCGCCCGGATGCTGGAGAAAGCCGCCGACCTGATGCGTGAACAGCGCGATCATCTGGCCGGGCAGATCATTCGTGAATCGGGCAAGACGTGGCAGCAGGCCGACGGGGATGTCTGCGAGGCAATCGACTTCCTGTCGTTCTATGCACGTGCCGCCGTCGACGTGATGCAACCGCGCCAGAACGGGTGGTATGTCGCGGAACTGAATCAAACCTGGCGTGAGCCGCGCGGCGTGGGAATCGTGATCAGCCCATGGAACTTTCCATTGGCCATCTGCACCGGCATGACAGCCGCCATGCTGGTCACCGGCAACTGTGCGATTGTGAAGCCTGCCGAACAGACCCCTGCGATCGCCAAACGCATGTGTGAATTACTTTGGCAGGCTGGTGTGCCGGCAGGCGCGTTGCAATATCTGCCTGGCGAAGGAGAAACAGTTGGCGCCGCATTAGTAAATGACCCGAGAACCGCTCTTGTCGCGTTCACCGGTTCAAAACAGGTTGGCCTGCAACTGATCAGACAGACAGGCGATTCGAACGATCAACAAGCCCAAGTCAAGAAGATCGTCTGTGAAATGGGCGGCAAGAACGCCATCATTGTGGACGACACAGCCGACTTGGACGAGGCGGTCGTCGGCGTACGGGATTCAGCCTTCATCTATGCCGGGCAGAAGTGTTCCGCCTGCAGCCGTGTGATTGTGCATCAGTCGATATACGCACAGTTCATCAACCGCCTTGGGAATACAACAAAATCGCTGGTCATCGGCGACCCGCTGGATCCGACGACAGACATCGGCCCGGTCATTGACGAACATGCCAGACAGAAGATTGAAAACTACTTAGAACTGGCCAGAAGTGAGGCAAACGTCATTCTTCAAATGCAACCGCCGGCCAACGCCTTTGACTCGAGCGGCAAACCATTCGTCGGGCCGGTGATTTGCGTGGATGTTGAGCCAAACCACCGGATTGCCAATGAGGAGGTCTTCGGGCCAGTGCTCTGCGTGATGAAAGCCGAGTCATTCGAACAAGCCTTGGAAATTGCAAACACCCCCACCTTCAAACTGACCGGCGGCGTGTACAGCCGCACGCCGTCCCACTTGGAGATGGCTCGGCATCAATTTAAAGTCGGCAACCTTTACCTGAACAGGGGAATCACCGGCGCCTTAGTCGGACGCCAACCGTTCGGCGGGTTCGGCATGTCAGGCTTGGGTGAGCAGGCCGGCTGCGCGGACTATTTGAAACAGTTCACCGTTGCTCGCACGGTCTGCGAGAACACCGTCAGGCGCGGCTTTGCACCGGAGTTGACGGACACACCACAACCGGAAAGTTAACGGCAGGTAAAGATTGGCACCCTCAATACCGGCAGCAACTCAAATTTTGTTTAACACTCATAACAAACTTCCGCCGAACTGTGTGTTTGCATGCGCCCGCTGAACATTAGCCAATTGAACTGCGCTCACATGCAGATCCCTTTGCGCATTGCCTGACCACGAAACACGTTTCCGTTCCAACCAGCACAAAGCAAATAACCGACTTGCCCATCTTCACATTCACAATTGCCTGACCATCACTGAACAGGTTTCTGACCAAGCGTGAATACTGGTATCCGATTAGTTGACAAGAATGTTCGACCGTTAGCGTTCGACGATGAGACGGCGACGCACCTCGAACGCTCTGTTTGCATCCCTCGCCGAATGTGAGCGGCAACATGGATACTGCCCGCGCGGACCTGCACGTCCACACCAAGTACTCTGATCGACCCAGCGAATGGATTCTAAGGCGCATCGGAACACCCGAAAGCTTCACCGAACCGCGAACCGTTTATGACCGGGCGCGGCAGCGTGGCATGAAGTTCGTCACCATCTCCGATCACAATCGGATTGATGGTGCACTGGCCATTGCCCACCTGCCGGACACGTTCATTTCGGTTGAAATCACGTCATACTTCCCCGAAGACAGCGCGAAGATGCACATTCTCGCGTGCAGCATCACTGAAGCACAGTTTCAGATAATCCAACAATTACGTGAGAATATCTACGATCTTCGGCAGTATTTTCTGGATGAAGACATCGTCTATTCCGTTGCTCACCCACTTTTCCGGGTGAATGACAAGCTTTCTCCGGTGCACGTTGAGAAGCTGCTGGTGCTGTTCAACCGGTTCGAAGGCATCAACGGCACGCGCGATCCGCGAGCCGCAGGGTTGGTTAGCACCATCTTCAAACAACTGACGCCGGACATGATTGAGCGCATGGCCGATGATCACAACATTGAGCCAATCGGCCCACAGCCCTGGCGCAAGCTATTCACGGGTGGTAGCGACGATCACGGCGGCGTCTACATTGCCAGTGCATATACCGAAACGCCGCCGGCTGATACCGTCGAACAGTTCATCGAGCACTTGCGTCGCGGCAATCATGAACCCGGCGGGCACAGCGGCGACAGCGTGCGACTGGCGCACAGCTTCTACCACATCGCCCATAGCTACTACAGCCGCAAACTGGGCGGCGACGGAGCGCGTAACTCCTCATCACTGATTGGTGAACTGTTCAAGCGGCTCCTCGAGCGGCCACAGCCGAAAGCCGCCGGCATCAAGGGCAAGGCGTACAACGCTGCCAAATACTTCGCCGGCCGACGGGCACGCAAAAAGCAGAGCGCGATTGAGCGTAACCTGGTTTCCGAATTTGCGATGCTGCTCAGTGCGGCGGAGGAAGCACGTGGCCCCAACCCACAACTCATGCTGACCAGTGAGGAAACCTTCGACTTGGCCTGCCGCATGACGCATCAACTCAGCTACAGCTTCTTTACCGACTTTGTCGAGCAGGCCCGCCGCGGCAATCTCGTTGAAAGCCTTCAGAACATGGCTTCGCTCGGCCCGGTTGCAATGGGCATTTCGCCCTACCTCGCTGCAATGGCAACACAGCACAAGGACGAACGCTTCCTTCAGGACGTTGCCACGCACTTTGAAGCGTCCAACGGACAAGTTCTGCGAAGCGACCGACGCGCATGGCTAAGCGATACACTTACCGATGTCAACGGTGTGGCTCGCACCATTGCCCATCTGGCGGAAGTCGCCAAACGGCGCGAACACGAACTAACCGTGGTCGGCTGCACGGATGAACAATTGGACGTCAGTTACGATATGAAAAATTTTGAGCCGGTCGGCAAATTCACCACGCCGGAGTACGACCAGCAGCCACTGTATATTCCGCCGTTCCTTGAAATGATGTCGTACCTCGAAGAACAGCGGTTCAGTGAACTGATCATCTCCACACCGGGCCCGGTCGGCATGACCGGCCTGGCAGCCGGCAAATTGCTTGGCCTCAAACGAGTCGGCATCTACCACACAGACTTCCCGCAGTACGTACAACTGCTGACTGAAGACGACGCGTTAGAACAGATTACCTGGCGGTTCATGCTCTGGTTCTACGATCAGATGGACCTGATTCTCGTGCCGTCCAATGCGTATCGAATGCAGTTACTCGACGGTGGCATTGACGCCTCCAAGATGCGCGTGCTCGGCCGCGGCGTCGATCTGAAACAGTTCACACCGGACAAGAAGGATTCGCATTACTGGCAGCGTCGCGGCCTGACAGATGGTGTGACGTTCCTGTACGTCGGCCGTGTGTCGGAAGAAAAGAACATTCGGCAACTGATGGAAGACTTCTCCGTCCTGCTGAAGGTACAGCCGAACGCACGGCTGGCAATCGTGGGTGATGGTCCGATCCTCGGTGACCTTCGCAAGCGATACCGCCGACCGGAAATTGCCTTCACCGGCTTCCTGGAAGGTGAAGACCTCGCGCAGGCATACGCCAGTGCTGATGTGTTTGTGTTCCCGTCTAAAACCGACACGTTCGGCAATGTCATCCTCGAAGCGGCAGCCTCCGGGCTTCCGGCAATTGTTACGGACAAAGGTGGCCCCGCCGAGCTAGTCGACCAGGGACAAACCGGCCTGATTGCCAAAGTCGACGAACCCGGCGCGTTCATGCATGCCATGCGAGAGGTAGCAGCGGATGCCGAATTGCGTCAACGACTTGCCGATGCGGCGCGTCATAGCGCTTCTCAACATGGCTGGGAAGCGTCATTTGACGTGTTCTGGCAACGCGAGAACGCAAATAAAGTGACGACGGAAAGAGCTACAGCTCCTTCAATGGTCCGCGTATCACAAAGATAATTTGCGAGTAATGAATTAAGAGCACCCAGAGCCGCAGGTGAAAACCTGCGGCTTTTTTTGTACGTCAACGCCCCAGCAGGCCCGGATGAATATCACGCAGCGCGGAGAACTTTTCTCGGTATCGCGTCAACTCAGCCATATCCAGTTGAGCGATGATAACCTGTTCTTCTCCGCGCGCCTCTGCCAGCACACTACCCTTCGGATCAAACACGACACTGCACCCCGGATACTCAAGCTTCGGATCGCTACCACATCGGTTCACGCCGACCACATACGCCTGGTTTTCAATTGCCCGGGCTCTAAGTAAAGCGGTCCAATGTGAAACGCGCGGCGTTGGCCAGTTGGCGATCACGCAAAACAGATTGGCCCCGTTGATCGCACCATGACGAAATGCTTCCGGAAACCGAAGGTCGTAGCATATAAGCGGACAGACCGTGAACTCCCCACAGGTAAACTGCACAACCTTGTCGCCCGACGCAAAGTATTCCGACTCACTGGCAAAACTGAACGGATGGAGCTTGGTATAGCGCGTCAGCTCGTCACCTGCCGGACCAAAGGCAAGCGCCTGATTCATGCCACGGCCATCAGCCGCCCGATTGACCACGCCCCCCACCACCGTTGCATTGAATTTGCGCGCAAGGCCTGCTAGGAAGTGCTCGGTCGGCTTTTCATCGCCTTCGTCAATCACGTCTAGATCGAGACTGAACCCGGTCGCAAACATTTCCGGAAGAATGATCAGGCTGCCGGACGCAATGGTGGCTCCGCTCAGCAAGCGCTCCACACGCTGGTGTGTGGCGGGCTTGTCCTCCCACGCGATCTCATGTTGGACACAAACAATTTGCAACGGCTCAGTCCGATGTCGCCGAACACTGGCACGGCAATTTGAAAGCAGTCAGGATCAGGCAGACCCACGCCGCCATCAGGCTCGTACCGCCGATCGGCGCCACCATGCCCAGTTTCTTGAATCCCGTAGCTGCCAACACGTACAACGAACCGCTGAATACCACCGTGCCAAACACCATCAACCAGCCGGCAATGACCGGCAGGCGGCGCGGCGTCAGCGAACAGACATATGCCACGCCCAACAGCGCCAGCGCGTGGTACATGTGGTAGCGGACGCCGACTTCGAATGTTACAAGCAGGTCGTCGGAGATTCGACCCTTTAAGCCATGCGCCCCGAACGTGCCGGCAATCACCGCCAGCAGGCCGAACAGAGACGCAAGAATCAGAAACGTACGGGTGGTGGAAGGCGTTGTGTTACTCATGGTACCAGTAGTGTAGCCCAGTTACACGCTTCAATCATCAATCAACGACAATATCCACAACACGCCAAACAGTATCGCGAGTATCCAGCCGATGACAGCGACCCAAAAGCTGCGCTCCTGCGTGATACCCGGCTGCGCAACTGAGGTCATCGGCGGAGGTGGCAGCCGCGTGCCAACCGGTTCATCCTCGCCTTCGATCAGATCCTCATCGAGCTTGATCTGCGCCTTTAGCGGTAATTCGCCAATGGACAGTGCTTCAAGATCGGCAACCAGGTCGCTGGTTGTGTCGTATCGATCGTCGCACTTCTTGGCCAGACATACCCGAACCACCTGCTCAAATTCGTCACTGACACGCCGATTCAACTTATGCGGCGGTGTCAACTCCTCCTTGATGTGCTTCTTCATCACTTCCTGCGGCGTCGGCGCATCAAACGGGACCTGACCGGTCACCATGTAATACATCGTCGCCCCCAGGCTGTAAATGTCCGCACGAAAGTCAACACCGCTGCTGTTGAGAATCTGTTCCGGCGAAATGTAATATGGCGATCCGAATACGGTTCGCTTACCAGACTGAAGCTGCTCCTCGTCCTGATCCGCATCCATGTCGTCCACACCCCGAGCCAGACCCATATCCAACAACTTGGCGCCGCGCGAAGTAAGCATGATGTTCTGCGGCTTGATATCGCGATGAACGAACCCCGCCCGATGGGCTGCTTCCATGCCGCGCGCGGTTTCGAGCAGTATCTGCACCGCTTCATCTTCCTCAATTCGCACTTCGTCCATCAGCTTGTCGTAGACGGTCTGCCCCTCGACATACTCCATGACGAAGTAATGAAAGCCACCAGCCTCACCGACGTCCAGTGCGGCCACAATGTTCGGATGATTCAGCTTGGCTGCGGAACGCCCTTCAGCATAGAACTGTTCCACATAGCCGGGACGGTTGGTCAACTCCTGGCTGAGCACCTTGATAGCGACAATGCGATCCAAGCTGAGTTGCTTCGCCTTGTAAACCGTTGCCATCCCGCCGGAGCCAAGCTTCTCAATCAGCTTGTAGCCCGGAATCTGTTGCGATGTCTGATTTTGTGGGGTCTCTGCCATGTCCGGTGGATTCAACTCTCTCTACGTCGACAGGTCTACTAACAGCATATCCGATCTGTATTTTTGAGTAGCGCACCGCATATTTCGACCCAAGGTGGTCTGTTCCGTTAGAATCCAACCTAACACGGGGAGTTGGTGATACACGTTCACAGGGGTCTGGACCTTGGCCAAAATTTTCGAGCCGCTACCGGATTTACAAATACAAACCATGCCCGCCAAGCCGATGAGCAACTGGAAGCTCGTCGGGCCGGGCGCCATTCTGGTCGGCCTGTCGATTGGTGCGGGTGAGATCATCATCTGGCCGCGCATTACCGCACAGTATGGCGCGGTCATGACCTGGGCCGCGATGGTGGGTGTGTTCCTTCAGATGTGGATCAACCTGGAAGTGGGACGCTGGACCATCGCCACGGGTGAAACGGTTTACACCGGCTACGCACGCGCATGGCGCGGGTTCAGCATCGTGTTCATCATTCTGACCATCATGGGTTGGATCGCGCCAGGCTGGGGGATTGCATCGGGATTGGCGTTAAAGGCTCTATTGTTTGGGCCGGACTGGCATCGCACTGCGGAAGGCATGCCGACCGACTTCTTCGGCTCCAACACGTTCTGGATCATGATTACCTTCGCGGGTGTTTCGCTCGTGCTGTTCGGCCCCAAGCTGGTTTATAAATCTGTCGAGCGAACGATTGAAGCGCTGGTCATCATTGTCGTCATCGGACTGATCGCAGTTGCCTGTGCTGTAGGAACGAGGGACACGTGGGCCGAGCTGGGTTCCGGGGCAATCAATTTTCCCTATCGCCATCCCGATATGAGCGTCAAGACTTTCTTCATCGCACTGGTGTTTGCCGGCGCCGGAGGCACGGCGAATCTGTTCTACACGTTCTACCTGCGCGACAAACATATCGGCATGGGCGCCCATGTGCCGGAAATGCAGAACGCGTTGCGCGGCACCCGGCAGAAAGTCGCAGCAACCGGCTTCACCTATGAAGAGACGCCGGAGAATCTGGACAACTTCAAGAAGTGGTTCAGTTTCATCCGCTACGACCAGATTACGTTTTTCTGGTTGCTTAACAGTTTTACGATCCTGCTGTTCATTTTCGGGGCGTTGGCATCGCTACATCCCAAGGGAATCATTCCAGAAGGCGGCACACTTGTATGGGATGAAGCGCAAATCCTCGGCGAAATCTGGGGCAAACCGGGGCGCATTATCTTTCTGATCGTGGGGTTGGCCACGCTGTTCAGCACGCAACTCGCACTCGTGGACGGCGTGTCCCGTTCGATCGCCGACATCCTATATGCAAACTTCCGCTTCGCGCAGAAACGCGATATCAGCTGGTGGTACCTGATCATTGCCGGATCGTGGATGATCATCGGCTGCCTGATTACGTTCATCATGGAACAGTTCGGCGTGCAGGACCTGGGCTTTCTATTTAACGCTGCCTATATGGGCGGCTTCGCCATGGCGGTATATGTGCCACTGACCCTGTTCATTAACCTGCGATACCTGCCCAAATCGGCACGGCCGGGCTGGATATGTACACCAATGATGATCATTGCATCGCTCGTTTATGTCGGGTTTGCCGTAGCGAGTCTGTGGTGGGAAGTACTGGGCAAAGATTCATAGAAACCATTGACGCAAAGCGACCGTGCGCTGATGATGCACCGGTCGAATACCTGATGACGGGGAAACACCATGGCCGATCCGATGGAAAAACAGCCACACCTCTGGGATTACCGCTGGGTTCGCGACCTGATGGTTATCCTGGTGATCGTTCTTATTCTCTGGTTGCTATACACAATTCGTGCGGTTGGGGCGCCGATCATCCTCGGGCTGGGCATGGCATATGTGTTTAATCCCGTCGTGACATGGGCGCATGTCAGGATCAAGTGGCCACGTGTGTTGACGACAAGTGTGATAATGCTTGTTGGCCTGTCGATTCTGTGCTGCGGCATATTAATCACGACACCGCCGCTGATCGCGCAGAGCAAAGGCGTCATCAACACCCTTCGCACATTTGCGGAGGAAAAATGGGTTGATGTTGCGCCGCGATTCAATCTCTTGTCCGGCAATGCCAAAGCGATTACTGACTTCGTAGTCGGCGAAGATACCGAGATCAATGACCCACCTACTGAAGAAGCGGTTGATGACGAGAAACCGGCAGAGGTTGCAGAAGTTGCACAAATAGAAACGGAGCAGGAACAGCCGGCCGATGAGTCACAGGCTGAAGAAAAGTCACAGGGCGCGCCCGAACCATTGCTCATGATTGTTGATGAGCTGGCCAAACTGAATTGGACGGCAGTCGGCAGAATCACTGCAAAGTCACTTGGCGCCGGCGTCGGCGCAGTCGGCTCGTTGATCAATACAACCAGCTATTTGGTCCTGGCAGCGGTCATCACAGCTTTCTGCTTTTTCTTTTTCAGTTGGAACTTCGGGCCGATTATCGACTGGTTCAAGCCGCTGATTCCCAAGAGCGAGCGAGAAAGAACGTTTGAGATTATCCGCATGATGGACCGCACCGTGGCGGCATTTATCCGCGGCCGGCTGATTCAGGCATTGGTCATGGGTTTCGTTCTGAGCATCGGCTGGTGGATTGCCGGGGTGCCCTATTGGTTGTTGCTGGGCATGCTGTGCGGCTTTCTAAATCTGATTCCCTATGCCGCATCGCTCGGCTGGATTCTCGCCGTTGTGCTGACCGTCATTTACAATCTGACAGGGGATACCGGTTTCACGGTGATGGCAATCGTGTGGCCCACCGTGGTCTACTTTATCGCTCAGTTGTTGGACGGCTGGGTTGTCGAACCATTTGTGCAGGGTCAGGCGACGGACCTGGATCCGCTGACCGTGCTGCTGGTGGTCATCATTGGCGGTGCGCTGGCGGGACTGCTGGGCATGCTGCTCGCCATTCCGCTGGCTGCCTGCGTCAAGATTCTTGGCCGCGAGGTAATCATCCCGCGGCTGCGCGAATTTGCGGATAGTCGCTGATCGGTTCTCAGGCAGCTTACAAATCCTGCTGCCAGGCATTGGAAATAACCTGCCGCATTGGCGAATACTGCAAACAGAAATTCCGCGACAGTTCACGACTGGATGGAAACCATTTCCAGAGAAATACGCCTTTGATAAAGGGCGCTTGACGAACTCGCTGCAACGCGATGCGCATGCAGCGCAACTTCACTTCAGCCGCATTCTTGCCGCCCTGCTGATAATCCCAAGGACGTTCACCGGCGCGATCCGAATGGTTGTATCCGAGTTCGGTAAACAGCATGGGTTTATCGATCTTCTTCGAGTACCACTCCAGCTCTACCAGCAGCTTGTCCCACCCTTCGTGCAGTTCAGTTTCGGTGGGGTTCGGTCCGTCGCAGACAGGGAAATATGCCTGAACGCCAATGTAGTCGAGCGCATCCCAGAACTTCACCTTGTGGTAAGTGTCCCAATTCGCGGCGTAAGTCAGCTTGCCGGAATACACCTGACGGACGGCTGCGATCACCGCGCGCCAGTCCGCTTCGCGATGTTCAGTCTTCTTGTATTCGAGCCCGACACAGAAGATTGCCGCTCCTCCTGCTTCTGCCATCTTCGCTTGTGTGACGATCCACTCGGTGTAGTCGGCGAAGAATCGCCGCCATTCCGGCTCACTGCGAAACACGATATCCCCGCGCCAGTCAAAGCCACTACCCCAGTATGCAATATGCGGCTTGAGCATGACGTTCACACCCAGCCGCTTCGCATCTGTCAGTGGTTTCACAACAGACGGCTGATCCGTCGACCTGCTGAACCGCATGCTGCCATCCCGGTATATCCGCGCGTAAGGGTGAAACGTGATCCAGTTCGCCCCAATGGACTGCACGTCACGAATGGCTTGAGCCATCATGGGCGAATCCCATTCACCCGGCCCGTTGCGAAAGCAACTGATGGTGACGCCGTTCATTGTCGGCGCATTGTCGCGCTCATCCGCAAACAGACGGCCGTGACACAGACATGTTGCAATCAGAATGACAGATATCAGGCGGGACATCGCCCATAGTTTAGGCATGAACTGTTATCGAGTGGAGACAGGCCGGTAAATTCATTTACGCCGCGGACCGAACGGATTCGATATCTTCCGGCGTGCGGCCTTCCAGCAGGTCAAGGTAGCAACCGACAACCTTGCTCCACGGCCGCTGGGCAAGTCGCTCGCGACCACGTCGGCCCATATCGCGGGCAATGTCAACGTGGTAACGGAACCAACGAAGTTTCTCGGCCAGGTCATCATCATCGCGTGACGACATCAGCAGGCCGGTCTTGCCCTCGTCGATCATCTCGGGCATGGAGGTGAAACTCGTGCTGCCGTCACCATAACGTCCGATTACCGGGATGCCGGCGGCCATCGCTTCAAGGATGACCATGCCATAGCCTTCGTACACGCTGGGCAGAACGAAGGAGCTCATACAGGCGTATGCGGTGAGCAGTTCCGACCCATCCAGCGCACCGGTCATAATCGTGCGCGATTGGAGTTTGTGAGCAGCAATGCAGTTTTCAACGCGTGCGCGGTCAGGCCCCTCGCCAACGATCATCAACCGATCGCTCTCTTCAAACACACCTGGCGTGGCACAGGCCTTAATCAGATGCGGAATGTCTTTGCAAGGGTCCAGTCGACCGACAAAGCCGACGACAAACGCGGTGGGCGAGATGCCGAACACCTGTCGAGCCACGTTGGTATTGGGAAGATCGCGAATCAGTTCTTCACCGGCGCCGCGTGGAACAACGTGCACGTTCGGACGCGTGCCGTAGAAGCTGACATACTGCTGGCCCAATGATTTACTGGCGCAGATGATCTTGGCAGCACGGCGATAGACATAACCCTCCATCATGCGAAAGCCTCTGGCAATCTGCATGGTGGTGACATGCGGGCGCGCTTCGTACACACGATTCATCGCGGCCCAGCAACTCGGCGGGTTAAAAATCAGTCGTTTGCCATAGCCGCAGAGGATGGCCGCCAATGCTCCCGGCGGGTCAACGGACCAGATCCAACCCTTGGGCTTGTGCTTGCGGAGCATACTCATCCACCAGCGGACGCGAGGCAGGTACGGCCATCGCCAGAACCGGCCGGGGTTCATGCACTCGCCACGATAAATGGTGACATTGGGCATCGGCTGCTCGGTGGGTTCGAGCTTGAGCCGATTCTCGGTCAGCACTTCAACTTTGTAGGTATGAGACGCCTCGCTGGCAATACGCCACATATGTTCTTCCACGCCGCCGTGTCGATCCGGCCAAAATCGCGTGTGAAGAATCGTCAGATTACGGTTAGGTTCTTTCGTATCTGACCGGCTCATGCCGCTCTCCGAGCTGAGACAACGCCCGATAACAGTGATCGTCGCACCTGCTGACTGGCCAGCCACCATGGATGGCGCAGCAAGTGAGACCAGGAAAGTCGTCCTGTGGATTCTTCGGCTGCGGCGATGGCGTATCTTCGCTCCCGATAACCCAGATTTCGATAAAGCTCAATTCGTTGGTGCAGTGGTATCAAATGCGCGTATCGTCGGGCTATGACGATTCGCTCCATGCCAAACTTCTGAGGCTGGCTGCCGCCCTTGCTGGTGTCATGCATTCGGAATGCGGCCAGATTTTCTTCCGTCAGACCCGGTCGCTCGCCGCGGGCCAGGAGTCGGCAATTGAATTCGTAATCGAAACTGTAGTGAAGCCCCAGATCAAAGTAGCCATGATCGTGGAACAACTCAGCCGACCAGAAACTCGACGGCTGTGGCAGCATCCCGCTGGTTCGCATCAGGTAAGCCAGAAATGAAACCGGCGCCCGATGCGTGAACCGGCCAATCTGATGATCATCCTGATCGACCTGAATACATCCACCGATGAGCCAGCGAAGATTTGAATCGCTCGAAAAAGCCTTGGAAACAAGGCTCAAAGCGCCCGGCACGTACATATCGTCGCTGTTGATGTATGCAATGATGTCGCCAGTGGCGCGCAACAATGCCTTGTTGATCGCGTCGGTCTGCCCGTTGTCCGGCTCACTGACCCAATAACTCAGACGGTCTTTGTATTTGCGGATGACATCCACACTGTGGTCGGTCGACCCACCATCAATGACCATGTACTCCAGGTTCTGATAATTCTGACTCAGAACGCTTCGAATCGTGCGTTCGAGGTAATCGCCCTGGTTGTAGCTGGGCGTGATGATAGTGATTCGAGGCAGTGTCATCGCTCTGATCCCTGCGCGCACATTGTGGCTGGAAAGGAATATCGGTAATCGTTACGACCAGATTTAGCCGTATAACCGTTACAGAAGTAAAAAATGAGAGGTGGGTAACGGTGCCTGACGGGAAATTGACTCGATAGACGCCCTTACTACTCGTCGTCGTCATCGCCGAATAGCCGTTTTTTGGCCAGATCGGCGGTGGTTGCCTGTTTGCGTTTGTCGGCAATTGCCGTGGCCAACTCCAGATCTTCCTGAACGGTGATTTTGATATTCGTTGACTCGCCGTCCACCACCATGACTGACTCACCGAGAGATTCAATCAGAGCTGCATCATCCGTGATGCCTGCCGCATCAAGGTTGCCGCTGGTGATCTGGTCGTAAGCCTTCTGTAACAACTCGCGGTCAAAGACCTGCGGCGTCTGGACGGCTACCAGATTGGCTCGATCCACCGTGGCGATCACCCGTCTGACACTCTCAACCGTCTTACCCGCCTTGCCCAAAATCTGGTCAAGTGGGTCCTCATCAGCCGGTTTCTGTGCCTCCGCGTCGACGCGTTTGAGCGTGGCGCTCACAGGCGTGGCGGGTATCACTGCCGGATACATCTGTGCAGCCTCAAATACGCGATTGATCAGTTTTTTCGTTACCAACGGTCGCGCCGCATCATGAACTGCGACGTGAGTCGCTTCGTCATCGATTTCTTTTAATGCGTTCATGACCGTTTCCCAACGATCCACGCGTCCACCGGCCACGACTTTGATACCGTGGAAGGCCAGCTTGTCCCCGTATCGAAATCGAAAGTCGTCGATCCGGTCCGGATCAACAGCAATGATGATCTGACTGACATCATCGCGATTGGTAAACGAATCAATCGCGTGAAGGAAGACCGGCTTCCCGGCCAGTTCCACTTCCAGCTTACTCTTGCCACCCCCCCCGGAACCGCTTTCGTTGAATCGTTTGCTCTGCCCCGCAGCGGGCAAAATCACAGCAACTTTCACGGCCTCGTCCTTTTTACTAGCGGAAGATAATCGGATTGGGCATCAGCGTCAGCACATGCTCGTGTCGCAACAGCGTCATGCCGATCAGAATCGGTTCTACCTGGCTCCAGTACCGCTGCCCAATCACTTGCTTCGCAGCTTCCAACGGCGCCGCGACTGACGCCGGCGCCCGTGCCTCACTTTTCATGCCGAACATGCCCATGATGTATTCACTCAAGGGCACCGGCGGAGGGAAGTCCATCACGTCATACTTGCCGGGCTCAAGTTTTAACGACTTGGCCATATCTGCCAGCGCCTGATCAATGGAGCCAATTTCATCGACTAACCCATTCTCGACGGCCAAACGACCGGTAAAAAGCCGACCTTCCGCAACCTTGTTGATGTCCTTAATACGGTCGCCACGCCCAATTTTGACGCGATCAAGAAACTGATCGTAAACGCGGGAAATGCCCGCCAGTACTGCCACGCGTTGCTCAGCGCTGAACGGCTCAACCGAATTGAACATGTCACCAAGTGGCCCCCGACTTCGTCGGGTAATGGTGACACCCACTTTTTCATACAGGGAACCAAACACGATCTTGCCACCGACCACACCGATTGACCCGACGACTGTGCTGGGAGAAGCATAGATACGATCACCGGCGCAGGCCACGTAATAGCCCCCACTGGCCGCAGTATCGCCAAGACAGACATAAACCGGCTTGTACTGGCTGATCTGTCGCACGTCCTGCCAGATCATTTCGCTGGCCAGCGCGGAGCCGCCTGGTGAATCAACGCGCAACACTACGCCGCGAATCAATTCGTTATCCATCGCATCACTCAGAGCCGAACTGATTGTTCGGCTGCCTACATTATCGCTGCCAAATGGCCAAGCGGCTGACGGCGCAGTCGCACCGCTCTCGCCAGAAATAATCGGGCCGTCGAGATGAATCAACGCAATCGTGTCGCGCGTCAGGCGAACCTCGTTTTCCGCGAATAATGTCGAAAACATCGTCAGCGGGCTGTTCCAATCGCCCTTCGTCTTCAGCGGCTCATGCATGTCGTGCCAGCTGAACTCGTCGCCGAATGTATCTGACGTGACGTCGATCAAGTCACGGTCGACCAGTTGGTCAACCACGCGGCGGTCGACATACTCCGCATCCGTCAGTGTCCAGCAGTCGGCGAAAAATGATGTGACCTGATCTCGTTGAAGACCCCGCCGCTCGGCGACTCGCATGACAATCTGATCGTACAGATCGTCCAGCACAGCATCGATGTTGCGGCTCCATTCCTCTGACGGCGCGGTGCGCGTCATCTGTTCGTCCGCACCTTTGAAGCGGCCCATCTGAACGAAATCCGCCTGAGCGCCGATCTTCTCCAGCAACCCCTTGAGATACATCTCCTCCATGCCCAGACCGACCACGTTGATCTCACCGCGATGCTGAAGCAGAATCTTGTCTGTCTCACAAGCGAGCAGATAGCTGAGCAAGTCGTAAGACTGGGAGAAGGCGAGTACCGGTTTGCCCGCCTCTCGTAAACGTTTGAATGCCTCGGCAAAGTCGTCAACCAGATGAAAACTCAGCCACGGATCATCGAGATAGACGATCAGGCCGAGAAAGCTGTCATCGGTCGCCATGGAACTGATGCGTTTGAGTAATGCTCGTGAGGTCGGGCCATTTTCCTCGAGCGAGCCCAGGTTAACCGGAGACGGCCCTTCACGTAACGGGCCGGACAACTCCAGCCAGCCCACTTTCTTGCCGGGTATTTCTTCGGCAAAGCCAACCGACGTGAAGCCGGTTAACAGCCCCGCAATCATCAAAAGCAAAGCCAACTGAAATATTCTGGTCATCTGCATCTGTAAATCCCCTGGTTCGGAAACCTACAAGGATACGCCAATACGCCATCCTTGTCCTGCAGCCAGGGCATGTGAACATGGGGTGAGAATGCGCGGCCACTTGACACCAACCCGGTATTCCATAAGTTGAACGGCTTGGCTTACGGTCGCGCGGCTCCCTTGCGACCGCATCCACAGACTTAAACAGAAATTGGAGACATGCAATGGCTTTGAAAATCGGTATTAACGGTTTTGGACGTATCGGCCGGCTCGTGACCCGGGCGGCCATGGCTCGCGGCGATATAGATTTCGTCGGCGTAAACGATCTGGTTCCGGCTGAGAACCTGGCGTACCTGCTCAAATACGACACGATGCACGGTCAGTTCCAGGGCGAGGTTGTCGCTGACGGTGACAACCTCAGCATCAACGGTGATACCATCAAGTGCTTTGCCGAGCGCGACCCGGCCAACCTGCCGTGGGGTGAACTCGGCGTTGACTACGTGGTTGAATCGACCGGCCTGTTCACGGATTTCGACGCGGCCAGCAAGCACAAGACAGCAGGTGCCAAGCGTGTCCTCATCTCCGCACCGACTAAGTCGCCGGATCAGGTCTCGACACTGGTCATGGGTGTCAACCACACCAAGTACGACAAGGCTAAGGACACCATTGTCTCGAACGCTTCATGCACAACGAACTGCCTTGCCCCGGTGGCAAAGGTCGTGCATGAGAAATTCGGCATCCTTGAAGGTCTGATGACGACCGTCCACGCTGCAACGGCCACCCAGCCGACACAGGACGGCCCGAGCAAGAAGGACTTCCGCGGCGGGCGCAATGCCTACATGAACATCATCCCTGCCAGTACGGGCGCGGCCAAGGCCGTGGCGCTGGCCATGCCGGAACTCAAAGGCAAACTGACGGGCATGGCGTTCCGCGTGCCGACGGCTGACGTATCTGCGGTTGACCTGACCGTGCGTACGGAGAAGGCGACCAGCTACGACGAAATCAGCGCAGCCATGAAAGAAGCCTCCGAAGGTGAACTGAAGGGCATCCTCGGCTACACCGAAGAGGATGTTGCCTCGTCTGACTTCGTCGGATGCCCACTGTCGAGCATCTACGATCAAGGCGCCGGCATCGAACTGAACAGCAACTTCTTCAAGCTGGTCAGTTGGTACGACAACGAATGGGGTTACGCCAACCGCGTTCTTGACCTGCTGGAATACATGGCGAAGGAAGACGGGATCGGCTGATCGCGTTTGAATTCGTCAATCGATTTGAAGATGAAACCCCGCGCTCATTGAGTGCGGGGTTTTTAACTTCTATCTGATGCATTCCATACCTACGGCGCACTATCACGCGCTGCCATGTACTGTCTATAATCTTCACCTTCAATGGATAATGAACAGGCAACAACAGGCAAGCCACGTCCAAAGCTCTTTAGAGCATTGGGGCACAACGATCCGCCAAAAGTAATTGTTGTGCTTGGTGAGCAATATGAGCGAACCACTATTCTCAAGCATGATTCGTGGGCAGGCACGGCGATCTACGAAGGAATTGCCGGCAAACTGATCTGCAAGTTCAATCGCCAGCAATCGATCTTCGGCTTTCCCATGAAGTGGTTGGGAAGACGACTCGCCCGGCGCGAAACCCGTGTGATGCAACTCATGGCAGATTGCCCGCGAATCCCGGACGATTGCGGCATCATTTACGCCGACGGTGAACCGCTCGACTACGCTGCCGGCCACGTGTTTATTCCCGGACGCCCCATGGCCAAGGACGACACGCTCAACGACACATTCTTCCCGCTGTTGCAGGACATTCTCAAGCAACTGCACAGGCGCGACATCGCGTACGTTGACCTGAACAAGGCGGAGAACATCATCGTCGGTGATGATGGAAATCCGTACCTGGTGGACTTTCAGATCAGCTTCACACTACCGCGATGGTGGCCGGGAAACAGTCTACCGATGCGGGTGCTGCTGCACATCCTCCAACGATCTGACGAATACCACCTGATGAAACACTTCGTACGCATTCGCCCCGACCTGTTGCCACCGGAACAACGCGATATCAAGCAGCTTCGTCCCTGGTGGATTCGTGGCTGGCGCATGCTTGCCACGCCTTTCCGAGAAACCAGGCGAAGGCTGCTGGTGCTGCTGGGCATTCGCAAAGGGACCGGCAAAAACACAACCGAGTTTGACCCGGAAGATGCGGTGCGGCGCTCTATGAAGAAATAGAAACGCGGCTTGAGGATAGACTTGAAAACTAAGGCAAGGTCTCAAGCAGCCGATCAATCTGCGCCTCAGTATTGTAAAAGTGAGGGCTGGCGCGCAGCTTGCCGTCGCGCACGACAATAATCACATTCTGCTCTTTCAGCTTTGCGACGACGCTGGTTGCGTCCAAACCGTCGACCGGCGGCTCAAAAATGACAATACCGCTGGTTTCATCCTGCCGGCGCGGACTGAAGACGCGGTAACCCTTACTCGCCAGACCATCACACAAACGCGTGGTCAGATGTTCGACGCGCCGCCACACTTCATCGATCCCCACTTCAAGCAGCAATTCGATACTCTTGCCCAGCGCCAGAATGCCGGGAATGTTGTACGTTCCCGGTTCAAACCGGCGCGCGTCGGGCAATAACTCAAATCGATAGTTGCTGTAGTTCGTTGCATCAACCATGCTTAGCCAGCCCACCACGTTCGGGTGAAGGACGTCTGCCAGTTCTTCGTTGCAATAGAAAATGCCGCAACCTTCCGGTGACAGCAGCCACTTGTGTCCGTCCGCTGACAGAAAATCAACGCGCATGGCCTGCACGTCTACAGGTAACACGCCGACGCTCTGAATCCCATCAACACACAGATAGCCGCGCCCATGGCGCTGCAACGGCCTTAATGCCTCACTGACAGGCTTCAAATCCATGCGCAGCCCGGAAGCAAACTGCACATGCGACAGCGCCACCACACGCGTATGGTCGTTGATCGCTTCGATGATATCTTCCTGATCGATTCGCCCATCTGACTGCTGCGGAACTTCGATCACCTCGACACCCAATCGCTTCAGATCCTCCCACGGGTAGCGATTGGCCGGAAACTCCACGTTTGAGATGATGACGTTGTCGCCGGCCTGCCATGGCAGGCCTCGAGCTACCAGACTGATGCCAGTCGTTGTATTAGGGATAAACGCAATTTCGTGCCGGCCTCGAGCGTTGATCAATTGGGCGGCCAGTTCTTTCACGCGCGCGGCCTGCTTGTACCAGTCGCTTTGGGTATAAGCATAAGTTGCCGCCTCGTCCGCGTAGTCGCGAAGCGCCTGAGCCGCCGGACCACTGGCGGGCGCGACGCCGGCATGGTTCATGAAGGTCATCTGCTTGAGAATCGGAAAATGCTCGGACCAGTCCATGTCAGTATCTCTTTCGTGCTACGAAACGTCGATTTCAAACAATTCGGGGTGTTCATCAAGGCTGAATGGGCCTAGAGTATCAAGCAACGAGGCATTCACAAGGAGCCAGACTTGATGCGTTTTGTGTGCGGCTGGGTTTTTACGATCGCGTTTGCACTCTGGTTGCCTATTGCCATCGGGTCGCCCGAACTTGAACCCACCTCCCAGCCGTCAGAAACATCCTCGTCGCCACAAACACAGCCGGCGGATCAGTCCGGCGCATTCGAGGTTCGCCTGTCACCCACTGTCACCCGACTGATCGACGACCCGATTACTTCGGACGAGCATCGCCAGCGCTTGCGGATTTTTCACGGGCAATGGGAAAAAGTGACAGACCCGACGCCTCTGGAGCAAGCCCAACTGGCAATGCTCCGATATGAGTTAAATCACCCGGCTCTTAAAAGTCCTGATGCCCCGCCCCTGCTGCGTGCTGAAGCTGCGATTCATCGCGGCGAACCTGAACAGGTCGAAACGATTCTTGCTGACCAAACTTCTCCCGAAGCACAACTGCTCAAGTCAATCGCACTGGAACTTACCGGTAATGTCGACGACGCCAAGGCGAAACTGCTCCCGGTTCGGCAGGCGCTGGAAAAGGCGCCACCCCAGACCGCCCCCGCCATCACCGCGACCGGTCAGGCCATCATCATGCTCGCTCGGCTGGAAGGCCGACCGGCACAAGACTACCACCGGGCCATGGGACTGTTTTCACGGGCCTACGGCGAAGTCGATCGCCTGTACTGGCCTGCGATGCTTGCCGAAGCGGAACTGCTGATGGAAAAACACAACAGCACGCAGGCCGCCGAAGCGGTCTTTCAGGCCATGTCATTGAATCCGAATTCCAGCAGGGCATGGATGCTGCTCGGCGAGCTTTCCGTCAATTCGTTTCAATTCGATAAGGCGGAACATGCCGCGAATAAACTGCGCAAAATCAACAAGACACACCTGTTGGCTGACCTGCTGGACATCCGTGCGGCGCTGGCGCAGAAAGATGCGGCAATAGCCCGTCCGGTCGTTCAGAGCGCAATGACGCGGTACCCGAACAACCGCAAGCTTGTTGCACTCTGGTGTGCCACAGAAGCTCTCTCTTATGACGCCATCGGCTTTAACCGGGCCATGGAGAAGTTCAACAAACTGGCTCCCAATAATCCGATGGCGCTGGCTTATGTTGGAAGGCACTTTGCCATCTCTCGCCAGTATGACGCGGGTAATAAGGTACTGCGCCAGGCAATCGCCGCGGCACCCACATGGCCCGAACCGCGCAGCGAATTGGGCCTGATGCTGATGCAGGCCGGGCGCGAAGATGAGGCATTGGTCGAACTTCGCGCGGCTGCCAAGCTAGACCCATTTAACACGCGCGTGGCCAATCAGCTGAAGCTGGTTGAGCACCTCAGCAAATACGAAACGATCGAAACCAAACACTTCATCATCAAATATCAAAAAGGGATCGATGAAGTCCTAGCGCGCGACATGCCGGAGGAAATGGAAGAAATCTACCGCGATATCACCAACGTGTTCCAACACAAGCCGGCTCGCAAAACGTTGATCGAACTGTTTCCCAATGAGCGCTGGTTCGGCGTGCGTATCACCGGCGTGCCGGATATCTGGACAATCGCAGCGAGCACCGGCGACGTCATTGGCCTGACGCCGCCGCGCTCCGGCGTCAAACAGCGCGGCTCGTTTGACTGGGCTCGCGTGCTTCGTCATGAATTCGTCCACACCGTCACGCTGGACATGACCGCCAACCGTCTGCCACACTGGTTTACCGAAGCGTGTGCCGTGTCGCAGGAACTGGGCGGGCGCGACTATCAGACCTGTAATCTGCTGTTTTCAGCACTGAAGAATGACAAACTGTTTGATCTGCAGCAGATCAATATCGCGTTCGTTCGACCCAAGACACAACTCGATCGCCCGCTCGCTTATGCCCAGTCCGCATGGATGTATGAGTACATCGTGCGCACCTATCGGCATCAGGCAATCATTGATCTGCTCAAGCAATTCCGCCAAGGCCGCAACATCCATCAGGCAATTGAAACAGTAGCCGGCATAACTTCCGAAAAATTCACCGAGGACTTTAAAGCATGGGCAAAAACCCAAGTACGCGAATGGGGATTTGTCTTGGAAAACAAAAACCCGCGCATCCATGAGTTCTTGCGTGACGCGGCCGGCAGCGAAAATGTGGATAAACAGATCCTGCAAAGTCTGCTCAAAGAAAGCCCCGAACATCCGGACCTGCTGGAAGTCGCCGCCAGGCTGGCAATGCGGCAGGCGGATGGCCAAGCCGCATGGGAAGCGGTCAATCGATATGCGGCAGCGCGCCCGGTTGATCCTTGGCCACATCAGGCCATGGCGCAACTGGCTACTGCAATGGGCCGGCCGGAGCGGGCTATCGGTGCGTTACAACACTTGGACAGCAACGAGCAAAGCGACGGGCGCTGGGCATTTCAGTTGACCAAGCTGTATCAACGCAAAGGTGACTTAAACGCCGCTGCGGCCGCAGCCAAACGTGCGCTGCAACGACAGCCATACAACGGCACGTATCGCGAACTGGCAGCCACCATTGCGCTGCAACGCGGCGATATGGACGTTGCCCTGCATCACATCACCGGCCTGTCACTCCTCGAGCCGGATCACGCGATCCATCAGGTTCGTCTGGCCGCGTTGTATCATCGCCTGGGGCGTGCAGACGACGCCAACAATGCAGCGCAAGCCGCGCTGAAGCTGGATGCAGATGCACCCGTTCAGAAATTCCTGTCAGACGAATAGATTAATTAGCCGCGTTCGAATCGGGCTTGTGTGAATTCCTCGCCAGCCGCTGGGAACGGGTCTGGTTGTCAAGGTAATGCGCTTCATCGTAATAGTGATCAATGCCGTCACGCAGTTGCGTGGCCGCGTGCTGCAATTGCATGGCTCGATCCCACGCTCCGGGATTGGACAAGCCCTCACAGCCGATTAAACCTGCGACGAGCAGACAGAGGATCAATAAACGACAGACCATCATAGACATATCTTAGCGGCATCCATTGCTCGATGATGAATCAGCCCTGCAAAACCGCCGATGCTGCCGCCAGAGCCGTACCCGGCTCGATTGACTGGCCGGCCTTGATCAGCTCCGCTTCGATTGCCGCAAGAGCGCTAAAGGTGTCGCCAGAATCAACATAGCCCATGCTGGAAATGCGCATGATCTTGCCCTTCCAGTTCGCTCCGCGGCCGTCCTGGCCGCCTGCAATATGGACACCGTGATTATCGCGGACCGCCGCGCGGAATGGCTTGTCGTCGACCCCTTCCGGATAGAACGCACCGGTCACCGAGTCACTTGGACTGCTGCTGATCAGTTCCAGCCCCATTGCTTTGAATGCCGCGCGTCCCGCTTTCGCAAGGTTGGCCGACCGCGCCCAGACATTTTCCAATCCCTCTTCTTCGATCATTTGAAGCGCCACACGCTGGCCGCGAATCAGACTCACCGGCGGCGTGAACGGCACATCAAACTTCTCGTAGCTCTTAAGCCACTTGCGAAGATCAAGGTTGTAATAACCATTCGGCTTCACTTCTTGCAATCGCTGTACCGCGCGCGGGCCAAGACCGACATATCCCAGTCCCGGCGGGAGCATCATGGCCTTTTGCGAACCGGTGACCAGCACATCGACTTTCCAGTCATCCATTTCAAGGGGCATCGCGCCGATGGACGTAATGCCGTCGGTGATCAGCAGCGCGTTTGTGCCGCTGACCACTTCGGCAATGGCCTTCAGGTCGCAAGCCGTGGCGGTGGACGTTTCAGAATGGACTACAGTGACAACACTGACGTCCGGATTATCCCGAAGCATCTGTTCAACCTGATCGGCAGTAACTGCACTGCCCCACGAGACGTTCAGATGAATGTTGTGCTTGATGTCCAGCGTATTGGCGTATGTGTCATAAATATCCTGCCAGCGTTCGCCGAACTTGCCGCCGGCGATGGTCAGCGTCTTACTACCGGGCCGCACGAGCGAAATCTGTGCCGCTTCAAAGGCAGTTGTGCCGGAGCCGGCGATGGACAACACCGGATTCGACGCCGTACGAAAGACACGCTGTAAGCGCTCGCAAAGATCCTTAAAAATCGCTTGGAACTCGCTGGTGCGGTGGTGAATAATCGGCTGGGCCATTTCCAACAGCACCGCTTCCGGCACCTGGGTCGGGCCGGGCGTGAGCAATCGGGTTTTGACGGAAGTTCTTGCGGTCATTTTCGGTGTCCTTCGCAAAAGCAAGGCGGGGGTTTTACGACACGTGACGGTTGCCGTCAAGAAACGCGATCGCATCGGCCGGGTGATTCACCACGCCAAACGTCTCCATATGCTTCTGTTTGGCAAACTTGTGCTCGACAAAGTGCTCGAAAAGCTCCAGAAGTGGATCGTAAAACCCATCCGTATTCAGGATCAGGATCGGCTTGTTGTGAAAATCAAGAAGCCGATGGGTAATCACTTCGCTCAATTCCTCCAGCGTGCCGAACCCGCCGGGTAAAGCGATAAACGCATCTGAGCGCTCGTCCATGATGGCTTTGCGTTCGCGCATGGTCTGGGTCACGACCATTTCGTCGCAGTCCTTGTAAGCGACTTCCTCGCTGATCATGGCTTCCGGGATCACGCCGATGACCTTACCGGCATTGGCATGCACGGCTCGGGCCACTTCGCCCATCAGACCTACCGTGCCGGCACCCCAGACGAGGACATGCCCCGCCTGGGCCAGCCTTGCACCGAGATCGGCCGCCACATCGAGGTATCGCTGCTCGACCAATTTGCTTGAACCACAGTAAACGCAAACGTGCATATTTCGGTCTCCATTCGGCGCAGAGATACATCCTAACATGAGCAGAGCCGATATCATGAACCGAATGAACTGGCGGAACTGGGAACATCTGACACCTATCCTGCGAATCGCAAACTTCTGGGACAGCGACCAGAATGGTGGCTGGGTCGCGTCTCGATATGTCGAAGAATTTCAGATGTTGTACGTCCAATCAGGCGTCGGCGAAGTTCAGATCGGCAAACAAACACACCCCCTTCTTCCCGGCGATCTGATCTTCTACGGGCCGGGCGAACAGCACGCATTCGGTCCAACAACAGATGAAACACTGCGCCTCGTCGGCCTGGCTTTTGTTTTTCTGCAGGAAGATCTATCCCGGCTAACCAGCGGCCGACACGCAAGCCCCGAACGATTCAAATACCCAAAGGGCAAGCCGCGATGCCCACTAAAGCCTCGACCGCCGGCGCGTGTCAGCTCACAGCCAGGCGCCGGCATCAGCCAGCTATGCGAGTTACTGGTCACAACGCAGATGTCTTCCAAGGACGATGCGGCCATGCGAAAGCGCGGATTGCTGCTAATGCTGTTCGACGCGTGGCACAGTGCAGCCCAGGAAAAGGATAAACCCAGCGCCCTGCCGATCCAGCAGCAACGGGCTGTTGAAACAGCACAGCGACATATGCAAACCAGTTTGCAGAACCCACCTTCAACGGATGAACTGGCCAACGCAGCCGGCCTGAGCCGTGCGTATTTTGCCCGCCTGTTCAAGCAACACACCGGACAGAGCATTCGCGAGTACCTGACGCAACAGCGACTAAGCCACGCACGCCAAATGCTCGTCGAAGGCATGCTCAATGTCAGCCAGGTTGCTTACGCAGTTGGTTATGACGATCCGTTCTATTTTTCGCGCCAGTTCACCAAGGCATTTGGTGTCAGCCCATCCCGTTTTCGAGCCGGATGGCAGATGCGATAAATGTCTGTCATCGCGCATTTGTCCATACATTGATTTTCGTGTCCATGGCAATCAGACGGCCCGGTTGCTTCAATAATGCAACGTCTGTGAAACCGCTTAAAGGAACCCGCCATGACCACCGCAGAACAGCTCGGAACGCTGATCGAATCCAACGACATTATGACCGACACCCAGGCCCTACAGGCTCGCGCCAGGCAGGATGGCTACCTCTTCATCCGAGGCCTGTTCGATCGTAACAAAATGATGGAACTGCGGCGCCAATTCGTTGGCATCCTTCAGGAACTGGGCTGGCTGCGTGACGGCACGGACCCAATGGACGCCATTTCCGATCATCCCCCATGCACGGAAAGCGAAGAGTGTTACGCGCCGTTATTTGAGCGATTTCAGAAACTGGAAGACTTCCATACGCTGCCACACTCGCAGTCAATCATTGACGTACTGGACCGCCTCTTCGGCGAGAAAACGTTTGCTCACCCGCGAAATATCGGGCGCGTGATGCTGCCTTCTACGCCAATCACGCCGCCGCATCAGGACTACTTCCCGATTCGCGGCAGCAAAGATACCTGGACTGCATGGGCCCCGATGGGTGACTGTCCGCTGACGCTGGGCGGGCTGGCAGTACTGCCCGGCATGCACGAAAAAGGCATGCTGCCGACTACCGCCATGCCGGGCGCGGGCGGCAGTGGCATTGAATCCCAACATCTGGCGGACAACTGGCTGACCACTTCCTTTGAATGCGGCGACGTGTTGCTCCTGCACTGTATGACACCGCACAAGAGCCTTCCGAACCAGACCGGCGAGCGGTGCCGCCTGAGCGTGGACTATCGCTACCAAGGGATCAGCCAGCCGATTGACGGTGGATCGCTCGAGCCACACATGCGGCGGTTTGACTGGCCGTTTGTATATGAGGGCTGGAAATCGACAGCGTATCAGTATTACTGGAAAAACCTTGACCTCGACGTACAGGATTTCTGGTCAAAGGAACTGTCGGGCAAGAGCTACTGATCGAAAGTCCGATAATACATCCCTGCTGTAACGGTACCTATTTCAACAAAATTCGGTTTGTAACGATTGTAAGGTTAAGCGCGATTATGCGGTTACCGATATCTGATGTGGATCAGGGTCATTAGAAGTACACGGTAACCAAACATGTCAGACAAAGAGCCAACGCTTGAGACCTGGGACTCGCTTTGGAATCGATCAGACAGATCACTGGCCGAACGGCGTCTTGAACTGGAACGCCAATCCACGCGCTGGTGCAAATTCCGCGATTATCTTTACGAAAAGTACGGCAACCGCCAGTTGCAAAGTGTTGAACTGGGCAGTGGCGAAGGCGACTTTTCCATTTTGATGTCCGAACTGGGCCATAAGGTCACGCTTGTTGACTTCAGCCCCACCGCTCTGGAACGAGCCAAGGCTCGTTACGACTATCTCGGCATCCAAGCTGAATACGTTCAGGCCGATCTGTTTGAATTTGCCAAGGAATACAGCGGAAAATTCGACGTTTCTGCATCACTGGGCCTGGCAGAACATTTCGCGGGCGAGCGGCGCAACCAGATCATCGAAGCCCACCGCCAGGTGCTTAATGAAGATGGCATCACCTTTATCAGTGTGCCTCACGCGTGGTGCGTCCCCTACCGCCTTCGCAAGGCATATCTGCAATTGCGAGGCTGGTGGCGCTACGGCTACACCGACCCGTTCTCCAGCCCGGAGATTCGGCGAGTCGCCAAACGCGTCGGCTTTGAGAGTTGCAGAACGTATAACACCGGCTTCGCGGCAAGCGTTGACGCATGCCTGCTGCAGCCGTTTACAGGCAAACGAATCGGTTGGAAGGACGGCCCCCGTTGGGCAAACCAGATCGGCGGATGGGATGTGAATCTGATCGCGAAAGCGGCGTAAGCACTCCCCGATTTCAGTTGGTTTTTCCAACGTAACTGAATCTGGTCACCTGTTGTGACCGATAAAAACGTAGAGGCGCGATTCAGAGGGGTTCGGATCGATCGCATCGAACAGGGAAAAAGATGAGCCAGCCCCGTATTACCGTTGTCATCTCAAGCTTCAACCATGGACAATTCATTGAACGAGCCATCTGCAGCGTGCTCGATCAGGCGTATGACAATCTGGAACTGATCGTCGTCGACCGCGGCTCAATTGACGAAAGTGTCACACTGATCCGCATGTATGAAGCGGACTTGTCGCGTTTCGTCCACCAGCCAGACACAACAGCGAGCCAGGCAATCAATACCGCATTGGCACTGGCATCAGGTGATTACATCACCGTGCTGCATGGCGATGAACTGTTTGAGCCGCACGCGCTGGAGAACATCGCGAATCACATTGAAAACGAAAACGCACCGGAGTGGATCAGTGGCTGCTGTGTCTGCCTCGATACGTTTGATATGGAAATCGGACAGATCGTTCCCAAGGCGCCCGAGTCTCTGGCCCAATTCCTGATGCGTGATTCCGGACACTTCTCTTCGGCTGGCACATTCTTTCAACGCGATCTGATCGAGAAAGTCGGCATGCTCGATACAAAACTGAGCCTGGCCTACATGTATGACCTGTGGTGCCGCTTCATGGCGAGTGAACACGAGCCGTCCATTGTTCATGAGATCATTGCTGGCCGGCACGAGTATGCCGGGCGTTACAACGCCGAACGTGTTCTCGTGCAGGGCAGAGAACTGATCGACATCGCGGAGCGATACACGTCGCGTGTACCCATGTCACAACGATATGCACTCTGGGCAAACTGCGATCAGCGCCGGCGTATCTACGCACTGGCCCAGGCTGAAGCAGATACTGCAGAAGCACAGAGCTTCATGCTGGCACAGCTGCTGCGACACCCGTGGTGGCTGGCAGATCACGCCGTGCGTCAGACACTGCTGCACGGTCCATCGCATCCGCTACCGCATGACGAAGACAAACGCGCGGCAGCGTAAACCGTTCGCGGGACATCCTGTCGACGGCTCAAAAAACAACCGCAGGTCCATAAGGCGCAGCGCGTAATACTGGATAACGAGACCCGCCGAGTGGGTGATCATTCGTCTCGTTGACAATGCGCCACGCCTGCTGCATCAGTTTACGAACCACGCTGTCACAATCCGGATCGTCAATACGATTGCGCATCTCGCACGGATCATCCGCCAAATTGTAAAGCTCGTCGAAATCGAAACCGTTCCAGACGAGTTTCCAGTCACCATCCCAGATAACGCGCTGTGTCAGCCAGTAACGTGTACCGAAATATTCCGCGTAACCAGTGGTAAACCGATCCGCATTGGCTGCCGGATCGCGCAACACGTCCACGAAGCTGCGTGACTCACCGGTGTCTGCCCAGTTAGCCCCGCCCAATTCGCACAGGGTCGGCGCCAGGTCGTGTAGACCCACACGCGCGCCACAGGTGTTCCCTTCCGCAACGCCGGGGCCGGCCACCACCATGGGGATGTTGTAAATTTCCTCCCAGGCCCCGTAATTCTTCATATATAGCTGATGTGAACCGAGCATTTCGCCGTGGTCGGACGTCAACACGACGATTGTGTTCTCAAGCTGGCCTGACGATTCGAGCAAATCCAACAGCCGACCAAACTGTTGATCGATTTCAGTAACCATTGCGTAGTAACAAGCCATGGCTTCGCGCTTTTCCTGCTCGGTCAGCGATGCAAAAACCTTGGCAACTTTTCGATAAACGTTGGGGCGACCTTCCAAGTCGTCAAAGATATTCTCCGGCAACTCGAAAGACGCAGGGTCATACATGTCATACGTCTGTTTACTGCAAATGAAGGGATCGTGCGGTTCGATCACGCTGACAAAAGAGCACCATGGTTGGTCGCTTTGGAGATTCTTCTGCAACTGCTCAAAAGCCAACTGAGTCGTCACACCCAGCATGCGCGACTCGGCAGGCGCATCAACCACCCCATACAACACGCTTGGCTCATAGCCTTCAATGCCCTGAATCATTCGCTTGCTGACAAAAGGGCGATCCTGCTTAGCCGCTCTGGCTGCATCACCGTAAAGCAGCTGATGCGTACCACCATCCACATGCCAACCGAAGTTGCCCGGCTTCTCCGTTCGTTCTACATGCCACTTGCCAAAGTAACTGTTGTGGTATCCCGCCTCTGCCAGTGCCTGAGCAAAATGTGGCTTGTCCGGCTGAATGTCGCAGTGATATTCGTGGCAGCAGTGCGTCACGGAAAACACGCCATGCGTATGCGGTAGCAGGCCGGTCATCAGGCTGGCCCGGGCTGGTGAACAGACCGCGTTCGGTGTGTAGGCTCGCGTAATTCGTACGCCACGCGCGGCCAACTTATCAAAATTCGGCGTGATGCATGGATGCTTCGGGTCCAGCACGCGCCCCTGCATCTGGTCCGTCATCAGAAAAAGAATATTCGGCCGATTACTCACTTGCTTTGCTCCAACTGCTCTGCTGCAGGCTCAAATTGTTTGAGGAAGTCAGTTACTTTCTTACCGATCGTGCCGTAACCAATCCACCCGAAGAACAGTAACGTAACAGTCAGAACAATTACAGTTGGCAGCTTGTTGCGATGAGCCGTACCGACCCATGCAGCTCGACCATTAAGGATCAGCAACACCAACGCCAGAAGGGGCATGAAGAATGCGCCGATGATTGAATAAATCTTCTGAACAGTGCTGAAGTCCGAACCGGGCGCCACCGCGAGCAGTGGAACCAGGGCCAATGCAGCGAGATAGCCGCGATACGCAACTGACTTTTCATCAACGGTACAGTCCTGGCGCTGCGATTCCGGCTTGCGCAACTCCTGCGTCATCGACCAGAAATCGACGAAGATATAGGGCACTGCCTGCCACACGCCGAGCAGACTGCTGAACAGGGCACCAAACGCGCCGATCAGAAAAGCCCAGCGGCCGAAGATACCTAATGGTTCTTCCAGGCGATCTGCCAGAAGCACAATCAGCTTGACGCCTTTCCCTTCGACGTCGATCCCGGAAGCAATCACGATCATCGCCAGGCCGAACACCGCTGTTGCGGTGTAGCCGACAGCCAGATCGATCCGGCAGGTACGGATATCTTCAGTCGATGTACGCCCCTTCTCGCGAATCCAGTAGCCGTAGCACAGCACCGTCAGCGTGCCGCCGACGCCACCCATTAAGGCAATCGTCCAGTCCATATCCTTGGTGCCGAAAGATGGGAACGTCGGAACGAAGATGCCTTTGAGTACCGCCATCACATCCGGCTTGAGTAACACAGCCGTGACCAGCACCGTAATAAACATCAAGACAATGCATACGCGCATGACACGTTCGAACAATGCAAACCCGCCGAGGCGCACCATCGCCACACCGAGCACGCTGCACGACAGGCCGAACACGAACTTGCCTTGCCCCGCATCTTCAAAGACGGGGATCATCGCATTCAGCGCAACACCACATGCGCTGATCAGTGCGGAGCCAACAAAGAAACTCCACAGCAGCAGGTAAGGCAGAAATATCCATGCCACCGGTCGGCCCAGTCGGTAAACCGCGCCCTCGAGCAACGTTTGCCCGGTGACTAGTTGATATCGCGCAAGTCCCTCGTTGAGGACAAACTTGAGAAATGCCCCGACTAGAACCGCCCACATGACCCCCATGCCGAGTTTGCTGCCAGCAAGGCCAGCGGTAGCCAGATCGCCCGCCCCGACGCCCGTTGCGGCTATAAGCAGACCAGGGCCGATGATGGTCAGGAAACCTGTCGCACGACGTGGGGGTGATGATTGGGAAGTGGATTCAGACATAATCTAGGGAACCAGAATAGCAATCCTGACCAGACTAAGCATCATCCACATATTTTTATACTCAGTACCAGAATCACCCGGTTACAGCTGCAATTACCGCTTCGACCTCGTCGTGGCCTACAATACGAGCCTATGTATCAATCGTTCTCATCCAGATCGCGATACCGAAGCTATCGTGAAGCGGGGCGCGGGGGTCGGTATTCCGGTGACGCGAAGAAGGATGCCGACGATGCTGAAAAACCCATCGACAAGGTCGAGGAACGGCAAAAACGTCGCGCGTACATCCGTGAATACCTGACGTGGCTAAGGCCTTACTGGCCTGCGTTCCTTGGCATTCTCGTGCTCGCGCTCATCGGCGTCGGGCTCGGGTCGATCAAGCCGCTGATCTCCGCATACATGGTCGACGGCGCGATCATGAACGAATCACTCAAACATACCGAGAAAATCAATCTTCTAGGCATGCTGGCAGGCCTGATGATCGGCGCAGCATTACTGGGTGTGGTTCTGAACGTGCTCCGTTCGCTGTGGATTACATCATTGAATGCCCGCGTTGTCGTGAAGCTGCGTCAGCGTTTACATAATCATTTAATGCACTTGCCATTGAGTGAACTATCAGAGATGAAAGCGGGCGGGATTACCTCTCGCCTTTCCGGCGATCTGGACAAGGCGATGGGGCTCGCCCAAACAGCGGTGATCAGCCCGACCGTCGCGACGATCCAGGCCATCGTGGCAGGCGGGATCATCTTCTGGTGGAACTGGAAACTGGCGTTGGCAACGATGTCGATCCTGCCACTGCTGGTCCTGATCCATCTGCTCTGGCTTCGTAAGATTCGCCCGATCTATCGATCCGTGCGAGATGACCGTGCGGCGGTAGACGCTCGCGTTGTTGAGACTTTTGGCGGCATTCGAGTGGTACGCGCATTTCGGCGCGAGCCACGCGAACGCCTGGACTATGCCGTCGGCCACCACACCGCCACCCGAAAGTCATTGCTTGCGAACTACCTGCAGACGATCGTTTCCAGCGGCTGGGAACTGCTTATGCCCGGCGTGACGATCACCATCATGTGGTACGGCGGCTACCTGGTCATGCGGGAACAAGCCACGATTGGACAGTTATTCGCGTTTCAGTGGTATGTCTTTCTGCTGATCGGCCCGATCATGCGCATCGTGATGTCCATGACTCAAACCCAACAAACGCTTGCGGCACTGGAACGTGTTTTTGATGTGTTTGATATCGAGGAGGACAAGCCGGACGCGCCAGACGCGATCCCCGCACCGACGCCGATCGATGAACTGGCATTCGACCATGTCTGGTTTGAGTATCGCGAGGGTGTCCCAGTCATCGAAGACTTTGATTTGCAAGTGCCCGGCGGCAGTGTCGTCGCACTCGTCGGCCCCAGTGGTGCGGGCAAAACAACCATGACCGACCTGGTTGCCCGGTTCCACGATCCCACGCGCGGGCGCATCCTGCTGAACGGCACCGATCTGCGCCTCCTACAGCTGACCAGCTATCGAAGCCTGTTGGCCGTCGTGCAGCAGGATGTGTTCCTGTTTGATGGAACGATCCGCGACAACATTTCCTACGGCCGCCGAGCCTCGACAGAAGCTCAAATCGTTGACGCTGCCACACGCGCGAATGCCGACCAGTTCATTCAGGAGATGCCGGACGGCTATGACACAATCATCGGCGAGCGTGGCGTAAAACTGTCCGGGGGGCAACGCCAACGCATCAGTATCGCCCGGGCGATACTGGCCGACCCGCAAATTCTGATTCTCGACGAAGCAACCAGCAATCTTGATACGGAAAGTGAACAGCTCATTCAGGCGGCACTGGCAAAACTGTATGCGGGCCGGACAACGTTCGTCATCGCTCACCGCTTAAGCACGATCACCCATGCGGATTTAATTGTTGTGATGGACAAGGGCCGTATTCTCGAATCCGGCACGCATGCGGACCTGATGCAGAGCAACTCAACCTACCGCGACATGGTACAGCGACAAATGCAGAGTTTTGAGGGATCTGACGACTTATTGGCTTGGGAAGCGACAGAGCAATAGTCAATCCAACGCCTCTTCCCGCTCTACACGAACCTGATCGCGTGTGACGGAAACGGTAATCGGCTTACCGGCCGTATCTTTGAATCCAAACGTTCGGTGCCCGCCGGCCGAATCGCAGACAACACGGACAAGCCGCTGCATCACGCGCGATCCGAGCCGATCGGTTCGAGCATTCAGTGCCATCAACTGATCTCGCAGCAACCACGACAGTGCAGCCACGGGCATTTGCCTCGCTTGTTGACGATCTAGCAGAATCTTATTTTCTGTCGCACTGAGGATGACATGTTTGCCGTGCTCTTGAGCGGTCTGTGCGATAAGCTTCGATACTTCGCGAACATGATCCGCCAGACGAACCGCATGAACCGGGGAAGCCGGAGACAGCTCCCGCATGGCTGGCACAAGCCGATGGCGAATCGCAGCACGCATATAGTCCGTGTCCTGATTGGTATGGTCTTCCTGCCATGGCTGCTCAAGCCGCTTGAGAAAATCAGCCGCATCGGTTCGCGTGGTGCCAAGCATGGGTCGAATCAGACGGATATCGCTACCACGAAGGAGCCTTCGCCGCCACGCCATACCTGACAAGCCTTTGATGCTGCACCCACGCATCAGCCGCATCAGAACGGTTTCCAACTGATCGTCGGCATGGTGGGCTGTCACGACAACAGATGCACCGACATCCAACGCCATCTGGTGAAGCGCGCTGTATCGTCGTTGTCTTGCCGCGGCCTCTACGTTCTCCCCTTCCGGCATGGAAACAGGCTGGCATTGAAAAGGCAGATCAAAAGACGCTGCCAACTGCTCAACAAACGTCGCATCTGCCCGAGCAGCTTCTTCAGATCGTATATCGTGCAATACATGAGCAACACGCAGCGACAACCCCCACCCCTGCCGGCTGCCAATTACCTGCATGGCACGTAAGAGCGCGACCGAATCGCAGCCGCCGCTAACGGCCAGCAGAACAGTATCCCCAGGCGTTACGCCGCAACGATGGCGCAATCCGGCCTCGACCTGCCGGATGAATGTATCTTTGGGTGAAATACGTTCGCTGCCTGCCATACACAGAATCATACCGATCCCGGCGCAGGCTGTTACACTAACAGGACATGAACGGCTGCCCGGGAGCAGCAATTTGTGGGAAACTGGAACTTGATCGTAGCATTCACCAACCTGTTAAACGCCGGCCTGTTAGGCAAGCTGGAGAATTGGCTGCTTCCGCTTGGCATCATGCTGCTGATCGCCTGGGCGATGATGCGCCTGGCCAATCGCAAGCGCAAGACAGGAAACATCCTGTCAGCCAGCGAACAACTAGAGCGCAACCGCCAGGCACGCGGCATGCAAGGCGATCTTGAACAGTTGATGGTGGAAATCGAACAACTCGCAAGGCGGTTCAGTTCACAACTGGACGCCAAAACAGTCCATCTGGAGCAACTGATTGCCGAGGCGGATGAACGAATCAAAAAACTGGAGTCACTCGAGGGCTCCGCAACAAGCGCGGCAAAAACAGACCCGACCGATGCGGAGACTGCTCCCCCAAAGGTGTCTGCTCCACCGAACGAACCTGAGCAGCCGGATGACCCGCTGACAGAGTCGATCTACCAACTTGCGGACTCGGGACTGGATGCACACAAGATCGCAACAGAGCTGGGCGAACACGTCGGGAAGGTCGAATTGATTCTGGCTTTACGACAGTCAAAATAGAACTCGAACGATCGTGCCTCATGGGTATTGGAATATTCGGCATCTTTTGCCCCCACGCACACCAATGATTACAGTGTTGCCCCGATAGGAGTATTGGCCATGATTCAGGGCGCAATGACAGCTATGGTGACGCCGTTTACCGCCGATGGTGAGGTGGACTACGAGCGTCTCCGCGCGAACGTGACGTTTCAGATCGAAAACGGCATCGACGGCCTCGTCCCGGTTGGTACGACCGGCGAGTCGCCGACGCTTTCACATTCGGAACACCGCGAGGTGATCGAAACAGTTGTCGCGGCGGTGGAAAAACGCATTCCGGTCGTTGCAGGAACGGGTTCAAACAGCACTGCCGAGGCAGTGGAACTGACAGAGCACGCCAGGAAAGTCGGCGCGACGGCCGCGCTGGTGGTCAATCCTTACTACAACAAGCCTACACAGGAAGGTCTGTACCGCCACTATAGCTCGGTAGCAGACGTCGGCTTACCAGTCGTGCTGTACAACATTCCCGGCCGCACAAGCATTGAGCTGGGCTTGAAGACGATCGAACGTCTCGCGGCTCATCCGAATATCGTGGCGATCAAGGAAGCAACCGGCAAGCTGGATGTTTCTTCTGATATTGCCCGGCTGACCGATCTGGACATCGTATCCGGCGACGATTCACTGACGCTGCCGATCATGTCTGTCGGTGGCAAGGGTGTTATCAGCGTCGTGTCCAACCTGGTTCCCGACCGGGTCAAGGCCCTGACCGCTGCGGCACAGGCCGGCGATTATCCGACCGCGTTGAAGGAACATCAGGCGTTGTTCCCCCTGTTCAAGGGCGCGTTTATCGAGACCAACCCGATTCCGATCAAGACTGCCATGGCCATCGCCGGCGTGGATACCGGCGTGATGCGCCTGCCACTGTGTGAGATGGCGCTTGATAACCGAGCCGCACTGATGGAGGTGCTGGATCAGGTCGGAATCAAGCACTGAGGCAATATGGCTGATCGACCCAATTTCCTGATTATCTGTACAGACCAGATGCGCGCTGACCACATGGGTTGTGCAGGCAATCCGGTAGTCCAAACACCCAATATTGATCGACTCGCACAACAGGGCATTCATCTGCCGCGGTCGTATGTGAATTGCCCATTGTGCATGCCCAGCCGAGCCACAATGGTGACAGGCCTGACGCCGCGCGGCCATGGCGTACGCACCAATGGCATTCCGCTACGACGTGATCTCCCGACCATGCCGCAAGCACTGGTCGATGCGGGGTATCACACCGCTTCTGTTGGCAAGCTGCATTTGTCGAACTATGGTCTGTCCGATGCTGCTGACTCATCGAAAATGGGACCGGATGAGTTTCCCGAACTGACAAGCCACTGGGAGTCCGAGGCAATCACGCGCATGATTGAGCCATACTTCGGGTTCGAACATGTTCGCATCACGCTCGGCCACGCGACATGGGTTTGGGGTGATTATGTCACGTGGCTGAAGACTTCCCATCCCAAGCTATGGGAAAAGTTCGAAGCACAGAAAGTCGTTCCGCATCCTTCCGGTGCAGAGGGATGCGGCCGATTCACGCTCGATGAGGAACATCATCACACTGCGTGGGTAGCGAACGAATCGATCGACTATCTGCAGAATCGAGACAAAGACAAGCCGTTCTTCCTTTGGACCTCTTTTCCTGATCCACATCACGCGTATCACGTGCCGGAGCCTTGGGACAGTATGTACGACCCGGCAGACGTCGTGCCGCCGGTTGGACGTGACGGCGAACTGGATGACCTGGCGCCATTCTTCCGGGAAATTTATGAGAACGAACTGCAACTAAGCGGCAGAAAACATCCAACCAGAATGCCAGACGAGCATCGCCGCGTCATCCTGGCTCATACCTACGGCATGATCAGCCTGTTGGACAAGCACGTCGGGCGTATTCTCGATGAACTGGACGAACAGGGGCTGGCGGACAACACGGTCGTCGCCTTCATCAGTGACCACGGTGACATGATGGGTGACCACGGCCTGCTTAACAAAGGCCCGTTCCATTTTGAAGGACTGCTGCGCGTCCCAATGATCTGGCGGTGCCCGGGGCAGATTCCCGCGGCAGGCACCAAACAAGCTATGGCGAGCTTGCTGGACCTTCCCTCAACGGTGTTGGATATGGCAGGCGTACCGATTCCCGAAGGACCGACCTCCCCAGAAGCGCCCAAACAGCCGCCGGCATGGCCGGGCAGATCACTGGCACCAGTGCTGCGTGGCGAGACGGACAGTGTGCAGGACTCAGTCATCGTAGAAAACGACGAAGACTACCTCGGCCTGCGGCTGCGAACACTGATTACGCCTACGCACAAACTGACCACCTATACCGACCATCGCGGCCCTGCCCCGTTTGGCGAATTGTTCGATCTGGAGGAAGACCCGGATGAACTGCACAACCGCTGGGATGATCCACGATATCGCAGCCTGCGCGCCGAACTGACAGAAAAATTGCACTATCGTTTAACGGAGACGGATATCGCTGTACCGCGCCGATTGAGCCATGCGTAGGTCGAACCGCGAATCTTCTCCGTAAAACACTATGAGCAAAATCAAACGCATCACATTGATCCCGTTACGCGTTACCGTTCCGCGCGAGCGTGTCTGTTGTCCGCCGTTCATGGACCAGATGCTCCAGCGCGATGAGACAACCGGCAAATGGAAAACAGACGGCACGTTCTTCGCCGACATGCCCATCTATGCCGTTAAAGTGGAAAGCGATAGTGGCCCGGTCGGCTGGTCAGACTCATCAAGGTATGCCGCGAGCGAAGAATTTCAGAAAGAAGCTCAGAACTTCATTGGAAAACACATTGACGAGATAGATGCGCGCACCGCCATGCTGGACGTGACGCAGGCCAATCAAAAGGCCAAGGATCGCGGACATCAGTATGTGCACCCATGCAAAGCGCTGGAAATCGCGGCTCTGGACTGGAAGGCACGGCAGCAAGATATACCCCTCTGGAAACTCTTCGGTGAAAAAGTGCGCGACGGTCTGCGCGTTGAATACTGGTCCGGCTTTCGAACGCCCGAAGGTGCGGCACAGGTCACGCAGGAAGCGGTCGATCAGGGCTTTCTCGGCCTGAAACTCAAATCCAAAGTAGACATGGATATCGCCGGCATCAGTAAGGCGGTATTCGATACCGGCAGCCCGGACTTTCATCTGAACATCGACCCCAACGGCCGCTGGGATACTGCTGAGATAACTATTCCGCTGGCCAAACAGATGCTGGCTGCCAGCCCAAACGTGCTGCTGGAAGACCCAATCTACGATGACTTGGACGGCCTGACGAAAATCCGCCGTGAGACGGGAATTCACATCGGCATGACCATCCAGGTGCCCGAACAGGTCGGCGAAGCCGTTGCGGCCCAGGCGGCTGATTCATTCAATATCGGCGGGACATATCACCAGATGATCGCCTGTGCAGAGCAGGCCGAACAGCATGGCAAGCCCGTCTGGATCGGCAGTGGCTGCGATACAGGCCTAGCCGACCTTGTTGCGGTGCATCTGGGATGCACACTCGAAGCCTGCACAATCGGCTCCGACCTGATCGGCAACTTCTATCGCGTAGACGACCTCTTGGTCGAACCGATCAAGTTTGTCGGCGGGTTTGCCCAGATTCCGGATGGCCCGGGAAGAGGTATTGATACCGACCTGAATGCAATCGAAAAGTACCGCATCGGCGATCCGGTTATCATTGAGTAACTCCTTAGTCCAATGACAAGACCTTTTCCATGGCACTTCGTATCAACCGCGTCACCCTTCACTCGGTGTGCATTCCTGTCGACAAACTAAAAGTTCACGACGAAACATTCAGTTACGAGCCGCTGAATCGCGGCCCATCCGGCGGATTTGACGGCCCATGGTTCGCGACCGTGCCAAACTTTGCCGCCAAGGTGGAAGCGGACAAGTGCAGTGGCTGGGGCATGATGCCCCGCATCAAAGATCGTGACGAACTGATCCAGTCGGCCGGCCAATTGATCGGCAAGTCTCTGGATGATGTAAACGCTCAGACATGGCACAACGACGACCGTACTGAACGAGGCCTGCACATGGCGGTCCTCTGTTGCAAGGCGGACTACTTGCAGAAGCCGCTTTACAGCATGTTCGGCCAGAAGGTGCACGATACCATGGCGCTGGCCGAATGGGCCGGTATGCGCACGCCAGAGGGCGCTGCCAAACTTGCAAAAGAGGCTGCCGAGCGCGGGCGCCTCAGCTTGAAACTCAAGGGCAGCGAACATGTCGATGGTGCAGGTATCACTCACGCGGTTGCTCAAGCGACAGGCGACAAGCTGGAACTGCTGATCGATCCGAACGGCCGCTGGTCTGGCGAACAAACTATCGACATTGCCAAAGCAATCGGCAAACAACCAATGCATGTGTTGTTTGAAGACCCTTCGAGCAGCTCCGACTTCGTGGAACTGATGAAACAGGTCATGTCGATCAGTGATGTGAAGCCGGTGCGAACTGCTCTTGAACCGGAGTTGATCGAGCAACTTGCAGCAGCACTACCCATGGCAGCATTCAATGTGCAAGGGACACTGCCAACAATCGCGAAGTCAGCCGCCGCATGTGAGAAGTATCAGGTCCCCTTCTGGGTCGGCTCCAGCATGGAATCGGGTATCAGCGATCTGGCCATGCTGCACATGATGAGCACCCTGCCGATGGTGACGTTTCCCTGTGAAATTGCCGGTTACGACATGCGCGAACACAACCTGCTGAATGGTCCGATTCCGTTGAAGGATGGACGTGCGGCTTTGACTGAAGCTCCCGGATTGGGGGTTGAGATCGATGAAGCAGCGGTCGAGAAGTATCGTGTAGAAGAACCGATTGTGATTGCGTAAATTTAACTGTCTGGATCATAGCCGGTCCACGACGCGAACCCGGTGGATTCAGATGCTCTACGCTGCCTGAAACGCTTCGGCAACCGCTTCGTTGGTAATTTCACCATCGCGCACATTCAGTGCTGATGCAAATCCTTCATCATTCTTTACCAGATCATCCAGCTTGTTCTGCTCGATTGCGTTGGCAAGACGGATCGCAAATGGCTGTGTCGCGTGGCACAGCGCCTGTGTACTCGTACGTCCCACAGCGCCAGGCATGTTGGCAACGCCATAATGAACAACGCCGTCAATCACGTAGGTCGGTTCCTGATGGGTCGTCGGCTTGGTGGTCTCGATGCAGCCACCTTGATCAACACCGACGTCAACAATCACCGCGCCGTTCTTCATGTGCTTGAGGAAATCACGCTTGATCAGAATCGGCGTGCGACCACCGGGAATCAGCACGGCGCCGACGACCAAATCGGCAAGCGCTGCATTCTCTTCAATCGCGTGCGGATCGGAGTAAACCGTATGCACGTTGGCAGGCATGACTTCGTCGAGGTATCGCAACCGGTCCAGGTTGACATCCATGATGACAACACGAGCGCCAAGACCGGCAGCGACCTTGGCCGCATTGGTGCCGACTACCCCTGCCCCAAGGATCAGCACGTTGGCAGGCTCCACGCCCGGCACGCCGCCAAGCAGAATACCGCGCCCCATCATCGGCTTCTCAAGATATTTCGCGCCTTCCTGAATTGACATCTTGCCGGCCACTTCGCTCATCGGCGTCAGCAGTGGCAAGCGACCCATCCGGTCCGTCAATGTTTCGTATGCAATCGCCGTGATCTTTGACTTCAAACAAGCTTCGGTCAGTTCCCGATCGGCCGCAAAGTGGAAGTAAGTGAAAACAACCTGTCCCGACTTCATCAGCGCGTGTTCCTGCGGCATCGGCTCTTTGACCTTAACGATCATGTCGGACTTGGCGAAGACCTCCGCGTGATCCGACAGCATGGTCGCACCAGCAGCAATGTACTGATCGTCTTCGTACCCACTGCCCGCACCAGCCCCGTTTTCCACATAGACGGTGTGGCCGGCCTGGGTCAGCAGATGCACGCCGACCGGCAACATGGACACACGATATTCGTCACTCTTGACTTCCTTCGGAACACCGATCTGCATGGCTGATTCCTTTTGATTCGGGGCGGTTTGGTCGACAGGCCGGGCAGTATAGACACCAAATCTGATTTTGTAACCTCTGGGATGGTGTCGCCCATGACCGGCAGTGAAGGATGCTCAAACGCACATCGTCGTATGGCCGCTAAACATTGGCCGGGGAAGGCTCAGCGGCGGCTTGGTTGCGGGCCGGACGGCGCTGCTTGATCCATGAACGAATCTGCTGGCTCTTGTCACCCCACCCCTGACTGGTACGCAATTGCAGGAAGGTAGCCATTAACCCATCAACCACCTGCCCAAGCCGGCGTGTCAGTTGCAGGCGTTGCTCAAGCACTTCCCGGGCAGACGTGGCCTCCTCAACATCCGGCAGCTTGGCGGACGAAATGATCATGCGATCACCCTGCCACGTCAGTTCCCACTGCTGGCCATCCGCAATATCCGCCAGGATCATCTGCATCTTTCGCGGCCACTTGCCGCTGGCCAGCGCCTCTGCCGCCTCAACCAGTCGGGTAGGACCATCCGCACGCAAAGACTGCTTGCCGCGCACGCCCCAGGCACATTCCATATCAAGGGCTTTGTCAATAGTAATGGCAATGTCGTCTGTGCGATGATCAGCCGGTGAAGGGATGGTGACCATGCCTTCATCGTTCTCCATAACCCACCACAGCCAGATGAGTAGCTCATTGCCGAGAAAGTCTTTCATATCGATGCCGTTCGCGGCCCACGGCACAAAGGGAATCGCCGGGTCGCGCGGCACGGCATCGTCCGCGTTGCTCGCATCCGGTGGCGCAGTGGTAAACGGCGTGGGATGCAGGTCTTCATAATCACGACCATCACCCTTCGCCCGCATCTCGTGACTGGCGAACCCACCAGCGCTGATCGGCTCAAGCGACACGTTAAAGCTGTCTTGAAAACGGGCGCTGAGTTGTTCAACCGCCACCTGACCGGCTGCGCCAAAGTAGACCGTCTGGCCTGCCAGGTCCCACATGACCGGGATCATCTTGGACTTTCGAAATTTGCCGGCGGCCATGTCCTCTCGCAGTTGGCGTTCAGCCGACTCCTTCGCTTCGCGCTTTTCGCGACGGGAAGCAAAACCTGTGGGATTCTCGCTCTGCTCGATCAACGCCGCTTCCTGCATCTGCCGATAGGCGTGCTTTATTTCCGTCGGCGGCTTGTTGGTGTCCAGGCGAAGAGCGAACAGCAAAAGGTCGCCGAAGCCGTTCTTTTCGTAATCGAAGTTGACGTCGTAAATGTGCTCGCCCGTCACCCAGCCGGACTCGACTTCGTCAGGCGTACCGATATCGGATTCAGTAAAAGCGAACTCACTGAGAATTGCTAAGGCAGTTTCGTCAGCGGCTTTTGGCGCATCGCCTTCGACTTTGAAACGGGTAAACGTCACACGACCAGAGTGAAATGACATATCGCTTTCTTACTTCTTCCTTGAGGGCAAATCGGCGCGCGCGACGTCGACTGTTTCGCGAATCATGAACTTCTTTTCAAGCGCCGTAATGCGCAGCAATTCCTTTATCTTGCGGGTCGGGTGGGCCAGGCAAAGCACCCCACCGCCCCGCTCCAACCCGTTTCGAACTTTCAGGAGCGTGCCAAGCGCAGCGGAGGACAGAAAATCGACATCTTCCAGGGTCACAATCAGATGCGAATCAAACCTCCCTTCCAGATAGTTCGCCAGCATGTCGCACAGATCTTCCGGTGTAATCCCTTTGAGCACACAGTCCGCATAAGAGAGCAACAAAAAGTCGCCATCTTGTCGAATCGGCAGGTCACTGTCGGGCATCAGTTGCGACTCCGTTCAAAGGGGACGACGAACTTTATCGGCAATTCCGTTAATTGGCAACGGACTGTTAAACGTTAATCGCGATGCGCAACCGCGACATGGGTAGCGCGACGATCGAACAAGCATTTTGCTAGTGAATTACCACCAAACACAACCGCTCAATTCGGCTTGAACGGCTGGACCGGGCTGTAACCTTCACCGTCATCATCGCCACCTTGAGCATCCTGCACTTCCTCGTACCACGCAGCTTGGATGGCTTCAAGGATCTGCTCGTTGACAACCTGCCCGGGCTCCGCTTCAAACTCGTCAAGCGCTTCGATCAAATCACGCAATTCTGTAAACCGAACCGACAAAGGGTTATGCTTCGGATATTTCTCGCTCAGCGCGATGGCGATGTCTTCGAAATCCGTCCAGGAAAATCTGTCGTCCATGGCCGCTACTCTCGCGCTAAAACTACTGGAGGTTGACCGGCATAATGACATAGAGGAAGTCTGGACCGGTGCGCAACACGCCGGGCTTGTTCGCAGCCTTGAACTCCATTGTCACTTCATCTGTATCAACCACCTTCAACGCATCGAGAATGAAGGTTGGGTTGAATCCGATCTCGACTTCGTCACCGTCATACTTCTTCAACTCAACATTGATTTCCGCCTCACCCATTTCCGGTGCGCGGCTGGTAATGACCAGCCCGTCTGACGAGAACGCCAAACGCACGCCTTTGGATTCTTCATTAGTGAGCAACGCGGCACGGCGAGTTGCCGAAGCAAGCACATCCGTGCTGATGGCAGCCTTCTTGTCACCGTCCTTTGGAACAACGTCCTTGTATGGTGGGAAGTTGCCTTCAACCAGGTTCGAAGAAAGAACCGCATCATCACCGACAAAGATAATCTGATTGTCAGCGACCTTAACCTTGACCGATGCTTCTTCATTCTCGAATAATCGCAACAACAGATTCAGCGCCTTGGTCGGAATAATCGCGGAACGCGAATCGGACTGTGACGACTTGCACGAACCACGAGCCATGGACAGGCGGCGTCCATCCGTGGCAACCACATGCAGTTTGTTGCCATCGCGTTCGACCAGCACGCCATTAATTGCATAGCGGCTGTTTTCGCGAGCGGTCGCATAAATCGTCTGGCGAATCAGACGATGCAACAGCCCGGCGTTGATCTCAAAATCCGCATCACCCTTGAATTCCGGAATCGGCGGGAAGTCTGCCACACGGTGACAGAAGATCTTAAACCGTGAGTCCTGGCCGGTGATGTTGGCTTCTTCCTTGTTGACCTCCAGCGTGACCGTCGGATCAATGCTTTCACGGACGATCTGGCTGAACTTATCTGCCGGAATGAGCGCTTCGCCCTCTTCCTGTACCTCCACCTTTTCGGTGCTGACAGTGACGGAGCCTTCCATATCTGTGGCCACCAACGTCATGTTGGTACCGGAAGCAGTAACCTTAACGCAGGTCAGAACTGGCTTTGGCGTACGTGTAACGATGACGCCACCGACAAGGTTGAGCAGGTCTACAAGTGTGCCGCGATCACAGATGACTTTCATGGGACCACCTTACTTAGTTTTAAGCCAAATGAGAGTACCTAGACCGGTGGCGGGCGGCAAGCCGAGCAAGCCCCGAAACAGGCTATCCGACAGGATTTTCACAATTTACAGCTATCCCCAGAGGCCTCTCATACGGTCAGGCCAGCGGCCGCCTGACTCGCTTTCGACGCAACAGCAGACACGACGCGCCCAACATCACCAGCGCGGCGGTGGCCGGCTCGGGAATCGCCTGATGCTGCAATCGCACGTTGTCCAGCAGCAGACCCTCCTGATTCGCGCCGTCGAACTCGATGAATGCGAGTGTGCCGGTCGTCGGCGCACCAATGAAGTAATCGCGCGTGATGGTCTGGAAAGGCGCGTCGTCCGCCAGTGTGAACACTTCCGGTGCGAAACCATTGAAGATCAGCGTCGCACTGTCCGGTGTGTTAGGCCCCATCGGGTCTTCCGGTGATTGTGAACCGGCGATGTCAAACGTGAGCTTGTAGTCGCCGGGAGGAAGCACTAACGCGCCCGTCTCAAACCGACTGACACCCAACGAACCCTGACCGTCCAGATGGACGTGCAGCTCATTGGCGGGGAAGAAATCCACAAAGCCATTACCAAACAGGTCAACCGATCCTTCGGTCACGGAAAAAGGGGTGCCGCCAAACCCGGAGAAGTCGACCGCCCCGACGCCACTATTCACTGCGTTGAAGTCCTCGTCGATCAGGTCGACCGGCATTGCGGATGCTCGGCCGGACAGAAGCAAGCTGCCCACAGCAAATACGATGAGCCCAAGACGTGTCATGCGTTGATCCTCAGTTTGAACAGCAAAGCTGACGGAATGACCAACGTAGACAATAGCCGATTTTGCGGATCGAAGGGATTATTTGAGTTAAAACGATTGCAACGTTTCTACGGAATGTATGAATCGTAACGGTTGGATAAAATAGGTAATTTGGCCTGCCCAATTTTAAAGCTTCAGGCCGCTAACGCCCTTAAATCTCATCATTTTCAAATAATAACGTGCCCATGTGATACCGGTCGTGCCCCTCGATTCGGGCGACGTAGTAAACGATGACAATGCGGCCGTCTGGAAATTGAACAGCGGCAGGGTACCCACAGTCGCCGTGTGGCGGCAGATGAATCAGTCGATTCGGTGCGGTCCAGGTCGCGCCACCGTCCTCGCTCAGCCGCATATCAATACCGCGACTGTTGGGCATGCGGTTGCCGTAGGTGAGCAGGGTTCGGCCGTCCGCGAGCTTGAGCAAATGCGCGGACGATACAGCTGGGACGCCGAGATTCTTCTTGAACTGCCAGTTATGGCCGTCGTCCGTACTTTCAAACAGATCCAGTTCGAGCGTGCCAAACACCCGTACAGCGGACAGCCAGACGCCGTCTCCCACATGCAGCACTGCCGCTTCAACGTGCCGGTCTTCCACGATCGGCGCTGCATCACCCCAGGTCTGACCATCGTCATTACTTCGAACGAGGTAGCAGTTGCCTTTCTTCGTTTGAAACGAGAATGAATAAGTACCCATGCAGAGGGAGCCTTCAGCGGACCGGAGTATGTCACCAAATGGCACATGTTCTGACAGGCCGGCAATACCGTTAGGCATGCTGTTCGTCTGCTGCCAAGTTCGCCCCTGGTCGCCGGAACGCAAAACCACCGGCGGCAGCACGGTCGATTCGGCAAACGTGCGGGTCATCTGATCGTGAGGCGTGCCGGGTGGATAACGATCCGTCCAGCCGGAGCATCCAACGACCAGATCGCCATTCGCGGCCACACCGACTGCATGATTCATTCGTACGGTGCCCGGCTCATGAGCTGTGATCGTGCTGCGACGCTCCCAGAGATGACCGCCATCCGAACTGGCCCAGCAATCCACGTCCCCCTCCCAAGCGCCATGGACCGGTTGGTTGTAGACCACCGAAATCAATGTGCCGTCGTCGAGCAACGTGAGATTCGGCCAGGCGCAGACGTTGTCGATTGAAATAAAGCGTTGCACGGATCACTGCTCCAAAGATTTCTACCGCAATACCGATGCGATCATCGTCTTGCTTTCATTGATTGGCAAGTTGATCGTGGCGGCGCGCAAAAAAGGACCGAACCCCGAGTGGGAAGAGGTTCGGCCCAACGGTCCTGTCCGTGACAGAAGGAGAGAATTTTTAAAAGGACAATTATTCCTTGGGCAGTTGCAGCAGGCGGAAGCCACCACTGTTGCCCTGCATAACACGCACCCGGATCGGCTTGGTCAGGTCGTGTTTTTTGATTTCATCCACGAGTTCCTGCACGCTGCGGACCGACTTACCCATGACACTGGTAATAACCGCGCTACGGCTGATACCACTGGCAAACGCGCTGGAGCCGCGTCGAACGGATTCGACCAGCACACCTTCGCGAAAGTCCAGGCGGTAACGAGCAGCGAGTCCCTCGGTCATGGTGCTTACGCGTTCCAGGCCGAGCTTTCTAAGCGTCTCAAAGTCATCGGCAGACGGATCTGCTTCGGGTCGATCGCGGAACTGGCCTCGACTCATTGCCATTTGATCAGGCACCTGGGCAATGACCACATCAACCGTATGAGTCTTGCCATTGCGGAAGTACTCCACCTCCAACTTGGTGCCCGGTGCATACTTGGAGACGTTGTTTCGAAGCTCGGCAGCTGTTTTGTAATTCTTACCGTTTACGCCGGTAATGATGTCACCGCTTTGGATACCAGCCTTCTCGGCAGGGCTGCCGGGCACAGGCAGGTCGACAAGCACGCCGTGTCCCTTGAATCCGAACGTCTGAGCCATCATCGGGTCAAGGTCGTTGATCTGAATACCGATGAATCCGCGAGCCACTTCTCCGCGCTCGATCAACTGCTGAACCACATGCACAACATCGTCAATCGGAATAGCGAGGCCGATGCCGGCGAACTGACCGGTGCGGCTGGCGATTGCCGTGTTCATACCAATCACCTGCCCGTAGATATTGGTCAGCGGGCCACCGGAGTTCCCAGGGTTGATTGCGGCATCCGTCTGGATGAAGTTTTCATACCCACCCTGGCTGCGAAGGATACCGATGCTGGTGCGACCCGTTGCGGAAACAATGCCCTGACTCATCGAAAACTGAAACTGCAATGGCGAACCGAAGGCAAAAACGATGTCGCCCTGCTCTACGTTTTCGCCAGCTGTCGACGCTTTGATAACCGGGCCATCCACCTTCAGAACAGCGATGTCTGTTTTCGGATCGCGCCCGACAACTCTTGCGATGCGCTCGGAACCATCATGAAATTTGACCTTGATCTCATCCGCAACGGTTTCCTGATCGCGCAGGGTCACGACGTGGTTGTTGGTGACAATGTGACCTTGATCGTCAAAAACCCAACCGGAGCCGGCGCCCAAGGGCCGCAGCGAGTTGTATCGCTGCAAGTCTTCCCCGCCTTCCTGGCGCTGACGGTCGTCTTCCTGTGGCCGGCCATAAGGGCCAAAGAACTGCTCCAGCGGATTACGGAAGTTGCGGCCCGAGTTGCGGAATTGCTGTGAAATCCGAATGTGAACAACGCTGGGCTCGACCACCTTAGCCACATTGCGGAATGCCTCACTCATCTGGGCCAACGAACTGGAATTTTCCAGGCTCTGCTGGATCAGGCGTATTTCAGCCGATTTGTGGGCGTGAGCCAGGTTCTGAGTGAGCCTCGGACCGGCAATCATCACGACCAGAACCGTTACTAAAAGAACCAAAGTCGGTCCGTACCATCGAATCCTTCCCATTTCCTGTATCTCCTTACGCTGCAAAGCCACGCTGCATTATCCAGGACACAGCGACAACTCTGCCGCAGCGAAGTAGCTGCGTACATTGGATAGTACGCACAGAACAAATAAAGGGTTGCGTATTTCATTGAAAATGTTGCAACCGACACGGCGATTCATACCGACAAAATCGAAATTCGAACCCACGGCTGGAAGCCAACACCAACCCGATCAGGACTCAAGATGGTAAGGATGATCGTCGCGCAGATACTGCCCTGAACGCACCAGATCAACCCACTTGCCGGCCGTCTCAATTACCTGCTGACCAACATCGGCAAGCGGTTTGGCGAACGGCGCATGCCAGTCGGATAATCCCATTACATCATGCACAACAACGACATGGCCGTGGCAATCCGGACCAGCGCCACAACCGATGACCGGCACCGGTTCGCCATCTGATCGTCTATCTACCACCGCGTCGACAACGCGCTTGGCTGCCTCCTGCGGGATGGCCTCGAGCAGTACCATTACCGCACCGGCATCAATCATCTCTTCGGCGGTTTGAACCAGTTCAGCAACCTCCGCCTCGTTATGATAAATCTGTCTGTAACGGCCACGTAACAGCTTCTGTTGTGGCCTGGACCCGAGGTGAGCAACAACCGGCACGCCGGCAGCAGACATCCGCGCGACCAACGGACGATGAGACGCGTCCACTTCAAGCTTGACGACATCCGCGCCGGCGTCTGCCATGAACGAGACCGCATGTCGCATCGCCTCATCGTCGCCGCAGTGGTAACTGCCAAACGGCATGTCGGCCATCAGAAACGCATTCGGCGCGCCTCGTCTGACCGAGGCGGTGATCGACAGCATGAATGCCATCTTGACGGAGATGGTGTTTTCGTGACCGAGAATAAACTGACCGGCAGTATCGCCGACCAGTAAGGACTCCAACCCACCACGCCAGAGCAGTTGAGCCATGGTGGCGTCGTAGCAGGTGAGCATGGGGATTTTCTGTTGATCGCGCACGGCTTTGCGCAAGTGGCGCAATGTCACACGTTTGCTGGACGACTTGGAAGTAGCAGCACTCATAGGCGGCAATTATAGGCACGTTGCGGGAAGCTGCGCCTGCACGCGGCTATCGTGTAACCGAACGGGGTAGGTGCGAACCGCAACTTCCGGATTATCAGGGCATTTACCGGTTTTCAGGTCAAATTCCCAGCCGTGCCACGGGCAAACGACACAACCATCCTGCGTTGGGCCGGCACTTAAGCTGGCGCCGGCATGAGGGCACGTGTCGTCCATTACCCGAATGGACTCGCCATCGCGAAAAATACCAAGCATCCGCTTGTTGATCAGAACGAAATGCCCACGGCCTTCCGGCGGCAATTCATCCAGTGCGCACAAGTCAGTCCAAGTTGTATCAGTTGTGAAGGTCATTTCAGTCGATTCTTGCAGGTGTACCGACAGAAGCAAAACGGGGGTGGGGGTTGCGCAAATCAGAAAATATTTTTATTTTATATAAACTCATTTTTTACATATTCTTAAGAAACGTTTTATGCCCGATCCATAAACCCAATGCACCAATATCCGGCTATTCGGTGTTGAATAGAAGACGGGGCCAGATTTCGGGGTTCCGGAAGTTTTGGGGATTCGAGGCTCCGGGGGTCCGGAGAATTCACGGGTGATACAGACAGAAAAGGAACTTGAAACATGCTTATCAAACGACTGATCGCATTGGGGGTCATCATCGCAACCGTTGCGTTTCCGCTGGTTTTCACTGACCACGCGAGCGCGGAGTCGGGCTGCCATCGCCAAGGGACAGAGGTCACCGGCCCGATCGCACGGGCTGACACTTCTCGCCGCTGATTGGAGAAGATGAGATGACCCTCCCTGACAAACATCCCCCTGAATATGACGACCCTTGGGACGACCCCTCGGAGAATTCGTCTGACGACGCGTGCCCCCCTACGACGCTGTACGTCGATTGGTCCGAATGGGAAGCCACGGTAGCGCAGCAGCGCGCCAAGGCCGATACGCAACCACGCAAACGACGTGTCATTCGAAGTGTAGATGACGAAGTCGAGCCGATCCGTCAGAATGTGCAGGACGCCGCCCGCGCGGTCGCAACGTGGGTAGCGGCTGTAACGGACAATGATGATCCGGACGGGCCGGGACTGGATGATATTCTGAACGACTGCCTGCGACCCGGGCCTGATGTAAAGCACCTGAACTATGCCGCGCTGGCGCGACATATCAATCAGACGTTGCATACGGATCTGTCCGCCAAGCGCGTGCGCACGGCGATAGAACATTTGCGAAAGGCTCGTACCTCCGAGTGCAAGTCGATGAACCAACCTTCGATGAAGCATAAGCTCGACGCCCTGCAGAAACGCCTGCGCGATGCGTACAGCGCCCTGATGGCCGTGGAATCACCTGATCGCCAACAGGCGAGAATGGATGCGGCCATCGAAATTCTTGGCGCAGTGCGCGGCGCTGCCGGGCGCATCATTGAAGCGGCGTTTGGAGAAGGTATTCCACGCGAAATCGACGTCGATCAACTGGAGCATCAATTCCTGGACTTCGTGCGCGACGCGGTGCGCGAGGGCCCGTTCGGCGGCTCACAACATCCAATCGAAAAAGACCTGAGAAAACTGTTAATCAGCCTCGGTGATTATGATGGCAGCGCGACTTGTGACATGCGTCTGGTCGTCGATGGCGGCCGTGTCGTCGCGGCGCTCGCCGGCCCCGATACTCTGGTCGGCATCATGGCACAACTGAATGTGCTCGTGTCCGGAAGGCAGTTACTCGACTCAGAGTTGTACGTCACCGAAATGTTTCGGCTGGCCGACGCGGCTGAGTCACTGCACGAAGACAGCCAGACACAGACGTTGCTCAACCGCATTCGTCGTTTGCCCGAAGATCAGCGTATCCCGAGCCCCTTGCGCGTTTGCAGCTATTGCCTGAACAACGCGGCCACGCATCTGCTTCACCGCATCTTTACGGACGAGATAGAGGCGAATGATACAGTGCTGAATCAGGTGCAAACCGCGATCGATCGCATGCGCGCCAGGGACAGCGGCTTTGCATTGCTGAAGGTTACAACCGTTATCCATCTGACAACGATGGCGAAGCTGAATGATGACGCCGAAGCAATACGAACGCATTTTCTTAATCTCGGTCGCGACAAATCACTGCAAGCAGTGCGGGATCTTGCGAAATTTGACAACTGCGAACCGCTGGTGAAAGCGGCACAGGATCATGCCGTCGCGGCGATTCCGCAGTTGAAACACCAGCTGATTCGCGTGACATGAATTCCCGTCTTCGGCACCGGGTTTATATTGACCGCGGGCAGATCGGACGAATCCGATTGTGCGGCCAAATCTATCATCTTTATTTGCATCGATCTAAGCCATATCGGACGCTTCAATAGTTGCCACGGGTAAGTAGCTGTATGTAGTGAGGCAACGAATACGCTTATGTTGCATGCTCCGATGCCAAGTTGGGTGCGCTACTGCATTGCCGTGTATGTGGGCCTGTTAATGGCAGGCACACTGGCACCAGAACGGCATGTCGACGGTAGAGCACCGCCGTCTGCGAGTATTGAATTGCAGTCGGCTCGAACGGGCAACTGGTGCAGCCCGGTTCACGCCGGAATTTCCGAGCGTGTTGAGCCGGTCCCTTATCTTCAAACAACCAAATCAGAATCTGTGGACTGACGTCGGCGAATTGTGAAGTGCGCCGACGTCGTCTAATGCGCGTTGCGGCCCACGACAGTTGCGGTACGCTTTACGCATGACCGAAACCAACGCCGGCTCAAATCCGAAAGGTAACCTTGTCGTTCTGATCCTGATCGGCCTAGGCGTGCTCGCCGGGTTCATCAGTGTGACCTACTGGCTGGGTGTTATCGAACGAACCTGGCCGGAAGGCAAACAGACAACCAGTGCAACGGTTGATCAACCCGAGCAAGTTGCCGAAGAACTCGAACAGATTCGAAATACATACCTGGAACAGCGCGAAACAGGCGATGTGACGTCAGTCGTTCGTGCGCTGGAAGAGTTCACCAAGCGCAATCCAAACCTGCCCGAAGGTTATGTTTTTTTTGCACAGGTGATGGCTGACACACAGAATTACGATCCAGCCATTGAGAACCTGAAAAAGAGCCTGTCACTCAAACCAGACCAGCCGGATGTGCACATGCTCCTTGCGAACCTGGCAATGATGCAGGGTCAGTCGGAACTTGCGGACTCGCACCTTCGCCAAGCGAAGCAACTCAATCCGGACGCGGCACGATACAACCTGCATATCGCGCAACTGCGCATCGATCAGGGCAAACCGGACGAAGCAAGGCAGCTTCTATTGACCGCTCTTGAAATGGACAGTTCATTACATGAGGCCCACGCCATGCTCGGCGACCTATCGGCTCGGCTGGGCGACCGGGACGCTGCGGTGATTCGAATGCAGGCCGCCATCGATCTGCTGGGAGATCCGGACAGTGACCGCCACACGTTGTACTTGCGCAAACAGGCGACATTCCTGCGCCAGGCCAAGCGCCCGACCGAGGCGTTAAACCTGTTACGTTCGCTGTCGGTTGAGGAGCGAAGCAAAATCGAAGTGCTTGGGGAACTGGCCGAATGCTGGGAACTGCTTGGCGAGCCGTCACGAGCTGCAAGCCTGTACGAACAGATGCTCATTGTCTATCCGGATGACTGGCGTCTGAGTGTGAAAGCAGCCGGCTGGCGCATCAAATCAAAAAACAAAGAGCGTGCCCAACGGCATGTCAACACGCTCAAGCGAATCAATCCCAGCCTGCCGGCCATCAAAAAACTGCAAAGCCGGATTGACGCGTTACCGTAAGCGTACCGGCATCAACTGACGCGCACTGCCTCGACCGGGATATTGCCTTTCAGTTCGTACAAATCTACCCGGCGGTCCTGAATCGGCGTGACGCTTCCGGTTGAACGAAGGTGTGCCAATTCACCCAAGTCAAGATCGGTTATTACGACTGTCTCATTCGTCGAATCGGCTTCCGCTTTCACTGCATTGATTGGAAACGGGGTGTCACTGGGGGTAATCACCGCCGCGCGCCCGTAGTTGATCAGAAAGCTTGTTACGCCGGGCAGGTTCCCCACCGTGCCCGCCAGAACCAGATAAATCCAGTTCTCTACTGCTCTCGCCTGCGCCGTGTATCGAACACGTTGGTAGGCCTGTCGGTCATCCGTACAGAAAGGCACCATGATCAGGTCCGCGCCTGCCAGGGCCAGCAAACGCGACACTTCCGGAAACTCAATGTCATAGCACACCTGAATAGCGACGCGGCCAAAAGGTGTTTCAAATAACTTAAGTCCGCTGCCCGGCTCAAAGCCATACTCGTTACGTTCATCCGGCGTGATGTGCAGCTTATCTTGCGTATAAACGTTGCCTTCGGGGCTGAAAAGGTGCGCAACGTTGGTCAGCCGCTGATCAGCCAAAACCGGGTGCGACCCCGCGAAGATGTAAATACCTGTCTGCTTCGCGAAACGCGTAAACATCTCCAGGTACTGTTCGTGATACGCCGCCAACTTGCGCATGGCCTCGAGCGGCTGCATCTTCTGATCGAACATGCTCATCAACTGAACAGTGAAGAGCTCGGGAAAGAGCAGGAAGTTGCAGTTGTATTCACTGGCAGTCGTAACGAAAAACGTGACCTGCTTCTCAAACTGTTCCCAGCTGCTGATCGGCCGAACTTCATACTGGGCAGCGCAGATGCGCACCTTGGGAGTCACCGTATCTGATTGTTTCTTTATAGTCGGCATTGCGTCGCTTCCTGCTGATGTGCGCAGTATAAGCATTACCCTCAAGAAAAGTACGCAACGCAAAGATCGATCATCTGGTTCGGATGAACTATCCCAAGGGATAACCAAAGTGGTTCATCATCGGCTTACAGATGGTATTGATTCGCTCCAGATTCTTCTGACCAAAGAAACCATGCCAGGTGACCTGATTGTTTCCAGCCGGCTGATACTGAACATCGAGCCTGTCCCTGATGTCGCGACGGACCGGCAGCATCAACTGCTCGGCCAGCGAGTGAACCGTTTCCAACTTACTCTGTTTGAAGTCCTCGTAGCGTAGAACAATTGTATCGGCCGGCATCGTCGTACATATCTGTGCCGCCGCCAGCCAGCGCTGGGCCAGTTTCTCGATATAGGTACCACCCGGCAGATTCAACCAAGCCACTTCATATACGAGTCGCCAGGAACGGAGGATACGACGGCGCATCGTTTCAGACAGTTCTTCGCAATTTCCGGGAAATTCAAAACGATCAAGGATGCTGCGAATGTTATCCCGCGGGTCGCGCATAATGAACACAAATCTCGCATCGGGAAACAGCTTGCGAAGATGCGGGGCGAAAAACGTCAGGTGAGGTTCCTTGATGATCGACTTACTGAATTCCAGCCGATTCATCTGTATGAATCGACGCATCGTGACTTGGCCGTCCATCACCGCCTTATAAACCGGATTGTTGTTGTTAAAGTGAACGAAGTCGAGCGCTGTCGACGTGTCGGTCGCTTCCCCGAGCAGAGCGGCGATCGCGGTCGTCCCGGACTTCTGATTACCGATGACCAGAATCGGCTTGTCATTGATTCGCAGCCCATGTGCGGCAATGGCCCGGCGGGTTTCCATGGCGCCCACCGAAAGTCGATGACGCATCGCACCATATGGATTGCTTACAAACGTACGTAACTTCTTAGCCAGCATACTTCACTTCTCCCTCTCGCTGTCGAGGGAAATGTTGCACGAGAATACGCAAGAAGTATTAAAAGAGCATGATAATGGCTCCAACAGGAGCAGAATCGACCGGTTATAGTGATTGGGCAATATGTACGTGTACGCCGGAATCGACGAAGCGGGCTACGGCCCGATGTTTGGCCCACTACTGGTCGGGCGCGCGGTGCTCGAACTCGATGCGCCAATGGCCATTCATGAGGATCCGCCGGACCTGTGGAAGCTATTGGAACGCAGTGTTTGCAAGCGGTTGTCCGGCGCGCGTGGTCGCATCGCCGTAAATGATTCGAAGAAACTGAGAACAAAGGCCGCTGGGATCTCTCACCTAGAACGTGGTGTGCTCGCATTCGCTTCGCTGAACGGGATACAGCCCCACGACGTGGGCCAGTGGCTCGACGCCATCGGTGAAACGCGCCATCGCCACCTGGATGACCTGCCTTGGTATGCCCCCACGGCGGACTGGCCCTGGGATGAACTGCCGACCAGCATCACGCCAGGCGAGCTGGCGGTGAGCCGTAACATGCTACAGAGCGATGCTCACGCAGTTGAACTGAAAGTCCTGGATATCGGCGCCTCGGTGGTTTTCGAAGACGTATTCAACCGCATGGTCAACGCCACGCGCTCCAAGGCCTCGACCAGTTTTACCTTTGTGGCCGGACATCTGCGGTCCGTCTGGGACAGCTACGGACAACACGGCCCGCTGGCTGCTGTTGATCGCCAGTCTGGAAGACAGCATTATCGTGACCTGTTGGGCCCGGTCTTTCCGGATGCGCAAATGACCGTGCTGGTCGAATCACCGGAGCAAAGTGCTTACCAACTGACCGGCAAAGACAAATCCATGACGATTCGTTTCGAGGTGGACAGCGAATCAAACCACATGCCGGTGGCGCTGGCAAGCATGATCTGCAAATACACGCGCGAACTTATGATGAACCGATTCAACGCATGGTTCAATCGCGCGCTGCCGGACATCGCACCAACGGCCGGTTATGCGACAGATGGCAAACGGTTCCTTGATGAAATCCGTCCGTCGCTTGACCAACTGGGCGTGGACGAAAACATGCTGATACGCGTAAGTTAAGTGCGGCTATCAAAAACTTTCGATAACACTGCTAATCCACATCCATCGGGCGCGGCGAGTTACTGCGGAACCGCGGAATAATGCCCTCGCGCGTTCCATCCGCCAACGTGCGTTTGGCTTCCTGTGGCAAGTCAGGCTGCTCGGGACCGAGCCAGCACTTGTCTTCGTTACACTTCTTGATGAAGTGAACTGCTTCGTCTACATCATCCATGATCTGAAAGAGCTTCATATCATCAGGGCTGATGTTGTGTTCTTTTTCCAGCATGACTTCTCGAACCCAGTCGATCAGACCGGTCCAGAAACTCGACCCGATCAGAATTACCGGAAATGGATCGATCTTGAGCGTTTGGATCAGCGTCATGGATTCGAAGAACTCATCCATCGTGCCAAAGCCGCCGGGAAAAATGATAAATGCCTTGGCGTACTTCACGAACATGACCTTGCGGGCAAAAAAGTAACGGAACATGAGTTCGTGTGTCTGGAAGGGATTGGGGTGTTGTTCCATCGGCAGACTGATATTCAATCCAACTGAATTGCCGCCAGCCTCGTAGGCCCCCTTGTTAGCCGCTTCCATAATGCCCGGGCCACCACCCGTGATGACGGAGAACCCCGCGCCGACCAATTGCTTGCCGCAATGTTCTGCAAGTTGGTAGTACTGATTGTCTGGCTTCGTACGAGCAGAGCCGAAGACGGTCACGCCGTCGCCGATGCTGCTCATCGTTTCAAAGCCTTCGACAAATTCTGACAGAATTCGAAACAGCCGCCATGACTCGCGGTTCAGCCCTTGCTCTCGATCCATATTCATCTTGTGTTGCCTCCAAATCCGTTTCCAGCTTCATACCCGTCACCTGCTATCGGCAGATTATCCCCCGTCAGCAATGATTCAAGTACAATCCCCCGCTTTGACTGGCTGGGAGCACTCAAACATGCACCATATCAGCATTCGCTCCGGCAGAAGTCGCCGTAAGTTCTCTATCGGCAGACCAGCGCTCAAACGTGTAAGCATAGGACCACATAATATGCAGACGCATCCCGCGCAGCGGTCGATATGCCTAACCGAAGTAAATGACGCAAATCTATGATATACCTTGCCGGCTATATCGTGGCGGCCGTCTGCTTCGCGCAATTGTTTCGTTACGCGCAGCATCGCAACGCCAACGCATTGGCCGTGGGAGCGGTCAACTATGTGATTGCATTCCTTGCGTCAGCCGGCAAATGGGTGTGGGACGACAGCCAGATCGCACCCACGGCGATCACACTCGGCGCGATAAACGGCACGCTCTACTGGTTGCACCTGGTGATCATTCTGCCTTCATTTCAGATCGCTGGGGTAGGCATCACATTTGCAATTGCAGCCACATCGAGCATCGTCCCCGTACTGGTTGCGTGGGTCCTGTGGAATGAGCCAATCACCATCTGGCAATGGGGAGCGCTGGCCCTGATGCTGCCCGCAATGTTCCTGCTTCGGCCCAACACGAAACAGGTCAAACATCTAACATTCAAAGCGGATGTGCTGCTCATACTCAACTTCGTGATCGGCGCGGGCGTTACAACGATTCACAAACTGGCCTCCGTTTACACCACGGAACAGGAAAGCCCCACGTACAACCTTTCACTGTTCGGCTTTGCCACGCTCAGTTCGGTTGGGTACATCGTCTGGAAACGCCACAGGCCAAGAAATGACGAACTGGCAATTGGTGCGGTTGTCGGTGCGATCAATGCAACGACGCTGACACTCATCATGCTCAGCCTGGCAGTCCTGCCGACGGCGGTGTTTTATCCGGTCGGCAGCACAAGCGTGATCCTGGTGAACCTGATTGTGTCACACGTTCTATGGAGCGAACGCATCTCAATTCGTCAGAAAATCGGCGTCATCCTGGCGATCGGCGTGATCCTGCTGACCAACATGAATTGACTATGCCTCACGCACCGCTGCCAGCAGTTCAGCCATCTCACTACGCGCGTGATCGTCGCCCGCCTTGACGGCGACATTCATCCCCTCTTCCAGCACGGCGACGGCTTTGTCCTCGTCGCCGAGTTCGCTGAACATCTTCGCTTTCTGATAGTAAGCGTAGCAGTACTGCGGATCGATCTGAAGGGTCTTATCGAGCCATTGCAGTGCCGCCTCGAAATCTTCCTGTTTGGCGTGCTCCAGCGCAATGCCATAGGGCAGAAACGGATCAGCCGAATCGGCTTCGAACATTTTGGTCAATTGTTGGAGTCGGTCAGACATCGCGGCGACCGCCTGAAAGCGGCCTGCTCCATGGTTCAGGGTTTTAAAGGAAGCTCATTCAACGACCGTCAGGCACTACAACTGGTCCGCATTGTTCCCGGCCAGGCGCTGACGTTCGGCCAGTTCATGGCGGAATACCGCGAGATTTCGATTGAAATAGACCAGATACGCGATGAGGGCGATTGTGAAGATCGATGAGCCGATTGCCGTCAGCAGTAAAGCGGTCTTCCCCTCGTCCGCGAACCGATACTCCCGAATGGCCCAGAACGTGAACAGGAAATCGAAAAGAATCGCCGCAGCAATCAGGACACGATGAAAGTTATACAGTGACATTGGCTGGATACCGCCCTTCCGATTGTCATTCTAGCTGTGTCAGCGGGTCGCGTCATGTGAACACTGTGCAATTGAGGTTAAACACCACATTATCCATGCCCGGTCTGCCCTGGATGAGAGAGCAAATTCCGCGCTACCACCGATTAGTCCTTGACTTACCACCAATAGAGGGATTAGCCTATCCGGTATTCATAAGTCAGGGCCGGTTTGCGCAGCCCCCTGTCAGCCCTTGCGCTTGGTTCGGATATTCAGGCGTCTGTCGGAGCCGAGTTGGTTCGATCTTCGTTCATGAGCGCCGCCGTATTCATTTATGGTCGGGAAATGTCGATCACTTTAACGCAGGCATTTCGTTCGTAGGCATTGGGTCAGGATTCGAAAAGCGCAGCAAATGAAAATCGGCGTCATCAGCGATACGCATGATCGGTTGCCCACCTTTCGTCGGGCCATTGAACTATTTAAACGACTGAAAGTCGACGCAGTTTTCCATGCCGGTGATTACATTGCGCCATTTGCCGCACAATTGATTGCCCCGGACGTCCTGCCCATGCCGTTACATTGCATTTACGGCAATAATGACGGGGAAAAAAGCGGATTAAAGTCTGTTTTGCCCAACCTTGTGGACGGCCCGCTCACGGTCAAACTGGACGATAAAACGATCGTCATGCACCACTTCATTGATTGGCTCAAGCCCGAAGACATCGCGCCGGCGGACATCGTTATTACCGGGCACACACACCAAGTGGTGAACGAAGAGAAAGACGGCAAACTCTTTCTCAATCCCGGCGAGTGTTGCGGTTGGGTCTATGATCGCTGCACTGTCGCCTTGCTTGATACGACACAAATGAAGGCTGACATCGTCGAAGTTCACGAGTGATCTTTGATCATTCGTTTGCTTCCTGTCTCGCTGCGCCTGCTCATTTAACTTACCAATCCAGTACCGCGGAAATGCTGTCTTAGCGCTTGTAGGCTCTCAAATTACGGTGAGACATTTCAGCCACAGCCATAAAGAGCGAAGAAAAAGCTTGAAATGGCATCATGAAGGACTAGAATATTGAAATATATCAATTTGACCGTTGTTCGGTCCCGTTCGGCATCATGTCTGGTTACAAGCCCGAAGGAGAAGCCAATGCAAGCTCATGCGCACCTGAATGCGAAAAGCAGACGGCATGCTTTTACGCTCATTGAATTGCTGGTCGTTATTTCCATCATTTCATTGCTGGTTGCCATCCTCCTGCCTGCTCTGGGCAAAGCCCGCGACGCGGCCGTGCAGTTGCAGTGCACTTCTCAATTGCGATCGATCGGCCAGTACATGATGCTCTACAGCACTGACAACAACGGCTATTCGGTCGACACGCTTGCAACATTAAGTGGCGGCGTGTGGGCCCCCTCCGCGATTGTCAATGGGAACCGCACCAACACGGGATACGGCAGCAAACTCGCACACATGGGCTACATCCCCACTGGCAGATGGACCAGTAGCGTGCCGACCAAAACCAATGCGCCAGGGATGTTTAAGCTGCTAAGCTGCCCTGCTGAGCCAGGTAATGCCGTTACATCCTTCGGGCACTTCGCATTGTCCTATCGGCCGAATCATCGGCTGATGGGGTTGTTCCCGTGGGGCTCCTCCAAGTACGCCAGAATGAGTCGGCTTGACGCGATCACCAAGCCCAGCTCACTCTTCATGTTCATCGAGTCGAACATGAATCCCAACATTACCGACGCATACATACCCCGCCCTGTTCAGCATCGGCTCGACTGGCACGACCTTCGAAACCGCCCGGATGCATATCGCATCCTGCCCACCGACAACTACGGCTTCTTCGCCCACGACGCCAACGGCAGTATCTTGTTTGCGGATAGCCACGCGGAAGTCCGCCACGCCCGGCTCGTCGCAACCGCCACCGATTCAAACATCCCCGGCGGCGGAGTCGGCGAAGCAACGACCGACAACTGGATGCCTAACGAAGAAGCGGAGATCCGGCGCGACTCGCCGTGATTGAATCGCCAAAGTCCATACTAAGCCAGAACCGATGACGGTTGACCGGACGCTTGTCACGCTGTCGCCGCTTGATATCATCGGCCGCCTTATCCATGGACGCGCCGCACCTAAATCAAGCCAAGGTCCAACCCGAAGTACGTGACGGCCAGCTGCACAGCATTGGCGTGGTTCAAGTCGCAGGGGTTGCGCTTCGCTCCACATCAAGTCGTTGGCTGCCGTATATCGACAGCTACGATGGCGATGTATTTCGAACTTTTACCGTTGAGAACATCGACACTGTCTATGGCGGATTTGATCTGAAACTCCGCAGTCAATCCGACATGGACCTACCTTTTCGAGAGCGCCGGGACGCGTCAGGGGATATCTGCCTTCGCCAGCCGGGCTGGGACGCCGAGCCTGCGTCGGCCCAGTTAACGGTTCATCTTCGCTCTGCGTCAATGAACGTCGGCGGTGTTGATTTCGAGGGATTCCGATACGCATTCTCATACCAATCGCAGACTGTTCCAATCCATCGATTTATCGATCGACAGACATGGGAACTGGGCGGAAAGATCGACGGCAACAAATTCGTCCTGCGCAATTGGTTGACCCCACCGGTGTTCGAATTGAGCACGGATACCAGATACTCAAGCGTGGGCCTCGACAGCTTTGCGACATTACTGCCGGGAAACCTTTGGGGGCGCTGGTCTCTGCTACCCGGATTTGAGATACAGACCGGCAGCCAGGGGATCATGGTCGGCCTGTTCGAACAACCATCGCTGATTCGCTCCGCAATTTGCACAGAGCCCGGTGAAAGCCAACTGCGCATCGTCGATCTGCATTACTTTGAGCAGAGCAATTCGGTCACAACGCCGTGGAAAACCATTCTGTATTCACCGGTCACGCCGGACGACGTGGGACTGACAAACCTGTGGACCGCCTTCCACGACCGCGATGCGCAGGCATGTCGCGCGGCATATGGCATTGAGCGAGACACGCCGGCGACCTGCCACCTTAGTGCAAACTTATGGCAAGGTATTAACTTTAAAAACGGGTACGAAGACTACGTCGACGCGGCTGCCGAACTAGGTGTTCCGCTCGTTGCCATTGATCCCGTCTGGCAGAACCACGAAGCCTTACGGGCTGCAACAGAACGAGCAATCCCTGAAGCGCAGCGTCAAAACGGAACGCTTTCCAAGTATGCGCACAAAAACATGTGCTGCACGCTGGATTTTGAAGTCGCGAATGAGTTTGGCGGCGAAACAGAACTCAAAGCGCTCTGCGATCGAGCCGCTACCAAGGGTGTTGACATCATCTCCTGGATATCAACGCACTATTCGCCAGAGTCGGTACTGGGTTCACCCCGACAAAACGCTGGCGGGATCGTGGGCGGTGAAGACAGCGTATTTGCCGCAAGAGAATCCGGTCGTCACCCCGACACCGGTTACGCTTCTGCGTGCTGGACACTACGCCTGACAGAAGGTGTCCGAGCCGACTTACGTAAGCGGTGGCTGGGGGTCTGCGAGCGCACCGGGCTAAAAGGGTATCTGTGGGACTCGTACTGCAATTTAGGCTGGTGGCAGGTCGACTACACAGATGGCTCGATGCGAACGCAGGAGCATCTGATGGCAAGGCTGTATGCAGACCTGGTCAACGCCGGCCTGTCCATCTGCGTCGAAGCGATCGTGGCATTCTCCAACAATTCCTGCTGCGGGCTTCACGGCGGCAACGTCTATGCCGGCGACCTGCTCGGCTACTCGTATAACACGCGCATCGGATTCACTCACGTCGAAGATGATGCGAAGGATTATGAGGATCGGATACTCAGCGGCAAAGTGGAACCAGATTTGCTGTTCCGGATGTTGGCTCATAAACGCGCCCCCGGATTAGTTGTTGATCCGAAGAAGCGTGACAATTGGTTACCCGAGCGTGTGGCTGTTTTCCGCGCACTGATGCAAACATATCATCGGCTCGCGCCGGATATGCAAGTGCGCAATGTACTGCGTGAAGACGCAGGCGTCTTGTGGACCGGAGACGAGCCCGGTGCACTCTGGTGGTGTTTTACACCGCCCAAACCGCAGGTTCCCGCACCGCTAACAAACTTGTTGACGAAGAACGAAGATGCATCCGCTCAGCCGCTGTCGATCTACCAGGTAAACGGCAGCCAGCTGGATCAACTTATTGCACTGGGCGGAATTGAATCCAAAACGCAGTTGAACTCGTAGCCCAAAGTTGTGTGTCCTACGAAGCACCGCGGACAAACTGAAACGGAAGCTAAGAATCCCTGTCGCCAAATTGAGGTTTGATCATTTTGCGAGTCCGGAATGTCGAATCGGCGCGTTGGGAATCGATGCACGCAAGGCAGGCAGCAAGCAATTCCTCGCTGTCGAAGCCCAGATACTCGACAGGCATGGCCGCATCCGGCACAAGGGGGAAATTGGCATGAGCAATGATGTCCAACGTCGGCGGCTTTTTCATCGACGCAAGAGCGGCTGTAATCGGCTCGACCAGATTCTCATCAGTAACAACCAATGCTTCCGGGTGATCCTTCATGCCAGAATCGAACAGTAGATTGACCCAGCCATGCACCGTTAAGTGATTGCCGATTGGCAGAAACTGTATCCAATTGGGTCGCAGATCCAATCCAAACTTCCGACCGAAGGCCAACGCTTTTTTGATGCGCTGAAGCGAAGCCGAACGTGCCAATTCAATCACGGCTGTGCGTTGTCCTGGCTTTCTTTCGGCCAGGTGTTTCAACGCGCCACGCAGCATTGCGTCGTGGTCGAGGTAAACACAACTGAACCCATCCCTGGAGTCAGTTGATATTTCCACTTGCGGCAACGGCCATTCGGATAAATCAACCAGTTCCATCAAGCCAAAGGGAGGGTGAACGTGAATGACACCCGCAAGACGATGGGTATAAACGTCACGAATCAGATCGCGGACGGACTCAACCTCCATGTGGCCATACAACCCAAAGTAGTTGACAAGTTCAATATCCGCAGTCACGACGTCACTGCCACGGCGCGGTGTGGACTCGCTTTGGTGGCCGATCCGCTCGGCCGCACTCATCACAGCCGTATGGAATCGCGTCCAATGACGTGAATCATCCGGATGCCCTTCGTAGGCCAACGCGATTCGCGTCAGGTGCGGCAGTTGTTCGCTGACGTAAGTGCCCTGCGTCGAACGCGTGGCGAGGAATCCGCTCTGAACCAGATGGTCTATCGCGCGCTGAAGTGTGGCGGTGCTGACGTTGAACGATGTGGACAATTCACGCCGAGTGGGCAGTTTGGACCCGGCGGGCAGCCGTCCCGTCAGGATGCGCCGTTTCAGTTCGCTGACCAGTGCACGCTGTTGCGATGGCGGGCGCGTGCGCTGCGGGACGTCGAGATGCTCGGCTGATTTGGCAACTGACCTTGATTTAGTATTTTTTGGCACAATACTAAACCCTAGAAACCACGTCATTTACTGTCAAGCCTGCTCGATCTGAATCTTGCGCGGTGGACCGCCGAGCAGAACCACACGCGTGTCGCCATCGAAATTGTAAGACCACGGGCCGCGGCCTGAAATACGGACCCGGCCAACTGACAACAGATCACCGTCGATCATCATTGCGCGGATTCGGCCATCCGTCGTCTGACGCACCCAGCCCGAACAACCGCGAAAGTGAATATCACCAAAGCGCTCTTCAAAGGGCTGATCATGAATGAATACGTGGTCTGTGTAATGCGTTGTCTTGACGCACATCGTGTGGTGCCCGACAGGCGTAAGCGAAACTTCGCAATCGCGCTCTTGTGCAAACAGGAGCGTTCGATAGATGCCATCCGTCGTGTTGTACAACCGCCAGAAAGACTGGGCATGCTTCTGCGCCGCGTCAGGTTTTCCAAGCGGATGAAAGTTCGGTACAAGACGTCCGGTTTCAACATCAAAACCATCAGCGTGGGGGTGCTGTACCAGTCCAAGCAGGTCCATGTCAAAATCACCACGCGCAAAAAATTTGTTTCCATCTACACGCAAGTCATTGCCAGCTACGTGCAGGTTGTAACGATGAGGCACCTCACCAATCACGCGATCGAAGATCGCCACATAGTCCGGCTTGACGAACATAAGCAGCCTGACTTTCCAGACCTTCGGCCCCACCGGATTCTTATCGCCAATGTAGTGGTATGGCGTCTTCTCGCGATCAACCACGCCATCCTTTCCATCAACTTCCGCAAACGGACGCACGCGGCCCCAAAGCAGCTTCAGTGTGATCGGACATTCGCAGTGGGTGTAATCCACGATGGGCGTAAAATGGTGCGCCTTCAGATAACCGCGCCGCAGGTTGTCCGCGTCCGGGATTTCCACCAGATTATGCGCACCGGCCACCGCGATGTCGCTCGTGTACGTGCCGTAGTCCATGCATAGCGGCGTGCCTTTGGCATACCAGTTAAATGCGGTCTCCTCTGCTTCGTAGTGGTCTTTAAAAAAGCCGATCTTCTGGAAAAGATAACTCTCATCTGCTTCATTGTGACGGTCGCGCATGGCCACGCCGACCTCATCCATCAACTCGCTTACCAGCGGGCGAATCGGCTTCGCCTGCTCAGGTAACGGAGCCAACGCGGCCATAACGGTCGGGTAGTGTTCTCCAGGATTGCAGTTGGGTGCAAGCCGTTGCCAAACCGAAATCAGATCATCCCGAAGTGGATCACCTTCATCTAGCTGGCCGGCGAAACACAACAGATATTCCCCGCCGCCCGTCGGACAAAGGGCATTGCCCACCCCCGGCCAGGTGTAACGATCCCATCGTTTATCGCGCGGGCCGAGAAACCGCACAAGCCACGACGCAAACCGGCGTACACGTTCGTCCTGAAAGTAGTCAACACCCAGATGCACCTTTAGCGCTCGGAAGGTGATCACAAAATAAGACATCGTGTAAAGCGCGTAGTTGATTGACTCTTCCCAGGCACCACTCTTGCCGCAATACGCGTCGAGTTGATTGTCGATATCGGTCAATGCCAGTCGCAACCATTGCTCCGAATCAGGGTGTCCGCGGAAGACAGCCGACAGATGGGCCAACGCGCAAAGCGGGTCTGACTGAAAATTCGGGAGGCTGTTCGTCCAGTACAGCCGGTCCGCCCGATGCTCACCGCCGTAGGTGTAAAGGTCTCGAACCGAATCGGGGTGGTCCGGATGAAGCGCCGTACGCGAATGAGGCCACCGCCCTTCGTCTGTAATCCGTCGCGCGGCAAAGATGAAGTAGGCGTTAAGCCGACCGACCCGCTCGTCTGTCAAAACGTTGTCGCGGCGAAGCATTTCATAACCCAGCAACATGCCGCGCAGATACCGCGTGAATCCAATGACATTTTTCGCGTAATCGTGTGTTCCCCGACGGTAACCCTGAAACTGACGAACCCAAAGCTCAAAGCGTTCGATCAGTAAGCGGTAAAGTTTGTTCGCATTATCCGGATTGGGATCCAGAAGATACCGATAGTTAGCAACTGTCACGTGGTCGACATTGTCGGAATTCGAATCGGGATCGTTTCTGACCTGCTGAAGCGCAGGATAGGCATCACGTCGTGCCCGCGCTTGTTCGTGATAATCCCCGTCAGGAAAAAAACTCGTACGCTGTTCCGGACAGTCATAAGCCGTATCGCCCGTCAGGTCGAGATGGTCATCGAGACGACAAACATTGAACTCGCCGTGCAGACGATGAAACACGAATCGCCTTTGCGACGTAAACGACGTCTCAACCGGGCCGGCATACAACAACCAGTGGCGCGAACCGCTGGCAAGCGAGGCTTGCCATTGCACCGTCCCGTCACCTCCGAGAACCTCCGGCATGTTTGCAACCGGCTCTTTCCATTGCGACCCATACAGACCCATGATCCCCAACATACCGACCGATTCGTTCTCGGGATTGATCAACCCGAACCAGCCCCGATTGTTGGGGATGAAGTACTCCGACAGCACGGGCATCTGAAGCCGACAAAGCACGTCACCGGGGCGCGTAAGCGACAACGGTTCAACGGTTGGCTGGTCGTCACCTTCGAAACTGTCCCGGCTGACGATGTGCGTCAGTTTCCTTTCGGGATTTAACGTCCATTTCAGCCCGCCATTCATGCGCAATGAAAACGCTTCGCTGACTTCAACACACGGGTCTAACTTGTAGCAGCGCAAACGAAGTGTGTACCGACGTTGTTCCGCGTAATGGTACTCGAGCACATAGTCCGTAAACAATGGGCCATCATTGACGCGACTCAGGCTCGATTTCTCAAAAGCTGTGTCACATGCAATAGCGCTGGTCATCGGAAAGTCCGCAAACCCAAGGAACGGCGTTGAGGAGCCGACCGTCAGTTCGCGTCCCGGCGCACCGATCGCTGTAGCGCCCGTCAACAGCAGGTCACAAATCGACAAGTCTGCCGATGCAGAAGCAGCGTCAGTAACCTGCAGCACCCTATGCTGATCCCGATCAAAACCAAGTCGGACCAGCACCTCCGCGCCGTTGTCAGACTTCTGGCCGGTGTATTGAAACGGCACCACCTCGCCGTCCAAGGCCACCTGCTTTGCCTCGCCCGGCTCGACGCCCGGAAGACATAGGCGGACGTATTGCTCGGACCAATCGGTGAACAGCGGACTGATTAGTGTCTGTGTCATCGTCATCTTCTCTTGGTGGTGACATCACCATATGGGCCGCTATCCTACTGGCATGTCTAACACCAAGCGACCAAACATCATCATGACGATTGCGGACGATCAACGATACAACGCGTTGTCCGGTCTGACTTCAGGCGCTGATCCGGTTGTACGCACACCTCATCTCGATCAATTGATGGCTAGCGGAACCTGCTATCGCCGCGCATATATCCCCGGATCCATGCATGGAGCGGTCTGCGCTCCAAGCCGGGCAATGCTTCACACCGGGTTGACCCTGTTCCGCACCAACGACGATCTTGCTGCGCGCGACCATCCGGAGCAGGAACTGCCAACGCTCGGAGCACAACTCGGCCAAGCAGGCTATCGAACTGTCGGGGTGGGCAAATGGCACAATAGTGATGCGGCCTTCCGGCGCACCTTCCAGCAAGGCCGCGGCGTGTTTCACGGCGGGATGTCCAGCCACTTCTGCGCTCCCAACGTTGACTATGCGCCGGATACTACCGGCCGGCATGTCGGCAATGACCTTGCCGGACATTCAGTCGATCTATTCACAAAGTCTGCAGTTGAATCGTTACATGACTACGTCAATGAAAACACTGACGCACCGCTGTTCCTCTACATTGCGTATACCGCTCCACACGATCCGCGCGAAACGTATTACCGTTTCCGCAAGCAGTTTCCGCTCGATCAGGTGCCGCTCCCCGATGCATTCATGCCCGAACATCCGTTCGATACTGGAACGCTCCGGATTCGCGACGAACTGCTGGCTGACTTCCCACGCGACCCAGATGAAATTCGACAGCACAACGCCGACTACGCAGCCATTCTGCTGCACATGGACGAGGGGATCGGCCGACTCCATGCGGCGGCGAACGAAGCGGGACTGACCTCGGACAACACGCTTTTCATCCACACCGCCGATCATGGCCTGGCGGTTGGGCGACACGGTCTGATGGGCAAGCAGAGCATGTATGACCACTCGATGAGGCCGCCGCTGATTGTCTCCGGCCCGGGATTTGAACGAGGTGTCGATGATGACCGGCTCTGTTACATGCAGGACTTGTGCCCCACCCTGCTGGACGCCGCGCAAGCCGAACCATTGCCAAATTGCGACTTTATCAACCTTCGTTCTACTGAACGCCGAAGTCATGTCGGGTCGGCATACGCCGACCTCATGCGCATGGTTCGGGATGACCGACACAAACTGATTCGCACCCATGCCAACGGACAATGGCACACGCAGTTATTCGATCTGATAGACGACCCACACGAGTTGAGTAACCTGGCTGACGACTCCCAATCACAGCCGGCCCTAACCGCGCTTCGTGATGCAATGATGAATTGGCAGGGCTGGGCCGGTGATCAGGCCGAACAGTTTTCGGCAGTAGCCGGCACTTGACAGCAACATAGCGGCTTTGAATCGACTACTCGACAGAGGTTATTTTCGTATACTCCTCGCCCATGTCCCACCAACTGCGATACCGGCAAGTCCATCTGGACTTTCATACCTCGCCCCACATTACCGGCATCGGCGAAGCTTTTGACGCACGCCATTGGCAGGCAACGCTTCAGCGCGGCCACGTTGATTCAGTCACGCTTTTTGCCACGTGCCATCATGGTTACGCCTATTACGACACGCAAGTCGGGGAGCGACATCCGCACCTGAAGTTCGACTTGCTTCGCAGGCAATTCGACGCGACCAAGGCGATTGATATCAACGCGCCAATCTACATCACGGCCGGCGTGAATAACTGGGCAGCGCAGCAACACCCCGAGTGGCGCACGATCGGGCATGACGGCCGATACATCGGCTGGTCGCCGGCGATCATCAATGCGGGGTTTCACACCATGTGCTTCAACACGCCCTACCTTGATCTGCTGGGCGAGCAGATCAAGGAGGTAGTGCGTCTGTTTCCAAATTGCGACGGCATCTTTCTCGACATCATCAGCCAGGGACAATGCTGCTGTAAGTGGTGCCTGGCGTCTATGGAAGACGCCGGACTAGACGCAACTGATGAAGAAGATCGGAAGACGCACGCTAAAGCTGTCCTGCTTGAGTACTACAAGCGTTCGACGGCCGCGGCAAAGATCGACAATCCGGATATGCCGGTCTTTCACAACTCCGGCCATGTCACCAAAGGCGAAACTGAAGTACTGCAATACTTCAGTCACCTTGAACTGGAGTCACTGCCGACCGGTGGATGGGGATATGATCACTTTCCTCTTTCGGCCCGTTACGTATCGCAGTTGCCGCATGATGTCCTGGGCATGACCGGGAAGTTCCATACCACGTGGGGCGAGTTCGGCGGTTATAAACACCCCAATGCACTCCGCTATGAATGCGCGGCCATGCTCGCTCACGGCACCAAGTGCAGTATCGGCGATCAACTGCATCCGTCCGGGCGCCTCGACGAAAGCACATACGACCTGATTGGTGCGGCATACACTGAGGTTGAAACGAAAGAGCCCTACTGCGACGGCGCGGTGAATGTCGCGGATATCGGGTTGCTTTCCAGCGCCGCGATGCGCCCGTCGCGCGGCCGTGAAGCGTCTGCCGACACCGGAGCCGGGCGCACTCTGTTAGAAGGCCACTTCCTGTTCGACGTGCTTGATGCGGATATGGACTTCGAGGCTTACAAAGTGTTGATCCTGCCGGACGACATCCCGGTTGACGATGCACTGAAAACCAAGCTCGATGCGTACCTCGCCGGCGGTGGAAAGTTACTGCTTACTGGTAACAGCGGCCTCAACAACGACCGGACTGCCTGTCTTTGGAATCTCGGCGCCGAACTGCATGGCCCAAGTGAATTCGAGCCGGATTACATCCTTCCAATTCCTGAACTTCAGCCTGACTTTTGCGCTTCACCAATGGTGATGTATCTCAGGTCGAATCGATTGAAGGTGACGGGTGGAAAATCGCTCGGTGAGATCTACGACCCGTACTTCAACCGCACGTTCCGGCACTTCTGCTCACATCAGCACACGCCGCCACGTGACGAACCGTCGGGTTTCCATCTTGGCGTACAACATGGCCCGATCATGTATCTGGCTCACCCCGTCTTCACGCTGTACGCAGGCTACGGCAGTGTGGCTTATCGCCAGTTCATCACCGCCGCACTCAATCATCTGCTTGGTGAGGCCCGAACGCTTCGTACCAATCTGCCGTCGACGTCGCGCGTCACACTGACCCATCAACCACAACATGGTCGATACGTGCTGCACCTGCTCCACGCCAACACAATCCAACGTGGCGGGCCGCTCACGCTTTCCGGTGGAACCACGCGCGCCACGCGGCCAATCGAAGTCATCGAAGAACTTGTCCCGGTCAGCGACGTGCAGGTTGATCTCTACGGGCTCGATTCCGTTCATCAAGCGGAAGTCCCGACATCAAGCAAGAAAGTCTCTACCAGCCTGCAGAACGAGCATTTCAATATCCGGCTTGATCAGTTGGTGAACCACGAATTAATCGTGTTGACTTGAATTGAATCTGCAAGCACCCCGACGTAGCAAGACGTTAACAGGGGTACCTGAACGCGATGCGCCAGGACTTTTTTGAACCGAATATGCCGATCCGACACCAGCCTTGAACGCGCAGACCAGCGGCCGGCGGGTTATTGGTCATCGGGTTTCTCGCCCCAAAATCCCGCTTCTGCTGTACTGCAAACGACTTATTAATTCATTTTATTTATGCATTTTTGCATAATAACCTGCCAAAAACCCTTGAAATCACCCATTACCACCATTTATAATTCAGTTAACATATTAAAATAATGAATCATAATTCCAAATCCCATACATGCATCCAACCAGCACAAAACGCCGTATGCAACCAAAGCAGGAGCACGTCATCTCGCGAATGCGCGAGTGGATTGTGAACCGAAGACTGAAGCCAGGCACGCGACTGCCAAGCCGGGCGGAAATCGGCAAGCAACTGGATGTCAGCAGTCTCACCGTGCAGCAGGCGTTCGACCGGCTGGCCGCCGACGGATTCGTCGAGTCGTTCGGCAGGCGCGGCACGTTCATTGCGGACCGCCCGCCACATCTATCGCGATGCGGCATTGTGTTTGCCAGTTCACCCGACTCGCCGGACTGGTCACAGTTTTGGGCGGCCATGTTGCAGGCAACCGCGGATCGGCGCAGCAGTGACGAATGGGACATGCCGTTTTTCTTCAATGTCAACCAACTTCGCAGCGGCGATGACTACGAGCGATTGATCGATGACATCGAGCAGGCACGGTTGGCCGGCGTTGTCCTGACCAATGCGCCGCACGAGCTGTATGGGACACCGATTCTTGACGACAAGCGTTTGGCGCGTGCCATCGTCACAGGCGGCTCGCATTATTCGGACGCGGTGAGTGTGTACCCGGAGACAAACACGTTTATCGATCGCGCGCTGGAAAGGCTCGCCGAACGGGGCCGACGCCGCGTCGCGTTCATCTCCGCAATGCGCCCGGTCACCCAGTTCGAACAGTACGCGTCAGCAGGCGTCGAACGTCTGGGTATGGAGGTCCGGCCCAGCTGGTTTCAATTTGTTCATCCGGGCAGCGTTGAGGGGGCAGCCGGCAACGTCGCGCGACTGTTGCTCGATCGACCCGCGCCAGAGCGCCCGGACGCGATCGTCATCACCGATGACAACATTGTCGAACAAGCGACCATCGGCATCGCTGCATCTGGCGTGCGCCTGCCTGACGATCTCGACATCGTCGCGTTGTGTAACTTCCCCACCCCGCCACCGAGCGTCGTACCGGTGACGCGTCTGGGTTTTGACGCAAGAGCAATCATGGCCGTGGCGTTAGATGGCGTCGCAAGCCTGGTCGCTGGAAAGGGAGGAAATCGGCAGGTCGCCATTTCTGCTCGTTTCGAACACGAACTCAACAACGGCCCCCACGCCGCAAGCTGAGAAAGGTTCACACGATGACCGCGAACCCTTATTTCACTCGAAGGATTCACGCTTTCACACTGATCGAACTGCTGGTGGTCATCAGCATTATCTCATTGCTGATCGCCCTACTGCTGCCCGCACTGAGTGGCGCACGCACAGCTGCTCGGATGATTGAATGCCAGGCGCGCAAGCGATCTGTTGCCCAATCGCTGATCATGTACCTCGCTGATTTTGATGCGCGCGTGCCGAACCGCGGCATGACGGTCGGCGACTACCAGTCACAGTTCTGGTCTTCGGCAAGATGGCACGGTGAATTCGAACTGCAGAACAGCGTCAACATCGGCGGTACCAGTACGAACGATGTAGGTCATCGGTACTGGGGCCTTGGCGCGGCCTGGAAACAGGGATACCTGCCTGACGGGCGCATGCTGTTCTGCACCGACTGGCAATCCGAACGCATTGTCCTTCCCGCGCAGAACATGAGCTATGAGCACGCATGGCTTGATGGCAACGGCGCATTGAGGCTTGAGCATCCGACGAACTGGGGGCGAACGCCGAGCCATACCGGCAAAAACACCTACTGGCTCAGCCCATGGTTGCTTTCGGCCGGCCCAGGCAATCGCATGCTTAGCCTCTCGTACAACGAAGCGGTGTTGTTCGACCGACGGCCGGTGAACTGGACATTGATTTGGGAAGGCAATTTCGTACCCGGCTCCGGCTACTCAGAGCCACTACCGCATAAACGCCGCGGCCTCCCGCGCGTCGCGCACGACGGACATGTCGAATTTCTGAAAAACCCAAGCAGCTTCGAAGAGAGCTACTGGGGAATGGCACATCCATGGGAGGTCGGCGCTTCCGGCGGGCACGATCGAGATGTTGTAAACGAGATGTAACTTGAACGATTCCGGCTGCAAAGCTCGGTGGTGCTGAAGCCGTGCTGGAGATTACTTAAATGACTGTTTCTCATCGTTTCGCGTCTATAGTGACCGCTATTGTATTACTGGCCGCCGCCTGTCCTGCCACAGGCAACCGTGGCCGATATAACAAGATGTTCGCAGTACCCACGCCCGGACCGATCACCATTGACGGCGATCTGTCCGACTGGGACCGTTCGGCCGAAATCGAATTCTTCGTCGTACCGGAGACGCGCGCGTCACAAACCACTTTCTTCAGTGTGATGTACGACAGCGAAGCGATCTACCTCGGCGGCACCGTGCGCGACAATTCGCCGATGATGAACCGTCACGATCCCGATGCCAACGGCCACAAGGGATGGGACGCAGACGCGTTTCAGTTTCGCTTGGTGACCGATGCATCAGCCACATATCCGCTGAAGGAAAACCAGTTCCGGTATGGCGCTTTGCGACACCCCGACGGCAAACTATTCTCCAAAGCCGAACGAGAAGCCGCCGACAAACGCAACGACGTGGTCCATCTGATCCTCTGGCACTACACCGACAAAGCCACCCCCGCGCTACAGATGCATTACGGATTTACCTACCGCGTGCCCCGGCCGGAATGGGTGCCGCACGGCGTGGTGCCCAACGATCTGTATCAGGCGAAGTACAAGAAACAGGACGACGGCTTGGGTTACACATTCGAGTATCGCATTCCATGGTCAACGCTCGGCGCCAAAAGACCACTCAAGGGGGGTGATATTGTTGCAGCAACAGTACAGACCAACTGGTCGCGGCCGGATGGCCTGAAGAGCGCCGGCGGCGCGGCTTGGGCATACGACGTGCTGGCCAACCCCGGCTTCCCGTTTCAAAGCGGGGAGACATGGGGCAAACTGATCTTCCGCGATGAAGGCGACGTACCACGCGAACAGGTTGACGCGGGATTGCCGCCGGAGAAACCCCTACCGCTTGAGTTCGAATACGAAGTACCGACCGACGGCGAAGTGACCGTCCAGCTTGTCGACAAGAACAACTTCGTCGTGCGCACGCTCGTCGCACAAGGCAAACGCAACGGCGGTGTCAACGTTGAAAAATGGGACGGTCTGGACAGTTCCGGCGCACCGTTAGCAGCAGGCGCTTACCAGTGGATCGGCAACCACACCGATCAGCAGATTCGACTGAAGTACAGATTTTCCGTGCACAACTCCGGCAAGCCGGCATACCCAACGCCTGACAACAAAGGTGGCTGGGGTGGTGACCACGGCATACCAACCGCCGTCACTGCGATACCTGGCTCCAAAGACCTGATGCTCGGCTGGAACTACTGTGAGTTCGGCTGGGGCATCATTCGTGTAACCGAAGACGGTAAGAAAAAGTGGGGTTCAAAACACAACGCCACCCACCTCGCCTCGGACGGCAAACGGCTGTTCGCGATTGATCAGCATGGGTTCCACGGCGCGAATGGCGTCAAAGTGTTTGACGCCAGCGACTCTCGACCGTTGAGCTTTCAGGGCAAGGCTTACGCCGGCCTTGAACCGACGGGCGATAAAGACAAGGATCATCTGACCGGCCTGGCCTACCACGATGGTAAACTCTACGTCGCTTACGAACACCGCAACACAGTCGCGGTGTTCGACGCCAACAACGCGAAAAAACTGGGAACGTATAACGTACCGCACGCGCGCTATCCGGCTGTCAATGCAGATGGCGTCGTGTACGTGGTCAGCAACGATACGACTATGACGCTCGCACCCGGCGCCGAGACGTTCACGCCCTTTGCCGGCACGAACCTCGACAACCCGCAAGGCATCGCTATCGCGAGTGACGGCCATGTCCACGTTGCGAATCGTGGCAAATTGATGAACATCTCGGTGTTCAACGCGTCCGGCAAGTTCATCAAATCAATCGGGCGCGACGGCGGACGCAACGCGGTTGGCGCGTATCAACCGGATGGTGTATACAAGCCCAGCGGCATGTCGTTTGATTCACAGGGCCGTCTGTGGGTGGCCGAGTATGCGGATAGCCCCAAACGCCACTCTGTGTGGAATGTTCAGTCAGGTCAGAATGTCAACGAATTCTTCGGCGGCTCGTCATACTTCGGATACTGCGTCATCGACCCTGCCAGACCCGACGAAATCTATGGCCACAACACCCTGTGGAAGATCGACTGGGACAACTACACCACCAAACCTGTTTCGACCATCTGGCGCAAATTTGAGCCCAACGCTATGTTGAGTTTCATCCCCGACGGCTACCAAGGCCTTATGCGCGTCTTTACACATAAGAACGGCAAGCAGTTCGCCTACGGCGGCGCTTACAACGCCTACGTCCTGGCAATGCGCAAGGGCGACATCTTCCAACCGATCATGGCCACTTTCAACATACGCCGCGGTCAATATGGTTACGGAAACGAGCAATTCCAGATACTCAAAGACGAGAAGCGATACCCCAACGGCCAGTACTTCTGGCAGGATGCCAACGACGACGGCATCGTGCAGCACGAAGAGATCACCCGCTTCACCGAACACCGATTCAACCCACAACTCCGCGAGTTTGATCGCAACACCCTCGACGCCTGGACCGCGTACGGCTGGACCTTCAAGCCGACCCGATTCGAAGACGGTCGACCGATTTACGATCCGAAGAAACGCGAAAAGAACATCCTGTACGGAACTCCTCACAACCGCTATATCACGCTTGATCCCGATGGATCGGTCTTTGTCCTGACCGCCGGCCAGGCGCCTTCATGGGCGAAGTTTTCAAAAACGGGTGAGCTGCTCATCGGGTACCCCAACATCGTCAACTGGCGCCGGTCGCTGGGCTTCCCGGTTATCAAACCGGGCCGGCTCTGGGGCATGACCGGCCCGCTCGGCGTTGGCGGTGACTTCACCGGTAATGCGACCTACTTCGGCATGTCGCACCTTTTCGATCGCAACGGCCACTATGTTGCCGGCCTGGGCTATGACGGGCGCGTCGGGGGTGACCCATCCATCGCCGGCCAGCCGGAAGGCCAGGGCGGCGCGCTCGTCAAGCTCAACATCAAAGGCAAACAGCGCTACTTCCTGCTTCAGGGGGGGCAGGACGGGCGTGTCATGGAGATTATGAATCTCGCCACGATCAAACCCCTGGCCGGCGGCACCTATGTCCTTTCTGAAAAAGATGCGGCGACTGCCGCCGAGTCGCTGGCCGATTACAAAGAAGCCATTGCCCGCGCAGGCGGTCTGTCGATCGTGCGATCGCGCTCGGCACTGGATTCAGCGCGCACCGTCGGCAAGGATCTGGAAGGTGGGCGCAGCTTCAAAGCTGCCCTCGCGTATGATCAAACCAACCTGTACGCCAAATTCGTCATCAAGGCGGATGCGCAACTGGTCAATGCGCAGCCTGATCCGAAGTTGATCTTCAAAGGCGGAAACCTGCTGGACATCCAACTCGCCACTGATCCGGAAGCGCCGGCCAATCGTGACAAACCAGCTGTGGGTGACGTACGTCTGCTTGTGTCCAAAGACCCGGCCGGCCAGACAAAGGCTTTGCTGTACCAGCCTCTGGTTAAAGGTTTCAAAGGCGATCGCATCGTGCTCAAGTCGCCAACCGGGGAAGAGCCATTCGACAAGATCACCGATGTCAGCAGCCGAATCGAATTGCAGGCCAGACGGAATCGCGAAGGCTTCACCGCCTACGTAACGATCCCACTGGACCTGATCGGCTTCGCCCCTTCGCCAGGGCAGACGATTAAAGCCGACCTCGGCTACATCTTCGGCAACAAGCAAGGCACCAGAACCATGGTGCGCGCATACTGGGTCAACAATGGCTTCAGCGCCAACGTGGTAGACGACATCCCCAACGAATCCCGCCTGACGCCTGCCGAATGGGGCAACGCGACCGTCGAGTAGTATCGATCCGAAATGTAGTACGAAAAATTTTCAGATCGGCCTGGGCCGATCACTCAACCTCCCCCAGTTCACCGCCGGGCAGCACGCGACGCAGTTCAACCTGTCGCGGGGCTTTACTTTCAAGCTGTGGCCCCGTGAATACAAAACTCGGCCGAATGATGCCTCCCAGCCCGATCTCGTTGGCCTTGCTGTTGCGAATCACCTGAATAGCGAGCACGTTCTCGCCGTCGTAATCCACACCATCAGTCAGATCGTACAGAAACGGTAAACTAAAGCCGCGGCCGCTACCGATGAACTGCCCATTTATCCACACACGGGCTTCGTCTTCAACGCCGCCGACGAACAGGCCGATCGGCTTGCCGTTCACATCTTCCGGCAGCGTAAACGTTGTGCGATACCAGACCGCCCCGTCGCGCAGGCCGGTCAGCCCCTGCGCATCCCATGTGGTTGAATACGTGCGCGACGTTCCGAACTGATCGTCATTTATCCCCGGCATGTGATAGTTCATGCGATGGCCGACGCTGTTGGCATCGAACATCGTCGTCAATTCATCAGGAATCCTGTAAACGATGCTGTATTCGCCACTGCTGTACTTGTTGGCTTTTTCGACGAACCTCTGAATGAATCGCCTGAGGTACTGCGGGACTTCGCCGGCAACAAGGTCACTGTTGATTTCATACGCCTTCTGCCAATGCGCAAGCAAGGCTTCGTAGCCCGCATTAGCGGTTTGAAAATCGAATTCGCGCGTGGCCTCGTGATATGCCAGGTAAATGGCAAGTGCCTCGAGGTTGTGAGCCACAAACGCAATGCGCTGCCGATCCGCATCATTGTCGGCCGCCTTTTGCGCAGCGGCGATAAGCCTTTCACTTTCAGCTACCCAGGTTTCATCAAAGATCAATTGAAATGCGTGATACGAACCGGCTTCCATGCCGGCCGCGTGCTGTCGATCAATCAATCGCATGTGATATTCGAGCATTGACTTGGCGCCTTTGCCGTACGACGCCTCACAGTAATCAGCCAGCAGGTCGCGCCAATTCTGATCGGCATCCCAGGCAAGCCGCATGAATACGTAATCGGACGCGCCCAGAACGCTCCAGCTTTTTGTGGCTTCTACGTTCAGCCCCATAAATCCCATGTCACGATAAAACGGCAGCTCATCGCCCCAGATTTTCACCTTCGTGTAAGGCAACATGTTTTCGGCAAGGTTCCAGTTGTAGCCGCGATATGTCAGCGGATTACCCTGCTCTTTCGACAGCCTGCCCCATTGCTTTACGACATCACGGTAATACGACTGCGATTTTGAATTCTCATCCAGCACACTGTGAAACCGTGAGAAATTGATGGGCGCGAATATCTGCGTGATCTTCGCATTTGGCTTGTGGCGCATCGGATAGTCGGCGTGAGTTGAATACGAATAGCACCCGACGTACGCGTTGGGGTACGCCTTGTGCACCTGGTCAAGGATGCGATTCATAAACAACACAAGTTCATCGGTTCGATCGAGTTCGCCCACAATCGGATCAATGCGCCCCGCGCCGGCGGCGAGCGCTTCAGCACTGAGCGAATAGCCTAAACCGTCGGCCGGACCAACCCCGAAGCCAGCGACTGTGTCTTTGGTCCATCGGCCTGCTTCGATGTTCGCGCGATACTTATCTTTGATCTCATGAACAAACAGCTCAATGACGCGCGGGTGGGTTGTTTCGAGTTGTGGTCCTTTGCGCACAAGGTTGCCGTCACGATCGCGCACGAGTGCATACATCGTTGGGTCTTTTTCGAATTCACTTTTGTGACGTTTGATGAACTGGCCCCACGCGTGGCCAGCCACGCTCAGCTCGGGAAGGGCTTCGGTTCGACCGCCACCGCCATGCCGCAGTTGCCAAAGGCGAAAGCGCTCGAACTCTTCTTTCTTTCGGCCGGGGTAACCGCGATACCAGAGCCGCCTGGTCAAAAAATCCGGCGCACTGTCAATATCAAGCGCGTCAACTTTGATCATTTTGCTTTTCGGTATGATTTCGCCGATTTCACCCGGCATCACCCAGTCACAGCCGATTTCACGCAGCAGGCGATAACTGCCATACAAGGCGGCAAAGTCGCTCTCGCCGCCGACCAGCACGCGGCCATCTTTAACTAAGAGGCGATAGGCCTCCTGTGTTCGCGTGTTGTGTTTCGTTTTCGCACCCAGCGTGTTCGCCAGTTCACCAATGACGATCGCGGGCTTGCCGATGTCGCCCGGCCTGGCGTCGACGATTACCTCGAGGCGCGCGCCTGTGATTTTTTCGATGTGATCGTTCAATTCCTTGACGACCCATGCCCGCACCTGCGCGTCGGTCCTGGGCGGTTGCCAACCCCACCGGCCAATCGGCATGGTTTCGTCCAGCGGGCTCTGCACGTAAATCTTGGCGGCAGCCTTGCCGTTCTCGACAAGTACAATCTGCCCCAACCCTTCGTTCGACACCATCAAAACCATCATCGCAACCAACCGAAGCAGCCATACACGCATTGCCTTGTCTCCCTTTTCATAACGAAGCAACGTAGGCAGCGTTGCTTCAGATTTGAACTTCAAATGATACGCCTTACCAGTCGACCCAATGTGTGGAAGGTACGAGATCAGGAGCTGTCCAGTTGGACCACATGGTGGCCGCCACGGGGCAGAGGCCCGAAGGCGATATGCATGCGTACCTTGTCAGGCTCAAAGACCATCGACGCGAGAGTCTTGTCGTGGCAAATCGCATGATCGCCTGAATGCACGGTGTCCAGCAGGAACGCTTTTGCCTCCTCCACAGTAGCCTGCGGGTTGGCTTCGACAAGGTCCTGCAAACGGCCTTGGCGACCACAGGAAGCAGGCAGTGGCTCACCATCAAGGATGTCGGATTCTGTCACCGTGTTGGCGTGCGTCAGAGCGGTACCCCGACGCATGGCCACGGCGTTCGGAGCCGCCTCAATGAGAACTGGCGATTGCCCGGGTGCGGCCAGGATGAACGCATTCGGCACAGCATGTGGAATAGTTCGAAGCCAGCCCAACGCAGCATCGAAGTCCCGATGATAGAGGAACTCGCGGATCAGGACGTTAGTAGGCACCCCCACCTGACGGCGGTGATTGTCAATGTACATCCAGGTCAGGCAAAGTCCGGCATTGTTCATACCCATGTACGCCGGAATGCCTGCGTGCGTATAGATAGCAGTCTGCAACCCGTCTTCCTGACAATGAAGCAACACTCGGTCATGCCTGCCTTCCGCCCAGAAGGCAGGTGCCTCATCGTTGTTCTGGCCGCACAGTACCCGATCATCGGGCGTCTGCATGGCAAATGCTGTGCAGTGGCTGGCGGCCTTGGCGGCCATGAAGCGTTCATAAGCACAAGTCAGCAACAGCAACTCGTCGAACGGGAGTTTCGCACCTGCTGCCCAGCCTTCGATTTCTTCCAGGACCCGTGGCGCATGTGCCTCGATCATTGGCAAGAAGCGCCGAGCTTCAGGCAGCCATTCATGCAGGGTCATGCCGTCCGCTTCTGAGTCCGCGGACTCCTGGCAGATGAGCAGCTCACGAATCTCCTCCGCCAAGGCCACCCCGGCCTGCCTTCCCCGTTCGAATGGCGTACCGGTCACAGTCAGAATACGAGAAGCTTCCGCGCTCATATGACACCATCGACTAAGGGTTCTACGACCAAAGCCTCTAAGAGGACACTTTCACGGCGGCACCCAGGCGAGCGCGATGTTCACGCAACGAGGGGTATTCGTATGTGTCAAGGCACCCCACACGATCGAGTGCGCCAAGCAGACGATGCAGCCCGCGGTAGGCCATGGCGCAGGGCTTGGTCTGACCGCCTTCGGTACCGGCGGCGCGAGAGACGTCGTGCAGGCCGGCATTATGAGTCGGATCGAGCCAACGTTCGAGCATCAACTGCCCGGCCAACAGAAAGTCGGGCTCTTCTGTGCGCTCGTAACCAATGGTCATGATCAGGCCGACCATCGAGCGAATCGAGACCGCTTCGTTATCATCAATCTTCTCCCAGAAGACATCTTTGAGCCTTATGAGGAGTTGCAGGAACCACGCCCGCGACGCCTCGTCACCAGCGAGACGCTGATAACGGTCAAGGCCTTCAACCATCGACGCGTAGCCAAAGGCGTTGTCAATCATTTGGCGTTCCAGACTGCGACCGCCTTTGCCCATCGACAGGTTGACCGCTCCTGTAAACGCTTCCCGGTCGTACTCCTGCAGGTAGGAGGCAATCGTCCGAGCCTCCTTGAGAAACTGCGTTTCCCCTGCTTCGACCAGACAGCATAATGCCAGTAAGGCCCAGCCGATTTCCCGGTCGAACTTCCAGGTGCGTACAGTCTCGTTGTGGTTGACCTCGATGATCTTATCCCCAAGCGCGCGGGCCACCTCCAGCGCATCCCGATCACCTGTGAGGCAATAGTACTGCAGCAGCCCCTGCGTCCAGAAGTGACTGGTAATCGCACCTTTCCGGTTATGGAAGTGGCTGTGGAACGGACTGGCGCGATGATGCCACGGGTCGTCGGAATATGACAGGAAGTCGATCTCAACGTTATGTCGAGCCGCCCAGCGCAACATCTGGAAATGTTTGTCCACGCCTGTGCGCATGACTTCTGTCGCGATCGTGTGGATGATGTCGTATTCGTTGTTGGTCCAGACAGGCTCCAGAAAATACTTGACGGCATCAGGGAAGACAAAGCCTCCCAACGTCGTATGACGTGGGAAGTCCTCGAATCCGCCCAGCGGGATGTACGAGTTCGCGCTCGATGCGTAACCGCTGGTGTAATGCCAGTCAGGCGTATCGCCCAAGTCCATCTTGGTGGTGCGCGTGTTTAACGTGCAGAGTTGATCGAGCCAGCCGCTCACGCGCAGATACCGGCCCGGCGCCGGAGCCAGCATGCGGTCGAGTTCGAAGCAGCGCAATTGCCGCAACATCACCGGGTTCGGCTGCGCCCGACCAAGCGCAAAGGCGATGGCGGCTCGCGCGGCGAGAGCGACGGGTGCCAGGTCGTTGGTCGACAGGGCAAACGCCAACAGCAGGGTCTGCTCTTTACGCCAACCCTGGCACCACGTTAAGTCTTTTCCTTCGGGCACCAAGTCATACGACAGCTCGGACTCCGCACTGATCAGGGCATTGGGTTGAGTCTGGGCGAAGTCAAGAACCTGCATCGACACCCGCCCGGCATCGCCGCGTAGTTCCAACCAGTCCGCCGAATCGATGACGGGCGGCGCACAGTAAAACGGATACTCCGTATCGTCGAGTAGCATCGCGGCATCAGCCACATGTGCGCCATACATCGAGTCGTCGGCAATTAGCGTGACGGGCGCCGGGTTGACCACGTCCCTGGGCTTCCAGGCGCTGCCATAGTTACTCTGACGAAAGACACGTTCGGGATCACGGCCCACATTCCATTGGCCCGTCAGTGACGCCCGGTTGATGGTCAGTTCGGAAATGCCCGGACATGCATGGGTAAGCATCCAGTCTACCCGCAAGCCCGGACAACCTTGCCAGATTTCGACCGTAAGCCGGTACTGGATCGCACCGTTGCCGCTCGCCAATGTGCCGCACAGTTCGACTTGAGCGCGCACGGGACCATTGCGCAGAATCTTGATCTCGCGCACACCGTCCGGGTTCTCTTCGCACGTTCCCAATTCGGTCGCAACAACCCGTGGCTTGAGCATCCCCGAGCCGCCGTTCCAGATGATGGATACGGGAGCCTCTATTGCGGCCTTGCTTACGAAGACTTCAAACAGGCCGTTGTTCAGCTTGACGCCATGCTCATTCTCTTCGGCCAGTGGGGAATCCAACGCTGGACGCTCGGCAGGAACGACCGTCACATCGCCCTCCCACGCACTGAGGAACGACAATTCCCACCAGCGCACATTGTTGGCCATGGGATTGGTCAACGGATAAGCTTGCCCCCAACGCGCTTCGCCGCAAGGCCCCGCGATGGAGACGCCTGCGGCAAGGTCCAGGTCCGCCGGAAACGGACAGCCTGTTACGATCGGCGTGTCCTGGTTGTTGCCATGATGGATAATCAGATTAGCGGCCAATTCTTTGCCCTTCTGTGTTGGCTCCATTGTTGACGAAACATGCGGAACTCTTCCTTATAGAAGGCCGCAATCAGTTGACTCAACGTTAAGTGAGCCCTTTTGTGACTTACTCCGCAACGTCTCAATCGTCTCAGCATAGACGGGATAGGCGTGACCGACCTGACGGAGGTTGGGGGCGCATTGCACTGCCCGAACTGCTTCACGTGCTTTACCCAACGCGGGCAGAAGAACTGCAACCAGCAGAGAGATGACAGAGATGACGACCAGCAGCTCGATCAAGGTAAAACCTTGTAGTCGCTGCAAGCCTGAGTTGAAGATGGGTGTCTTCGTTTCCATTGACCGTTCCCTTCCTGGGCAATTACGATGTTGCCGTGGCCCAAGATAGTCAGTGAATTAAACGCAGTGTCGATCAATCAGTCGGTGGAGCCGTACTCATTCCGGGTATGATTGGCAATGGAGCAATCCACTCTTGTCTGGGACTCTTCTGCTCTTCTTTGGCAAGTTGTAGCAGACGGCTGGCACCTCTTTCACCGACTTTCGCCATAGACACATGGATGCGGGCGAGGGTGGATTCATCAGCCGAGCGGTTTATTTCATAGCCCAACAGACTGATCTTCGCGGGTACGGATATCCCGGCACCCGCGAGCGAACGGTTTACGTCAGCTGCCAAGCTCCGCTCCGGGATAAAGAGGGCCGTAGGCCCCAGAACCGGATCTCTAATCCAATCAAGAAGATGCTGCCGCCTGGAGGTCCACACTAATTCGTCACGATCATCCAAGCCGAGTTCTTTCACAGCCGCACGGTAACCTGCCAAGATCATCTCTTGATAGACGTAATGAAGACTCCCCGCATGCAAGCCGATACGTCGGTGCCCCAACCCGGCAAAATGCTCCACTGCCATGCGACCCACAGCCTCGTAATCATGGTTGACTGAGTCAACGGGACGCGTGCAACGGTGATCGCCAATGATGACGGTCGGCAACCTAAAGCCTCGAAGGTGTGACAGTACATCATCGGTGATCCTGCCATAAAGCAACCAACCGTCCACAAGCCCCGACCTTGTCATCCGATCGACTTTGTCCCAGTCCCGCGGTTCAGCGACACGCACAAATGTGATTGACGCATCATTGGCGGCAAGCGTCTTCTCAGCACCCTCAAGCATCAGTAAGCAGACCGAGCCTATGCTGGCATCCTGCTGACCGTCAGAAGGGATATAAATAAGGCCAACCTGATCCAAACGACGAGTCTGCCTAGGGGCACGATTCTGAATCAACCGTCTCGCCGCCTGATTGGGAACGTACCGCATCTGCTTGGCCGTATCGACAATCCGCTGACGAGTCGCTTCACCCAATTGGCTTTGAAATTGAGGATTGGGGCTCAAGGCAAATGCGACCGCCTGTCGAGATACCCCCACTCGTTTTGCGACGTCCTGCTGCGTTACCCGAGCCATTGACATTTCCTGTCACAAAGTTTCTAGCACGTGCTAGTATCGAATATTCAAGCCCGATTGCCAAGGAAATTCTTATCATTAAATCGCAAAAAGAACGGTCACCAACTCATCCTCGAGCAGTTTGACAAGCAATTAAGAACAGGACTGGCAGTCTGCGGCTGTCGTGCATGAACCCAGATACCGAGGTGTACCCCAGATAGCCTGGGTCGAGGACTTCATCATGAATGATCCCTGCCAGACGGTCCCGTCGTGTTACGTTCGTGTCTGCATGCCATGAGAACCACCATGGGAACAAAATATGGTGTCGCTGCGCAGTCGACGCCGCAAACCATGAGGCACGCTGACTACCGCACAACGCAGAAGCATTACACCGTCATGGGCGTTACGGACACGTCAAAGCATTGCAGCAGTTCCCCGACATCACTACCGAAAACGTCGATGATGAAAGCAACGAGCAGGAAGACAAGGAATTAGCGAAAAGAAAACGGCACCAATTTTTGCACCAGTACAGAGCACGAAACACCGCCAAAGTATGCATCACATGACGAAAAAATGAACAGAAGAAATCTCGTCGCAGAAGAAGATGAATCGCCACATCTCTTTTAAAGAACAAGCAGTTGCAACAGATTGCGACGCAATGCTACAATCTATGATAGAACGCGCGGGCGTAACTCAATTGGTAGAGTGTCAGCCTTCCAAGCTGAATGTTGCCGGTTCGACCCCGGTCGCCCGCTTTTTCTTCGACTCTGCGCACAATCCATCATCAGAATCACACCTTGTAGAATTGCGCGAGGCAGACATTTGCATATTTAAAGTATCCGTGTGACATCTCTGCAGTCGGTGAGTCATTAACGACTTATTCAACTTCTCAGACGCCTGTTGTGGCAATAACAGCAATAGTACTATTCGGCAGAAATTCCCAAGATTTGTCCAAATCCGACAGCAAATGGGCAATACGGACAGATCCCTGAAAATCCTCTTCAGGTCTAGCCCAATCGTGTACAATAAATGGATCATTATCAGGTGGGGAAACATGACGGTCGCAACTACATCCGGGAGACATTAACCCTTGCGCAAACACCACATAGTCGTCTGTTTGACGGTTTTATGCCTGACGGGCATAGGGCCGCGTTGGGTTCGGGGGCAGGATACCGGCCAAACTTCGCCTGTTGGCGAGGTGGCACTGAATTTTCCTGCCGACATGGAGCTTTCCGTTCTGGTCGAATATGTCAGTCAACGGTTGGGTATCAATATCCTTTACGACGAGCAGGTCGCCAATAAGCGACTGACCATCCGCGCCCCTCAACAGGTGCCGGCGTCTTCATTGATCGGCCTGTTGGAGAGCGCCCTGATGATGAAAGGCCTGGCGCTGGTCGACACACCCGATGAGGGTTTTAAGAAAATCATCGCGACGAAGGATATTCTCAATGCGGCCATTTCGCCATCAGCCTCAAGTCAGGCAGTCACAGATTCAAACTCAATCGCTGTCACTCAGGTTTTCAAACTCTTTCACGGCGACATGAAATACATCGAGCAGGCGATCAAGCCATACCTTTCCAAGCCCGGTGGAAATGTTATCTCCGTGCCGGGACAGAATCTGCTGATCGTCAGCGACATGGCCAGCAATGTCCGGCGTATCGCGGACCTGATCCAGATTCTCGATAAAGCATCGCCTGCGTTGGAGATCGCTTTTATCGGCGTGAGGTATGCGGACTCAAAAGAACTGGCGACGCGCATCAAACAACTGATGCAAGTGAGACAGAAGGCAGCCGGCCGCGGCGCTGATGCGGGTAATATTGTTGAAGTTCTTTCCGATCCGCGAACCAACCAACTCGTGGTGATTGCCAAGGCTCATCAGATTGACGAGATACGAAAAGTTGTTTTGTCACTGGATCTGCCGTTGCAGGAAGATCAGAGTCCTGTTCAGTTTTACAAGCTCTACCATCGTGCAGCCAAGGACGTGCTGGACACGCTTCTCGCGATCCAGGGCGACGAAGGCATGCAGGTGGCTACCGTGCAAAGTCTGTTCGAGACGGAATCTGCTACAACATCTGAGAACTATTCGACAACTGGTGGCGAATCGCCGCCACCCCCTGCCAAGCCAATACCAACTGATCAACAAGGGGCGGATGCCACAGCAATTGAGGATAGAACGACTCTAGCCAGTGAGGCCGACCGCGCGGACTTAGGCGCCTCCCAGTTAGAGGATCGTCGCGCACGAGTTGCAGCGGACGTGCACACCAACAGCATTATCGTGGTCGCGCCACCGCCAGTTCAACGTGTTTACGAGGCACTAATTAGAAAACTGGATGAGCGCCGGCCACAGGTATTGCTTGAAGCAACCGTCGTCGCGCTGGACACAAGCGACGACTTTAACCTCGGCGTCGAAATTTCAATCAGCGGCTCACCGGGCGACGCACGCATCTTCTCTTTCGGATCGTTTGGCTTGAGTACGCCAAGTGCCACGACAGGCGACTTGACGCCACTGGCCGGAACAGGCCTGAACTTTGCGTTGATCAATGCGGATGTCGCCGACGTCGTGCTAAGGGCGCTGAAACGAACCGGCCGTGCGGAGGTGTTGTCCGCTCCGAAAGTACTGGTGAACGACAACGAAACTGGCACGCTGACTGCAACCGCTCAAGAGCCGTTCGAAAGTGTCAATGCATCAGATACGGTCGCCACGACAAGCTTCGGCGGGTTTGTGGAGGCCGGTACCAACATTACGTTGACGCCCCACATCAGCAGCGGCGACTATCTGCAACTGGAATACGCGATTGAGCTAAGCAGTTTCAGTGGCGAGCGCGTGAACAATTTGCCGCCGCCCCGCCAACAGGACACCATCGAAAGCAGCGTAACGGTTCCGAACGGTCACACCATTATTGTCGGCGGCCTGAAGCGACGGGATTTCCGCGACACGATCACGCGAATTCCTTGGCTCGGTGAGATTCCAATCATTGAGTATCTGTTTCGGAACCAGATCAAGGAAAACAACGAACGAACACTTTTTGTATTTGTCCGGCCTACGATTCTTCGAGATGACGAATTTCGTGATCTGATGTTTCTATCGCAACGCGATCTTGGTCGATCGAAACAGCCGGGCGACTATCCGCCGAGTGAACCGATGGTGGTTCGATGAAAGCGGGTAAAATTGTTCGATTCCAATGGGGCCATAAGACAACACGATGACAGCCATATCGGACACAATACGTGAATCGATCACGTCGCTTGCAAACGAGCGTCGTGCGGCATTGCGAGTTGATGACGACGCCTCAGCACAATCACTATTTGATGCTGCCCTTGGCGCAGGCCTACCGGATGAAGAAGTGTATGGGGCGGTCGCGAAGCAATTGAACGTGCCATTCATCGATGATCTACCGGATCGTGTACCGGCTGCAGTCTTCTTTCAGCAGGTTCCCATCGGATTCGCCCGTCGGTTCGGCGTCATCGGCGTGAAATCAACCGCGTTACCAAACGACGACGATACGGACGAAGCGCCGATCATTATTGTTGCCGCGGACCTTGCCGGACTGATGCGGTTCGACGCAATCAAGCGGTTACTCGACAGGCCGGCGCAGATGGCGTTAGCGCCACGCAAAGCAATCGAGTCCGCACTGAATCGCGGCTATGAATCACAGTCCGGCCAGACCAAGGCGTTCCTCGCCGATCTTGATGAGCAACAGGTTCTGACTGACGTTCAGAAGCTGGCTCAGAAGGAAGACTTACTGGATGTTTCAAGCCGAGCGCCGGTGATCAAGCTGGTCAACCTGATTCTATTTGAAGCATTTAAGCAGCAGGCATCGGATATTCATCTTCAGCCTTACGAAGGCAGCTTCATCGCGCGCATGCGTATTGATGGCGTGCTACATGACTGTTTCACCCTGCCGAAGAACGTACAGGATGCGGTGATCAGTCGTGTCAAGGTCATGGGCAAGATGAATATTGCCGAAAAACGGTTGCCACAGGACGGTCGGACCACCGTCAATGTGGGCGATCGTGAAATCGACCTGCGCATCGCGTCACTGCCGAGCAATCACGGTGAGCGTGTCGTAATTCGTTTGCTGGACAAGAGTGCCCGCTTATATACGCTCGGTGAAATCGGCATGAACCAGCAGACCATGAACCGTTTCCGCCAACTGGTCAGCGTTGAACATGGGATCATGCTTGTCACCGGCCCAACCGGCAGTGGTAAGACAACCACGCTCTACGGCACACTCGATGAGATCAACGACAATCGACGAAACATTATTACGCTTGAAGATCCGATTGAATATCAACTGCCGGGTGTCAGCCAGACACAGATCAATGAGAAGAAAGGCCTGACCTTCGCCAGTGGACTGCGCAGTGTGTTGCGACAGGATCCGGACATCATCATGGTCGGCGAAATTCGCGATCATGAAACAGCGGTGATGGCAATTCAATCCGCACTGACGGGCCACCTCGTGTTTTCCACGCTACACACCAACGACGCAGCCAGTGCCGTGACACGACTGCTCGACCTGGGCATCGAGCCTTACCTGGTGGCAAGTTCTGTTGCCGGCGTACTCGCGCAACGCCTGGTTCGGCAGGTTTGTCCCAAGTGTGTTCAGGCATCTGCCGCATCACAGGTCGAGTTGGACGCACTTGCCCACGCGCATATTGAAGTGCCGGCGGATCTGATGTTGCAGCGTGCAATTGGCTGCGAAGACTGTCGCCACACAGGCTATCGCGGGCGTTTAGGTATTTTTGAACTGTTGACTGTCAACGATGACATCCGGGCTGACATTCAGGAACGCACTTCCGCCGCCCAGATCAAACAGACAGCGATTAAACACAGCATGCAAACACTGCGTGATGACGGGATCGAGAAAGTCATCGCCGGCCGCACGACGCTGGAAGAAGTCGATCGCGTGACCATTCGCGCGGAAGTCTCCGCGAAGAATGAGATCATGGAGGATCTGCCCTGATGGCGGTCTTTGCGTACAAGGCGGTCGATGCGGATGGCAAATTTGTGCAAGGATCTGTCGTTGCAGAGTCACCACGAATGGCGCGTGATGAGCTGCGCGATCGCGGCCTGAAGATACAGGCAGTTACCCCAAGACGAGGCACGAGCGAATCATCCAGCAGACCGGGGATTTTTCAAGCGGTTCTTGCCCGCACTTACAGAGTCAAGGTCGTTGAGTTCATCCGCGAACTATCCACGCTGCTCGGCGTCGGTACGCCACTGCTCGAATCGCTGGATACGATTATCAAACAGCACCGCGGCGGGTTTCGCGCATCGCTGCTTGCCTTACGGGACCGCGTGTCCAGTGGTGCAAGCCTTGCTGAGGCCATGGGCGAGGAACCGCTTCTGTTTGACAACATGAGTATCAGTATTGTTCGCGTCGGCGAGAACGCAGGCACTCTGGAAGTGGCGCTGGATCGGCTGGCCGACTTCAAAGAACGGTGGCAGCAACTCAAAGGCCGCGTGCTGACCGCCCTGCTTTACCCGGCGATCGTGCTGATGATCGGGCTTGCGGTCGGCGTGTTCCTGATGACGTACGTTGTGCCGAACATTCTTTCGGCGCTGGTCGATGCGGGGCGCGATCTGCCTTGGGTAACGCAGGTTGTCAAGGCCATCAGCGACGTGCTGCTCGGATATGGCTGGCTGATTCTGTTCGGCACGATCACTGCGTTCGGCCTGCTGCGATGGGTACTGGGAACGGATCGCGGTAAACACGCCTGGCATCTCTGGCAGCTGAAAGTGCCCATCCTTGGCGAATTGATTCGCAAACAGGCGATCGTTCGTATTGCGGTCGTCATGTCAACACTGCTACGCAGCGGCGTCGTATTCATTCAGGCAATACAGATCGCTCGAACAACCACGCGCAATGTCATCATTCAGGACGCCTTAAAGAAGTGCGAAGAAGCCATCTTTGCCGGCCGCGAAATTTCTGAAGCATTGGAACAGACCGGCGCCTTCCCACCACTGGTTGTCCAGGTGTTTTCCGTCGGGCAACAGTCAGGCAAACTCGAAGAAATGTTATCGCGCCTGGCAGTGGACTACGATCGACAGGTGCAGTCGATGGCGTCCCGGCTGACGGCGATTCTTGAGCCGGTGTTGATCATCCTGCTGGCGGTGTTTGTGGGAATGATCGCGGCCGCAACCGTTCTACCTATTCTGGAGACAAGTCATGTGCTCTAAACCAACTTTTCGAAATCAACCGCACCGACGTGACCGTGGTTTTTCGTTTATTGAAGTCATGGTGGTGGTGGTCATCATTGGTATTCTGGCAGGCGCGGTTGCGTTGAAGGTGAAAAACAATGTCGACATGTCAAAAATCAGCCGCGCAAAATCTGACATTGCCACCATCATGACAGCCGTTGAAAACTACTACGTGCAAAACGGCGAATACCCCTCTAACGAAGACGGGCTTTCAAAACTCGACATCACTGATTTCAATGACCCTTGGGGCCGGGCGTATCAGTACAACCACCCGGGCCAGGAAGCAGACTTTGAAGTGATCAGTTATGGGCGCGACGGCCTCGAAGGTGGGGAAGGGATTGACGGTGATGTCGTCAGTTGGCGGTTGAATAAGAGCGAATAATTCCGGGTAGAACCAACTTTATGGCGTACACGCCGACAACTCGATTGCTTCGCAACACCGGCTACACACTGCTTGAAGTGCTGGCCGTGCTGATCATTGCAGGCATGCTGGCCGGCGCGGTTGCGTGGCCGGTGAAAGATGTACTCACGCGCACGACTCAGAAAAGCACGATCGACCAGATTCGCTATTTCGATCATCTGACGCGCGCCCAGACGCGCCGATCCGGGGAATCGCTGAAGATTCACATTCAACCATGGGAACGTCGGCTGGTTCGATACGATCCACAGGAAGAGGAGGAAGTGGGTGTGCCGCTTGTCCTTCCGTCGAATCTTGAAATTGAAGACGTTCTTTTCTGGCCGGATACAGACAGTGCGGATGGCGCGATCGTCGCCCTGCCCTGTTCCGCGAACGGGCACACACCAACGTACGCCCTGCACCTGACCGGCAACGATCTGGACTTCTGGCTCGTCTTTGCGGGATTAACCGGACAAACAACCATTGTGCAAGAGGAGGAAGATGCGCTGTCGTTATTCGACAACCTGTCCGCGTCGTGGAATGACGCTGATTGAAGTCGTGGCCGGGCTGGCGCTGCTTGGGACCATGCTCGTCGCGATCTTCGTCATTCATGCGCGATTGATCCGTCAAACCGCACTGGCCCATCGTAAGGCGGCTGCCGTGCAGGCAACCGATGCGCTACTGACGAAATGGTCTGTTGACTGGTCCACCCTGCCAATCGGCACAGAAGAACCATTGGACGATCATCCGCAAATGTCATGGTCGGTTATTGAGGTCGCGAATCCGGAAGTTGAAGCGCTTGGCGCCAAGGCAGTTGAACTGCGCGTTACAGACAGCCAGGCAGATACGGATGGCAGTCCTTTGGTAACAGTCCAACTGGTGATTCCAGTTGAATCCGAAAAAAACGAGGAAAATGCGCCGGAGGGGGAAAAAGAAGAAGAACCGGACACGAACGCGCCACCGGGAGAACCGATCGATGCATAGACGCGCGTTCACCATGGTGGAGTTGTTGATCGCTTCCGCACTGGCCGGCATGCTGATACTCGGCGTGCTTGCGGCCATTACCAATCTCGGGCGTACTGAACAACAGCAGCAAAAGGCCGAACGGGCAAGCCTGCCCACCCATGTGATTGATCTGATCCGATCGGATCTGGTACATGCCGATGAAATGCGAGTCAGGGACGAACAGATTGAACTGCGCGGCAGGCTGGGCATTGACCGCGACAGTGTGCAGGTCAACCATATGCCGGCGGTAGTGCGCTACGCAATCATTCACGTTAACGAGCAGCCCTGGCTGATTCGCCGCCAGAAGGACCCGACCAATCTCAGCAGCGATAGAACGACCGCGAACGTCATCGCCAACGGCGTATCGGCGATCAGCTTCACCCGAATCGCCATAGCTCCGAACGATGATGGGGCACTGGAACAGGACGCAAAAGAAACAGGGCCGGCTGAAGAAACTGAAGAATTTGATGACATGTGGACAGTTGTTCCTGCTCGAATATTACTGTCATTTCAGATTGATTCGCCTGATGAGCCGATCATGATCGACCGGGAGTTGGTGCTTCGATGACGCGACACAGAATACGACAATCCGGCTATGTGCTCGTCATGGCGCTGGTGCTGCTGGTGATTGCGGCTGTTGCGTTATCGTCCATGGCTCGACGAAGTCTGCGCGCCGCGGTTGAAGCAAACACCACGGCCGAACAGTTACAGGAAGACTGGGGCTCATGGTCCATTCAACATACCCTCCTGCCTGAAGCAGAGCGTCTGATCACGGAAGCGGAAGAACTGACAGGTGAACCAACAACATCCCTTCGTCACGAACTGACCCTTGGCGATATGAATGTCATCCTGTTCATCGAAGATGAGTCGGCCAAGGTGAACGTCAACCACCTGCTGTCAAAACAGGAGCGCTACGAGGCTGACACACAGATTACAGAACTGCTACGTGAGACCGAAAGCCAACTGACAGTTCGTCTGCGCCCACATCAGTGGAAAGACGCGGCAGAACAAACTGATCCAGTCGCAAGCTACGGCCAAGTCTTCGACCCATGCCGGCCGGATGCCGTGAGACCTGCTGATGAAGAGACCGTCGCCATCAGCGACATGCTGACCTGCTGGGGTGATCAGAAACTGAATATCAAGCGTGCTTCACAACTGGCGCTACAATTAGTGGCTTCGCCGGAAATGGATCGAATCGCGATCCAACGCCTGATCGATGCACGAGCCAGTTCGCCGGACGCGTCCTTGGGTAAGCTGCTTGCAGCGGCACAGCTCTCGGAGGATACACTGAAAAAGATTCAGGATAAACTAACGGATAAATCGTCCTGCCAGTCGATCTGGCTGATCAACCAGACTGATCGGCAGACGCGCTGGCGACAATATGTCAGATGGGCCACGCAGGAAAAGGAGGATCAGCCGGAACAGGCGTTTACCAAAGCGTTTATCTGGTGAGCCATGCAACAGTCGGGCGTTCACAAATCGGCACTGATCCTGCTCGTCGTAGCAATCTGCGCGTCGGCCGGTATCGTCGCATGGCCATGGCTCATCCCGGCAGATGTTGGGCCGCAAACCGCCGCGGCGCTGCCCGCGACACTTCGAACGCCACCCAAGACAAAGCAGGTATCAGCCGACGAACCGCGCCCGGAGCTTTCTGCACTTGAACGAATCTGGCAGCTACAGTTCTATCCGCCAAAACCCAAGCCTGTTGCGCCGGCTCCGGTTGTTCAGGCGGCGCCTCCCCCGCCGCCGCCCGCTCCACCGTTCAAGGCCCGGCTCACCGGTACGGTAATCGAAGGCAATCGGTCCATGGCCTTGTTCATGACCAGCAAGGGAACCATTGAATTCAAGCGCGTCGGGGAAAGCATTGAAGATGCGGTGGTTCTTTCCATTGAACTGGACGAAGTATCAGTCAAACGCAACAACGAAACACTGACATTGCATGTTACGGATCAGCCGCAAACGCGCTCCGCTGGGACGCCGTCACGCCCTTCTTCGCGCACCGCACGTGACCGCAGGAGACGAAGGTAATGAGTAGCCACCCCCTGCTGATTGAACTGGATACGCAACGCTGGGCCATCCATTCGTTTGATGAAAATACGTGGCAAATATCGAACGTTGATGCTTCAGTGGATCAATCGCCGGACACGATTACCGATGCGCTTCGGACGGTTCTCAAATCGATCAATTACAGGAACGAACCTGCTGTCATCGCGGTTCGTGACGAATGGTGCCTGAGCGAACCGGTTGCTGACTCAAGCGGCAAGCCAACGCAGCAAACCATGCTCTACGCGCTGGAGGAAATGCTGCCGATCGCCGCGGAAGACGTGGTAGCGGACTTTCTTCAAAACAAATCTCCGACACTGGGCATCTGCGTGGACCTTGCACACCTGCGCACACCCTTCGACATCCTGCGGAGCGCGAGCGTCAACATAAAGGCCATCTGTCCGCGAGCGCTGCTCGCCCTTCAACAGCGAATGCAGACACAACCCGCGCCCGCTGGTACCGATCTGGTCTGGCAGGAAGCGCAGCGTGTACATCTGTTCCACCTTGAAGATGGCAAACCGGTCACATGGCAGACCGGCAGTCTGGACGATTTGTCCAACCGACTGAATCTGTATTGCCTGAATCGTAACGAACCACTGGCGATCCACATCGAGGCCGACAGTGACGAGTTAAAGAAGATCGCTGACGCGATTCCGGATGTATCGGTCACAGGCCAATCCGATCTTGCCCTCGAAGATGCCTTGCGCCCGGGCGCCGTCAGTATTGCATCCCACCAGGCGCGTCCATGGATCGATCTGCATCGCGAGCCGCTGATCGAAGCCAAGTCCCAATCCGCGTGGCAGAAGTCGGCTGGCTTGGTGCTTGCAGCCATTATTCTGCTCGCGGTCAGCATCAGCGCTTCCATGCTCTGGCGTGCCCACCAGTACGAACGGATCGCGCACGAGTCACTCATTGTGCAGCAGCAGGTCTTCCGTGATACGTTCAAAGGCAACCGAATGCCGCCGAACATTCGGTCGCGTATGCTCAGTGAAGCACGCATTCTTCAGCAGCAGATGGAAACGTCGAGCCAGCCGCCTCAGTCGGATTCCGCGCTCGTGACACTCGTCCACGCAATGAAAAACATTCCGCCCAGCCAGACGCTCAACGTCATTGAGATGCGATTTGAGTCTAACCGCATGCGGCTGCGCGGCAAGACAGACAAACACGGGCAGGCCGACCAGATCGCTGCGGCCATTCGTAAAAGCGAGCATATGAACGTCAGCCCGCCGCAGACAAATCGAACCGCACAAGGCATGATTGACTATTCCATCAGCGCTACGCGCATACAGACAACCGGCCAGGAGGCAAGGCCATGAATGCGTCGAACCGCATGATGCTCTGGTCCGTGTTACTGGTCGTGTGCCTGGGCATGCTGGTCTACTGGTCCTACGGACAGATGCTTGAGAAGAAACGCATCGCGCTGGCGGCAAGCCAGGATGCGGTGACGTGTCAGGCCATCGCTGATTATATTCAGCAGTTGAGAGCCGCGCAGCCCGAGCAACTCGATCAGGCGTCGCAGATGAATCTGGTGGTCGAACACTTACAGGATGCGGCTCGCTCAGCAGAATTGTCGATGGATCGAATCATCGACCGCATTCGGCCAATCCCCGCACGCCGAATCGGCAATACCGCCTACATGGAACAACTGACGCATGTCACGCTCAGCAATGTCAACATGCAACAATTGCTGACAATGCTGCACGCTGTCAGCGCGAAAAAGACCGGCCTGCACATCAGGCAGATCAACATCAACCCTCCACGTAAACCCTCGGACCGGGGCCAATGGCAGGTCGCTGTTACACTGGTGGCTTATATTCACCAGCCAACAGAGAAGAACGGAAGAGCTACATAACCATGAACACCATTCGATTCACAAGACTTCTGATTCTGATCGCAGCAGGCTTTACAGTTCTGATGTCAACAGGTTGCGAGAACTCACAAATCATTCGTGTTGAACTTGGCCCGCAAACGCCCGGCAAGCGCAACACCGCTTTGGCAGAACAACTGAATGCCCAGGCATTGACGCACATGGAAAATGAAGAATGGGAACTGGCCGAGCCGTTACTCAAACGATCTGTTGATGCGGACGTCATGTTCGGGCCAGCCCACAACAACCTCGGCAAGGTGCACTACCACTTCGGGCGCATGTACAAAGCCGCGTGGGAGTTCCAATACGCTTCTCAACTGATGCCGGATCAGCCGGAGCCGCGCAATAACCTCGCGCTGGTTTTCGAATCCGTCGGCAAACTGGATGATGCCGTCGCCTGGTATGAAAAGGCGCGGGACATGTCGCCGGACAACGCACAAGTCCTCGGCAATCTTGCTCGGGCCCGCCATCGCCGTGGTGATCGCGATAACGAACTTCGTGAATTGCTGGATGAAATTGTGCTCAAAGACGACCGGCCGGATTGGGTTGACTGGGCCAAAGAGCAGCGCGCCCTGCTGACCAGCAGTCAGTAAGATTGCCTGACCATACAATCGACCCCTATTCGTGATTCAGCGGTTCAGATTCCTCTCCAAAGACGCAATATGTCAATCTGGTGAAAGCTGAACGACTGTACGGCATGTACTGTGTTTGATTTCTGTTGATGTGGACTTTCGTGTCCACTATTACACATCAAGTCACTATTCTGTTGAACTTATCGGGCGTGAGAGATTCACCCTTGCGACCGGTCAGGGGAGAAATGAAATATTCAGACAGGTGTTGTGTCGTAGGCTCATCTTGCGCATCGGCGCCTTTCTGCCGGGAATTTTGGGCAGGGTCAGCGCCGTTTAACCCGCCGTATTCAGTACTCGGAGCCGAAAAGGAGCCAACCGATGCAAACCTTCAGGACCATGATCTTCAGTGTCGCGATCGCGCTGGCAGGTGGCGTTTATTTTGCCAATACAGCGTCAGCTGCTGACGTCGATGTCGTTAATACCAACGGCACAATCCCGAACCAGTTCGTTGCCAGCAACGGCGGGCTCGATGCGGTTGACTTTCACGAAGTTGTCTCGACCGCGGTAACCCAGGAGACGCTCTACCTGCGTGCCCGTAATCGCGGCGGCGCCAGACCGAGCCCTTCAGGCAGCAATTATTTCCTAAGGCAGCACTTTGGCGCTGATGATGATCGGTTCCAGTTCGATTTTCAGTTTACGCCAAGCACCACCGCAACAATCGCCACCTTCTACCAGCTTCGGCTACAGCTCGACAACGACCCGACCGCTGCCCAGAACTTTGTCGTAGATATCGATCTTCCAGTCTTTGGGGCGGGCAGTTGGTCCGTCCTGGCGTCCGATTCCCTGGCCTTCCCCGGCGACCTGCGTGGCGGGCTGCCGCTCGTTTTCAGTGAGCCGCGCGACTACGTGCTCAGCCAGTCGTGGGCGGTTGATTTTGGCTTCCTGCTGGGGGCAAACCCGGGGCCGGGCATTTACGACATTCGCCTTACGCTGACCGACAATGAGGATATTGTCACGACCAACACGATCAGTGCGTTCGTGGGCGTGGTCCCCGAACCAAGCTCACTGGCGCTACTCGGGCTGGGTAGCTTGGCGCTTGTCCGACGACGAAGGCGAGCGCGTCAGATACGCTGATCATCAAACAGACCTCATCAAGTTTCACTGTTTAGTGGGTTCTGCGTCAAAGACCTGCACTTCGGTATGAATTATTAGCTGCGACGTGACCACGTCGCAGGTAGTGTCGTTGTTGCTTGACTCAGCGCCAAAAGCGCGTAGCGCGGAATCGTAGCGACTTCAAACTTACCGGCGTTGCGTCGCAACGCGGCTATCAAGAGAAAGAACCACACCCGCGCACATCGTCTTACCTCTGAACATGTCAATCTGGAGAAGGTATAGCGTCTGAACGGTGCGGTTATTTGTTTTATTCGGGTTGAAGTGAATATATGGGTTCGTTATCGGAGTCCGATTCGGTAATCTGCACACACAACGGATTGAGGAACCGTTCCTGTCATCCGCCTCAGGGGAGTTAAAGGACAACTGAATAGATGGCCGTCCATTAGGTACGGACGGGCTTCGCCGGCATATGTGCGTTCAGGCAGTTCAATGCACTTGCCATGGTTGCGGTGGTTGTATTGACACGCAAACGAAAAAACGCTCGAGGAAGCCAAAAGACACGGGAGCAGGGGCTATGAAAACTTGGAACAAACCGCCACAAGGGAATGCAGATACGCGAGTAAGAGTGGCATCGTCGGCGGTTGTGTGTTGCGCGCTGTTGTTGTGCCTGACCTTTGCCGGCTCAGCATCCGCAACGACGGTCACGGCCGTATTCGGCGACAGCATTGGCGGGATCAATACAACCTTACCGGGTTCGCCGACCGCGACGAATGAGTACGCCGAAGTGATTACGCCGGGCTCATTTCTGTTCACGCCACCCGGTTCAACCGCAGGCGGCTTTTTTGACGCTGCCGAGCCTCTGTTTCAAGGGGGCGGCGCAGCGCCAGTGCCGGACGATACCGGCCTGGTCTTTTTCTCAGGTGTAACGCCTGTCACGCCGGCATTAAATATTGTCTTCGGCTTTGAAGAAGGTGCGTTCACGTTCAGCGGCCTGACGCCGGGCGGCCAATACACCGTTGAAGTGGCGATCTCCGACCTGGAAGATTTGCCGCTCACCGTGGGCCTCGGCGGGCCGCCCGTGCTGGAAACCGTTGCCATATCCGGCAACGGCGTTGGTCTGGGAGACGTGACCGCGATCCCCGCTGCACCCGATCCGGATCTGGTCATCGCAACGCTGGGTGTGATCGCAATAGCGGATCTCAGTGGTGACCTGACGATCGGGATCAATCAGGTCTTCGCGTGGGACCCGCTGGCTGCCCCACCCGTCATTGGAAGCCAAACGGGCATTCGCGTTGAGCGGCTGTCAGTCACCGCCATCCCCGAGCCGGGGTCACTGGCGCTGATCGGGCTGGGCACGTTCATCATGCTCAAGCGCCAGAAGCGCACACGGCCCAATTCGTCTAAATCAGCATCGAAATAACCACGTTTCACACCATTTCTATAACGCCCATCGGTGGGCAACGCTACGGGTGTCTAAATGCCAATCTACGCGCATATGTCAATCCGCCGTGTAGCGGCCGTCCCGAAGGGACGCTTGGGCCGACATGTCAATCTGGAGAAACTGCAACGTCTGGAACGCAGACGGCCCAGTTAAATCAAGCGCATATCGGACTTCACAGTAAAGATCCAAGCCGATGCTGATAACGTAGTCGGTTCAGGGATATTGGAGACCGAGTTCGATCGGTCGCTGGAGGCAAAAACTAAATACAGAAATAAGGTGTTGCGGGCACTTTTACGGAGAAGGCACCAAGGATGCTTGACTCGTATCGCTTGCAACAACCGAATCGACGTGGATGCATTAAAAGCAGCCAGATTGTGTCGGCTGCAAATACACACGACGTGACGCTATGTGATCGTAATTGGAGGGAAGAACCAATGATCGCAAACATTCGTATCGCTATCGTTTTGTTGACAGTGCTGTTGTTCGGCCTGGCCGGACGGGCGGACGCTGCCCCCATCATGTTTACGTTTGAAACAACCGCCAGCGGCACGATCGGCGGCAATGCGTTTACAAATGAAAACATCATCCTCAAACTCACCGGTGACACCGACAACCGTACAGGCAGCGCCCTTAGTCCCAATGCAGACATCACCCAGCTCATTGTCGACACGGCGACCATCGAAATCACGAATCAAGGGACTTTCCAGATCAGTACCCCCATCAGCACGTTCGTCAACCGGGACAGAATGGCCGTGGGCGCCGGCAACTTTCTTATCCCGGCCGATTTCATTGGCAGCCTAATCGATCCTGCTTTCGCCACATGGGACATGTTGTCTTCCATCGGGCCGATCACGTCGTCCGGCACGATCCTGGCGAGCGGTACACCGGCCAATGACCCGATCGGCACCAGTGGCGGTGACCTGCGCTTTAACAACGGCTCGCCCTCGGTGACCTACACCGCAACGGTCATTCCGGAGCCGGCCTCGCTGGCGCTGCTCGGCTTGGGGAGTCTCGCGTTAATCCGACGACGAAGACGAAGACGCGCACGATAAACCAGTCTTTAAGAACAGCGTCCTGCTTAACGGGCGCAACAAAGTCAAGCCCGCTCTGCCCCCAGTGCGGCACTTGATGCCAATCGCATTTTTATCAGGAGTTCTAAAATGCAATCCCGACATACACTGGTTTTCATGACATGCGTCGCGCTTGCGACACTGTTCGCACCGCTCAACGCCCACGCCGATCTGATTCTGGGCAATCAGCCTGCCATGATCGGTGCCGGTAACGTCCAAATCGGCCCATCAGGCCGGCAGGGCGCCGTCGGACTTACAACCCCCGCAGGCGGACCCATTGTCCTCGGCAATGTCGTGCTCGAATTGGCACCGCGCACAACCTCCGCCGGGGATCCCGTTGTCACCATTCAGTCGGACAGTTCTGGCAACCCCTCCGGAACCGTGCTCGCAACACTGGATATCCCCACCGGCTTCCAGACAGGCGGCAGAGCCCTTTACACATTTAACGATCCCAGCGCATTTGAGTTTCAACCGTTAACCACCTACTGGGTCGTACTGCAAAAAGTAGCAGGCACGGCCGGTAACGACAATATTTTCTGGTTTGGGCATCTCAATGCTCCCCTGCCGACCAGCGACCTGGGCGTCACATTTGCAGGATCGCTTATCAAAGAGAATGGCCCGTGGGAACCGGTCAGCACCTCCTTCGTTTTCCATCCCAACTTCACCATCAATACCGAGCCGATTCCGGAACCAAGCTCGCTGGCGCTGCTGGGGTTAGGCAGCCTAGCACTTGTCCACAGGCGTAAGCGCATGCGGCATGACGGATAAGATCGAGCAACTTATCGCAGGAATCATAAAGAGGTCAGGCGTTCTGTCCCCAAAGAACGCCTGACTTTTTTTCTATTCACCGTCTACTGTTTCGACACGCGAGGCTCAGTTTAGACTGGTATTATGTGCCACTTGCCGCCACCTGATGGTGGACTTCCACAATTGCCGGTAACGGAGATCGTTCGTGAAACGCGCCTGCCGAATGTTATTTATCTGCACTGGGAATGCCGGTCGAAGCCAAATTGCGGCCGTACTGTGTGAGCGTCTTGGCGGTGAATCTGTCATCGTCCGATCAGCGGGGGTGGAACACTGGGAGCATCTGCATCCGATGGCGGTGCGACTCATGACCGAGCGCGGCTACGACGTGTCCGGGCTCTACCCCAAGCCGGTTTCGGCTGTGCTCGACAAGACGATTGATATCGTCGTGACGATCGGCGACCCGGCAAAAGAGAAACTGCCGCGCCCCATGCCCGGCGACCCGATGGTTCTGCATTGGGATATCTCCGATCCTGCGGACGCCGACGGTACCAGTGAATCCGAATCCGTATTCAGGCGAACGTGGGAGATGATCGAAGCCCGCATGCCGGACCTGATGGCCACGGTAAAACAGCAGACACAACAACCGCGTGCACTTGTCCGACCAGGTATCAGCACCGGCATCTGGTATCCGGACCGCTTCGAGCCGGCGGTTCATTTGCCCCAGGCGGTCGCAGCCGGGTTCGTCGCGATCGAATTGAACTGCTTTCTTGGCGTGAAGCACTTTGACTATCGCAGCCCTGACGCGGTTCGCGAGTTGAAGCAGGTCGCGAATGACCTGGGTGTCGAAATCAGTTCAATCCATGAGCCACAGGATGCACGAACATTGGGCGCGGTCGACCCAGCCGCGAGACAGAATGCGGTTGACGAATTAAAACTGACGCTCGATCTTGCTGTGCAGCTCGGCGCGAGCGCCATTCCTTCGCATGCGTTGTTACATCATTTTCGAGCAGGCTCGGATGTCGCGCAATGGGAAATTGCGGCCGACACACTGGCCGAGCTTGAGCCGACAATCCGTGCCAGCGGCGCAATGATTGCCATCGAGAACGGTACGTCAGACACGCGCGGCGTTCTGGACCTGTTTGCATCACTACCTGCCGGCGCATTCGGATTTGTGATTGATACCGGCCACGCCAACATTGCAGGCGGCGACGATGACATACGGCTTGTCATTGACACCGTGGGCGACCGAATGATCAGTTTGCATCTGAATGACAATAACGGTAAGCAGGACAGCCATCACCCGCCGGGAGAAGGAACGGTTGACTGGCCCAGTATCGCTGATGGCTTGCGCACTTCAGGGTATCACGGCTGCATCATGTGGGAAGTGTTCGCCCGACTCGGAGAGCGACAAGACGATCCCGCAGCAGTGATGGATCGCACCATTGCTACGTCATACAAACTCTTTAATGCAGAATTCAGTGTTCAGTAGCGGTCACGTCAGGCCCAGGTCATGGCGTCGCGCGTTTAATCAACAAGTCCCCACCTGCAGCACCGGGCGCAAGCTTCACAACAAAGTGGCCCGGCTTGCCGGCCTGCTGTTCAACCGACAGCCCGTCTGATGTGGCGGTCAGTTCCTGAGCACCGGGTAAAACACAACTGACTTCGAGCCCATCCACAGCCGCGTCACGCCGGATCGTAGCCATGCCGGGAGCGATCGTGATTGCAACAGGTGACGGCGCATGAAGCGAATAGGCGTTGTAAGACACCTCGCCCGGGGCTCCGAGCATGAGCGTCAAACCATCCGCGCGGTTCTGAACTGATGCGGATGTACCGCTGAATGCCGCGTCACCTGCTGATACGGGCCGTTCCGTGCTGGAAAGAAAGCAGTAGTCATCCAGACCCGGCGCCTGAATACGGATAACAGTACCACCACCGAGCGTTTCGAACCTGGGTGCGACCTGGTCCGGTGTCTTCGGATACATGCAAATAAAGTACGTCCCCTTGCCCGGCAACTGCAGATGCATGAGGTCCTGGTACTCGGGGTAGTTGCCGCGCAATCCATAACCGCTCTGCTTGCCGCCCCATCGCAACGTATAGCGAGGCGTGTTGGTCGGACTGGCGATGTAGTACTCACAGTCAACGCCGAACTGGCCGAGCGCGGTGAGTCGATTGCCGGCAAGTTCACGCAGCGGCACAACTTTGGGGCCGAGCGTGGCAGCATCACGATCGGCAGTACCGGCAGGAACGATGCCGTCACTGAGTGTCCAGAAGTGCCACTGGGTCGGCTCGTCGCAATCCACAGTATCGCGAATGATCATGTAGTTCTGTCCCTGCGGCGTGACCGGCTTGGACAGGATTAACTGCCGATTCCAGAGCAGCGGGACTTCACCCTCCTTATCGCGTTTCGGAAAAGCGGGCGCCTTCGGATCGATCTTCATGATGTGTTCTTTGATCTGCGGCACGCGGAATTGCGTGTGCACGAAATCAGCACGCGGGAGAAACGCGCGGGCATGGTGCGTCGTTTCGGTGACGTAGCCACTCGGCGCGCTCTTGCCGACCTTTGGATCCCAATTAGTAGCCAGCATGACGCGGTTTTCCAGCAATTGGTGCGACTGTTTGTACATGCGGACGAAGGAGCCGCCGATCGGGACGCCCGATGCAAACCACTTGACGATAGCGCCAGTGTTGGACGGCCAGATTTCGCCGTCAGAACTGCGGTAGTACTGGGTGATGAAGTACAAGTAGTTCTCTTGCGCCGTACCCACGTGCGAACGGAGTAGATAGCCACGGTTCGTAAAGAATGCTGACTGCCAGTCTGGCGCCTGGGCGGGAATGTACGGGTTCAGGTACAGCGTACTCTGACTGGCGGTCTTGCCGGTAAACCAATCCACGTACCCGCACTGCTGCCATGACCACTGCATGATGCGCGAGAATGCCGGATCGCTGGTTGCCGTCGTGCGCGCCACCAGGCCTGCCGTCGGCCACGTGTCACCGCGCGTGCCACGTCCGTAAGTCGGATTGCTACGCACGGCCGGCGCTCCTAAACGAAATCGCGCAAGGCGATGTGAGTTGACACGGCGCAGCGGGTCCGGCGGCGTCATGCTTTTCACGTAGTACAGAATCATCCTCTTGAACACGGGGTCTTCGAAGAAATCATGCAACTTGCAGTTGCGTGCCGCGATTGCCATCAGCGTCATGGTGGAAACCGCATAACGCGCGTAATGACTGCTCTCGACCCATACACCATCTTCATCAACTGTGTTTTCGAGCCAGTACTTGATCCAGTCGATGGTGTTCTGCGCCCAGGCCGGTCCTTCTGGATGGTCCAACAGGACACAGCCGATCAGGCCGATGTTCACGGTTCGGGAGACCGTCATGTTGGGATTGCCGGAATTGGCGCCGCGCTGAAACGACCAGTACAACGGGTCCTGCAACAGGTAGCCGAGATAAGCCATCTGCGCCTTAAAGATTTCACGCTCAGCCGGATCGACCAGTTCATAACAGGCGTCGTACAGATAAGCCAGTGGCTTGGGTGAGCGCATGGCGTCAAACGTGCCAAGCGAATCAAGCTGTTTACGCAGGCTGTCAACATTGGTGGCCGACCGAAAGGCGTCCTGGTTGTAAGTACCCGCATTCTTTAGTGCGCGCTGACCATTCACCATCAACCACGGATGCTCGCGCCGGCTGCTTTTCCACGACAGCACCATGTCCTTGACTTGATTGAGTCGAGGCAGCGGGCTGTGCACACTCATGTGCTGGCCCTTAAATCGCTTGAGCAACAGGTCCGGTTGTGTCGACACGCCGAGCATCCACTTGCGCCAGCCTTGCGCGGCGTTGATCTTCATGACCAATCCGCCGCCGGCCGTGGCGTTAAATGGAATGCGCTTGCTCTGCCACCCGTGCCACATCACAGGAATCTGGTCGTAATCCCATGGCTGAAAGTCCGCCCATTCCGGCAACTCCTGCGGCGCCACCCAGGCGCCGGCATCGACAACATTGAGTTGCAACTGCTCATCGCGGCCTTTCAGTCGGATGGTCAGCGCCGAAGGACTGTCTTTGAACCAACCGTCACCCGGCCAGCTATTCAGATAGAACAGCGCTTCGGGCTTCAGTTCAGTAACAATCTCCCGGGCATACTGCCCAAGCCCGGGGATTAAAACCGCGTCGCTTAGACTAACACCCGCACCCAGATTGAAGGACAGTTGGGTGTCGACCAGATCCGCCGTTGAATGCGAAGTAATGCGCGCCGCGTAATCGCCGCTGACGAGCTTGACGGTGTAAGTCAGCGTGTTGCCGTCCAACAGTGAGTAGGTCGCATGGACTTCGGCAAAGACGGGTCCCTGTTCGACAAGCTTCGCCTCCCAGGCTTTGACCTTGGCAGGGCCCGAAAAGACGGCGCTGCCCATCCATGAGCCATCGGTCAGTCTGATGGCGGATACTGGTGACGGTACGTCCTTGATCGGGACAGGCGTATCAAACTTTGCCGAGCCGCGCGCCACACGAATTCCAAACGACGGTGTAAGAAGTTCCCACGCCTGGTCCTGTTCGGCAACTTTAAGTTTATCCTGCGACACATTGCCTTCGACTGACGCGGCACCGTGTGTCAGCACATAACTTCTGTGTCCGAGCGCTGGAAGCTGATCGACAACAAAGCTCAACGTCGCTTTCTTAATGAATTTGCTGTTCGGCCAATACTGCCGATCCGAGAGTTGGTGCGCGACAGGCTTACCAGCATCATCTGCAAGGCTGGTCGATTCTTCATGACAAGCCTTGTTCGGAAAACTGACGTCATACGAAACATACTCGCCGGTCCACTCACGATTGAGATGGTCTTTCAGATCAAACCGTTGTGTGGCGCCCCAGAGAACTGAGGTCAATGTGAATTGGACGAACAGGGCCAGCGTGGCAGCATGATAAAAAAGCGTGCGCGGTTGGTGCATGACTCCGAATTCCTTGAGGGGGTGAATGGAAAGGTAATTACACAAAAAGTGTAGCGGGGCCTTCACCACGACTCAAGGGTGCAATGCGCAATGAATCACATTGCTTGTTCGCAAAATGTATAGCACTTGCGAACGAGGTATAAAATAAACCGGAGGCGATGTATAAAATAAACTCGAAAGGTGTCGAACTGCATCCACGCGGGAGGGAATCAGTGGTTGTATCCACTTGTTCCCACCCGCGACAGGATGATCAGTTCATAAATTGCATTACTTGATAAACAGCATTTCCTGATAAGTCGGCAGCGGCCAGAGGTCGTCGGCGACGACGCCTTCAAGCTTGTCAGCCACTTCACGAACGGCAACCATGGCCGGAACAACCGTTTCGCAGTAGAACTTCGCTTCACCGAGCAGGTTCTTGGCGTGCGCGCCTGCCGCAGCCTTCTCTAGAGCCGCGATGTTGTCCTGGAGTTCCTTGACCAGCGCGGTGACCGCATCAAGCGTGTCCGTGTCGAACTCATAACCAACAGCCTTGAGGTTGGCGCAGGTCTGAGCCAGTTCGGATTGATAACGAACCGCCGCCGGGAAGATCATCGTCTTGCCCATCTCGATGGTGAGCTGCGCCTCGATGTTGATACTCATGACGTACTGTTCGAGGTAGATTTCCTGACGACTGGCCAGTTCACGCTTGGAAAGCACCTTGTACTTGGCAAAAGTCTTGGTGACTTCCGGCTTGGTGATTTCCGGCAGCGCGTCGACGGTCGTACGCAGGTTGGCAAGGCCGCGCTTTTCGGCTTCCTGATGCCATTCTTCGGAATAGCCGTCACCGTTGAAGACCACGCGGCCATGTTCCTTGTAGATGCTCGCAACAAGCTTCTGGACCGCAGCATTGAGCTTCTTCTCACCGCCCTTGGCCGCCTTCTCCAATTCCGTCGCGCAGTAGTCCAGGCTTTCAGCAACGATGGTGTTCAGCGCGACCTGCGGGCCGGCGATGGATTGAGCCGAACCAAGCGCGCGGAATTCAAACTTGTTGCCGGTAAAGGCGAACGGGCTGGTACGGTTGCGGTCGCCGGCATGCTTCGGCAGTGAAGGCAACGTATCCACGCCGACCTGCAACGTGCCGGCCTTCTTCGCGTTCTTCACGCCACCCTTGGCGATCTGCTCGAAGATGTGCGTCAACTGGTCGCCGAGGAAGATACTGATGATCGCCGGCGGGGCTTCGTTGGCGCCCAGACGATGGTCGTTGCCAGCGTGGGCAATCGTCGCACGCAGCAGCGGCGCGAACTTGTCCACCGCACGAATCACCGCCGCACAGAACACCAGGAACTGAGCATTGTCATGTGGCGTATCGCCCGGCTCCAGCAGGTTGCCCTGAGTCGAGTTACCCAAAGACCAGTTCAGATGCTTACCCGAACCGTTAACACCAGCAAACGGCTTCTCGTGCAGCAGGCAGGCCAAGCCATGCTTCTCTGCCACCTTACGCAAGGTCAGCATGATGAGCTGCTGATGGTCCGTTGCCACATTGGCGTTTTCATAGACCGGGGCAATTTCGTACTGGCTCGGCGCGACTTCATTGTGACGCGTCTTGACGGGAACACCCAACTTGTACAGTTCACGCTCGGTCTCGAGCATGCAGGCAAGTACGCGGTCCGGAATAGCGCCGAAGTACTGGTCGTCCAGTTCCTGCCCCTTGGGCGGCTTATCGCCGAACAACGTGCGGCCGGCATTGATCAGGTCCGGACGGGCAAAGAAGAAGTTGCGATCGATCAGGAAGTATTCCTGCTCCGGACCACCCGATGCGGACACGCGAGCAATGTCAGCGTGGCCGAACAGCTCGAGGATACGCCGGGCCTGCTTGTCGAGCGCCTGCATCGAACGCAGCAGCGGCGTCTTCTTGTCCAGTGCCTCGCCGGTCCATGAAACGAACGCGGTGGGAATGCACAGCGTGGTGCCGTTGGCGTTCTCGAGAATGTATGCCGGGCTGGTGACGTCCCATGCGGTGTAGCCACGCGCTTCAAAGGTTGCGCGAATGCCACCGGAAGGGAAGCTGGATGCATCCGGCTCACCCTGAATCAACTGCTCACCCGAAAACAGTGCGATCGCGCCACCCTTGCCGTCCGGCTCGAGAAAGCCGTCATGCTTCTCTGCGGTCAGGCCGGTCAGTGGATAGAAAACGTGGGCGTAGTGCGTCGCCCCCTTCTCGATCGCCCAATCACGGATGACCGATGCGACGATGTCCGCATGCGTGGCGTCCAGTTGCTCGCCAGTCTCGATCGTTCGCTCGAGCTTCTTGAAAACCTCTTTCGGCAGGCGGGCTTCCATTTCAGCGAGCCCGAACACATTGCACCCGAACAGGGAGCCGGACGGCGTCTCCTTGAAGTTCAATGGTTTTGAAGTGGACTTGTAGTTACAGACAGCTGAAACCGCCTGAAATCGCGCAGTCGTACCGCTCATGTCAATCTCTCCGTCAAGTCAGTTGAAATAGAACCCTTCTTCCTCTGGCCCAAGGTACCAGCCTCGTGGAACATCCAGAGACAGTGCTCTAATGCAAAAAGCGTGCCTAACACGCCATAGAATCCGGCAGATCCGCCCTCAGTGGCTTGAAACCGGGATTATAGTGAAATGCAAATGCGAATGTGACAGCCACAATGAACATTGTTTGCCTAAAAATTAGGCATTGCGTCAACTGATAGGCACCCTGGCCGCGTTACTGTGAGACCGAATGGCGTCGATGCACACAAGCTAAGCAGTGAGATTTCATCAATTACAAATGGCTACCAGAACGCGAAACCGGGTCAATCCAATTCACAGACGCGCTTCAGCCACGGGACGACATGGTTCGGGTGGAAGCAATGCTTGCTCACATCCACATTACCGAAGGTTTTCAAATAGTCCGTATAGTTAATGCCTTCGGGAAGCTCCTTCCTGTCGTACGGGCGTTTGGCAGCCGTCTCGAAGCCGGGCAGGTAGTGGACGCCGATGTGCCTGGCCGCATCCGCATTGCGGTATGACTTGCGGATCAGATTAATGTCCGGCGTGCGGCCACCTTCCGTGATCAGAAAGTGTCGCGGGGCCAGCGACGCCATCAGGTCGCAGTAGTCAAACCAGCGAACAAAATCGGGAATGTAGTGCCAGGCCGGCAGTGGCGAGAGATTGACCGCAATCTGCTGCTCGCGCCAGTTGGAAACCATGTCATTCCAGACAACGGCTTTGAGCTTCGGGTCCAACACACCCAATAACAGCGCCGGCTTTGCGCCGAGCGAGTGGCCGCACGTCACAACACGATTGCGATCCACGATTGGCTGCGACTTGAGCCATTGCAGAATCCCATACTTCTGAAAGGTGGACATGCCTTCGTAGCTACGCCCCATCCAGATCAACTGCTTGCAGATGGCTTCACGGTTTTGTCTTATCTCACCCCACAACTCACCGATCATCGGATGGTCGACGGCAACACAAACGAAACCCGCGCGCACCAGATGCCAGGCCATCCAGTTGTCCTGGCAGAAGCGAACCTGTTTCGCTTCCTCGCGTGTGGCTTTGTGTTCGCCGGCGAGAATTTCCTTGGTGCTCCCCGACCCAGGGATGCACATCACAGCCGGCCCGGGATTCTTCTTGGTCACACCATCCGGGATCAACATTAAGTAAGGAACGGTACAGCCTGGTTCAGGATAGCACTCCCATTTCTGCAGTTCGTAACCGTCACGTTCTTGTGACCAGAGCTTCTTCGGCCCCGGTTGCTTTGGCGGCTTGGGAAATACCAGCAATTGCTTCAGCTTTCGCCGTACCTTGCCTTGCCAGTCGATAAATCGCTTGCCCTTGAGCTTCGGGTCATAGGCTAACAGTGGCTTGTGTTGCTTGGCATACTCATGAATGAAAGCCGCTGATTCGACAAAGCGGCCGTCGGCGCGATCCGTTTTGAACGTTTGAAGCTTGAGTTTCATGCGCGAAACTCTAACACAATCCGGTCACGTGATGCGGCCGATTAATCACTTCACGGAGAATGTTTTTGATATCGATTCGTCAGTTTCAATGGAGGCTGACTGATACGACAGCCGGCCGGGCCGCGATAATGTCAGCGTGACCTGATCGCCACGAATCTGGATCAATCCGACCTCCCCCTCGAAACCGATCTGCTGCTTGTTGTATACGAATGACTCATTGCTCATCAGGATGTAATCAACGCCGGCAGCACTGGTAACGCGTAGGACACGCTGGCCGTCGAGCCAATCCACTTTGGGGGGCGACTGGTCTCTCAGCTTCGGCAGAAGAACAACTGGCCTTGAGGTTCCCGGCTCAATCGCAAAGTTCAAACCGCGCTGGCGCGTGCTTCCTTTCATCGACCAGGAACGGACCGTATTGATCACCACACCGCCGATTGTCAGATCCGTGGTCTTGACAAATTTTGACATACCCTCTTCGGGTAGTTCGAAGTCTAAATCGATCACACCATCCGGCGATTCCGGCGGCCGGTCGGCACGCTGCTTCTGCAACTGCTCTTTGGACAGCTTAGGTAGCTTCTTCGCCAGATCAGATGGCATCGCAATCAGCATGTCAACATCATCATTGCCGCGCATGAGTAATGTATGTCCGCTAATTGAAACATGTTCGCTGGTGTATAACCACAACCACCAATTGCCGGCCCGGCCAGCGTTCTTCGCCACCGAGTCGTGCAGTACAAAGTAGTTCTGTCCTGTCGGTTTACTGTCTTTGGCGAACAGAATACGACGGTCCCATGTGCTCTGTCGGCCATGCAGATAGTCCGCAGAAGCGTGCTCGACAAATTCAAGGACTTGTCCGGCCGCACCAATATTCACGCGGTTGTGCTGATGGGCCGGCATGCGTCCCTTGTAGCCCCAGTCCAACGAAACCGGGCGGCCAAATGCCCATAACTCAAAGCTACCTTGATCGACATCGTAATGACTGTCCCGCCGACACTGGTGGTAAACCATATAAGTCTCTCGACCGCTCAGGTAGCCGTTGCGCAAGACAGCACCGAATGCGGGGAACAACTCGCTTTGCCAGTTCGGCGCTTTGCTCTTGATGTTGCTGTACATGAAGTCGCTGATCCAATGCATCGACGCATCGCCGCCAATCCCAAATCTGCGCGGGCTGCCATGTTGCTCCCACATCCACTGCATGTTAGCGGCATATTCGGGATCGCGGTCCTTGTGGATCGTCGCCATCATGGCAAACAGATTTGTCGTTTCCATCAAATACGTATTGCCGATCGGTGGCAGGTGACGGTAGTTATGAAAGCGGGGATCATTGGGGGTACATATTTTTGCAAGGAAGAGTACTGCTTTCTTCAGTCGCTCGTCGTAGACCATCTCGGACAACCCGGCCCGTTGCGCGGCAAGCGTACAGAAGATGATCTGCTCCATCGATGCCAATTGATAATGCGGCGCTTCAATCCATCCGCCATTTGGTCCGGCCCATGCGGACAATTGACGGTCCAGTTCATTCAGGCCGCGCTGTGTCCAGTAGGACGCCATCGGATGATCAGCAAGAACACAAGCGAGTGTCGCCAAGGCCGCATAGTGATAGGTGATCATGTTCGGCAGGCCGACCAGGCCGTGCTCGACACTACCGACGTTCGGGTCAGCCAACTTGTAAGCAACAAATGCCAGTTGAGCGCGTATCAAGTCTTTCTGTTCGATCGTCAACACATCGGCACCAAGCATCATGTCCGACATGGCGGTGGCCGATTGCGTTGCAAGACCGAATTGATGCGGCGCTTCGCCGACACAAGTACGTCGGAATCCCGAGTTGCGGCTTTGCAGATCAAGAAACAATTCGGCTAGTGAACCGGCACTATTGGCTGCAAGCTCGCCAGCCCTTGGAGCAAGATTGCTCCGTTGCGGATCGACGGTGAATGATTTGACGATGTGCCGCGGGCTGCTCGCGTGATCAACCATCTTCGGCGGATTGGCTCGGAGTTGTTCGAGTTGCCCGCGTTCAAACATTACGCGCGGATACTGATCGTATGATGTCGGCCACGACAGCACCATGTCTTTGACTTCATTGAGCGGACGGTCGTAGAACTTGAGGACCATCTCATCCGCAGCCATATTCTGCTTGTCGGTCTTAAGTACATCCGTGACCGAGCCGTCACCGACAAACCACACACGACCGGCCACATCGAGCTTACCTTGCAATTTTAGAGTGCCCTCTGAATCAACCGACATCGTCATGCCTCGGTTGTAGCCGCCACCGATTGGCGTCCATTGCGAAGCTCGGCCAGCACCGACAACCAGTGCAATGTTCGGAACCTTTACACGTGGCTTAACCGAGCCGGAGGCAATCTCTTCAATGTCCGCATCCTGCTGTTTGTCAGCATCAGCGGCCAGACCTTCAACCTGCAGTTGCACATCGCGACCCTGGTGGTCCGCCGGCAACCAAAGGCGTTGCTTGTCATCACGAACAAGCACGACCTGCTCGGGAATCTGATAGAAGGTAAACGCGGCAGCATTGTCACCCCTCCACCAATGAACCCATGGGCGAAGGGTCAGCACCTCTGGCTGATCTTTGGCATTGGCTTTCTTCTTCCCCTGTTGTCTAAGCCACAACGAAGCTCTCCACCTCGGCGTCGGCACGTGCGACACGCGGTGCATTGAATGCGTGATGCCCATGCGATCCATCTGCCAGGTCCATGTCGATTTGTCGGCCAGATCAAACTTCTCTTCGATCAGGACAACCGGCTCACCCATAATCAATCGAAAGTCGATCACCCAGCGTTTGTCGTCTTCAAACCGGTAGACAGACTGCACATCCACAAAGAGCGGCCCACTGTTCACAACCTTTGCTTCGTAAGAAACAATCTTGCGTTCGCTTGTCAGCGTCCCGCGTCCCTGCCATGGACCGTCCTTCAGCCGCATGCCGATCAGCGGGCCGTCTTTTGCTGATTGCTGATTGGCGGCGATACGCAATCCCAGACGGCCGTTACCCAGTTCGATCACATTTTCGTCAGTCCGGACGTTCAGATTTGCCGGCTGCTTGCCGCTTGATCTCTGAACCAGGCGAAAGGTTCGCTTTCCGCCAACTGGAAGATCGACGACAAGCGCGATCTGCGATTTGCCATTCGATGTATGAACCTGAAATGGCTGCGGCTGGTCGTGCTCATCCATCACAGCCAGGGACTTATTCACCCAATTCGAATCTGCCAGATCAAAAAACACCAGTTCATGCTGCCACGCGCGATTCAGGTGGTCTTCAAGTTCAAAGACTTGAAGGGATTTAGGTGTAGCCGATACGACAGACGTGACGACACTCATCCACACAACACTGGCGAAGCAAACCATCAAGGCACTCCATTAAAGCGGGAAAGACTGCGCAGAAAGGCGCGGGAAAAACTCTCTATAAAGCCGTGACCACTGGTCGCGGCTTTACAATGGATGACCCAACTAGTCGGACAAATGCGCGTCGATGGTGCTCCATCGCGGCAGGCCAGTTCCGGGGAATGAATACGGGGCGCCAATATAAAACAGGTTTGGTTTCCAACGAACCGCCCCGCCATGATCCAGAACGTGGCCGCCCTCTTCATGAGCCCAGCGTTGCACGCTGTAGGAAGAAGTCGTCTGCAGGTGTATTTTACCGGTATTATCCCGACGATAGTCTGCTGCATCAATCGTCAACGGCAGGCGCTGACCGCCAATACGTCCAAGCGCACCGCGCTCATGAGTGGTGTCAGCCGTGGCCGTGTAGGCAGCTCGTTTGCTGTTGTATCGATAGCTGTAGTCGACCCAGCCAATCACGTTACCGCCGGACATCGTTAGTTTTCGATCCATGGAAGGACAGGCTGCCGAGGAAGGCGTCAGATATTCCAGTTTGTTTATCAACACGGACCAAGCTGTGCTATAACGCGGTTGATCAACCCATCCACCGTCGTAGCCGCGCATGTTATTTACACTGCGCGCCGGATTCGTAGAAATACTCGGATCGTCAAGCCAGTGCTCCGGTCCAGGCAGCCAGTCATCGTTGTCAGCCGCATAGGATACAGCTGCAATTCCAAACTGATGCAGGTTGTTCATACAGACGGATCGTCGGCCGGCTTCGCGTGCCTTGGCCAATGACGGCAGTAGCAAAGCAATCAACAATGAAATAATGCTAATCACAACAAGCAACTCGATCAGTGTAAATGCAGGCTTCTTGTTTAACTTCATTCGATGTTTGCTGCTGGTCATGCGTCCACCTCTCAAACGATATAGTGAATCAACAACTACAACTATCGCTGCATCAGATAAGCGTCCTGCGTCGTCCAGTTGGGCGTGTACTGACTTGGATAAGACGCAGCAGGCGTACTGTTGAACCAGTTGGGCCTGAACCGCGCCGCGCCCTGATGGTCCAGCACGTTGCCGCCCTCTTCGTGGGCCCAACGCTGTGCCAGCCAACTGCTGGTTGTTTGCAGCGTTACCTGATCGCCTGATCCCGGACGACGGCCTTCCTGCGCATCGGTCACCAGAGGCACATTGCTGCGATCCGGCTGGCGGCCCATGACATCGCGTTCATGCTGATAATCGCCGCCCTTGCTGCTGGAAGATTCGCTGTTGTAGCGGTAGCTGTAATCCACCCAGCCATCAACGTTGTCGCTGATGACCCGTAGCGTCCGATCCATCGACGGGCAGGCAACGGCGTCCTTGTTCAAGTAGGACACCTTGTTCACCATGACATACCAGGCCGTCGACCACCTGATTGACGGATCCCAACTGCTGCCCGTCCAGTATTGGATGTTGGTCTTTGACTGCGACGACAACTGATCGATGGCCGGGTTGGTATTCATCACCGTCGGGCCGGGCAGCCACTGTTCGTGGTCACTTGCGTATGCCGCGGAAGCAATTCCGAACTGATGCAGGTTCGACAGGCAGACGGTGCGCCGGCTGACTTCCCTTGCCTTGGTCAGTGAAGGCAGCAGAATCGCAATCAATAGCGAAATGATACTGATGACCACCAGAAGCTCGATCAGTGTGAACGCGGCGGACTGACGTAAACGATACTTATTTGAACAAAGGGTCATAGTCATAATCTCCAGCAGCGCGTGCTGCGATGTTAACCTCCGAATCCGGTGTAGATCACCACGCCGTCGTAGTCGGATGTGATGTCAACTCGAGTACCATCAGCGTCTTGCCAGTAGTAACTGGGGCTGGCGCCTTCGACACTATGCCAGATCAGCCACGGGAATAATCGCGGCCGCAGAACGTTCCACGGGCCGTATTGCGTAGAAAGAACACTGTCTTCAAGACGGTAGAAATCTACGACGCCATCGGACCGTACCGCATTCATCCCTTCGGCATGGTTGGCCCAGTAAACCGTCCCCAACCACGTTACAGGTACGATGTCCGGCGGCGTGAGAATGTCGCCAGCAATCATCCAGCGATCCGGGCGCTGGATATGGTGGCGATAGATGGCAGATGTGGCAAGCTTACCATATTGCGTAAACAGGCTGATGTCCCGACTGAAGCCCCCACCGAGATACATGTAATCGCCGTACTGCGGGTCGGAATCCGGGTGCCCGCTCGGGCAATCATCGATATCGTCAGTCAAACCATAGAAAGTCAACTTTTGCCTGGGGAAATCTATTGGCCTGCCATGGTAAGACCCACGGCGAATCGGATACTGCTGTTCGAAGTCATCCGCATACATGTTGGACATGAGCCCAATCTGGCGCAGCGATGATGCGCACTGGACACGCCGGGCAGCCTCCCGCGCGCCGGCTAAAGCGGGAATCAGTATTGAGATCAACAACGAAATGATGCTGATCACGACCAACAGTTCGATCAAAGTGAATGCGAAAGGCTTCGCCATGCGAGATTCATGTTGACAGATCGACATGTTCAGGACCTCCAGCGGTACCGCTTAAGATTGCCAACAGGTACGCTCATTCAAAGATACCCATTGCCCCATCCAAGCCCCAAGGCCCCCAACCGTAGTAAGGCCACTCTTCTGATGCAGGCCAGTCATTTGCGAGGTTGCTTAACCACTTGGCGCTGCCGTCGTGGGCGGCATAATGTCCACCTTCCAGATGCGACCACTTGCGAACGGGTATGCTCACGGTTTGAACATTTATTGCGCCGGTTGTCGCGTTTTTGCGATACCCTGCGGATTCAGTCAACAACGCCCGTTCCAGGCGCCGGCTGTCATCAAATAAGTTCTGCTGGTAATACGGTGCAGTCGTATTGGCAAAACGCCAGTTTCGAAACTCAACTCGATCGGTGTTGTGGCGATAACCGTAGTGAAGCTCGACCGCCGCTCCAATCGTTTGTTGACCAACGCGAAAATCCATGGACGGGCAGTCAGTCACGTTGACAGTAAAGCGGCTTTCCTGCTCGATTACCAGGTACCAACCACTCGGCCCATAGGTCACATCATTGACCATATCGTCATCGCTTTGACCCCAAGCCGGCGAATAATCACCGTCGCCCGGCCCGGCGTAATGCGGATTGATCGGCAGCCAGCCACTGGCATCGATGTAGTAGGAATAGAAACCCAGATACTGCTGGCGAAGGTTTGACAGGCATCGGGTCCGTCGCCCCGCCTCGCGCGCATTGGTCAAGGCAGGAAGCAAAATAGCCACCAACAGCGAGATGATGCTGATCACAACCAACAATTCAATCAGCGTAAAACCATGACTTTTCGAACGGCGGGAATGAGGACGCAAAGACATGGTCAATTCCTCCTGGTGGACTCTCGGACGATCAATTGCGGCCGAATGACGTGTTGTGAAGTCAAACGATTCTCATCGAGCATCTGCTTGATGGTTTCCGCGATACGCACGTGCTGTGTCGAGACGGAACTGAGTTGTGGATCAGAAAGAACCGTCCAAGGTGTGTCGTAGTATCCCATTACCGCGACATCATCCGGAACCTTCAAACCCTTTCGATGCAGATATGCGATTGCCCGGGCAGCAATCCAATCCGAATGGCCAAAGAAACCGTCAACCGGTTTGGAAGAATCACCGAACAGTTGTTCGAGCCGGGCCTGAATTGTCTCAGTGGAGTCATGAACGGAGGTGATTATCGGCACCACCTCCACCGGCGACATGCTATCCGCCGCGGCCAATCGCGCCCCTTCGATAAAGTCTCCCAAAATGTTCACCGGTGGTTCTATGAACTGCGAGACAGCGATGCGCCGGCAGCCGACTTCAATCAGATGTCGCATGCCTGCATAGCCGCCGTGATGCCAATCGCTGACCACGCGGCCGTACTCCCCGCTATGAAGGACCTGATCGGCCGAAAAACAAATCAGTGGTACACAGTCGGCGTATTGACGGAGAAACCCCAGGGAAAACTCATTCATGCCGTTGAAAATCACCACGTCAACGCCACGGTCGATCTGCTTGGCAATCTTCTCCTGCAACACCTTCTGTTCGGATTCGCTCACATATGCGGAGAGCCCCGATTCAACAGTCACATGATTCCGTGGATCGCTGCTGAGGGTATGAATAATCGCGTGGGTATAGTCTGCCCAGTCATCACCGGTCCCGGGACTGATGAGCAATACTTCGCGTGTCCGGTTTGCCATGTCAGCGGCATAAACGCCGCTGCCATGCCGGGCCTCAACCAGCTTTTCTTCTTCCAAGCGCTGAATCGCCTGGCGCACATGATTGACCTTGGCGTCATGCTGCTGCGCAAGCTGCCTCAATGACGGCAGTTTCGAACCGGCAGCAATACGACCACCGATCAATTCGTCGCGAAGCTGCCTGTAAACCGCTTCAGCGGAAGAAATGGACGATTTGGCACGTAAGATTCTGGTGGACGATCGCTGCATAAGTGTGTGCACTTATAATAGCGGCCTGTTACCGAATCATCAAGAAGAAAGGTAAATTGGCTGTAATTACCTATATTCACTCAACAAACGCACTGTTTGAATGTTGACAAAGTGTGTGCACACTCCTAAACTGTGTCGAATTGAGCAAAGCTGGAGTCCGGCTATGAAGTTCGACTCGCTGGCGGTTCGCTGCCTGGATTCGTGCGATCAGACAACTAGAACCGTTGCCGAAGATGCGCTGAAACTGGTCACCAAACCTCGACTTACCAACCCCAAAAATCAAACGGCATTTATCGAAGTAGCACTTAACCCTGACCTGCCCACCGATGCGTTTCGCGTCGATGACGCCGGTGCCAATACGGTTGGATTAACCGCGCAAAGTCGCGTTGCTGTCCTGCATGGCATCGGCCATATTTTGCGGGACAGCCGATTCGCAGACGATCGATTTCAATTCGGGCCGTGGCGTGGGACGAGCGTGCCTGACTGTCCGCTGCGCGGCATCTACCTGGCCTTCCACAACAACTATTACAACAAGGCCTCAACAGAAGAACTCATCGGCTATTTTCAGGAACTGGCAATGTGGGGGATCAACACCATTGCCATGCACCTCACGCATGTTCCCAAGCACGACACAGACGCCCGCGCCAGACAGGATAAGATCAACCACGCGCTTGTTGCCGCGATCAAACGACTCGGCATGAAGGTCGGCCTGCTCAAGGCAGCCAACATTCCAAACGAAAAAATCTCACCTTCTATCGCATACCAACCGTTTCCCGATACGATTCCAGCGCGCAGAGGTCAACCAACGCGAGCGGTGTGCCCCTCGGTTCCGGATGGACTCACATTTCTACGCGAAATGTTTGAGGACTACTTCGATGGCTACCAGGACATTGGTATCGACGTGGCCATCACCTTCCCATACGACGCAGGTGGTTGCGGCTGTGACCAATGCTGGCCATGGGGTTATCGCGGTTACGCAACAGCCGCACGCGAGATGTCGCGCATCGTCAAATCCATGTATCCGGATTGCCAGTTCATCCTGCCGACCTGGTGCTTTGACGTGATGGAAAAATCGGACGGCGAATGGGAGGGCCTGAGTAAACTGCTCGCCGAAGACAAAAGCTGGGTCAACTACATCATGGCCGACTCGCACGAAGACTTCCCGCGCTACCCACTTGAAAACGGTGTACCCGGCGGCCTGCCAATGGTGAACTTCGCGGAAATCTCCATGTGGGGTCGGTTCCCGTGGGGTGGCTTCGGCGCCAACCCCCTGCCCCACCGCATGCAGAACATCTGGAATCAGTCCGGCCAGTCGCTTGCTGGTGGATACCCATACTCCGAAGGCCGTTTTGAGGACATCAATAAGATTTTGTTCGCGCGATTCTTCTGGGAACGTTCAACTTCTGCGATGGACACAGTGCGTTCTTACATCGCATTCGAATTTGGTACAGAAGCCGTGGAACCCATCACCGAAGCAATTGAGTTACTGGAGAAAACTTACCCGCGCGATCAGCATGACCAGGAAGATGTCACTCGCGCTTACGAGTTGTTGTGTGAAGCGGAGCGACACATGCCTGATTGGGCACGCCATTCGTGGCGATGGCGGCAACTGGCATTGCGAGCCCGCATCGATTACGAACAACTGCAAAGCAACGGAGACCACTCCGACGGACTTGAGCAGGCGCTATGTGAACTGACCGACCTGAACCACCTGCACGATGCGTGGCGATGTGTTCAGCCCCCGACTCGCGCGTGGCACAACAATCGCACCGCTACGCCGGCACCGTTACCGCCGGGCGCAGAGAACTAAAGCGTATTCCACGTGAAATCTCAGTAACATCCAACCTTCCAAACTGATTTTATGACTTTTATGCCTAATAGCATTTAGGGGAGCAACCCGATGACCGCCATTAATACCACCGACACAACGAATCTGAAGGAACGCGCCCAGTCCCTACTGGCCGGGCGAGAACTTGGATTCTCACTGGCAGAAGCACAGTCTGCCCGATGGAATCTGGAACGTTATGAATATTTCGTCGAACAGGCTGCGTCGCTCGGCGCCACACATATCAGTGTTGGCGAACTGCCGTTTGAGTACGGCTCGTGGGTACTGCCGGATGACGATCCGTACGCGGCTTGGTGTATTCATTCGCCATCGCTATTGCGTATCTGTCCGCCGCCGGCATTGAAAGAATTTCTGCCGCAGGAAGATACCGAACAATCGCAGAACTACATCGAGCAGCAGTTAACCATTCTTCGCCGGCATGGCCTGAAAGGTACGTGTTCCGGGGTGGAGCCGATGTGGCTGCCGGAAGCGGTGTATCGCGCCCATCCAAAATGGCGCGGTGCGCAATGCGAACTGGGCCGTATTGCATGTCGAGCCTATTTCGCGCCATCGATTGATGAGCCGGAGGTGTGTGAGCTTTATCGCCATGCGATGCGCGAGTTCTGCGAACGGTTTCCGGAAATCGATCAGCTTTCGTTTCTGACAAACGACTCGGGTTCAGGCATTCCGTGGTCCGTCACGCTGTACCCCGGCATGAACGGGCCGGCCAAGTGGCGAACGCGCGATGGCGGCGAGCGCATCGCACAGTGGTACAAAGCGATTCAGCAAGGCGCCGAAGAAGCGGGCGGCAAGATTCGCATGAACGTGATGGGTGGCGGGATCACGGCGGAAACAGCCACCTCCGCGCGCAACAGGCTGACGCCGGGGCTGTATGTTCGCTCGGTTGACTGCAATGGTGATTCACCTGCCGTCGCAGGCGCATCCATGGGTAGTGGTATCTGGTGCCCGACGTTCCCGGTAACCGGACTGGCTGAGCCGACCGGCTTCATCCAAGGCTTACAGCAGATATTCCACAATCCGGACGGCGACAATAAGTTTACCTCAATCGGCATCGGGCCGGACAATATGGAACTGGCTTTTAAAACCATTCGTACGTTTCTGAATAATCCTGGCAGAGGCTCCGTTCACCACGTCGAAACAACGCTTCAAATCGCCAAAGATCAGACCGGCAGTGAAGAAGGGGCGGAGGAACTGGTCAGTGTCTGGAAGGAATTGCAATCAGTCATTCACGCGATGAATCAGTTGCGTCAGAAAGGCTTCACCTTGGTTATGCCGTTCAGTTGCGTATCCATGCGCTGGCTGATTCGCCCACTCGTCCCACAGCCGCATCTGCTTACTGATGAACAGACCGAATACTTCCGGCGCCGACTGTTTATGTCCGGCGCACTGCCTGAACATGAAAACTTCCATTACGTCCTCGGCAAGGCAGTATTCGTCGGTGAGTCCGTCGTGTGGATGGCGCGCTGGTGTCTGCAGGAAGCCATTGAGAAGCTGCGTCGATGTCGCACCAAATTGAAGCGACTGGCCGAAGTGGCACCCGACGCGAAGCAACAGGAATCACTTTCATTGGAAGCTGCCCGCTACGGCGCGTTGGCGTGCGTGGCAACAACTATCCGCAACGCGATCATGTATCAATATGCGCTGGACATCGCGCACGTGCCTCAATACGGCCCGAACCAGATCGACTACGACGACAACATCATCTACGACCAGCGGGCACTGAACATGCGCAAAATCGCGCGTGAGGAAGTGGACAACACCGCTGAGTTGATCGAACTGATTGAAAGCCAGTCAGAAAAAGTGATCGATCACGCGGATCGGCCGGAACAGGAAAGCGTGTTTGTGCTTGGGCCGGACATTGTTGGCGATCTTCGCCGCAAGCTCGACCTGATGATGGATCATTGGCACGATTACGAGGTGCTATACCCCACGACGCTTGTCTGGGAGCCACAACCGCCGACGCCCAAGGACAGTCCGTATCGCGCGGAAGACTTCGATTCGTCGGCAAATCCCGAAGGTTGAAGCGGACAAGTGCTATACATTTGTTCGAGCCGGTTGGTCATGAGTAGACTAACGGCATGTCCACGAACGAATCAGCCAGCAGTCGTTTTGCCGATCGCGTCGGTATCGTGACAGGTGGTACGTGCGGGATCGGCCTCGCAATTGCCCAAGCGCTTCTCGAAGAAGGCGCAAAGGTCGTCGTCAGCACACTGCCTGCTGACGAAGCGGAAGGCAGCGCCGAACTGGAATCGTTCGGCGATCGTGTGCTGATCGTGCCGGGCGATCTGGAGAAAGAATCGTACTGCGAAGAACTGGTCAGCCGAGCGACCAACGACTTCGGTCGTATTGATCTGTTAGTGAACAACGCATTCTCCTTTGTCGCCAAGTGGATGGACGCCACGCGCGAGGATTGGCATCGCTCCCTGCACGTCGGTCCGATGGCCTATGCGAAACTGGCATCACTGTGTGCCGAGCCGATGCAGCAAGTCGGCCGCGGCGCGATCGTCAATGTCACAAGCATCTCCGGCGTGGTCGCACAACCCAAACGATGGACTTATAACGCGGCAAAGGGCGCGGTTAACCAGTTGACGCGCTGCATGGCGCTGGACTTCGCGCCCATGAACATTCGCGTCAACAGCGTCAGCCCTGGCTGGATCTGGACGCGAGAAAACGACAAAGCAGCCGGCTACGACCGTGACAAATTCGACCCGATCTGGGGTGACTTCTGCATGATGCGCCGCATGGGAAAGACCGAAGAGGTTGCCAAGGCGGTGCTGTTCCTGCTCAGCGACGATGCATCGTTCATCACTGCGGCCGACCTGCCGGTCGATGGCGGCTACCAGGGGCTTGGTCCTGAAGGATTGGGACAGAACACGATCGTTGCCGGCTCTCAATAGCTGCCCAACATTGGAAGAGACACCATTGCCATCACTTGAACTGGTTACCGATCACTGCGAACAATCTGCGTCGCTGTCGTTGCATGTGGATCAAAACGACCAGAGCGACTTTACGGTCCTTCACTGGCAAGTAAAGCATGACGGCGACTCGCCATTTGTCGGTGTGGTTCGACTGCAGCTAAACGCGCCCATGACGTGTGTTGACCCATGGCTGATGGTACCGGCCCATCGCATCGGGCGACCGGATCATGAATACATGCCAAACGTCGAAACTGGCGTGTGGCTCGACATCGCGACCGACCGCACCGCGCTACCCGGTGTGTTTATCAACGAAGCAAACCAGTGCTTTGCAACTGTGTCTGACCCAACAGTGACGATCACCGGCGAATGGCACACTGATGCACCGGACCTGCAGGTCGGACTGGGATGGCGCCACAAGGATGAGCAGTTCTCCGCGCGTATCAGCATCCCCGCGTGTGAAGAGCCGATCACCCAATCATGCTCGCCACTGAACGGACCGACGATCAACCGCGTGCATCTGCAGCCGGGCGCAGCCGTCAAAGGCGTCCTGTACGTGTATCACTTCCAAGGCGACCGACACGGCTATCACCGCATCATGCGCGACAGCTACTATCGTCTGAAAGCCCAACATCCGCGCGCCGAATTGCAGGACACACTACCTATCGTGCGTGACGCAGCGGACGGCATCGCCCTGGGCCACTACACCAAGCAGGGGCGATACTTCATCTATGGCGTGCCGTTCGATCCGATCGTGGAACAGATCGTCAATTCGCGCGGCACGACCAGCCAGTGGCACCAGATGCAGATCGGCTTTGCCAACGGGTTTGTGGTTTGCCGCTCGCTGCTTTACGCGGCCAAGCTGCTTGATGATGACTCATTACGCAAACCGGCGGTCGATGTGGCAGAACATATCTGTACTGAAGGCATCAGTCCGTCCGGTCTATTCTGGGCAGACTACATGCCCGAAAAGATTCAGACGATCAATGGTGAATTCGCCAACCCGATGTTCAAGGATCGCAAGCCGTGGGGAACCGGCTGGATCGAACGAGAGAATTGCGTGCATAGCCGCACTATTGCGGACGCCTGTTTGAACCTGACACTGATGATCTTAAATGAGCCCGCCGGCTCGCCGCATCGAGCGATGTGGCTGAAGGCGCTGCGATCCAATCTCGACACAATCCTTTCTCTTCAAGAAGAAAGCGGCGGATTCGGGCAACTGATCAACGCGCAGAAAAAACGTATCGAAAAGAGTGACGGGTGCGGCGGGATCGTCTGGATCACCACATGTCTGCATGCGGCACAACTGTTCGCGGATGAGCCCAAATATGTCGAGCAGTTGCACACTGCTGCTCTTCGCGGCGCGGAACACTACGCAAAGTTCGTAGAAGACGAATACATCTGGGGCGGCCCATCCGACAACGACACCGGCTCATCCGAAGACGGCATGAACGCGCTGATGGCGTATGCCGCACTCTATCGGCAGTTCGGCGATGAAAAGTACCTGTCGCTTTCGCGCAACAGCGCCGAATGGATGTTGACGTTTCGCATGTGCTTTAACGCCCTGTCACCGAAAGGATCAATACTCGATCAATACAAGCTGCGCACTGTCGGCGGCGACTTCGCATCTACCGGTAACGCTCATCTGCATGTCTTTGAAGTTCTCGTCACAGAAGACCTGTGCGACCTGACTCGTTGGACGGGCGATGAGTACTTCCGCGACCGGGCACTGGACCACTGGACCTATTCCTGCCAATTGCTCAGCCGCTCGCCGGGCATGTTCAATTCGTTTCGGGGAGCCATGGCCGAGCAACGCTACTGGTCTAACTGGAGCACGTTCGGCCAGTGGACGCCCCCGCCGTCACACAGCCAGAAAGGTATGATTGCGTCGTTTTCCACCGTGTGGTGCCAGGCCGTGCTGCTGCTGGCAGCGCCACAAGTTATGGAAGCACTTGATCCCCATCCCTCCGTTTAAAACCTAAAGTCCATCGAAGAAAGTCTTGCATGATCAACACAACGGGGCTTAACCTGACACGTAAGAAGTGATCAGGAGATTGATCATGAAGAAAGCCACTACCATCTCCCGACCGGGCTTTACACTTATCGAGTTACTCGTGGTTATCAGCATTATTTCGTTGTTGGTCGCCATTCTGCTGCCGGCCTTGAGCGATGCACGCGAAGCCGCCCATCGCGCTCGCTGTGCGTCGAATATCCGACAGTTTGGCCTAGCGGCGGCAAGCTATGACATGGACTTCGGCTGGCTGCCACCCTCAAGGGGTAGCTGGGCCACCATTAACGTGGCGACACTGATGCGCGACTCGTACAGCATCAGCGAGGAATTGGTCTCATGCCCATCAGCCGGCGAAGCGGTGGCGACACAGCGCTACCCGTGGTCCACAGCCAGCGCCACTCGCACACAGGGCTGCATGAATTATCTGTGGCCTACCAGCTTCATCGACAGCGGCGCCCGGCCCAATGAGCTGGGCTACAACATCCCGTTCAACTTCCCGATGTTTCGAGACGGCTATTTCGCCCGATTGTCACTACAGAATGACTTGCGCGGCAAGGTGGGCTATTACCCCATTCCGTGGATCGAACCGTCCCGCCACCTGATCATGCAAGACGCGGCCTACATCAATCCGACCGGTGGCGCGCCAGCAACAACAGGGATCATTGAGATGCCCGAGGTCGGCAGCCATGTCCGTGGCAACGTGAATGAATCAGCAGGTGGCAACAACCTGTTCGCCGATCTGCACTTGGAGTGGCACAACCTAGTACGCGGTCAGTCTTGGCGATTCTTTGCTCGTAGATCATTCGATTCGTTTGGGTACTGGACACCATCATATACGCCGCCGTCGGGCACACTCCGTCTTGAGATTCTGCCGAACTAGATACCGGAACCCGAGGCTCAAAGGGGTCAGAGAGCTTTATTTCCTAAAAACACATTCACTACCGTGGCGGTACACGTCAGAATACATCTCCCGATTCATTCACCTGAACGCTAAATACTTGCCCAGGCTGCATTGCGTCGGCTATCGTGTCACGCTGCTGTGATATTCAGCAATAGGGTCACAAATGCACGTCACACGCAGGAGAAGGCGTCATGAAGATTATCGATCGCGGACTGGTGTTTGACGCAGAAGCAGCGCGAGCAAACATTCGCTGTGCCGCATTTCCCCGCCCAACGCGCCTGCATGATGGAGCGCTGTTGTGCTGCTTCAACGTTGGTCCCCAAAAGCTTTCGCCCGAGGACCACCTGCGCATCATGCGCAGCACGGACGACGGGCAGACGTGGCACCTGTTGTTTGAAGACTTTCCGACCTCGTACAACGGTACACCCGGCTCGCTGTGCAGCGGCTATATCTTCGAGCGGGAACCGGGCAAGCTCTTCTGCTCACAACTGTGGGTGGATCGAACTGACCCCGACAAGCCACTGGCGAACCCGGAAACGACCGGCGTGCTTCCGATGAAGTGCCTGCTGTCCGCATCCAGCGATAGTGGCCGCACCTGGTCCGCCCCGATGGCGCTGGACACTTCGCCCTGCCCCGGCTCCAGCAGTACGGATGCCATTGTTCGCCTGAACAACGGCCATCTGCTTGCGCCGTTTGAAAACTGGCGCGAGTGGGACGAAACAGAAGGCACACAAAAGGCTAACGCACTGATTTCCAAGGATGGCGGCAAGGCCTGGAGCAAGCCAATCACAATGGCCTCCGAACCGGAACAGCGACTGATGTTCTGGGACAACCGTATTGCGAAAGACCCGGACACAGGTGAGCTGGTCGTTATGTACTGGACGTACGATCAGAACGCCGGCAAGGATGTCAATATCCACATTAACTTCGGTGAGCCAGACGGACGCATGTGGAGTGTCCCGCATGACACGGGGATCGAAGGACAGATCGCTGCCCCACTGCCGCTTGGTAACGGTAAGCTGCTGTGTGCGTATGTGCACCGAAATGACCCGCCATCGATTCGTGTCGTAACAAGCGACGATATGGGGAAGACATGGAATGTCGATCAAACCTTGACGGTCTACGACAGCGGATCAGGCGAGGAAGCGGGAACAGACGGGCCGCGCATGGACGCGGACTACTGGGAAGACATGTACCGCTGGACGTTTGGGCATCCGCATGCCGTCAGGCTGGATGACAGTACGGTGCTTGTCACATTCTACGGCGGCGAGCCGACAGCGCTCAGTGTGCATTGGGTGAAGATCGCATTGTAGCCCGGTACTCCCTCGGGCTCATCCCGCTATGCTTGCGAAACATGGTGGCGAAGTACTGGCTGGTGGAAAAGCCCAGCTGCATGGCTATGTCCGTGACGGACAGACCGGTCGTGCTGAGCAGCCGCCTGGCTTTGGACAGACGCAGCCGGGCGCGAAACTCACCTAATGCACAACCCGCTTCGCTACGAAACCTCGCCTGCAACCGTGAAACACTAAGACCCGCTGTGTCCGCCACGTCTGCCAGTGAATATTCGTCGTCTGAATGTTCGCGCATCCACTGCATCGCCCGGCCGACCGCAGACGACACTGTCTTGGCCCCGCCACACCCTTCGATGATCAGCAATGCCAGAAGCTGGACTACGATTCCATGACAGACGATCGGCGATTCCTCCCGCTGATCACGGTGCTCTTCGAGCAGTTGTTCAAACAGATCGACAACCCTGTCACTCACGCGAAAAACGCGCGAAGGCAGATCATGCAACTTGCGATAAAGCGCCGCCCCCTCCCGGGCTGTTAAGAATGATGGCGGCTCCCTTCGCGTCCATCGCAACTGAAACCAGTACAGATCGCACGGCTGAAGCACGGTTCCAACCGTTCCATGCATTTCGCCGGGATAGCTGATGTACACATTTCGATCATTAACGACGTAGGTCTGATCTTCCGTCCACCAGTCAACACTGCCCTTGCGAATCAGGCATATCTCAAAACAGACCGGATGGTCATGAGCCCTAAAACCCCTTCTAGAATTAGTCTGACGGCTCCACCCGATCATCTCCATGCCGGGGACCAGACAGGACCGGCTGGCATATCGCTGGAAATTCGGATCGTCCATATGTTCAAAATTATACTGCGATAGCTCCGAACGACAAAGGCCAATACGACGACTAAGGTTCTGTGCATGAAAAATACCACCGCCAAACTCACGGACGACCAAATCGAACAATTTCACCGCGACGGCTTCCTGAGCCTGGATGCGATCACCACACCTGAAGAGCTACAAAAGCTGCGCGAAATCTACGATCGCATATTCAACGAAAAAATGGGCTGGAACGAAGGAAGACAATTTGACTTGGGAGGGGACGAGTCCGGCGACAAGCCGGTCTTACCGCAGGTGATGCAGCCGTCGAAGTACTTTCCGGAACTCAAGGATTCACTGTATCACGCCAACGCCGAAGTAATCGCCCGCCAGTTGCTTGGTGATGAAATGGGGCCGGAGTGCGGCGAACACATGATCTACAAGCCGGCTGAATACGGTGGCGTAACACCCTGGCACCAGGATCAGGCATATCATAATCCGGCTGTAAAAGTGCGAAGCGTCAACATCTGGATGCCGCTCGATGACGCAACCGTCGAGTCCGGCTGCCTGCAGTTCGTGCCAGGCAGCCACAAGCTCGACGTGCTGCCGCATCACAGCATCGGCAACAATCCGGCAGTGCATGGTCTGGAAATTGACGATCCCCAGCAGTACGACGAACAGGCCGTGGCATGCCCGATTCCGGCCGGCGGCTGCACGCTTCATGCTGCATTCATGTTGCACTACGCGGCCGCGAACACCACCACTCGCCCTCGCCGTGCTTATACGTTGGTGTATCAGTGTCCGCCGGTAGAACGCGAAGAGCCGATTGATAATTACTGGATGCGCGAGAAGAAGACCAAGCGGCTGGAACGGGCGAGCAACGCGGCCAAGTAAGAAATCTCTCATTCACCACTCGGCGGCGCGACGATAACACCGATCGGGTATTATCGCCGCCGTATGGATATCTTCGAAATACTCGAATCGAACATTCTTGCCCAGAATGCTTTGGCCAGTGCGATCTTGGTCGTGGCAGTCATCACGCTGCGATTCGCGCTCGTTCGCAGTATCCGACGAAACGACAGTCATTCCACGGACGCCCGACGACGATGGCTCGTTCATATTCGCAATGGATGCATGGCGCTACTGCTCTTCGGGCTGGTCATGATCTGGGGCCAAGAGCTTCAAACCATGGCCCTGTCACTGGCAGCATTCATCGTTGCCATTATTCTCGCAACCAAGGAGTTAATCCTCTGCATAACCGGCGGATGGCTTCGCATCAGTTCAAGCGCGTTCATGCTCGGAGACCGCATTGAAGTCAGCGATACGCGCGGCGACGTGATCAATCACACCATGCTGACCACCACGATCATGGAGATCGGCCCGGGCGACCTGACGCATCAATACACCGGCAGAGCAGTGGTGCTGCCCAACAGCCTGTTTCTCACTTCGCCGATCATCAATGAAAGTTTTACCGACGACTACGTGCTGCACGTATTCACCATTCCACTGAAAGACACGGATGACTGGCAGGCAGCGGAGAAGTACGTGCGCGACGCGGCAGCCATCGTATGTGAGCCTTATATTGAATCGGCGGGACAGTATCTCAAACAACTGGGCCAGCGTGAAGGGTTAGATGTGCCCTCCACAGAACCGCGCGTGACGATTCAACTCACTGAGCCGGGAAGGATCGACCTGATCGTGCGTATACCAACGCCGGCCAGAGAAAAGGGAAGAATCGAACAGCAGCTGTTACGGGAGTATCTGAGTCGATGCGAAGCCGGAAATGAAGACAAATCAAAGGTGGACTAGATTGGTTGTATCTAATCCAGCCAGTTCCTTGGTTGACTTTTGCCTGCTAAATCAATAACTGTATTGCCCGATCAACTGAATCCGCCGACCGAAAAGCCCCCTTGCCCTGATATGTACTGCGATCTTCACGCCCATTCCACTGCATCTGATGGCACGGTCAGCCCAACCGAGTTGCCGGTGGTTGCGCGCGATGCCGGCCTGCAGGCATTTGCCTTGACCGATCATGACACGACCACCGGCCTTGCGGAATGTGCGGCGGCGGCCGAAGAGGTTGGCATCGCGTTTGTACCCGGGATTGAGATCTCAGCTGACCCCGGGCCAAGCGTCGATGAAAACGGCGTCGAACGCAGAAGAGGTACGCTGCACATCCTCGGCCTGTTCGTTCGGCATGATGATCCCATGCTGTTGGAAATTGAGGCACAGATGCGCGACGCGCGCGATAGCCGAAACCCAGCAATTGTTGACAAGCTTCAGGCACTCGGCGTCAACATCACTTACGACGAAGTAATGGCCGTCGCGACGGAACAAGGCACGCAGATCATCGGCCGGCCACATATTGCCCAGGTGCTGATTAACAAGGGATACGTCAAGAGTATTCAGGACGCATTCGTGAAGTACATCGCCCAGGGCAAACCCGCCTATGTGCGACGGGATCGGCTGGACCCAGCCAAGGCGATTGAAGCGATTCATCATGCGGGTGGGCTGGCCATTCTTGCCCACCCGATTCAAACCGCGATCCGTGACATTGATGAACTGACTTATTTCGTTGCTCGCCTGAAGGACATAGGCCTTGACGGTATTGAAGTACAACACAGTGATCACACCGCACAACTGGCCAAACAATACATCCAACTGGCCGAGGAACTGGACCTGCTGACCAGTGGTGGCAGCGACTTCCACGGCTCGCGCAAGCCCATCGAAATGGGAAGCCAGAAGGTATCGATCGATCTGTTCAACCATCTGCGCGATGAGTGGACAAAACGTTCGAGCTAAGAACGTCGGAATATCATCCATGTCAAATCAAACGGATTACGAACTGGTACTTGAAAAAGTAACCAGTGGTTTTGAAGGCAATTCCTTCTGGGCGCAGGCACGCTCTGGAACCATTCCCGGCGATCCGCCGACAATTGTGCTGACCACACAAAAGGCGCTGCGAAGCGGATCGGATGTGTTCTTTGCGCTCAATGAGTTTCGCACGGATGACATGGGCAAAACATGGCAGGGCCCCGTCGAACATACTGACACACTCGGCCGTCGTAAGCAGCCGAATGACACGCAGCTTGGTGTGTGTGATATGGAACCACAGTGGCATCACGCAACAGGTAAGCTGTTGCTCACCGGCCATACAGTCGGTTACGCGGATGACAAGCACCCCATCGTGGCTCGGAAACGGGGAATTGCTTATTCCGTGTACGATGACCAGAGTCGCACGTTTACGCCATGGGATACTGTCAAGCTACCCGAGAAAGAAGAGCCGATCTTTCAAGCGACCGGCTCCGGCTCTGCGCAGATTCATGAAGAAGAAGACGGCACCTTATTGATTCCAGTCTATGGTCGACCAGTGACGGACAACAGCCGGGCGTGTTACAACGCAGGCGTGGTTCGCTGCGCGTTTGACGGGACAACACTGACATACATCGAACATGGCAACTTACAAACACTCGAAGAGCCGCGCGGGTTCTGCGAACCATCGATTATCAAATTCGCCGATCGATACTTTATGACGTTGCGCAATGATGTCAGTGGATACGTCACCAGCAGCCAAGACGGCTTGAACTACGAAAAACCCAATCAGTGGTGTTTTGATGATGGCGAGAACCTGGGCAACTACAACACGCAACAACACTGGGTATCGCACGGCGGCAAACTGTATCTCACGTACACACGGCGCGGGCTGAACAACGACCACGTCTTTCGACACCGCGCCCCGATCGTTATGTCACAGGTCGACCCCGATCGTCTCTGCGTTCTTCGTGATACCGAAAGAGAAATCGTTCCCAATCGCGGCGCAAGGATCGGTAACTTCTCCGTCAACAAGGTCAACGAAGCAGAAACCTGGCTCGTCGTCAGCGAGTGGATGCAGCCGGTCGGTTGCGAACAGTACGGCAGCGACAACACGATCTGGGTCGCCCGGCTCAAGTGGTAGTGGTATCAACTCGTCTGACGAATCCCGCCATGAAACGCCTTGCCTCCTCCCGAAAGGGCTCAAAGGTAGGCGGGCTTCGTCGACGGCGAACCACTGGTTCTTTCAAGCCATCTGTTCAGGCGCTGAGCAAGCCAGGCATAGTGCCCGGACTCATCAATTTCCCCCTTCTGTGCCAGCCGCAGCTGACGATCGCGCACCTGTGCCAACAACTGAATTACACCATTTTGAATCTGAATTGGCTTTTCCATCGTTCCAGCTCCCTCAGAACTACTACCTAAACTAACGCAGCGAACACACACGTTAATTCCACCTCTTTTCCTAAAAAGCTTACAGAACTATGCTCGCCAATAGGCGGGAAACATTCTCTTGGGCGTCCCAAAGATGGGGCGCGACAATCAGCTCGCTAAATGCAGGCTCAATCGAATATTACCCACCATTTCCATGCCGTTATTGGCAGAAAAGCGATGGTAACTTAAATATGCATAACGGATTAGGGCTACCCAGTGACACATGACTGACACCAATAACTTAAGTGCTGGTGCCCGACGGACGCATCAACCGCACAGACGTCAATCAGCTGGAAATCAATTGCCCGGCAGCATTAAGGATCGTGGGAACTTCATCTACATATGGAGCCGGATCACCGTAATAAGGATAGGCCTGCGGCTCGTAACCGCCGCGCTGAACCATCTCTGGTGTATTCAGATACCCGATACAGTCATTGGTGTAGCCGATGGCCCAGATTTCTTCCCAATCGCCGGCGGTGCGGTATTGTTTCTCCAACGCAAAGCCAATTTCCAAAGCAGGCTCGCCGGGGATGCTGACCAGTTGAATCGGACCGATGCGCATGGCTTGCATTTCAGTCGCGCGGGATGCGGGGATGCCGCCCTCTTTCACCATGGCGCGCACGCCAGCAGTCCAGTTTTCAAATACAAGCCTGCTCAGGCCCTCTGCATTATCCAGTCGCCCATGCATTACCTCGTCCGAATCAGCGGCTCCATAAGGCATATCAACAGAAAGTGTCTTGCCACCGATGCTCGTTGCTTCGACTGCTCTGCCTCGGCGGACAATACGGCAGACCTCCTCACCAAGCGTTCGGCCGTACCCGCGTAAGTCCTCTTCTGTTGCGGCACGAAATGAGCCGGTATCTGAAAGCACCGCCACACGCTGGTTACCGAAGCAGCCGGGCAAGAACAGCGCGTGCCCGCCCAGCTTCGCTTCAATCTGACTGCGCGCGATGCCGGGATAGTCCGGGCTGATCCTGCCCAGGCTGCCCGGCAGCGATGTCGGATGTGTCGCAAAGTGAAAGAAGGTCGCAACGGGCCGATCGTCCTCGCGTATCGCAGCCAGCACGCGTACGCGTCTGTCAACCAGCCCAGCTTCATAAGGCGCCATGCCGTTGACCTTGCCATGTTCATCAATGGGTCGGCGATTGATGGTGAAATTAACATCACCCGTAGCAACAACGAATCGCACATCATGCAATTCTTCGACGGCTTTTACCGTCGCATTGACACACGCATCAACGATCCTCTGCATATAGGCCGGATCAGGCGTCATGCCCAAGGAAGGCAATGTGGCCGGTGCGCAGTGTGTGTGACTGGCCGCGATCATGATGTGTTCTGCTGGGATATCACACTGTTCATCAATGCGCGCGCGAATCTGATGCGTGACGTCCAGTGGCACCCCAATCACATCAGCTGTAATCAACGCGATACGCGTGCCATCCTGTTCAAACACAGCGGATCGCACCTCGAGCGGCGCGATTATCTCCGTAGACGGATTGTCATTGAGATGCCCCTGCAGTACATGGCCCGGCTCTGGTGTAATGTCGATACCTGCTGATCCACAACGCATGATTTATTCCCGATGTTTACATTTATTCTTCAACTCGCGAGCATTAGACATTCAACCCCTTTTTGTGACAAGTTGGAACAAAAGCGAATGGCCAACAGTTGAAAACACGTCCACTGGCCGCTTCGTGGTAAAAAGCGGATAATCAGAGGAAGGCTGGTATGGGTCCATTGTTGCGTCGCCACATGGCCAAGGGAGGTTTCTGAATGGCAATAATCGATCACATCCCGCTGATTGGACGTTACACACGCTGGCTGCACGCACAATGGCCGGCCGGGCATGTTGAGAAGTTGCCGGTGGTTCAGCCGGACGGCTCGACGAATGTTTCAGGTCTGTACATCGTTGGTGACCTGACAGGCATCCCCCTGCTGAAGTTTTCATCGGATACCGGCGCCCGGGCCGTCAAAACAATCGCAAACGATGCAAACTTCCAAAAGCGCAACCAGCAAGACGAAGTGGTCGACGTCGCCATCGTTGGTGGCGGTGTATCCGGCTTCTCCGCGGCGCTTGAGGCAAAACAACAGGGGCTGACCTACAAACTCTTCGAGGCGTCTGAGCCGTTCTCCACGATTGTCAACTTTCCCAAAGCCAAGCCCATCTACACCTACCCGACGGACATGACGCCGGCGGGTGATCTGCAGTTTCACGAAAAGTCAGATATCAAGGAAGGCCTGCTCGAAGACCTACACGAACAGACAATCCAACAAGGCATTGAGCCAATCAAAGCGCGCGTTGAACATGTCAAACGCGAAGGTGGTACGCTGACGCTGTCAATTGCCGGCGGCGAATCGATCAAGGCACATCGCGTCATCGTGGGTATCGGCCGATCCGGTAACTTCCGCAAACTGAACATTCCCGGCGAAGACAAAGACAAGGTCTACAACCGACTGCATGACCCGAAAGACTACTGCGGTAAAAACGTGGCTGTCATCGGTGGCGGTGACAGCGCGTTGGAAGCCGCGATTGCACTGGCAACGTGCGGCTGTCATGTCACGCTCAGCTATCGCAAACCTGAGTTCAGCCGACCTAAACCGGAAAACATCGAGAAGCTTGAACAATTAGCTGCCGATCCCAATGCAGACGTGTCTGTCGAAGAACCCACCTCGGAGCGCATCACCACATCCGCCGGCAAATTCATGGGTGAACATCACAAGCCCGGCTCCGTGCGACTGATGATGGCGTCGAAGCCCAAGGAGGTCCGTGATGATGCGATCGTCATCACTAATTCCGATGGCGAAGATGAAACGATCGAAAATGAAGCCGTTTTCAGCATGATCGGGCGCGAGGCGCCGCTGGATTTCTTCCGGCGCAGTGGCGTGCATATCAACGGTGAATTCCGCGCTTCTGCCTGGGTCACGTTGATTGGCTTTCTGCTCTTCTGCGTCTGGATGTACCACTGGAAAGCGCCGTACGCGATACCGTTTGGCTGGGAATTGCCAAACTGGCTGGCATGGAATCCGGGCAACCTGTGGGACTGGATCGCCGCAAGGTCCGGCAACTACTTCGAGCAGGAAGGCACATTTGGTCACACGCTGAAAATCTCCGCCAGTGGCAGAAGCTTCTACTACACGTTTGCCTATGCGCTCTGCGTGACCATCTTCGGCATTCGTCGCATCAAGCGGCGCAAGACGCCTTACGTCACGCGGCAAACACTTACGCTAACCGCTATTCAGGTTCTCCCACTATTTATTATTCCCGAACTGATTCTGCCGTACATGGGGCACAACGGTCTATTTGGTGGAGGCGTCGGCAAATGGTTTGCTGATACGTTTTTTCCTGAGGTGGCATACGGCCATGGTCGTGAATACTGGCGCGCTTATGGGTTCATTCTTGCATGGCCATTGATGGTATGGAACTGGTTCACCAACGAGCCGCTCTGGGGCTGGTTGATTGTCGGCTTCTTGCAGACGTTCGTCATCATCCCGCTGATTATTTATCGCTGGGGTAAGGGCGCCTACTGTGGGTGGATATGCTCGTGCGGTGCGCTGGCGGAAACCATGGGCGACGCACATCGACACAAGATGCCGCATGGCCCGTTCTGGAACCGATTTAACATGGTCGGCCAGTTCTTTCTTCTATTCGCAGTGGTCCTGATGGTGTTTCGCATCATCGCGTGGATCTCGCCTGACTCGTGGGCGCAGCAGGGTTTCGATTGGGGTTTAAAGAAGCTGCCGATCGTTAACTACGCTTACATGGTTGACTTGATATGGGCAGGCATCCTTGGCGTCGCGCTGTATTTCCACTTCTCCGGCCGCGTATGGTGCCGTTTTGCGTGCCCTTTGGCAGCACTCATGCACATCTATTCGCGGTTCAGCCAGTTCCGAATTCTTTCGGACAAGAAAAAGTGCATCTCATGCAACGTCTGCACCAGCGTGTGCCATCAGGGCATTGACATCATGAACTTCGCCAACAAGGGTCTTCCGATGGAAGATCCGCAATGTGTGCGATGTTCCGCTTGTGTGCAGAGTTGTCCTACAGGTGTATTGACGTTTGGTCGTATCAATCGCAAGACCGGCGACGTGCTCGGGACAGACTCGCTTGCGGCAAGCCCAGTGCAGATGGCGGAACTGACGGTAAACGGGCAGCGCATGTAAATGCCACCCACTACTCATTTGCAAAATGTTGCAGCGCTTCTACTGTCCAAATCAGGGGATAGAGTTTTTCGCTGTACCAAAGATTGGCAAAATAAAAACCAATTGGCGATGCAGGAAAATTCTGCCCACGCTCCGTATGCTCAATCAGCCAACGAACACCGCGTTTCACTGCCTCATGGTCGCGCGGCAATGCACGGACTGAAACCGCCGTCTCTTCAATCGTTGACGCGATCCCGCGATCACCGCCCCAGCCGCCGTCAGGGTTTTGCGTCTTAAGCAACCACAAAAGGCCGAGCTGTCTCGCAGGCGACGTTTCCGGCAGGCCGAGGACGACACGGGCCGTGCCATAGGTGAGATTTGCGCTCTCCGGGTGACGTTCATTCCCGAACCAAAGTGGCCGCCATGAGCCGTCCTGATATTGTTGCGACTCCAGGTATCCGACCGCTCTGGATGATGCGTTAGTAATACGCGATTGAAGCTGTGACGACACTTGTTCCTGCCATGCATGCCAGGAACGCAAAGCGTGAGCAGTAATGTCCGTGCTGCTTCGGTCGAAAGGCAACCGCCCCCATCCGCGGCAAAACGTTGGAATACCGCCATCCCGGTTCTGCAAATTTAACAGCCACGAAATCCCCGATTCGATAGCGCCGATGTCGCCACAGTTCAATGCGTGTAAAGCCAGCAGCGCACCTGATGTGTCGTCCGCATCCGGCACTCCACCGGACAAATCTGTCCACGCGAAGCCGCCCGGTGGTGAATCCGTGTATGGATGATGAACGCGATACTGCTGATCAATAATCCATTTAAAGATGGCTTCCGTATCCATGGCGTTGACGCCTTCGGGAATTTGGGCCAAAGCATTCACGCTCAACGTGGTCACCCACGTCGCAAGGTTCGTGTCGATTGGCACGCTGCCATCGTCGCGAAAAGAATCAGCAAGGAAGCTGGCACCGTCCCTCACAACAGGGTGGGCCTTCAGTCCTGCCGCGACGAGGCTCATCACGACGAAACCAGTTAACGGCGTCGCTTCAAGATAGCCGCCACTTTCCGGCTGAATGGCCCGAAGGATATCCAGCGTGCGATGCCTGACGGCACTCCGCAACAGGCGGGCAATGGGATTTGATGTCGGTCGTCGCTGGTGTCGGACCTGCCCGATGGCAATCAGTGCCGGTAATGCGTAACTCACTACGGACAGGCGCAGCTTGCTGAACCATTGTCGCGGGAAAGCTGCCAGCTCAAATGGCAATTGAGAGACGTAACGAAAACCATCGTCGCCCAACACACCCGACAGCGCAGCCATCGTCAGAATGGGAACGCTGAATGTGCGATCTTCACCGTACCGATCGGCAATGGCCCGACTCCATGTATCCGGCGTCAAATTGCCCACCTGGCTCGTCAACCACGCGCGCGATGTAGTGTCGTCCACATTCACTGCATGCAGCGCCGCGTGACAGAGCGTCGTGGTTGAGATGTTCGACAACGAATCAACAGTATCGCCCCACCCCCCGTCCGCATTGCGGTTCGCCAACAGCCAATCACGGCCAGCCGAAACGAGTTGTTCATGATCCCCAACCAGATGCAGGGCAAAAATGCTGACGGCGGTAGACAACGCACTTGCAGACAACTTGCCGGTCCAGACGCCGCGACGATCGCGAGCGTCCAACAATACACCAATCGCATTACGACAGGTCTGCTCGAGTGCATCTGGGTCAACAGACATAAGAATGAGTTTACTGCTTTCAACTGAATGAAGCTGAATCACGATGCGCTTACAAGCTCAGGTGCCCCAGCGCCAACAGTGCGTACCACGTATATTCACAATCCACCGTTTCATCGGTCCAACTGCCACAGAATCCGCCCTTGCTGGACCAAAGCGTGTCGAGAAAATCCAGGCAAGCTTCCTTGATCGGTTCGATGTCCATATGCATCGTAACCAAGGCGTGTAGCGCCGTAGCAGTCGACAGCAGATCGGGAATCGGCGCCAATGGATGGGCAAAGAAACCGCCATCCTCGCCGCATCGTTCCAGCAACCAGTCACCAATCGATCGGTCAATCGGCTGTTCCAGATGATGTAACAGGCTTACCGCCGCAGCCGTTGCCGGAACAGACCCCATCGGCAAATTCGCATCATTCGCGTAGCCACCGTCATCCGTTCTCAGACTTTCAATTGCTTTTGCAAGGTGCTGCGCGTCAGGTAGTTCACAGTTCAAGTCCTGATACGCTCCCAATGCGAGAAACGCCGCATACACGCTGCCTGTTTCTTCACCCATTGTCTGACTGAACCCGCCGTCGGCGGTCCGATGAGTTGCCAAGCGATCGATAATCGCACCGTCGGCGATGCTACCAATCTCTGCCCAGCATCTTGCAAGACAGGAAAGATGCACGAAGTCCAACGACTCGCCACAGCCATACTGTTCGAGGAACGGTCTGACGCGTTCTGCAGAGACGTCCAACTGCAAGGCACGAAGGCAACCCAAGCCGAACACAGTGTAATACAGATCGCTATTACCACTACGATCACCGAAGCCGCCGTCATCGCTCTGCGTGCTCTGAATGTATTGAGCGATCAGGTCGGTTGAGTCATGCAACAGACTCGGCGCCAGACGCGCGACCTGCAGCATCTGTAATCTCTGACTCACGACACCAACCTTCAATGTTCCAGTCGTCAAAAATCTTGCCGATCACGCGGCGTAACAGGCCTTTGAGACTTGGATTATCCACGGACTTGAGCGTGACCACACACTGCTGCTTGTAGGAATCCAACAATCGCTCACAGCGAGATGATACGCCAAGCTCCGCGAATCGGCTGCGTACATCGTCCAGCGAACCAATCTGATCAGTCTCGCCCAGCCAGAGTGATTCTGTCAGTGTGAGATTCTCATCACGGGCGCGTTCATGGGCAACAGCCAGCACAATCGACGGCCGGGCCGCGAGGATATCCGCCGGGTCTTCACCACCAACCCAGTCCATCAGGTCGTCGCGAACCTGATACGCAATACCGAGGTTCTCGCTGTACTCATGTAAGAGGTCGTGGATGTCTTCGTCCGCCCCACCCATGACAGCTCCGAGGCGCAACGCGACCTCAAACGCCGGCGCGGTTTTCTGTGAGAAAATGCCCAACACCTGTTTGCTGGAGAGCGGCTGACGGTTGGAAGACCACCAGAGCTCCGCGCCCTGTCCGAGTGTCAGATTGCGATGCCCCTCCGCGGCAATCTGCATCATCTGTGTGATTTGTTGTGGCGAGGCTTCGCTTTCCGCGATCAGGCGGTAGCCTTCACCCAGCAGATAGTCACCAACATTAAGGGCGACGGGAATGCCATACTCAGCGTGCATGGTCTGCTCGCCGTATCGCTGGTCGTCATTGTCTTCAATGTCATCGTGGACCAAAGATGCTTTATGGAAACATTCAACGGCAATAGCGATTCGCTTCACGCTGTCGGGAATCAGCTGGCCATGCTCGTACTCATCACTCAGTGCGACATATGTTGCTGCCGCGAGGTACGGACGCCAGCGCTTGCCATCACGCTGTAACCACTCGCGCCCGAGCTTTCTGGTTTCGTCGTTTGCCGAACCCATCAACTCATCGAGCGATTCATCGCTGAACCAGGTCTTCACATCGTCGCGCAGGGCATCGAGGTCGAGTCGGTGCGTGCGGTCCTCGCTGGTCAGATGCACGATGTCCCAAACCCAATCCATATCGACGTTGGTGTCTTTACAGTCGTCCTGTAACAGGGGGACGGCGACGCCGGGAATGGCAGCCGCTTCCATAAACGGAAATGCCTTTTCCAGAACGGACAGGCAACTCACGCCGACGATGGCGTCAATCTTGCCGGTTTCGATAATGGCCATGACCAGCGCGCTACCCTCGGCAATCAGCACGGCATAGCCGAGGCGCTCCGCTTCTTCCTGCAGGTCCTGAAGGCTGCACTGGCCGCATGATTTGCAGAGCAGGCCGAACTCATCAAACGGAGCCGGGCAGGTCGCCTCCACGCGCATGCACTTGGGGAGCAGCAGGAGACGTCGCTCGTACGGAATGGACGCGATCTCATCACGCCACGCGGCGTTGTTCACCAGCACAGCAGCAAAGTCCAGATACTGCTCATCCATCTGCAACTGTTCGAGCAGCTTCAGACCGTGCTCACGCAACTCGTCGAAACTCAACGGTGTGGTCGGCTTCGCATCCGTCACATATCGCTTCGCCTGCAACCAGAGGTACTCACGCTGCGCCTGCTCTGCGGGGATATTCGCCTGAACCGGACGCTGCTCACGAGGCGGGGGTGCGGCAGGAATGTTGGCGATGGGTAATCGCATATAAGACTCCAAAATGCGGCGAGCTCCTGTCGGGTCGCTACTAAGTGTACGCGCCGAAACCAAAGAACCAATGTTTTTTTGCGAATCGGTACATCCAATGCTCTTCCGGCACTTCGTTCCCGGGCTGGTGCTGGCTCGGTCGGCTGGTCATTGCTTCCAATTCCGCCATTGCAGCCCCATGCTCGCGGTGGGCTGAATCTAGTGCCCCATGGCGCTCAACCACTTGTTTTAGCAGGTCCGGGCGCTCCAGCACGATGCAACCCTGCGTCGCTTTGGCGGCGGTCCGACGGAAGTCTTCGAGATACTCGGACTCCGTCATGGTCTGGTAGATGCTCTCATTGTCATACACGGTCTGCTTGGCAAACTGCACGATCGGGCAAGGCTCAATTTCGCCCCACGGATTGATGTGATGACTGATGCCGGTCGCTGCCGGGCAGAGTGCTTCGCCCTTGTCGTCCCAGTACGCATCCACAATGCCGATCGGCTTGACCCGCCGCATGCGCACGATGAACTGGCGGATAGTCAATAGCTGTTCCGGCGTGAGCGCCAGGCCTGGCTGCGGGTCCGCGCCGACCGGGCGATACGTATGGAACCAGCAGTAGTGCACGCCCATCTGAATCAGGCGATCGAGCCAGTCTTCGGAAACCAGTTCGTAGTTGGTCTGGCACACGCTGGTTGCTACGCCAGTGATCAGGCGGTTTCGAACACAGCTTTCCAAGCCGGCCATGGTGTGATCAAGTACATTCAGTCGGCCGCGGCGTTCATCGCTGACGATCTCATTGCCTTCAATGGAAATCAGCGGCGTGACGTTGCCACACTTGTACAGGTCTTTGGCGAAATCATCGGTGATCAGTTGGCCGTTGGTAAACAACTGGAAGTAGCAGTCACTGTTTTCCCGCAGGATATCGATCAGCTGCGAGTGCATGGTCGGCTCACCACCGAGCAAGCCGAAGAAACTGTTGCCGTGTTTTTTGGCGTCGGTGATGACGCGGTTCATATCATCAAGGCTGATTTCCTGGCGCGGGCCGTCGACTTTCACCCAGCATCCCTGGCATCTCAGGTTGCAGCTGTTGATGATGGAGATGTAGAGGAATGGCGGGAACTGGATGCCCTTCTTCAGGCGGGCTTTGTGTTTCTGTACGCTGCGCATGCCCTTGTACCCGAAGTTGTAGGCGAACTTCCACATCAGCCGCGGGCTGGTGGTTCGCATCATTCGGTATGTGAGTTGGGGGAGCATGTTGGGCGGGTTTGGCTTTCGTTCAGTAGTGCAGTTTGTTGGTTGCTCGGTCCCAGGCTCGGAGAGCCTGGGCTTTAGGCGGTTATTGCATCATTAATCCCGGGGGTCGGTCATGAATTTTTGCGCTTTGGCCTGGATCATGTCCATACTGGGAAGCGCGTCGATGACCTCCTGTGGGATATCCAGTTTTTCACGTAGTTTCTTGAGGCATCGCTTGCGTTCGCGGATGGCGCGCTGTTCATCGCGTTCCTTTGAGAAACGTTGTTTTGCTTCGGTGGAACGGTCGCGTAATGCAGCGTAAATATCGCCGCCGAGCAATGAAGAAATATCCACTTTCATCGCTTCGCGCTGCATGTCTTCTTCTTTGACGACGTCGCCATTGATCGGGCCGCCGTTGTACTTGGGGAACATGATGGCCACTTCCGGGCAGACGCGCGAACAAGCTGGGCAATCGGTCTTGCAGTTGTCGTTTTTCTGAACAGTGATGGTTTCGTTGCTGTCCACGCCATACACATCGAACAGGCAGAAGCTCAGGCATTGCATACAGTTCGTGCAGCGGTCATAGTCGATTACCGGGAACCATGGCTTCCACGATTTCCGTTCACCAAGGGTGTCTGTGCGGATGTCGCCAACAAGCGTTGTCACCTGATCGGTGGACAGGCCGGCAATGTCGCGGAACGTGACGGTGACGCCGTTGTCTTCGCCGTCGCCGGGCACCTGTTCAAACTGTCCGATCACGAGCACAGGGCTGTTGTCTGCAGGACTGACAGATGCGTTCGGCCCCGTGCAGGTGACGTGTTGTCCGTCATCGAGCAGTGCTTCGACCAGTTCAGCGCGATGCTGGTCGTCCAGCTTTGACGCGCCAGAACCTTCGTATAACACAACCCGTAATGTGGCGGCGTTTACAATACTCATTCGCCACCTCCCTCAACGGATTTGAGAATCGATTCGGCATCGTCTGTGCGCATGTTGAGAATATCGACACCCTCTTCCGGAAGATCGGCGCCTGCTGCGTGAAACAGTCCCTGCACCGCGCGTGGATAACACGCGATGATTGTTACGCTGCCGTCCTCCGCAATACGCTTAAGCGCCGGATCGCGCCGGGCAGACATTTCACACAAGTCGGGCACTGCATCGAAGGACGTGCCCTTCACGGTCAAACCGGTCAGCACCTGACGTTTGGTTTCTTCCGGAACGACATTGGCGTACTTGCAGTGGCAATAAAGGATGCGCTGGGTGGCCGTCTGGCTCATGCGGTCACCTCCGCCCCACTGTCGCGATGGGTGGGCTTGGGCGGTGCCGGACGGAACTGCTCGACGTGGGCCAGCGTCAATGTTGGTTCAGCGATTGCAGCCAATGTCTGATCGAGCGCGACACGCAAAACTTCCGGGGCGGCTTCGGCGCGGATATTGACCAGCAACTGGCCGCTCTGGGCATCATCTGCCAGTCGCAATGTCAGTTCCGGTACCACATCGCTGCGCACCATGCTCAGTGATGCGATGTCCTGCATGCCGCCATCCGGTGAGAGAGTCATCTTCAGATGAGCGATTTCCGCATCACGTTCGATGAGCCGTTGCGATAAGTCGTCAGCCAGTTCACGAATGAACTCATTGCCATCGAAAGGCTCGTCGTGTTGTACGTTGATCGTAGCATTGAGCCAACCCAGCAGCGCCTCCCCTTCCGCGTAGACCTGGTAGTCCATCGGCATGGTCGCGTGGGCCGACTGTTCGCCGGCAGTAACGCACGAGAACCAATCCTGCAAGCCATCGCCGTTGCGCGCGCTAATTGCCAGGATGGATGCCGTTGGAAATCGCTCGGCCAGTGCTTCGCGTAACCGTGACAACTGATCCGGGTCAACCAGATCAACCTTATTAATCACGATCAGCTCAGCTTCTTCGAGCTGCTTCAAATAAATGTAGGTCACCTTCTTCGTGAACGACTTGCTGTCGTCCAACCCGAGAATGCGCATCGCTCGTATCGGATCGACTAATACGGAAAGCGGCGCAATCGAAAACTGATCGCCATAGATGCGGCGAAGCGGATAGCTCACCGATGCGATCAAATCGGTACAACTGCCAACCGGCTCGGCAATGAACACATCCGGCTTCGCATCTTCAGTCAGGTTATTCGCGGCATCAACCAGCGAATTAAATCGACAACAGAAGCACCCACCCGCAATCTCCTGCGTCGGAAAGCCAGCGGCACGAAACAAGGCGGTATCCACCAGCCCGACAGACTGGTCGTTGCTGATCAAACCGACACGGAGCCCCTGTTCATGCAGCGACTTGGCCAGTTGCACTACAGCCGTCGTCTTCCCCGCGCCGAGGAAGCCGCCGATCATGATGTAGCGAGCCCTGGTCTGATCAGTCATGTCTCTTACCCTGCATGCGGTCGATCGTGGCGTCCAGCATGCTGACGTAGCCGTTCACGTCCACGGATTCGGGGTCCGCCTCACCCTCAATGGCATACAGCCAACCCTTACCATAGGGGTCTGACTGAATGACATCCAGATCGTCTGCCAGATCGGGGTTGCCACCTGCGAATTTGCCGGTTGCCACACTGTATAAATCAGAAACAGCCTTAAAACCTTCCACCCATCCGATGATTTGTCCCACTTCGACCGGTTTTCCCGGATCCGTCTCCCAGTCATGCTCGACAATTTCGCCCAACATGCGAACGGCAAACTTGGTAAATCCGACGCGCCACAGGCCGTTTTCAGCCTGCGAAAGCCAGAAATGCGAAGCGGTATAACGGCGATCGTCCGGCAAACGGGTCGAAAAACGCGATCGCTTGTACGAAACCAGCGGCAAATGGCGACTCCCAGGCGAGCTACAAACCAGTAAATGATACCAGCCATGAACGATCGAGCCGAATGATGACGAAGCAAGGGGTAACCGTTTAATAAACAAGCAGTTGTAACCTCATCGACTTCTGACAACCTAGTCCGATTTGGCGGCTACGACATCGCACGCGTTGGCTCTGAATAATTGACCGGTTTATGCGTAGGCTTAAGCAATGCGCAGAAGAAATTGCCCCAGACATCTGTCCTTGTTCACGCCCTGTGTGATTTTTGTGACATCTCTATTCGTGGCCGTAACACAGACAACCCAAGCTGCTTCGGCCAACGAGGTCATCAAGCCACTTCCATTTCTTGAGGCAACGCCGGGCGAACGCGGCCAGTATCTTTGGGCATCAAAGACCGATCGTGTCGACCTGCTTGGCGACCGTTACGCCTACCACGCGGATGAGCTGAACGGACAATTCCTTGCCGTGTTCCTTGGGCAATATGACCCCGAAGTCGAGCAGCAGGTGATGCTGCGGCTTAAGTCAGTCGACACAGGCCGCCAAGTCGCAAAGCGGGCCGTCGGGCCGGTCACCGCTCCGAAATTGCCATTCCTGATTCATACACAGGCACTAACCCCCGGTGAATATGAAGTCAGTGCCTCTCTCTCCACCACCGGTAAACAGACACAACACATCGGCGTCTGGCGGTTCAAACGAACGGATAAAAAGAATCCATCACTGCCCATTCCGGAGGATGGTATTGCAATCAATGTACATGCGCTGGATCAGCCACTGACAACGCAATGGCCACTCAGCATCGGCGTGCCGATGCCCAAGGCAATCCTGCGCGACACGTCTGAACTGTTACTGCTGGAAGATGGCCACCCGGTTGCCGCTCAGTTTGAAGTGCGCGGCACGTGGACGCCGCAAGGTTACATCAAATGGGTCGGTGTTGATTTCGTGGCCGAATACGTCAATGGTAAGCCACGCAGCTATCGGCTTGTGCGCCGCAAGCATGCACCCGTTCAATCAACGCATACCCTGAAGATCAATGAAACGGATGACCAGATCGAAATTGACACGGGCGTTATTCGGTTTCACGTCAGCAAGCAGCGCTTTGCCGGGCTGGAGCGCGTCTGGCGTGATGCCGACGGTGATCGAGCCTATAGCCCCTCTGAACTGATAGTCGACGGCATCGGCGGTTCATTCACCACCGACAACAAAGGTCGACGGCTTGAAAGTGCGCTGAACAACGATGTGAAAGTCGTGTTAGAAAACGCAGGGAACACTCGCGTAACCATTGCATGCAAAGGCTGGTACGCGGACATCACGAATGAAAAGCAATGCAAGTTTGTCATTCGCATCACCGCGTATGCCGGTCGGCCGGATGTGTTCATCTCTCATCGGACCATCAACACCATTCCCGATCGCTACGTGGATATCAAGCTGACCAACGCCGGCTTCGGCATCAAGCCAGCGGGAAAGGTTGAGCGCTGGATGCTCAGCACCGACGGTAAAGTGATGGAAGGTTCGGCCAGCACCAGCGCCGAAAACCTGTTTCTTCATCAACAGAAAAGCAATCATTTGCGCGTCATGCGCAACGGAAAGTTCGTTGAAGACGGACGCCGAAGCGACGGCTGGATGTCGCTGCGCACTGATAAGGGCCTTGTCACCGTTATGCTTCGCGATGTATGGCAGAAATTTCCCAATGAATTTGAAGCGGAGTTAAATCCCGCGCCGGGCCGATCTAGTCTGAATGTTCACTTCTGGCCCAAGCATGGCCAGGTTGTTTTTCCTGACGAAACCCAAACCGCACGTGATCAGATTTACAAAGTGCAGTGGGCCCATCACGGCAAAGAACTGAACATGAAGATCCCGGATGCCTATCACAAGGCTCTGGAAAAATTCAACCAGGAAGAACGCTGGGCCAGCGGCGCGGAACTGTACATCGTCGACAAAAAAAACAATCTTTCGAAGATGCAGGCTGCTTCCGGGCAAGGAACGGTCATCGGCAATGAAATGGTCATCCGATTCGACGATCGAAACACCGCGCCGGCAGCATTGACCGCACAGGCAAAGCTGCTGCAGCAGTCACCCCATGGACTGGCCGACGCAAAATGGAACTGCGCGACCATGGTGCTCGGTCCGATTGCGGCACGCGACCCGGACAAGTTCGGCCCAGCCGAAAAACTGCTCGACACCGCGTACAACTTCTATCAACGCGGCATCATCGACGCCAACGACGAGTACGGCATGTGGATTTACGGCGGCGTACATAACAACTGGCAGGCCGACCGTCACCGGGCAAATCTTAAGCGCGTCTGGCAGATGAGCCACTACCAGAACGTCTTTCAGGCGTGGCTGCTCTACTTCCGATCCGGCATGTACGACCATTTCAAGTGGGCTTACATCCACGCGAACCAGCACATGGACGTGGGCGTGTGTAACTACCTGAAGTATCCCAAGGGCAAACACAGCTACGGCCACCTGCCTGACATGGGTGGCAACATTTATCATTGCAAGGGCTTTATGCCGTGGGCGGGTAACTCCAGCACCGCTGGGCACTGGATCGACATCACCAACTACTTCTCGCGCTATCACCTGACTGGTGACCGCCGCGGATTGGACATGGCCGACCGATGGTTCCGCACCGTCCATATGACGGGCGGTACCCGCAAGCCTGACCTGCCGACCGAATGCGAAGACTATCGCAGCCCCCAAAAACTGGGACTGATCAGCGACTATCGCAAGGAATATCCTGATATAAAAGATGAAGCGCTACCCAAGTGGATGCGCGATGAACTGGCAAAGCCCAAGCGATTTAATCCGCGCGAAGTGCTCGTGCCGCTGGGCGAAATGACGCAGTATTACCAATCAACCTGGGACCCGCAGGCGATCCTGTCAGTCACCAGCTATGCCGAGTATCTGAACCCGCCGTTCGAATGTACTGGGGCGCCGACGCTGAGCCACTTCGGGAAGCACTGGCAGGACTGGTACTACGAACTGTCGCGCGATCCACGCGTGGTCGATCGGATTGCCCGATACATGGAATCGGTCAAGCAGTACAACGCAGCGCCGCGCTATTACTCCTTCGCGGCGTTCCTGTACCACACAACAGGTGACGCTCAATATCTCAAGCCGACCGTCTCACAAGTAGTGGATTCCACATCGAACATCTACAGTTATCCGGGCGACAGATACGACGGCTTCAACCTCGCGCATTCGAATCCCGCCGCTATGCTATTAGGCCGCCTGCCGTTCTATTTGAGTGCAGTCGACCATGCCGGGTTAAACTTCGAACATTCCGGCAAACATACAGCCATGATCACGCGCGGTGGGCGCGTTGACGCCGTGGACAAGTGGCTTGCCACACCACGCGGCTGGTCAAACGCGGGCATGACGGTTCTGGCGACCACACCCAACCCGATGCCGATCGAAGTCCGGATCAACGGCCCCCAGGGGTTCGGCAGCTTCCGAGGGATTTACATGCTCTTCTACGGGTTCCCGCAACTCAATTACTTTCAAAGGCCGGATGCGGATCGGCGCTCCTACTACCAGCAGCAAAAAGAACAGATCGTGCCGTTTCCAGCCAAGAATCGATTCAACGATCCACCCACACAACGGAACTTCGGTGCCCGTAAAGGAGCGCGCCGACCTTATATCGAACGGCCGGACAACGATCCGAATCAGCGGCAGTATCGCCTCGAATACAGCGGCGATCCGATCGACCTGCCTGTGCTGTTCAGCGCCTCAACCGGTGATCCCCTGCCGCAAGTCGCGGTGATCGCGCGTCACGTTTACTGGAACGCGACTCAAAAACCGACCCGCGCACGCAATGCCGGTGTTTCGCGCTTGTACTTTCGGCCGCTCGACTCCACCGCGGTAATCAACATACGAATCGTCTCCCACCAACATCGGTATTCCATGCCGACAACAGTGCGCATTACAGACGCCAAAGGAGATACCGTTGTTGAGGGCGGCGTCTTTATGGCGGGAAATCAGAAAGAGTTAACGGCCAAACTTGACCCGGCCAAACACCCACTGCCTTGGCAACTGTTCATGGCGTCGAGCGGTGACAATCAAATCTGGTTTGATGGTGCGGATGAGCTGTTCTTTGCCGTTAACCCTGAAGATTTCGAGACGATTCTGCCACAAATTTCTGTTTATCAGAAGTGATGCGACCGTTAACTGATTGCCTTGCGCATAAAGAACGCAAATATTTTGTGATAGCTTGCCTTGTCATCATCGAGCGCTATAAATACGCCGGAGATCGACCATGCCGACCGCGAATCTGACATACCGTCCGGCTGATGCGCGCGGCGTCACTGATATCAACTGGCTCAAAAGCCGCCATTCATTTTCATTCGGCCAGTACAACGACCCGAACAACACACACTTTCGCGTGCTTCGTGTGATCAATGACGACATCGTCGCCCCAGGCGGCGGCTTTGGCGAACACGGCCATGACAACATGGAAATCATGACATGGGTGCTGTCCGGCGCACTAGAGCACGGCGACAGCCTCGGGCATATGCAGACGCTTCAGCCAGGCGAATTACAGGTGATGACAGCCGGACGCGGTATTCGCCACAGCGAGATGAACGCATCAGACACAGAGCCGGCCCACTTCCTTCAGATGTGGATCTTTCCCGCAACGCGAGATGCGGAGCCAAACTATGAGCAAAAATCATTCGATGCGGCTGATCGTGACGGCAAGTGGGATACGCTGGCCTCCGGTAGAGGTCATGCGACTGCTGTTTCGATCAACCAGGAAGCGGAACTGCGTGTCGCGGATGTGAAAGCGAGAAACACAATCAGTGTGTCGATTGAGGAAGGACGCTTCGGTTACCTGCATATAGCAACAGGTGAAGCTCAAGTTGATGGGCAGGCACTCAGTGCAGGCGATGCCCTGACGATTGAAGGTCTGGCGGCATTTGAAGTCAGTGCGAATGCCGATACACAATTGATTCTGTTCGATCTGCCGTAAGAAACATCACCGTTCTGCTTTCTCGTCATCTTCCAATGGTTGTTCGTGCAGGCGGGTCCAGGCCAGTTCACTCACATGTCGCGGATCTTCTCCGGTAATCGCTCGCATAATCCGAACAACGTGCGAGTGGCAGTTCTCAATGAATAATCGAAACCGCTGTTGCGTCCCGGCCGCAGCTGTGCCAGCCACAAACAATCCCGGTACGTTGGCTTGCATCGTTTCCGAATCAAGACGCGGGGCGCGATTCGCGCCATGCAGCTCAACACCGGCCGCTTCGAGCAGTGATGTATCCATTTCGTAGCCGACCAGCAGGAGCACGAAATCGGCTTCCACAGTCTGCTCGCCCTGAGATGTCTGAAGCGTCGTATGCGTCGGCGCGATGTGGGTTACCTGTGACTTTGGGATAAACCGAATCGCACTGGTTTTGATCAGCCAGTCGATTTCAGGTTTGAGCCAGTACTTAACACTCTGGCCATTGAATTCTTCGTTGCGGTAGCTGATGGTGACCTCCGCGCCGGCATTGTGGCAGCGAATGGCGGCCTCCACAGCGGAGTTCTTCCCACCGACAATCAACAGCTTCTGGCGAAAATATTTGTGAGGCTCGTCAAAGTAATGCTCCACATGCGGCAGTTCCTCCCCCTCCACGCCAAGCATGCGCGGGCGATGCATATCCCCGATAGTGGTGATGACATGCTTCGCACGATAGGCCTGTTTGCTGGAAGTAACAATGAATCCGTCGCCGGCTTCGTCGCGATGAATGTCGGTCACGCGTTCATAGGTACGAATGGGTAAATCAAACAACTCAACAATGCCGCGCAGATAAGCGAGATACTCCTCCCGGCTGGCCTTGGACTGATCGGCCGTCACGAGCGGCACGCCGCAGATCGCAATACGTTCCGGCGAACTGAAAAACCGAACCCCCTTGGGGAACCAGCTGATCGTATAGCCAACGTGCTGGGCCTCCAGGTGCATGTAGTCCACCTGCTGGGCCTTGAGGTTGGCCGCCATCTCCAGGCCAATCGGCCCGGCGCCAATAAGTATGACGTCCGTCTGCTCCATACGCGGGTTTTACCACGAACGAACGACGCATGCGCAATGGCAAGCGATCGAAAAAATCATCATTGCACGCCACGTTCCAGCGCTGCATGCACCACGCGTTCTATGGCAATGCTGTAAGCTGCCTGGCGCAATGAACTCTTGCTTGCCACGGCACGATCGGCCACCGCGCGATAAGCTCGTTTCATGCGGCGACGCATACGATTGCCGACCAATGCAGCAGACCAGTAATACTCCTGCCGGTTCTGCACCCATTCAAAGTAGCTGACCAGCACCCCCCCCGCGTTGGCAAGTACATCCGGCACCACACGAATCCCGCGCGAGAACAGAATATCGCCCGCGTCCGGTGTCGTTGGGCCGTTGGCTGCTTCGGAGATAATCTTCGCCGAGATGTCACCAGCGTTATCCGCAGTGATGCTGTCTTCCAGTGCAGCCGGAATCAGAAAGTCGCACGGCATAGTCAGCAGTTCGTCGTGACTGATCGCCTTTGCACCTGCAAAGTCCGCCACGCAGCCGGTTGCGTTCTTGTGCTCGATCAGCTTGGACACATCCAGGCCGTTTTCATCCACAATCGCCGCGCGGCTGTCACTGGCGGCGATAACCTTGGTGCCGTGCCTGCCCAGTTCGAGCGCGGCATGTTGGGCCGCATTGCCCCAGCCCTGAACAACAGCGGTTGCACCGTGGGGGTCGATTTCCATGTCCTTGGCTGCTTCCATGAGCGTCACCACAGATCCGCGACCGGTTGCTTCATTGCGCCCAAGGCTGCCGCCCATGTCGATCGGCTTGCCGGTCACCATGCCACGATGATATTCACCGCAGGACATGCGCCAGGCATCAAGCATCCACGTCATTTCCTGCGGTCCGGTGTTTACATCCGGCGCGGGAATGTCGGTGTCCTGACCAATGTCTGCCGCAAGACAGATGGCGAATTTTTTGGTCAGGCGTTCGCGCTCTGCCATAGAAAGTGATTTGTAGTCGACCGCAATGCCGCCCTTGGCGCCGCCAAACGGGACGTCAACCACGGCTGTCTTCAGATACATCCAGAAAGCCAGCGCGGTCACCTCGTCCAACGTCACCTGCGGATGGAATCGTACGCCACCTTTATAAGGGCCGCGTTCATCGTTGAACTGCACACGATAGGCGTCAAACAAATCCACGGAGCCGTCATCCATCTGCACCGACAGGCGGAACATAATCGACTTGTCCGGAACGGTCAGACGTTGTGGTACCGACTGGCCGGGATACTTGCTTTCCAGTTCGAGCGGTTCGGCATACTTGAGAAACAGATCGCGTGCCCGGCAAAATACCGAATCGTTCGAGTGTGTTAATTCATCGATGCATGACATGACTCACCTACTTTCAGCTTGGCGCTTCGATGTCACATGAAGCGCGATAGCCAACAATGCGGAAACCACACACAGCCCTGACGCAAACAGGAATGCTACGGTATAACTGCCCGTCAACTGCATGGCAAGATTACCTGCGGCCATGCCGACGACGCCGGCAATGCCATAAGACGTAAAGACCCAGCCGTAGTTGGCGCCGAGATTCTTTGCGCCAAACAGGTCAGCCGTGGCCGATGGGAACAGCGCGAAGATGCCACCATAGTTAAACCCGATCAGGGAGGCCGCGACCGCCAGGGCCATTTCCGTCTTCATTCCTGCAAGTATGAACATCATGACCGCCTGGAAGATGAACATGGCCGTCATTGCGGACGTTCGGCCGATACGATCGGAAAAGAAGCCCCACGCGACCCGCCCCACGGCGTTGAAGACAGCCAACCAGCCGACGGCTTTGACCCCCTTGTCCAGCAGTTCCTGCTTCAAACCCTCGTCAATCGAGACGCTACCGGCCATCGCCGCGGTGACCAACTGACTGCCGGCGAACGGCTTGAGGATGCCGATGACCATTAGCCCGGCCATCGAGCCGGAAAAGAACATCAGCCACAACATATAGAAGGCCGGACGGCGCAACGTATCCTGCCAGCTGCTTTCAGAGGGGTCTGGCGGAGCCGAATCGTCAGATTTGGCCGCTGGCTGCTTAATATCCGGTGGATTGCGCAGCAGCATCGCACCAGCGATAATCGCAACCAGGCAGACCGCCCCATGCACGAGGAACAGTTGGGTGATGCCGTGCGCCTTGATGTAGTTCTCCGCGCTGAACGGAAGACGCTGACTGGCAAAAATATAGGCGCCAAACCCGAAACCTGCGACCGCGATGCCGGATACAAGGCCCTTGCTGGCTGGAAACCACTTCACCAAAGCAGCAATCGGACAAACGTAAGCGAACCCAATCCCGGCGCCGGCCAAAAAACCAACCGTGCCCCAAAGCATGAACAGCCGATCAATCCGGCCAAGTTGCCCGACGTATTGCGTGCCCAACAGGACACCCGCCACAATCACGCTGCTGACAATGCCCATCGGGACATACTGTAATACCGGGTGCTGGGCCCGATCAGTCTGGCTGAATAATGCATGAAAGATCATCAGCAACACGATGACGACCACCCCGGTAAAAGCAGCATGCGAGAGGTAAAGCACGATCGGCGACTGCATCATACCTGCCAGCAGGAAGCCGCTGCCCATCAGCACCGCGCCGACGATTGCCGGTAAACGTGGGCCTGTCACATCCTGTATTCGGCCGGCGAGGACCATCGTCACTGCGAATGAAAGAATACAGATCGCAAACGCATAGTTCGCCTGGTTCTCGGGAAGATCAGCCTGCGCATCGAGTGGTTGCCAGAAGATGCTGTAGCCATAGACGGTGCCGAGAATCAACTGAATTAAAATGGCGCCGGCCAATACGCCGTACTTACCTTTCATGACTCTAACCTCATTCTCCGGGTAAACCGGACCTCCAGCGCCGGCAAACTCTGAGTATGCTGCCAGCGGTTGTGTTGACGGCCTCGTTCGTTACTGGATGGTTGCACGCTGTTTCGCGCGATCCAGACGAATCCGCCGCCGATTGTTAACAATAGAACGATCAATAAAACTGCGAACAGCCAACGCTTTCCGAGAGAGACCGGCCCACGGCTACCTCCAAAAACACGCACGATCATGGAGCACACCCAACCCCAGTGCAGCACCAGGTGGACCACAATCAAGGCGATCATGGAAATTGCAATCCAGAAGTGCACGTCACCCCACTCGTGGCGCGTCATGCCCCACAGGCTCGCCTGACGCGAACCGGGTGGAAGCACGAACACCAACAGCGTGCCAGTCATCACCAGCGCGATAAACATTATCAGGCTGAATGCATCGACCAGAAGATTGATTGCCGAGCGTGTCACCTTGAACTCCAACCGACACTCGGGAGGCACTGGGCCTTCTGTGTAGCAGACTAATTCCGCCAACTCTGCAGGATCTGCACGTAGTTGGCACGTTCATAAGCCGACGGGTCGGGGCATCGGCTCAAGTTCATGCTGCCCTGAAGTTGGGCGAGCGATTCATACTCGTGTTCTTCCAGCCAGTTCATCAAGCCACTGACAACATCGCCCAGATGATCCGGGCCATTGTGTAACAGTGCGGACACCATCTGCACGGCATTGGCGCCGGCCATGATCGCCTTGACCGCGCCAAAAGCATCATGCACACCGCCACTGGCCGCCAGGGACAGTGTGCGCTGCGCGGAAAGAATCGCCAACCAACGCAGGCGCAACAACAATTCAGACGGCTGCGACAGATTGACGCGAATCACATCGAGTTCTTCGGTATCAATATCAGGTTGATAGAAACGATTGAACAGCACGAGCCCGTGCGCGCCACTGTCTTCCAGCACCTTGGCAAATGACGCGAGCGCCGAGTAGAACGGTGAAAGCTTGACCGCAAACGGAATCTGAATGCCTTCACGCACTTCGCGCACCAGCGCCAATGTACGCCCTTCCACAAATTCTGACGTTTCGTCCTCCTTCATGGAAAGGTAATAGACATTCAACTCCAGCGCATCCGCGCCGGCCTGTTCGATCAGCCGGGCGTAGTCCACCCAGTAGCCGTCAGACACACCGTTCAAGGATGCAATCACGGGGATATGCACCGTCTCCTTAATAGTTCTGACACGTTCGAGATACTCCTGCGGGCCAAGACGAAAGTCATCCGGGTCCGGCAGGTAGGTCAGCGCCTCCGCAAAGGAGTTCGCATGCGTAACCATGGAGTTGTGTGCCGACAGCTGCTCCTCGACGATCTGTTCCTCAAAAAGGGACGGTAACACAATTGCGGCTGCCCCTACGTCTTCCATATGTCGCACTTTATCCAGATCATAACCTAGGGGTGAAGCGCCTGGCATGATCGGATGCTGCAATCGCAAGCCGAGGTATGTAGTTGATAAATCCATAATGAACCTCCGATCTATATTCATCCGGCAGGCGGACTAACTGCTCCTCGCCTGCTCGTGCTGATGATCACGTAACGTCAGGTTGGCAAGCTGCTGATACATCGAAATGCGCCTAGCGGTCTCGATGTTCGCCTGCTTGGCCAGACGCTTGAAACGGTCCGGATCGATCTTCTCGACCATCCGGAATCGCGTTTCGTTTCGCATGTACTCACTGGCTCGCGCGGTCGGTGGCTTGGAGTCGATCTGCAACGGCGGCTCACCCTTCGCGATGCGCCTCGGATCAAATCGGTAAAGCGGCCAAACTCCGCTCTCCACTGCAAGCTTCTGCTGCGACAGGCCGTTCGCCATGTCGTAGCCATGGGCAATGCAGTGGCTGTATGCAATGACCAGCGAAGGGCCTTCATAGCTTTCCGCCTCGAGCAATGTCTTGACGACATGGTTGTCGTTCGCGCCCATCGCAATGTTTGCGACGTAGACATGCCCGTAGCTCATCGCCATCAGGCCCAGGTCCTTCTTGTGAATCTCCTTGCCGGAAGCGGCGAACTTCGCAGCCGCGCCAAGCGGCGTGGACTTGCTCGCCTGACCGCCCGTGTTGGAGTAGACCTCGGTGTCCAAGACAAGCATGTTGACGTCTCGCCCCGTGGCCAGCACATGGTCGAGGCCGCCGTAGCCAATGTCGTACGCCCAACCGTCACCGCCGAGCAGCCAGACACTCTTGCGCACCAGGTAGTCGGCCATCTGGTGCAGTCGGCGTCCCTCGACGGACGTATCGCCAGCAAGCTTCTCGCGCAGTTCAACGACGCGTTGACGTTGCGCTGCGATCGCTTCCTCGCCATGCTCCGGTGCGTTCAGTAACGCTTCCACCATCTGGTCGCCAACCTTTGAAGACAAACGCTTGAGCAGATCAGCCGCTTCACGTCCATGGCTGTCCACGCCTAGGCGCATGCCGAACCCGAACTCCGCGTTATCTTCAAACAGTGAGTTACTCCACGATGGACCGCGTCCATTGGCATCCTGACAGTACGGCGTGGTCGGTAGATTGCCGCCATAGATTGACGAGCAACCGGTGGCATTGGCGATCAACATACGATCGCCGAACAACTGGGTGATGAGCTTGACATAAGGCGTTTCACCACAGCCGGCACACGCGCCCGAATATTCGAACAGCGGCAACATGAACTGCGACCCCTTGATATCCACGCGCGTGATCTTTGAGCGATCCACATCCGGGATGTCCAGGAAGAAGTCATAGTTCTCGCACTCCGCCTCCAGGTGATCCGTCAGCGGCTCCATGTTGATGGCCTTGAGGCGCGGCTCAGCCTTGTTCTTGGCCGGGCACACCTGTACGCATAACGAACAACCGGTGCAGTCCTCGGGCGCCACCTGAATCGTAAACTTACTCCCGCGGAATTCCTTGGCTTTGTAGTCCATGGACTGGAACGTGCCCGGCGCGTCGTTGAGCGCATCCGGCTCGTACACCTTGGCGCGAATGGCAGCATGCGGGCAAACTGCAGCGCACTTGTTGCACTGGATGCACACCTTCGGGTCCCAGATCGGAACCGACAGGCCAATGCGGCGTTTCTCCCACTGCGTGGTCGCCGTGGCCCATGTGCCGTCGGGCGGGAAGGCGCTTACAGGAAGCAGGTCGCCCTTGCCCTCCATCATCACTGCATTGACTTTCTTGACCATGTCCGGCGCATCTTCCGGCACGATCGGCTGACGATGCTGCGTTGCCGTGACCTGGCTGGGCGTCTTCACCTCAAACAGGTTGGCGAGCGTCTGATCCACGGCCGCGAAGTTACGTTCCACAATCTCCCGGCCTTTTTTGCCGTAGGTCTTTTCGATCGCCTGCTTGATGTGCTGGATTGCCTCGTCGCGCGGCAATACGCCACTGATCGCGAAGAAGCATGTCTGCATGACGGTATTGATACGCCGGCCCATGCCGGTCTTTTCGGCGACCTTGTATGCATCAATCACGTAGAACTTCAATCGCTTCTCAATGATCTGCTTCTGCATTTCGTGCGGCAGGTGGTCCCAGACTTCCTCCGGCCCATAGGGTGTATTCAGCAGGAACACACTGTCGGGTAGCGCGTAATCGAGCATTTCATACTTATCAACGAACTGCCACTGATGGCAGGCGATGAAGTTCGCGCGCCGGATCAGGTATTCACTTCGAATATGACGCGGGCCAAAGCGCAGATGAGAGATTGTCATCGCGCCGGCCTTCTTGGAGTCATACACAAAGTAGCCCTGCGCGTGGTTGTCGGTTTCCTCGCCGATGATCTTGATCGAGTTCTTGTTGGCACCGACGGTCCCGTCTGCTCCCAGACCGAAAAAGACAGCTCGCACGATGTCGTCCGATTCGATGTCGAATTCATGATCGTAGTCGAGTGACAGGCCGGTCACGTCGTCGTTGATGCCGACGGTAAACTCGCGCTTGGGATGTTCTCGAGTCAGTTCATCAAAGACTGCCTTAACCATGGCAGGATTGAACTCTTTGCTGGACAGGCCGTAGCGCCCACTAAAAATCTCAGGCATCTTGCTGGTTGGCAGCTTGCCCATTGCATCAGCGCGGTTCAATGCCGCCGTGACATCCAGGTAAAGCGGCTCGCCGACCGAGCCGGGCTCCTTGGTCCGATCGAGCACGGCGATGCGCTTGACCGTCGCAGGAATGGATTCGAGGAACTGATCCACCGCGAAAGGACGATACAGGCGCACCTTGAGCAGCCCGATCTTCGCGCCGGTCTTCGCGTTGATGCGTTCAACCGCCTGATCCGCCGTCTGACTACCGGACCCCATCATGATAATGATGTGTTCAGCCTGCGGATGGCCGACGTAGTCAAACAGTCGGTAGGTTCGGCCGGTCATCTCGGAGAACTGATTCATCACGTTCTGGACGATTTCCGGGCACGCCAGATAGTACGGATTCGCCGATTCGCGCGCCTGGAAGAAAGTGTCCGGGTTTTGCGCGGTGCCTCGAATCTTCGGCCGATCCGGTGTAAGCGCGCGATCGCGATGCTGATGGATCGCCTCTTCATCCATCAAATGCAGCAGGTCATCATCAGTCAATGCCTGCATGGAGGCCACTTCGTGGGACGTGCGGAAGCCGTCAAAGAAGTGCAGGAACGGCACGCGCGACTGAAGCGTCGCGGCATGCGCGATGGCGGCCATATCATGCGCCTCCTGCACGGACCCGCTGCAGAGCATGGCAAAGCCGGTCTGACGGCAGGCCATAACATCGGAATGGTCACCGAAGATTGACAGCGCATGGGTAGCGACCGTGCGAGCCGCGACATGCATGCAGAATGGCGTCAGTTCGCCGGCAATCTTGTACATGTTCGGGATCATCAACAGCAGGCCCTGCGACGCGGTGAACGTCGTCGACAGCGCCCCGCTCTGCAGCACGCCATGCACGCTGCCGATGGCGCCGCCTTCGGATTGCATCTCCACCACCTCCGGCGTTACGCCCCAGACATTCTTGCGGCCTTGCGCCGACCATTCGTCTGCGGACTCCCCCATTGGGGTTGAAGGGGTAATGGGATAGATCACGATCACCTCACTGAGCCGATGGGCGACCATGGCAACCGCCTCGTTGCCATCAATGGTGATCCGCTTACGGGCCTGCGCAATCATTTGAAAACTCCTCTCTAAGTCGCGGCGGCGGATTCAGCGCCAGTTGCCGCAACTTTCTGCGTAATCCAGTCAATCAATTCATCAAGTTCGTCCGCCTGCACGGATACTTCCAGCAGCGGCACATCCGGGTTCAGCCGCCTCACGTCGTCGTGGAACTTCTGCAAATCAAACGGGACGTAAGGCAACAGGTCTGTTTTATTTAGTAAAAGCAATGACGCTTCGGTCACGATGTACGGATGCTTGGCAGCCTTGTCATCGCCCTCGGAAACGCTGAACATGCCGATCTTCACATCCTGGCCAAGGTCAAAACCGACCGGGCAGATCAGGTTGCCGACATTTTCGATGACCAGCAAATCAAGTTGATCGAGCGACATCTGTGACAAGGCTTGGCGTACCTGGTTGGCATCAAGGTGGCATCCTTTGCCGGTGTTGATCTGCACAACCTGGGCGCACGAATCAGCCAGACGGTCAGCATCGCGCGTGGTAGCCAGATCGCCAACACACACGCCAATACGCAAATCGTCGGCGAGCTTCTTTGTCAGGGCGGTAAGCAACGCGGTTTTGCCACAACCGGGCGCGCCGATGAGATTCAACGTGAAAAGCCCGGCTTGCTTCAATTGGCTGCGGTTTATCTGCGCCACTTCGTCGTTCAACTTCAGAACATTTTCAATAACTGGTACTTGCATGGTTCTACTCCTACGTGTCGTCATCCACATCAATGGAGACCAGTTTCAGTTCGTCACCGCCCACTGGAGCGGTTTGGTCGCTGCCGCAGGCGCACGTGGTAAATAAATCATCTGCTTTAAAGACGCGGTCGCATGCCGTGCAACGCAGCGACCAAGGCAGCAGATCGAGTTCCAACGTCACGTCTTCGGTGTGTGTCGTTTGCATCAGGGCGCGCCACGCCCAGTCCATCGCATCCGGCTCAATCCCGCGCATCGGCCCGGCCTGCATGCGAACGCAACGCAGACTGGCATGTTCGGGCACATTTTTTCGTGCCAGTTCATAGACCGATTCTGCAATCGACATCTCATGCACAGCACACCTCCCCGACGATCGACATCACCTGGTCGATCAGCTTGGGTACCGCGGCCGCGACCGGCGGCGACAGTGTTTCGCTGATTTCGAATGTCTGTCCGGGAACAGTCAGCGCCATCGCTTCCGGCGCACGCCCGTAAAGCAACTGTGTCCACGTCAAAAGAGCAGCCGGGTCAAGGAAGTGCACCATCGACATATCGCTCTTCGCGATCGGCTCGATTTCCTGTCGAATGACCTCTCCGACCGGCCCGTCAGCGCTGCAATCGACGAAGATGACTGTCTGTGCATCTGCGATCAGCAGCGCCAGATCGGGCGTAAGGCCCTGGCAGGTTTCGAGCCGCACGTCATCGCGGCTCACCAGCAACGGCTCCAACTCGCGCGCAACCATCGGTCCCAAGGCGTCATCCCCCCGCAGATCACTGCCGAAACCGATGATCACCACGCGCGGTGTACCCGTCTTAGCGACATGTCGATCGACGCTAGCCACGTTGCACCTCGTCAACTACTTGCCCGGCTGCATTGAGCAACTGAATCTGAAGCGGCATCTTGCCCAACGCATGTGTCGCGCAACTCAGGCACGGATCAAAGCAGCGAATCACCGCTTCCACCCGGTTGAGCATGCCCTCCTGGAGCTTGTTGCCATCCACAAAATGTTGGGCCGCCTGCAGGATGCCCCGGTTCATCGCCAGGTTGTTGTGTCCCGTTGCGATGATGAGATTGACCTTCTTCATCAGGCAGTCTTCGTCAATCTCGTAATGATGAATCAACGTACCGCGCGGCGCCTCGGCAATACCGATGCCCTCGCGACGATTCCCACGAGCGCGGGCGCGAACCCACGTGTCGAGAATGTCCGGCTCACGCAGCATCTCTTCCATGCGTTCGGTGGCGAAGAGCACTTCGACCAGGCGCGCGTAGTGGTAGTGGAATGAAGACGTGATCGGTCCGTGCTGCATCTGCTTGAACTGCCGATGCTCTTCGTCCGCGAGCGGCGTGCCACAACTGTCGGCAATGTTCAGGCGCGCCAGTGGCCCGACACGATAGATGCCTTCCGGATAGCCGGCCGGCTTGTAGTACGGGAACTTCATGTACGAATAGTCTTCCACCGCTTCGGCGATCAGTTCCTGATACTGCTTGATCGGCACGCCGTCTCGGAGGATGTTGCCATCCTGATCGACTACTCGCAGCACGCCGTCATAATGTTCAAGCTTGCCGTCTTCAGTAACCAACCCAAGATGGAGCGTCGGGAAGTTGGCGAACACATCCGCTTCTTCCTGGAATCGGCTCAACTCACCCTTAAACCAATCGAGCGTGCGCCGGGTGATGTCCCGGGCTTCCGGCAGCATGGCGAGCATTTCGTCACGCTTCTCGGTTGTCAACGCTTCATTCACACCGCCAGGCACCATCCACGCTGGATGAATCCGTTTGCCACCAAGCATGGCGATGATCGTCTGGCCAATCTGGCGTAGTCGAACGCCATCGCGAGCCAGTTCCGGGAAATCAACCGCCACACCCAGAATGTTGCGCTTCATCGGATCACTGTCCCACCCAAGCAGCATGTCGGGCGACGACAGGTGGAAAAACGATAGCGCGTGTGACTGCGTCAGCTGCGCGAGATTCATGATGCGGCGAAGCAGTTCACCCGTTCGCGGTATGTCGACTGCCATCAGATCGTCACACGCTTTACTCGACGCCATCAAATGGCTGACCGGGCAGATGCCGCAAGTGCGAGCTGTCAGAGATGGCATTTCCGGGAAGGGTCGCCCTTCACAGAACTTTTCAAAACCACGGAACTGAGTCACGTGAAACTTCGCATCGCTGGCACGGCCATCGTCGTCCAGCTGCAGTGTAATGCGCGCGTGACCTTCAATACGCGTGATCGGGTCTATTTCAATCGTGCGTGTCATTACGAACCCCTTCCTCAACCTACATTCCGAACCGCGTCACCTGTGTTGGATCAGGTGTGCGGCCCTCAATCAGTTCACTTAGCACAAAATGGATTGCATCGGCCGGTGGTGGACAGCCTTGCACGAACAGGTCAACGTCGACCACCTGATGCACCGGCATTGCGTTCGTAAGCAGTGCCGGCACGCCGTTGTCCGGGTCAAGCTCGTTGACGTCCGACAACTGGTGATACGCGCGATCGAAAATCTGCGTTACGCCGATCGGGTTGCGCATCGACGGCACGTTACCGGTCACAGCGCAATCTCCTAAGGCGATCACGAACTTGCTGTTTTTGCGAAGCTCGGTCGCACGATGCAGGTCGTCCTTATTGCTGACCGCCCCTTCAATGATGGTCAGGTCAATGTCCGCCGGAATTTCCTTCATATCCACGATCGGGCTGTAGACCATCTCGATCATGGGTGCGATCGCGATGAGCCTTTCATCCATGTCCAGGAAGGACATGTGGCACCCCGAGCAGCCATCCAGCCAGACCGTTGCCATTCGAATCTTCTTAGCCATGGTTATGACTCCTCATCTGCTGGAGGTACGGCAAAAAGTCACGATGCTTGTGCATCTCGGCCACCGCGGTGCCCTTCTGCACGAGCGCGCCCGTCGGGCAGACCTGCACACACTTGCCGCAACTGGTACATGTATCTGATTCACCCCAAGGCGTGTTCAGGTCGGTAATCACTTCACAATCGATGCCGCGACCTTTGACGTCCCACGTGTGAGCGCCTTCGATCTCGTCACAGACGCGCACGCAGCGCGTGCAGAGAATACAACGGTTCTGATCCAGCCGGAACAGGTCGTGCGAACTGTCGAGCTTGGCGTCCGGGTAGCGATAGGCCACGTGAACGTGATCCACGCCCACATTCTGCGCCAGAGACTGCAACTCACACGCGCCATTGCTGACGCATACGGAACAAATGTGGTTACGCTCGGCGAACATCAGTTCGACCGTCATCTTGCGGTACTTCTGCAAGCGCTCTGAGTTGGTAACCACCTCCATACCTTCGGCAACCTTCGTCACACACGAAGTCGCCAGGCGTGGAGAACCTTTGATTTCCACCAAGCACATACGGCAGGCGCCCCATCCGGAGAGCCCCTCAAGGAAGCACATCGTGGGAATGTCAATGTTGTTTTCGCGAGCCACGTCCAGAACCGTCTGATCGTCATGGCCGGCGCAGTCTTTACCGTCAATTTTCAGTGTGACAACAGCCATCATCCCACCTCCTGTGCGCTGCACGTCAAAGCGACATACTCGTCACGGAAATAACGCAAGGTGCTGAGAACGGGGTTTGGCGCGGTCTGTCCGAGCCCGCAAAGGCTGGTGTGCCGAACCATGTCGCATAATTCTTCCAGCAGCGCCAGATCTTTTTCCGTACCTTTACCTTCCGCAATCCTGTCCAGTAACTCGTGCATCTGCCACGTACCAACGCGGCATGGCACACACTTGCCACACGATTCACTCATGCAGAATTCCATGAAGAAGCGTGCGACATCCGGCATGGAAGATGTTTCATCCATGATGATCATGCCGCCGGATCCCATGATCGAGCCGACCTCTTTGAGCGTGTCGTACTCGACCGGCATGTCCAGATGCTGCTCTGGAATGCAACCGCCGGAAGGGCCACCTGTCTGAACAGCTTTGAATTCGCGGCCGTCCGGAATGCCGCCACCGATATCAAAAACAATATCGCGCAGCGGAATACCCATCGGCACTTCAATCAGCCCGGTGTTATTGATCTTGCCCGCGAGCGCGAAGACCTTGGTTCCCTTGGAGCGTTCGGTGCCGATAGACGCGAACCACTCACCGCCGTTGCGAACAATCGGGGCAATGTTGGCAAGCGTCTCGACATTGTTGATCAGCGTGGGCTTGCCCCACAGACCGCTCTCGGCCGGGAAAGGCGGCCGGGGTCGAGGTTGGCCGCGCTTGCCTTCAATCGAGGCGATCAGTGCGGTCTCTTCGCCGCAGACAAACGCTCCCGCCCCCAGACGGATATCAATATCGAAGTTGAACTTCGTGCCGCAGATGTTGTGGCCGAGCAAACCCGCGCGAGATGCGGTTCGAATCGCTGCGCGCAGCCGCTTGATGGCAAGCGGATACTCGGCGCGAACGTAGATAAAACCCTCCGAAGCGCCGACCGCATAAGCGGCAATTGCCATGCCTTCGAGTATGCGATGCGGATCGCTTTCCAGCACGGCTCGATCCATGAATGCACCGGGGTCGCCTTCGTCCGCGTTGCAGATGACGTACTTCTTGTCACCGGCGGATTTGGCGACCATCGTCCACTTGAGCGCCGTCGGGAAACCCGCACCGCCGCGCCCGCGCAAACCTGAGAGAGTCACCTGCTCAATCACTTCAGCAGGTTTCATTTGTGTAATCGCGTTCACCAAGCCGCTGTAACCTTCAGCGGCGATGTAATCCTCGAGAGATTCCGGATCGATCACGCCGGAGTTTTCCAACACAACCTTCTTCTGACTTGCAAAGAACGGGACGTTCGTATCGCAACGCAGGCGTTCAACCGGCTCGCCACCCAGACTTTCGGCCAGTTCCGGCACATCCTCTACCGTAACGTCCTGATACATCACCGGCTGCTCGCCCTTTGTTTTGACTTCAACCAGTGGACCCGCCGAGCAAAGCCCCATGCAGCCAACGCATTTGACCTTGCAGCCATCCTTTACTTTGACGCTTTTTTTCAGTTCGTCCTTGATCACATCGCTTTTCTGCGACAGACAGCCGGCCGCCATACAGACATTAATCGTATGTTGATTCTGCAGCGCTTCTTCGCGATACGAATCCGCGGATTCTGTGAGTTCTTCAGGTGTCATCTTGCACCAACTTTCCGAGCTTCTCGATCAACTCATCACTTTCGACGTTGCCCGCCACGTCTCCGTCGATCACCACCGCGGGGGCCAAGCCACAGGAACCCAGACATCGAGCAGTGAGGACCGAGAGCTGACCGTCGTCGGTCGTCTGGCCGGGCTTGACCTTGAAATTCTCATCCACGTCGTCAATCAGCTTCTTCGCGCCCTTGATGTAGCAGGCAGTACCGTTGCAGAAAACGCACGTGTGCTTCCCTTGCGGCTTGAGCGTGAAGATGTGATAAAAAGTGGCGACGCCATACACTTTTGAAAGCGGCAAACGCAGACGCCGAGCAACGTAGTCCAGCGCATCAGTGTCGAGATAGCCGAACCATTCCTGCACGGTGTGCAGCGCTTCGATCAGCGCGTGCCCTTCATCGCCGTGCTTGCGAATGGTGGTTTCGACGACGCGCCATCGCTTGTCGTCACTCGGAGGTTTGACGCTTTTACCAGTAGCAATCATTTTTCTTCTTCTTTCTCACCAGGCAGTTTGGACCAGAGGTAGCAACCGATCGCAACACCCGCGACAAAGCTGCAAATCACGACGACGGGGTCAATCACTAAATGTGCCAGTAACAACATGACAGGTCCTTTCAATCAGCAAATTCGTGGCAACTGTTCGCCATACGGTTTTTGAATAACACGGCTGCCACCAATGGTCGTGCGCAACTCACACACGCCGTCGTTGGCTTCCGTGACTTTTCCAATCATCACAGCCTGCTCGCCAAGCGGGTGTTCGCGCATCGCGGCAAGCGCCTTGTCAGCATCCGCTTCGCGCACCACGACGACCACTTTGCCTTCGTTGGCCACTTCAAGCGGATCGAGCCCGAGCATGTCGGCCGCGTGGCGCGCTTCGGGACGAACCGGAATGCTCGGCTCGTCGAGCACGATGTGCAGCCCACTTTCCTGCGCCAGGTCGGCCACCACGCCGGACACGCCGGAGCGCGTGGGGTCGCGCATGAAAACGGTATCCGACACCGTTTTGAGCAAGTGGGTGATCAGGCCATTCAACGGTGCGGCGTCGGTCTGGAGGACGCTCTGCACTTCAGGCATTTCACGTTCAAGCATCACAGCCAAGCCATGCTCGCCAATGGGGCCGTTGATCAGCAGCACGTCGCCAGGCTGCACGTTCATGGGTGAAAGATTGCGTGTTTTTGGCACACGCCCGATCCCGGCCGTGGTGATGTAGATGCCGCCCGTGCCATCGCCGTTTACGACCTTCGTGTCACCTGTGACGACACGCACGTCCGCTTCCGAGGCGGCCTGGGCGATCGAATCGAGCACCAGATCCAGATTGCGAACGGAAAAACCTTCAGAAAGAATCAGCCCGAGGGCGATGCCCATCGGTTCTGCACCGCAGACGGCCAGATCATTGACAGTGCCACAAACACTCAGCCGGCCGATATCTCCACCCGGGAATTGCCAAGGCTGTACTACGTAGCTGTCAATCGTCAGCGCGGCGCGGTATCCGTCTTCGATGTCGAGCATCGCGCTGTCGAGCAACTGGTTCAAGACACCATTACCAAGGCGCGGCATGATCGAGCCGGTGATCAGTTCGTCGGTAAGCTGTCCCCCGCCGCCGTGCGCCAACATGATGGATCTGGTTGTGGCAATCATGACGCGGCTCCCACGGTGCATGGCACCTTGTCGTTAGAGCGCTGCCGCCACTGGCCATATTTGAACCACGCCTGGCAGGTCCCTTCGGAACTAACCATGCAGGGGCCGATCGGATTAATCGGCGTGCACACACTGCCAAACAGTTCGCAATCGGTCGGCTTCACCATGCCGGTGATGACCTGCCCGCACAGACACTTGGCCGGCTCCCGGTCATCTGAAGCAACCAGGCCGAATCGATGTTGGGCGCTGTAATCACGATACGCGTCTCGCAGCACGAGGCCGCTATCAGGAATGTCTCCGACGCCGCGCCATCGCACGGTGCCGGGCTCGAAGACTCTTTCAAGAATCGCCTGGGCGGCCAAGTTGCCCTGTCGCGAGACCGCTTCGGGATATTCGTTTACTAGCGCGACATCTTTGTCACGCACCATCTCTGTCAGGCGCGCCAAACCGGCCGCCATCTGAAAATCTTCAAAACCTGTGATTACACACGGCTGGTGATACTGCGTCACAACCGGTGCATAAGCATCGCTGCCGACGATGACTGATACATGGCCTGGGCAGAGGAATCCATCGAGGTTCACTTCGCCGCCAGCTAGCAGCGCGAGCATGGCTGGCACGACGCGCTTGTGACTGGTCAGAATGCTGTAATTGGTCAGCCCCTGTTGCTTCGCGGCCAATACGGATGCGGCCGAATTGGGAGCCGTGGTCTCAAACCCGACCGCAGCAAATACAACCTGCCGATCAGGATGTGCCGCCGCGTACTTCACTGCGTCGAGCGTGCTGTAAACAATACGAACGTCCGCCCCGCGGCTGCGCGCCCTTTCCAAGCTGCCGCGCTTGCCGGGCACGCGGAGCATGTCGCCATAGGTGCACAGCACAACATCATGTTCGGCTGCAAGTTCGATCATCAGATCGATATCCGCCTGGGCGGTGACGCAGACCGGACAGCCAGGCCCGCTGAGCAGCGTGACATTCTCCGGCATCAGGCTGTGCAGACCACATCTGAACGCGCTCATGGTGTGCGTGCCGCAGACTTCCATGAAGGTTGCGGGCTGGTCGAGCGCGTCGGCCGCAGCGCGAAGACGCGTCAGCCATTCCCGGGTTTGTTCAGTGCGACGTGTCATGTTGCAAATCCTCCAGAACGGACCACGTGGCGGCGGCCTCTGTTTCACTGAGTTGTTGAATCGCAAAACCAGCATGGATCAGAATCCAATCGCCTATTTGCACATCAGGGACCAGCAACGTGGACACTTCCACCCGGTTGCCGTGCAGATCAGCAATGGCTTTGTCGCTGCCGCTGAATTCAGTCAACTTTGCGGGCACTGCCAGACACATCACGCACCTGCCTTTCGTGTCATCACTGCAATCGCCGCCTGGCCGAGCACCAGACCGCCATCGTTGGCGGGTACGCGCTGGTGTCGAAGCACCGTCAGGCCCTGCTGCGTCAGTAAATTGGTAAGTTGCTGGGTTAATCGTTCATTGCAGAACACACCGCCGGACAATGCAACGGTTTGTACGCCGGTATCCGCAACGTGGGTTGTCACAACATCCGCCCACGCCATGGCCATCTGGTCGTGCAGCAGCGCGGCGCGATCAGCCGTTGGCATATCAGCAACCAACTGCGGGACCAGCGATGAAAAATCAATCTGATTGTCGCGAATGGTGTAGTGCCGCTGCGTGTCGCGCTCTTTGATGCTTTGGGCGGCCAGTGCTTCGAGCAACATTGGTGCTTCGGCTTCAAAGTGGTTGTAATCGCACACCCCCATGAGCGCGGCAGCCGCATCAAACACACGCCCGGCGGCAGAGCTTCCGGCACAGTTGAAATTGCGACGAATCATTGCAGCGAGCATCTGCCGCTCTTGCTGTGCTGGGTACATTCGGATCGCAGCCGGGTGTGAATCAAAGTCCCGCCCAAACGCGGCAAACAGCATTGCCAATGCGCAGCGTCGCGTGTCGCGCGCAGCCGCGTCCATCCCCGGAAGCTGGAGCGGCTGCAAGTGGGCAAGACGTTTGTAGTTCGTCATGTCCGCCAATAGCAGTTCGCCCCCCCAACTCGTGCCATCGTCTCCGTAGCCGACGCCGTCGCAGATCACTGCAAGGGTCGGCTCTGTTTGGCCGTGCTCGATCATCACCGAAGCGGCATGCGCATGGTGGTGCTGGATCGGAATCAGCGGCACGCCGAGCTTACGAGCCAGGCGACCGGCATCAGCGGTGCTCATGTACATCGGATGAAGATCGTGCGCGATCCACTTCGGTTGCACGTCGAACAGATCGCACAGGTCGTCAATTGCACGGCGGAAGTAGTCCAAGGCCAAGGCATGCGTCAGGTCGCCGAGATGCTGGCTGAGAATGACTTCGCCATTTCGCACAACCGCAACCGTGTTTTTCAGTTCGCCACCAACACAAAGCCCCGGGTCGTCGGTTTCAAATGGCAGCGTAATACCCGTCGGCACTTCGCCGCGCGCCCGGCGGACAGGTAGCGGTGCGGCCCCATCTGCCATGTCCAGCACGACGGTGTCATCCACGCAACGCTGAATCGGCCGGTCGTGCCAGAGGATGGCATCACATAGCGCGCCCAACCGCGCGACGGCTTCATCGTTGTCAATCACTAATGGTTCATCCGACAGGTTGCCGCTGGTCATGACCAGCATGTCGATGGAACAAGGCAGCGCGTCAAAGAGTAAATGCTGCATGGGCGTATAAGGCAGCATGATTCCCAGACGATGCATACCCGGCGCGACACCGTGCGCGATTTGTGATCGATCGATTCGCCTGCCCAGGACGATCGGACGCTTGGGTGAAAGCAGGCTAGCCTCGCCCTTTTCGCTCAGTTGCGCGATGCGCCTGGCTGTCTCGATGCAACGGCACATCACCGCAAAAGGTTTGTGATCACGCTGCTTTTTCTGCCTCAATCGGGCGACAGCATCTGCGTCATCGGCCCGGGTGACCAGGTGGAACCCGCCGATGCCTTTCATGGCGATGATCTGGCCATCCTGAAGCAGTCTTGCGGCTACTTTATAAGGATCACCCGCGATTGTTCGGCCTGACTGACTGACCAGTGAAACAACTGGCCCGCAGTCATTGCAGGCAATCGGCTGTGCATGGAATCGACGGTCGATTGGATCGGTGTACTCACGCTTGCAAACACCGCACATCGTGAACCCGGACATCGTTGTGTTCGGACGGTCGTACGGCACGCGCTGAACAATGGAATAGCGTGGCCCACAGTTTGTGCAGTTGATCAGGCCGTAGCGATGGCGCTGGTCGGCCGAATCGCGCATCTCGCGCAGGCAATCCGGGCAGACCGCTGAGTCAATGGTGACCGCAGCCTGAGCGTGGCGATTTGTCTCGACGTCAGCTTCGCTGGCGACAATCCGGAAATCGTCTTCATCGGCCAGCACCGGCAACGCCGTGGCCTGCACATCGTCCAAGTGAGCCAGGGGCGGCCTCTCCGTTCGAAGGGCCCGTGAAAACCGCTCTATCGAATCGACCAGCCCCTGGACTTGGACGTATACGCCGGTGGTGTCATTACGAACAAAGCCGGTCAGCCGATTTCGTCGGGCTAACCGGTAGACAAATGGGCGAAAACCAACGCCCTGTACCTGGCCTCTAATGTGCCATTGACGGCGAACCAAATGAGAGAGTTCAAGAGCGGTAGGGCACATGGTGCCCCCCTTTCATTCACGGGCCCGAGTGTCGAGCTAAACATCTGCTATTAATCATATTTACCCATGTAAAGATAACAAGGTTTTTTTATATTATTTCTCAAATTTTGTCAATTTTGCCCGCCGCATCGGGCCTGTTCCAAGCCGACGGGGAGGAGTGCCGAGACGTTCAAATGACGCAGGAAAATGGACCTATAAACACCCGCTGAACGGCAGGTGGCTACCAATCACCAAGCGAAAATGAATTGTTAAAAAATGTTCGTTCGTGGCGGGCAAGGCTCATTCTCGACAGAAAAGCGCCAGAGCCGCTGTCGCAGCCGGTTAACCTCACCCTGCCGCGCCGAATCGTGCCAGAGATTCTTGAATTCACTCGGATCGCTGTTCAGATCGTACAACTCCCCCCAGTCGCACCCTTCATATTGCACAATCTTCATGTCGTCGGTGACCAGACACCGCACCACTTGGAACGGCTCGTCAGATTGGAAAGGCTTCTCGCGCCATTCGACCAACGCGGCATCCCGCGCGGGTATCGGCCGTAAATCGCCTTCGCGACCGAATAGTGGCGATCCCTGAGCCATTAATGGCCCATTGATGCCCGCCAGCTCAGCAATGGTCGGGGCAAGGTCGACGTGCGAGGTAAACCCGTTATCTGATAGTCCATTGAGGCCGATTCGCTTTGGAAAACGAAAGAGTAATGGGACCTTGATCGAACATTCGTAGAAGACCGCGCCTTTGTGCAGCATGCCATGATCGCCGAGCAGCTCCCCATGGTCTGACATGAAAATCACGACGGTATCGTCAGCCAACCCACATGCTTCAAGTGTTCCAAAAATCTGTCCGACCGCGGCATCCACATGGGCGATCGTCGCATGGTAGGCCGCAATGGTTCCCCGAATGTCCACGGGACTGGAGCAGAAAGGCCATTCTCTTTCGCGCTTCTGTTGCATTGGCGGCGTCATACCGGATACCTCATCTTCACGAAAACTCGGCATCGGCATGTCCCGCGGCTCGAACATCGAAGCGTACGGCTCGCAGGGGTCAAAGGGATGGTGAGGATCGAAGAAACCGACGGATAGAAAGAACGGCTGTCGATCTTTTGCACGCGCGTTCAGATAATGATCGACATGGTCGGTAATCCATGTGTTCATGTGTTTCGCTTCGGGTAAATCGCGCGTGTAGCCCTGACGATGGCCCATTTCCTTGAACTGGGCCATGTATCCGTCATACAGGCCCTGCTGGTCGAGCCACTGAAAGTAATCGTCCTTGCAATATGGATCGCCTTCGCATTCCAGTAGAAGATCAAAGCCGTAGGACGGATGCTTTTCGTTTCGTTCCCACACATTGTCGAGGTGAACCTTGCCAATGAGAGCGGTGTGGTATCCCGCGGCCTTGAGATGGTTTTGAATCATGTCGGCATTGGGACTCAACGGCACGCCATTCTGCCAGCAGCCGTGATAGCTGGGGTACTGGCCGGTAAACCATGATGCGCGCGCCGGCATGCAGACCGGATTCGTCGTATAGGCACGATCGAACCGTACCCCCTCGGCTGCCAATCGGTCAAGGTTCGGCGTCTTCGCAACGGTAGAGCCGTAGCAGCCGAGGGTATCCTGTCGCTGCTGGTCTGTGTTAATGAAGAGAAAGTTCAGGGCGATGGTCTCCTGCAATCCGCAAACAGATGGAACACTTATTCGTTGCTGGTCACCATGCGCGTCAGAAGTTGCTTCCACGTTTCAGTCAGCCAGAACGGGCCATCCCCATCACCAAGAACCGTACCCGCAAAGGCGTAAACAGATCCGGAACCAAGACGTCTGCTCGCGGCGATCGGCTGATCACCAACCCACGCGAGCGGCTTGGCTTTCGCCCTCAGCGCAATGTCATGGCGGTAATAAATCTGTCCGCCGGCGGAACGATCACCCATAGACAACATCTCTGGCGGTGAGCACTGTATAACTTCGTTCGCGCCCAGCATCTTCATCGGCAGCAAGTCATCGAAGTACGTATTGGGCATGCCGCCCTGCCCGAGTGTTTCAGAGCCGCCGAGGATAGTCAGACGTCCGCCGCGCCGCACCCACTGATAAATCGCCGCTCGTGATTCGAAACTACTTGAACTTACATTCACATTGGCCAGAATCAGCGCGTCGTAGGCATGCAATTCCTTGGACCCCTCCGGCAAGGCATACGCACCTTCAACCTCGACACCTTCGATCATTTGCGGCTGGTAGAGTTGCCAGAACAAACCTTTAACCAGCAAGACACGCTTGGGCGACGCGCCCTGCGGTTTGCGAAGATCGGCCGGCCGCTTGATTCTCATGCGCCCGGCAATTTCGCGATCGGCATACGTTTTGATCGTCTCGATGCGCACATGATCACTATAGATTTTGCAAGCATCCTGTATCTTGCCGACCGGCCAGAAGTCACATTGAATCTTTGCCGCAGACTTCAGTTCAAATTCCACCGGATAGTCGTGATAGCCGGGTTCTTTCTGGAATCGGACGAGTTTGTTGGCGGGCTGCGGATATTTTTCCGTGCTGATGTGAATATGGTTTAACGTGCGGTCCTCCGCATGATGCGTGACGCGCACATAGAGTTGATTGTGAGCATTGGGATCATCAGCTTCTCGCTTGATACGAAAGATCGCGCGATGCTTGCCCGGCGGGATTGGCCCGATGTACGGCCGACCCATAAAGGGGTACGAACCCGGGTCCTCACCAAGGTCGCGCATCTGCGCGAGGCCGCCAGTCGCGTCCGCGTCGTTGGCGATCGCTCGGACACCGTGTCCGGAAAAACCGCTGTCTGTTTCCCATACCTGCATATTGGGGTCGGTATTGATCTGAGCTTCATCGGGTTTGTTTGGGTCAACTGCTGCGGTGCCGGTGTCTGCCACCTTTTTCGCCTGAGCGACCACAACCTCGTCAGCGGGTTCAGTGAATTTGGAGGGTGTCGCCGGACGCTCATACTCCCCCGCCAGATCGACGATCAGCATCGCCCACAACTCAACGCGCGGCACCGTGACAACTCCGCCCGAAACATTCAGTGACTTGCCAAACGGCAGCGCCTCAGGTCGTGCTAATTCAACCGAGCGCAGTGTCTCGCCGGACGGCGGGCGAATGCGAACCTTCACGTCAGAGATTGCGGCAGGAAGCGAAGTCTTTGCGATCGCATCGTCCGGTGAAGGATTCACCAGATGAACGATGAGTTGTCGCCGATCCTCTGAAATCACACGCTGCTGCACGAGTGGCTTCCAGTAGAGTGTTCCACTTGCCTGCACATCAACCAGGGATTCAGACTGTTCGACCCGTGTTAGCGCTGAATCCCACAATGGGCCGGCGTACTTCGTCATAAAGGCACCCCAGTTAGGTGAACCTTCGACCGACCGATACGCGCCATACGCCGGGTGCCCGCCGGCAATCAGGCCGTAGATGTGCTTGTATGTATTCTGCTCCGGCGTGTGCTGATGCCCGGTCCAGATACATTGATAGGTGCCGCCGAGTGATTGGACGAGCTTGGCCACGCGCAGCTCGTTCGTGGCGAGGTGTGACCATGTCTGATACTGAGCGCTGGTGTAGCGCCAATTGCGAATGCCTTCCTGCATGTACAAGCCGCCACCAGCCATGGCTTCGCGCATTTCGTGGGTGACGCCGTCTCGCCATTCCGGCGCGCGACCGTAATTGAAGCCGAATTTGAAGTCCGGCAACTCGGCCCAAACGCGCTCCTTGAGCCGGCGCATGTTCCAGGTTGAAAGTTCATCGCTGCCACGGATCGTGTAATGGCCGTCAAAGCGCACCGCGTCCCATCCATAATGCTTGGCGCTGATGATGATTTCATTGATGCCATGGTCGAGTGTTTCGGTGTTTCGCAGGTTGGGACGCACGACATACCAGCCGGTGTCGCCCATGCGCATCCCCTTGGTGTCGCGCCAGATTGGGTCGTTCCACTTGTCCAGATGCTCAACGACGTATTGGCCGTTGAAACCGCCGGTGGCGGCGCGGCTGAACCACTGCGGATGCTTGCGCGCCAGGTCCCATGCAAAGGGACCTGAGGGATTGCAGTTGGCATAGAAAGCGACCTTCATCCCAAGTGCGTGACACATCCGTATCAGCTCAAGTGTATTCGCCTCATTCTGCGGATAGTCCGCCTGGCCGGACCACCAGACTGGGAACGACGATGTCAGCTTTGCCCAGTCGCACGGCGCCCAGAAGAAAAGCTCCAGGTGGTTGGAGTAGATTTTCCGCATCGCGCGCGGTATCTCGCGGTGTTTGCCTAACCCGGTGTGCAGGCTACTGCCCCAGGTTGAGCCGATGCAGACGTTGTACCAGTTATCCGTGACCGAGAAGTAATCGTATACAACCTGTTTCAAACCCTTGGCACTGAGCGTGACACGCAGTTCGTGTCCAAACAAGCCTTGCGCCTTGAAAGGTACTTTCAGTTCCAAGGATTTACCCGGCTTCAGTTTGACGGGACGTGATACCAACGATTTACCGTCAAGCGTGACAGTGAGCGTGGCCGGCTGTACCCACGAGTTGCCATTAATGACAGTCACCAACGCGGCACCGGTTTCGCCAGGCGCGTAGATGAGCCGATCAACTTCAGCTTTCGCCACGTGAAGACGTCTGTCGCTGTTCTTGACCGGCAGATCAACGGCGAGATGATGCGACTCGGCGGCGGCAGCTGCGCACACCCATAGAGTGACGAATAAAGTGATCGAAGTACGGTGCATGTTAACTCCTGAGCCGCAGTATCACGGCAAACATTCCTGCGGCGTCTGGGATTCACATCTCTGTTGCGGGCCGGTAAGGATGGCTTGGCCTCTTGGACTTTCGGTAACGAACCATCTTTGGTCGTCCGTGATTCGAACCAGATTCGCAGCCATAATTACTTCCGCGGGAATTTCCGGGTTACCCGACTTGACAGCGGAAACGTAGGCATCGGAGAACTTACGCAGATAACCAATAAAGCGATCGGATGCGTCGTCACAATCGTTGCAGGCAAATACAAATGCGCGCACACCTTCGGAGCCGGATGGTGCGGTAGTTGGTGGCGAGGTTTCAACTGCTTCTGAATACAGTTCGCCTGAACCGACATCGTAGAAATACACCGACTCAATGCGTGGTCCGTTGCCTTTTGCCCTGAACAGGAACCACGCGGTCACGACCAGCAGTCCGATCGCCACGGCCAATTTGATGGTCTGGCGTTGTCCTTGACTGTTGTCCGAGCTCTTCATGTCAATGCTCCTCTGCCAATCACCCAAAGTGGCCAGGTGGAGCCGAGTTAATAACCGTAAGGCTTCTTGTCTAACACCGTGATCGTGTTGGCGCCCGGCGTATAGCCGAACAGATTGCCGTTCGAAAATGCGGTGACCTGGGAATAGTACCCCTTGGGAAGTGCCAACCCGATGCCGATGAAGTTGTCCATCCACCACCAGTTGTCGTCGGTGTTCCACGGGCTGGGTGTGGAGCCAAGGATCGGAAATGCGCTGCGGTCGTTGATCGCGATGAACTTGCCCGATCCGTCGCCAGCTACAACGTTGCCCCCCTCCGGGCTGCCGGGCTGGTGTCCGGTTGCGTTGGTGTAGAAGAAGCCGGTGGTATCGCCGCCATTTCCTTTTGCGACATAGATCAGGTCAATGATCATCGCGACCGGGCCGAGCGATCCGCCACCCTGCATGTATTCCAGCTTCGGCCAGATGACCGGCGTGCCGTTCGCCCACCTTTGTGGGGCCCAACCGGTCAGCCAATAGTCCAGCGCAGTAGGCGTGTAGTAGTTGTAAGGCCCATCCGCAATGCGCATCAGATTGGACGGGCAACTGACTACGTCACGATTCGCTCCATCGCTCCAGCCCAGGTATCCGTTAAGAAAGTTCTTGCATGTCGGATAACTTCGCGTGTCGCTGAATGTGAGTGTCGACCCACCGCCACTGGGCATCACGCTGTTGAAATCAGTGGCGTATGTGGCGCCGGCGACATAAATCTGCCGCTGATTTGAGAGGCATTGTGTGCGCCGCGACGCCTCGCGTGCCCGGCCGAGGGATGGCAGCAGAATCGATACGAGCAGCGAGATGATCGATATCACCACCAGTAATTCGATCAGCGTGAAACCCTCGGCCCACCGGTATCTTGAGTCAGATGTGCGTTGCTGCATGAGTTGTCTCCTTCCCGGATAAGCGCCGACCTTATTCAGAAACCAGATAGACCCTGCTTGATCCACCAGACAAGGTGAGGGTTTCCTTGAAGTCGAATCGCGACCAGCCACTGTTCGTGTTTACGTTTGTGTTAATGGTTTGCTCAGTCGGGTTGTGCACCTCCACAAACCACACGCCGGGTTCGTGCCAGGCCACCTGTAAATGCAAATTATCGTTGTCCGCTACCACGGGATGGCCCATGAAAAGATCGGGACTGTGCGTTGTCAGATCGACCTGCACCCAGGCGGTACCGTCACGAATCGGAATCGCACGGAAGTTGTAGCCGTCTCGGTTGTGGTCGAGCACGAAGGTTGACCAGTTGTCGTTTAAGCCGCGAACACTGACAGGCAGCCAGGCGAGTGCGTTCGTTTGTTTTACCTTTGCCTGCACCGCGCCGTTGTCTGCCTGTAGATCCCAAGTCAACTGCTGATCGAGGGTTCGGCCCCGCTTCACCTCGGCCTGATAGCCAGCGACTTTCGGATCGCTGATGCCGAACAGTGCCAGTGAATCGAGCAATTCGTTTCGCGTCACATCGCCGGCCGCCCCCATCCACAGAACACGAAAGCGAATCGGATCGCCAGCGGCCAATGTCTTCGCATCGGGCTGATAGTAGAAGCGGATCACTTTCGCTTCTCGTTCGAATCGAATCCGCTGTCCGTCGGAGAAAATGGCAACAGACCCGCCCGGTGAACTGCTGATGGTGGTAGTTCCCGGTGCAAGCAGGCCGGACTTCAACGCATCGCCTTCGCGAGCAGTCACGCCGTCCAGAACGCTCCAGTCACCAGGCACGTAGAGGACATGGAGCCCTTTGTCCTCAACCTTGAGCGGCTGCTTCAGCTTCAGGTCGACATCGAGCCAGCCGAAACGAACTCGGTCCATCGTGTTGCAGGCAACAAGCCTCGCCCGGCCCGTGAGCATGCGCGTCGGTTCGAGTTTGTACCAACTGGTCCATGCGTTCTTGCCGATGTTGCCCTGCGTGTGCTTGTCGGTGTTCTGATAGGGATGACCGAGCGGTGAGGTCTTTACGCCGTATTCCGATGGCGAATAACCGAGATTAAACACCGCATCGCCCATCGCGATCTCCGGTGAGATGAGATAAGCTTCCGGAGCAGTGTGGATTTCCTTCAACTCGCCGGGCACATTGAGCGTGAACTGCAAGCGCGGGCTGGGCCAACTCAATGGTCGGCCATCGATCGGGAGCGTTGGTACGCCGGGCGTTAACGAGTTGGCCGGCTCGATCGAGAGCGCCAGGCCAACCGAACCTTTGCTCGGCGTAAGGCCCATATTGCTTGTGAATCCAGCCCCGGTCCAGAACTGTGATCCATCCGGTCGACGTAGGCGTGCGTTGCCGAGGAAGTTGCAGCGATCGCCGCAAATGAACTCATTGAGCAGCGTGTTGCGGTTCCAGATTTCCATACCAATCGCGCGCTTGCCGTTGCTGTCTTCCACGATGAGCACCAGGTCGCGTTGCTGGTTGTTCGTGAGCGTGATCTGCTGTTCGAAGGACTTGGCACCATTGGGCAACCATCGGCGGAAAATGCTTTCGTTGCCCTCATGAATCGTGACTGACTTCAAACCCGCATCCGAACTGACGTGCACGCGGATGCGGTACTGCCAGACGTCCGGGCGCCAGAACTCGCCGGACGGCAAGCAGCAGTTGTTCTGTACGGTCCACGCGTGGATCGTCGGACCATTAGTGATGTAGGTGTATGGCGGATACCACGCCGGCGCGGTGGTCCAACGCTCGCGCAATCCCGCAACACCAAAAGATTCGGTTTTTACGTACGTGCCATCACCGAAATCACCACCAACCTGTGACACGGTGGTCCAACCTTCCGCGATGCGATTGGCAATCTGGCTCGGCGAGGAGATCAACTCCAGGGCAACCACCTGATGCGCACCGCCCCAACTGGCCAGATAAAGCCATTCGTCGAGTGCGGAGTCAACAGGTTTGCCATCATCGTGCGTGAACACGGGAAACGTGTTGTACAGCTTGTAGTCCACCACCGGCGTGTGGTTCTCGCGGTGACGATACCAACCCCACGGCAGACGGTAGTTCATGTGACGGAAGACGTAGGCGAAAATGACTTCGGTACGCGACACGGTGGTCGTATCGAGGCGTCCATCGGGTAAAAGAAACTCAGGCTTGGGAAACTTGAGGTTGTCCCCAAAGCCGAAGAAATGATTACCCTGAGCGTCCTCAAAAGTCATTCCAGGCAGCGCCGCAAATGACTGGTCGCTGTGCTCGGCGCACTGCCTGACAAGCTCGTCAAACTTTGCGGCATCCATACGCAAGGAATCTTCAAGGAAAACGATGTAGTCCAGACCGGCCCGCTTTGCATCAGCAACATAGTCCGTGACAGTACCGTTCCCGGCAGAGAGCGACGTGCGTGCCCCAATGAGCCCGCGCAGTTGTGGACGATCCGCCAGCGACGGCATGACCTGAAAACCCTTGGGGTGCTTAACCACGGGCTGGCCGCCGGTGAGCCGACCGGTCCAGTCGATCTCCGGGTGATCGGGCCAGAGGTTCTTAGGCTTGATCAAAGATTCAGGCGTCTTTGCACCGCCCCACCCGGCCTTGATTGATGGCTCTGCCAGCCAACCGAATGTATTGGCCAGTACGCGCAACCAATCGCTGGGTTTGTCGTCAACGCCGGCTGACAGCATCGCCTCAACCGTCGGGCAGACCGTCGGCGGACTAATGATCCACGCAGCGCCAAACCCAAGTACTGCCATGCGCCCATTACCGACCCGACGCACACCCAGCAGGCCCGAGCGATCCGTCAATGGGCGATCATGCGTAAACGCTTCAAGACGCCCAATGTTCTCCGCCGGCTTCGCTTTGACCGACTCGGCCCATTGCACGGCAACTGTCCAGTTGTCATCAAAGTCCAGTGCCAACGGCGGCCAGTAGCCGGAGCGTGCCGCGATCGTTAACACACCACGCACGCCATCGTTGACCGGCGCGTGGACACGATCGCTGAACGAATGACGTACCTGCATCATATCCACAGCGGTGTTCGCTGTGTCAGCGTCCTCGACGATGTGCCAACGAAGGTTCGCGCCGTAAGACGCAGTCCACTCTGGCGTGGGGAACCAGTGCTTCTGCCGATTGTGATGGCCGAAGGGCATGGTCAGGAACACGCCGCCGCCCTCTTTCATGAATTGCTCGACCGCCGGGCGCAGCGACTTGTCATCCAAGGCGCCGATCAGCGCCACGTTGTACTTGCGGGACTCGAGCCTGGCTTTCAGCTCGTTGGGCATACACAGATCAATTTCGACGCCCATGGCCTGCAACGGCTTGACGACATACTCGTTATGCAACTGCGGGTTGCTGGATGAGTACAGCACCGCAGGCCGTGGCGCAGCAAGGCAAAGACCTGTACTCATAAACCAGGCCATCAATGCCAACAGTCTCAATGTCATACTTCGCATGTGTGGTATTCCTGCTTCCTTCAAATGATTTCAACCCGCGCGATCACGCCGTCATTGTGGTTCCGTGCCGGACCAGTTCGGGTTGCATCAGTTCGCGTAACGGTGAAATGCCGGGCGTTACAACAGCGTCGATCGCACGGGCCATCCCGCCGATGCGATCAAAGGACAGTTCGTCAAATTGATTCGGCTTCTGGTTTGGAGAGGCCAAGGTCGGCGCAATGATGCCGACGTTATCCGGCACGCTCAATCCCCACTGGTCAACCAGATTCTTAAAGTGCTCCGCACCTGTTTGACAGGTACAAAGTACGCCGACGGGTGAACCATCGCCGACGATAAATCGCTTGAGGTTACGCAACACGTCCGGTCGCTCATTCAGCGCCGGAGGAATTTCGAAGAAGTCTCGTGCGGCATCGAAGCCAGTACGATGCTCGCCGATCGCACTGACAAATCCCTGGCGCACAAGACGTGCATAGGGTGCCGTCATATTCGAACCGAGCATCACGACGCGCGTGTAGCCACTGAGCATCAACGCCACCGCGCCCATGTGGCCCGCGCGGCTATAGTCCGGCAGAAGGTACTCCTGGTCCGGCAATTGCTCCCGGTAATGTTCGATGTGAATGACGCGTGTGCCGCCGGCTGCCAACTTTTCGAGCATGTCGTCGTTGGTCGGTTCCAGCGGCGAGCAATACGCCAGCAACCCTGGATGGCGATCGCGATGAACAATCTGGAGAAAAGCACGTTCCGACTCAACACGCCAGTGATCGCGATCCTGAGAAAAAATACAGAAGGTGTAACCCGCTTTCAACGCGTGGTCCTGAGCGACGGTCAACTCCCGTCCCCGGAAGTTGTACATGACGGAAATCGTCGCCGGGACAGATAATTCAGGCGCAGCGGCTCGTACAAAAGCACCAGAGCCCTTACGAACACTCACAATCCCATCAGCCACCAGACGAGAAATCGCACGCCGTACGGTCGGCCGACTGGTACCGAAGCGATCGCACAGCTCTTTCTCGGTCGGGAGTCGATCACCTTCCTTATAGACACCACGCTGTAAATCGTCGCGCAGCGCGAGCAGAATCGTCTCAGATCGCTTGCCAAGCCCGTGGCTGAAGGTGTCACTGCCGATCAATCGTTGTTTCTCCAAATTTTAAATATGTAACTTGAAAGATTACATCTTATTGTTATTCTAAAACAATCATCTGTCAAGGATAATCTTCACCATTTACTAACAGTCTTTGACAAATGGAGTTATCACCAATGTCCATGCCCGTATCAGCTGATATTTCTCCACTATGCCTCGCGGCGTATGCACAGCCATCAGCCGAAGCTCACCCCTATCAGCCGCGATGGCGGTTTCAGCCTGATGGAGACGACTTCATTTGGCTGCTAGACGGCGACTACCCGATTGTGTTGATTCAACGAAGTGGCGACTGTTTTGAGCTGCTGCGTGCGAGCCCCGCCCACGCGCAAGCCGCACCGATTAAATCCACTGCACCGCAACACTACCACTACCCGAATTATGAGGGCATTCGTATCATCTATACATGGCGTGTTTCCGGCCAGATGGGGCTGAAGCGTATCGACGAATCGATAGAGATGCGGGTTGACGAAGACGCTGCCATATTCGTCGCTTCACAGCAATATCATGACGGCTCAGAATCCGTAAGCGAGGTAACTGTCCGTTATGACGAAGACGTCGCCGGTTATGTCGCCGAAGTTCGTACGCGCCTGCGCGCGCGCCGTGTCGCGAGTAGCATCGAGTATTGCAACCTACTCCCCGGCGGCCTGACCGAAACACGCCCAGGCAAACAGCGTTATCGTGAAACTTTCTGGTCACACCCGGATGGCCTGCGTCATATGGGGCAAAATCCGCTCTGGTGGGTTTCGGTTGGTTCGCAAGACATCACCGGTCAACGCCGCATCGCGCCCGGTGGATTTCTGGGCTTCGGCCAAGACGACCAGATGAACCCAGTATTCGAACTAATCGGCAGCAGCCCGGTGACCGGTGCTGCAACATGCGACGGCCTGCAGGACGAACACATCTTTACTGCCCCACCGACTACCGAAAACGTGAATCCGACCGGCTGGTTCGAGCTAACCGCCCATTACCGCATCTTCAGCATCGACAGTAACACGGTGGGACGCATCCTCGAAAAGGCAACACACCTTGACCCCGGACCAATGCTCGCGTGGAAGTTTCAGTACCCCGCCCTTCCCGACCTGCCGCCTGACCTGAACCAAGTCGAACTGCCAGGCTCGCCTTTCTATGGCGAATCAGACTGGAGTGTACCGGTGCCGTGGGATCGACCTTATGAGGGGCGGCTGTGGACCGCCTCACCCGACCCACGAAGTGACATCCATTGGGACCGAACCATCGGACGCGCGAAACCAGGTTCGATTCGACTGCGTCCGACCGCTAAGCCAATGTGTTTCTTCCCCGGCAGTGGCCACACAGTGCATACAGACAAGGGGAAGAGATATCGCCTTCGCGCATGGATCCGCACACACGGCAATGCAACCGGCTGGATCGAATCAGTCGAGATGCTCTATAACCTCGGCACATCACCCGCCCGCCATACGAGTGAAAAAGTCGGTCCGAACCGCGAATGGACAAAAGTGGAAACAACCTTCGTCGCGCGCGGGGACGACGCGCCGTTTGTCGAAAACCTGCTGAACGCGACAGGGGATGGCGAGGTGTGGTTTACTGACTTCGCATTCGATGCTTGCGAGTCATAAGTCCTAATAAACACGGGCGGAGGGACTCGAACCCCCAACCTGCTGATCCGAAGCCAACCGCTCATATCCACAAGAAACCCGAGTTACATAGACTTACAATCGTCAACATCTGCGCGCTGCAACCCAAACAGCAACGGGTCACAGAATGGCTTCGCGTTTGTCATCTCTGCCATCACGTCGCTGCCACTGTCCGATGCAGAAAAAACCGATGCGGTGAGGCAACTTATGGGCTATGGAACGGACTAGCCCGGATTTCCCACCATGTTCTTGTCGGGGGCGCAGGACTGCTGATGATAGTCGAGCAGGCCACCGGCATTTGTCGGCGCCTCGCCAGATGCTTCACGGACCATTGCGATCCGGGTCGCATCGAGCATGGCGTGGAGCAACTGCTGGCCCAGCGCCGCTGGCGATGGTGCTGGGCTACAGCCACACCACCATAGGGCAACTACGTTTCTATCGCTTCCAACACACGCAGCAGATTCAAGCCGAGGATTTGACGAATGTCTTGGTCACTTAAGCCACGCATCAACATGCCTACGGTAAATAATGGCCAGTTGGTCCAAGCAAGTGATCCTGTACGAGGCTCGTTTGGATCGCCCTTTGCAAATTTTTCGCCTTTCCAACCTCCGGGCCAGCGTGGCTGGAATGCGCCTGTAGGCAGTGGTCGAACACTGGCCGGCCGTTCAGTCGAGCACAAGTTGTCAGTACCAATCGCCACGTGTCGCGCACCGACCAGGTTCACAGCATGCATGACGTGGTCAAGCAGCGTGTTCAAATTCGCATCATCTCCCAGGAACGACGGCAAACCGACGATTCCAACAACACCATCTGTTTCCGCTATTGCTTTTATTTCTTCATCAGTTCTGTTTCGATGGTGTTGGAACAAAGAGTGACAACCTGCATGGCTGGACATGACTGGTTTCGTACTTACCTTTGCCGCTTCGAGTACTGTACGCTTCGATGAGTGTGGCACATCAACGATCATTCCGACGCGATTAAACTCCGCGATGACTTCACGCCCAAAGAGGCTCAATCCTGCGTCTTCGGAACCACCATCTGCGACGGCATTGCGACGGTTGTAAGTGAGGTGACAAAGCCTGAAGCCTAGCTGATGCCAAATATTGATTCGGAACAGTTCGTCATCAGCGTCCATCATTCGGTTTGGCAAGGGCGGTGAGTTTGCACTCCACACGATGCCGAATCGCCGCTGATCCTTGCCTTCATGAAGTTCACGGGCAGAACCCGCCTGGAACATGCAATCACGAAATGCACGACAAGTGTGGGTGAACCCACTCATTGCAGCGATGTCACTTTCCAGATCGTTCATTCCGGGGATCGTCGCTGCGCCCACTGTTTGCACCATGCCGTTAAGTCCTGATGCAGCCAGTGCTGCGCGAAACTGTTTGCCACCTTCGCCGTTCGCGTCATTGGCCGCGGCGGCCTGTTGAATCCAGACGCTTCTTAAGTGAGCAACTCGGCCGCCCAGGTTTTGGTCAATCAACACATTGTGCTTTGAAATCGAATCATCGGTCCAAACACGAGGCAGGAAGCCAAACGTATCCAGCGCCAAAGCATCTCGATGAAGTTCCAAACCGTGTTGCAGTTGAGACTCGCTTGGATTCAGGACGTCCAATCCTCGCTGCCAAGGTTCGGCGATATGCGGATATCGGGCTGAATCACGGTAGAAGTAAATCATGCGAAATTCCAACATTGTGCTGTGGGAAACCAGACCTGCTCTGCAAACACTCGTGTAGCTAATAACCCAATTCCAATGAACCAAATCCATCAGGGCCCATACCGATTCAGATCAATCCCTGAAATCTGCGTATCGCTTAGCAGAAGATTAAACGCGCCTACCAAAAACACGGCGAGCAGTTCACCAAAAATCAATCCCAACATCATAAAACGAATCACGGTAAAACTCGGCTGTCCGCCGTACTTGCAAACGATCTTCTTGATCAACCAACCAATGAAGAAGCTAAACCACATGTATTGAATCAACGGGTTAATATTCATCAGAAAACCAACCGGATGGGGGAACCAGAAGATGCTGCGCCTAAGCAGAAAGGTCAATCCAACCCAAGCGCCACCAGTGACAAACCAGGCAAACGTTGTCGGCTCAAATGAGAATGACATGGTTGACGCTCGAGTCGCCTCTTCAAAGTATCGACGCGGCCCGCTTGAATAGAACCATGAGTTCATCTGCTGTGCACCTCGGCCATAGGCCATGACCAGTGAGCAGACGATCGACGCAACCACTGAAGTCGTGAGCCCAACCAGGATGTTCAGATGAAACCTGACACGAGAACCGCCGACATCATCGTGCAATTTGGCTGCATGTAGAACGTTTGGTGCGATGAATGTTTTGATATCAAAAAACAGAATCGCGTAGATCGGAATGAGCGGCGCTATCAATACCGGTGCAACGAAATTGCCCAACCCAAGCATCTTGAACAGGTGAAAAAAGCCTGCGTTGGACTGAATCCAGAAGACACCGGACTCTGCAACAATTCGCATCAGACCAACAGTAATCAATACCAGAAATGCACATACAAGAATTGCCCAACCAACCGGCAAGTGGTTCCACGACAACCACCCTGCTACAAGAATGAAGCTCGTTACCAGCCCAAAGATAGGCCAACGCGGTCGTCGATTCTGACCATCCGTATTGGCAACGATGTTTCTAACGGATCGATAAAGCGTGAAAACACTGAAAAACAGGATACCACCCATGCCCAGCGTGGATATTGGGTTTAGTGTCCAGGTCCAATCGCTCGGAAAATCTTTGAAGTTCTCACCGTATCCCTGTTGGACCATTACATAGATCAGGAGGCGGCTCATGCAAAAGTAAAACCAGACCGAAAAGCTGATGTCAAGCGGAAGAAGATAGGCAATACCAATGCAGGTGAAGATGATCAGAAATGCCCCGCCGCCGACGAGGCCCGAAAGCGCCGAGTTGCTAACCAAAGCGTTGAACGTAGGCCGACCCATCCCAAGATTCAATTTGGCCAGTGGTATCAAATCAGCAACGGCAGCAGCGTTGTACATCAAAACGAAAAAACTGACGGCAAAGCCAACCCAGAACAAGGGGTGCCTGATAATTCCAGGCAAGAGAGATTTTTGCTCACCTTCATCAGGCAGCAAAGACTCAGGCAGTTTTGCTAAGGGGAAAATCAGTTTCTCTCGCCGCGACCATAGGTCAAGTACCAGGTACGAGAGGGACCAGAACATGCCATAGCAACCGATTACAAAGATCGACCAAAAGGCCAGCGGCCTTACCCACAGGTGCCATGGCAGCTGCCTGGCTACAGACAATTGAAACCTGCTCCACTCTGCCCACGCAGCACCCTGAGGAGGTTGACCTCCAAACCCTTCTCGAAACGTACGAATCGCATCAGGGTCTGTGATGTATAGTTCCGACCTGAGATATGGGTGCAGTTGCTCCTCCCAGCCGCGTTGAGGCGTATTCCACTCAGGGTTCCATGGCGCAGCAATGACGGGCACCAGAACGTCGGACAAACCAAACGTCGAAACCCCCGCCGAGACCATTAGGGCGGCAATAATGGCCATCAACTCTATGCGTCCCAGCGGCCGAATCCATCCGCGACCTACAAAGCGAATCAGTGGATTGCACGCAAGCACCAAAATGAACAGGAAGCCAAAGCCGATCACAGTAATGAGCGTAGATGTCAGATACTGCGATGCCAGATTACTTGCCAGCACTGTTACCATCGATTGCGCGATGCAAAGCAGGCCAGTAAGCGGAATGATGATCCAGCGAAAACGAGATTTACAGCATGCTGTATCGTCAGCTGACGAATCAGGCGAAGTGCCTGTCAGTTCACGACAGATAGCAACCCGGCGATAAGGCAGTGACTTCTGATTCATTTAATGGATCAACCACTTACGAAGGGATGCGTTTCAAGAATAGATGCTAAATAGGCAACCGGGCAAACCTGATATGGCCGCCAGGATATGCGAGTAACACTCGCAACCCATGACACTGCTGCTTGCTGACCAGACAGCATGCACCGATCGTCGCCATAATTTTCAACTATTACTCTCGATCGATATCTTGGATGCGAATTCAAGATCGACCGATTCAATAACTGCCTGATCGGGGCAAAACGATTTGCGAATAACCAAGTCAGGCAGTAACTGAATACCCGGTGCGTTTGTCTGTTCCTTCTCCAGCATTTCAATGAGCAAACGAGCTGCTTCCTGCCCGACGGCATGCATTGGCTGTCGTACAGCAGTCAACTCACGATGGGATTCATCCGGCAATTCAAGCCCAGTACCACCGACTACTGCGACATCCCCGGGTACTGACAGTCCCATGCTTCGAACAGCTTGAATGATGTCCAGGCCAAGGTAGTCACCGCCGGCGAACACCGCGCGAGGCATACCGTGTACCTTAGCGTAGGCGCTGAAAACTTCGGCCGCTTTGTCGACATCCGATTCTTCCAACCAGAGACAACGGATGTTCTCATACATTCCACCTGCATTCATATAGCCAAACTGCATACCCGAAAACTGGGACATCGAACCAAGATTGAACTCCGACGGATGCAAGTCGACATACAGCAGAGACTCAAACTGACTGAGTGCAAACAACTCACCGACAACTTGGCCGGCAGCAGCGCGGTCCACTTCCACAAAATTGTGCTGTGTTTGTGGGGATAGTCTCTTGATGGATACCCACGGTATCCCTTGCTCGTCGAGATACTTCGTCTGAAGCATCGCGCCCTTACTTGCACCGGTAAGCAGGACTCCGTCGACTGCCCGATCTCCAAACCGCGCCAACGCTTCTTCCAACTTACCAACTTGCTGATCGTCCGAAACGTCTTCATCGATCAAAACTCGCGTCACGACACGGTCTTTGGCAAGCAATGCCTGATCGGCAGCCATAAGAATCCAACCCATCCATCGCGGCTGCTTATAGGCTGCCACGTGGTCCGGCTGGCGAATAACGGTAAGAATGTTTCCGGAACCGCCCCACCGTTTTCGTACGGATGCACGCCGCCGCGGCCGACAGTCAATTACGCCATCACGATCCAGTTCGTGCAGCGCTTTTACAACGGCACGCTTGCTCACGCCGTACCGCACAGCCAAATCACGAGTGGAAGGGAGCAATGCCCCGGGCGCCAGCCGCCCTTGGGCGACTTGCTCGCGCAGATCGTCCACCAGCCCATGCACAGGATCGACCGAGCTTACAGAATCTTCCATACACCACCTGAAGCCGTTCCAAATTTGTTTCAGATTTATCTTTGTATCATACTGTCATCACCCAAGAAGGGCAATATTTATCCGTATTTTTACGTTAAATTTTAAAATTACTGGTTCTCCGAGTACATTTCGATATGATAAATGAGAAGTTTAAGAGACATCTGGAACTAATTTGGATCAAACTGGATCAGACTCTAATCAGGCGAAGACAGGCGTTCTAAATCCAATGGAACCAAGCTTCACAAGTTATGGCGTGAAGACATTGAAGCCAATAAATGGCATCACATTGCACTAACGCGCAACCATGAAACCGGCCTGACAGTCCTTTATGTCGACGGCATGGAGGTTTCTCGTGTTGTTGCAACTAGGACGGTAGGGTTTCGCGATGATGCCCCCCAAGATGATCGGCTCCCAAAAACACCTTTTTTACGACAGCATTGATGAAGTTCGATTCTGGGCATCTGATCGAACGGTAAAACAAATTGCACAGTGAGCAACCCTCCAGATATCTCCAGAATGGCATTCCACTGATGCACAGAAATTACGGTGTGTCGTAGCATCGACAGGACATTCATTCATGCAATTCGGACTTGCGCACTGCAACATCACGCCCCCTTTCCCTGTGCCCATGGGAGGGTACGCAAACCGGTACGGCATGTTCGATGACGTGCATACGCCACTAATCTACACGGCTGTAGTGCTGGAGCATGAAGAAAAACGATTACTGATTGGCGCGATGGACTTACTGTCTTTTCCCAACGACTTTCGCCGAGAAGGCTGGCTCCGACGCCTTGCCAATGCTGCCAACTGTAGTGCTGACGCTGTCATCATGAATGCATCGCATACTCACGGCGGCCCAGACATCCCTCGCCTTGCGGGCTTATCAATCGACAGCAGAACGATTGGCGAACTTGATGCTATCGAACGCTATGCTGACTGGCTTATCGTTCAACTTGAAGAAACGACTCGCGGAGCAACATCATGCATGCAACCGGGCACACTCTGGCACGCCGTCGGAAGAACTTCATTACCTATGAATCGCCGGCTTGAAACCAATGGACAAATCATCAATGCACCAAACCCGAAGGGACCAATCGACGACTCGATGCATATCCTGACAATCAAGGACGCCGATAACGCGCCGGCCGCCACGATGATGCGAGTAAGCTGCCATCCGGTAGCAACAGGCGCACAACGGCGGATTACATCTGATTTCGTCGGCGCATGGCGAACCGCGGTCAACGACTTGTTAGACAACACGACCGTACCGATCTTTCTGCAGGGCGCAGCAGGTGATATGCGTCCTGCAAAAGTCGCTGACTTCAGTGATACGACAAGCCCCAAATGGAAAACGATACCTCACGATGAGTTGCATCAGATCGGGCAGTCGCTCGCTGATGAATTCATCAAGGTGTTCAAAGGTGGGAACTTCAGACAAATTAAGAATCCCGTTCCAATTGCAAAACGAATACAGGTGCCTATCCCATGCGAGCAGCGCTACAAAGATGCCGAATCCGTTTCTCAATTGTCAAAGTCGAGCAATGTGCTCGAACGAAAATACGCCGTGATGTGTCGAAGGCGACTTGAAGCGGGGCACAAGCTCAACGATCACGATGCTATCGATTTGCAGACAGTACATCTCGGCAGTGACTTGGTCATTGTCACAAGCAACTGCGAGCCGCTCATTACAATCGGTGAAATGGTCGAAAGCACGATGAGCAAAAGTTGCACGATCTTCCTCGGCTATACAAACGGATGCACGGCATACGTACCAGATACGACGGAGCAGGCTCGCGGTGGCTACGAAGCAGATGAGTACTTATGGGCGGGACTCAGCGGCCCCTACTTACCTCGCGTTGAGAAGATAATCAGCCGCGCCCTCCAACACGGAGAAGACGCGCAAGCCAATGTGCAGTTACGAGACAATAAACGCACATGGGACCTGCCTCGAGCAGCCTGGCAGGATCGTCAGGAAGTCACGATTGTGGTTTGCGACTCAGGTTTGGGTGGAACCGGTATCGCCGCTGAACTGGTCGAATCAGTCAGTGACACTGGTGCGTTCGAGCAAGTTCGGCTGATCTACTTTGATGCCAAACCTGCATCTAATCTCGGATATGGTGACATGCAATGCATGCAGCGTCAGGCTCGCGTACTGAGCCGCGCTCTGCGTTGCATGGTTGACACGCTTGATGCTGATGTCATTGTCATGGCCTGCAACACATTCTCCGCGCTTTACAAGCAGACGACATTCTTCGACGAACCGTTAGCCAGCGTATTCGAGATCATTCGCCCAAGCGTTAACAAACTTACAAATGCCTTAAAAGCCCAACCCGACGCGCATGCTGTCTTGTTCGGTACTCAGACTACAGTCGTATCGCAATTGCATCGACAGTTGCTAATTGAAAATGGCATTGCTGCGAATCGGATTTCGCATCACGCATGTGACGAGCTTATTCAAGCGATTGAATCCGGCCCTGAGTCGGCCGCAACGAGCCGCCTTGTTCTCACACATGTAACGTCAGCAACCGCCGCACTTCCTGAAAATCAACCTATTGTCGCAAGCCTGAACTGCACACATTTCGACTATGCGCGAAAGGCATTTGAAGCGGCGCTTGAGGCAACGTATCCCGACCGCTGGTCAATTGCATCGCCAGCAAAAACACTTACGGCCAATGTGCTCAACACGATGCGCCGCAATCGATTTGCTCATACACATCTGACGATAGAAGTAGTTGCCCGGGCTTCCCGTGACAAAACAAGGACAACACCAATCGCATCAATGATTGCACAAAGGTCAACAGAACTTGCCAAGGCTATTGAATCCCCACAGGTGTTGCCGGCGTTGTTTGAGATCGACTGACAAAAAATACTGCCAGCAAGGAGCATGTAAATTGAAGCTTCCAGAAGCACAGAGAATTCATAAGCTTGTTACCCGGGAGCAACAGGCGATCGTGGACGCATTACGCCGCCTGGTCGATCAGCCCAGCTATTCACATGAGCCGGAAATGGTTTCAAAGGTTGGCGATCTAATTGATGAGCTGATGCCAACGAGTTTCGAACGTCAGGTCATTCACAATGACACGTTTGCGCCGCATCGTATCTATCGCAACGCGTCGACCGCAGGCCAGCGTATCGTCATGGCCGGGCACATGGATACGCTCTGCCCGAGAGATGGACAATTCAATACCTTAACCGTAGACGGCGGCAAACTTCGCGGCCCGGGCGTGAATGACATGAAGGCGGGTTTGATTACGTTGATCTGGTCACTGCGTGTGCTCGATTCACTTGGCTATCTGGCTGGCTTACCTGTGGATGTGATTGTCAATACAGATGAAGAACTGGGATCCCCTACTTCCAGTTCATTGTTTTGTTCGATGCGCGATACTGCAAGGCTGGCCTTGGTCTACGAATGTGGCGGGCCGGCGGGAACACTGGTCACGACGCGAAAAGGCAATATCCGGCGCCGTCTTCGTATCACCGGCAAAGCTGATCACTGGGGCAACCTGTCTGGGCCGAAAGTCAGCGCAATTGAAACGCTCGGCCATGCCATTCTCGCTGCAGAGGGATTGAACCGACCGGACGGGTCCCTTGTTGCAAACGTCGGCCGCGTTGCGGGCGGCTTGGCTGCGAATGCAATTGCTGCGGAGGCGCTTCTGGAAGTTGACTGCCGCGCATGGGAAGCCCGGTACATTGACCAGGCGAAGGTTGCTTTGGATGAGATCGCTGCAAGCCCCGCAGTGAAAGGGACTCGAATCGGTGTCGAACCGATGCCATCACGTCCGCCGATGACGCCCGGTCGAGAAGCGATGCAATTGTTTGATCAAGCCTGCGCCGTCGGCAACGAACTTGGCCAAACCATCATCGAGGAAAAACGCGGCGGCATGTCGGATGGCTGCTTCCTCTCAGACTCGGGCATCCCAACGATTGATGGGTTCGGGCCATTGGGTGATGGTGACTTTACTCGAGACGAACACATCGTCACCGATACCCTGTTCTCCAGAATCGAACTGTCGGCAAACTTACTTCTTGCGCTGGCTGAATAGCTATACCGTCAGATCATTCCTGAATGCAATATTTTTCCAGCGTCTGAGGCGAAAGACAATTCTTCATGACCTGCCCTTGCACAGCACATTGCATGCTGTTGAGTGCACCCGCGACATATACACATGCCCCTTTGCTCACGCTCATGACTGACAGGTAAGGCCCCTGCTGTTCCGGTCCCTTGCATTGCTGCTTGCTGATCATCAGCACCTTTGCCTTCTGGTTGGTCGTGCACCGAGAGCCAACCGGCGGATCCAGCGTTTGCCAATCGTCGGTCGAAATGCCCTCGGTCAGTGGCGATTGCTCAACCACCTTGACCTGATCAATGATGCATCCAGATGCGCCGTGAACACCAACAAAATTCTCAAGCGCGAAAGACGAGGTCGTCCCTTCATCGTGTTCGTAGTTCTCGTTTGCATCAACGAGCACACCCGATATCTGAGTGATTAGCAATCCGCCACTGCGTATGTAGTCGAGCATGCCTTCGTACATCTTCAACGTGAAGTAGTCGGTCGGATATGCAATGATCAAACGCTGCCACTTGTCTCGTTCTTCTTTACGGTCAGGCAGAAAGATGTCGACATCAACCCATTCCGCACGGTCGTCGACAGCCTTGACTCTCTCAAAAAAATCACTGACCGCCTTCGTATTCTTTTCGGTACGCTCTGTTGTCCGCGCAGAATACTTAGCGTAGTAGTTGATAACGCCGACCGCTTTGGGACGTTCTGCGACTGCAGGCACAACGGTGGTCAGCAGCAGCAACATGGGTAGAAGATGTTTCATGATGTTCCTTTGATCAAAAGTTCCACGGCGGAAGACCAACCGGCCCTGCGCTAAGGACTTCATCAATGTAAAGACCGGTATGTTCAGTTGGCTGTGATCCACGTGATGATTCAGCGCGATCCATTCCGCGATAGGTGATCAGTGTGTGCCATTTGCCATCAGCCAAATGCACCTGATTGGGAATCAGATGATCTACATTCCAACCACGGTCGGAAGGCGGCGGCCCCCACTCAAAAGAAGCGCACCGATGAATCAATGGGTTTTCGGTGTTCAAGCAGTCATCACGAACGGGCCAGATTGCGGAGATCTCACGCCAGTAACCCAGAGCACTGTCGCCCACAAACGCACCCGTCAGAATGTTGCCGGCAAAGAAGACTGTTCCATCACCTGCTTTGCCAAGCGTGATGGGTGTCTCCGCCCTCGCTCGATTGCGCTCAAACACCAGTTTCCACCTTCTTCCGTTGTCGACGCTCTGCCAAAGAAAGTGGGAGAACTTCTCCGGAATGTCCCGACCTGTTTGTCGCGCTGTTGCAAGTAGTGATCCATCGTCCTTGCGAACCATTGAGGCTTCATAGCCCGAAATGTCACCAAGGATGTCGTTGTAATCTCGTGGGAGCCAGCGGCCGTCTTCGCCATGTGTCCAACGCATGCAGCCTGACCCGACGTCTGTTGCCCAACGCCGATCATCCAGACTTGCATCGCCGCCCTGCATAAGCAATAGTAGATCATCATCGTCTGCAACAGCCGGTCCAAGTCCGCGATTGAATATGGTGTGACCTGGCAGTAGTTCCTTAAACCCAAAGGTATCAGTTGCCGTGACTGTTATGCGTTCGCCGTCGAATGACAGTTGGTGTACTTCGATTTGGCGAAGTATGTCCGCATCGAGCACCCAGCTGCCATCGTATCCGTTAACATCTCCGCTAAGCGCTCTTGGTGGGACGCCATGTTTTATTAAAACAAGAAAACCGGTCCCTGCATGTGGATGATCACTGCCGTCCGGGCGTTTGGCACCAAGTGGGACGAAACCGCCTGTTGCAGGGAACTTCTGCATCAACGCTGGCTCGCCGGACAATGGGTTGTTTAAGGTTTCGTTGTCAGTCAGAACGAGGCTGTCCGATGGATCGATCTCTTCATGGTCATCGAACACGATCAGTTCAACACCCGCTGCAAAGTCCGCTGTCTTCCCGCCGACTTCTTCACGGCCAACAGCGAGCATTGCTTTGCTCGGCGCAAGCTGAAGGATGGCAGAAAGGTTGTACCGCAGTTGCCGATCACTCGTGGAGTGAGGAGACATAAACAGCCGTCTGGGTCCGCGCGTTATCTGAACGATCCCACTTGAAGGCTTGGCTGCGTCAGTCACGCCGCTTCTCCCATTCGCGATTCAGCATGCTTGCTTCGCCAACAGGGGCAACAGCGATAATTTCGTGCTCGTATGTTCGAGCGTTTCGGTACTGTCGCCAGCGAGGGAGAATCCATCGTTGCACGTAGTCATCATCTGATTCGTAATCGACTTCCAGATTCACACCTGAGTCTGGCGCGATATATACCTCAACGCCTTTTGATGAAAGTAACTGAGTTGTCCAGTAGTTACCGCCCCATAGGTTGAAGTCTTCCCCTTGTGGCATCATCTCTCGGCCGCGCGCCAGGCTGACTGCCTTGAATCGCTCCGCCTTGATGCCGAACTGTTCCAAGTCAAAGTAGACACGACCAGCCGCAGGATAGGTCGGTTTGTTTGGCTGATCTTTATTCTTTTTTCCAAGCAGGGAAACAACAATCCAATTGCCTTTGCGAACTGCCGAATACACGTGTAAATCGCCGGTCGCACGGATAGCTGGTTTCACCTGTCGATGAAGCAAATGATCGACGAGTTGGACCGCTTGCGTTTGTGTTTCAGATGAACGCAGCAATGCGGTGAGGTCAAAGTGGAAGGTAACCACACAGCCTTTGCCGATTGTGTGCTGAGTAATCAACGGCGTTTCACTGCCTTCAAGCGTTGCGAGAACAGTAATCTGTTTGTCGACAGAGATTGGCAACTGATAGCTGATGGCAGGAAACGAAAACTTGGCGCCACCTGCAAACTGGATGGCTTTCGCCGACTTTTGCGTATCCGTTCCACGCACGATGCCGAGCAGGTCAGACGTGTGGTCATTCACGATCGTGTGATCCGGATTGGCAGCCGACACATTGCCGGAGATTGCGAGTAGTTGACCACCCTCACTGATGAACTGATGCAACTGGCGATACGACTGCTTCGGCAGACATTCAAGACTTTGGTCCGGCGCTATCAGGTTTTTGTAGCGACCGAAATGAGTCACGTCTCGAACCAGTTGCATCGCTGTCGGCGTCGTCGCTGCCAGCGCTTCTCGTACTGCTACGTTGTTGGCTGCATGATGTGAATGGCTGTTGATCATTCGCATTTGCTTGGCGACAACATTTACCAGAACTGCAGACTGATAGACAGGCTGCGCGCCATACCATTCGCGGTTGGCGCGAATCTGCTCAAGCATGACCTTGCCCCCGCGCGGATTCTTGCCCAGTGCCAGCGGGAACCACGACGAGCCAAAGGTGAACAGACTGCCGTAGTGGCCGCGCACAAGCGAGATGCTCGCCTGCCCGGACGGGCTGACGGAGTGGTTACCCAGAACGAGTCGATTACGTGGATACTGCTCGAACGTATACTGAGTCTGCCATTCATAGCCGAATAGCAAATTGCCTTCTTGCGACAATGCGTACGTGTTACCCAGTCCATCCCACCAGCCCATTTCCAGTTGCAGGGAGATCGGCGCGGTGTTCATCACTTGCAGCCCGCGGCTGTTGGCGTACTCAGTAATCTCACGGACGTAGTTTGGGATCAGCGTTGATCGCCACAGAAAGTACCGACGCCACCAGACATCATTCGGGTCGCGCCAGTCCGGTCCCAATGCAAACTTGTCTGCGATGTCAGACGGCGGCTTCTCCCCGAACTGTTTCTCGGAGTATGACACGAAACTTGGAATGTCATCTTCCAGATAGTCATACACGAATGGGTGCCAGAGTTCGTCAAGATAGATGCCCTTGATTGCGCCGTGTTTGTTGTAGCGATCAACCAATTCGTCGATGACTTCCTTGCTCTTGGCGATCAGCTTTGGTTCAAGAATGTCCAGGTAGTGGCTGTACGGCTTGCCCTGGGCATCATGAATCAGATAAGGAGCGAGTCTGGGATCTTCCGCATCATCACTTGCAACGTTCGGATGCCACATACACCAAAAGCCTATGCCGACTTCGTGGCAGGCAGCTTCCATCTCTTCCAACCAGTCGTATCCGAATGCATGGGTTCGTGAAAGAAACGTCGCATCTGCCACTTTAGTTGGATACTTAAACCGCATTGGCCCAGTGCTTAAGCCGATGACATCGGTCACGCCTGCCCATTTGAGTTGTTGCAGGATAGCGCGAATTTCATCAGGATGACGACCACGATTGCCACGATTCGCGATGGCCATGATGCCACCATCAAAAAGAAAGAACCTCCCGCCCATTTCCGAAATCGGTGGATGGACATAAACCTGCTCATTCATCCGAGCGGGCGTAAACCAATGTTCATCACGCTGTCCGGTTTCCGTAATCGCTTCACCTTCGACAACGGTCGCGGCGGCGACGAGGCGCAATCGTTCGATCGCTTTACGTTTGCGAGAGGCCAACTCTGTTTCGTCGAGTCCGGATATACCAGCGTGCCCCAGCCAGTTCACAAGACTGCGCAGCAGGGCTCTTTCGCCACCAGACGGCGGATGCTCGAACTGCCCCTTGCCCTTTTCGTAGGTGAAGCCCATGACCAAACCGCAACCTGCGACGCGCCCTTCGCCAACAGCGCCAATGACAACGACAGGATCACCTTGCTCGTCGGTGGCTAAGACCTGACCATCCACTCGTTTTTCAAGTGTGATGTGATCGAAGTACCCGTGTTCGAATTCTGTAGGAACACCGCTGACAGCAGGATGTTCACCGCCTGTCACCTTCACCACCTTGTGGCGGAGCTTACCGACACCTCGAAAGTGTTGCGGGAACAGTGAATCATCCCATCCTCGGTAGCCGGTTGCATCATGGTTAAGCAGGATGCCGCCACCGCATTGCGCGTAGACCAGCAGGTTTCGCGCATCTTCTCTCCTTGGCAGACCACCTTTAACGCTGCCAAGAACGATCACGTCGTAGCCGTATATCGTTTCCGGCGACAGATTGGTGAGAACGACCGCTTCAATACCATCTTCCTGCGCAAATGCTTCATGCATGCCTTGCGCGCCGTAGGAAGTGAGCAATCCGACTTTCAAAGTCTTAGCAAAAGAAGCAGAAGCAAAACCCAAAAGTACAATTGCGATAGTCATCGCATGTCGAAACATAATTCATTCCTTGGAAAATCAAACAGACATCGCCAGCCGAAAACCAATGCAGTCAAAGCGGTCGGCGATGGGATCTTCGTGTCTAAACGCGCAACGAAGAATGTCAGCATCGGGCGACTTGAACGAACCAGAACGAAGCACTGCATTCTGTCGACTGTCACGCAGCAACGTGCTGTCGTAACACATGGAAGCCTGATCGTGGATGACCAGTTGGTCATAACGCTCTTCACACCAGACGTTCATTGAGCCAACAATGTCATGAAGCCCGTAGCCGTTGGGCGCAAAAGAACCGACTGGAAGTGGAGCCCCCTCTCCGTTGTTCCAATCAGCCCGACCATCGGGAGATTCATCGCCCCACGGATATGCCTTGTTCTCCAGTCCGCCCCTTGCAGCCTTCTCCCATTCTGCGTCACGGGGCAGACGGTAATGCTTTCCAGTCTCGCACGTCAGCCATTGGCAGTAGAAGACTGCATCAATCCAACTGATCCATGCCGCTGGCGCATTCACGTCTTTGAAGCGTTCATCGGTTCGCAGACTTTCGTCGATGGGATAGCCGGTCGTGTCTGCAAAGCGTAGGTACTCGCGCACAGTCACTGCTGTGCGTGCGATACCAAAGGCAGGCACGTCAACCTCCATTGCTACCCATGGATGTTGCAGCGAACATTCTTGAGGCACCGGCGGCACACCCAGCGTCACCGGGCCGGCATCAATTCTGACGATATCAGGTTCTATACACATACACCCGCCTCAATTGGTTGCTCGGTCTGGCACTGACCTGTTTCGAGAATCGTTTGCACAACACTGACAGTGTGTAACTCTTCTGCTGGCGTAGCAGCGGTGTAGGCGTGCTTCCCTTCAACTGCACCGAGGAAATGTTCCATCTCGCGCAGGTAGTTTGACTCATACGAGAATTCACATGCGGCAATACTGCCCCGCCCCGCCTCAACGACACGTTGTGTTGCGTCAACCGCAGTCTGCCATGACTTAGCTTCGCTGAATTCCAAACGCGTTTCTTTTTCTTTTTCAGTACTGATTCGAAGGAAAGGTTCATCCTGAATCCAACGGAGCGTACCTTGCGAACCGACAATGTGTATGCGCCGGCCGCGCGTATGCATCTCCAGGACGTCGTTATGGAAATAGCCACGACAGCCTGAAGCGAATGTCAAGAGAATGTCATGGCAATCCGGACCGTTGATCTCCAGATCACTGACTTTGCTCAGTCTCGCGACAACAGACTTGATCGGACCAAGCCACCACTGCACCGCAGCCAACTCATGCGGGAGCATGTCAAGGCCAGCGCCGCCCTGTCGAGCATCGCTTGCGTAGAACCTTCGGTAGTCCTCGTTGGGATGCCAGTGCGGCAGGTAGTGGCCCAGGTTTAACTCAAAGTAAAACGGCTTACCAATTCGCCCATCATGGATAAGTGAATGAATCAATTCGAAAGGCGGATAGTAGCGCAGCGTTGCACTAATCCCGAGCGTGGCGGGATAGTCGCCCGAAGTCTCTACCACTTTCCGCATCCCATCACGGGACCAGACGAACGGCAATTCAGAAAACACATGCATCTCGCGGCTCATCGCCAACTGTACATACTGTTCATGCAGTGCGGGAGGGACAGAGATCACCATTACTTTCGGATCGGTCGCGAGCGCGTCTTCAATCATGGTATGGCCATCAACACCAAACTGCGTTTGAATCTGCTCGCATCGCTCGGTATTTGGCTCAAAGACAGCGACCTGCTTCGGCCTTAAATAAGTCAGGTCGCGCACACGTCGCCGACCCATGGACCCGGTACCGACAACAAGAATACTCGACAATGCATCGTCCCTTTATTCAAGCAATTCGTGATGGTGAGGAAGGAAACAACTAAAAGTCAGCGGGAACCTGGGGCATGGAGCTGCCGGTATAAACAGTCGCCCCCAGCACATTCTTGTTGACCTGTTCAACAATCATGGGATCAACGGAAAACGAGTTACGCAGGATGACCTGAGAGTTAACGTGCATACCCATGACGCGCTGCTTGTTCTCGCGAATACAGGTAGTCAGCAGTCGGGCTATCTCCTGCCCCAGCAAATCCATTGGCTGACGAATGACTGAAAGGGACGGCTCAGAAAAAGCAGACATCTCATATCCACTGCCACCGACAACTGCCACGTCCCCAGGCACGGTCAGCCCCAGCTCGCGGCAAGCACGAATGACGCCAAGAGCAACGAAGTCGCCGGAACAAAGCACCGCTTCGGGTGCACCATTGCGTTGATAAAACGACATGAACCCGTCGTACCCGCATGCTTCATCAGAAGCAGATGTGGAATGGTGAAAGATGCCTTCAAAAGTCCCACCCGCCTGAATGTATCCCAGTTGAAAACCGGCAAATGCATCCATGGACTCCTGTGAATCCACGCCAGCCATGTACAAGACGCGCGAGCGGCCTGTTCTTGCAAACATCTCGCCGACTGCCCTGCGTCCGTCGTAGTTGTTGCAGGTAACAAAATTGAAAGCAGCACCCCGCGAAATTGGCTTAAGAGAAATCCACGGGATCTCTCGTTCATCGAAGAGCGATGCGATTACTTCAGACTCATCCTTCGATCCCATCAGAAACGCACCGCCAAGCCCTTGATCAACCATGTGATCAATCTTTCTCACAATGACGGGATCGCGCGCAGCGTCTGGACAGTCAAGTTGTGCCCGGGATGACTCAAAGCCTTGACTAAGAAGCTCAGCATCGGCCGCCGCAAGAATATGGGCAAGCCAGTTTTCGCGCGTCTCACCTAGAAACTTGTCGCGAGGTGTAATCAACATTGTCACGCGCCTGCTGCGCGGCGCGGAAGTTCCAACAATCGCGCATCGGCGCGGCCGGCAGACGATCAGATTTTCCTTTTCAAGCTGTCTAAGTGCTTGCCCTACCGTCTTCTTGCTGATTTCGTATTGGCGCGCCAGTTCACGCGTGGAAGGCAGCCGCGTCCCATCGGGCCATTGACCGGTAACGATCGCCTTGCGAAGTTCCGCTGTGACCGCCTGTGCCGAGCTTAGATTTGGTCTCAGATTGTCCAACCCAGACCTCAAAATGTGTTCAGATCGACTGATTTCGCACACATGGGAACATTGTGACTAGCAAGATACCAATTGTCAACTGGTATCAAACTGATTCTCAAACAATATATCTCAAAAACCTCCATTCGGCGACCCAACTTCGCCTCATACGGCCGTGATATCGATAATTTCTCTTATTTTATTTACAATTTCTTGATCCAACGACAATCTCAAGCTAAATTAGATGCTATCTCCCGATTAACCAACTGGTATCAATGTGGTGTTATAAATTGATGGAATTATGGATACCAGTTACGAAAATCCGTTTCGGAAAGAGACTCTCAGAACATGAATAAACACCAACACCTTACACCCACCAAGCCACAGGCCGGCTTCATCTCTATAGGAGCTGTTGGTCAACGGTCTTGTTTTAGCTTTTCTGTTTTTGTTCACCTTGCTGAAAGTCCATGATTGATGGGTTTGGGTTGCCGATGTCCTGACGGAACCGATCTGGCCTGCTCGCGTCACGCAATGGGTGTGGCGCGGCGGCTGAATTCATCTCTGCGCAGTCACCGGAAGCGACGAAGGGGCAGGCCTCGACGGCCATGTGAACGGGTCGGGACAGGTTACTGAGCCATTGCTCGATGCGGTCGCGGCACTTGGTGGGACGTTTGGTCCGACTGATGACCTGGCCGTTGGGGTCAACCACACAGAGGCTGACGGTGGTTTTATGCAGATCGACACCGACAAATGAACGGAAAGGATTGTCAGAATGGGACATGATAAGAATCTCCGAGTTAGGGGTGATTGGAAATTCAAGAAACGCCAAGTGAAGCATGTACGCTTCAGGCCCCTACACGGTTTTACGTTGATTGAACTGCTCGTCGTCATCTCGATCATTTCGCTGTTGATTTCGATTCTACTGCCTGCTCTGGCTGGCGCACGACAGGCTGCCAAAAACATCAAATGCCAGAACGGCCTAAAGCAGATCGGGTTGGCCATCACTGCTTACCAGCACGACTACAAAGGCTACTATCCGCAGTCGTATCAGTTCCCTCATCCCGTTCAAGCCATCTTCCCATCCAACTGGCTGGACCCGTACATCAGCGAAACCTATCCATTCACAAAGTCATCCGTTTTCATCTGCCCGTCTTACCGAGACCAGGCTCCGTTTGTTTCCAGCTTCTCCGGCGATGAAATGCGTGGCAGCTCGTACACCTACAACGGCTGGATCGGCGAATACATCAATGGCTCATTTTCCGCCGGCAAAGCGCCGAAGACCTGGGAAGACATCAAGCGACCAACTGAAAAAGCCTTCCTGATGGATGGGCAATACTCTTCCGCAACGCAGACGGCATACGCTTCCACATCCAATTTCTTTCTCGACCCATTGCGTCGCCACATCGGCTCAACGTCAAACCTGATCTTTTTCGACAATCACGTCGAGAACAATCCCATCGCTGGCGAGAGTCTGTCCGCGGAACGTCGTGATTACAGCGCGCTGGTCTGGGAAGACATCACTGAATAGCCAAGGAACTGAACACCATGGGTGTGCTTGAAAGTTTCTCGTTGCGCGGCCGCCATGCATTGGTCACAGGCGGCGCAGGCTTGTTCGGTCGACAAATCGTTCGCGCGCTGGCAGAAGCCGGCGCAACTGTACACATGGCATCCCGCAACGTTGATGCGCTCGACGAATACGCCAATGAACTGCTTAACGAGCAACTCGAAGTTCAAACGCATCCACTCAATCAGTCCAAGCCAGAATCCGTTGCATCCTTATACGAAGAACTCCAACGCGCCAGCGTGCACGTCGACATCCTCGTGAACAACGCAGTCGCGCGCTCCATGAAAGCATGGTCGGACCCGCTGGAAAATTTCGAATCGAGCATGCAGATCAACCTGACCGGCGTTTTCAACATGACGCGAACCTTCGGCGATGCCATGACGCAAAACACTGCCAACACTTCCAGTCCCAATGTCGGCAAAGGAAGCATCATCAATATTGGTTCGATCCAGGCGTTGGTCGGGCCGGATTTCACACTTTACGAAGGACTGGGTTGGGAGATACCACCGGACTATTTCGTGCACAAGGGAGGCTTGCTGCAACTCACACGGTTCGCAGCGGCAAAACTGGGCCCTTCAGGGGTGCGTGTCAACATGATTAGTCCTGGCGGTTTCAACCCGGCCCTGTCACGGACGTTCGTCGACCGTTACAACGATCGAACATTCCTCTGCCGCATGGCCAACGAGACAGACCTCATGGGAGCGGTTGTTTATCTTGCATCCAATGCATCGGCATACGTCACAGGCGCCAACCTTGCCATTGATGGTGGCTACACCGCCAAATAACCCGAATCCAACCGGTCCTCCGCCAAGTCGCAAGCGACGGCAAAGTTCGATCAAGAAGCTAAAAGCGAGCAAGGGGAATGGCGCTGTACCGAAGTGGGTGACGCCTCTTGCCCAACCAGGATGCAGACACCGTCGCCAAATTCCCCCAGATGCTAGAACAGCACCAAAGACCACATCGGGCAGTCAGAACTTCCAAAATTACGAAAAAGGGAAGAAATGCCGATTCAAAACCCCAGCAGATTCCCCAGTAGTCAGGGAACGAAACACTACGCCCCCCTGCAACACCTTTCGACGAAAAGAACAGATTCACCCAAAGCAGTGACAGTTCTAAGTCTTTTAAAAAACAGAAGAAGCGCGAAACCGCGTCATTCAAGAAGACGTCACAACAACACGGGCGGAGGGACTCGAACCCCCAACCTGCTGATCCGAAGTCAGCTGCTCTATCCAATTGAGCTACGCCCGCACGAAACGGAAAGCTTATCCGAGGCGAGGGGTGGTATCAAATGGTGCGGGGTGATGGTGGATGCAGCAAATTTACCGGGATCGCGTCGCGACCCGGCTAGACAATTCGGTTGCAATGCTGATTGAGCGTTCTGATTACAGCCCAGTTACGGTACGGAAGGTCAAACCGCGCTTGTCAAACCAGCGGATGTCGCCGGTCGAGTCTTCTGCTTGCACGCTATCGACGTGGCCGTCGTTTAAAACGGTGTTCGCTGCTTCGTTGTGCCAGTAGCCGGAGTTGGTCGTCGTACTGGTTGTCCATTGCGACAACGTCGGCGCGTAGCTGACCGGAGCTGCGTCAATAAATGCAATGGTCTTAGCCGGCTGCTTCAGATCGTCGCGGCGAATCAGGCGGTAACCAGGCAGATATGTCAGCATAAACGGCGAAAATGTATCGCTGGCCGGATTGAGCGACGCGATACCGTTGATAGCGTAGTTGGTGTAAATCGAAGTACTGAACGGATCGAGTTGCGTGGTCGGGCAAAGAAACGCGCGACTGTCCGTTACGTACACGTTGACACCCCAGCGGTAGTTGCCGCTGTTCGTGAATCGGCACCAGTATGTTTCGGGCATGCCGATGTTATTCCGATGCGGCAGCACGTACTCCTTGTTTTCAATGCTGTACATCGACAAACCAATAAACAGTTGCCGCTCATGATTGGCACACTGCACCTTTTCAGCAGACTTGCGTGCGCCCTGCAAGGCCGGCAGCAGAATCGAAACCAGCAAGCTGATAATCGATATCACGACTAGTAATTCAATCAATGTAAAAGCGCGGGCGGATGACATACGGGAACGATCAATACGGAGCTTTGACATGCGGCCACTCCTGTCACAGACGTGTTTACATAATCGTATTTTATGTAACCGCCAAGTCAAAGATTTAAGCCAAAATCGGCAAAAATCACGTTATTATCAGAATAAAACACCCATTTGACTAGCCGAGGAGTGGGTTTACATTTGATAATGTATTTGTAAAGTGAACAGACCTCGCGTTGCTTTGGGGTTCTCACCGTGACGACGATCACGAACAGCATCACGACCCAGCTACGAAGGCGGTATTGCAACCCGCCGGTTCATGGCGTGCAGTTGCCGACTGAACTGGAACTCGTGCGAGAATTCGGCGTCAGTCGGCCAACCATTCGAAATGCGCTGGCGATACTGGTCGATGAAGGATTGCTAAGACGCTTTCCCGGGCGCGGCACATTTGTAGTCGACCCGGAGCAGACGTTCATTCCGGCTGACACGTCGTCACTGAACATTCAATTGATCTCCCGCACGCTGAAGGTGGCGGAAAGCACAGACTGGTTGACCGGTGCGCTTGGCCGCCTACATGACTACCACACGATCGGCGCGGTCAGCATGACAGAATGTGACTGGCTGCGCGAACTCGAACTGTTGCAGATGGCAATCGAGCGCGGTGCCGACGGCGTGGTGCTTCACCCGAGTTACCAGATCCATGAGAGTCAGACGCTGATTCGCCGCATGGGCGCGATGGCGTTGGACCGAAGCCTGCCGATGGTTCTGATCGGACAGGCTGCGATGTATTCAAACGTGACAAGCGTGTGGATTGATGATGAGGCTGCGGGCTACACGGCCACCAAACATCTGATTGACCTGGGACACGAGCGCATTGCCCATATCGGCTGGTTGGACAATCCAACCATGAACCGAAGAACGGTTGGCTACAAACGGGCCATGACAGAAGCCGGCCTGGCAGTGCCGTCGACTTATGTGATCGACATTGCAACTCTGCCACGGGAGCCACAGAGTGCAGCCATAGGTGGCACGGCGGGCAAGCTGCTACTGGGCCTGAAAGAGCCGCCAACAGCGATATTTGCGTATTGGACGGAACTGGCCGCCGGCGCGATGTTTGAAGCAATGGATCAGGGTTTGAAAGTGCCGGATGACATGGCCTTCATTGGCATGGATGCGGGTCTTATAGAGGCAACACGCCTGAGACTACCCATCCCGATCAGTCGTATCTGGATGGACATGCACGAGATCGGACGCACTGCGATCGACTACCTGCTTCGGCGCATCGGCGGTGAGCCGAATGGCCAGACGATCAACATCCCGCATCAATTACATGCCAGACAAAGCACCACGGGTACCGCTGACTCGTCAAGCTGAGCTTCTTGTGCAAGTCAGTTGAGGTATTCCTTTGACATCTTCGCAACGACCGTGTAATTCGGGTCAACCATATTCCCAACACGGTACTTCACCGCTTGTCCGAGCAGGTGGTAGGCTTCAAAGCGATCAAAGCCGTAATCGCAAACCATCCATTCAATCAGTTCACAACTGGCGATGCGCAGCGCGTCGTCCACCGGACGCGTGGAGCCGGTGGTCATGATGTACTTTTCACTGACAATGCGCGGCCATGCGATCTTCTTACCTTTCATCAGATCGAAGGTGACTGTCACTGTTGCGGGTATCTCACACGCCACACCAGTGATCTCACCGTCGCCCTGCGTGGCGTGTGCATCGCCAACAAAGAAATACGCACCTTCGACGAAGACCGGGAAGTGCACCTCGTTGCCGGGACAGGTGTCGACACAATCCATGTTGCCGCCCCAGTTGCCGGGCGTGAGTGAGTTGATGGCTTCGATCTGCGGCGCTACGCCGATCGTGCCGACGAACGGTTCGTATGGCAGTTTGATCTTCTCGTTAAATTCAATGAACCCGTCACGAATGGGTAGCAGACGTGTTTCTTCCTTGATCGGGGCATTGAGTGTGCGCGTGTATTGTGTGCTGGTCAGTCCGCCGAAGTTGGGGATCAGCGCGGTTACGGCATAGTCTCGCGCCGGTGTGATTTCGTGGATCTTCACAACCAGTGTGTCGCCCGGCTCCGCTCCTTGAACAAAAACAGGCCCAGTCTGTGGATTCAGAAACGGGAAGAAACATTTTTCTGTGCAGAGATCTTCCGGTCCGTTGAGTTTGTTCTCAAATGCGTCAAGCGTGTGAATAGCGATCTTCTCGCCGGGCTTGACCTGGGCGATCGGCTCGTGAAAGGGGCTGTAAGTGTAAGCGTACTCACCTGGTTGCTTGATCTGCCGAATTGACATCAGAATGACTCCGAGAGGACTGGAAAACGGCATCGTAGCGACTTTTGTCCAAAACATGCATGAATTCATGCTTGCCAGGAGTCGGTTTTGTCTTGAATTAGCAGCCTTGTCAGCCAACAATAACAGTTAGACTTCCCTCCGATTTGACCATCCCATAGAAAGACGCCTCATGCGACAGACATTATTGATTGCAGTGATGATCGGGCTGGCCACTCTGTCGGCGATGGCCCAAACGAACCGGCGCACATCAACGCGCCAGGCGATAGCGACGGCCGGCCAGACAAAACAACTAACTGTTCAGCAGAAGATTGTTCGGCCGATTGAGAACATTCGATTGGAGCGCGCCACCGCCAAACAGGCATTTGAATGGTGGTCGCAGATTACGGGTATTCCGCTGGTGATCAGCTGGGAGTCGATGGAAAACGACGGCATCGACCGCGAAGCGCCGGTGACCCTGAAGCTGAAGCGCGCTCCGGCGGAGATTGTCCTGAAACTGATCATGCAGATGACCAGCCAGGATGTGTCCCTGATCCACGAGATAACCCCATGGTATGTCCAGGTCATGACGAAGTTTCAGGCAAATCGCAAAACCGTCCGGCGCACCTACGACATCAACGATCTGATTACGCAGATTCCTTCGTTTACGTCTGCGCCGTCATTCGATCTGTCTTCGGCATTAGAAGGTGGCGGCGAGACGAGCGGTGGAGGCACCACCAACATCTTCGGCGGTACAAATGAAGATAGCGATGAGGGTACCACGCGGCGTGAACGAGGCGAAGCGATCGCCGATATCATTCGCGAAACCATCGAGCCGGACATCTGGATTGCCAACGGCGGCCTGCATTCTTCGATCACTTACTTCAACGGCATGCTTATTGTGAAAGCCCCGATGTACGTTCAGCGACAGATCGGGCCAAGCTACGGACAAACAAACGCACGCCGACGCGTGTCGATCACGCAGTCGCGCAAATCAAACGTCGGCGGTGGCTATGAACGCCTGCCCCCAAGAAGCCGAAACACAAGCGTCTCAGGTGTCCAATCTGAAGCAGGTGCAACGGCGGTGTCTGGCAAGGCGAAGAATTAGCTCAAGTCCTGTCGCGGCAGCAACGTTGCCGGATCAGCATCCACCAGATTTGAAAATGACAAGGGCCCGAGCGTATTGCTCGGACCCTTGCTGGTTACATATCGCACGGAGTGGATGTGCGGAGTTTACTTAAGCAGCCTGCTTCGCAGTCTGATCGATCTTGAACTGACCAACCAACGCCTGAAGTTGCTCCGACTTGGTGCTCAACTGCATTGCGGCACTAGAGGCCTGGTCGGCGCCTTCCGCACTCTGGCGAGTCACGGCGTTGATCGAGTCAACATTGCGGCTGATCTCTTCAGCCACTGCGGACTGTTCTTCAGCCGCGGCAGCAATGGACTGAATCATGCGAGCCACTTCGCCGGAGCTTTCCATGATCGCCTGGAGCGACTGGCCGGCTGACTCTGCCCGTTGCACACCTTCGCGGACACGTTCGGTGCCCTTGTTCATCTGCGTGACGGCGGAGTTGGTTTCATCCTGGATCGCACGGATCGACTCAGCAACCTCTTCGGTTGCCTGCGTGGTCGACTCAGCCAACTTACGGACTTCATCGGCCACCACGGCGAATCCGCGGCCATGCTCACCGGCACGGGCAGCTTCGATCGCTGCATTGAGTGCCAGCAGGTTGGTCTGCTCGGCGATGTTGTTAATCACACCAATGATCTGCCCAATCTGTTCACCACGCTTGCCGAGTTCGGCGATTGCGTTTGCAGAAGCATTGACGACCTCGGCGATTGCATTCATGCCTTCAACCGTCTGCTGCACGACCTGGTTGCCTTCGGATGCCTGCGAACCGGCTTCGTCTGCCGCCTTAACAGTTTCACCACTCTTGCGAGACACTTCGATAACGCTGGAGGACATCTGCTCAACCGCACTGGCGACCTGAGTCGTCTGTTCGGTCTGCTGCTTCATACCTTCAGAGGTCTGCTCAGCACTGGCTGCGATTTCGGTTGAGGCAGAAGCCACTTCGGCTGTTGCACCAGCGACGTCGGCGACAACATCGTGCACCTTCTGGACGAAGACGTTGAACCACTTGCCAAGCTGGCCGATTTCGTCTTCCGACTTCACATCGATACGCTTGGTCAGGTCGCCTTCACCCTGAGCAATGTCACGGATACGGTCAAGTAGCTCCTTCACCGGCTTGCTGAACATGAACCGCATCATCAGCAGGAACAGGCCGACGCCCGCCAGGATGAGCGGCGTGCTCCAACTGAGGCCGAGCTTGAGGAACGATGCAACCTGGCCGTCCGCCACGGACAGCGGCATAACGACGTGGTAGGTGCCATGCATGTAGCCGACGTCCCAACCTTCCATGGTGAAGCCAAGGACGTCCTTGCCGTCGCCATCGGTATCCCACTCGTTGCCGGCGTCGCCGTGGCACATCAGGCAATCCTCGGTCAGTCGGATCGCACGCATGTAGTGCAACGTGTTGCTTTCTTCATCGATTCGAGAAAGGATCTCGCTACCGCCGGAGTCGACCTGATTGGTCAGATCGGTCAGCAACTGAGCTTCAAACGAACCGGGCTTCGGCTCGTTGGTCTTGTTACGAGCATCGAAGGAGGTAACTCTGAATTCGATGTTTTCGCGAGCCGCGGCTTTTTCAGCGGTGGTCCAGCCAGCGACAACAGGAATCGTTTCAAAGATTCGTGCTTCGGTGTAGGGCTTGCCGGCCTTCACAAACTCCTTAAGCTCAGCGAGAAGCTCCTCGGTAGCGAAGTCACCATGACTGCCCATGGCCCCAACATGGTTCTTGGCTTCATCAGCCACAGCCGTGAACGCTGCTGCCTTGTCTTCCAACGCAGCAACCGCACTATCACGGAATCCTGAAAGGAATACCACATAGTTCACAGTAACCACTACAAGCAGTATGACAATGACGGCGGAAATGATACGCGCAGTGAGGGACAGAGACTTGATCCGAGAAAGCATTGCTGCTCCTTTCCTTTTCTCGGACCCCCACAGTTCGAGTTCTGAAAGGATATTCAGATGTCGGTGTTACTTTTCGGCATGATCAATTCAGGACTGAAACAGCGGACGGAGAAATTTCAAAAACCCACTTATCGGTCAGTTTCGTTTTTCTTGAAATCGTAATGGTGTCAAGTGGTCCTGCAAACTGCCATCACTTATTCAAATACAAGCTAAATACATTGCATTTAAATAAGTAACATAAGTTTCCGGCGCGCCGAAGCCAGCTCGCTTATAACCAAATCAGCCTGCTGAGCGAAGATACCTCAATGCCATCATCTGGAGTGCCTCAGTGATCTGATCCGGGTTCAGCACGGCAGTCGCGTAACCCGACTCCGTCACCGCTCGCGGCATGCCGTAGACCGCGCAAGTCTGTTCATCCTGGGACAGAATGGTCGCCCCTTTTGCATGCAACGGGCCGGCGCCAAGCTGACCGTCATTACCCATGCCCGTCAGGATGACCGCCAGTGTTCGCTTGCCAGTTGCGCCGGCAGCAGACTCGAACAGAACGTCCACTGAAGGCTTATAAATTGCATCTTCCGGTTCTTTGGAGATGTCGACCTCAAGGGTTTTGTCGCGATTCCGAACAATACGTGAATGCTGGCCACCCTGGGTCACGTAAGCGTGGCCGGGAAAAATCGGCATTCGCTGATCCGCATGACGCACCTGGATCAGACACATTTCATTGAGGCGTTCGGACATCACGGCAGTAAACGTGGCCGGCATATGCTGTGCAATCACGATCGGCAACGGAAACTCCTCCGGCAGGCCGAGCAAAATATGCTCGAGCACCGGCGGGCCGCCCGTACTGGAACCGATAGTCAGGACATCAAACCGGTCCGCGTTTAACTTCGGCATCTCGCCGGCGTGGACCAATACTTCCTGCACCTGATCGCGATGAGGCCGGCCGAACGCTACCACCTTGTCTATCAGCTTCTTCTTAACAGCAGGTGTATCTGTCGAAGACCACGAATCACCGAGATGGACAAAATCGTCTGCGCCCATGCGCAGTGCGGTCAGGGTTACATGCGTGACGGAATCTGTCGGTCCGGCCAGCGCGATTATCGGCACTTCCGTCACTTCGCGCAGGGCCGCCAACATCTCCAGCCCTTTACCGTCAGGCAGGTCAACATCCAACAGAATGATGTCCGGATAACATCGTTTTACCTTGGCGACTGCAAGATCAGTACTGCCGGCGCGCTCGACAACCTCCACTTCTGACTGGTCCTCAAGCATTCCTGCGAGGGTCTTACGCATAATTGCGGAGGGATCAACAACCAGGACTTTAACCGGTTGTGACTTCATGTATGTACTCCGACGGCGGAAACAACGACATCTTAAGGAACGTATCGTCTACCCTTGCATATCGTGTAAGGCCACAGGACAGTTTAGTAGCGGCAGCCAAAGCCGATAACTTTCATGTTGCCACGCTCAGTGAACCGGCTGAGACTTGAGTGCGGGATCAATAATGCCTGCCAGTTCAAAAGCCTTGTGGCGCCGAACGCAACTATTACACATTCCGCATGGCTGCTCGCCGTGCAACTCGCAGGACCATGCCAGTTCCCACGGCACGTTTAACTGGCCGCCAAGTTCGATCAACTGCTTATCAGTCAATTCCAATAAGGGCGTAGCGATCCGTGGCGCGGCCTCGTGCTCCAGTTCGGAAATGTGCTCAACAAGCATTGCCTGCTCGAGCGCCCGGCCAACCAGCGTATGATCGCCATTGAGCTGTGTAGGCCAGATGATTCGTTTGGCCTTCAAAGACAATGCGTGCGACATGGCGATCATCAGCATGCGGGGCCGGATCAACGTACCCTGCGGCTCACCGGCGGCTTTGCTGGACAGATGCATCTGCAGCAGCGGCAGATCGATGTAATGATCGACTTTGTAATGCTCCGCCTGCTTTTTGGCTCGCGCGGCCCGTGTCGCGCCGCCAACGCGCCCTTCCCGCAGATGAAGCAGGGCAATGTCCGACACATCGGTCTGTGTCAATGCTGAAGCCAGCGAGATCAGGCTTCGCAGGCCGCCGCTATGCAGGATGAGAACTTCTGTCGTTGCCATGTCGTGGTATGTACGCTTTTACTTCATGAACTCAACTCGGGCCGTCGTGTCAGTTACGACCAGATCGATCGGCACCGTCCACTCATCAAAGCTGCCGGCCGTTTCGTCCGTCAAGCGGATTTTCAGCCGATATTTGCCCACACCAAGCCGGGCAGGTAGACGCAACATCTGGACGGTAAAGAAGTCGCGCCGGCGGTTCTGTGAGTCGTCCACGATCTTCTGCTTGGGTTGATACCAGACACGCAGGCCGTCTGAATCGGTGTAAAGTTCAACTTCCTGCGTCAGGCGAACCTGATACGCCTCGCCGGTTTCAACAATGCGGAAGTTTTCCAGTTCGACATAGAGAATCACCGCCTGCTCGCGCCCACCCTGAAAGGTCGTGTTGTTGAATGCTTCATAAACCCCGAAGCCGGACACACTCTTACATAGTTGCACCTTGCTGATGCGTAGCGGCTGCTTACCGAAGATCTGATCGACATGATCAGCCAGCGCGGCCGGATCGACGCGCCCACCATTTTCCGCAATACGCCGACTGGTTTTTAGAACGGATTCATAAAATTCCCGCACGAGTTGGCGCTGCTTGGGCGTCAGCCCGGCGAGGTCTTCGCTGGTCAAACGATACTCCGGGTTAATCATGCTCAATGCAGAAAGCGCCATCACTTTGCTGGTGGCAGGATCGTTGCTACCGCGTATGTCCTCCAGCAATTGAACAAGCAGGGCCTGACGATCACCTCCGCTCGCGAACGTCTGCGGTTGGGCGGATACCGCGTTGGTGTAAGTCGTTCTGGGTGTGTCAGCATCACTCGGCTGATCGGTGAAACTCACATCCGAACCAAGCCAGTCCTGGGAATTGCCGGTCTTCGCCGGTTGCCTTCCCGCCCTGTTGATGGCTGCAAGGAGGCGATCTTCCGCGGTCGGCTCGCGATTCACGTTAGGTTGGGTCGCATATGCCGATGATTCACTCCAACTCGGTGCAGACTCATCTCGCGCGGAATTGTGGCGTACGTCAATCCATTGCACCTGTGATGAATCAGAAGAATAGGTCCGGGTCTGCGGCGACTGTGATGTTGCGGCTGCGCGCTGTCTTACCGGCTGACCGACTGTAATTGGTTCGCCGGTCGGCGTCGTGGGAATGTCAATCAGTTGACGGTCGGTACCAGCCTGCTGAGCAGGCAGAACGACCGGATCGTTAGACCGATTCTGCAAAGCCTGCGTCAGATGCTCAGCATGCGCGGCTGCTCGGGCATTGACGTCATTGGCCGGCCGCTTTTTTGTCGGCAAAGCAGGCGCCTGTTGCTGATCTGGTGAAGTGTCGCCCGCCTGCCTGATCGCCGGCGACCCCATGGCGACGCGCGGACGGGCCACGCCCTGTTTGTAACCCAGATCAGGCCCCTTGGCGATTCCAGGAATTTTCAAATCAAACTCACAGCCGGCAGTAGTCAATACCGCAGCTGTCAGCGCAACAGACAGTACGAATGAAGATGAATGTTTCACGGTAGGTGCGCCTCCTGCGCGTCCGGCCGGGCTATCCTTCGCCTGGCCATGGTTCATCCTGAACCAGTCAAATTAGGGGGCGCAGGTTTACCGCGCCGTATCAAACCTCATCGGCAAGCACGGCACAGAAACATTCAAGATTTCGAAGCGGGGTTCCACCACCGGATTTTGAGCGGCGATCAGCCTCGACAATGCGGTCCAGCAGCCTGGCAGCCGACCGGGTCGTCAATCGGCGAACAAGGTTCATAAACATCATCTGCTTAGGGCCCCAGAGCTTTAAGTCCTTAGCGATCTGTCCCTCGTTGACACCCAGTTTCTTCATCGCCACGGCCGCATTGAGCTTGCAAACCAGATCAGCCACAAAGTACATCACCAGCACGTCCGGCTGACCAGCGACATTGACCAGTTCATGAACGGCCTGCAACGCCCCACCACGACGATTGTTCATCGCGTCGAGCACTGCTTCCTGCACCACCCATGCCTGCTCTTCACTCGATCGGCCGACCACCTGGTCGACCATCGCCCGGGTAACGGGCTGCCCCTCACCCGCCATAACGGCCAGTTTGCCAAGTTCCGAATCCAGCCGGGCAAGATTGCATCCCAGCCGATCAACGAGCAGCCTGGCGGTGGTGTTGTCCAGTTTGCACTTATGTTCCGATTTGGCCCGGGCAAGCAACCAGTTGATTGCCTCCGGTGGCTTGGCCACGTCACATTTGCAGATGAATCCGACCTTTTCGATGGCCTTATCGAGTTTGCCCTTGTTCCATCGCGTACTGCGCAGGACCAGCGTCGCCGTATCGACCGGCTGCTGGGCATATCGTTCGAGCGCTGCTCGGTGGGTGCTGACAAATTGATCCGCGTCAGACACAACCACGACTTTGTATTGCTGCATCAGGCCGTAGCTGCGCAGTTCGTCAAAGACGTCAGCCAGCGTCGCCTGGGTGCCGTCAAACTGGATCTGTTCGACCTCACCATGGGCTTTTTCCATGACCACGAAAAGCTGTCGCAGGTACTCGCTCTGAAGCATGGGTTCAGAGCCATAGAGTACGGCGATACGGACAGAATCGTCGATTTCGACCTTGGTTTTGGACTTCGTCGTGCGGCGAGCCATACGGTGGATGATACCGGATCGGGAATCCCAGTGTTTGCCATGTCAGGAGCATAAAAGCGGCAACACAGCCAGTCTAAACCCCAAGTGGGTAACCTCGCGACGGTTGGTGTCACTTTGGCCGTAAACTGGCCAACGGGACACTTTTGCCCCTACAATGGGGTCATCCGGAGTGTCCGTTGATTTCCGAACCCGCAGGAAACTGGCCATATGCGCCTGGTTGCGCCAAGAGATGAAACCATCGCCCAACGGCTGGCAGACGAACTGTCAGCCGTGGAAGAGTTGTTTGTTGGTGAGCTGGCCAGCGATCTGATCTGCGTGAACGAGCTGACCCGGCACGTGGAGCGATACCGAGGCAAGCGCCTGCGTCCGATGCTGGTACTGGTCAGCGGCATGGCGACATCAACCGACGGCATGACCCTGACGCCCAACCATCGGGTACTGGCAACCGTGGTCGAAATGATCCACATGGCCACGCTCGTGCACGACGATGTGCTGGATGAAGCGGAGGTCCGCCGCGGTGGGTCGACAGTGAACTATCTTCGTGGGAACGAGCCGGCGGTGATGCTAGGCGATTACATGATCAGCCATGCGTATCACCTCTGTTCGAGTGTTGAGTCGCAGAGCATCGCACGGCTGGTCGCCAGCACGACCAACACGGTTTGCGAGGGCGAATTACTGCAATTGGCCAATCGGGAAAATTGGCAACTCGACGAGCCGACCTATTTTGACATCATCCGTCGAAAGACGGCCAGCCTCTGCGGCGTGTGCTGTCGACTGGCGGCCATGCTGCACGACGCACCCGACAGCCATGCGAACGCACTTGAAAGTTATGGCGACAAGCTGGGCATCGCGTTTCAGATCGTCGACGATGTGCTGGACCTGACCGGCGATGAACAGACGGTCGGCAAGTCGGTTGGGCGTGACCTGCTCAAAGGCAAACTGACGTTGCCGCTGATTCACTACATGCAGTCCTCCGAAGTGGTGCAAAAACAGGCAATGCTCGAACTGATCAACCAGGTGATCGAGGACGGCAGCGAAGAATCGGCCGCCGCCCAGGAGGTTCGCCGAATTATGGTTGACACCGGCAGTGTTGAACATGCCCGGCAGGTCGCGCAAACGCTGGTGCAGGAAGCCAAAGACGCTTTAGCCGTGCTGTCGCCATCGGCAGCGCGCCAGCTTCTTGAAGAAGCTGCGGACGCAGTGCTGACCCGAAAGTACTGATGACGCGAATGCCAGCGTCCATTCAAACATAATTCAAACAATTCGGTTTTCCACAGCGCCTTCGTATTTAATTGGTTTTTGGTAGATTGGATGTTTCGTATCGCGCATCAAGCAGCGCGCCACATCGGGAACTGGCGGCATGGCGTACAGATTCGACCAACTTGAACCTTACGAGCAGCTGGAACAACTGATCGAAGCTGGCCGTCCCGGGCCGCTCGAGAAATTCTGGCGCACGCTGCCATCGCGTGACTTGGCACGCGCAGTCTCGCGGCTCAGCGATGAAAATCACCGCAGGCTGCTGACCATGCTCGACCCGGACGATGCGGCCGACCTGGTGGATGACCTGCCGGTAACGCAGGTCGTCGATCTGATCGAAGAACTGGAAGCCAAGGAAGCGGCGGCCATCTTCGATGAGCTGGACAGCGACGATCAGGTCGATCTTCTCACGGCGTTGGATCAGGAAGATGCCGAAGCCATTCTTCTGGAAATGTCTCCCGAGGAAGTGGAAGACGTCCGCCGCTTGTCACAATATGGACCGGATACGGCTGGCGGTCTGATGCGCACCGAATATCTGGCCTATCCCAAGGATATGTCGGTAAGTGACGTCTTACGGGACATTCGCGCCAAAGTGGATGAAGACGAAGAAATTGACGAGCAGTATCTATACATACTGGATAGTGACGGTGTGCTCAGCGGACTGGTACGCCTGCGCGAGCTGGTACTGAGCCCGGGCAAGACGTCGATCGTTGATCTGATTTCCCGTGACGCCAAGTCGCTGCCTGTTTCGGCAGACCTGGACGAGGTCGACGACTTCTTCGACGACAATTCGTTTTATGCCGCGCCGATCGTGGACGACACCGGCAAGCTGGTCGGCGTACTTCGCCGGGCCGACGCCGAAGAAGCGATGAGCGAACGGGCAGACAAAAACATGATGCGCGTGGGCGGCATCATTGCCGGTGAAGAACTGCGCACCATGCCACTGCACCAGCGCACAGTGCGGCGTCTGGCATTTCTCGTTCCGACCATGTTGCTGACGCTGGTGGCCGTGAGCGTGATTGCGTATTACGAAGCAACAATTGATCAGGTCCCCGCACTGGCGATCTTCCTGCCGCTGGTCGCCGGGTTGTGCGGCTGTGCCGGCAATCAGGCCATTGCGGTCAGTATGCGGGAAATCACGCTCGGTCTGGCGACAAAAGCAGACATCATGCGCGTGCTGTTCAAGGAGCTTTCCGTCGGACTGCTGCTGGGGGTAGCCTTGGGGGTCCTTGTCTTCGCAGTTTCATACGCGATGCGTGGGAATGTACATCTGGCGATGGTGGTCGGGGGCGCAATCCCGCTAACGATCATGGTTGCCGCGGGAATTGGAGGCACCACGCCACTGGTACTACGAGCGGTCGGCATTGATCCGGCCATGGCGTCGGGCCCGCTGCTGACAACGGTCGTCGATTTGACCGGTTTTTTCACCGTTCTGGGGATTGCCACGCTGCTGCTGGCGCGTCTGACAGATATGACTTGACATCATCCCCCGAACCCGCCAGACTTTTCCGCCATGAGCTTAGTTGTTTTCCAACACGTTACCATTGAAACCCCCAGCCGCCTGGGCAACGTCCTGCGCGATCATGGGCACGAACTCCGAGTCATCAATTTCGAGCAGGGCGACACGGTTCCGGTCGATCTGGATAATGTTGACGGCCTGGTCATCATGGGTGGCCCACAGAACGTCGATGAAGTCGACCAGCACGCGTGGATGCAGCCCGAGATGGACTTTATCAAACGGGCGCACGACGCCGGCCTGCCGATCGTTGGCGTCTGCCTGGGAGCTCAACTGATCGCCAAGTCGCTCGGTGGAGACGTCGCGCCGATGGACATGCCGGAAGTCGGCTGGCAGAACGTTAAGCTCGCATTCCCGGGAACGATTGACCCGATCTACATCGGCATCACCTGGGACAGCATGCAGTTTCATCTGCATGGCCAACAGGTAACCGAACTGCCGCCGGGCGCCACGCCGCTGGCCGGATCAAAGGCCTGCCGCACGCAGGCATTCAAAGTTGGCTTCAGGACCTACGCCTTCCAGTATCACTTCGAGTGGAACGAGCAGGATATCCGCCAATTCGTCAAGGATGAACTGGTCACCAGGGCCGGCGCGAATCCGGATGAAATCACCCGTGGTTTGGAAGACCACTACGACACGTACGCCCGTCGTGGCGAACGCCTGTGCAATAATATTGCCTCACTGCTGATGCCACTGGACAAGCGTAAGACCGCCTGATGCGCGCAACCGGTTCCAGACTAACGTTACCCACGCCGAGCCGATTCAACTTCGTTCAATCGATCACGACGTACGGCTACTATGGGCTGGCACCCAACCATTGGGACAGCGACAAAGAGACCCTGCATCGACCACTGCGCACAGTTGGTGGAAAACTCCTTCAGACGACCAGCCGTTTTGACAAGAAAGGCAAACGAGTGGTCGTCCAATCCGATCGACGCCTGGCCAAATCAGAATCCGCCGAAGTAAAGCGCGCCATCGCGCGCATGCTGCGTCTGGACGAAGACCTCACTGGCTGGCAGAAGCTGCACCCACAGGCAAAAAAGCAAGGCTTTGGCAGGCTGTTCCGTTCGCCCGATCTGTTTGAAGACGTGATCAAGACGATCACGGGCTGCAACGTCACGTGGTCGAACACCAAGTCGATGAATCGACTGCTCTGTGAACACTACGGCGATGGTGGGTTTCCAACCCCCGCAAAACTGGCACGACTCAAGCCGGACACGCTGAAGAAGAAATGCAAAGTCGGCTATCGAGCGGATAGCATCATCCGATTGGCCAAGGCTGTTGAAACCGGCACGCTCGATCTGCATGCACTGGACGATCCAACACGCCCGACAGATGAACTGTTTAACGCCTTCAAGGCCATCCACGGTGTCGGCGACTACGCAGCCGGCAATTTGCTGCAATGTGTCGGTAAGTACGATCGGGTCGCCATTGATTCAGAAACCTATCGTCACTTCCGGGAGATCACCGGGAAACCAACTCCCCAAGATCCTGCCGGCCTGCGAAGGCTGCATAAGAAAATTGAAGCGCATTACGATCAATACGCGCCGTACCAGTTTCTTGCCTACTGGTTTGAGTTGTGGAATGGGTATGTAACGCGCAGCGCAGCGTCGTAATGTGCGTCACTCAAGTATTGTGTATTAAAGGCGATGTTTCAAGATACAACACACTTACCGGGATTGTGTCACAATCCGGCTAAGAAGTGATAGACGTTCAAACGATCAACTGCGCCCAACGTGACTCAAGCCGCTGCGCCGCGAAGCAGAACGGCGGGTCTACACGCCCCACCAGCATCACGCTTTAAGGAAATTCCGGAAATTATCACGTAACAACAGCGCCGCATCGCGCTTAATATGTTCTTCCGTCACGTTGTAACCAGCAAACTGCAGATCGGCATATTTATCGACCAGCACATTCGCAATAATGCGGCGGCTGTGATCCCACTTGTAAATCAGTTGATCGAGAATACGCGCATCCGAATGCTGCGGAACAAAGCTGGTGCCAAGCAGTTCAAGGCGTTCGCGCGTCATCTCCTCGATGATCGACGGGTTGTTCAGGAACCACCAGCAGCCGAACAGCATCAGGTTGCCGAACTTTCGGGCCGCGACGCACAGCTCGTGCTGGTTTTCGCGCGAGAGCATGGTCACCATGAATTTATTATTGGGGAACTGGGTGCACAGGTTAACGACACTGAGCACGTCGGCCTTGCCAACCATGTCGCCGGCGTCTTTCAACGCCGGGTTCACCTGAAGGCGCGAGCCGATCATCATGGCCCAAGGCAGTTTTCGTTCGGCCAGCACGGGCATCAGAATCTCGGCTATGAATTTGTTGCCGGCAGCATTATCCGGATCCGGATACTTAAACTCCGGCGGGAGGCTCATTGCCACGTAGATGGCTTTCATTTTGTCCAGCCAATCGCTCAAAAAGCGTTTGACTTCACTGATGGTGTCGCCGGAGAAATCTTCGTTGGCGTTGTATCCCCACTCGCGCAGCTTCGCAGTCGCGCCGGACCAGTCACGAAGCAACGGGTCAATGCGCAATACCGCTTCAAAGCGCGGGTCTGTGCCGACATCCGGGTCCTTTTCCCACATCGCTCGTTCGGCATCATCAAACACAGGATTGGTCATCGTGATGGAATCGACATTGGCGATCTGCATTACTTTGTCGATATAGCCATCCGGCGTCTGCTCACTGAACCATTTACGGTAGTTATCCAGTGTTTTTTCGTTCGGATCGAGGTCAAGCTTCTGCAGCGTGGTCAGCACGCCCCGGCACGCTTCACTGATCGGTGTACGTTCAACGAATACGTGCTTCCAGATATGGTCCGCCTGCTGTTGCTTGGTCATTGCCCAGAATTTTTCATATGGCAGTTCGCTCGCCGGGACAATGCGATACACCTCGGCAATCAGGTAGTGATACGTGACCAGTTCATCCACTCCCCACAACAGCAGTCCGCTCGGGTCCGGCGATGCGCCGAATTTTGGCGTGTAACAGTGCGTGTGCAGGTCTGTCACTGGTTGAGTGGTGATGATGGCGGAGACTTTGTCTTTTATCGTTGCCTGGTCCATTGATGTGTTTCTCAGGTGGATGTGTCCCAGGCTCAGGAGAGCCTGGGCTTTGAGGTTTTAGAACTTGACGGGGACCCCCTCGACCTTCCATTTTTCGATCAGGAGTTTGACTTCGTCGGCAGCGGCACTGATGCGCTGAACCGCGTCGTTGAGATTGTTGAACAATGACGGGTCGTTAAGCAGCTTGCCCATCGTGCCATCCCCCTTCTCGGCGGTTTCAATGGCCTTGCGCGTCGCCATCAGTGTTTTGCTCAGGTCGTCCGCAACAGCAAACAGGCGTTTGGTCAGTTGGTCGGCGTTGCCTTGTACGGAATCGGTCATCTTCTTAGCGCTCTTGGCTGCATCATCCAGACTCTTGGCCACGTCCTTTGCCCCTGCGGCAGCTGATCGCAGGTCGCTGCGCAATTGTTCATCGCCAAGAAATTCGTTGAGACTGGTAATGGCAGTCTTCAGCTCATTGAGCCGCTGATCAGCACGGGCCAGCACAGTATGCACGTTGGGTTTCTTCTCGCCCGCATCAACCTCCGCCAAGTCGCGCGGCTCAACCAGTTCGTTGACACCCTTGCCAACTGATACCCACTGCTCGCTGAGATTGTGAAAGTCGTCACGAATCCCATCGAAGCTGTCGAGCGCCCGCTTGAGGTCGCCGCGCAGTGCAGTCACGGACTTGTCAATCGCGCTCTCGATCTTCGAACCCATAGTGGCCAGGCTCGGCGTATTGGCGCCGTTCATCTTCGCGCTGCCATCGGTCGGAAGGATGTCCGACATCTGTTCGTCGGTCAGTTCATTGGTATCGATCGTCAAGGTTGGACTACCCCCCAGCAACGGGGCCTTGATCGAGACATTGGATTCGCGCGGAATCGCGATACCGTTATCGATCTTCGCCTGGGCGATCACACCACGCTGGGGCGCTTCAAGCAGTGTTAATTCCACAACGCGGCCGACGTCAATGCCGTTGTACTTCACCCGGCTGACGCTGTTGAGCCCGCCGGCATGGTCAAACTGAATATGAATGATGTACGAAGGACGAATCCACTCCGGTACTTTGCCGAAAAGAAACAGCAGCACCGCCAGGCCAGCCAGCCCGAACAGCACCGTCATACCGACCACAATGTTACGAGTACGATCCTGCATGGCTCAGGCTTCACCCCTGCGGTGAATCAGGCCCAGTTCCTCATCTGACGCTTCGCCCCGGATAAACCGCTGCACAAAGTTGTTGTCGCTATTCAGGAAAGCCTGCGGCTCCGCATCCGCGATCAAGTGCCCATCGTAAAGCATGACCATTCGGTCAGCAATTTTTCGGGCGCTGGCCATATCATGCGTCACGACAATGCTGGTAATACCAAGCTGTTCGGATAGGCTGAGAATCAATTCGTTGATCACATCTGCACGAATCGGGTCCAGCCCGGTGGTTGGTTCGTCATACAACACGACCTGCGGGCCGAGCACGACCGCCCGCGCCAATGCGACCCGTTTACGCTGCCCGCCGGAGAGATCGGCCGGCATTTTCTGCTCCGTATCGGACAGGCCGACCATCTCCAGCATTTGCGCACAACGGTCCTGGCGCTGGGATAGTGACATATCCGTGTGTTCCACTAACGGAAAACAAACGTTCTCCCCGACCGTCATGGAGTCGAACAGGGCGCCCATCTGAAACAGAAAGCCAATGCGCTTGCGAACGTCCACCCACTGCGGCTCACTGATAGTGTCAACACGCTTACCTTCAAACCAGACTTGCCCCTTGTCCGGTCGCAGCAAACCAGCGATGTGCTTGAGCATCACGCTCTTACCGGTGCCGCTGGGTCCGAGCACCACGGTTGTCTTGCCTGTTTCAAAGTTCAATGACACGCCGGACAGCACGCGCAACGGACCGAAAGCCTTGTGGATGTCCACCAGCCGAATGATCGGCTCAGCATTGGCCTGGGCCGCGGGCGATTGCTCGGACTGTTGCGTCGTCTGGGTCACTTAAAAAAAGCTCGCAATGCATCAGCCACCTGTTGCGTCTCATCATCCGTCAGTCCCGGAAAGATCGGCAAGCTGATTACCTGCTTAGCTGCATTCTCCGCATTTGGCAGTGAGCCGGCCTCCTGTCCCAAGTAGGCAAAGCATTGCTGCAAGTGCAGCGGCACGGGATAGAAGATGCCGAATCCGATCTTCTGCTCCGACAGGTGGGCAGTCAGTTTATCGCGTTCATCCGCCGGCACACGAATGGTGTACTGGTGATAAACGTGGCGCGTGTCAGGCACCTCCTGCGGCAATGTAATGGGCAGGTCCACAAGCAGCTGTGCGTAGCGTGCGGCATTGCTTCGCCGCGCCTCTGTCCATGTTTCCAGATGAGGCAGCTTTACGTCGAGTAACGCGGACTGGAAAGCATCGATACGAAAGTTGCCACCAATTCGGTCATGGTGATACCGGCTCGACTCGCCGTGCATCCGAATCGAACGCAGTGTCGCATTGATCTTGTCGTTATTTGCAACACATGCGCCCGCATCGCCACAAGCCGAAAGATTCTTCGTTGGATAGAAACTGAAACAGCCCACGTCACCAAAGCCGCCGACATGTTTGCCCTTGAACGTTGCGCCAATTGCCTGGGCGGCGTCTTCGATCACATGAATGCTGTGTCGTTTGGCGGTTTCACCAATCGCATCCATATCGACCGGCAACCCGAACAGGTGAACCGGCAGAATCGCGCGCGTCTTGGGCGTTACCGCCGCTTCAACAGCAACCGGATCAATATTCATTGTCTCCGGATCGATATCCACAAAAACCGGCTTCGCCCCGACGCGGGCAATACACCCGGCCGTGGCAAAGAACGTAAACGGCGTGGTGATCACCTCATCGCCCGGTTCGAGGTCCAAGGCCATCAGTGACATCAGCAGCGCATCCGTCCCGCTGGACACCCCAATGGCGTGGGGGGTACCGCAATATTGGGCCAGATTTTTCTCGAACGTCTCTGTTGCGGCCCCAAGCACAAACTGCCCGGACTGCAATACGCCGGTCAGGGTCTGACTCATCTGCTCGAATAACGGATCGTGAATGCGTTTGAGGTCTAATATCGGTACAGCCATAACTTCGCTCTGATTCCATCGCTGGAAGCGCGTCCGGAAAGGCCGGATGCCGCTACCAGACGTACAAGCATAGACGCGCCGGTTGCCAGAGCAAAATTCGCCGTCAAGTGGCCAAGCTCATTGAGCGGGAACCCGGTTTGTTTGTATTCTAAAGGCATCCTCGCCGAACCCTGGGGTGATGGTAAAGTCTGAGCGGGTGTGGTTCGACGGAGTGAATTGATGTCAGATGAAGTGAACTGTCCAGTCTGCGGCAAGGGGTATCCTTGGGACGATGCCATGGCCGGCAAGCAGATGCGCTGCCAGGGCTGCCAATTGATGCTCGCGTTGCCCCAGCGCGCCGGCGGACAGGTCGATCTCGCATCAGATGTACAGGGGCAGTCGCTCCCTGAATATGAACCGGTTATCGGCGCGGCCAATATTGATCCGTATGCCGAGATGCGGTCACCCGTCGCATCGGATACGAATTCCGCTGAGGAAATTCCCCAGGCACCCCCGTCACCATTTGACGCTTCAACACCGCCAACAGAACCAGACCCGCCGAGCCAGGGCGACGCCATCCCACTCGCGAACAGCGATGAAGAAGTGGCCGAACTGACTGACGAAGATGAGGTCATGGAACTGTCCGATGACGACGAAGTGGTTGAAGCAGATGAAGCAGACGTCATTGAACCGAAAAGTAGTGGCAGCAGTCTGGCGATGACACCGCTGCAGCCGCTGCCGCCAAGTGAGTCGCAGGCAGGCCAGACACCGGTGACTCCCGATGCGACAGGCCACCCGCTGACCAGCACGCAGCCAGGCAGTGAATCGGATGAAGACAGCTACGACCTGGCGATCGATCCGGAACCGGTTTCAAAACCAGCGCCAGTCAGGCCGACCGCTATGGCATCACCAGTAGAGGAAGAATTCGACGAAGATTCGATCGGCGCCGGTGCGACGCTCAAGCGGGTGAAGAAGTCGCTGGATGCCAAGGAGGAAGAAGAGGAACACGCCCGCCAAAAGCAACAACTGGAGGACAAGTACATTCCACTTGGACTCATTGGCGCTTCGATGTTCATATTGCTCGTCACGCTGCTGTTCATCGTTGACCGTAGCACGTCTGAGGAAGAATTCGGTATTTCGGTGAACGCCATAAGGTTTCGTGAACTTCTAGTATATTTTGCATTCATCGCGTTACAGCTACCGTTTATGTTCGGCGGATTGTATGCGGTGGCGCGCCTGTTCGGCACCAGCTTCGGACTGATACAGGTGGCAATCCTGAAAATCATCTCCATCGCTATGATTACCCAAGCCGTTGATCTGGGCATGAAATGGGTCCTTTTTCATGTCACCGAAGGCCTTCCCGTCCCGACCGGTATTGTACGTTTTCCATTCATGGTGCTGACGTTTGGGGGCCTGTGCATGAAACTGCTCGAAATGGATGTCCTTGAAACGTTCGTTTTCTACCTGATCGTGTATATGCTGCCCGGTATACTGCTATTCTTTGCAATGGGCGCATTGATTACTTCGCTCACCTGATCGGGTTGCACGAAAGTTTCACATGCCAGGCAAAATTCCCTGTCCGAAATGTGGTCGAAAGTATACCTGGAAGGAATCCCTTGCCGGCAAGAAAGTTCGCTGCAAGGATTGTGAATCTGTCTTTACGTTTGATACCGCCCCACCCGTTGAGCAAAACGCGGCCGCAGACAGCAACGATGAATATGAGCTGAATATCGACGAACCTACCACATCGCCGCAAATGGACGGCGGCGGTGGCGGCTACGACATCAATGAAGATCAGCTCAAGCGGGACACAAAAAGCGAAGTAACGGACTATTGCCCGTCGTGCGGCGTTTCCATTACCTTCGGCGCGGTGCTCTGCGTGAACTGCGGCTACCACTTGAAGGAAGGCCGACAACTCGACACCGAACATGGCGAGCCGATCACCGACTCGAATGATGAAACCGATCCGGAAAAACCGACACCCTTGCGCCGCCGACCAGGCGCAGTGGCGATGGATGAATATAACGAGCAAATGGAACGCCATGAGCGGCTGACCGGGTTTACGATCCCCATCATTCTCATCGCGGTGGGCTTTGCCATGGCCATTTTAAAAGGCCTCTTCCTCTACGATCCGACATCGACGGGCGGCACACTACCCGCCATCGGACGCGTGCTGTTTACGCTTGCATCAATCATCGTGTCCGTTCCGGCCATGCTGATCGGCATCATGATCGCAGCCAGGCTGCTGGACCTGACCTTCGGCACACTCGGCACCGCGCTGCTGAAACTGACTGCCATTGCGATCGCTCCCGGCGTCATTTGGGATATTGTCAGCTTCTGCCTTGGCGGCGGCTTGTTCGGCGCATTCTTCGGCATGATCGCCTCCGGCATCGCCTACTGGATCCTGATCGTCAAGCTGTTCGACATGGACGCATCAGATGCAATCAAAGTGATCCTGATCATCTTCTTCGTACGAATGTTTGTCGTCTACTTCGTAACGATGATGATGGTCTGGATGTTGATCTAGGCTTGAGTGACAGGCCCGATTGTCCGCAAATCAGTTGCTTTTGGCGATACTGATCGTCCCGGCCGAAATACGGGCGCCGGCATTACCGGTCGGCTGACCGCCATCGTCCGGCTTGGCATGAATGATCACACCGCGACCGACGATCGGGTTGTGGCTGCCGGCAATCGTGATATTGGTGACCGTGATCTCATAGTGAGCTTCGCCGTTGGCGTTGGACTTGAGGTTGCCCAGGTCGCCCGCGTGTCGCTCGCCTTTGCTCGGCAGCGCGTGGTCATGGCCTTCAGGATTGTAGTGGCCGCCGGTGCTCTTGCCGTCGCCGCTGGTGGTGTCGCCGAACTCGTGAATATGAATCGCGTGTTTCTGACTGACGCCCAGGCCGGTAATCTTCGCAACCACGTGCACGCCCTTGCTGGTTTGTGTAAAGGTCACGATACCCTTGCAGGTATTGCCGTCCGTGGGATACATCACGGCGACCGCCTTGGTGATCGCAGACGCCCTGACAGCTGGAGAAGCGGCGTGTGCATGCCCCGCGTGACTGTCTGACGTATCGGCAGAACTACCGAAATCCGTAGCGCAACCGGACGCAATCATCACGGCGCTAATCAATACAACTGTAAAAAATCTGGCAAACTTCATGGCACGAATCTCCGCTGTTTACTTTCCCAAATCAGACTCACCGGGTAAAAGTGTATCGGACCAGTAAACCAATTGCGAGACAGCCCAATGTATTTTCTCGAGACCCAAGGCACCTGGTTTGAAATCGGCGAGCAGACCGGTAAGCAGCTGCGCGAACCGATCCAGGCAAATATTAAAGGACGCTTAAAGGGTTATTCGGAGAATCCCGAAGCATACAAGACGGCAATCCAGCGAATCCATAATGACGTTCAAAAAATCGCACCGGAGCTGATCGATGAAATCCGTGGCGTCGCCAAGGGGACGGATATGTCATTCGAAGACGTATTCGCCATGCGCTTCTCGACAACAGTACAGCGGCGCGCCAATCCCTGCTGCTCCGTTGTTTACCTGACGGATTCCAACGTCGGCCCAATCATGGGACGCAACAACGATGGCGGGCTCGAAGAGAAACCCGACACGCAAATGTGCCAGATTGTTCGCCCCAATAACGCCCCGGCGCGCATCGTCACCGGCTACGTCGGCATGCAAGGCTGCATCGGCTTTAATGAGAACGGGCTGTGCTTCGGAACGTCCAGCGCCCACACCGATGAATCACACAGTGATGACGGTCTGCCCGCCTCCGTGCACCTGCACACAGCATTGCTGAAATGTCACACCGTTAAGCAGGCTGCCGAGCTTCTGACCGGCGTGCCTTTCTTTGGTAAATCCTGCAACGCGATCGCTGGTGACACAAATGGTGAATCGATTCTGTTTGAGTTCGTCTCCGGCAAACCACCGATCCCCACACCGCGCCGAACGGAACGCGACTGGCAGTGCTGCACGAACTTCTTCACTTCCGGCAAAGTGTCTGTCAAACCCGAACCGGGCTATCTCTACAATGCCTACGCCCGGTACGGCCGCCAGTTGTACCAGTTAAACGAATGCCCGATGCCGCGTACATTAGATAGCTTGAAGGCACTGATGCAGGACCTGGCCCAACCAGGCGACTATCTGCCGGAGCATCGCATCAATTTGAGCACGCTGTACTCGCAGATCTTTGAATTGAACACACGAACCATGCACGTGTGGCCGGGTCATCCGGCGAAAGTGGAATGCAGGTCATTGAGCCTGTCGTAACGTGTGCTGCACGCGGCTCTATTCATTCGAACTGCCGATCGGCTTACCCAGATTACTGAAAAACTTCGGCGGCTCAGCCATAGTGAAAATCTGCGTTTCCTTTTCAATCGCCTCACGAAGATGCTTTGGTGGTTGGAACAGGCCTAACAGTGTACGGCCGTCGAACATCCTAAAGTCACCAGTCGTCTTCTCCGCCAGAATCTGATCCACCGCGGCCGGGTCAGGCTGCAGGCTGAATTCCTTCTCGCTGCAGATGCAGAATCCCCATGGATTGAAATAGCTGGGAATGTGCGAACAATAATTCGCCCAATACGGAAAGATCGTCGCCAGCGTATTGACCAGGCGCACGTGCAAACGCATTTCGCCAGGACCGGTCGGACCGGCCTGCACAACGAAAACACCGTCCGGCGCCATAATCTTTTTGATGCGTTCGTAGTATTCCTTGGTGAATAACTGGAAGCTTGGGCCTTCCTCAATCGGATCGGACAGGTCGGAAATGACGATGTCCCACTTGGTGTCTGTTTCGTCGATGTATTTCAACGCGTCACCGACGACCAACTCAAAGCGAGGATCGTCATACGAGCCCTGATGCATACTTGGCAGATACTTCTTGCAGGCTTCGACGACCTGATCATCGATATCGACCATGACCACACGCTCGATGGTGTTCCATTTGAGCAGTTCGCGTGTCGTTGCCCCTTCGCCACCGCCAAGGATCAACGCGGTGCGCGGCGAGCCATGCACGACACAGCCGGGATGAACCAGCGGCTCGTGGTAAAGAAACTCATCGCCCTCACAGGATTGCCACATGCCATCAAGAACCAGCGCCCGGCCCCGGCTGGCTGACTCCACCAGGATCATTTCCTGATACTCGGTGTGCGCGTGAGCCAACACCTTGGTGACACCATGCATCAGGTATTCACCTTTGTTGATGTGCTCGGGAACCCAGACACTCGGTGTGTTAATTTCATCAATCATCGAATTTGCTCGCAGGTTAATCGCAAATGCCCGCTAACCAAAGCGGTGTAATCAGATAAATCCAAGAATAAAACGGTATCTGGAATGACGAGGGGACTAAACCGTTACGTCCGCCAGTTCGGAAGTCTCATATGACTCAACCGGCGGTGTCTGTCCGGGCGCGTACATGCCGCGATGAATCACGCGAAGCGAATGGCGCGAAGCCTGTAATGCTTCGACCATGAAATCGCACGCGACGCGCGGCTGTGCCGTTTCACCACACGTGAAAATATCCAACGCGGCATAGCCGTCTTCCGGCCACGTATGAATAGACAGGTGCGACTCTGCAAGCAGACACAGAGCGGTCACGCCTTGCGGGTGAAACTGATGCGAAACATGTTTTAAGAGAGTGGCAAGGCCGTGCCTTGAGGCCTCGCAAATAGAATTAATCACGTGGTCGTGATCGTTTAATAATTCGAATGGGCATCCATACAGTTCCAGAATGCAGTGGGTGCCAAGTGTTTTCAATGAACTGCCCCCTTTCTCCCGAGCCAGGGAAAAGCTTGTCAGTCAGGTGCCAGTGAAACTGGGCGAACCAAGATACACCTCCAATGCGTTCAGCCACCACGGCCGAGCAAGGAATCGGACATTATATCAGTGGTTTGAGGATGTAAAGGCCCTTCGCTTCATTTTTCACAATGTTTGCTTTCACCCAACAAGCCGCGATCCTTACCCTACAATGCCAACCCTGAAAGACCGCACGATCCGCAGGAGTACTCTCAATGGTCAACGTAGGTATCGCCGGCATCGGCTTCATGGGTGTGACCCACTTCAAAGCCTGGCACGTAATCGAAGAAGCATCCGTCACCGCCATCTGCACGCGCAATGAAAAGAAACTCAATGGCGACTGGTCGGACATCCAGGGCAACTTCGGCGGCTCCGGCGGCAAGCAGGACCTGACCGGCATTACCGGCTATCGTGCGTACACTGATCTGCTGGCGGACGAATCCATTCAACTGGTCGATATTTGCCTGCCGACCCCCATGCATAAACAGACTGTCCTCGAAGCGTTCGAAGCCGGCAAGGATGTGGTTGTCGAGAAGCCAATCGCCCTGACGTTGGCCGATGCCGACGCCATGATCGACGCCGCAAAGGCCAACGGACGGCAGCTGTTCGTTGCCCAGGTGCTTCGGTTTTGGCCACAGTGGCTGGCGCTCAAGCGGATGTTGGACGACGGACGCTATGGCAAGCTGATGGGCCTGTCGTTACAACGAGTCATCGCCGCCCCCCACTGGAGTGCATCGATTTCTGACATGGGCGCCAACGGCGGGCCATTAATTGATCTGCATATCCACGACACGGACTTCGTTCTGTATCTGCTCGGCAAGCCGCAGGCTGTTCATGCCACGGGCATGGTGCAGAATGATTTCGTGCGTTACGTCACCACCAACTACGTCTACCCAGATGGCCCGGTTGTGAACTGTCGTAGCGGCGCGGTCACCACCAAGGGCCGCCCCTTCCAACACGGCTTTGAAGCATATTTTGAAGAGGCGACAATTGCCTACACCGCAGCAACGGAACCCGAATCGATCGATCCGGCTCATAACGAGTCAAGCCAACAAAAACTGACCGTTTACCTGCCAGACGGGACGGCAGAACACCCGACCATTGGCAATGAAGACGGGTTTGTCGGGCAATTGAGGCACGCTGCGGAATGTGCCGCCGCCGGCAACGCAAGCGACGTGATCGGGCCACAGTCCGCACGCGATGCGCTGGCAGTCGTGCTGGCCGAGGGCGAATCGGCGCGCTCGGGACAGATTGTCACGCTTGACTGATGATCCGAATCACTTTTTCAGAAAGTGAAACTCCAGTTCATCCAGTAATCCCGCGCGATGCGCATGTCCCAGGAAGCGCGCCAGATTGCGATGAATCATCGCTACCGATTTCACTTCGCCAGCCGGGGACTGCCAAACACTCGATTCCATATGCTCCTGTAACGACACCATGCCGACCTTCAGGAAATGGTCGTCACCCGTGCGCTCGTAGCCGATCGACATACAGACGTTGTGCATGTGTGTCGGAGAGAGCACGTCGCCCTGCTTATGAGCGCGCTCGATCTCTACACACAGCCCTCTAAGCATGTCAATAAACCATTGCTCCAGCTTCTCGTTCGGGCATCGTGCCAGATAGTGATCAATCCCTTCGATCATGGACGCATAACCAAAGAAGCTGCCCGCCATCTGACCGAGGAATGAGTTGCGTGGATTAACGCCGGACAGATTGATGGTCTTGCTCGTCTGTAAATCGAAGTTCGACAGAAATTCGATTAATTCACCGAGCAGCTTTTCGAAACGCGCCTCACCGGTAATATCCACCAGGTGTGAAAGCGCCAGCACCGGCCAACCCAGTTCGCGGGTGAAGCCCCACAACACTTCCCGCTGCTCGGGATCGTAAAAGTTCTCGATGATCTTATCGCCGAGGGCAACAGCAAATTCCAATGCGTCGTCATCGCCACTTAAACAGTAGTACGCCAGCAAACCCTGCGTCCAGAAGTGGCTTGGAATTGCACCGGACGTCACGTGATCGCAGGAATGCTGCGGCGTCGCGCGATGAATCCAACGATGATCGCTGTAGTGGACAAAGTCGACTTCATAGTTGTGCCGCACCAGGTTGCGAATCGTCGGCCAATACGCTTCCTTGCCTGTTCGCATCAGTTCGGTACAGAACGCATACACCGCGTCGTATTCGTTGTTCGTCCACACCGGTTCAAACAGCTTCGTGTTGCTCCACGGCGAGGCGCCATGCCCCTCCACATAGAAAATCTCCATCTCCGGCGCGCCGGCCTGTCGTGGCACACGACCGCCCAGCGGGATGTATGTGCCCGAGTAACCAGTATCCGGCGTGTCGCCGTAGTCGAACATTCGCTCAGTAAAAGTCAGGCGCATCAACCGGGACATGTGCTTTTCAAGGCGTGCGTTCTGGCGATAGTCCATCATGCGATGCTGATCGAATTCAGCGCAATGAGCCAACCAGGTGGCATCGACCGTCGCTCGACTGTCCGCGATCGGCGCATTGAGGTTACTGTTGATCCACGCCGCGTCGCGATCCGTCGCATCCGCAAAGCACTGCGTGATTACAGACCGGCGCGACCGGCCTTGGCGAAGGTCCAATGTGCCTTCACGGGACGGCCAGACTTCCAGTATCAGATTCGCACCATCACTGGATAATCGCTTGGGCCGCATCTGCTGCATGTGCTGCATGGTCATGTAGACATTGCGCGAACCGTCCGTCACGCCAAGCCACGGCTGAACATTGACCAAAGGCGCGCCCAGGTAGTAAGCGTATTCCCAGTCATCCAGCAGCATGGCCTCGTCTTCCACATGAACGGGGCCGCGAGACGCATCACTGACCATCGCCACCGTATCCGGATTCGTCACACGTCGCGGCGTGTAGAAGTCGCTGTAATTGATCTGCTGAAAGGTTCGCTGGGTCTGACTGTTGAGCGTGTAGTCACACTCCAGCGCGATCCGATTCACCGGCAGGAAGTCAGCGCCCGGCTCCTCGTTGATAAAGTGATAGTCCGTGCGCATTGTTGCCCAGCCGGCCCACACCTCAACGTCCAAGCGATAGCTGACCTTGCGATTCTCCTTGGCGTCATAATGCGCCCCTTCAATGCGCACGCGGGCGCGCATCGGATTGTCATGCAGAATAGTCACGTTGCGTTCCTGCTCATGGGCGGAGCTATGCTCATCAACGCTGAGTCTAAAAGCGTTGTCGCCATCGATGATCGGCTCGCCATGGGCAACCACGCTGGGAACCGGGCTTGGCCCGTCTGCCGCAAGCGTGACCTGCAACAAACCATTGTCGATTACCGTGCGAGCACCAACCTGGGTAACTGAGACCGGCTGCTGCGGCGCTGGCGGCGTTCGATCGACCTGAACGACATGCCGACCGGTACTGGTGGCGAGAAACTGAAGCAATACCCAGCGCGGCGAGCCATCCGGCCAAGTTACATGAGCCTTGGCAGCCGTCGGACGCGGCTCATCATTGGCATCACACACACAGATTTGCGACAAGTCCGTCACCATCCCCCTGGGAAAGGGAACACCAACGACAACAGGCAGGCCGTGCGGATCGGCAGCGGCGATATCAAGAACCGGCAATCGCGAATTACTCACCGGGTACCTCCAACAGCGTTGTGTAAGGAATTCAGATGTAGATTTTGGGAGACCATCTCACGCCATCAATCGGCATAGGGTCCACAAAGTGGAACAGAATTTCATTTTTACCAGCCGCAAGCGCAGCGGTGATATCCACGCTGACCGCCTTGGGGTCCAGATCATCCAGAGTGACGTCCCAGTCGTGGCCATTCAGCGAAAGCATCATGTGTCCGTTCTGCGCAGTGGGCTCGAGCTTTAATGTCGCCTTTGCGGGAACATTGTCAACTTGCGCCACGGCGCGATACTCAACGGAGGAGGCGACCGGGCCGCCACCGATCGGCACTGTCTTGCCAGCCAACTCCAATGGCAGCAGGTCCGTCGGATTGTTCCAGGCCTCAACCAACTCGAAGACGGTTTGGGGCCGGTCCAGCGCCCGCCAGTCTTCCCCCTCCACACGGAACTGCCAGTCGGTCAACTCAAGCGACGGCGGCACCGGCGCATTAGGCGTCACGCTGTCCGCATCAAACGCGGCAAACTGTTCCCACCCGGCGGCCGTCTGTTCAAACCCCAGAAGCGTGTTGCCGCCAAGTTCAATTGGCTTGCCATCAATCGACACCTGCTGGTCGGCCGGTTCAAGATTCATCACGTATAACACGCGTTTGCCCTGTTTGTTCCATATCGAGCAGCGAATCGCCGCGCGGTCGGGCGCCTCGATCGAGACAAGTGATGTCAGGTTGGACGCGACCCATTGGTAGACGTCATCAGCAGGCAAAGCCTCCCACGGTCGCTCGGTCATTGGTGCGACGGCTTCGGCTGAATGCACAAAAGGTTCACACTCACCAAACAGCTGAATCGGCATCCCCGCTGCTTTCAACTCAGTCAGCCGTTGATGCGCTGCCTGACCAATGATCTCAACCGGTGGTAAAAGGATTCGTTCGTAACAGGCCCGGCCGATCTTCAGTTTCCCGTCCTCAAAGGTGGCGTTGACGAGATCATGCTCATCCAGCAGGTGCAGCCCGACCTGCGACTCCAGGCACGCCTGCGCCAGGTCCATAAACACAGCGCGGTAACCGTTATCTTCCTTCTCCCAACCCATGGACTTGCCCATGGCGGTTGTGATCGGCCAGAAAAGTGCAACCGACGCTTCCTGGCGACTCTCAATCAGATATTCACAAAACGGGCGCAACCCCTGATCCGTATCAAGAATGCCTTTCCACTGTGGTCCGTGCGGGCCGTAATCCGGCGGCGCGTCGAGCAACCGCAGGCCAAGTGTTGATTCGAACGCACCATGCACCACAATCGTGCTCACGCCACTGACAATCTGCCACGCCAGAATGCGCGCGGACTGGTCGGTGGTCATGTCCAGACCGGAAGCGCCCAATGTTTCGCTCATCACGCCCGGCATCTCCTGCTGTTGCGCGGAAGATACGGCACTGAGCGCCCCGACATTCAAAATGCGATGAGCCCGATCACCGACAGCAGGAACAATCAGGTCAATCCCGGCCAGCCCCATGTGTGGCTGAAGCCAGTGCAGATTGCCGATGCACATCGGCTGAATCGACACGTCGTCTTCCGGGCTGATGTGCCCGACGAGTTTAATATTGTTCGCATTACACCAATCCCCAATCGGCTTAACCCATGCCGATTCAAACCGCCTGCCTAACCACGTGCGAAAGTCGATGCGCGTGCGCCAGAGGTCCGGATGCTGTGACGTATCAAAGAGATGTTCCAAGCGCGGTCGAAGGTCGTAGCCAAATTGCTTCTGGAAATCTTCAAACAAACCCGGTGTGTAAGCGGTCGGTGAGAAAAACTTGGACTCATCTGTGAAGATGGCAGGTATGGTGTCGCCAAAACGTTCGCCGAGCGTTCGCTTGTAGCCTTCAAATGTATGGTCAATGAACGCCTGGGTCGCCGCGGGGTTGAGCGTATCCGCGAAGTAACCCCAAGGATTCTCCTTGCCATACGGACGAGCAACAAACGAAACCAGTTTCCATCCGGCCGGAACCTCCGGCACGAGAACAGACCATTCCACCAAATGCGCGCTACTTCGATCACAAGGATAGAGCGGCGTGGTCGGGTAGTACCAACGGCTGTCCCATGGCGCGACATCCCAGTGCCGACGAATCACACCCGCGCGAGTTGTCAGGTCAATCGGCGTTTCATTCGAACCAACAGGCGGAACAAGACCAGCCCAACAAAGCTTGCCGATCGGAAAGGTGAACAGTTCACCCGGTTTCAGTTCATTCGAGGCTTCAAATCGTTCGATGGTACGAGCCTGAAACTCGGGCTGCTCGGCCACCAGGATGCCACCTGCATTCCCACTGGGATATGGGTCTTCGTCATACAGCCACGGCTGCATGCCGCATTCAACAATGAAGTCGACCAGCTTACGAATCAGCTCCCACCACTCGTCACCCCCATAGGGAACAAGCATGCCGTTACGCGGGTGAAGGACAACTGCTTTGCCGCCGCCATCCGCGAACTGCTGTATCTGGCTGCACAGTTCTTCAAACTCGCACGAGCCATTAAGGAACCAGAACCACGTCAATCCGCGTGGTGGAAATTCTCGAATATCGCTATCGGGCACCGGATACTCCCAATTCAGGTACTGCTCAAACGCGAAGCAAGGTACTGTAATGGTCCGGCGCAATCTACCGTTTCGGCAAAAATTCAGCAAAATTCGATTAACGTTGTATGACTTGTAAAGTTCGGTGAAAAAAGACGCCTGTGCCCTCCCTGGTACACAGGCGTCAACGATAATTTCAACCGGATTCACCCATCCCGACCCACCACCCCCCAGCTTGGCCGGCCCACCCCCGAGATGGGCCGGCCTGAGCATCAGGGAATCAGTCTCATTTAATACCGGCAGCTATGTGATTTGGTCGTGTAGCACCTGCCGGGAACCCACACGCGGTCGTAGTAGCCGGACCGAACGATAACCCGGTAAGCGCGACCGCATGGGTCATATCGTGTGCAGTAAACCGGCGGAACCCAGCGCGAATCATAGCGCCCTCTGGTGCAGACGGAAGATGTACCGTGACCGTAGTGATGACGCACGACGCGCCGATGGCGGCGGTGGTGGTGGTGATGCCCTGAGCCGAATACCAGTTCGAACAGCAAGCCGGATTTGTGCGACTTCCCGTGACTGCGATGCGAGTAGTCGTGGTGATCCTTGTGACGATGGTGGCTGCCTCGATGCGAATCCTTATGCACCACCCGGGCACGATGACGTTTGCCACGATCATCATGATCTGCTTTCGCCTCGCCGGACAACATCGGCACGGCCAACAATGCAGCGGTCATTCCTAACACGGTAGCGGTCTTGCGAATCAACATGGCTTTGCTCCTTTGTGCTGATGACTTAAATTTCTGCCCATCCACCTATCCGGGGCAAAACCGCCGGGTTTGACTACGGGCAAAAGCGCAAGGAACCATGTAAACAGCTTGTTTTCATTTACTAACAGAATTTTTAATAGAGCATCAGACCCCATAAAGAAGCAATCGGCAACGGTACTTCAGAAGGCTTCAGGCTGAATTTCCACCTGCTATAGTCTGAATTCACAAGGCAGAACACTCGCGATGAAATTCATTCTTATGGGAGGCAGCTATTTTGAAAGTGACCCAATCAGCCAAAAGCATAGACGACATGCTTCGTCAAACGCGCCAGCATCACGTGCAATTAAGTGTCCTGGCAGATTTCAAGGCCAATATCCTGTTGACAATCGCCACAGTGCTACTCACAGGCGCCAGTCGATACCTTTACGATGCGAACTATGCATGGCCGGCTCGCGTGCTCTGTGTCTTTTGTGTTCTGACTGTAATGTTGGCTTGCTATGCCGTGATGCCCAAATTTCGATCGCATCTGAAGCCCGCCACTGTGGAGGACGTCAAAAATCCTTACTTCAACCTGCTGTTCTTCGGCGACTACTTGAAACTGAGCTGGGAGCAGTTTGAATCAGAAATGAACAAGGTGATCAACGACGACAACCTGGTATATGAAATGATGACGCGCGAACTGTACACGATGGGCCTGTATCTAAAGAACAAGAAGTACCGCTTCCTACGATATGCCTATTCGGCCTTTGCCAGTGGTGTACTGCTCAGCTTCTTGACACTCGTAATGATTCAAGTCACACAACACTTCAGTACGGCAGGCTGAACATCATTGCTGGATCACTGGCTGTACGGCGCGTAATTGCTGGTCGAGCCGACCGGGTTCCAGTATTTGGCATACTGACCATCCGCGGTCGATTCACCCCACAGGTCCTGGTGTTTCATCAGCGTCACGTGGCCGTCAAAGAAAAGCGCATTGGTGGAACCAACCCCTTCGACCTGATTACCGACGATCTGTGCGCCGTTATAGCCACCGGCGTGTCGGGCCGACGGACCGCGACCGTGGTTGAATGCGCCATGCGGATCGAGCACCGCGCTATACGTATCCGTCGGCGTGACGCTGCCATTCTGCCAGAAGTACATCTTGGCGGAGATCGCACCGTCCGCCCAATACACTTTATGCGAAGGCTTCTGCCAGGTGGACACACGCAGCAAAAACGCCGACCACGTAAAGGATGAATGCGGAACAGACCAGACCTTGCGATTGATCCCGTAGCCATGGTGATACTGGCGCACCGGGTATGGATTGATCGGCTGCCCGAGTGTCATCGTCGAATGGCGCTGCGTCTGCTGTGAAGGACAATCCAGCACGTCAAAATTCTGATTGACGATGCCCCAGATCGTGTCAAGGTGCATGGCATCGTCAATGCCCAGATGCCCGCCTTTGCTACCCATGACGACGGTACTTCTACCTTCATAGTCAACGCAGTAGCCATCAAAGTCGTTCTCGTAAATCGCGCTGGCCACGCCGATCTGCCGAAGATTACTCCCACACTGGGCCGCCCGGGCAGATTCGCGCGCGCTTTGAAGCGCCGGAAGAAGAATCGAGATCAGCAGCGAGATAACGGAGATGACAACCAGCAACTCAACCAATGTGAACGCTTGACGGGATTTCATTTGACCTGCTCCAGATCGGGACATGAAGTGACATGAACAGCAGACAAACAAATTATAGGCAGGCGAAGGTAAAACGAAGGCTGCAGAAAAAGCTGTACATTGAGATAACGCACCACCTATCCGGCGCTGCTTCTGCAATGAACTTACCCGTACCAGCTACGCCTCTGACGCGTTAATGAACTGCCGATACAGATTCGCATAAACACCACCCGTGGCAAGCAGTTGCCGGTGTGAGCCGCGCTCAATGATGCGCCCGTGATCAAGCACCAACACGCGCGTGGCGTTACGGATCGTCGACAGGCGGTGAGCCACCACAAAACACGTCCGATCCTGAAACAGCACCTCCAGCGACGACTGAATGCGCGCTTCGGTCATCGTGTCCACACTGCTGGTCGCTTCATCCAGAATCAGAATCCGCGGGTCCGCCAGCATCGCACGCGTAAAACAAACCAACTGTCGCTGCCCCAATGACAAACCCGCACCCTGTTCACCAACCGGCGTGTAGAGCCCTTCCGGCAACGCCTCAAGCAGGTCAAGACAACCCAGCTTCTCTGCCGCCGCCATCACCTGCTGATCCGTCGCGTTTGGCTTGCCGACCTTGATATTGTCCATCACCGTGCCGGTAAACAGAAAGTTCACCTGCAACACAATGCCCATCTGCTTATGCAGCGACGCAGAACGAATCTGGCGAACGTTGTAACCATCAATCAACAACTCCCCACTGGTCGGCACGTAAAACTTACTGATCAGATTGATAATCGTGGATTTGCCCGAACCCGTATGCCCCACCAGCGCAATCACCTCGCCCGGCTCAGCCACCAGGCTGACCTCATCCAGTACAGGTCGGCCCTGCACGTACTCAAAGCTGACTTCATTCAACTCCACCCGACCCTTGATCGGTGGAAGTTCTGCCGCATCGTCCGGATCACTCCACGCCGGCTCAGCATCCAGCAACCGGAACACACGCTCCGCCCCCGCCATGGCCGACAGTGCGCTCGTATAAAGCGTGCCCATAATCTGAATCGGCTTGAAGAAAACATTGGCCAGAAAGAAGAACACGATCAGATCGCCGACATTCGTTTCAGGATTGCTCGACAACGCCCGAAAACCACCAATCACCAATAGCGACGCGATAAAGAACTGATTATTCAGTTCCAGCAGCGGGTTGAACTGCGCATTCATACGCGCTACCGCCATATTGGTTTCCGAATGCGAACTGATCAGGTCGTGAAACAGCTCCGCATTCACATCCTGTCGCACAAACCCCTGCGTCACACGCACGCCGGAGACGGATTCCGCGATCGTCGCCGTCACACGGCTCATCGACTCCTGCACATCGCGATGCGCACGAGAGAACCGGCGTTTGAACACGCGGTTAATCGCCCAGATCACCGGCGCCAGCCCTGCCACAACCGAAAACAGAATCGGATCGAGCCACAACATCACCGCCGCCGCAACAATCATCTGCCCGCCATTGACCACGCCGATGAAAAACACTTCCTGCACGCCGGCCCGAACGCTTTCCGCATCTGATGTGAACCGGCTGATCAATCGGCCGATCTTCATCGTGTCGAAAAAGCTCATCGGCATGGTTTGCAGCTTGTCGAACATCTCCTTGCGCAGGTCGTGAATCACCGCCTCGCCAAGCTGCATTGCGTACCGCTGTCGAAAATGCAGAACAAGCTGCGTAAACAGTGTCAACGACGCAAAAACAACAATCGCCCAGACCAGGCCGATCCCCTCCTCACTGCCAGGCAGCCCCCACAAATTCCCATTCGCAATCGGCCCGCGCATCGTCCACCCGATCATCAGCGCCAGCAACGGCAACTGCACCGCGCGCACAGACACAAGCAATATCAACCAGTTGCGCATCGACTTGTACCGCCGCGTATAGCGGAACAGGCGCACAATCAGCCCGAAGTCCAGCGGCTTCTCATCGTCGCCGATCTGGCGCCCGTCATACGCCCGGCTGATGGTTGTGGCGTTTGCCCTGCTCATTCGTCGTTACGCTTCCTCACACCGTTAACCCAACCCCAACAGACGCCGACTCTCCGCGTCCGCCACCTGCAGTTTCGCGGCTTGCCGGTAATGCCCCGTCGTCGTCATCAACTGATCATGCGTGCCGGCCTGCACGATTCGCCCCTTCTCCAGCACAAGCACCATGTCCGCCCGCCGCAACGTGCTCAGACGATGCGCCACAACAAACGTCGTGCGCCCCTGCATCGCGTTATCCATGGCTTCAAGAATTTCATGCTCCGTCTGCGGATCAACCGCGGCCGTCGCATCATCCAGAATCAAAATCGCCGGCTCCAGCAGCACCGCGCGCGCAATCGCCAGGCGCTGCCGCTGCCCACCCGACAGATCGCCGCCGCCTTCACCAATCACGGTGTCGTAACCGTTCGGCAGTTCCATAATGAACTCATGTGCCGCGGCAACGCGCGCCGCCTTTTCAATCTGCTGTTGCGTCGCCTGCGGATGCCCGAACGCAATGTTCTGCGCCACCGTATTGCTGAACAGGAAGTTCTCCTGAAACACCAGCCCGATATTGCGCCGAAGATCATCCAGATCCAGATCGCACAGATCCATGTTGTCGATCAGAATGCGCCCTTCTAGCGGATCGTAAAACCGCGGAATCAGGCTGAGCAGCGTGCTCTTGCCCGCCCCCGTCGCGCCCAGCACCGCCACACACGCCCCCGGCAGCACCTCAAAGTTAATCTCCTGCAGCACCGGCTCCTCGGCCGTGTACCCGAACGACACATTCTCAAACCGAACACCGCCCCGCGCCCGATCCACATGCGTCGCGTCCGGCTTGCTCTCAATTTCCAACGGCGCATCAAGCACTTCAAACACGCGCTGCGAACTCGTCAGGCTGATCTGAATCGAGTTCGTCACGTTCGCCAGAATGTTGATCTGCTGTGAAAACTGCTCCAGCAGGCCGGCAAACACCACCAGCCCCGTCCCCAGCGCCAACTCACCCTTGATCACCATGTACCCGCCGAACGAAAGCAGCAGGATCATGTTGATCTGCCCCATCATCCCGATGAATGGCTGAAAGACCGTCAACCGCCAGTAAATCCATTCCGCCTGCTGGCGCACGCTCGCGTTACGCTCCCCGAACTGGCGCACCTGGTCGTCCTGGCTGGAGAAGCCTTTCACCACGTGAATACCACGGAGGTATTCCGTCAGCTTCAGAATCAGCTTGTCCACCAGCCGCCGATTCTTCCGATACGCCGGCTTCACAATGCGCCCGAACACAATCGCCATCCCCAACATCACCGGCAGCGTGATCAGACACACCACCGTCAGCTTCACGCTGATCAGCAGCATGTAAACCAGCATGACAACGATCGTCAGCAGCAGCTCGATCGATCGGAACCCCACGGTCTGCACAAAATTACCCACCAGCCGACAGTCCGACGTCACACGATTGATGATGGACCCCGAATTGTTCGCGTCATAGAAACGGAAGCTCAACCGCTGCAGCTTGTCATACACCGTCGCGCGCAGCTGCACGACCAGGTTGCGATGCACCAGGTCCGCCGTAATAGTTTCAGAGATGTAGAACAACCCCCCGCGCGCCGCCGCAAGCAGAATAATCCCCACCGCCGCGACCAGCACCCCAAGGTCCGGCGTCCAGTGCGTCGGCATCGCCACACCAAGCGGCTCAACCACCGGGCGCTGGGCAATTTCACCGCGCCCGTGCCGAATAATATCGATCCCAAGCCCGGTCAATCCCAGCCCGCCGAGCATCACCGCCAGCAGCAACAGGCGCAAAAACAGCACCGTCAGACACCGCCTCGGCGTCCGCCATGCCAGCTTCAGCATGCGCCAGATCAGCGCGCCACTGCTCGCCGCCGGAGCTGAATCCAACCCCGGCACAGGTTGCGATATTTGTTCTGATGGCACAACAAGCAACTCCACAGCCAACCATGCGGCTATGCCCGTTGTGGAGCTACTTTAGACCGATATGCCCCCAAGTGCCAAATCCAAGCACCTTAAGACAACATAAAACGCATTCCATTAATAGCCGGATCGTGACACGATCCAGGTAGATATGTTGTCACCAAATACCGCGCCACCAACCACCAGACACAAGCACACCACGCGCGAAAATCTTACTTCTCAACCGCCTCCGTCGACCCCGCCGACTGCATCGCCGCTGCTTCCTTCTGCGCCTTCGCCTCTTCCGCCACCTGCTGCTCAAACACATCCCGCCACTGCATCGTCACGATCAGCGGCCGATGGTCCGCCCCCAGCGTCGGCCCAAGCTGCCGATCCACCGTCACCAACTCCTTCGCATGCAGGCAATGATCAATCGGAATCTCGCCAAGCGGAATGCCACCCGTCGCCGGCCACGTCGATTGCACGCCAAACCCCATCTGCGAATTCGCCAACCCCGTGCGCGTCATGAACCGATCAAACCGCGCCGTCCAGGGCGTGCACCCCAGATTCCCGATCACCACCACCGGCTGCTGCTTCTGCTGGTTCACCCAACTGATCAACGCATCCGTCTGCTGCTGCCCGCCATTGGCGTGTTCCGGCGAAAACGGCGCCATCACATAAACCCCCAACACCGTCAGGTCACGCTCCCCCCACTTCACATTGACCTTCACCGCCGGAATGCGCCGCCGACCGGCAGGCAGCTCGATCAACTGACAATCATCCCGCTTGATGCGAATCTTCGGGCGCATCGACACGCGCACCAGCACAGCCAGCCCGAACATATCCTCGCGCGCATTGATCCACCGAAGGTCAAACGGCGCCACCTGGTTCTGTAGCGAATGCACCAGGTCTTCGTTCACGCCGTGCATGATGATGATGTCCGCGTCCAGTTCCTTCAGATACGTGCGCAAATGACCGCGAGACTCTTCCGACTCCGCCGCGCGCATGCTGATCACGCGCAAAGGCTTGCCCGTCTCATCGCGGTTCAGCGACTCGTTCGCGTTGCCCGCCCCATCCGCCACCTCGGAAAACGGGATCGCGCGCTTCAGCGTGCTGATCCCCTCCGGGTGCACGTAAAGCGGCACAATCGTCGCCACGTTCATCGCCGTGGGCAGCAGGAACAACAGCGCCAGCTTCCACCGCTTCACCGCCAGGCACACCGCCACGGCCACCGCCAGCACGATCGCGTACTGCACCCGGAAGTTGGCCAGCACGTCAAACGGCCACCACATGGAGCCCATAAACCCCAATAACGTCGCGACCGTCGGCAAACCGCCGGCGATCCAGAGCAGTACACGGTTGTGATGACGATCCGGCGGAAGCTGTGGCTCCGCCTCAAGGTCGACTTTCTGTGAGTCGTCCGGGTCCATCCTATTCACCTATCCCTCAACAGCACCTATTCACTAACCGTCGAGCGACCAAACCATGCTGCCTCAGAACAGATACCCCCGGACAACCCCGGACACCCCGGAGCCCCGGACACCCCGGAGCCCCGGATGCCCCCGGACCAGGCACCCTATCCGCCGAGCAACACCCCCCCAACGGCCAACCCCGGACATTCCCCCCGGAACACCTCCCCTCTGGTCGATATCGACTGACCACCATCATTCCCTGCAAATGGTCATCAGGCAAGTATTGATTGAAACATCGCGCCCATAACGCCCTTTACAGCCCATAAAACCCCCTTCATCGCCTAGAATTGCCCCCGCCATGCCGGAAACCACCCCCGGAACACCCGACACCCCCGGAAGCCTTGAAAGCACCAGCCCCCCAGGAACCCCGGACACCCCCGGCTCCCCCGGCTCCCCCGACCCCCTCACCGCCTGGCCCGGCCGATGCCTGCTCATCGCCGCCGCCACCTTCGCCATCTTCTGCGTCTCACTCGCCTTCCTCCACATCGACCCCAACTACGGCCCATACACCCTCAAACAACTCGCCTTCTGGTTCTGGCCCGCCTATCTCGTCGTCTGGCTCAGCCTCACCGCCCTCACGCGCTGCCGCTTCCCGCGTCTCAGCACGCGCCAAACCGCCTTCGTCATCCTCTTCGTCGCCGCCGCCGCGCGCCTCTTCACCGTCGCCAACACCGACCCCCAACTCAGCGACGACATCTACCGATACATGCACGACGGCATCATCCTCAGCGCCGGCCAGAACCCCTACGCCCTCGCCCCCTCCGAAATGCGCCCCTTCGACAATGTCCACGGCCTGATCAAGTTCCAGGTCAACAACCCCGACCTGGTCACCATCTATCAACCCACCAGCCAATGGGTCTTCGCCGCCGCCATGTCAGTCGGCCGAAGCGACAAACTCATGCGCGCCACGTTCGTGCTGTTCGACCTCGCTGTCATCGCCATGCTCATGGTCAAACTGCGCCGCGAAGGACTAAACGTGCTCTGGGCCGCCCTGTATGCCTGGCACCCGCTGCCCATCACCGAAATCGCCGCCAGTGGCCACCAGGACATCATCGGCATCGCCCTCATGCTCGCCGCCCTGCTCCTGGCCGAAACCGCCACACAATCACGTAAACACGCATTACTCGCCGGCATCGCCCTCGCCATGGCCGTCGCTGTCAAACCCTTCGTCTTACCCCTCGCCCTCCCGCTCGCGCTGGCCGTACGACACGACAAACGAACACTCGCCGCGGCCGTGCTCGGCGCACTCCTCGCCGGCATCGCCCTGTACCTCCCCTTCGCCATGATGCCCGCCGGCCTGACGCGCCTGTTCGAAACCAGCGACACCTTCGTCGGCAACTGGTTATTCAATGGCTCGATCCACCTGCTCATGGTCAACGTCGGCGTCCCTTTCCAAATCGCCCACTGGCTCTCGCTCACCTTATTAACCATCACCTTCATCACCTGCCTCTGCCTGCGCCTCGACGTCTGGCGAACCGCCTGCATCTTCCTCTTCGCCTCACTCCTGCTCAGCAGCACGGCCTACCCCTGGTATCTGCTCTGGTCCCTCGCCTTCCTCCCGATCCGCTTCAGCAAATCCCTCTGGCTCTACAGCCTGACCACGGTCTTGAGTTATGAAGTCTGGTCCCACGCCTCGAACTGGGAAGTCCCCCCTTGGCTCGCCCTCACGATTTACGTGCCGGTCTTTACAGCGATCGTTTGGGAGATCGTCACAGCCCGGCGCCAAGCCGCTTCTGAGTGACGCTTCCGGGGCATCTTCCGGGAGAGCGAAGATGCGGATCGATCCACAAAAAGATTTACAGTCTTTTACGTAAAGCGTTAACAGCGTCGAGATCGGTCTGACAAAACACGCCCTTCGGAAAGCCATTCGACCGGACAAGACACGCAGTCTCGGTTCCAGCAGGCACTTATAAAACGGCCCACAGGCTACTCTTCTCGCCTCTCTCCTTTCTCCTCTCAACTCACTTCTGACGGATCTCATCCGTCTATCTTACGCCGCACCAATCCCAACCAGAACCGAATCCAACACGAAGCAACCCCCGAAAGAAAGCAGGCGCGTGATTCCCGTGAAGACGGGAATCCAGAGCAAGGTAGTCCCAAGCATTTCACCACGGAGGACACGAAGAGCACAGAGGAAGTACAGTAAGTAGAGAAAACGACATCCAGTATCGCTTATACTTGCCACGTCATCATATTCGCGGGAGGTGGGTTCTATATGTCAGATTCAACAAACAACTCACTGATACATTTAGGCAACCTGTCAAAGCCAGCAAATACGCTAATTAAGAAAATCTCCAACGCAGTGGGCGAAATCTTTGAGCCCCATCAAATACGACGTGTAGCGCGAGCCAAAGCTGACGCTGCAATGATTGCTGCAAAGTCTGATATCGAAATTACTGATTTGGCTCGACGAACGGCATATCGATGGCTTAACGAAGAAACACGGCGGCAAACGAATATGGAGGATATCACGGCTAATGCGCTCGCAGACTTGCATGAGGGCGCAAGAGTAGAAGATGTTGACGACGATTGGATTACGTTCTTTTTTGACAAATGCCGAATTGTTTCAAATACGATGGTTCAAACCGTTTGGTCCAGATTGCTCGTAAACGAGTGTGGACAACCCGGTACGATTTCAAAGCGCACCGTGCGAATTCTCGGTGATTTGAGTACAGAAGAAGTGACGCTATTTGACAATCTTTGTGGTAGCCTGTGCTCAATTGATGGCGACCCGTTCAAACCCGTCACTATCGACCTTGACTGGTCTATTCCCAAGCATCAAGAATTTGTAAGTGAGCTGTCAGAAAGTGATAGCAATCTCATAGGCGACTTGCTGGTAACAAACGAAGTGCACAGGCAACTGCAAAGTACTGGGCTAATTGTCACGCCAGTGTTAGCACCTGAATTCGACGCAGCACTTTGGTTTGGGAGAACAATTACTTGGTGCAATGTTGAGTTTGAAACACTGTTCTCTCAATCAGATGAGCAATTGCCAGCTGTTAGCGTCGACGGATTTGACTTGACAGACGAGGGCAAGGAACTTTGCTTAGCACTTGGTAATAGGCAAAATAAACTAAACATTACAGCGGCAGTATATGCTTGGTTACGTAGAGGGTATATAGAACCTGAAGCAGGGAAAAATATTCTGAACAACATTGGTATACCGAACATCTTCGTCGACCACCACAACTGACAGTTCTGAAGTAGTCCAACTTTCGGCATCTCTTGTTATTTGTACTTCAACCAACGAATCGAAACAGTACCGCCCTCGTTAAAATAATCCGCTTCCCCGCTTTTTCCTGAAAGCAATGGCAATATGAGCATCATTAGACCCAGGCTGACAGACCACCACGGCATCCACAAAAGTCAGTCCGATTTAGACTTTGCAATACAGTTCTTTGACGAAGACATACCACTTTACGTAGACCCGTTTCTGCTATGGAAATCACCATCACAACAAGATCAATCATTACACACAGCAATAATTAACTCTTTCAATCATTTAAATTTCTTGCAAAAAAAGGGGAACACCAAACAAGCCATATCAACGCTAATCAACATATCTGAGTGCCACGAAGTTGGCCTTGGTTTATCAAAAACACGAAAGGGCACTAGAATTGGAAAAGAGCAAGCGCAAAAAATTCTAGACCTATTCAATAAAATACCAGAGTACAGTCAATTTGGATTTACCCATTTTGAGGTCATACAACTATATATTTCAGGAATTTCAAAAGACAGAATAAGCGATATCACATGCAGCTACATAAAATCCTTTCTAATTGATTACACAATTGACCAGTGCGAACAACATAATATACCAACCGAAGGCGTTATTATTGACAATATCTATAATTACAAGTCTCATACCCTAGATTCGAATTACAAAACCAGCCTACCGGTCAATCCCAAGACCAAAGAACCCTTAATTTTTACGCCCAAAAGATGGCTTCGCTTCAATCCCTGGATTAACTTCGAAGACTACTATCGAGATCATTGCCCCAAAGATGAAATCTTTAATCCAAATGAATTAGAAGATCGTGTAAAAGTACTGAATTACAACAGAGACAACTATGGTGTTGTTAACGATTATATAAAATATAAAGATAGAACGTCTAGTGATTGCAAGAACGATCCTCTTTTCAGCCAGATACCGATCCTCTCAGCAAAACGAAAATTGAACGAAATACTGAAACTTCAAACAGGAAAAGAGGATGGCGCAGATAAGAAGTACGAAGACTTTTGCGCCACCCTAATGGCCTCATTGCTATACCCGCATCTTGATTTTGCCCAAGAACAAAGCAGAACTGTTTCGGGGCGACACATCAGGGATCTAATTTTTTACAACAACAGAGATATTGATTTTCTAGATGATATCTTTAATGACTACGGGAACAGACAATTAGTGATTGAGATGAAAAATGTAAAGGAGATATCGAGTGAACACATAAACCAGCTAAACAGATATCTTCAAGATGGAATCGGCAATTTTGGCATATTTCTTACTCGAAATCCATTAACAAGAGCGATGTATTCCAACACTATCGACTTATGGTCTTCTCAAAGAAGATGTATAATCGCAATAACTGACGAGGACCTCAAGCTGATGGTTAATGTGTATGAAAGCAAGCAAAGAGCGCCGATAGAAGTATTGAAGAAAAAGTATATCGAATTCACAAGAAAATGCCCGTCATAAAAGAAAAAATATGAACAAAAACGATGTCGATCAATTCGAGAAACTTTCAGGACAGCTACTAAGTATCTACGAAGAAATATCATTACTCTCCAAAAAACATCCAAACGATGCCATCAATAAGTTTAAACTAAAACTCATTAATCACCTTATCAATGAGTGTAATAAATATCTTACTGACAAATACAGGCCCTTGGGAGGCTTCGAGTCTTTCGACGAAGATGACATCCCTTACAACAGTGATGTCGTGTTCATACTGTCACAGTACCTTCAGTGCTTTGAAAAGCTTAGGTCTGACAATGTCATCCAGCACCTAGGCACTTGGTATTGGGAGGTAAAAGGCGATACAAATGACAAGGTTAACGAAAAAGGAATGGTGCGAATCCGTACTGTTAAACCTAAGAATTTAAAGGAATAAAATGAAAAAAAATAAACCATCCACAACTACAGCCAAAGCGTCCACACATGATACGATTATGCCTCTGCTATTGGCCATGTACAATGAATTCAAGGAGATCTCTAAAAAGAAGCCTGACGCTGCTGTAAGCAAGAGTAAGATAAAAATCACAAATCGACTGCTGACAAAAGCAAGATCTATCTTGAATGACGAGGAGACAATCAACTTCCTCGATCTTCTTGATGAAGACGACATGCCTCAGTCAAGTGACGTTACATTGATACTCTCTCAGTATGTTGCAGCAATGAAAGAGTTTCGATTCAAATACCAGAAGAAGGATCCCTTAGATGGAGACTATCACTGGTTCACAAAGTAGTTATTGCAAGAGATGAAGACGCAGCTTATTTCATTCTGATCTTTCGGTTTTATTGAGCTACGCCTCCGTTTCTTCCCCGTTCTGATCGTCTCCGACGGTGCTTTCTTCAGCTTCCGCCTCTTCCTCTACTTCTTGATCCGGCCTCTTCTCGATACTCCAAAAGCCTGCAATTGTCTGAATTGATTCAAGCGACTCCTCTTCGCTCAACTCGTCTTGAATTCTTTCTCTGAATTGAGTGTTTGCGGCCGAATCACTGGAGGCACTGAGCAACTCTGGAAACGCTTCTGCAACTTGAGCGACCCATTCCAAAGCTCGCCCATTTCTCTCTATAAGAATAGGAAGAAATATTTTTCTCACAAATCCGTCAGACTTTGAAATTAGTTCATAACTGATCATCTCAGATCCAAATAGTTGAAAGAATGGCTCTTGAGCCTTTCCATTTCTATCTCTCATTGCATCAAGAAGCCGGCCTTGAAGTAAGGCTCGATTTGATTCTTTAATCAAAGCGAGCAATTGACCTTTTTCCTTCAATAGTTCTTCTGAAGGGGGCTTATTACTATCCAAATATTTGGCAGCTAAATTGCAGAGGGAGTCTTCAAAGTGGTGATCAAGAACAAAGTTTCTATTCCGCCTCCTAATTTCGATTGCTAAATCACAAGCTTCAGTAACCCTCTTAATAATAGCTTTATCCCAATCCTCCACACTCATTCCCCGCAGGCCAGCCATTATCGATCGAATATACTCGTCCGAACTATCGAAATCCAAAATCGACAGATGCAATCCGCTGTCATGCGGATCAAACCCATTCGAATCCTTAGTTAATTTCTCCACCAAGTCGGTCTTAGACACTAATTTTTCAATCAGCTTGTCGTATCTGTCAGTATTATCATCGTCATTCAGACATTCATATAAATTATCGGAATACTGTTTCACAAATTTGAAGTCGAAAAATTCTACGGCATGATCACTGTCAGCGATCAACCTAACCACGTCAATAATAAACTCTTCAAATCCATGATGAGAGATCATATCATGAATTATCTGCAATTTACCTTCATCTAGACATGCGTTAAGAAAGACATTTGCGACGCTGGCATCACCAGTACTAAAAATACCCATGATCTGGCTATAGCCTGAGTCCGAATTACCAACAGTCGTGGGCTTGGACAATTTGGGGTCAAATATTGCGATGGTTGCAAGGCACCAACCTTTAAATAAAACACTCTTTTGCGACGGGGCATGATGGAAGCAATGAGCTAAATGCCCTTGTTCAACAAGCGCCCTAGACACGTCTTCCGCCGTGGCAACTCCAGTTTTTCTTAGAAGGCTCAGCAATCGTAAAAGGTGGGCTGCCTGCTCGCCATTTGTATTTTGCGATGCGTTCAAATGGCCCTGTATTGCATTCGGCAAAGGCACTGCATTCATATCCATTGGCGATGAAAGACATCGTCCAACGATATCAACGAAAGCAGCATTAGTTTGGCCCTGCAGTATTCGATTAACTAATTCAGCTGCAATTGTATCCGCCTTAGCGGACGGTTTAATGTATTCCGACAGAATAAGATTGCCATCATGCTTCACACACACAGCACAGAATTCCAACCATTTAGCTGCATCTGCAGAAAGCACAAGTGATCGCCCCATTACTTCCGTATGACCTAATTCAGAAGCACAACATTTTATTATCGGCAGAAGTCCCTCAATAACTCTCTGGACGCCTTCCTCCTGCAAATCAATTGCATTTACTGACTCTCTTAGCATCCTCCACACGCCTGCTGTGGAACCGGAGTTATCTGCAAATCGACATGCGGCGGCTATTTTTTTTCCTAGATCAAAACCGATTGGTGATAAGCTTGATATTTTCTCAAGTTCGGCCTGATAAGTGCTTAAAAATACTTGGTATTCAGATCTGGTAGCTTGGGACCTTATCTTTGAACCCAGCATTGTCTCAGCAATATTACAAAGTTGAGTGGGACTTGCGTCTGCGGCTTGCTTAACAAGAGAGACATCGAAAACTGCCCAGAACCCTTCGCCATGATTTTTCTCTAACTGATCTAATTCTTCAGGATTGATATCAACAAGTGCTTCAAATACTGGCCCTGTTAGAAGAAGTTGCTGACCAAGTTCACCAGTCACATTGAAAAACAGCCCCGCAAGACTCTTGCGAATATCACCATCAAAGAATCCGATGTAATTTGAATCAGGGAAGTTCTTCTTTAGCAGCTCTGATCTCACATTTCGCCTACTGCGTCTGAGCAAGACATAGTACGCAAGGTGATCAAGCGGGAATTCATGCCCCCATTGCCTGTGCAATATTCCAATTTGGTTAACATAAAGTTTTAGTTCGCGGGGAGTAGGTGATGCATGCCTAAATTCTTTAGAGTTAGCAAGCACTCGAAACACCGAGTAAGCATCCTCTTTATGCTTGGGCAACGCTTCGTTGATCAGCCCAATGAGAAATGACTTCCAATTCGACAAGATAGGCGGTGGAACTTCAAATCGATATTGGAAGCTTTTGTCTAGAAATGATGAAGCGACCGTTTCTACACCTTCCGGCCTAATCTCTTCATTCTCTTCGTCATCCTTATCCTCCTGAGACCCCTGCTCCTGTTCGGCTTCGACACGTTTACTCCAGAGATGCTCAATTCCATCTGGATCATATGGAACAATTATCCATAGCTGTTTATACCAAAATTCCTTTCTAGTATCTCTGTCTTGAAGAAAGGTTTGCAAAGTTGACCAGATTTTTAAGGCATCCTCTGGATTAATTCTATCTAAATTATCTAACACAATTATCAGTTGCCTGTCTTTATGATCGTTCAGGCCATCGGCCATGAGTGACCGAAAATAAATTTCAAATTCAATTGAGGTAGGATCAGTCGTAGTAATAGAACTGCTATTCGTGGTAGTAGTTGATTCACTGGACAGAAAATACCAGTCGGCTTTGGATGGCTCATGGCTACCAAATAGCGACCCTAAAACTACCCCAATCCAATTTACTGTGAGAACAATAAACGGTGCAATTGAAATAAGAAGACCTATTATATAGGTCATCTTCATATCCATTCCAATTTCTGATCCAATTGCCGCGATCTTGTCTGCACTAGAAATAACTGCGGCCCCAAGAGGGATCAAAAGAACGGACGCAGAGAAGTACTTTCCAAGCCCTGTTGGCTCAGGATTGCTCGTGGTCGTAGTCGTTTGTTTCTTCCTAGAAATACGTTCGATTTCTTCGTCCCATTTTTTTTCACCAACCCATCTTTCTTCTTGAAAATGGCGAATCAATGATTCCAGAAAAGTTCTGCGGAGAGGGTCGCCCTCGTGAGCCCAAGCATCAAATATGAAAACACTTCTATCCCCATCATTCTCCAACGCTTTTGTCAGCATTCGAACAACTGATGTCTTGCCCGAGCCCCAACCACCTTCAAGCCCAATCATTTTGCCGCCTGATTCGTTGGGCGACTTGATCAACTCAGCTATTGTGTTCGCAACCCTCTGATGAGGTTGAATATCCCCATTACAGGCCAGGCCATCATTAGTGGCGGGCACATCTTCTATGAGCTTTGTCGGGCATTCATTCACTTCTGTCATTTGGTCGTCCCCATTTCACATGCACACACTTGAAGCATGGGGTGCAGCTTCTGCCTGCATGATGAACATGATTCAATACAGATATGATAATTGCTGGTGGAGGCGACCGCTAAGACCAACAATTCAGTAAGCATTAATCAGGGCTAAACTCAACCCCACCAACAAGCTACCCTTGTTTTTAGTGTTGAAAAACAGGATTAGCCCCGGATTCAATACGTTACTGATCACCCCCCGCGCCCGCGTGACTTCTTTCGCTTGGTAACGCGTTTCTTCTCACCTTCCGGGGTAGCCTGTTCGAGCGTGCCGTTTTCTTCGCGTTCTTTGACCAATTTAACGCATTGCTCTGCAAGTGATTGGGCAGCATCCGGGGCGTATTTCAGCGGGATTGTGCCGAGCACGACCTGTCGGCTTTCGCGGTCCAGGCGGGCGAGCCACTCGAACATGCGCGAGGCCAGTTCTTTCTGGGACATGCCTTCCAATTCGCACGCATGCCTGAAGGCACGAGCGGCTTCGTCGCTCATATCGATCATTCGACTGTTTCGCGTTGACATCAGGCCGGGCTCACAACTGAGGTAATCAAAACAGGTTAATTGTAAAAAGTAGCGACAGAATGTAAACCCATATGAATCAATAACATAAGGGCCTTTTAAAGAACCTAAAGGTGGTTAAAAACTATAAAAGGCATTTATTCGCTGCCACAACTTGATATACTGGCCCGCAGTAATGGCGCGCTTGAAGCACAAGAGCGGTAAAAAGTGACCAGTGGTTCGTGGCCGGTGGCCAGTGTCGGGTTCAGAACAGGGGCTGCGTTCTGAGGCACGGGGTCCGAGCTCAGAATGGCACCGGCCATGATTCACCACAGAGTTCACAGAGGACACAGAGAAAGAAAACAGAGAGGAGCCACAAAAAGTCACAGAATTCACAAAACGGATTGGACACGGCTCAAGCCGTGGACTGAGTGGCACTTCCGGGGACACGAAGACACGGATTCTTCTTTTTCACCATAGAGCTCACAGAGGACACAGAGGAAGAAAACAGAGGTTGGTTGAGAAATGTTCAAGACATGAAGAAGAAGAAGAGGTTTTAGAGAGGGGGAAGAGAGTTAAAGACAGAAGACACAAAAAGAGTCAATCAATTTCGTTTAGCGGCCGTCTCGAAGAGACGCGTTGATTTCGGATTCACCACAGAGTTCACAGAGGGCACAGAGAGTCAAGGCAGAGATGAATTCATTCGTGTTCAAGACATCAAGAAAAGAAGAGGTTTTAGAGAGGAGGAGAGGACTTCCGGAGAAAACTTCCGGGGGGCAGCGCACACGGAGGGCACAGAGCGACAAGGCAGCGGTTCAAGAAACCCGAATGGATCCATTGTGAGTCAGCGCGGTCCCCAGGGGGGATGACCTGGTGCTCGATGCAATCGGATGCATCACCAACCCGGCCGGGAACACGCAAGCCCCGGCCAACCGTCAGCAACCGTTGCCTTTGCATACCGAACCCCCTCACCCCCGACTCTGTGCCCTCCCTGCACGCTGCCCCCCCCGGAAGTTCCCCCGGCCCCCGGAAGTTTCCCCGGCCCCCGGAAGTAAACCCCCGCGCCTGGAACGCCAGACCCGGACATTTGGCGCGCTGGTTCGCCACAGACGGATATAATCGTGTGATGTCCACGGGGCGCTGTCGATTGCGAGCGAAAGAGTACCGGCCACTGGCCTGGTATTTGTGTCTGCTGATTGCCTTGTTTGTTGCCGGGTGTGTCAATTACGGCTTCGGCGCCAATGACGCGACCGTGTATTACGTACCGCTCGGCCGCGAAACGTACATGGCAAAGACCATTGAAGACTTTGAAGCACAGGCATACGAGCGTGGCAAGATCACGGACAGAGATGTTCGGCAGGTGATTCGGCTTATCGGCGAATCGACGGCAACCAGAAAATTTGGCTCAAATCGCGTTCGCGTCAAAATTGTGCGCCGGCACGCAAGTGACATCTACCTTGATAACGACGGCGGCGTGCTGATCGACGGCGAAGAAAAAGCGATCGACGAAGCCGCAGTGAAGAAGATCAAGAAACTGATTGAGCGGAATATTCGTTAAAGGTTCAGACTTCACCACAGCCGCGAGCCGCCACGTCCCCGTGGCGGACAGGAATCCCAACACCCCACTCCAATCTGCTAAATTGATGTCACGATGGATCACAGCAGTGAAGACATCATCCGGGAAGACGAAAAGGTTGCCGGGGACACCAAACACGAACGGTGGCCGGGGGTCATGCTCAGTCTTTTCGTGCCCGGCTTCGGTTTTCTCCGTGCCGGCCAGACCCGTCGAGGCATCGAGTGGTTCGTGGGAATCTATTTAATCAGCCTGACAATTGACTTTCTAAAAGCTTATGACATCGGACACGCTCTTCTGCTGGGTGCTCTGATGTTGGCCAGATTCGTCGCTTTCATCACAGTGCTGTATCGCAGCTACCTGCCCGGGCGCATGACAGGCAGACTTTGGGTGCTTTTCACAATCGTGTTCCTGATGCTTTATATGACTCCACTGCCCGTCGAATTCATTGCGCCGGCGTTCAGGGTGCCGACCGGCAGCATGGCGCCGACACTCCGCGGCCCGCAGGGCGACACGCCGGGCGATCGAATTGTTGTCAACCGATTCATCTATTGGGTCAGCAAGCCAAAGCGCGGCGACCTGATCGTATTTCGAGAAGATTTCAAGCTCGATCGCGGTTTACCCTTGTGGCACGAGCATGACGCGTACTACGTCAAACGCGTCGTCGGCCTACCGGGCGAGCGGATCGAGATTCGCGATGGGTCCGTTTTCGCGGACGGCAGACGATTGACCATCGAGGATGGCATTCCGCCGATTGATTATGTCGATATGCCGGACAGACCAACCACTGCCAGGAAAGAAGGCCGCGTGTTTATTGTTGGCAGGAATGAATATTTTGTTCTGGGCGACAACCCGCATCACAGCCAGGACAGCCGCTTCTGGGGCGGCTTGTCCGAAAAGAAGGTCTATGGCAAGGTCACCCGGATCTACCATCCGTTCTCGCGCATGGGGGAGCCGCGCTACGATCCGGAGGCTGCGGAGGAATACCGCCTTCGCGCGGAAGAAGTGCTTCGACTTCGATCGGAACAGGAAAATGACGAAGGCGCGAAGTAGCGCACCACGGCTCAGCTGCCCATCTGTAAATGCTCATCTGCCAAACTGAGAATCTGCAAATCTGATCGTTCCGGTTCAAGTTTTTCAATTGTCGAACTGCGTTGCGTGATCGGCTTGGCATGCCATGCGTCCATCGGCCTCGCGAACCGCCCCCGGAAGTTACCCCGGAAATTTATCCATCACTCACGCCCCGCTCAATGACGTCATGCTGCGCGTTCGACTCGTTACCGGCATGTCGCCCCCCGAACCGCAATCCCATTTCTCCGCCCGCACAGACATACCCACCCGATTCCAGTATCATGCGCCTATTCTGAGGGACTCACTTGAGCAACGTTGTCACCCCATCCTCTTTCAAGATGCAATGCGGCGCCCGGGCCTGCCCGGCACGGGGAAAGCAGCGCCGGCGTGGTGATGATGCCATTCACTTAATCCCTCAATCAAAAACAAACGCGGCTGAGCCGACAGGAGAACGACGATGACACGACCGCAATGGTTGACGTTGGGGGTATTGGCAATTCAGCTGTGCTGCACGTTGGATGCGTCAGCGGGCAAGCTCGACGGGGTTGAGCTGCCTGATTCGGTGAAGATCGAGACGAGCGATGACATGACGGTTTATCGCTGGGTCGGCCCGATGAGCGGCGTGGAAACAAAAGGGATTTGCGTCATTGATGATACGGTCTGGGTCGGGACGGACGAGGGACTGATTCGATACGTGGTCGGTGAAGAAAAACTAACGGCATATCGCTGGCCCCGATACGAGGCGGGGAAACAGAGCTGCCGTGTGATTGGCGCATGGGGCGGGCGTGTGGCGGTACGGATGATGTCATGGTGGGCCGAATACAATGTGTGGCAATCGTCGAGAGATGCTTATCTCTTTCACCAGAAGCCCAGGCCGCGCTGGCAGCGGCTGGCTGACCAGCAGTACGGCATGATGAAGCGCTTAAAAGGTGACTGGGCGATGCACGATGCGGGCATCAAAGGCGTGGTGTTTCGACAGGCATCCAAAAGAAGAACGATCAAGGCAGCCAAGCGCCGATTTGAAGTATTGGCGAACGTTCGCATGCCGATGGATTTTGTGGTTCTCAACGACATGATCTGGTTCAGCAAAGGGTTTATCGAGGGACAGCGAGACGAGCACGCGACCGGCGGCGTCACGGGCTTTGCGCTGCGCGGCGATCGAGCCGTGACCATTGACGCGAATAACGGCCTGACAGAGAAGTATTGTTCCAGCATTGTGTCCGACGGCAGCCGGGCGTGGGTGAGCCATTGGACTCGACAAAAAGGGCTCAGCGTGATTGATCTGAAGAACAATACCTGTACTGCCCTTAAGAAGAGCAAAAACGGACTGGACCTCGGCGGCAAGATGCTGGTATATGCTCAAAATGAATTATGGGTTCATCAGCATAGCAGCCTGTTGCGCTACGACCCGGACAGCGGCGAAGCCGATCTGATTTCAATGAAGGATGTGATTGGCGGCAACCAGGTCCACGGGCTGGTCGCAACGGATGGCGGTGACGTGTGGCTGACGGCTTCGGCCACGGCGAGGAACAAAGAAGGGCCGCCGAATTCGTCCGGGTTGATTCTGTTCAAGTCGAAAGAGTAGGCGCCCCCGGCCCCCGGAAGCTGCCAAGTCCGCGTGACGAGGGCCGATTGAGCTAACTCGACCCGCCCAAGTAAATCAGAAATTCCGTTCTGCTTATCTCGACGATGTAGACCCTGCGAGACTTCGAACCGAATACGCGATATGACCGCTCCCGGCTCAACAGGTCTTTGAATTCCTGCCGGCAGGATCGGTAATAGTCGAGTTCATCTGCCGCTTCTCTGGCATCCAACAGGTCATACGTGTCGGACGCCTCGATTGATTGGTCTTGTTCAAGAATCACATGCATCATGGTCGGGATGCGCAGCATTGCGACAGGCTGCCAGATCTCGAAGTGGACGACGCGGTTCTCAGTGGCGCCCAAGAGGTATTTGGCATGATGCGCTTCGGCCGGGGCGTCGCACTTCAACCACTTCCCATCAAGCGACCAGAACAAGACGAATGGCAGCACCATGCAACACAGGCCGATGATGATGATCAGGTCCCAAAGCTTCATCGGACACCCCCTTTCTGATTGTCCCCGGAAGTTCTGCCAGCACCCCTGGGAATTTTATCCATCACTCACGCCGCCGGAAGCGCGAATACAACACCGATCCCCAAACGCCGAAAAGCGCGACAAACAACACGGCCATCAGTATCGGCAGAAAACGCTGCACCGGCTCCAATATACCTAGCACAATGCACATCGGACTGATCACTGCTGACGCAGCAAACGCCACGATGCCCAACGGCGACCAGTTCCTGTCCGCTTCACGCGGCGACGTGGCGTACGTGATCGGCCGACTGGGATCAAACCGCCGCCCACACTCCGGGCATTGTCGGCTGGTAATCTCGCGCAACGAGTAGCCGCAGTCTTTGCAGTAGATAGGATCGGGTTCGCGTTTGGTTGTCACAATTGCATATCCCCCGCTATTCGACGATGACGCAACCGCACCCTAACCCAGTTCGCCCCGCGCAGCAATATGGTTACTGTTCTGTGCTTCTCCTCTGTGTTCTTTTCAGATATCGAAACGCAGTCAAATAGCGAAACAGAACAACATAGCGACACTGGGTAAAAAAATTTCTGATGTCAAAATTACTAAACCTACTTATTAAAATGAATGTGAATATTATCGAAAATAATAAACCTGCCGAATACGAATAGTAGCGATTGCATTCCATTAGCAGAATTTCGATCGGCCCACGACGCACAAACGCATACCAAATAATTAATCCAACGACAGATATCGAAATTGACAACAGGGCTATTGGAATCAGCAAAAATAAACGCCATTTGGATACGTAGTCAGCCAGCAATTCGTCGGAATGGTCTTCACCTGAGAATAAACGAACGTGCCGCCAGTGCGACGGTTTTCTTGACACAAGGATGGCTTTTATCGCCTCTAGAAAAATAAAAAATAGATAACACATCAAATACATCCACAGCAAAACCAAATGGATAAATATCAGGTCAATCACGATAGTGTATGAATTTTGCATGGTTTTGTGGTCAGTATATGGCTGACCTTCCCCACAGTTTGTGAGGAAGGTCAAATACCAATTTCGTTCTGAACTTGCGCATGTCGTCCCTCCGAACCGATTGCCTTTACTGTTGAGTCAAAGCGACGAGCCGCCACGTTCTGCCGGAACGCGACGGCCAATTGGCCGCTTAAAGAACAACGCCCTCTTCATGACTTAACTCAAGTCGCTTCAACAGCACATGGACTTCTTCAATGGCCTTATTGCGATCGCCAACCAGCGCCATCGCGGCCGGGGTGATTCGCTCTTCTAAAACACCCGCAACCACCCATCCCTCGATCCATATATTGCCCCCGGAGTCGCCCCCGGAATCAGCATCGACGTTACCGCCCACCGCGCGGCTGTTCATGAAAAATCTTACCGGCATCAGGAACAAGGCTGTCTGGTCGGCCACAACATCAAAACAGTCTCGCGACTCATCCGGAACTACCTCGCGGATTAATGCCATCTGATCAACGACGAGTTCGCCACAATCTCTTACCAACTGATCCAGGCCGTACGCGTCGGCGAGATCGCGTAAGTCGAACCGCTTGTGAAATGGTAAATTCTCGGGAAAGTAAATCGCCTGGCTTTGACTGTAAATCCTGAACCTTGGCGAATAGATCCAGACGACTGCCATCACGCCAAATAATACGCCGGCCGCAAACAGCCACCAGTCAGACTCGAGCGCGCCAAAAGCCAGGAGAAGAATCGCCGTCACCAATATCATGACCGATACGAAGTAGTTCGCTTTGGTCATCTTTGGAAATATCATCAGCCCCCCTTTAACGTCTCGCACGTCGACCCATGTGTGTCATCAGGATAAATCAAAGATTCTCGACACTGCAACAGACAAAGTACATGATACCCCCTACACTGAAGTTGAAGGGGGCAATGCCATGACGCGTGAACAAGCGCACCGAAAGGCCTTGATCGACATTTTAAAAGACGCGTACAGCGGGGAACTCGCGGCGGCACTGGCCTATAGTGGCCATTGGCGCACATTGCGCGACCCCGAACAGCGCGCGGCCATCCAGCAAATCGAACAGGACGAGTGGGACCATCGACAATGCGTCGGCGAACTGCTGCGTGCCATGGGCGAACGGCCCGCGAGCTTCAAGGACATTCGACGACGGGTCATCGGGACGGTGATCGCCCTGGGGTGTCGGGTGGTGGGGTGGTTCATACCGATGTTCTTTGCCGGCCGGCTCGAGGGGCAGAACATCTGTGCGTATGACGTGGCGGCCCCGCATGCCGCGGCGCTGGGACTGGGTGAGTGCGAGAAACAATTGTTGCACATGGCCGAAGTGGAGCGACAGCACGAAGCGTATTTTCACAGCCTGATTGCGGAGCATCGATGGTTTCCGATGTTCCGGAAAATCTTCGGGTGGGGCTGCGATCCGGAGGCGGTTGCTACCCGGCGAGGCGCGATGGAGGCGTATCGGAAAAGCGCTTGAACACACGGGAATGCCGGGCGACGATTTATTTGAACCACAGAGTCACTGAGGCATAGAGAAGAAATTTGCCTTCCTCTCTCCCGCTTCTCTGTGGCTGTACCAAATGCATTTCTCACGCGACTGAACAAGCGCGATCGATCATCACTTTGTCGGCACATAACGCGCACCATACAATGCGCGTTCTGGTCTCCTGGGATTTAGCGTTCCGCCGCCAAGTGGGAGCGGCGTTTGTGATGAACAGCCAGGCGACCGCACCAATTGGGAATAACCTTATGCGATCCATCCTTTACACAATCATTGTCTGTCTGACCACGCTCCCTGCGGTGAGCCATGGCCAGATCGCGCCGCGCAAAGATGCGCTCGACGAGTCGATCAAGATGGCCTTGGCGATGCACGTTGCCGTGGCGATGAACGAGCGGGCTGCGGTGCTGTCGTCTGCCGAAGACCTGGCGTTGCGCATGATCCTCAAGGAGCTGGACCGGTCGATCAAGCAGCAGGTTCCGGACTATTACATGCAGGTCCACGCGATTCAGAAGAAGATGGCAACCACGGAGCCGGCGTCGCTGACTGAACGCGACATTGCCGGGGCGCGACAGATCGCGGAGTATGGCCTGGCGCGTTTTATTCAGACCTACAAATTGGGCATGGTCACTGCAAAGCACAAGCCGCGCAAAGGGTGGTTTGACCGCGCCCCCGAGGACAAGGACAACGCCGCGCTCAATCGTTTCACCAATGCCTATTGGAACACGATGAAGGCGGAAGACCCGGAGCGATACAAAACCACGCGCACCGAGATGATGTCCTACGCGCGGAACATGAAGAACGAAGGCCCGGAAGTGGCGATGAAGCTCAAGCAATGGCAGGGTGTGGTGCTGTCATATCTTACGGATCAGAAGCGCGCGGCCGAGGGGCTGCCATACGTCAGTGCGGACCCGGACTCGCTGCACTGGTACGGCGTGCGCCCGCGCGGGAACGTGACGTCGGACTGGCTGGCCGTGGTTCACGATTCGGACGATGTCAATTCCGACCCGATCGATTTCAAGATCGGCATCAAACGCGACGGGCGCTTTGTGTTCAACGCCGCGGAGACGAAGTTTCAGAAGTGGCGCAAGCAGGTCACCGACCAGGACGCGAAGATTCAGATCAAGGCGAGCTTCCACTTCGCCCGACTCCCTGAGGAATTCTTCGACCCGACGTGGCGACCGGAAGAATGGGCCTTCCAGAAGCCGGCGAAGGAATTCAACGCCACGCCCGATTTCGTGGTTGAGGGTGAGAAGGGTCTGGGCGATCAGGGATGTGAAGTCGTTCTGCCGGATGCCATGAAGGACAAGCTCACCCAATGGGCTGAAAACCATCAGGGCATTCTGGTGGTGAAGCTATCGGTCAAAGCGGTGAAGGGTGACAAAGAACTGGCCACATGGGGCGGGAGCAAAGTGAAGCCACACGGGTATTGGCTCCCCTGCTGGTCATTCCCGCGTGCCTTGGCCTGGGCGCAGTCGCCCGTGTCTGTCTTCAAATAGCCGGGATCGAAACGGGCAATCGGAATTCAAGGCAGCGGTTCAAGACCGGCTTGGAGCAATGGTTGTTCAGCGCGCCCGCGGAAGTAACACACGGAAGTGACCCTTCTTCCTAGTGCTCTACTCTCTCCTGCTTCTCTGTGGCTCTGCGGTTAATCCTCATCCTGTTCTTCCACGTCGGCCACATCACCCGGAAGCTCGTCTGGCCGCGGCTGCATCCGCCCATGGCGCGCGCCAATCACCCATACCGTTTTTGTCTCATCGACCACGGTGAAAAGCAACAGAAACCCCTGTACATCCAGTTGACGAACTTCGTAATCCCGATACCGGTATTCTTCAGCCTTGCTGCACCGGCGCGGCCAGGTATCCAGTGTGTTCGCGGCTGTAAAGATGCGAGATAGCCATCGAGCCGCACTCAATGGGGCTTTGCAGTCAATTGCGATGTAACGAGCTTGTTCCCGGATCGCCGCTTCGGCCAGCGGCGTGATCCTAACGCTGTAGGTCATCCGGTAATTCTAACCCCAGATCATCCGCGATATCACGAACGGCCTGGCGAAAATCCTTCCCGCGCCCAGCTTTGACATCCTGCATCCCGCGATCAAGCATGGCCAGGCTGTCGACCAGCGCCGCTTTCGCGGCCAGTTCGTCAAACGTTTCCGGCGACATCACAACGCCCTTGGCCTGCCCGTTCACGGTCAGCACTTCGGCCGCCCCGCTCGTGGCCAACCGATCCAGATGGGCGGTGGCGTTCTGTCGGAATTCCGTCAGCGAATGAATGTCTTCCGTGCGAATCATCATTTGACCTCGTATCAAATTCGTACTGAATTCATTATCGCATTATTTGTCACCGAAATCCACAATTTTCTCGCCAAATCGGCCTGAATTAGTGCTTTCTATCGTTGCTTCTCTGTGAACTCACCAGTGAACCCCCGGCCCCCGGAAGTGAATCCGAATGCACGTGGCGGCTGAAGCGTCCCTTCGGGACGGCCGCTACACGGGGACTACCAACCCCTAGATCCTAGCAACCAGCCACTATCTGTCATCTGTGGCGATCCCCGGAAGTAAAACCCCCCTCTTCATACCTCCGCCTCGCGTGCCGCCGCGCGATGCGCGCTCGGCGAATACCCCACTGTCTGACGGAACAAATACGCGAAATGGCTCTGCGTGTTCGCGCCGACCAGGTCGGCGATCTGTTCCATGGGGTAGTCGCTGGTTTCCAGTAACACACAGGCGCGCTCAACGCGGTACCGCCGCAGATACTGCATCGGCGTCAGGCCCATCTCCGAACGGAACACACGACTGAACTGGCGCACACTCAAACCCGCTGCGTCGGCCAGATGGTTGAGCGTCAACTGGCGACGGTAGCCACGGGCCACGTAGTCGATCGACTTACGTACCGCATCCGACAGCCCCCCGCCCCCGGAAGTTAAGCCGGAAGTTTTGGAAGTCGGGAAAATTTTCCCGGGGGCAGGCAATTGTTCATAATCGCGCACGACGAACAGTTCTGCGAGCAGCGCGGCCAGCGCGGCGAACTCGCGCGGCTCGTGCCCCGGGGCGCGTGTGCGCACCAGATCGATAAGCCGTTCAAACGTTGATTCCATCAAGGCACGGTCAGCCACCTTAAACAGTGGCTCGCGATCCGCGCGCAGTTCTGTAAACAGGTGTGGCAGGTCGCGGCCGTCGAACGCCACCCACCAGACTTCGGCCGGTTGTTGGGTGCAGTTGCGTGTGATGAAGCCGTGGCTGCGGTCGATCAGGCAGACCATGCCGGGGCGCGTGTCGCAGCGCTGGCCGGCGACCTGGTGTTCGATGCGTCCGGCGCGCATGTAGTGCAGCAGCAGGCCGGCGCCGGGTTCGGCGCGGAACACATAGCCGGGGTCGAGCTTGGCGCGCCCGATGGCCAGGACGTGGTACCAGTACGTGCGCGCCAGCGGGCTGGCGTAGTGGTAGTACTCCATGCCGTCGCCGGACTGGCGCTCGTGTCGTTCGTGCCAGCTATCGCGCCCCCGGCCCCCGGAAGTGCGCCTGGACCTATCCCTGTCCCCGGAAGTTCCCTTGGATCGGCGGCTTTTTTGCTGCTTTTTGTTATGGCCGAATTTCGACAAAACTTGACGCTTTCAAGCATTTTTACCGAATAAATCGCTATTAAAATTTAGCCATATGGTGAGTCATGCACAACCCCAAATCCGGCGATGGGAGGCGATATGCCACACTTTCGACCATCTATAAGGATGACAACGAACAGCCGTGCGCGCGGCTTCACGCTGATCGAGTTATTGGTCGTCATCACCATTATTTCCATCTTGATTTCGATCCTGCTGCCCACGCTGTCCAAGGCGCGCCAGGCGGCGAACGGCATTAAATGCGCGTCGAACCTCCACCAAATCTATCTGTCACTCGCGGCGTACGGCATGGACTACGATGAGTATATCCCGCCGAACCACACGGGCGCGGGCAACTGGCATTACTACCTGGGCCTGAACGGCTACTTCGGTACGGGTCGGCCGGCGTACGCGGAATCCACCTCGCCGCTGGGCGATACGTGGTCGGTGTTGGAATGCCCATCGGAGTACAGCCATGAAAGAAACGAGCCGTACGGCTCAAGCTTCCGGATTCCATTTATTCAGTCCAGCTATGCGATGAATTGGGCGTTTCACTATTCGAAGAACACCGTGCCGCGCAAAGGCATGGGGTCCGACGCGCCGGGCGTGATTGCGTCGAAGCTGCCGACGATTATGGATTGCCCGGCGTGGAACATTGGCTGGCAGCAGGCGGCATTCGACTGGCACGTGGACGACCTGTTCTGGGCGTGGGATCCGTTCTACCCGTATCGCCACAACGGGCGCATGGCGAACATTGTGTACATGGACGGGCACGTGGGCGGCGCGCAAAGTTTTGTGCAGGGGAGCGGCCCGCGTATTTACTGGGCCGTGTATGACTCGGACCCGGATGGCACCAAGCCGCCGGCTGGTGGCATTGTGTTTCAGCGCTATCCATTCTGAAGTTAAGAAACCGAAAAATCGCAAATGCATTCTTCTACTGATATTGAATCTGGGGTCGCTCCGCGCGTGGTGCAGGCCGGACCTTGGCGTGTGGCGCTGCATGCGCCGCGCCTGGTGTTTCGCGGTGATGAGCAGTCGCACATTACGCGCCCGAATTTGTGCAGCCTGTCCGGCGCGCTGGTGGCGATTTACCAGACGACTTTCGACACGAGCGCCACACCGCACGACGACCGGCAAATCAGCGTGTCCACCGATGGCGGCGTGACCTGGCGCGTGGCGGCGCGCAACGTGGACATCGGTAGTTTCGCGATGTCGTGTAATGGGAAAGAGGCGGTGGTGATGCCTTATGACTCATTGCGGTTCGGGGCGGATCTCACGCAGATAACCGGGCCGCGCGTGGCGATGCGCTGGCGGGATGGAAAGTTGCAGTTGTCGCGGGATGAAACGGTGGCCCGCTTTCCGGGGGAGCTGATGACGTTTCTGCCTGAGCCGATCATGGGTGATGATGGTAAGCCGCTGTATCTGGCGGATGACTTGCCGCCGGCAGACAAACCGATCACGTCGTTCTGGGGGAACATTCAGACGCTGTCGGACGGGCGGTGGATCGCGCCGGCGTATGGGTGTTATGCCGACGATCCGCGCGCGGTGGACAGCCCGGCGCCGGAGATGCGCCGCATGGCGCGCTTCACCACGGAGCTGTTGGTGTCGGATGATCGGGGGCGCACATGGGACTGGCACGGGCGCATTGCCACGCCGGCGGATGTGCCGGACACATGTGTCGAGGGGCCGAGCGAAGTGCAATTGTTTTTCTTTGACGATTGCTGGCGCGCGGTGTTTCGAACGTCGGCACTGAAAGGTTTCTTTGCGCCGCTTTACGTGGCGGAGAGTAAGGACGGCGGGCGCAACTGGTCGACGCCGCGCGTGCTGAAGAACGTATCGATGATCATGGACCCGCGCGGGTTGCAGTTGCCCGGGGGTATCACGGTGCTGAGCGCCGGGCGCCCGAAGCTGGATATGTATCTCGCGGACGGCGACAGCGAAGCCTCCCACGCGCTGGACCTGACGGCGCATCACGAATCGTTCTTTGGCCACCTGCGCACGACCGGGCACACGGACGTGGTAGCGCTCGGGCCGCGCAAGCTGATGTTGATTTACGACAGCATTCCGGACAGTTGGCGGTGGCCGGGGTCTGTGTTCACTGCGCCGGATGCGATTTACTGCGTGCAGATCGATATCCTTGAAGGGAAACCAGTATGAGTGCGACTCGCTTGTCTAAATATCGCGAACAGGGCCGACGCGATGGCGTGGAAGGTGGGCTGAGCGAAGCGGTGGCGCAGCAGTTGCGCGACGCGCTGGCAACGTCTCTCGGCGTGTCACCGGAAGAAGCACAGCAACAGACCATCGCGAACTATCGCGAGCGCCTGGCAGCACTACCGAACGAAGCGCATTACCCGGAGCTACGCGGCATGCGCGAATGCGTTGAAGCATACAACGACGGCGCGGCGGAGGGCGCCGGCGTGCCGCTGGACGTGGTGGTGCTGCGCGCGAATTACCTGCCCATGATGGTGGCATCGATGCGCGTTGCCGCCCCGACGCCGACCAGCGAGCCGGGCTGCACGCTGGTGTACTTTGGGCAAAGCGATCGCGGGCCACTGCTGGCGAACAATCTGGACGGGTTGGCAGCGCATCAGCACCACGTGCCGCCGCCGTGGATTGTGGGGAACCGTGAAGGGCTGGTACTCGGCACAGTGTCCAGCGGCGTGTTCGACGACGAGGTGTCGCCGCAACTGTTTCCCGCGCCCGTGTTCATGATGGCGCAGGAAATGTGCGGCTCGGTGGATGAAGCGGTTGAACTACTGACGCGGTTGAATCTGTTCTGGGGGCCGTGCAATCTGCTGATCGCGGACCGGCACGGCAGCGCGGCGGTAATCGAGAAGAGCACATGCCGCTACGGCCTGCGCCGCGTGGAAGATGGCTTTGCCGCAACAACGGAAATGTCCGCACAGACTTCGGAGCAACGGGCGTACTTGTGGGAGACGCGCGAACGTTCACTGCAACAGCGCGGGCTCGATCGTGACAGCGCGGACTGGGCCTACTGGGTGGCGGCGGAGCAACGCTCCGAACGATTGCAAACCTTATTAGATGAAGCGCGAGCGGAGCCGACGTTTGAAGCGATTGAAAACATGATTTACGACCACATTGATTCGCCGGAGCAGGTGCACATGGATGGCTCGCTCTGTCATCCGGATCAGACGGATGCGGAGTGGTCGTTGCGCACGACAATCTGGGTATTGGAGGAGCAGCGGGCGCAGTTTTCGTGGGCCGAGCCGCCGGTGAGCGGGCACCTGACACCGCGGCAGTGGAAGGCTTTCGAAGACATTGAGCCGGTGTTTTGAACCTTTCATGCAGCAAACATTGACGATTACGAATGCGGTGAATTTGCCGCTGCGCGCGCACGCGGTGCGTCAGGGGGTGCCGTGGCCGCGCGGCGCGGTGCAGCCGGATGCATTGTTGAGCGCGGTGGATGATGACGTTGCGCCGTTGCCGCTGGCGTGGCGCACGCTGAACTGCTGGCCGGACGGGTCGGTGCAGTGGAGCGTGCTGGACGTGGTGCTGGACCTTGAAGCGAGTGGCACGCGGCGCGTGACGATCAAAGCGGACGGGCAGGCCGCGCCGATGCCGGAGCACCCTGTCGTCGCGCGTGAAACGGGCGCGGGAATTGAAGTGGACAACGGGCTGACGCGCCTGACGTTGCTGGCTGAGCCCGGCGAGTCACTCGTTACCGACTGGGAAGCGGGCGATCTGGACGCACGATTAACTGCGGCAGACGGCACAGTGTATTCAGCGGCGCACTGCCCGTCGAAACGATTGCAGATAGAGGATGCAAACCCGTTGCGTGCCGTACTGCGCGTCGATGGCGAACACACTGCGGCGGACGGCCGCACACTGCTGGCATACTGGCTGCGCTTCACGCTCACGGCGAACCGGCGAGACGTGACAGTGACGTATCACTATCACAACCTGGAAGACAACGAGCCGGGCATCAGTCTTCAGAACATGTCGCTGCAACTTCAGACTCGTCTGCCGGCAGACGCAAACCGCTCGATCGTGCAGGTGAATCGCGGGCGGCACTTCCGTATGGAGCCAGTGCGACTTTCCGGCGACGTGGAATTGTGCGCGAGCAACACCATGGAGCTGGACACCTACGAACAGACGCACGAAGGCATCACCGGCGGCGGCAACGGTCGCGTCTTCATCCGTGACCCTGAACAGCTCGGCGATGACCCGGCGCTGAAGCCGTGGTACATGCGCGACGTGATGGACTTCAAGTTTAAAAGCACCGACAAGCCGGAGGCGTACACGTGGAGCCACATCGGGCTGGTCAGCGACAGCGGTTCGCTCGTTGCCGCGGGGCGCAACATGATCGGGCTGCACCCGAAAAGCCTGGCAGCGCGCGGGTCGGATATGCACTACGCGATCTGGCCGGACTGGGCCGGGCCGATGGCGATCACGCAGGGTGAAGGGCGCACGCTTGATTTGCATGTAGCGCCCCTGCCGCCGAACGCGCCCGACGACCAGATCATGGCGCAGTACCTGAGTTGGGAGCTTGGCGGGTTGTATGCGCACTGGGGCGCACGATCACCGGTGCAGGTCAGTATGGACGTTGAACACGTGCGTTCGTGTGAAGTGTTTCAAGTGCATCGCCTGCCGCGCTATGAGCCGCATGAACGCTTCGCGTTCGAGCGCAAGGTGCAGGCGCAATGGGTACCCGACGAACCTGCCCCGGCCAACGGCCACTGGCACTACGGCGACGTGTTCTATGGCTGGGACGTCGGCGGCAACAACGAAGAAATGGCCGGCCACGTGTGGTTTCAGGAATACCTGCGCACCGGTCGGCCAACCTGCCTTGATCGCGGCATCGCACAGGCACAACACATCGCGGACGTCGATATCTGCGCCCACAGTACCGACCCGTTCCAGCACGGCGGCATGTGCGCCCACGGCCCGCGACACAATCATTGCGCGGCGTACCCCAGCCACATGTGGTTTACCGAGTTGCTTTTTGCATACGCACTGACCGGCGATGAAGAATACCGCCGCGCGGCCGTGCGCGTCTGCGACAACCTCGTGCATTGGGTGAACGACTCGGTCGGCTTCGACCTGATGTGCGGCGACGGGCGCGAAAGCGGCCAACCACTGATCAACCTCGCATGGGCATACCAGTGGATTCCCGAGCAGCGCTACCTCGACGCCATGTGGAAAATCGTGCGCGACTCGTTCATGGCGCGCGTCGAACAACACGGCTCGCTCGTCTACATGAAGCCGCGCGAAGACCTGCCGCTGTTGCGCTTCGAAAGCTACGGCGAGTGGGCGGCATGGGAGGGCCTGTCCTGCGTGTGGGACCTGACCGGCGACGAAGATTTACGAACGTTCATCCTCAGCCAGCTCGACTGGCGCCTGACCGAAGCCCGCATGGCCACCGCCGGCACCTTCCGCCAAACCGACTTCAACGCCGCGGCTTACGCGTACTACCTCAGTGGCGGTGATCGCGCCTGGCTCGACCGCGTTGCGCGGCCGTTTCAAGCTGTTTTCCGCGCAGTCGAGTGGCCAATGGGTTACATCAAGTCCATGTACTTTTTGCATCTCGCTTTTGAGCATGACGTGGTGCGCGATGAACAGGTGCTGCTCTCCTGATGCGACTGCAATACCCACACCAACCAATTATGTCGCAGCATCCGCGCCGCGATGCTGCCGGCGGTAGTTGGTCGGTGCCAGCCCGGCGATCTTCTTGAACATGCGTGAAAAATGGTAGGGATCGTCGTAACCCAGCTCGCGCCCGATATCGACCACCGTCCGATCCGTCGTGACCAACAACTCGCGCGCGATGTCAACCTTCAGCCTCAGAAAATAGTCGATCGGCGAGTGCCCGATCTCTTCCCGGAAGCGCCGCGAAAAGTGCGACACCGACAGCCCGGACGGCGCAGCCAGCTGCGCCAGCGTCAGCGGCTCGTTGATCTGCTGCTGCATCAGTCGAAGCGATGCGGCTATCCGGTCGCCCGCTCTTTCGCCAATGCCTTGCCGCTGCAATACCAGAAAAGACAGAAGCGGCCGCGCCTGGTTTGCCGCATGCAACAGGTGAACGTGGTCATGACCGGCCTGCAGCGTTCGAAGCACATTCGCAAACATGGACTGCAACTCGTTCAATACACCGATGTGCCGAACGGGCGTGTCATTGCTGAAACCCGCCAGCGCCAACAACTCCGTCACCATGCTGCCGCGAAGATGCAGCCACTGAATCGTCCACGGGTCGGAGGATGCCGCGCCATACGCATGCGCCTCTCTCGGCACGACCAGCAAATCCCCTCGATGAATGTCCATCGACCGGCCGCGATAGCGAAGCCATCCGCCGCCGTCGATGCAGTAGATCAGGTTGTAATCATCAATCCACGCGCGCTCGATCCAGTGCCCGCGAGCGCGGCGAAACATGCCCGCCTTGTTCACGATAAGCGGCGCCAGCAGCGGGTCCTCGCACGCTTCATACACCAGCGACCATGGCAGCTGCCACATTTCAACGCCGCCGGTCGGCATCCCGTCACCGATGATTTGCATCGCCATCTGTGACACTCACCTGAAATGACATCGAATCACAAAGTCGCCTCAGCCGTCAGGTTACGGCCCGGCATCGCCTGCATCCAGCCCCCGAACGCCGAACCGCAGCACGATCATATTATCCATCATAACTAATCATTTCATCCATTCATTAAGCGATACCGCGCGAATATAGTCCATTATTCATTTCGTACCTTTATATAGAGGCAGGCATGCCAACCAGCCGCCAGATCGCCGACGCCGACGTCATCAACAGTGCCACACCGCTGGAGCAGATGTACGCCGGAACGCACCCCCGCCTGTACTTGAAAGAAGCAGACTTTAAGCGCCTTACCGATCCGGCACAGTCGGACCTCGTCCGCCGAACCGTCAACAGCCTGTTGCAAGACGCAACACAACAGTTAACCGATGTGTGCCCGCAAGCAATGGGCATTGATGAAGATCCGCGACGTTTCGGCACTGCACTGCCGTGCCTGGCTCTCGCGTGGCGGCTGACTGGCGAAGACCGCTACCTGCACACAGCGATTCGCCACATGCAAGCCATGAACCAGTGGGACGACTGGGGCAACGATCTGATATTCGGTCACTTCGCTCACGGCTACGCCGTCGCCATGGACTGGCTGTGGCACGACATCGATTCCGCCACGCGCAATGTCATGGTCGACTGCCTGGCGCGCAACACCAACGTGCTGTTTGAAGACTGGCGCAGTTACAAATCTGGCCCGCCATTTGCGTACACCTGGAATCATCACACCGTTCCGCTCAGCGGCCTGACTGCCGCCGCGTGCGCGCTGTACGGCGAGCGCCCGAACATTTCTCCGTGGCTGAACATGGCGACCGAAAAAGTGCGCTGCATCACCGCCGCCCTCGGTCCGGATGGCGTCAGCCCGGAGAGCATGGCCTACGGCGCCTACTTTGCCCACTACCTGATGCGCTGCCTGCTGCTGCTGCGCGATCTTGGCGGGATCGACCTGCTCAGTGGTGTGGCGTGGTGGCGCGAATACAGCCGTGCGCTGATTCATCACACCCTGCCGCGCCGCCATTGGAGCCGAAGTTCCGCGTTCATGATGTTCGGCGATACCGACGGTCGGCACTGGTACGGCCCGGACCCGGTCTGCCATATCTGTGCAGCTGTCTTTCAGGACGGTCACGCGCAGTGGCTTGCCGACGCGGTGGTTGCCGACGGCGCATCAGAAACAGCCGGGGAACGCATCATCAGCCTGGGTATGCTCGATGCAACCGTGCAGCCCGAACCGCCGGACGCGCTGCCGACATTTGTTCACTTCGCGGATCAGGGGCTGGCCATCGGTCGTTCCGGGTGGCACGGCAACGAAACCGTATGGGGCATTCGCAGCGGACCACCCATGGCATACTCCGGCCACCGGGCACACCGCAACCCGATTGCCGGCGGCCACATGCATGCCTTTGCAGGCACTTTTCAAATCTTCGCGCATGGCCAATATATCATCGCGCCCGCCGGCTACACACAGAAATGGACCACCTATCACAACACGTTGATGGTCAACGGCCGCGGCCAACTGGGCGAAAGCGCCGCGTGGTATGAAGACCTGCCGTTTCGCCAGGGCCGACCGATGCCGAGCATGACGGTGCTTCATGACAGCCCGCAACATCAACATGTATTGGCAGACATGACGCCCGCCTACCCGGACGAGTTGCATCTGACAAAAGTACACCGCCACTTCATCTGCCCGGCGCCGGACTGCTGGATCATCATCGACATCATCGACGCCGCACAGCCGGTCAAAGTTGAAGCCCTCTTCCACACCGGATTCTCACTTGAACCTGCAACCGACGGAACGTACTCGGGCGGCGGCCGCACGGCTTCAACGATCATTCGCCCATTGTGGCCTACAGACACGATCGGCACTCGCTCGCAACAGGAACTGTTGCACACAAACGGCACGATCGAAAAAGAACTCAACGGTTTGACACTCACAGCACCAGACCCAACAGCCCATCTGGTGCTGGTAACAATGGTCCGCGCCGGCGAAGCGGGTCAACATTTAGACCCGGGTGCGTCGACAGACGTGTCCGCCGGCCGGATCATCGTTGAACTACCGGCGGATCTCGACTGTCCGCCGATTGATATTGCATATGCAGAGCAACCCGTACTCGCCTCCACTTGAAAGGAACGTCATGAGCACACGTCTCTCGGCTCGTCGACCTTCTGCAAAAACCGTTCGAACCGGATTCACACTCATTGAGTTACTCGTAGTCATCAGCATCATCTCGCTGCTGATCTCTATTCTGCTGCCCGCACTGGCCAAAGCCAGGGCAAAGGGGCGCACCGTGTTGTGCATGAATCATCTGAAACAGCTGGGCATTGCAGAAGCCATTTACAACAACGAAGAGAACAGCTGGTACACCCCGGGCTGGCAGTATGCCGATCTGCTCAATGACAGTATCAGGGTGTCACCCGCCTATCTGCAACAGGGACCAGGCCGCACCTACAAGCACGGCGAAAAAGGATATCCCTTCAAGTGTCCGGAAGTTCAGGGCACCTACGGCGTCGCAATCAACACCGGCGGCTCGCTGCGCGAAATCACCTGCCTCGACTACACCAGAAACTCCGGCCTGCACGGCACGCAGATCGCAAGTGCCACCACCTCCAACGCGTCACTGCGATGGCGCAGAGAGTCCGACCTAAACCACTCGCCCAGCAAAGTGCTGAATATGGCCGACGGCCGCGGCTCCGGTCGCCTCGACTATTCGCAGTTCGGCATGAGCTTAAGGCATGACGACAACCGAACGATCAACCTGCTCTACGCCGACGGACACGGCATCAACTGGCGCCCGCAGACAGCAACTGCCACGTACATGAGCTGGACCGGCAGCACCACCATTTATCGATGGTACTGAGCACGCCCCCCCCGGAAACCCCGCCCCGGAAGTGTCTACATAAGTACCCCCGGAAGTATCCCCCAGCGAGCCGTCACGTCCCCGTGACGGCCACCCCCAAAAACCAAAACCCCAAATCAAAACGCGTCTCCCCGAGACGCCGCGAAACAACAATCCATCAACACCTGCATTTAAAAAACGCTGTCTTCCCTCTCTGTGCCCTCCATGGTGAATTCAAAACGCATCAAGCGTCCCTGCGGGACAGCCGCTACACGATATAGATTGACTCTTTTTGTGATTTCTGTGCCTTTTTGTGGCAAACCCCTCTCTCTGTTTTCTTCCTCTGTGCTCTCTGTGAACTCTGTGGTGAAATCTCCTTCCTCACCAAAAACCAACACAGATTTACTCACGACCCCAAAGGCCCGCTAAAATCTCACCAATGAAAATCACACGACGTCACTTCCTGCGCGCCGCCATGGCCGTCTCTGCCGGCTTCGCCGGCTTGCGCACCTACGACATCGCGCGCGCCAGCGGCACCACCACCACCGCGCCGAGCAACGCCGGGTTCGGGCCGCTCATTCCCGACCCGCAAGGCGTGCTCGATCTGCCCAAAGGGTTCCGATACCGCGTCATCTCGCAGATCGGCCGGCGCATGGACGACGGCCTGTTCGTCCCCGGCCAGCCCGACGGCATGGGCGCCTTCCCCGGCCCCAACGGCCACACCATCCTCATCCGCAACCACGAACTCAACCCCGGCCCCATGCGCAAAGGCCCGTTCGGCTGGCACAACGAATTACTCAACTCAGACACCTTCGACAAAACCAAACTCTACGCCGACCGCGACGACCAATATGCCCCGCGCCTCGGCGGCACCACCACCCTCATCTACGACACACAAAAACACCAACTCGTCAGCGAATACCTCAGCCTCGCCGGCACGTGGCGCAACTGCGCCGGCGGCGTCACCCCCTGGGGCACATGGGTCACGTGCGAAGAGCCGATCGCGAAATACAACGACAAAACCCTGCCGGCCGGCCATGGGTACTGCTTTGAAGTTCGGCCGCACGTGAAGCCGACACTGACCGACCCGATCCCGATCAAGGCCATGGGTCGTTTCAATCACGAAGCCATTGCCGTGGACCCGAACAGCGGCGCGGTGTATCAAAGCGAAGACCGCGACGAAGGCCTGATCTATCGCTACCTGCCCAACAAGCCAGGCCACCTGCACGCCGGCGGGCGCTTACAGGCCCTTGCCATGATCGGCGCGCCCAGCCTGATCACCGACAACCACGGCGAGCACCCCGCCATACCAATCGGCCAGCCACTGCCCGTGCGCTGGATCGACCTACAGGACGTCGACGCGCCCGCCGACGACTTACGTTTCCGCGGCTTCGACCAGGGCGCCGCCTCTTTCGCGCGTTGCGAAGGCATGTGGTATGGCAACGCCTGCGTGTACATCGCCGCCACGACCGGCGGCCCAAACCAGAAGGGCCAGATCTGGCGCTACACCCCCTCCCCGGTCGAAGGCACCGCCGAAGAAGCCGATCAACCCGGCACCATCGAATTATTCCTCGAGCCGAACGACCACGCATTAATCGAACACGCGGACAACCTGACGGTCGCCCCCTGGGGCGACCTGATCATTTGCGAAGACGCGTCACAATACAACGAACTGGTCGGCGTGACGCCACAAGGCGAGCTGTACCGGATCGGGTACAACCAATTGAGCAAAAGCGAACTCGCCGGCGCGGTCTTCAGCCCGGACGGGTCAACGCTGTTTGTGAATATTCAGGCGCAGGGGATTACGTTGGCGATTACTGGGCCTTGGCGCGGGTGAAACTGGAATTACCCCCTCTATAACAGCCAACTTATCAATCATTTCGCCATCACCAATGTGGCTGTAGCCATCTTAAAAGGCTTCGCACAGAGCGGCTCATCAATACACTTAGTCTTCACATTTGCCAAGACAGATTCTTCAATCCGTAGATCAACCTCGACGATCATTTCTAAAACAGCACCTCGTAGTACATTACTCGTATCAGATGATTCCAAAACGTACTCTATTTCCGCCATATCAATGTCGGCTGGTTTAGCAAACTTACATAGCAGCCCGGCGCAATAGACTCGCAAATCATCAGGCTGAAATTCATCTAAAAGACATTCGATGCAATCCGTAACACATTCGTCTCGTGACAGGCCGTCAAATCCATCCGAACTTATCTTCTCATCAACACCATCTATCCCAGATTTATTAGTTCTGATCAAGCGAATGAACTTGTCATTACTCCGTTTACCCCATGAAAACGGTTCAAATAGTTCTTTTCCCAATAGCATTTGCAATAGGCCAACGATAGCACAAGCCAGTATTCCTGAACTTACCGCACCGACCAATAGTAATTTCCAAAGGGAACCGATCAATATACCATCAACACGATCTTCCATAGTCTCTTCTGCCAAATAAATGCCAAATGAAATCAATGCCCATACCAAATTGCTGAATAAAAAAACCACCCGAAAAAGCAACCGAAATACGCAAAAACTAAAAGGACTCTAAATTTATTCGGATCGCGCTGACGACCTACTATATAGAGAACGCTCACTATTAAAGTCAACGAATAGAAAAGCCACAATGAACCCATAAATATATGATTCAGAAATCTGGGACTATTAGCCACAAATGCGTCTGAAGCACTTCCCGAAATACCAAAGAGAAATGATGTCGATTCAATAGCCGGTATGATTGCAACATCAGCGGGAGGTACAAGAAAACGCTTCGCTCGATTCCTCAAGGCACGACTAAAGCTACTGCCAAACTGCTCAAATAACTTCAGCAGCGAAAATTTCAATATCAGAATTACGACAAGCAGGCTAATTCCTAGAATAAATGGGTACAAACTAAATTCGTAACCACTAAACTCCAACGTTAAACCTAACTCGGAGACTGTTTTCATCCTACCAAACTCTTTATTTACATTCTTACTAATTTACACAATAATTCTAGATTTCTTCGCCCGGCGCACCGCTACCCAATAATTTGATGAGCATATGAGTAAAATAATTCATAAACGCCCTAGTATCATCTCCCTTTACGAAGTACTCACACTCTAAACTTTTAAATTCACGAATAACTTGCCTATCGTCAACAACGGAATAAACAATTATCGGCAGCGAAGATCTTGAAATACGCATTTCTGATCGCATACGACGAGCGGCCCGCAGTCCCGCACTCGCGCCAGCAGGTAGAACTCGATCACCGCTAGTTCTAGCTACCGCAATTTTCACATCAAGAATAATCAAGTCAAAACTCAGCAGATCGTTTCTTGAGAATCCATTAAATTCCTCTTCTGTGGTCACTTCTCTAACGCCGTGACCTTTACTTTCACAAATGTCCGCAAGGAAACCTACCGTTTGGGGCAGGTCATCTACAACCATAACCCTCAGTGACTTTTGCATTCAGATCCTCATTTCACTGATTATATACTTTTCACATTTTCTATACAATGGAATGCACATATCGATAACCGTCTCGTTCTTTGAATTTGTCTTGTTTGCAATAACTTTTCCCCCGTGAATTTCAAGGACCCGCCTGGCGACCCATAAACCTATACCGGTCCCTTGAGGCACACGGCCAATCGCCGCAGACGTTCTTGACTGCGGGCCTCGTTCAAGTATCTGTTCCAGTTCAGACCCATCAAGAGGTATTCCGTAATTTATTATTCTTATTTTGAACCATTTTGAAGTAATTACCGCAGATACTTGGACTAGCATATTATCATCAGAATATTTGATCGCGTTATCGATAATTGTAGCGGCCGCTTCACGAAACAGTCGTTCATCTATACGCCAAGTGCGATGTTCAAACTTGTCTTCCCAAACCGATACCGATATGCCTCGCAATTTCGCCTCTCCTTGAAACATCTTAGCCACATCTACAAATATCGTATATATATCTATTGGTGCCCCCTCAACTTCTTCACTACCGAGAAGAAGTAGCTCAGACATAGATAGCATTGTTCTAGCAGAACGCACGGCGCGTTCTGCTTGTTCAACGATAATATTATAAACTAGCTCCTCGCGATCCGATGATCTATACACTTTATTTGCCAAATTAATTCCATAGCCCATTATTCCGCTAAGGGGGCTTATTGTTTGATGGGCGATTGTTCCTATCAATTCATTTCGTTCGCGCTCTTTGTTAACAAGATCGATTGACACAGCAAGTAGAGTTCCAATTACCGATACAAACTCTTGATGCTCTCGAGTGAAAGCATCAGGGTTTGGGCTGTCGGCTGAAATCACGCCATGGCGCGATCGTAGAACTGATACCGGAGAAGTAATGCAAGAACGCGTCGAAAATTTGCATGCGTGCCGAGGCTTTCCTGGCAGTGGAGGTTCTTGTGTGTCAGCACAATAAAATGGCTCTTGAGTGCGAAATACATAAGCTCCATTACTTTCAGTGGGGTTACTAATCGAAAATACTTCTTCCAAGACATAATTCGGGGGACTAGGCTTTCCTATAAAAGCACTATATCGTAATACTGAAGCACGCTTGTCATAATTCCTATAAGTTGTCCATGCAGCAGGTGTCTGCTCAATGACAAACGTCAGCATTCGAGTGACTAGCTTGTGTACAGACACTTCACCATCGAAAGAGTTTTCTGTAATATTCAGCGCTTCAATTATGGTTTTAGCAATATTCATTTCGAATACTGGAGCAACTCATTGCCTAGATGCTTAAAGAACCAATGAGGAAACTGGATCTTGGCAGAACGCATATAACTAAAAATATAACGAGGCGAAAGGCGAACCCAACCAACCGAGCATTTCAGCGGCATATTAACAATCGCGCGAGCCACCAGCAAGCACCACCAATTCAGAAAAACACAATTAAATCAGGCAAACCTTTTTCAGTTATCAACTTAAAATAAAACCACTAATAGCACCAATGATTTTAATCAAATCACTGCCATCCTTGAAGATAATACGAAGACTCTGTCAAATTCTCATCGCACATAAACGCTTATAAAAAAATGATTAAGCGCTGAATGAGCTGGATAGTCTACGATTGCAGCCTCATCGGATAGAAAAGAAAACAAGTGATGTATTGACAGCTTCCAACAAAGCTCAATAACGCTCTGTTACTGGAAATTTGATCACAGGAATATAGCATAATTCCTGCCAAAAGGGTATTTATATACCCTTTCATTGAAATGAAGTGACATTAGAAGATGCTGATATTTAATCAGCAACCAAGGGATCCATTTCATGCCTCATAGATAGAAAAGACGACACAAAACATAGCTATTTAATCATTAGTCAGATCTCGGTTTCGGCTGGTCAACGGACAGTTAGATTATTTAACAGGCGATTCCACGATCACCTGCCGGTAGCTATGCCGCTTGACCGGCACGGTAATGGTACCGCGTCCGTCGTGGGTGATGGGGGCTTCGTCGGTGGACTGCCAGCCGATTTCGGTTTGCTTGGTGCGCGGGTTGCGGAAGTCGCGCACGCCGGTGTCTGCTTCCGCGTCGGTGACTTTCCATTGGGCAGGCGATGCGAATCCCAAAACATTCGCGTCGATGGTTACGTTGGCAGCGGTTTGCTCGCCATAGTTCACCACGGCGATCAATATCGAGCCGGGCTTTTTCCAGAACGCCAGGTGCACGTCCGACTGAAGGCAGACGACGCCGGTGTCCTTGCGCCACGGGCCGATGTACTCCACGCGGTCATCATCAATGCCGAACCGGGCACGGCCGGTCCATAGCGGGGTGTTCAGGCCGTTGGCGTTGCCGGACGGGAGCGCGTCGTACAGGATCGTTGCGCCGGAATACGCGCGCATCACTTCGGTCATGCGCCGGTACGGCCACTGGCCCTGGTACTCGTGCATGAAGTTGACGGCCACGCCCCATCGGCTCGACAGGGCCAGACTCATGCGCGCCTGTTCCCAGTAGTCCATGAAGTCGGTGCCGAGTTGCGGGTAGATCACGTGGTGTTCGCCGTCGTAGGCCACGTCGGCCGCGCCGAGCCAGGGCGCGATGAAGTTGTTCGTGGTGTGCAGCACGAACTTGCTTCGGCCGTTGGCTTCATGGAACGCCGCGCGCATGCGCAGCAGCAGCTTGCGCACGGAGAAAATATTAAACGTCGGCTGAATGCGCCCGTCCGGCAGGCGATAGCCCCGGCCGGCGTGGATGTCGTCGCACGCCTGCGGGCGCGAGTTGTCCAGATAGAAGCCGTCGATGCCGCACGTCTCGGCCCAGTTGCCTGCGTGGTACACGATGAAATCGCTGAGCGTTTCCTCGAAAGCCAGCCCATCGCTGACGGCCGTTTTCCACTGGTCGCCGAAGTACGCCACTTCCGGCGCGAAGCGCGCTGAGATGGTTTTCCACTCCTGATAAGGCACGGCATTGGCGCGCTGCGTGGCCAGTTCGCCGAAGATGAAACCGTTGGGCCGGCTTTGCGTGGCCTTGACCATCTTGCGACAGGCTTCTTCTTCCAGCGTGAATGGGATACTGGTCCAGATCTGGTGCCCGCCATGCTTGCCGAGGAACTGCCAGTCCTTGAACGTGTCGCCACACCACCACGAATCCATGCGCCACCCCTTGTGGATCGGCTTGACCGGCGTGGCCTGAAAGGCAAACACAATGGTGCGCGGCGCGTCAATGGTGAAGTCACTGCTGATCAGATTGAAAACCAGGTCGAGGCTGTCCGAACGATCGCGGCGCAGCTCAAACGCCGGCACGTCGTTGTTCGGCACCCACCCTTCGTCGCTGTCGGCAAACCAGGCAAGCCCGGCATCCGGCCCGCCGACGTACGCGTAAGGCGTGAACGAACCAATGACCATGGGGTTGCTGCCGACCTGGCGGCAGTCCCACAGGCGCCCGTTGCCTTCGGGGATGCGCCCGTAATCAAACCCGTAACGAATGCCCCGGCCGGCCGCGTGGTAAAGATCCACGTGCGACGGGTCGAGCGGCACCACCATTTTCAAACTGCTGAGGCGCACCGGTTGCTTGGGATTCAATGTCATTTCCACGCGGTACATGCCGTCGAACTCGGTGGTGATGCGCGAGGTGATGTTCAGTTCTGACAGTTGCGATGTCACCGAACTGACCACGCGATGCGCGGCAGCGGACTCGACGCTGATCTGCGCACCAGCTGCCGCGGCGGTTGAGCCGTCAGACAGATTGGCTTCAAGACGCATGGGCGATGCCAGCAGCGCGCGGTCCTGCGACATGATCTGCGCCGGCAGGCCGGCCGCCCCGATGGTCATGCGCCGCCCCCACATGGCAACGGCGTTGCCCTCGGCCTGGACGGGCGTCCACGGGTCGATGACCTTTTCAATATTGCCCCACTTCGTCTGCCACCATTTAAAGGACTTCGCGTGATCCTTCTTGGCGAACTCACGTTCGCGCGTCAGCGCGACCTTGCCGGCGGCGTCGAGGCAGTCCAACCGGGCGACGTAATCCCCGTGCTTTAATCCGGGCAGTTGAAGGATGCCCGACACATACGCGCGATCGTCAATCTTCAGCGGGCGCTGGGCGACCACGTTGCCGGCCGCGTCCGTCACGCTGACCTGGAATGCATGAAAGTCGTCGCGCGCGTCGTAGTTGATGAAGTCGCCATCGACTCGCAGGTAGTCGGCAACCGGGTTCAGATCCAGCTTCAGCACGACGTTGTCACCCGGGTCGTTCAGTCGCGGCTCGACCTTTCTCGTCCCGAAGGCGCGCAGGCCGACCCAGTCCGCATAAGTGACCTTGTCGTCGGGTGACGTCACGCGAATCCGAAACGCGCCGTCACCAAGCTTGTCGAGCGCAAGCGCCTTGGGGCCCACAGCTGTCTTGCCGGCAGGGATGTTCAGCGTGCCTTGCTGATGAACACCGCTGTCACTGGCAACCGACCATTTCACCGCGCCGCCCTGTTTGGACCAGGCGGTCAGTGACAGGCCGAACGTCTGTCCCTCGGGATCGGCCACGCCCTGAAGATGCACAGCCGGTGCCGACTTTGAAAGCACACACCTGGAATGCGTATCAACAACGGCGAAGGAACTGGTGCCCTCAACGGAGTTCTGTTCCCACGGGCGCTTGAAGTTGCGCGCCAACAGCATGGTCAGTGCCTGGCCGTCCTGAAAAGGCTTGTCCAGGAAAAGCGACTGGCGCGGGATCGCCATTTCCCATTCCCAGACGTTGTCACTGGTGATGCGATTGATCGGCTCCCAATTGGATGACCAGCCGATTCGGCTGTTGCCGACCGCCGGCAAATGGAGCACGTCGTAACGAGCACCGGCATAGTTGGCCAGAAACTGAAAGAAGCAAGGCTGCCCGTCGTCGGTGCGCGTGCCCGCGTCGATGAAGACTTCATAGCTGTCGTCAAAGACAACATTATCTTCCTTGTCTCGTCGGCGCAGCGCCTGAATCACGCGCTCGCCGGGGCGCATCGGACTTTGCATGGCGACGTAGAGAAAATCTTCATCCCAGCAGAGCTTGAACGTGGCCTGTCGGATACTCACCATGCCGCGCGTGGTGCGCAGGGCGCGCACGCTCAGCGCCTGCTGCCATTCCGGCGCGTTCACCGCGCCATCAATGGTCGGCTTCTGCCACGCGTAAGGGATAACAAATGTCGGTCGGCTCCAACCGTCCGCCACGGAAGCCGCCGTTTTCTGGTCGGCTTGGGCAGGAAGCGTGCCAATGATCGTCGCGAGCGCAATGGTCAATGCGGTGAAACATCTGGTTGTCACGATTCAGATACTCCCAGTTGTCGAAGGTTGATTTTCAGATCGATATTCCTGTCGCCCGCAATTGTCGCTGCGACCAACACAGAAATTGTACTGATATTTTTATCAATTACAATAGTGTAATATAAATATATATGAAATCAATAAATGATGGGGCCCAAACACCCCACGCAACACGCGTGATGCCTGAAAACGACTAAGAGCACCTCGTATCCAATCAGCGGGCACCGCCCCGCTGTTCGCGGAACTGCCTCGGACTGCGCCCCATCTCCCGACGGAACACACGAGAGAAATGCAGAGGATCGCGGAACCCGACTTCGCCGGCCACTTGCGCAATCGTGAGCGGGCTATGTGTCAGCAGAAAGCAACTTCGCTGAACGCGCAGTCGGCGCACATGTTGCAACGGCGACAAGCCCATGACGTTGCGGAACAATCGGCCGAAGTGATCCGGGCTGAGATGAGCAGCTCTGGCAAGTTGAGGCAGTGTGATGTCAGCCCGCGTGTAGTGATGGTCCATGTAGTTCATCGCAAGACGAATCGCCGGCGGCATCTCATGCCGAGCATGCGCGCCGACGCCAGCCTCTTCCAGCAAGAACGACAGCAAATCCAGCACCACTGCCTTGAGCCGCAGGCGCGACGATGAACCAAGGTGATGCATGGTGTCCGGTTCGTACGCCGGCGGGCCGGAAGGATACTGCGGATTCTGAATGCCCGGGAAGCGGCTTCGCTGGGTAAGACGATCACACAGCGCTTCGAATGTCGTGGTATCGCGCACCGGCATCTGGACGACCATCGGCTCGCGCGATAGCTCGGCCATCTCCGGTGCGCCGTCCACATTCAGAAAGAAGCACCAGGCGCGCGTGTTGGGAATACATCCCTGGCCGTACGCGCCGAAATGGATGTTGTTGATTGTCACGTGGCCCTGTTGGTAGTTGACCGCGGCATTCCCGACGCGCGCGTCGGGGATGCCGCCCTTCTGGATGTAGACGAACTCCAGATGAGGCGCGGGCGGATTGTGCAGATAGCCTGACGACCACCCTGCCCACGGAATCACGGGCAGGTCGCCCCGGTCGATCCAGCCTGCCGTACGTTCAAGCCATGCGCAGATTTCATCCATATAGTTGCAGAGCTCATCCATTGTCCATCAATCGCGATATTCCTTTAATTATACATGTATTTCAGATTCGAACGCGATCAGAAACAGGTATCGCGCCGGGCTGAATGAATAATCAGGACCGAATTTGTCCATATTAGATTTTGAGGAATCGACATCATGCAGAAGATCAGGATTGCCTTTCTGGGTTTTGGCGGCATTGCCGGCGCACACGCTCCAGGCTTTAAGGCCATGACGGATCAATGCGAAGTGGTCGCCGTTGCCGAACCGGATGCGGGCAACGTTCAGCGGGCGCGCGACGCATTCGGCGATCGGCTTCGCGTATACAACGATTACCGCGAACTGCTGGCAAAGGAGAACGTGGACGGCGTGGACATTCTGCTCCCGCACCACCTGCACGCGCCGGCGACTGTCGCGGCAGCTGAAGCCGGGTGCCACGTACTGGTTGAGAAAGTGATGGCGCGCAATGTCGCTGAATGCGATCAGATGATTGAGGCCTGCGAGCGCGCGGGGGTTCTTCTGCTGGTGGCGCACGACCGGCGCTACGCCGGGCCATGGGTCGCGATGAAACGCGTGCTGGAGACCGGCGTGCTCGGGCGCGTGTTCTACTGGAAGCTGGAACACAATCAGAATGTCAGCCTTCCCGCGGCGCATTGGGCGTTCAGCAAAGACCGGATCGGTGGCGGCGCGATCATGAGCTGCCTCACACACCAGATCGACGCGCTGCGCTGGTATGAAGGTGAAGTCGCGTCCGTTACTGCCATGTCGCAGACTATTCCCACGCGCATGGAAGGTGAATTTGCAGGCGTCATTGCAGCCAGGACCCGGTCCAACGCGCTGGTCAACATGAGCATCAACTGGTGGACCCGGTCCAACAGCATGGGATGGACCGCTGACGGGCTCAGCGATAACGCGGAACATCACGGCCTGTGGTACGAGTTGAACCAGTGCTGCGGCACGCATGGCGAGGCATACTTCCTTCACGAAAAAGGCACTTATGTCAAACTCCATGAAAAGCCCGAACAGCCGATAACGTTGTTTGACGCGGACAAGGCGCTACAACAATTCACGCCTGTCATCTGGCCAAACGAATCCGGCCACGTCAACTGCATTCGGCAATGGATCAGCGCGATTCGCGGCAAGCCGGCGGAACTGCTGACCACCGGGCGCGAATGCCGCGGGACTGTCGAGGTCGCCGAGGCGGCGTACCGTTCAATCGAAACCAGCCAGGCGGTTCATCTACCACTACAACAGACACAGGAGCTTTGTGATGCGCATCGGTCTTGATCAATTCACCCTGCATCCGTACGACAACCCTGATCCGTTCTTCGCGATCCAATGGGTGCTCGAACAGAAACTGCAAGGCGTGCAGTTTGGCGGCATGCGAAACCTCAGCGCGAATCTGGACCTGGGCAAGTTGCGCGAGATCGATGCCGAGTGCGCCCGGAACGGACTGTATTGTCTGGGCAGTGTCAGTTCTCCCAATCCTTACATCGGTCTGAAGGAGCGCAATCCCGACGATGTGGTTGCCGACCTGACCGAACAGATCGAAGCGGCAGCCGCAATGGGCTGGCGCGAACTGCACACGACCATGGGCGGGTTGGACGAACGGCTGTGCACTGATCCACCATGGAATCAGTACCGACAAGCCACCACTGATGTCTTGCGCCGACTTCGCCCGGTGCTCAAAACGAACGGCTGTCGGATCAACCTCGAAGACCATGGCGATGTCACAACGTTTGAACTGGTTCGAATGGTGCAGCAGGTCGGTCCCGACGTGACGGGCATCTGCCTGGATACCGCGAACGTACTGTGTCACGCGGAAGACCCGTTGGAAGCGGCGCGGCGCGCAGCGCCATATGTTCACCAGACCCACATCAAGGATGCGATCATCTACTTCACCGACAACGGCTACACACGCCAGGGTCGCCCGCCGGGGCAGGGGGTTATCCCATGGGCCGAAGTGCTGACGACGCTGGCAGCGTTCAAGCCGGATCTCTGCTTGTCCATTGAAGACCACAAGTGGCAGTGGGAATTTCGAATCTTCGACGCTGACTGGCTGGCGCTGCACCCGGACATCACCCCTGCGGAACTGGGCAAAGTCTGTCGCACCGCATGGGAAGTCACCCAGCGCATCGCACAGGGCAAACTGCCGGAGCCCGAGGCGTATGAACAGATCCCGTTCGCCGAACAGATCATCGAACGCGTGCGGTTCGGCCGGGATCATCTGCGGGATGTGCTCAAAGCCATGTGACACTGGACGCTGGATTTGATTACCGGCAAACTGAAGACGATCGCGAGTCGTGGCACCCCAAGAGGATTTTTAAGCCAACAGAGCAGTCTCTTGCGCAGAACAGCCATTCCAGCCAAATCACCGGGATTTCGAGAAAAACCAGCCCGTCCACTGGACTTTATATACATGCTTGCATATTGATATACATGAATGTATATTCGGTGTATTGTCGTCCAAACGAGGTCCGTCAGGAGCCCGTCCGGGGAGTCCATTCCGGGGTCGGGAGATATCAGGTTTGGCGCGGGACATGCCGTTGAAGAACGTCGAGCCGGCGCCGACCAGGCAAGCGGCTGGCGACCATTTAAATGGATCGTCCGTGCCACCTGATCAGCAACGCTTCGAAACGCGCGACGCGCTTCATTTCATCTCAAACACCATCACCTCACTGAAGGAGAAGCCACATGACGACCCGATCCCAATCAACTCACGATGGTTTCACACTGATCGAATTACTGGTGGTGATTTCGATCGTTTCACTGCTCGTTGCTGTGCTGCTGCCCGCGCTCAGTTCCGCGCGCGAGGCTGCCCGTGCCAGTGTCTGTAAATCGAACGTACGCCAGTTCATGATCGGGTTTCGTCAGTACGCCGACAGCAACAAGGAATGGTGGCCGGTCTCCGGGTACAACCACACCGCCACGTGGGCCGGCGTCATGGCCAAGGAGCTTCAGCTTCGGTTTGTCTCCGAGTACTTCAACAACACACTTTACGCGCCCGGGCTGATCACGCGCGACTTTTACTCAACGGATCGTCAGAACGGCATCTTCCACTGCCCCACCGAACACAAGCAGTTCACCAACCTCTGGGGTGGTGAAAACTCAACCAGCTACCGCTACAACTCCAGCTACGGCTCGGCCTGGGGACTGGGCATTAACGACACCTACGCAGCCGGTGGCGCGGATGGACGCGTGCGCGATGCGGATATCCTCGTGCCATCCAACACGATCGTCATTGGCGACGGCATCGCCGCTACCGGCAACTTTGAATACAAAATCCAGGGACTCGGCGGGCCGTCGCATGTGTCGGATTACCACGGCGGCGGCGCAAACCTGCTGTGGGCCGATGGTCACGCGTCACACATGAAGAAAAGCGAAATCACCACCGATCATTTCGATCGGCGCTTCTGAATCACGGCAGAAACAAACGCGATCATGCTCGGACGGTGAAAATGAACCAGACCTCACAAGCCAGCAAGGCGCGACCACGTCAGCGACGATCGCTGCGCCCGACCATCGGACACGTGGCCGAAGCATCAGGCGTTGCCAAGACCACGGTCTCGGCGATTCTCAACAACCGGCCGCACTGCTATGCGTCTGCCAAGACGCGTGAGCGTGTCAAGAAAGCAGCGGCAAAGCTGGGATATCGGCCAACGCCGTCTGCGCGCGGGCTGTTGGGCAAGTCCACCGGCACGATCGGGCTGGTGGTTACCGGCGCCGACAACGAAGTATTTGCGCGCAAGATGATCGGCTTTGAAACCGCCGCCACTGCCGCGGGGTATGTGCCGCTGATTCACACCATACGCGCCGAGCCGGATTGCGAGGAGCAGGCCCTTCGCCGGCTGATGGATCATTACGTGGACGGCATCGCGATCTACCCGCTGGAGCGCGGCCCGCACGACGAGCTGCGCCGGCTGGCGGAACACGGCTTCCCGCTGGTCACCATGGATGGTGGTGATCGTCTGGGGGTGGACCTGCCGATCAGCGATGTGTCGCCAGACTACGTGCAGATCGGCGCGTTGCAGGCGAATCATCTGATGCAGATCGGGCGCAAGCGCATCGGCCTGATCACCGCGGAGGAACGCTGCTTTGTCAACGACCTGAAGATTGAAGGTTTTCGCGAAGCGTTGCGCGCAGGCGGTGTCGAACTGGCTGCGCACATTCGCCTGCCGCTGCCGATGCAGACAACGCAGCACTGGCTCGTGGAGGAGTTCGAGGTGCTGCGCAACGTGCTTCGCGAGCAGGCGGCGCAAGTGGATGCAGTCGCGGTTACCGGCGATCCGATGGGGTTGGCCGTGATTCGTTATGCCACCGAGTTGGGCATTCGCGTCCCGGAGGACCTGGCCGTGGTGGGCACCGATGGCCTGTCGGCCACGAGCCTGGGCGCGATTCCAATGTCGACTATTGCGCAGGAGCCTGATCAGTATGGGCGTACGGCTTTTGAGTTGCTGTCCGAGCAACTGGGTCATGCGGATGATCGGCCAGCGGTTCGGCGAATCAAAACGCCGGTCCAACTCTACGCGCGCGCGTCGACAATTGGGGCTCCGACGCCGGCATGATTTAACAGGTAGGTGACGGTCGAATGTGGAAGGTGCCCCGATGATGCAACGTGAATTGCTGTTGCTCCAGCCGCTCGAACAGCATGAGCAGACCCGCGACCACTACCGGCGCATGCTCGCGACACTGGTTCTGGATCAAGTGGATTTCGAGTTCGACGAGCACAATCAGTTGCCCGACGAACTGCCCGGCGATCTGTCGCCATACCGCAATGTGCTGATCTACGCGGAAGACTACGCACATTATGCGAAGCGCCTGGCACACGACTTTCCCGACGCCGACGCGTATGTGCGCAAGCAAAACCAGGACAACCACGACTATCGCTTCACCCCGTCACGCGATGGCCGGCGCCGTTTATTCGTTCGGCCGCTGGCAACCCTGTGCCACGATCGTCAGTGGGCGGTGCTTTACTGGGCCATGCATCTGACCATGCCGTCATCCGGATTCAAAGCTCGCCAACTCGCACGCTCAGACCAACAGGTGTTCCAACAGCTCTTTGATCGGATATGCAACCAATGGGAGACACTCGCGGAGGAAAGCCGGTTGCGTCCGTTGAAGGGGAAGGGCAAGCCGCAGGCATGGAGCGAATACACCGGCATCCTTCAGCGCACGCTAATGGATCTGTCGGTAGTCACCAGTGATGAACGATTCCACGACATTGCCGAGCAATCCGTGCGCCTGTATCTGGCTGATCCGGATACGCCGAACGCCCCGCGCACCGGTGACCAATTCAGTATCGTTGAATCCGTGGTGCAGCTCTACGAGAAAACGCGCGAGCCGGAGCTGCGCCGGTTTATCCAGTTGCGCCTCAGGCAGCGCCAGGAAAACTGGCAACTCTGGCGCGGGTGTTACGGCTTGTGGCCGGACGACCAGTGGCTGCGCGATTCCACACTACACACCATGGTGGTGCCGGGCGTGCGCGCTGCAAACGTGCTCGACGACTCAGGCTTTGACCGCGAAAGCATGTACCAGCAGGCAGTCCACCAGGCCAGGCTCACCGAGCAACTGCTGCGCGATGAAGAAAGCGGGCTATACCGCTTCGGCTCGGACGGCGCCGCGCGCCGGACACCACTGCTCATCGGCCACGGCTCGTTCTGGCACCTGTTCGCATTGGCCAATCTGTTGACCCACCTGCCGCGTGAAACCGATGGGTACCAGGAGGTCGCCGACATCTTCCAGCGCCTCGCCGAAGCGCTCGCAAACATGCAGGACACCGACGGCCTGTGGCACGGCCTGTTGGATCAACCCGACGCGACGACCGGTGACGTCACCTACACCGGCGGCATTGTCGGCGCAATGTATCGCGGCCTGGGCCTGGGCGTACTCGCGCGCGAACCGTTCGAAGCGATCGCCCGGCGCGGGCTCGACGGCCTGAAGCTGCGCAACTTCGCAGGCTACGCCGCCGGCGGCGCATGGGGTTGCGCGCTTTCGCTGTCACCTCGGTATTACATGGAACGCCCATACGGACAGGATCTGCACTTTGGCAGTTGGCAACAGCTGTATCCGATGGTGGAGGCGCTGCGATGCGCCAAAGAAACACGACAAGTCAGCATGATCTCGCAGATAAATGAAAGCTGACACGACTTCCTGCAGACCCGGTCCAGCCAGCCAAGCGCCATCATGCGATCATTCCGGCCGCATATAACGCCAAGCTTTCCCATCGTAGATCGCCAGCGTCGGCTTGCCGTCGGGCGTGTTGGCGCCGGTGTCGAGCGCCACATCACCCGCCTTGGGCGCCTTGATGGTTTTCGTGTCCACCGGCATCAGGTTCAGCACAGTGCCGTCGGCCGCCCCACCTAAATACTGCCGACGCACACCATTTTCATTTAACGCATTAATACGGGACATACCGATGCTCGCGACTTTGAGCATATCCCTGTTCGGCACTTCCACGTCAGACCGGGCAATGCGCTGCGCGACCAGCACGCGAGCAGGACCGGATTGCGGGTTCTTTCCATCCCAATTGTGGAACTCGTAAAAGTTGCCGTTGATTCGGCTGTCGTAAAGCCGATCGACTTCGAATGCCGTCTTCCAGCCGCGCACGTTCCAGAAGTGGTTCTGCTCAAGGCGCAGCTGGCTGACCTGATCGGCTTTCAGCGCCACCCCTTCGCCATAGAACACCGTGCAGTTGCGGATCGTCACAAGATTGGCGCGGCCTTCAATGCGGAAAGCGTGCTTACCATTTTCCCCCTCAATGCGCACGTCACTGATATGCGTGCTCAGTGCCGGTCCGCCCGCCTTCGACACGCCCAGGTAGACCCCGAACCCGCCGCGCGGCGGGTTCATATAGCAGTCCCGAATGGTCGTATCCGCTGTGAAACCGCGAATATGAACGTTGGACGGCGCCAATGATGCGGCCGGCTCGACCTTCTTCCCGTCGTCTTCCAGTAACCCGTCCGTGGGATCGTCTTTGAGATCTTCCGTCAGCTTAATCTCGTGCGACAGCGATGGCTTGGGCAGCGGCGCCCAGTTGTAAAACGAGCAGCCGATGATGCGCAGTTCCGTGTTGCTGTAGTTATCACGAATCGCGCCACGGTAAGGTGACTTGATGTCAGCGAAATTCTCAGCCGACCAGACCAGGTTGTGCGCGCCGGGTGCTTTGTTAATGAAGATGCAGCCGATGAAGCGGCACAGTTCACTGGTCACGTTGTAGACATTGGCCACCGAGAAGTGCCCGACGATGTTGACATTCGTAAAGCGGTGTTCCTGAGCGGCGCCGGCTTGCATGTTTCGCGCCAGCAGTAAGCCTACGGTTGGGGCCTGATCGCCCTGCGCACGCTCGGCGTCAATCACGAGGTTCTCCATTACGCAGTGGTTGCTACCCGTCAGATCAATCGCGGGTTGACCGGGTGTATTGACGATGATTTGACTGGACCGCCCTGCCCCCACAAAACGGATTCCGCCATGGTAGCCGCCCGGCGGGGAACTTAGGTCCAGTGTCTTGTTCAGCACGTATTTGCCCGGCGGCAGGTCGATCTGTCCCTGCCGATTGGGCAGCGAGTCGACCGCTTCCTGAAGCGATGCGAAGTCGGCTGCGTTGATATGAGCGATCGGCGGCGTCTGGTTTTTGGCCATCGCCACAGGCGCCCAACCGATCAGCGCGATAAGAAAACAGACAACAATACGATTAAGCATAACTTGAAACTCCTGAAGGACTGGTCGCGAGAATGAATTGCGAACCGCACTTTGCCTCTCTTCTCTAAGTCAGCACTTCGCAATCATTTCGATAACTCTTGAGAAAACAGCGCTGGAATTTTGGTCACTGTCGGTAACGGACGGTCTTGCTGCAGCGCATCGAGCATTTCCAGCGCTTTGTGTACCAGCGCAGACGTATCAAACCCCAGCCACGTCACCGGCGTGCTGCACGCCGGCAGCCGGGGGTAGTTGCACTGGACTACCACGTCCAGGTCTTCGCCCACCTGCACGCCTGCGTCGCGCAAGCCCTGTGTTGCGTCGGCCGCGAAATGATCGTCGGTCACGATCAACGCATCCGGTCGGTTCGGCGTATCACGATCAAACAACAAATGAACCAGATGCCGCGCCCAGCCGGACGGGTGAAACGTGACGTGGTGTTGCCAGCGCGGGTCGCTTTGCAGGCCGTGCTCCGTCATGGCCTGGGCCCAGTCATTTAGCACATCACCGCCCGGATGGTCGTCACCCCCCACGAGCAAGGCCACGCGCTGTCGGCCGCGACTGGCGAGGTACGCCATCGCCCTCTGACGAAATGCATCCAAATCCGGATAGAGCATCGCGGCTTCCGGGATGTCCGCCCGGTCCGTAAGCACGACGCGCGCCACGTTCGGCAGTTGCATCACCGGTGTGTCCACCATGTCCTTGCCGGTCTGCACAAACAGCAGCCGGCCCAGACGATGTGCTTTCAAATCCGCCGTCAGCGCCAGGTAATCTTCGCTGTCATCGCGCGGGCGCACCTGATGGTATCGCAACATGCGCCCAGGCCGGGCGCTCATCGCCGCCTGCATCTGTTCGTCCAGCGCCTGGCAGAACCGTGTCCAGTGATGCGGATCGTCCGGCGAAGACATATACACCAGGCCGAGATTGCATGCGTGCGGCAGATGCTCGGCCACGAACACGCCGCGCTGTCCGCCGGAGATCAGAAACCCGTCATGCTTCAGTCGCGTGATCGCCTGCATGACCGTGGCTCGGCTCACGCCGAACTGGTCTTCCAACTCGTCGTACGTCGGGATCTGTCGGCCGGGCGTCCACTTGCCTTCCACGATGCGCTGACGAATAAACTGGTCGATGCGCGGATGTTTGGCGTGAGCCGCCGGCTGTGACATTTTGGATAAGGATTTTGGCATCAAAGGTCTTTTCAAATTTCAGGGAAAGCGCCAAACACTGGGAATCACGTCAAAGTACGGGCGCATCCGGTCGCGCGACGCAACCCCGCCCCAGTGGAGCGTCACAAACTCGGGTTGCTTCGTTGAACCGTTGTACCACGGCCAAGGCACCATCAAACCATCAGGCCCGGTTGGCAGCATGTTGCCTCTAAAGGGGTTCAACCCCAAGCCATTCGGGTTATGCCAAGACTCAAGTTCAAGCCACTGCACGTGCCCGTCCGCGTAGAGCACGTTGCCGCCTCGGGCTTCGTTGGGCTCATGATTCTCACGGCCGAGACCGCTGTCCTGGTATCGCGTGTCTCCCGGCGGTTTGACCACGTCGAACAGCAACGGCCACTCACTGGTTGCGCTGGACAAGTGCAAGCGGAATTCCCGTACCGGCGCGGTGGCACTGGCCTGGTTCTGGCCGCCTGTGCCGTAGTAGACCCAGTGACCGCAGATACCGTATGCGGGGTGCAGCGACAGGTTCCCCGGATCCTGACCGAGCACATAGCCGCCTGCCATCCAGCTGCCTGGCGGAAGTGTTCGTTGATTGCCCGGACAATACAACACATCCTTGCCGGCATAGTCCTTGCGCACAATGTCACGAAAACGCCCGACCCGATCGTGCCAGGTCGCTCCCTGTTGGCCGCCGTAACGATCCATGCCGTTGATCAATTCCAATCGATTGGCGCCCGGCATGTTGGCGCTGGGTGGCCGATCAGATTCATCGACTGCGAACGAGATGATCGCAATCCCCAATTGGTGCTGGGTCGCCGCGCAGGAAACAACCACCGCCTGCCGCCGCGCGCTCGCCAGGGCTGGCATCAGCAATGCAATCAACAAGGAGATGATTGAGATCACCACCAGTAGCTCGATCAAGGTAAACCCCCGCCGGGGTGTCGCACGAAATTGAAGGGACATGATCGGTTCCTTTCGTGAGAACAAGAAATGATCTTGGTTTAATTTCAATTTGAACTATACTGAGGCCGAGTGTTCTGTCAAGTACTTTGTGAATGCTTTCACCGACTTTCTTATGCAATACATTATTTTTAAACGATTTAATACGGTTTAATTTAAAAATAAACTGAATTCACGATTAACCGATGCGACTTCTGTATCACCGGAGACGAGACATTGAATCGAAGACAATTCCTCATACTGACAAGTGTCGCGACAGCGTCCTCAACCGCTTTGGGTGGGGAAGGAACGAGTAAGAATTCGGCGCCGCCAACCCCGCTGGTCAGTCGCCCGGCCGGCCAAAGATCTCAAATCGAAGTGACTCGGCGCTGGCTCGTCTGGCACGATCCAAGTCGGCAGGTCCAACCGTGGGCCTGGCCGGATGTGCCGTGGTCTGCACTGACAGCCGAGCACGTGCGCGCGTTACCGGGCGCGTGTGAAGACATGGCTCGCTACTCGCCGGTCGACGGGCTCGAGACGTTAACACCAATCAACCTCGCGCGCGAGTTGCCGCAATGTCGCACCTCATGGGCCGCATACATTGACGGCGACCATGTGGTTATCGCCATACAGGGTGCAAACGCATCGGCGATTGATCCAAGGTTGGCGCCATTCAACCAGGATGATTTCGGCTGCGCGTTTCAGCTGGACGGCTCGGCTCGCGGTTTGTACTTCGGCCTGAATCAGAATGGGGAACACGTGTGCTGGGCGCAGGTGTGGGATAGACACATCCAACCGCCCGACGCATTTGACGATCCGTTCTGGGCCGAGCAACAAAAGAACCCGTGGCGTCACATGGACGGGTATGAAGCTAGGCTGTTAAAGGACGCCGACTATACAACGGCCCTCTGGCGAATCGAACGCGCGCGCCTGGAGCGTGGCATCAAACACGGCCGCATCCGATTCACCGCTTCGCGCCGGTGCTATCCCACCAATGAGATGGTTGCCTGGGGTTCCGGAACCTATTGGGCGCCACGTACCGCAGAGATGGGGGAACTGTTTCTTGGCCCGGCATCGCAAATACATGATGGCAAGGCCGGCCCATACCCGCGCCGCGTCGAGATGTACGCGACCGCAGACAAGGCACGCCTGATCGTGACGTGGGCCGGGCTCCCCGACGAGGCGATGCAAAGGAAACTCGCCAAAGATTTCTACGGCAAGTTCTTCCCGAACTGTGTCGTTATCGTCAACGGGCAGGAAAGCGTAGCTGAACTTGCCCCAACCACGGAGCATGAGCTGGAACTCGATGACGGTGAACTGCGCATCGAGGTGCTCAGTGGCTTTGATCCGCCGACGGTCATGACGATGCAACATCTGTCCGGGCAACGGATCATTACGGGCAGGCACCAGCGCGAGACCGCAGATTCAAAAACACCCAGCCGGCAAATTCTGGTCGAGCGCTTCGCATCCTGGCACGAGTCTGCCGAGCGCGTGTACCACGGCGAAGGGCGCTGGGGCCAAAAAAAGGGCCGTGGGATTTACAACATCTCGCACAACGGCGCGTTTTATGCGACACCTTACGCGCTGGCCTGCCTGCACCTGGATCGCCGGCCGGTGTACGTCGAACGAGCTACGGCGCTCTGCGAACGAGCACTGACAATGCAGAAGCCGGAGGGTTGGTTTCCTGCCGTGATGCTCGACCCCCAAGGCGCGATTCCGTTCCGTGACGGTGCATTCGACACCGGATCAGCCGGTGAGTGCCTGATGCTGGGCTATCAACTCACCGGCAAGTCGAAATACCTTCATGCGGCTCGGCGCATCGTCGATGCGTACCAGCTTTACCCATATGAAGTGAACCACAACTACGCCGCATTTGCACTATGGCATCTGTCAGCGATGCTCAATGTGCAAGCCGAACCGACACTGCTGGACCTGGCGGTGTACTACGCCGAGCATCACGTGGCGCGCAACCTCACGCCCGACGGCATTCACGGCGGACACAATTACTACGGCGACTATGGCGCAATCACGCTTAAGGGCTTAGCCCGCCTGCTCGCAGTGATGCCGCGCACGCATGGATACAGGCCGCAACTGCGCGACGCCGTGGTGCGCATGAGCAACCACATGCTCTTCCGACAGCAACGCGACGGTACATTCTCTGAGCGTAACCGCCGGTATATCGGCTACACGTCGCTCAAGCCCGCGATCGGCTTGGCGTGGGCGGCCCTTGCGCTGGAGACGGACGACGCCGAACGGATCCGGCCTGGCCTCATACGCGCCCTGCACACAACGAAACGGATCGAAGGTGAAATGATTGCGTTGATGAGATCGGGGGTTTAACGCTTCGACGAGCGCCGGCGTCTGGCCTTGGGCTGTACTGCTTCGCCAAACATCGCAAGGAAACAAACCCGCTTGGTGATCGGCTCAAGCTCTCGCGGCTGCTCATTCCAGATACCCACGGAGAAAGTCGAGATCACGGTTGACGGCGGCAATTTCATGTCGATCGACAACCCATCGCAATACCAGATTACAAACGACGGCCAGCCCGGTGAGTGGTACCAGCCGCCCCTCTTCGCCAGTTCCGGCGACGCCGGCCGGGACTCGGGCCACCTGACCGAACTGGCGGACTTTGTCAGCGCGCTGCGAGACAAACGGAAAACGAACTACTCCAGCATTGACCACAGCTACCGGTCGATGGTGCTTTATCAGGCGATGGCCACGTCAGCGGCGCAGAACGCGCCCGTCGATATACGGTATGAAACGATTTAGAGCGACTGACAAAAGCAGGAGATGGTTGCTGGAGGCCGGTGCCTGATAAGACATTCTCACTGGGCACTCTGCCAGCTCTGTTTAGCGGGTGTCGAAGGGGCGCTTCAGCCGCAACATGCCATCGCCACGTTGTGACGCTATCAACTTACTTCTTATCAAGTAACTGCCGCCCTTACTTTCGTTATTGCTCCGGGGAGATGTCGCTGACCTGCCTGAGGAATTCGCGGGCGAGATCCGGCTTGCGGTCGGCGAGTGACTCAAGCCAGCTTTCGAGATTGCGTTTATATGCCTGACGGGTCTGGTTGAAACTCCGTTTCAGCTGACGTAAAGCGTCTTCCCGTCTCTCGGGCTCGATCATGACGTCCGGCAATGGAAGACCGTGTCGATTGACTTCACTTGGACGATCAACCCCATTGCGCAATTGCGCCTCGGTACATGTGTGAAGGAATCGATAAACCCTGGCGCGGCGCCGAACCGCATCCGCGTCGGTTTTCGCGCCGTGCACCCAGTTTATGGCCGCGTTGACCGTCTGTTCTGTTATCAATTCGGGATCGGCCAGCCACGCTCGGCCGAACGCTTCCATTGCCTGATCGTACAGTTGCTGATTGTCTCGCTCATCGCGCAGAAGCATACCGATACGCCAATTGGCATAGACACGCATTCGCGGCGTCAAGTCATCGCGCTCAAGCAGCTTCTGCCATGCAGCGACGATCTGTGACTTCGGTGTGCGTTCAACGTGTTCGTGCCAACTCTGCTCCCAGAATCTTGGGTCCAGGTCCATCACTTCGCGCATGGCGAGCTGCGCCGGCGTCCAGCCGAACATGAGATCGCGCGGATACGCTTTTAACCGGTCGTCACGTTGTCGTCGAAGCAGTAATTCGATCTGTTCCCGCGTGTGCTGATGATAGACACGTGGTTGCGGCGAGTTCAGCGGCGTCTGGCTGACGTAACGCTGCCACCAGTTTTCAAATAGCTTGGTTCCCGACAGGACGGACTGCTCGTCGTCGGCCTTTTCGGCCCAGACTTCCCAGTCGCCGACCCACAGGCGGGAGAAGTGCTTACGCCCGAACTGATCGATCCCGTATGAATTTTTACTGACAATCTGAATCGGCAGTTTTGCAGGCAGCTTGTTCGCATGAATCGTATGTTGATGCTTCCGGCTGGTTCTCATGACTGTACCTAGCGCCATGTCGAACACGTAGCTGGCAAGCGTCTGATCATTCGACCGGTTGACTTGATACCGCACAAAATCGTGGACGAGGCGCATGTCGTGAATCGAAGTAGCCGAACACGGTGTTGAGAACTCAGCAACTCCGATCAGACTCAGTTCAGGCGCGTCGAGCGATCGGAATATGATTCGCAGGTCATCTGGCTGCGGCTTCCATCTAACAGGCAGATTGGCCGGGTCGCCGCCCGTGCGCGACCAGTGCACGGCTTCTTCAACGACGACCGGCCAGTCGAGCGCGTGATCGCTTATCGCTTTTTCTGTGCCGATGCTCCCGATGTCGATGTCATGCCAGCTATTGAGAATGCGAACGAATAGAATCACGGTCTGCGCGTTGGGATCGCCGCGTCCGTCCATCTGCGTCGCACCGGGGTTGTTGTACAGGTCCTGTAGAAAACGGATGATCAGCGGCGTCGCTGTTTCCGGATCGCCAGCTTCCTTGACACGGCTACGGATTTCGCCGAAGACCTTCGGCCAGACGCGCAGCAACTTTAAGCTGAATAGCTCAGGCAACTGATGCATCGCCGCCTTGACTGACTCGGCCGAAGCGCCTTCAACCTTGTCAGCGCCGAGAACCTGAATAACGCGGCGCTGCAATGTCGCATCCGTTTTTGCCAGCTCCAACAGCCGCGGACGTGCTTTGCGTTGTTTCCACTCGAAGTAGCCAATCGCTTCCCACCAAAGCCACACCTTGTCGGTCTGGGCTAGTTCCAGAAGCGCGTCTGTTGTGTCCAAATGTTCAGCGAATCGAAGGCACATGAATAAGGCATAGTTGCTCCAGTACCCCTCCTGATGCTTGAGAATTCGGACAATTGAATCAAGATGCTCCTGTGAAAGAAGCGATGCGCGGCGGGCGAGCAAAGGTGAGATTTCACGACAGCCATAGCCGCCTGCTTCGAGAACCTCCAATGCCGGCTCGACGAACTCAGGGAAACCCGCCCAAAGCCCAAGGGCCGCGCCGTATACCTTGTTGCCCGGTGTCTTCACCCAGCGAGCAGCGACATCGCGAATTTTCCTGGATTCTTCGGCTGTCAGGTCTTCCGGGATTCGAAGGAAGCCTGATTGTTGGATTTCGAGCCAGCAGTTTGTAGCCAGCGGGCCGCACACCAGGTCGAGGACGGAAATCACTTCCGCGCGCGACTGAAACTGCCTGTTGGCAAGCGTTGCGGCGTCTTTGACCGGCACCCCCAGTCGCTTGGCCATATCTTCCAGAAAGTCTGCGTAGTTCTGTGGCGGCGCGTCAGGATAGTTCACACAGATGTTGTGATATGTGTGCTGCTTCGGCGTTTCATCGATAGTAATCAGGACAATGCTGCGGTGCGAAAGTTTGTCAGATGCGAATTGCCAGGTCGTACCCCCTCGGCCGGAACTGCTGTTGCGTGGTCTCAGCTGATGGCGCTTGCCGTTCTTGTCATATGCGAATATCGGCCCATTCGTGTCAAGATTGCGACTGCTCTTTAAGACAAATGTGCCAGCGTCGTAGCCGCCGGCTTGTGATGATAACAATGTCAGCGTTGTCTGGGCGTCTCCCGTTGCCGCCAGTGGTTTATCTACTGTGTATGGCCCTTCAAACTGCAACAGCGCCTTGCCCGGCGGGCCTTCATAGAATTCGATCGTCAGGTCCACGTACTTCACGCGCTTGTATGTTGTAAGGAATCCCAGAAAAGATCGATTGCGGATCTCTCTTGGAAACGTGCTGGTGATCGCGACGTATTTCTCTTTTCTTAACGCATCAAGCCAGCCGGCCCCAGCAGCGCCATTGACTCGACCCTCCTCGGAATCCTTCAATCTGGCAAACGGCCGAAAGTGAATGTTGTCGTCCAGCCCGGCTGACTCAAAGACAAAGTCGCGCTGTTGTCTGCCCTTATCCCAGACGAGCGTTGTCAACTGCGGCGTCAGCGGCTCGGGCATCAACTCGCCGTCCGGTGAATACATCGCTTCCGCACCGTCGATCTGCACGCCGACAAGCTTCAGTGGCAGTGGGTCACCGGACGTGTAGAATTTCGGGCGATTCGCTTCAGTCGTTGCGCGGAATGCAAGGACGCTTAGGATGACTGCCGCGAATATCGCTACCAACAGGCCGCCGCGTCTGAGTCGTTTACTCAATCCATTACCCCCAGTCTTCTATTGCCGGGACGTCAGAGTCATCAGACAATTCGTCGATGACGATATATTCAGAATACTTCCCCAACAATTGTACGGGTCCAAAATTACAAAGATTGCCCTATTTTTTCAACGAATACTCGATTGATCAATGTGTTTGCTTTTACCCGTTCTTGTAACTAATAGGAGGACGTTAAGAAACCGATATTACCTTTGCGAGATCGAGCATTTAGCTTTGAAGCGAGCGGCATCAAGAAATTTCCCGATCCATTCCGTGGGAGCAACATGTTGAGAACGATAACAATTCTTCTGTCGGTTATGCTTGCGGCAGTTGCTCGGGCTGAGATTGTTTCTGAAGAAGAAGCCGAGCGACAGGCAACCGAGATAGTTACCCAATTTCACAATGGTGGATTTAAAGAGAATGCGCAGCAAGTGGCCGCCCGGAAGGATCAATTGATTCAATGGGCAAAGGCTTACCCGAATAACGCGTTCATCGTGTATGCAACAGGCTTGGCCAATCTGGCGGCTGACGATGTTATCGGCTCACTCAAATATATGAAGTCTGCTTATGAAGCCTCCAATCACAATCAGGCGGTGGGCGCTGTATACGGCCTGACCCTTAAGATGGCCGGGAAACCGCGCCAAGCCGTGGCGGTGATGCGTCAACTTCACCAGGAAAACCCCGATGTCCTGATACTCCGACTCAACCTGACCTGGTATCTGATGTGCGTGCAGGAATATCGCGAAGCACTGGACATCTACGAAGACATTCAGAAAGGCGGGATCGGCGGGACAGATGAAGATCGTGCCATCATTTTGATGAACAAGGGACAGTGTGAGTTGTACCTTGGACAACACGAAGCTGCGATCAACACATTGGAACAGGCAAATCAACTGCTGCCGAACGCGGCGTTGGTTCTACAGTTACTCGGCGAAGCATACCTGCGCAAAGGTGATACGGACAAGGCCCGCACGCACTTGCAACAAGTGCTCAGTATCAACCCCGAAGTTCCCAGGACGATTTACCTGTTGGGCCTGGGTGCCAAACAGGATGATCCTGCCAAGGCCCAAACGTACTTTGAAAAAGCACTGAAATATGGCAAGACGCGTGTGGCCGACGGGTCCGACAACGGGCATGAATACTTCCTGCTATACGAGGTATGCGCGGAACTCGGATTAAATGAGCAAGCTCAGACTTACCGCAAGCAGGCAGCGAATCTTCACTTCACATTTTCACCGCCCTGGAAACAGCCCAAGGCGAGGTAGAACATAAGTTTGTTACCATCACATGCTCGAACGGTGTCGGATACCGTTTGAGCGACGATGAAAGGTAACCGCATGTCCAACGACCCCGCCGCACGGATCATTGTTGCCAGTTGTTCACTGAACCCATCCAGCCGATCGCGCATCATGGCGCAACAGGCGATGACCAGTCTGGAGCGTGCCGGCAATCCCGCGAAGTTCATGGACCTGCGCGACTTCGATCTACCGTTATGCGACGGGAACGCAGCCTGGCGTTCACCGGAAGTCGGGCGCGTTCGACAGCTGCTTACCGACGCCGACGCCGTGATTCTCGCTGTGCCGATCTACAACTACGATGTCAACGCGGCGGCCAAAAACCTTGTGGAACTGACAGGCAAAGATGCGTGGCGTGACAAGGTTGTGGCGTTTCTGTGTGCCGCCGGCGGCAGCAACAGTTACATGTCCGTGATGAGCTTTGCCAACAGCCTGATGCTCGATTTTCGCTGCCTGATTGTGCCGCGGTTTGTTTATGCAAACTCAAACGCATTTTCGGACAGCGGTATTGTGTCGGATGAAGTCCTCACACGGATCGATGAATTGTGTGAAACCACGGCCGCGTTGAGTAGCGCGGCGTGTCGGACGCTCAATGGGCACTGAAGCGTCCCGACGGGACGGCCGCCACACAGGCAAGTCAATCACTTAATTCACGGGCACCAGAAAACTCGACTGCTCGCCGATCTTGTGGCCACCGGACTTTTCAACCAGTGTATGGCCGTTGTAAAGATTGTGCGGATAGCGTTCCTGAAGTTTCTTGATCATTGGCGAATAGCGCGCCGCGCCGCCGATCTGGGTAACAAACGCTTCGTCTTCCGTAAACAGACCGATCAGCACCATGGAGCGATGCGGGCCGTGGTAGTAATAGGCCGGCTCCCCTTCGCTGCGCAACGTTGCGGCTCGCTCTTCAGCGACCTGGTGATACTTGTCACCAACTGCATCGTCGTACACTTCCACCTGAAGCGAATAGAACCCGCGCCCCGAGTAGCCGCGCAAGTCCATCTCTCGCACGGTGGCGTCCTGCGCCACCGGCACGCGCACCAGATCCGCGTCGCGGTATGACAGGTTGCCGTCGATGCGAAGCAACTGCATCTGACGCAGCGCGCTGCGCGCCAGCTTGCCCTTCTTGTCGTCATACTGGCCACGATACACGTGTACCTGATCGCCCTCGCGCCGTGACCAGACATTCGGCACTTTGAAGTCACGCTCGAGCCTTCGCATCAGGCGATCGGCTCGTTGCTGCTGGTGCTCACCTTCAAATGTTTCCAGCGGGATGGCCCATGCGAAGGACCGCCGGGCGCTGGTCGGCGTGCGGTGCGGGTCGGTGTCATCCTTATTAAGAATGCGCCGGCCGCGCTTCTTATCCGACAGATCGCGTAGTTCACCCCATGAGTCGCTGACGACGCGCTCTTCGTAACAGCCGGTCAGCACAACGAGACAGGTCACGGCGAATATCGGAATGACGTATCGCATAGCCGCGCTCAAACTACCGACCCGAACTTCCGGTAAATTCCAGGAAATTCCGGGGGGGGGTCAGGATGAAACCAAATTTAAATCCTTGGGGCCGGCAAAGTGATTATAGCCGCGTAAATCCTTCTTTCCTGCCGGCTGGGTCCAGTCGAACAGATCGGATTCATGAAGCAGTTGCTGCTTCTGGGAGCATTGAATGAAAGCGTCTTCAATGCCCGGAATCGCCTGCAGGGTGGAGCCTTCCTTGCGTCCGGGGCGCGTCTGCACAGCGGACGCCGGCACGGTGTGGATTGAGGTTGCTTCCGACGCGCCGTTGACCGCGATCAGCGGCGCCTTGGACACTTCCAGCGTGGCCAGGCAGATTTCATTGTCTTCAATCCCGCGCACGTAGTTGGTAAAGCGGCGGACCATATGAATCATCGGCTTGCCTTCGCGATCGAGGCGCTCGACCTTGCCGTCCACATCAAACTCGATGGCTTCAACGGTGCGCGTCATCGAACCCTTGGTGCCGTGGAAGGTGGTCATCGGGTTGTGCGCGACTTCACAAGCGTGCGTCAGCAGAACCTGAAACGTCACGTCGCCGGCCAGCTTCAATCGCATGGCAATGGTGTCGAAGTTTTCAATGTCATTGGCGCGGTAGAGTTCCGCTTCGACGGACTCGATCTCGGCTGACGTTTCAATGGTCGGGCCAAGCAGAAACAGCGCGATGTTGATGTAATGCGCCAGCGCGTTGTTGGCCGGACTGTCCATCACCCATGAATCACCGCGTTTGAATCGGCCGGCCCAGTCAGCGCGATTGTAATACACATCATCACGCGGCCAACAGGCGTACAACGTTGCATGTGTAATCTTGCCGATCTGGCCGTCGAGCAGTTTGCGCTTGGCAGGCATGGTCGTCGGGTCGTAAACATCCTGATAGCCAATCGCGACCGGCAGCCCCGTGCGGTCGCGCGCTTCAATCATGGCGTTAACATCATCAACACTACCAGCAACCGGCTTCTCGCAATTAACCGCCTTGCCAGCTTCCAGCGCGCGGATGGTATACGGCGCGTGCAGGTCGATCGGCAGCGGCAGCCAGACCGCCTCAATCGGTTCAGCCAGCAACTTCTCGTAATCTTCAAAACACTTGACGCCCTGCCCCTCCAGCTCGGCGACCTTCTCCGCGTGCCGCGACAGGCTCGACGAGACTGCAGCCATCAGCTTGCACTGCTGCGGATCGTCCGCTTCACCCTGGGCCAGGGCATTTAGAATCGAACCGGCATAGCCGCCCAAACCAACGATACCGGACCGAACCGGTTCAACTGCTGACATCTTGCAAATCTCCATTGACGGCGGACTTAGGATCGATCCAGCCCGTCATTTTGTAGGAACCACGGTGAGTTATTCGAGCACCCCGACCGCCAATGTACCGCTTGCCAATGTAATGGGCAAAGTTGACCGTCCCACCACACCGATATATCATTCTATCCGGATGAAGCGATGGTAAGAAACCCCGGAAAATCCCTGCAATTGCTCAGTCGCATGGACAGCCTGGCGGACGAGACGCGTCTGCGCCTGCTTCGCCTGCTGGAAAACCATGAGTTGGGTGTGGTGGATCTGTGTGACGTGCTGCAGATGCCGCAATCGACGGTCAGCCGGCACTTGAAGGTTCTGGCCGATCAGGGCTGGTGCAAGAGTCACCGTCAGGGCACCAATAACCTGTATCGCATGTTACTGGACGAACTGGAGCCCGCAGCCCGGCGGCTGTGGCTGCTCACCCGGCAGGATACGGACGACTGGCCGACCCTCGCGCAGGATCAGCTGCGTCTGGAGCGCCGCTTAAAGCAACGACAAAGCGAGTCACAGGCATTCTTTGCCAGTTCTGCAGGGCAATGGGACAAGCTGCGAACCGAGTTATACGGCAACCGTTTCGATCGCGATGCGCAACTGGCTCTGCTGCCGAGCGACTGGGTGGTTGCGGACCTTGGCTGCGGCACGGGAAGCATCACCGCATCGCTCGCACCGCACGTTGAAACGGTTATCGGCGTGGACCAGTCGCGCCCGATGCTTAAAGCCGCGAAGACGCGCACGTCCGGTATGGGCAATGTCGACCTGCGCAAAGGTGCGCTCGACGCCGTGCCGATAGAAGATCAGGCCTGTGACGGCGCAATGCTCGTTCTGGTGCTGTCTTACTTACCGGAACCAGACACCGTGTTACGTGAAGCGGCACGCATTTTAAAGCCGGGCGGAACCGTCAGTATCGTCGACTTACTGCGACACGATCGCGAAGCGTTTCGCCGTCAGCTTGGACAACATTGCATGGGCTTTGAGCCGCGTGCGATTGAAGAGTTGTTAAAAGACTGCGGCTTCAAACAAACCCGGTGCACGCCGCTGCACCCGGAAACAGATGTAAAAGGCCCCGCCTTGTTTATGGCGCGTGGTATTCGATAAAGACTGAGAACCAGACCCCAAGACGTTTTAACGCGGAGATATGAAATGACGACAGACACAGTTGCCGGCCTTGAATTCAAGATCGCGGACATCAGCCTGGCTGATTGGGGCCGCAAGGAACTCACGTTGGCAGAAAAGGAAATGCCGGGCCTGATGGCGCTGCGCGAAGAATATAAGGGCAAGAAGCCGCTCGCCGGCCAGCGTATCATGGGCAGCCTGCACATGACGGTGCAGACCGCCGTGCTGATCGAGACGCTCGCGGAACTCGGCGCGGAGATTCGCTGGGTGTCGTGCAATATCTTCAGCACGCAGGACCACGCGGCCGCGGCAGTCGTCGTTGGCCCGAACGGCACAATCGACAACCCGCAAGGCGTCCCTGTCTTCGCGTGGAAGGGTGAAACGCTCGAAGAATACTGGTGGTGCACCGACATCGCCCTGGACTTCGGCGACGGCAAGGGCCCGACCCAGATCGTCGACGACGGCGGCGATGCCACACTGCTGATCCACAAGGGTGTTGAGTTTGAAAAGGCAGGCAGCGTGCCCGGCCCGGAAACCACCGACAATGAGGAGTTCAAGGAAATCCTCAAATTGCTCGGCCGCAACCTGGCTGAAAACCCCGGCCGCTGGACGCGTGTTGCAGAGGGCTGCCACGGCGTGTCCGAAGAAACCACCACCGGCGTGCATCGTCTTTACGAAATGCAAAAGAACGGCTCGCTGCTCTTCGCGGCCATCAATGTCAACGACTCGGTCACCAAGAGCAAGTTCGACAACCTGTACGGCTGTCGCCACTCCCTGATCGATGGACTGAACCGCGCCACGGACGTCATGATGTCCGGCAAGGTCGCTGTGATCTGCGGCTACGGCGACGTCGGCAAGGGCTGTGCCCAGTCACTGCGTGGCCAGGGTGCTCGCGTGATCATCAATGAAGTCGATCCGATCTGCGCATTGCAGGCCGCGATGGAAGGTTACGAAGTCAAGCCGCTTGAAGACGTCCTCGACTTTGCGGACATCTTCGTCACGACCACCGGCAACTTCAACATCATCACCGCCGATCACATGTCGAAGATGAAAGACAAGGCCATCGTCGGCAACATCGGCCACTTCGACAATGAAATCGACATGGCCGGTTTGAAGAAGATCGACGGCATCGAGTGCATCAACATCAAGCCGCAGTACGACGCATGGCGGTTCCCGGATGGGCACGAAGTGCTGATCCTCGCGGAAGGCCGTCTGTTGAATCTCGGCTGCGCAACGGGTCATCCGAGCTTTGTGATGTCTGCTTCATTTACGAACCAGACCATCGCCCAACTCGACCTGGCGCTGAACGCCGCCAAGGCTCCGACGCTGTCCGGCGAAACATACGAGTCCGGCAAGGTCTACGTCCTGCCGAAGATTCTCGATGAAAAGGTCGCACGCCTGCATCTGGACAAGCTGGGTGTGAAGCTTTCCAAGCTGACGCAGGAACAAGCCGACTACATCGGCGTTCCGGTCGAAGGGCCTTATAAGCCGGAGCATTACCGGTATTAAGCCGCCAACTACGATTTAAAAATGAAAGTCGCACGACCAAATGGCCGTGCGACTTTTTTTATGTGTATCTTCAGAGGAGCATCATCACTTTGTGGACGATTCCTCGGGTGCAGCCGCCTTCGACCTGCTTCGCAAAACCACCACGGCGGTGCAACTGGCAATCACCACGGCCATGCCGATCAGCGATCGGCTCGACAACTGCTCGCTGAAAACGGCAAAACCAATGATCGCAGTCAGCACCGGTGAGAGCATCGATAACACGCTGCCCGTTGAAATGGTGATGTGACCGTACGCATACGTCATCAGCAGTTGCGCGATCGCGGCGGTGACACCAATAGCGACCAGCAGCCCGCCGCCCGGTAACGACAGCTCAACCGGCTTCAGATTTGCCGGCACGACAGTCAGCCAGAAACCAAGCAGGCACTGCGAGAAGAAAATCGCATAAGGCGTGTCCGTCGCGCTTAGCTTTCTGACATAGGTAACCGCAATGCCGGAGAACAAGGCACCCAACAGCGCAATGCCGTACCACCACCACGCAATCTCTTCGCCGGCGGCCGAGTCAACCTTGTCGGACGCGATCAACGCAATGCCGCCGATGGCGGCGAAGACGGCAAGCCACCTGATCAGGCCGACGGATTCGCGCAGGAGAATCACACTGGCGATCGTGGCGAACACGGGGTACGAATAGCTGAGCACCATGCCGCGCGCCACGCCGATCTTGGTCAGTGAGATGTACAGGCATACCACGCTCGCGCCGCCGAACAGGCCGCGGATCAGCAGAGGCCAACTCGCGACAAAGCGCAACTCAATCTTATGAAACATCGCGGCAAGGCCGAGCACAGCCATGCCGATCGCAAAGCGAAAGACCCCCATCTTGAAGACGTCGAGGCCGAACTCATCAGAGGCAAAGCGAATCAACGCCGCCATGAAGGCAAACAGGAAACTCGATCCGATCAGCGCGATCACGCCACGTTGGTTTTCAGAAGTAGACATTTTGAACGATCCGGGAGGCTAAATGGAAAACGCGAAAGAACACGACAGTCAGGCAGACGATTTGTCTTCGCCGTCGCGTTTCCATTTAACACGCTGAGCATCGCCCCACATCATCTCAAGGTCGTAATGCTCGCGCGTCGGCGGATCAAAAAGATGAACGACCACGTCGACGAAATCAACCACCAGCCAGGTTGTTGCTTCGTCCACGTCGCGTCCGAATGAGTTAAAACCCATGTCCCGGGCAACGGTCTTCAACTCGGTGCCGACCGCTTTGATCTGACGATCACTGGTGCCCGAGCCGATGAGAATGTAGTCCATCAGGTCGGACAGGCCGCGCACGTCAAAAATGACGATGTTCTCAACATGTCGGTCGTGCAGGCTGCGCGCGGCCTCAATGGCAAACGCCCGGCTGCGCGCTTCATCATGGTGGCGCGCAGCACGGCGCTGCTCGTCGTCCGACGAGGCACCAAGCGTCGTGATGTCGCGGTTACTGGGACCGTCCATGATTGCTTCTTCTATCGAATAAAACCCAAACCCGCACGGGTCGCACCCCGATACGGACCACGCATTGTTGGGATTTTAGGCGATTGGTCAATTCCGACTGTCTATCGGGCGGGCCGCTCATCAATTACAACGCTCAACCGCCCCACCTCGCTGACCAGCTTGCCGGCCAGTATGTCGGCCTCGGTAAATACGCTCATCAGGATCTGCATGTCACCAAACCGAGCGTGATCGTGGATCATGTAGATCACGCCATCGGCTGACTCAGTAGCATCCGGGTACGACACACTGTCCCGCTCGTCAATGAGCAGACCGCCCTGCCAGGTCTTGCCATCATCGTCTGAAACAAAGGCTGTCATGTTGCAGCGCTTGTTTTTACGATCCGCAAAGTTGTGATTGTTGATCAGCAGCAGGTTGCCGGAGCGCAACCGACGAATGAAGAAACGCGAGTCAAGCCCTTCGATGTGTGAGACTTCGCCGGCAGACCAGGTTCGCCCGTCGTCTTTTGAAAACGACTGGCCTATCCCGCCCCTACCCAATCGCACCAGCATCCACAGATCGCCGTTGCGTTGCTCAACGAGCATATGTTCATCAAACGAGCGTCCGGGTACATCCGCGCTGCCCAGGTGCTCAAATGTTTCGCCGTTGTCGCGGCTGATGGTCACGTTGGAAAATCGCTTATCTGACATGTCCGGCCGATGCGGCGGCTTGCATTCCCAGATCGCGGTCGGCAGCAACCAGTCACCGTTACTCACAACCGTCGGCTTGTTCATCATGATGCCGTCGGCCAACCGACGTGGCTTGGTCCACATCGGCTTATCCGCGTCCGGATCATCACAACGAATCGCCCACGTGCCGCTTCGACCATCCCACCATTCAAAACTCTGCGCCCAGAACAGCCACAATCTGCCTTGTGGATCAATCCATAAACACTCATCGTAAGCGCGTACTTTGCCTGGCGGCTCGACGACCAGCACCGGCGCCGACCACGATTGTCCATCGTCGTCACTGCGCACAACAACAACATAATTGTCCGTGCCTTCTGTTGGCCCGCCCGAGTACCAACCGGCCCAGATGCGCCCGCCGCGCGTTCGTTCAATCGTGGGAATGCCCTGCCATTGGCGGTTGGCAACAGCGTAAGCCGCATCCGGCGCATGATTCACGTTGACAGGCTTGAGCGCATCATCCAGATCGGGATCTGCAAGAATGTCTTCAGGATCGCGTGTATTCATATCAATCGCTTGCGTGTTCACTAAAAGCAAAACCCCGCGCTGGATATCCAACGCGGGGTTCAAAACATAATTGATAGTCGCGATTCAGGCGAATCACGATGGTTGATCGATCAACCCTGACCGACGCCGCCACCCAGGTGCAGCACGTCCGCGATGATCGGGGCGTACTTGACGATCAGGCCGGCAAACACAACCGATACAACACTGACCAGCTTGATAAGAATGTTCAGCGACGGGCCGGAGGTGTCCTTGAACGGGTCACCAACCGTATCACCGACAACGCCGGCTTTGTGGGCATCCGAGCCCTTGCCGCCGTACTGGCCGGTCTCGATGTACTTCTTGGCGTTGTCCCAGGCGCCGCCCGCATTGGCCATGAAGATGGCAACCGCGAAGCCGCACACCAGCGTGCCGGCAAGCATGCCCATCACACCGGCCACGCCAAGGATCAGACCGACCACGATCGGCACGATCACCGCCAGCAGCGACGGCATGACCATTTCCTTCAGCGCACCGCCGGTCGAGATGGCGACACAGTTCGCATAGTCCGGATAGCTCTTGCCGTCCGACTCCACTTCAAACGGCCACTTCATCGGGTCGGCAAGGTCTTCGTCGCTCATGCCGTTCTTCTTAAAGGCCGCCTTCATGATGCCGAACTGTCGGCGGCATTCATTCATCATCTGGTACGCAGCCCGGCCGACCGCGTTCATGGTCAGCGAGCAGAAGACAAACACCAGCATCACGCCGATGAACAGGCCGCACAGCACGCGCGGATTCATCAGCGTCACGTCAAAATAAGCCATGATCTGCGGCAGTGATGCAGCCGTGGTCTCGACGGTCTGACCGCCAATTTCAAGATTCGGATAGTCCTTCGCAAGACTGGTCTGCACGGTCGTCACATAAGCGGCCAGCAGCGCCAACGCGGTCAGTGCCGCCGAACCGATGGCAAAGCCCTTACCGGTCGCAGCCGTGGTGTTGCCCAGCGAGTCGAGCATGTCCGTGCGTTCACGAACGTGCGGCGGCTGGTGGGTCATTTCCGCGTTGCCACCGGCGTTGTCAGCAATCGGGCCGTACGCGTCAGTCGCGAGCGTGATGCCCAGCGTGGAAAGCATGCCGACGGCCGCAATGCCCACGCCGAACACGCCCATGAGGAACGTATCGTTCCCACCGGCAAAAATAAACGCCGCCATAATGGCGACGACAGTGGTTAACAACGGGATCCAGGTAGAGACCATGCCTTCGGCAACGCCGGCAATGATGACGGTCGCCGGGCCGGTCTGGGCCTGTTCACTGATGCGCTGCGTCGGCTTGTGCTCGTAGCTGGTGTACCGCTCGGTACCCCAGGCAATCACCAGGCCGGCAACCAGACCGGCGACGATCGCGCCCCAGATGCCAAGCCAGTAAACCGCGGCAACATCATTCAACAACCAGTAAAGCAGTCCGGCGGAACCGGCAATGATCAGCGCGGAGCTGAACCACACACCCGCGTGCAGACTCTTGAGCAGTTGATTGAATGAAGCGTTTTCCTTCGCCTTCACAGTGAAGATGGCAATGATCGAGCAGATGATGCCCATGCCCGCCAAAGCCGGCGCGGCAACGATCAGCTTGATCGCACTGTCGATATCCATGCCCAGGCGCATCGAAGCAGCGGCAGCCAGGGCCATCGCGGCAAGGATCGAGCCGTAGTAAGACTCATAAAGGTCCGCACCCATGCCGGCCACGTCGCCGACGTTGTCACCAACGTTGTCCGCGATGGTCGCGGGGTTACGCGCGTCGTCTTCCGGGATGCCGGCTTCAACCTTACCGACCAGGTCGGCACCGACGTCCGCCGCCTTGGTGTAGATACCACCGCCGACACGGGCGAACAACGCCTGAAGCGATGCACCCATGGCGAAGCTGAGCGTAATGGTCGTCAATGAAATCAACTGGGCCGGCTCGGAAATCTTGATGACCTTATGAAGCACGAAGAACCAGACCGAAACGTCCAGCAGTGCGAAGCCGGTCACGCAAAGGCCCATGACCGCGCCCGCCCGGAACGCAACCTTCAGGCCGGCGTTCAGCGATTCCTTTGCGGCCGCAGCCGTGCGCGCTGACGCGTTGGTCGCCGTCTTCATACCCAGGTAGCCGCACAGGCCGGACAGGATGCCGGCGATCGCCACGCCCAGCGGCGTGAGCTTGGCTTGCAATTGCAAACCAAACGCCATCACCAGCAACACCACGATCAGCCCGACAAACACCATGGCGACCACGTTGCGCTGCCGGCCGAGATAGGCATATGCCCCGTCGCGCACCGCCTGGGCGATGCGGATCATGTTGTCGTCCCCTTCCGAGTTCGACATGAAACCTTTATAGAAGACAAAAGCCATAATCAGCGCGAGTATCGCGCCGGCTGGTGCAAGCCAGTAGGCCTGCGGCAATGGATGCGCAGCCGCATCCTGGGCAAAGGTAGTGCTTGACAAGGCGCCCAATAGTCCGAGCGTCAACATTTGCGTCGATCCGCCGATCCGAAACATTGTCAGGACCCTCTCACGATGGGGGTTAAAAAACGCCGCCGAGCACGGGGACCATACCCTGCACTACCAGCGACGAAGCGTTGCCATATTTCGATCCGAGGTCAGTTAATAATTAATAATGACCATCGGCTGACACGGGGAATTCAGTTTGAAAACAATATCTAAGTCCGCCTGAGGGCTAGACAGAACAGGAAAGCGACGGGAAACCGGCCTGCAAAGTAGCTTTTCAGCGAGAACGAGTCGTCGGCGTGACCGCACGCTTGGCGCTCTTACGCAGGGCGCGCTGCTTGCGTTCACTCGGCTTTTCGTAATAGGCCCGACGCTTCACGTCCTTGGTCAGACCCTCTTTTTCACACAGCTTCTTGAAACGACGCAGCAACTGCTGGGCCGACTCACCGGTGCGAGCTTTGATGCGAATCGCCATTACTGGTTTACCTCGTGAAAGATACTGTTCCAATTCCCATGTCGAGCCGGGCATTGTGGCAGATCACTTGAGGCGATGCAACCGGGCTTGAGGGAAATACACTTTTATTCCACGATTTAACAAAAACTGTTCCAAAATACGGAATACATGGCCGATTTGCCACTGACTGTCGGCCATCAAACGACTGACAACTCATCCGTCGTAGAGCGCAATGTGACCGGGCCATCGTGCCCGGAAACCTTTATTACATCGGCAGCGTCCACACGTGCAATGGTCACCGAATCTGACACAGACCGTGCCGGCGCAAACCAAACCCGACGGATGTGCGGCAAAGTGAGCTTTGCCTGAAACAGCAACATCGGTGAAGGCTGAGCGCCGCCGCGCTTCGACATGGGCTGAGCGCACCAGCCCCGGCCGGCATTGGTCCAGCAGTTCCAGTGATGTGAGTCGCGATTTACCCCCACAGGCGGCTCAGTTTCCCCAATGGCGACTCTCCCCTGCCAGGTTGCGTCCCAACCCACGACATGCAACACCGGCCCAGCTGCGGATATCAGTTGCCAATGGTTTTCGGCCAGCTGTCTCGGACTAATCGTCGCGGGACATTGAAACTGCTGCTCAACTGAAATGACGTCCATCATGTCACCAGTCAACACGTCCTCCATCAGCCAGCCGACGCCGCGAACAAACACCACCCGGCGACGATGCTCGATTGGCAGCAGCGGCTCGCCCGGGTTGTTCAAGTGGACCGCCTGATCGAACCGGTAACTGCTTTCAAAAATATCGATCCGCCCGTCAGCCAGGCCGGGTTCCCATCGGTTCTGAAGTGGGGTGTCGCTTCGATTGCGTGTTTCAGTTTGATCCACGCCGTTGATTGTCAGGTTGTTGTGGTGATATCCGTATGAAAGATTGACGTGCCGATCGCTGTCTGTGTCTTCATCCTGCGTGAAGTAGCCGCAACTGCCCGGATCAACAATAAAAGGCTGCCCCATGGCACACATCTCGAATGACAATTTGTCCATGTGAACATGATTAGTGCCGCAAGGCCCACCGTCGATCACCATGTACATCGCATCGGCTTTGAAGCCGTCGCGCATAACGTAGTACCCGCCATACTGCGACTCGCCGGCCGGCGGGAAAGCTGTAAAGTCCGGCGGCTCCGATTTCCTGCCGGACGTGGCAACGTGCGCCACCCAGTGCAACCCAAGGCGTTGGGCATGTTCGACCAGTTCATCGCGGGCAAGCACAAAGGGATTGACATCGCCATACGCCGGCGGCATGCCGTCGGTTGGTCGCGTCAATGCCATGTTGTAGCGAATGGCCTGCAGGATTCGATCGCGCACGGCATGCAGCGCCTTATCGCCCGGCATAGCCAGCATCAGCCGACACATGCTGTTGATTGTTGAGATGGAATAGCCGATCGTCAGTTCGTCGTACGCGCCGTCCGGGTAAACACTCTGCATGACCAGTGATGTAAACAGATCGCGACCGCTGGCGATGCACTCAGGCGCGATGGCCATCTCAGGCAGGAGCAGACCGACTTCGATCAGATACCGCGCCATCGCCAGCTTCAGATTGTTCGCTGCGGGGAAACCGGCCTCAATCTGCGGCTTCGCCCAGCGGGCGTCTTCAATGATGCAGCGAATCGCAGACAGCAGATCCTCGTCGGTCAGCTCTGGCGAATCGCGAACGGCATGCAGCGCCCGGAGCCAACGCTCAAAACGGACCAGTAGATAGTTGTTCTGCCAGGGATTTCCTTCACGAAACATGCGGCCGTTTCGATTGCCTTTCACATGCAGCGGCATGGCATCTTCGATGGAAACTGAAGCAATGTAATCGCGAATATCGCGGACAATCGCATTGGCGTACTTAGGATGCTTCGCCTGTTCGTATGCTGCTGTCAGCGGCTCAAAATGTGGAAAGCGGCAGATCGTGGTCACGGGCGACTCACGCCAGATGATGCGGCCGTCAAACGCGAACGGGCTTTCACCCGCATCGCCGATTTTCAGTTGCACCGCCTCGTCGGCACGGCGGATGGTTTCCTGAGCGTCTGACACAGTAGTCGGCTGCAACAACGGCGAAGCAAAGCCACGTTGGCGGAAGATGCCAGCCAGTGCTTTCGTTGCGTCATCCCAGTCCTCGCGGCTGACTGCCTCTGCCACACCACCCAAAGCCGGCTTGTTCAGATGGACCTGCTCAAAGAAGTCAGCCGGCTCGGCCAACGATTCACGTGGGGCGTCAGCTACCGGAGGTTGGTAAAGGTCCGGAAGATTCACAGCGATGCCCAATCCTGATGGCGATGGCAGGCTACTTGCAGATCCGCGCGCAATGCTTCTCGCACCTGCTGCTGCGCGGTGGCGTTCGCGATGTTTTGTGTTTCCAACGGATCGTTCGACAGGTCGAACAACGCAGGCTCGTCATCAGGCGTATGAACATATTTGTACTGTTCAGTGATCACTGCCCTGCGAACCGAGCCGCGACCCGCGTTGCCGCTGTATTGACTGTAAACCGCACGACGCTGCGGAGCAGCACCGCCTTCCAACGCGCCGCGCAATGAAATGCCGTCCTGCGGCCTGCCACCCGGCAGATTCAGCACGTCCATCATGGTTGGCAAAAGATCCAGATGACTGACAGGCGTATGAACCGTTTGCAGCGCCGACTGACCGGCAAGCCGCACCAACATCGGCACGCGAATCGCCTGCTCGTACATTTCCATTTTCTGATACATCGTGTGCTGCCCGAGATGGTCGCCGTGATCAGAACAGAACACAACCATCGTGTCGTCGTCGCAGCCGAGGTCGACAAGCGCATCAAGGACGCGGCCGATCATTGCGTCTGCAAGGGCAACCAGCCCCAGATGCGCAGCCCACACGCGACGCCATTGAGCTTCATCAATACCATCCGCCAGTTGTGCCGCAACACCCTGCCGCCAACTCGCCGGCTCGCCGGCCGCCGGCTGATTGATATTTTCCGGCAACGTCACCAAAGCCGGATCGAACAGCTGATCGTATGGCTCCGGCAAAACCAGCGGCGGGTGCGGCGCCCATAAATTCAAAAACAGCGCAAACGGCTCACCGCCAACCTGCTGTAGAAACTGCGCTGCCTGATCGGCAAAGTAAATATCCCGGAACAACTCGACGTCATAGTCCCAGCGGCCGACTTCGGTATTGGAATAGGCTCGTTGCTGAGTCTGCCCCCCTTCATCGAGCTGAACAGGTCGCCTGAACCGTTCGCCGAATGGTGGTACGTCATGGGACTCCAACAGGCGCGCGTGGTTGTTGTGATCAATCCAGGTATGCCACTGAACGCGCTCCGACAGTTCGGGCGCGACAGCCACGTGATTCATTCCAACGTGACCCATCGTGTAACCGGCAGCCGCGAGATGCTCATGCATGGTGACAAACGAAGTGTCCGCCCGCGTCGGCGTAAGATTGATTTCCACGCCGGTGCGCGTCGGGAAACAGCCGGTGGCCAACGCCGTCCGGGCAGGGACGCACAACGGGCAGGTGGTATAAGCGCGACTGAACAGGGTCGACTGCTGCGCCAGCCCGTTGAGCCTTGGACACACTTCGCGCCCGGCCTGCACCATCGACAGGCTGTCGGCCCGCTGATGGTCAGTGGTAATCATCAAGAAATTTGGCCGCGACATACACTTTTCTTCGTGTTTTAACAATAAAACTGGGCTTCAACTTACTCATTTACGGTGCGCTTGCCAGTACGCTTTGGCACATTGGCCAATTTGAAACGCAAAGCTTGAACTTACACAAGGGAGAAAAAGATTGATAAACGCCAGGTGTGATTTAGCAATCGCAGCACGGATTCTGGTAGATGCCGGGAATGGGAATAGACCAGGGCAGGTCAGAACGACTAGAACGCGGGGCACTTAAGCTATTCCCCTGCCCCCAGCAGCCGACGATTGAGCGTCCCGCCGCTGACCAGCATCTCCTCAAGCGCCTGATCGACGTCGCTCGCCTTAAAATCGCGTCCGCCTTCACGTTCGAAGCAGAACTGCGTCGTGCGCCGCATCAGTTCCTTGATAAACGCGGGACTGACGCCTTCGGTGCGATCAATCAACTGCTCTCGAATCTCCGGGCTGACAACCGCGTCACCCGCATATAGCTCGATCAGCTTGGCCCGTCCCTCTGCATCCGGGTAAGGAAATTCGATCGCCTGATCGATTCGCCCCGGCCGGGCGGATAGTGCCGGCTCAAGCATCTCCGGCCGATTCGTGGTGAGGACGAAGATCACGCGCGCGTCTTCCTTCAGCCCGTCCATCTCATTGAGCAGTCGGTTCAGCAACACCTCTTCACAAGCCTGTTGCATCTCGCTGCGCTCACGGGCAATCAGGTCCGCATCCTCAATAATGACGATGCTCGGCTGAAGCAATCTGGCCAGCACCATGTACTCGCCAAGCAACCCGATCTGTTCAGCAGTGATTAGAAGCGTCGTGTGGCCGGACAGCGCGCCAATCAGGTAATGAATGGTGTGCGTCTTCCCCGTGCCCGGCGGCCCATAGAAAAGCAACCCCTTGCGCGATGACATGCCCAGTTCGGTCAGTTCATCGCGTCGCTCAACAAAGCCCAGCACGTTCCGATCCAACAGCGCCACCGTCTTTGCCGGCAGAATGACTTGATCGCGATCCACGGTTGAAAGCTGATGAACACGAATACCAACCGTCATGCCCTGATACGACGACTCCTGCTCAAGCGAAACGATCTTGCCGCGATAAGACGGCGCTCGCTCAATGGCTGACTCAATCGCCTGAAAGATGCGCCGCGTCGCAGCCTCGCCTTCCACGCCCGGTGGTACAGCGATCTGTAACTTCAGATATGGCCCGGCCGCAGCCGGTGCGGACAACAACACCACAATGGGAAGCCGATCCTCTCGAAGCAGCCAAACGCCATTCTGGACGCATCGGATCGGCTCATCTTCACCAACATCGATATCTTCATATTGCGGCGACGTCGCTTTCGCAGCTTCCATCATCCCCGTAGAGATGAGCGACTGAAAGTCGATCTGATGATAACTCTCACAACCGACTCCGAAAAAGTCGATCACCTCTGCCGGCGCGAACAACTCAGGAATCGATCGATGAACATCCGCACGAATCCGAGGTGGAAAGCTCCGTTCCGTCACATGCAGCGAGAGAAGATCGGTACCTCGGAAATGCTTTTTAAGACGATTCGCAATGGCATATCGATCGGAAAAGAACCGCCTCACCTGACTGGCAATCCAGCCCAGGAAAAACAACACCGCAACGCCGACAATAACGTCCACGATAGTAATCGGATATTCCCCGTCTAAATGCGACCCGGCGACACGCCCGGACTGTTTGCATTCCAGTGTAACGCCACCATCCGAAAATCCAAGCATTTCCCGGACGACGGTGATCCAAAAGCAAGCAGATTGTCAGCTTAAGACATCGAGCCTTTTACGCACGCACCCGTCGTCTCGACCGGCCCAGCAAACCAATCGCCCCAAACGCCAGCAGTGACAAAGACGCCGGCTCGGGAATCTTACTGAAGGCCGTCAGACGCAAAACCTGAAAATCAGCGCCCGGTGCAATGATCACGTCCGTGCTGAAGCCCAAACCCAACAACGCTGGGAAGTCAAACGTCAACCCCGGCTGCAACGTGATGTTCGTCGCCAACATCAGGTCGTAAGTCGAAGACCCGAACGGCGGCACGAAACCGCCAAACAGTTCAATAAGGATCGTGCCGTCCAGGTCGGCAGTGCCCGTAATCACCATTTGATCGTGGAAACCGGGACCGAAGCCGGCGGTCTCGCCGCCAATTTCGAAGGTGGTCGAGCCGCCCGGGCCCTGCGTATAGTCGCCCATGACATTCATGATGCCCGGTGACGCGCCGGGCGTGACGGCGCCGCTGGTATTGGTAACGTTGCCGTTGACAGTGCCATTGCCGCTCAGGTTCTGGCCGGCGCCCAGTTCCAGGCCGGCGGCGATGTCGAGAATGCCGTCGTTGAGCAGTTGAAAGTTGCCGCCGGTGATCGACGTGGTGCCCGTGACCTTGACGGTGCCGGCGTCGGCCTGGATCAGGCCGCCGGTGTTGTCAACGGTGAGGTTAGAAAGCGACAGGGTGCCGCCGCCGGTTGCCTGCGCGATGCCGGAGTTGATCAAGGTCAAGCTCATCCCCGGGCCGCTGAGGAGCAACTGCTTGCCGTCGACGTTGGCGCTGAGCAAACCCTGGTTCTCAAAGGTGGAAGCGGGCGGCACGTTCGGGGGTAAGGGGGCGAGGATGGTGCCGAAGCCCTGCACGGTCGAGGTCGCGTCGACCAGCACCCGCAGCGGGGGGGTGTTCGCGATCAAGATCAGTCCCCCATTCAGGTTGGCGGTGGTGCCGTTGATCAGACTGACGGGATCCGGGTCGCCGTCGGACCCGAGAGAAATGCTGCCCGAGTTCACGTCCACCACCGTGTTATCCAGCGTAGACCCGGATGACATACGCAATGCGCCGCTGTTGGTGAGCGCAATGGTGGAATCGGTAATCCCGCTGCCGTTGGTAAACAGGAGACTGCCGATGCTGGTCGCGGAAAGATCGCCGCCCCGCACGTTCACACCGTCATCGAAATGGATTGAGGAAGAGTTGGTCGCGCTGATCTGGCCGCCGGCGTTGTTCAACACCATGCCCGGCATGATCAAGTTCAGTACGCTGGTGCCGTCGACTTGTATCGTACCGGTATTGGTCGCCGTCGCACCGACCGCCCCGGTGAAATCGATGGTGGCGATGATGTTGCTGGTCACCTGAAGCGTGCCGGCGTTATTCAGCGATGGCGTCGTGCCGGCGAAGTCGAGCGTTTCGTTATTTCCGATGAGCGTCAATATGTCGCCGATGTCGATGGTCAGGCTGTTGACCGTGCGCGTCGAGCCGAGCGTCACACTCGAGGAAGTGCCACCCACGCCCCCGTCAATCAGCACGGCAGCAGTGTTCGAATTGGGCACGACCGTGGGTGTCCAGTTCGATGGATCGTCCCAGTCGCCCGTGCCGCCGGTCCAGGTCTGGGCGAAGGCCGGCACGGCCAACGCGACCAGCAAAACCGCCGCGACCAGGGACACATAATTGGTTAGACCGCCAGCGCGGTCATGACGTTGCAGGGCAAAGTGTTTCTTCATTGTTTTCCTCCAGAATCATCGGGCCTTGTTCACCTGAAACGTGGTCGACGGCGCAACAGGCCCAGTGCCCCAAACGCCAGCAGCGACAGCGATGCCGGCTCGGGGATTTCGTTGAAGACTGTCAGGCGCAGAACCCGGAAATCGCCACCTGGGATGATGACCTGTTCGATGCCGAAGGAGGCGCCGGCCAGTGTGGGGAAGTCGAACGTCAGCCCCGGCTGCAAGATGAAGCCACCGGCGGCAATCAGGTCGTACGTCGAGGAGCCAAACGGCGGCACAAAGCCACCGAACAGTTCAATAAGGATCGTGCCATCCAGGTCGGCAGTACCAGTGATCGCCAGTTGATCGTGAAACCCGGGACCGAAGCCGGGGATCTCGCCGCCGATCTGGAAGGTGGTTGAGCCGCCTGGCCCCTGCGTGTAGTCGCCAAAGATGTTCATGATGCCCGGTGACGCGCCGGGCGTGACCGCACCACCGGTGTTGGTGACGTTGCCGTTGACAGTGCCGTTACCACCAAGGTTCTGACCCGCGCCAAGGGTCAGCCCGTCGGCAAAGTTGAAGGTGCCGTTATTCAGCAACTGGAAGTCACCGCCGGTAAGCGGCGTGCCGGTCAGAAAGTCCACGGTGCCGTTGTCCGCCTGGAACAGACCGCCGGTGTTGTCGACCGTCACGCCGTCGAGTCGTAGCGTACCGCCGTTGGACGCCCGCATCGTGCCGGTGTTGGTGACGATCATCGTCGCGCCGTCCAGTTGCAGAACCTCGCTGGTGACATTCGCGTCGACGAGCCCCTGGTTCTCAAAGTTGGTGGGAAGAGCCCCGATACTGCTGATCGAGCCGTCACCTTGCAAGGTCGAAGTGACGTCGACCGTTGCGCCAACGCCACCGTCGAGGTCAAACAATCCCGCGCTCATGTTCATGCTCGAACCGTTGATCAGACGCACGGGATCCGTGTCGGGAAAATTGGGAAAGGTCTCGACTTTGGACGCGTCCACGTTGACCACGGTGTTATCCAGCGTGAAACTGGCAGTGAGGATCATTCGGCCGTTGTTGGTCAGCGCAATGGTGGAATCGGCAATCCCACCGCCGTTGGCAAAGAACAGAATTCCATTGTTGGACGCGGAAAGATCGCCGCCCTGCACCTCCGTACCGAGGCGAAACCGGAAGAACGAGGTGGAACCGGTCACGTTGATCGAACCGCCGGTGTTGTCAAAAACGATGTTCGGCATGGTGAAGCTCACGTCGGCGCCGCCGCTGACCTGGATCGTGCCGGAGTTGGTCGCCGTCGCGCCGACCGTCCCGAAGAAGTCCAATTCGACGAAAACGTTTCCGGCGCTTGACTGAATCGTGCCCGCGTTATTCAGTGACGGCGTCGTGCCGCTGAAATTCAGTTTCTCGAAATTGCCGGTGAGCGATAACGTGTCGCCGAGGTCGATGGTCAGGCTGTTGACCGTGCGCGTCGAGCCGAGCGTGACATTCGAAGAAGTGCCGCCCACGCCCCCGTCGATCAGCACGGCAGCGGTATTCGAATCGGGCACGACCGTGGGCGACCAGTTGGACGCATTGTCCCAGTTACCCGTGCCGCCGGTCCAGGTCTGCGCAAATATCGGCGCGCTGAACAAAGCCAGCAAGGCCGACGCGACAAATACAAAATGAACAGTCAGACCGCGGGCGCGGTACAGCGCAAGGTGGTGCATCTTACTTATCCTCCATACCTCCCAAGAGGCACCGCCCAATGTACAAAGGGTCAAACCGGTTCTAATGGGAAAACGCGCGCAGGTGAGAAAATCAAACGGACTGGCATGGCACGATTGGAATCAGCGGAGCGATCAGCTTCAGTCAGTCAATCGGCTTCGACGGAACAATCGTCAGGACCCGCTCAACTCCGGCGATAAGGCGAATCCGATTCATGCGCGCAAATGCGCACCAATGCTGAGAATACGCTCGCCAACACAGAGCCGGGGTGTCTCTATTCCGGGGGCCGAAGGTCCGTCTATAAAGATGCAGGTAAAAAGTATTGACACCGGACTGACGTCCGGCCCGGCCACGGGGTGTGGACACCCCGGCTCGGCGCGGCGCAACGAACTACGCGCCACTCATGCGCCGACGACGACGCAGCAACACCAGCGAACCAATACCAAGCAACGCCATGGAAGTCGGTTCGGGGATCGGCACAGCAGTTACACGCAACGTCGGACTAGGAGAATCACGAATGATGGCCACGACGTCATCCGGGTCGACTTGAGGCAAAAACTCCCGCAGCGCAAGACCAATCGTCGGGTCTGAGCCGTTGATCGCCGTTTCCAAAGCCGAAAGGCCCGCCGCGTTAAAGTCCAACGTCATCAAACCAGCCACCCCAGGCGCGAAGGACAAGGTGCCGACCGCGGTATGCGCCCCACCATCACCGGTGAGGGCGGCGACGATGTCTGCTTCAGGCGGATCAAACCCCCCGGGAATGTTGGTGACGGTCGTGCTAAACAGACGAACCTCCGAACTGGCGGGCAAATCGGTTGGCTCCAGGGAGTCGCCACCGATTGTGAAGCTGAGCGTGGCGCTGGTGATGATTTGACCGGACATCGGTGCAAAGTCCGTACGCGCAAAGGGGATAATCGCACGGACAAAACCAAAAGCAAAGCGACCCACAACGTAATCACCTGAGCCGACGCCGTTAGAGTTTGTATCGCCGGCAGTAACAGTGAGCATACTCTGTGTGTCCCACAACTGAGCAGGGACGGTTACGTCCGCTTCGGCGGTGCGGCTCACACCCGCCAGCGCAAGCGGAATCAGTAATACTGAAATTCGAAATACGTGCTTCATTGTGGCGTCTCCTCACGATGACATGCGTGTGCGCGTAACTTCCTACGCCAACTCACGGGCGCGGTCCTCTGTCTTCCAATGCCCCGAGACATATCCGGTATGTGCGTTCATTTCTCTTCTTGCTTCCAGCCGAAAGCTTCAAGTGCTTTCGCGACCCCCCCGGGATCGAGACACCCCGGCTCAATGTGGCGCAACGAATGACGCTCGATTCACGCGCCGACGACGACGCAGCAACACCAGCGAACCAACACCAAGCAACGCCACAGAAGTCGGCTCGGGGATCGGCACAGCAGTCACGCGCAACATCGGCCTGAGCGAACTTGAACCTGAGCGGAAGCTTACCACGTCCACTGGGTCACCCTGGGGGGAAAATTCCCGCAGCGCAATACCAATCGTCGGGTCAGACCCGTTGATCGCCGTTTCCAAAGCCGAAAGGCCAGCCGCATTAAAATTAAGCGTCACGGTGCCCGACGCGCCGTTTGCGAATGACAACGTACCCACAGCGGTATGGGCCCCGCCGTCGCCCGTGAGCGCACCGATCGCAGTTCCTTCAGCCGAACTACCTGACGGCAGATTGGCGATGGTCGTCGTGAACAGACGAACCTCGGAACTGACAGGCAAATCCGCTCCTTCCAGCGTCTCACTTCTGATCGTGAGGCTGAGCGTGGCACTGGTGATCGTCTGGCCGGTCACGGGCGCAAAGTCTGTCACGGCAAATGGAATAATCGGCCGCACGAAGAAACCCTGACTACCAACTGAATAGTTACCGGCAACAGTACCTGTGGAACTCGTACTGCCGGCGCTGCTGAAAGTCAGGTTCTGTGCATCCCATAATTGGGCGGGTGCAGTCACATCGGCTTTGGCCGTGCCGCCAGTACCGGCCAGCATGGCCGCGATCAGGAACAACAGGATGCTGCAAAGTCTCTTGAACATGACCTCTCCTCAACATCGCAACGCGAAACGCTCCGTTTGTTTACCCGTTCCCAAACAAGAAATCCAAACGGACTTCATGCAACTCGACTCACGCGCCGACGTACAGCAGCACCCGCTCGCGCTGATCATCACGGCCTCAATTCCCGGAACATGCCCGGCGTACATATTCAATTGCCATGCCGCTCCCCTCCTGAAGCTTCATGGGCTTTCCCGAACTCATGAGAATGTCTCATGAGAGTGTTCAGGTTAGCGAAACAAAGCGTGATTCCAGATATGCAAATCCATCTTCAACGGATTTAAATCGAAGGAATGTGACGCAATGCGCACAGATTCCCCAAGTTAACTTGTGGTAGTCCCACCGAGCCGGGGGGCAACGAATTACGCTCGATTCATTCGCCGACGACGACGCAGCAACGCCAGCGAACCAACCCCAAGCAACGCCGCGGAAGTCGGCTCGGGGATGGTGACGAACGGCGCGAGGAATTCGGTCGTGTCCAGGGCCCGGTCCGAGATGCGCAGCTCGTCGAAGAGCCCTGTGCGCCCCAAGGTCCCACCGGCGAGCGTCCGAGCGACATGGATGCCCTCGCCGCTCGGCCAGATCAGGGCCTCGCCGTCGGGCCCGTCGTTCATGGCCATCAACTCGCCGCTGACAAACAGCTTGCCCACACCTGATGCCTGGTCGTAGGTGAACGCGACGTGCTCCCACTCGCCGTCGAACGTGAACAGGTCCGACATCTTAACCGTGCCAGAGGCCGTCGTGTATTGGAGTCTGAGCGTATCGATCACCCCGATCTCCAGGCCGAGTCCCCCGGCCCAACGGCCGAATAACTGCAACACAAAGTTCTCGTCCGTTCGGACGAAGAACTCGACGGTGACGGAACCCACGTCGAGCGCGGCGTAGTAAGGCACCCACCCCGAAACATCGGGGTGGAGGGACGGGTTGGTATGAGGGCCCAAGGTGCCCGTATTGGCGGCGCCTGTGCCCGGGACCGTGTCGAACGGGACATTGGGATGCACTTCGCCGAACGCGCCTCTCAACGTCTCGCCGCCGGCAAACTCGTTGGGGATGTGGTAGGCGGCGTTACCGACGCGGGTGTCCTCCTCCATCCGCCAGTAGCCGATGGTGTCGGCCTGGGTGACGCCGACGATGGTCAGGACGAACGCCGCCGTCACCGCAGCCAGGCAAGCAGGCTTCAGGCGTTTCGTCAGGGGTTCTCTTTCACCCGGTATGGGTTGTCGTGCGACTTGAGAATTCTGTGGGGTACGACGCCGGCCCGAACATGCCAGCGCAATCGGAATCAGTAACAGTGAAATTCGAACAACATTTTTCATCATGGCCTCTCCTGATGGCGGTGGTCCTCTGCGCGCAGAACCTCAACAGGACTCATTCGCGCAGATCATCACCGCCTCAAATACCGGGACATGCCCGGCGTACTACTTAATCGCCATGCCGCTCCCCTCCTGAAGCTTCATGGACTTTTCCGGTCCCACCCGAAGACAATAAATTAGCGAGGCGAAAAGAAGTTCCGGGCATGCAAATCCATCTTCACCCAATTCAAATCAAACGGGTGCCGCACAATGCGCGTAAGTTCTCCAAATTAACTTGTCGCCGCAGCCGCTCTAACCGTTGGCTTTGACTTTCAGCGGCCTATGATGACACCATGCAGCAGTGCCGTGTCGCGGAATTGATGGATGATTCGACGCTGGAATCGCATCGTCACCTCAACGCGCTGCGCGGCCTGGCGCGTATCAACCGAATCAGCCGCAGCGCGGCCTTGGTTGCCAGACCCATTGCAACACTGGCACAAAAACTCGGTCGCCCCCCGCGCGTGCTCGACGTGGCGACCGGCGGCGGCGACGTGCCGGCATCGCTTGCCAGGCGCGGCTGGCGCGTGGACGGCTGTGATATCAGCAAACGCGCCGTGAACTATGCGAAGAGCCGGTATCCGGCGATCAACTTCTTCAAACTGGATGTGCTGCGCGACGCCCCACCGGCCGGCTACGACGTGGTGACGTGCAGTCTGTTTTTACATCACCTCGAGCCGGATGATGCGGTGCACCTGCTTCGATTCATGGCATCGACCGCGGAAAAGTTAGTCGTGGTCAACGATCTGAATCGCACCCGGCTCGGTTACGGCGCAGCGTGGGTCGGGACACGCCTGCTCACGCGATGCGACGTGGTGCATATCGACGGCCCACGCTCGGTGCGCGCGGCATGGACGCCCGATGAAGCAATCGACCTTGCCGAGCGTGCCGGCATGCACGGCGCAAGTGTGCGCAGACGTTTTCCTTTTCGATGGGTGCTCACATGGCGGCGATGAAATCCAATTGGGACGTGATCGTCGTCGGCGCAGGACCGGCCGGCGCGGTGGCCGCGTATATGCTTGCGCGCCAAGGCCGCGATGTGCTGCTACTGGACAAAGCCACCTTTCCACGACACAAAGTCTGCGGCGGGTGCCTCAGCGGCGCGGCACTGAAAACACTTGCCGCAATCGGATTGGGCGAAGTACCCAAGCAACTCGGCGGTATCAAAACCGATCGATTCGAACTGACCGCAGGTGGCCAGCACATCACCCTGCCGCTGGACAGCGGCATGTCAGTCTCGCGTGCGGCATTTGATCAGGCGGTCGTGCAACGCGCGGTTGCGCAAGGTGCGACATTCTTAGATGGAACCGCCGCCGAGTTCGACAGCGCGTCAGGCGACCTTATCACCATTCGCGCGGCCGACCAAAACCTGTCCGCCAGGATACTGCTCGCCGCCGACGGGCTGTGTGGTTCGCTGTTGCGCACCTGCGGCAATCACGCGCCGCGCATCGCGCGCGACGCCTACATGGGCGTATCAGCAGTCGTCCCCGCCCCACCCAATGACAACAGCCTAGGCACGATTCGCATGCACTGCGCCGCGGGCGGCTACGTCGGCGTCACACATGTCGAAGACGGCAATCTGAACATCGCTGCCGCCCTGTCGCCGGAGTTGGTCCGTGAGCGCGGCGGGCCCGGCGCGGCAGTCGATGCCATCTTTCAAGCATCCGGCGCGCAAACCAGTTTCTCTATTTCAGATGATCGCTGGCGCGGCATCGGCAAACTGACAAGGCATCGCCGCAAGCTCGGCGATCATCGCCTGTTGATCCTGGGCGATGCGGCTGGCTATGTCGAACCGTTCACCGGCGAAGGAATGGCATGGGCGATTTCATCAGCCATTGCTGTTTCAGAAATTGCCGACCAGGCGATGGACCACTGGTCGGACGACACCGTGCACCAATGGGCGCGCACCCATCGCCGCATCATTGCCGGCCGCCAACGCTGGTGTCGGCTCATCACCACCATGTTACGACGGCCGACGCTGACCAGTTGGGCGATTCGCCTGCTACGGCGAAAACCCGCAATAGCCCAACCTGTTCTCGATCACCTGGCGCGACCGGCCGCATCCCATGGGAGTCTTACATGACCGGATTTCAGATTGACGGGATCGGCACAGCCGCACCCAATCGCAGTCTCGACCAGCAGAAGGCGGTCGACCTGGCGCGTCTGACATGCCGCGCGACCAAAACACAACAACGCCTGCTGCCGCAACTCTACCGACGCACCAGCGTGCAACAGCGCGGCAGTGTGTTGTTTGATGATGCCGGTGAAACGGCGTTCTATCCACCTGCACAAACCGAGACAGACCCCGGCCCCACCACCGCCGAACGCATCGAACAATACAACCAGCAGGCGCCCCGCCTCGCGTGCGAAGCCGCGAGTGCGGCAATACAGGATGCGGACATCAAGCCAGGCGACATCACCGACTTAATCACCGTCTCCTGCACCGGCTTCGCATCGCCAGGCGTCGACTACCAACTGATCAAGCAACTGGAACTGCCCCCCACCGTCAGCCGAACCAACATCGGCTTCATGGGTTGTCACGGCGCGTTCAACGGCCTGCGCGTCGCGCGCGGCATCGCGGCCGCGAATCCCGATGCGCACGTTCTGATCTGTTGTGTGGAGTTGTGCAGCCTGCACCTTTCCTATGGCTGGGACCCCCAGCGCATCGTGGCCAACGCCCTGTTCGCGGACGGTGCCGGCGCGGTCGTCGGATCAGCCGGCCAGACCGACTGGTCCCTGATCGCGAACGGATCATGCGTGATGCCCGACAGCGAAGATCTGATGACCTGGCACATCGGTGACCACGGCTTTGAAATGACACTCTCACCGCGCGTGCCGGACGTGATCTGCAAGCACCTGCCCGGCTGGCTTTCTGATTGGCTTGCGCAACACGAACTCGACATCAGCCGGATCAACAGTTGGGCCGTACACCCTGGGGGGCCGCGCATTGTTGCCGCAGTAGCGGATTCACTTTCAATCCCCAACGACAGCTTGGCCGCGTCGCTGGACGTGCTCGCCGGGCGCGGCAACATGTCCTCACCGACGATCCTGTTCATCCTCGAACGTTTGCGCGCTCAAGGCGCGCAACTGCCATGCGTCGCACTGGGTTTCGGGCCTGGCCTGACCGTGGAAGCTTTCTTACTAGCCTAGTGATGGAAACCAGAGTGTTTTGCATCGCTTTTCTGTATCTATCTAATAGATGGGTATGAAAAGCCCGTTGCTCCGTGTATTGGTACGAGCTCGGCCTTGTTGGCCTGCTCAAATACAGAAGGAGCAACGAGCGATGCGACATTCTACCATGCCCCCCCTGTTCGTCGGAATCGATTATCACAAGAACCAACTGCAGGTCTGCCTGCTGGACCGTCAAGGTCGTGTGCTGGCCAACCGGTCTGTTGCCAACGACTGGTGCGAAGTGGCGGCGTTGGCCCGTCGGGTCG